>ERZ779888.14-NODE-14-length-234990-cov-11.765250_pt1 | contig 234990 bp, 159 predicted proteins | sample MGYA00511245_ERZ779888 | MGnify/ENA primary metagenome ERZ779888 (study PRJEB29588, sample SAMEA2155255) | human gut metagenome | biome: human gut; feature: human-associated habitat; material: faeces | place: Denmark | collected 2008/2010 ...
ATCGCTCATTCATGCACTTATAGCGCTGTACTTTCATACGGATGATCGTTTTCTTACCGCCGATCGGAATACCGACAAATTCCCTGATACGATAGCCGTTCTTGACCAGATGAGTATGACCGCATAGAGGACATGTCTTTTGACGCTCTTTTCTTTCCACATGTAAGATAATTGTGTTACCTTTGTATTCCTCTCTGGTACATTTATGGGAATACAGACCCCACGCATGATATAGAAAACTGCTGTTCATAAGGATATATTTGTTTGTGGTTATTCAAATATACTATATGTCCAGTGGTTTTCTTCTTTTTATACATAACTTTTCACTCCAAATTTCGGAAGAACCAAAATATTTTGTCAAGATTTTGTCAAGAAAAATTGTAAGTTCGCCTCCCCGGTTTCCATCAAAAAAGCTGATGTCAGGCGTGAGAAAAGGTACGGGAATATTTTATCAGATGAATCGGAAGACGGCCACGCGGTTGTGATGAAGGTTTAACGGTAATGGCAATGTGGGTTCATCTTTGATATAACGGGGATTTATTATTGATACGATGCGGATTTATTATTGATATAAAGCGTATTCATTATTGATATAACGGGGATTCATTGCCGTGGAAAGAACGATATATTTTTATGAAAACATCAATTTATCATCATGTAAAGACTGATTCATCACTACGCGATACTTCTTCCCTCATTGTTCATATCGCCCTATGTTGTCAGTGCATTTTCCGCCTTTCCATTGTTATTTACGAATAAAACCATGTTCCACTCTATTTTCTATTAACCACACTCAATCGCAATGCATGTTCATGCAAAGCTCGGGAGGCGGTGCAGGAGTGCCTGCGGAGCGGTGGCGAAAGGAAAATATTTCGGCGTTTTTCTTTGATTATTAGCCGATAAGCAGTACTTTTGCGTTGGTTTCGGACATCTGTTATATGGCGAAACCGGCATAATCCTGAACTGACAGTATGGAATCACTGAAAGAAAAAACGGCAAAGGGACTGTTCTGGGGAAGCATGAACAACGGCGTGCAACAGATTGTGGGCGTGGTGTTCGGCATCATTCTCGGACGTCTGCTCTCGCAGTCCGACTACGGCATGATGGCCATGATAAGCGTGTTCTCGCTCGTGGCCACGGCACTGCAGGACAGCGGTTTCCGCACAGCCCTCACCAATCTGCACGACCCTAAGGACAGCGACTACAACTCGGTGTTCTGGTTCAACATCATAGTGGGCACGACCATGTATCTCGTGCTCTTCTTCTGCGCGCCGCTCATAGGACGCTACTACAACTCGCTCGACGTGGTGCCGCTATGCCGCTATGCCTTCCTGAGCATAGTCATAGCGTCGCTGGGCACGGCTCAGTCGGCCTATCTCTTCAAGCGTCTGCAGGCCAAACAGCAGGCAAAGGCGGCCATGACGGCCGTGCTGGCGTCGAGCATCGTGGGCTCGGTGATGGCGTGGCAGGGCATGGCCTACTGGTCGCTGGCAACGCAGGGACTGGTCTATGTGTCGATAAACACGTTCATGCAGTGGCACTACTCGCCGTGGCGGCCGTCGCTGCGCGGCATCAGCTTCGCTCCGGTGAGGCGCATGTTCCGCTTCTCGTTCAAGATTCTGGCCACCACAATCATGACCCACGTAAACAACAACGTGCTCAACATTCTGCTGGGCCACTACTTCACGCCGCACGACACGGGCGTATATAACCAGGCTTATCAGTGGAACACCAAGTGCTACTCGCTCGTTCAGAGCATGGTGGCGCAGGTGGCGCAGCCGGTGCTCGTGGATCTTGACAACGAGCGCGAGCGTCAGATGAACGCCTTCCGCAAGATGATGCGTTTCACGGCGTTCATATCTTTCCCGCTGTTGTTGGGCTTCGGACTGGTGGCGCGCGAGTTCATCGTGCTGGCAATAACCGAGAAATGGCTGCCCAGCGTCTATCTAATACAGATTCTTTGCATCAGCGGCGCGGTGGTTCCGCTGTCCACTCTTCTGTCCAATATGATTATAAGCAAGGGCCGTTCGGGCACGTTCTTCTGGTGCACGTTCTCGCTCGGTGTGGCGCTCATAGTGCTCATGCTGCTCATCTGGCCGTTAGGCATACGTGCGATGGTCATAGGCTATGTGTGCCTCAACGTGGCGTGGCTGTTCGTGTGGCTCTTCTTCGTGCGCCGGCTTTCGGGCTACGGCGTCCTGATGTTCCTGCGCGACACCGTGCCTTTCGCGCTTGCGGCGGGCGGAGTGATGACGCTGGTCTATGTGGTTACTTCGCCCATAAGCAGTCTGTGGCTGCTGCTCGTGGTGCGCATAGTGCTGGCCGTGGCAGCATACTACGCCGTGATGAAGATTGCGAGAGTGAAGATACTGGACGAATGCATGTCGTTCGTACTGTCAAGAATAAGGAAAAAACACTGAACAACATGACTGAAGGCAAAACGGTGGCGGTGGTGATGTGCACCTATAACGGCGAGAAGTTCCTGCGCGAACAGCTCGACTCCATACTGCGACAGACCTACCCGATAAGCGAGATAATAGTGCAGGACGACTGTTCGACGGACAGCACCGTGGCGATACTCCGCTCTTACGCTGCCCGCGACGCCCGTGTGAGGGTGATTGTGAACGAGCATAACCTGGGGTTCAACCGCAACTTCAGGAGCGCGGTGATGAAGGCAACTGCCGATTTCGTGGCAATATCCGACCAGGACGACGTGTGGATGCCGGACAAGATAGAGCGTCAGGTGGAGGCGATAGGCCAATACAACATCTGCTACTCCGACCATCTGCGCGGCACTACGTTTGAGGGTGCGCACACGGTGAGCCCGCGCTGCTCGCTCGAGGCTCTGATGTTCGGCGGTTTCGCGGGCCACACCATGCTCCTTAGGCGCGACTTCGTGCAGCGCGACGATGTGTGGATGGACGGCATTTACTACGACTGGAGCCTGGGACTGAACGCTTATTTTCACGGCGACAAGGCGATAACGCACATCGGCAAATCGCTCAACTGGCACCGGTCGCATCCGCAGGAGGCGGCGCTGTTGCAGAGTCTGAGCGTGAACCCTGCACCGAAGAGCCGGCCCACGTGGCAGCCTTACGTGCTCGGATATGCTCATTTCCGCCGCCTGCAGCGCAAACCGACGTGGCAACGGCTCTACTCGCACATTCTCGAAAACACGCGCGGCCCTCGCTTCCATCTTCATCACACCATGGCAAGACTGATGCTCAGCCGCAATCCTCTGACCATGCTGCGCCTCTGCACAATATGTATGAAGCACCGCCGCGACATATATCCCAACGCGGCGAAGACCAACGGAATAATGGGAATGGTGCGCGGCTTCTGCTGGCCGATGATATTTGCTTACCGCTGCTCGCAGTTCGACCTGTGAGGTTCGGGGCACGCCGTGCGGCGACAACAATGTCCGCGGCAGACATTATTGTTTCGCATTACCTCCACAGTCACCACTTTTTCAGCATGGCGGGGCGTAAACTCGAAGTTTTTGTCTATATTTGCATTATGTTATCTGCATCCGGAAAAAACGCAGAAAAAACATTTATGCAACATAAACTCTATAAACACAATCTGCTATGATTAAAAAACTTCTATTCATCTTTTTGCTTCAACTATCCTTGGTATCATGTGTCTGTAATCAGACAAAGAACAGACTGATTGCCTCCAGAGACAGTATAGCAAACCAAACAGACAAGTTTATCACCTTTAAAGGACTGGAACTAAAACACGGAATACAGATGGCTGACGCATTGAAAGCGTTAGAAGCAAAAGGATTGAAGCGTTCCGAACAATTTGATTATAAGAAAAGAAAAGATCATATATATAGTTTGAGGGGAACATTTTATAAGTACAGAGATTGCAACATTACGATTTACCCAACGAAGAACGACAAAGACATCTTTGGCGCAATTTCAATATATCTACCTTACCGCTACTCTTTTAAAGAGATGAAAAAGGATTACGATTATCTGAGACATGTTTACGGGAACAGGTATCATATGGTTTCCGCCACAGTATCATTTGATGATAAATGCATAGATGAGAATATGCTGGACTCGGTAAAGCCCAAGAACTTTTCTTATGACTATGCCTCCCTTATGACAGAGTTTCATATATCAGACGACAAACAGGGTGAATTGTCAGGTCTGATAAGACTGAATACGGTTCATATTACCCCACAAAACAAAGACGTATATTATGTTGTCATTACTTACAGCACATATGTCAATAATTTAGAACAGATTAATGCAAGGCATGGCTTGTGATTCCCCACAAATAAAACAAACATACTTCAGACAATCATACAGGATATCCAACATATTCATACATAAGAAAAAGACATACATATGAAACAAAATATCGCCGTAATACTTGCCGGAGGCGTTGGCACACGACTCGGCATCTCGACACCGAAACAATTTTACAAGGTGGCAGGAAAAATGGTGGTGGAACACACCATCGACGTTTTTGAGCGCAATCCGAGGATTGACGAGATTGCCATTGTGTCGAACCCGATGCTCATTTCCGACTTCGAGAACATCGTGCTGCGCAACAAATGGCGCAAGGTGAAGAAGATTCTCAAGGGCGGAAAGGAACGCTACGACTCGAGCCTCTCGGCCATCAGGGCTTACGAAAAGAGAGACGTGAACCTGATATTCCACGACGCGGTGCGCCCGTTGCTCAGCCAGAGAGTGCTCGACGACGTGATTGACGCGCTCGGAAAATACGAGGCGATAGACGTGGCTGTGCCGTCTGCCGACACGATAATCGAGGTGGAAGGCGACTTCATAAGCAACATACCCGACCGCTCAAGGCTCCGCCGCGGACAGACTCCGCAGGCTTTCGACATCAACGTGATAAGAAAGGCGTATGAACTGGCACTGAAAGACCCGGCGTTCCGCACGACGGACGACTGCGGAGTGGTGCGCCGCTACTTGCCGGAGACGCCGGTATATGTGGTGCGCGGCGAGGAAAGCAACATGAAACTGACCTATAAGGAGGACACATACATGCTGGACAAGCTGTTCCAACTGAAGAACACGGAGGTGGGAACGGCTATGCCCGACGCCAGCCATTTCAAGAACAAGGTGGCCGTGGTGTTCGGAGGAAGCTACGGAATAGGCGCCGACATCGTGCGGATGCTGGGCGAACGCGGATCGATAGTGTTCGCATTCTCGCGCAGCATGGGCGGTGTGGACATAGGCGACAGGCAGTGTGTGACGGACACTCTGGCTCACGTGGCGGCAGAGACAGGCAAGATAGACTTCGTGATATGCACTGCCGGCATACTGAACAAGGAGCCGTTGGCGTCGATGGACTACTCCGTGATAGAGAATGCCGTGCGTACCAACTACATGGGAACGGTGAACGTGGCGATAGAGTCGTATCCTTATCTGAAACAGACGGGCGGACGTCTCATATTCTTCACCTCAAGCTCGTACACCCGCGGACGTGCCTTCTACAGCATATATTCGTCAACAAAGGCAGCGATAGTGAACTTCGTGCAGGCCGTCGCGCAGGAATGGGAAGGCGACGGAATAAAGATAAACTGCATAAACCCGGAGCGCACGAAGACGCCCATGCGCCTAGCGAACTTCGGAACAGAGCCCGACGACACGCTGCTGAAGCCGGAGAAGGTGGCGGAAGCCACGCTGCGCACGCTCGCATCTGACTATACGGGACAGGTGGTTGACGTGAGACGCGCCACGCCGGAGAACAAATGATGAACTGAAAAGACAAACAAGTCACAATGAAAAATACTTTTCTCGAGGAATACAAGCGCAGAACGCTGAGACAATGTCAGCTGAAACAGCTCGGCATACTGGAAGAAATAGACCGCATCTGCCGCAAGCACGACATATCTTACTGGCTCGACGGCGGCTCGCTGCTCGGTGCCGTGCGCCACGGAGGGTTCATTCCGTGGGACGACGACATAGACATCGCCATGAGCCTTGCCGACCTTGAGCGGTTCAAAAGCGTCGCGCCGAAGGAGCTGCCTGCCTCTCTGACGTTGCAGACACCGCAGAGCGAGGACACAAAAGAGCCGATAGTGAAGGTGCGTGACCTCAATTCGTTCTTCGTGGAACCGGGCGACGACTTCAGCGCCAACTACGAGAAGGGACTCTATGTGGACATTTTCCCGTTCATAGACTATCCGGACGTTTCAAAGAAATTCGTGAAACGATACGGCCGCGGCATATCAAAATGCTACTCCATACTGCACAGTCCGCACAGATATTCACTGCGCTCGGCGGCCGAACTGCCGTGGTTCGCCGCGCAATACGCGCTTTACAGCCTTGCATGGAAGCTGGCCTTCATGTTCAGAAAGAAGGGAACGTATATGTCGAACACGCTCGTAAACAACGGCTACGGCATAATGCACCTGAAGAAAAGCATCTTCCCGCTCGGCACGATAACATTCGAAGGCCGCACGTTCAGCGCGCCTTGCAATCCCGACGCATATCTGCGCGACCTCTATAACAACTACATGCAGATACCGCCGAAAGAAAAACAGAAGATTCACTCGGTCTTTATCATGCCTGAACTGATAAAATAACGAGCTCGTTGCCACCTATGCTCGACGCCATGGTTGAGAAGCTGCTGCCTGCCGAACCGTAGATGCGGCGTGTGAGCGAAAGCGTCCACATATCGACAAGTCCGCCGCGTATGCCGGCCGTATTACCGCGTTCGGCGGCGTCGGAAGGTGTTATTATGCGGTCGTCGAAGACGTTACGCATCTGCTGTTTCACCTCTTCGCTGTCGGTGGCGAGGAATATTCGCAGGTCGGGGTGTTCTTTCAGCTCGCGCTGTCCTGCCTCGACAAACAGTGTTGTAGGGCTTTTCTCTATCGACTCGGCATTGTCGGTGCGGCGTATGTGCATTCCTATCGTGTAACCGGAAAAACTCTTGCGGAACGCATCAACGCGCTCCATGACCTCGTCAACGGGGCGGAATATCTTCTTATAAAGCGCCGTATCCCACGTGCCAAACTCCTGATAACAGCTCATGTAGCACCGCCTGCCACGCAGCCATGCCTCAAAATCAAAGTTTTTCTGCTTCAGAGGAGTGACAAACTGCTCGTATATCCTGGCATCGAAAACAACACTCTGAAACGCCTTTGGTATCCAGAAGTTGCGACGGCGCGGCCTGTCGTTGACGAGAAAATCCAGTCCGCGCGCCTCACGCAGGGCAAAGAGAGAACTGTCAACGGGTTTGAAGATGTCGCGGAACGGGGCATTCAACGCCCAGTCGCGAAACCAAACGACCTGCATTCTGCCGCCTACGGTGCGGCACAAATTGTATGCCGACACAACGGCACGCATTCTGTTGGCCAGTCCTCCGGCCGGTACCAACAGCAAACTGGTTTTATTCATAACGGTGATACTTATTTAACCGAAAGCCGGAACGTGCATCATCACGACACGCCCGAATACTCCCGGAGGCTTAAAAATCAATGCAAAGATATGCAAAATAACACTCAATAGCCCTTTTTAGTGTCGATTATTTTGTAATGAATGAATGATTTAGAGCAAATATAATTATCTTTGCATAAGACATGCTGCACTCGGCAATCGGAGAACAAGCTCTCATTGCACTCGCTGGCAACGTCTTTGCATAAGACATGCTGCACTCGGCAATCGGAGAACAAGCTCTCATTGCACTCATTGGCAACGTCTTTGCATAAGACATGCTGCACTCGGCAATCGGAGAACAAGCTCTCATTGCACTCATTGGCAACGTCTTTGCATAAGACATGCTGCACTCGGCAATCGGAGAACAAGCTCTCATTGCACTCGCTGGCAACGTCTTTGCATAAGACATGCTGTGCTCGGGAAGGACAAAACAAAATATGTTTCCGCATGCAGCCACTCTATATACATATTATATTACTGCACCGGCACTACCGGAACTCGCCGCCAAACAACATACTTAATAAACACGGTAAAAGGGCGACGGACCGGCTCCTGACTCTCGTTTGACAAGAATGATGAACAAAGAACAGAACATTATCACAAGATGGATGAACGGCATCGCTTATGAGGTGGCCTTCTGGAACAACGTGTACAGATGGAAATGGACATTCGACGGTATGATGAACTGGTCGAAATATGGTGGCGTGATAACACTTGAAGGGTTCGACGCCAACGCTTTCCTGGCCAAGGCGGATAAGCCGAAAGTGCTCGATGTGGGCTGTGGAATGAGCTACGCTACCGGTAACTACATCATGCGCAACGGTCAGTTGGCACCGCTCGACATACACTACGTCGATCCGTTGGCAGGCTATTTCAACAGAATACTGGCGCGCCACCGCCGCAAACTGCCGAGAATAGAATTCGGAATGGCCGAATATCTGTCGGCGTTCTATCCGGCACACGACGTATCGCTCGTGATAATACAGAACGCACTCGACCACTCCGCCCATCCCATGAAAAGCATATACGAAAGCATCGACGTGCTGAAAAAAGGCGGATGCCTCTATCTCAACCACCACATAAACGAAGCGGAAACCGAACACTACAAAGGATTCCACCAGTATAACATATGCCGCGAGAACGGAAAACTGATAATATGGAACAAGAACGAGCGGCACGACGTGGCTGAGCTGACAGCCGGATTTGCCGAGCTGACCGTAGGACTGACTGGCAACGGACATGTCGCGGCCGTGATAAGAAAGACCGGTGACGTGCCGCAGAGCCTTATAAACGATAAGGGCGACAAGCGCGAGCTGTGCTCGATACTTATGGATTACGAACGCTCGACCGACAATCCGTGGCACGGACTGAAGAACAGCGCCACTTACTGGAAATACAACATTGTGCAGTTTTTCGTGCAGGGACTGCCATGGACACTGAAGATGAAACTGAAAAAACTCATCAAACAAGCCTGAACAAAACAATGATAAGCATCATAATACCTGTTTACAAGACTGCGGCAACGCTCGACAGATGTGTTGACAGCATAGCCACACAGGAGGACGTAGATTACGAGATAATACTCGTAGATGACGGTTCGCCCGATGATTGTCCTGCGATGTGTGACAGATGGGCCGAAAAAGACAAGCGCACGAGAGTGATACACAAGCCTAACGGCGGACTGAGCAGCGCACGCAACGCAGGCATTGAGGCGTCAAGGGGCGACCTGCTGATGTTCATTGACTCCGACGACTACATAGCCCCCGGAACGCTGCACGACCTGAACGGTCTGGCCGAAAAGCATCCCGAATATGACATTATAGAGTTTCCCATCAGCCGCGAGAAAGCAGACGGCACTGAGGAAACGCTGACCTTCGAAAACTGCGAATACCGCGACATGGACGAATACTGGCTCTCATGCCGTGCCTATGCCCACGCTTACGCCTGCAACAAGATATACCGCCGCAGGATGTTCGACGAAGTGAGATACCCGGAAAAGATGATTTTCGAAGATCTGCACACCCTCCCCCTGCTTCTGGAGAAAGCCGGTGTAACGGCCACAACATGCACGGGAACTTACTATTACTGCTGGAACAGCGGAGGAATATCCAACAACGCCGACGGCAACGCCTGGCGACAGCTGCTCGCCACGCACCTTAGGATGCTGGAAAAGACGCGCCGCCACACGCCAGAATGGGCCGACTACTACATGCACGTGCTCAACATCCAGATATACACCACCGAACTCACGGGCGACCGTCCGCTGCTGACAACCATCAGACAGAACTTCATGAGCGTAGATAAGAGTTTCCGTCTGAAAGCCATCCTGCTCGACATCATGGGCGTGAACGCCCTCTGCCGTGCCAACAGACTGCTGCGCATCATGTCCGGACGCGGCCGTCGGAAGTAAAAATTATTACACTACGGCCGTACAGTGTAATATTGTGTAACGAATCGTTTGGTTCGTTTTGTTTTTTCATCCTATATTTGCAGCGTCCGGACAAGAACAAAAATGTCTAACGCAAAAAAACTGATGTATTATGAAAAGAATCCTTATGATGGCGCTTGCCGCAATGATGATGGTATCGACGGCAGCCGCACAGATCACAAAAGGGAATAAAGAGAAAGTGTATGAAAAGTGCGAGGTGCTGCCGGAATATCCGGGCGGCCAGCTTGCCATGTATAAGTTCCTGAGCGAAAACCAGAAGTATCCGGAGGAAGCGATAAAGCGCGGCGAGGAAGGACGCGTGATTGTGAGCTTCGTTGTTGAGAAAGACGGTTCGCTGACCAACTTCAAGGTGGAGAAACACGCCACACCGACGCTCGACAAAGTAGCTGTGGAAACAGTGAAGAAGATGCCGAAGTGGAAACCGGGAATGAACAAAGGAGAGAAAGTAAGAGTACAGTTCGCCATTCCTATCACTTACAGAATGAACTGATAATGAACCATACCGTCACGATACTGACACTTCTCGTCACAGCCATACTCATGACAGCATGCGGACAAAGGGAGACGTACGACAGCACAATCGTGCGTGCCGAGAGCATGACCGACACCGATCCGCACGGCGCACTGATGCTGCTCCACGGCCACAAGGACAGTCTGTGCGCCGGCCCGGCAGACAGTGCGCTCTACGAACTGGTCTATACCGAATCGGTGCACGACCTCGGGGTGAAGCTGACCAACAGCGAATACATAATCAGCAGTGTGGCATGGTTCGACCGATGCGGCGACAAACGACGCAGGGCAAGAGCGCTGGTGCAGCTCGCACTGTGCCTCCACGACAACAGACAGCTGCACGACGCAGTGCTCAACCTGAAGATAGCGGAGGAAACGGCAGCCGGTACAGACGACAGTTTTCTCGACTTCAGGCTGGCCGCAGCATTGGCGCAGATGAACATTATGACGGGACATCACGACCTGATTATGAAATACCGCCGTATGGAACTCGACGCGGCGCAACGCACCGGAAGCACAGACCACGTGGCACGGGCGTGGAACGACATGGCGACGGAGTATCTGCGGATAAACCGTACAGACAGTTTCATGGCGTGTATGAACCGTTGCTGGCCGTTACTTCCTAAGGCAGGCCCGGAGGTGCAGTCGCTCATACGCACCAATCTGGGCTGTTACTACATGAACCGCGGCGACACCGCTCGTGCACTCCGACTGCTGACGATGGCTTATGTGGGATGTCCCGACCGCATGGCGTCGCTCCGTCTGGGCGACATATACGCCGCTGAAAACGACATGCAGAGGGCCGAGAGCATGTGGTACGACGCTGCCGACTCCGACGTGCCGGCCATAAGCAAGAGCGCACTGAAGAAACTCATAACCCTCGCACGCACAAGAGGCGACGGAAAGTCGCAACTGTTTCTGAGCGAAAGGCTCAACAACGTATACGACCACGACGTATCCACCGAAACGGCAAGCTCGCTCGTAGAACTGCAGAAAAACTATGACAGCCGGCGAAGCGAACGCCTCTCGCATGCAAGGATGATGCGGCTGGGTGGTGCTACGGCCGTGCTGATAATAGTGATGGTGGGGTTCATGGCGTATCACCGCCGCAGAGTGAGCCACTACGGACGCGTGATAAACAGGCAGAAACTGACATTGAAGGAACTGAACGCCGGCTACACGCGCGACCTTGAGAACTATCGCGCCCTGCGACAGCGGCTCGACGAGCTGCAACAGGCAAGGGAGAAGGACGTCAGACTGACTGAGGAGAAGACGCGCGAACTTGAGAAAATGCAGGCGCAACTGGCGGGATACCAGAACGACCGGCGCAATCCGGAACAGTGGAATATGGAGGACCGGCTGATAAACGCCGACTGTGTGTATGCCCTGCACCGCCTGGCTTCAGTAGGACGAACGGCCGAAAAACAGGACTGGGACGCGCTCCATCAACTGACAAACAAATACGACAGCAGACTGAACGCACTGTTCGCCGGGCACACCAAGCTATCGCCCAACGAGATAAACGTAACCATACTGACACGCCTGCGCTTCATACCTACGGAGATTGCGGTGCTGACGGGCATGTCGTCGCAGTCGGTCACCAACACAAGGGCGCGTCTGCTGCAAAAGATATTCGGCGTGAAAGGTGGCGCAAAGGAGTTCGACGACCGCATAAGAAACATTTAAACGACATACCGGAAACGCAATAACATAGCCTCAAAAACCGCTTCACGTCAAGGAATAACGAACAAATAAAATTGGTCTAAAGGAAATATTACATACAGAAACGCAGAAGTGTATATTTATACGGAAGCGATTCTGCAAACGAATAAATATGCAATCATAAGGCCTGAAAAACTCCGTCAGAACCTTCGGACGACCGATCGGACACGGATTCCAGACTTTTCGACTTTTCATTTAAATCTCTGATACACAACTGTTTGCGCACAAACGTGCAGCAAAAACAGCTTATTGCTCTTGTGAAAGAGCCTGTTTGAAGGTGTCGGGAAATGCGTTCCGCACCCTCAAACAGCCTTTATCATTCTCCGAAATGGCCTTTATCACACCCTGAAATAGCCCATATTGCACTCCGAAATGGGCTTTATCACACCCCGAAATGGCCTATATTGCGCTCCGAAATGGGCTTTATCGTAGACCGAAAAGCACTCTTTCGCAAACCTGACTGCTGAATCATATACAGAAACCGACATCCTGACACAGCATACTATCCACTTTTTCGCGTCATCATACATCGATTTTATGTCCACATTCCGGTGTCCGGAATTGCATCGAAAAGGCCTATTTTGCTGCGAATGTATATATTAATCCGGTTAAAACACATAATTCGCGCAATATCACTTCGTTTTTATCATTTCGCATTACGGCTTCGAAAACGGCTTAATCACACCGAAAGGCGGTTGCCACATGGCCGATTTCTCAGTTTCTTTTTCCGGATTTAGATTTACGTATGAAGTTTTTTCAGACGTTCGTTTTGCATAATTATGCAAAACACAGACGCCACACAATGTTCCATACACCCAATAAATGACTGATATTTCCCTTTCATTTACATACTCGTAACTACGCGGACATCTGTCATTCGAGAGATATTGGCAGACAACTTGTGATGCTTCAACCGCGGCATACGCAGCACACGGCACGTCGTTTTGCCACTGCACCGCTGTTCTTACATCCGCCGTCAGAGCAAGCCGGGCAGTTCAGCGATGTCAGATATCTGCCTGAGGCGTTCGTGAGCGAACTCCTCCGTGTGTTCATATTTCCACGTTACGTGGAACGGAACATACACCGCCGAAGCACCTATCGACAGCATCGGCGCTATGTCGCTCTTGAAAGAATTGCCCACCATCAGCAAACGGCACGGCTCAACACGCAGCGTACGGCAGAGCGACAGGCAGGTTGCCTCGGTCTTGTCGGTCACAACCTCAACGTGAGAGAAATATTGCGACAGTCCGGAACGCATCAGTTTACTGTGCTGATCGAGCAATTCGCCCTTGGTAAACACCACGAGCCGATAGCCATTCAGTGCCTCGAGAGCCTCACGCACGCCGGGAAGCGGAGTGGCAGGAAGACGAAGCAGCGACTTGCCCAGATCCACAATGCGCGCCACATCGGCAGCAGCCATGCGGTAACCACTGAGCCGCAGGGCGTTCTCAACGAGCGAAATGGTGAATGCCTTGCCGCCGTATCCAAGCAGGGACATATTGGATGTCTCAACGGCGAAAAGCTCGTCGGACACCGTTTTGGCGTCGGCGTATGGCGAAAGTATGTCGCAGTAGCGGCGCTCCACGTCGGAAAAGTGCGACTGGCAGTCCCAAAGCGTGTCGTCGGCATCGAATGCTATGACGTCTATATTTTCGAATTTTCTCATTATTATATATGTTGTGGTCGGGCGCCGTGCGTGCTTCCATCAAACCAGGGGAAGCATACGGCGCAGCGAATTGCGGCGTTCAGCGGAACTGTCTCTCCGCCCAGTCGCCGCGATCGAGGTTGCGGTAGGATATGGCTTCGGCCAGATGTTCGGGCTTCACCTTCTCGCTGCCGGCAAGATCAGCAACGGTACGCGCCACCTTCAGTATGCGGTTGTATGCGCGTGCCGACAGACTCAGCCGCTCCATGGCAGTGCGTAGGAGGGCAACGCCCTCGGCGTCAGGCTCGGCAAAAGTGTGTATCATGCGCTCGGACATCTGCGCGTTGCAGTGCACTCCCTTGTAAGGGCGGAATCGTTCTTCCTGTATCTGACGCGCGGCGATGACACGTTCGCGTATGACGGCGCTCGATTCGCCAGGCGCTGTCTTCGATATGTCCTTGAAAGGCACGGGAGTTATCTCTATCTGAATGTCTATTCGGTCGAGCAACGGACCGGATATCTTGCTCATATAGCGCTGTATCTGACCCGGAGTGCACACGCAGTGATGGGTCGGATCGCCGTAGTAGCCGCACGGACAAGGGTTCATCGAGGCGACGAACATGAACGAGCAGGGAAATTCGATGGTGTATTTTGCTCGCGAGATGGTTATCTTGTGGTCCTCCAAAGGCTGGCGGAGCACCTCGAGAGTGGATTTGTTGAACTCGGGAAGCTCGTCGGCAAAGAGCACACCATTGTGCGCAAGAGATATCTCACCGGGCTGCGGATTGACGCCACCACCCACGAGAGCCACCTCTGATATGGTGTGATGCGGCGCGCGGAACGGGCGTTGCGATATGAGCGAAGTGCCGCGTCCGAGCTTTCCCGCCACGCTGTGTATCTGCGTAGTCTCGAGACTTTCGCTTAGCGAGAGCGGCGGAAGGATGGACGGCAGACGCTTTGCCATCATCGACTTACCGCTTCCCGGCGGACCTATCATAATCATGTTGTGACCTCCTGCGGCCGCAACCTCAAGCGCACGCTTCACGTTTTCCTGTCCGCGCACGTCGGCAAAGTCGAGGTCGAACTTGTATTGCTGCTCGTAGAATTCGCGTCGTGTGTCGATGACCGTCGGTTCGGGATGCTCCTTACCGGTGAGAAACGCGATGACATCGCGTATATTCTCCATGCCGTAAACCTCGAGATTGTTCACCACGGCGGCCTCACGCACGTTCTGCTTAGGCACTATCAGTCCTTTGAACTTCTCGGCACGGGCACGTATCGCGATGGGCAACACACCCTTGGCAGGCTGCAGATTGCCGTCAAGACTCAGCTCGCCGACCATCATATAACAGTCGAGCTCTTCGGAAACAATGCTTCCCGCCGCAGCAAGAATGGCAATGGCGAGAGGCAGGTCGAAGCTGCTTCCCTCCTTGCGCAGGTCTGCCGGCGCCATGTTTACGGTTATGTCGGCATGCGGAAACTTGTATCCGTTATACTGAAGGGCGGACGCAATGCGGTCGCGTCCCTCACGTACGGCCGTGTCGCCAAGGCCTGTGAAGTGGTACATCACCCCACGGTTGAGGTTCACCTCAATGGTAACGGTCGTAACCTCAAGGCCGTTCACGGCGGCACAATAAGTCTTTACGAGCATCTAAAAAGGTTTTATGGTGTCAATCAATTATTAAGCTGATCCTTCAGCTGTTCCATGTTTAGGTTGCGCGCGACAACGCGTCCGTTCTTCACGACGATGTTGTCGGGCACATAACTGAATGCCAGTGTTCTGAAAAGTTTGCCGTTCACCATGTCGCCGTCGCACACAACATCGACTTTGAGCATGTTGTTCTTAATTATATTTCGGCAGTCGTCGATGGATGCATCCACCGAAAGACCAATCAATGTGAAGTTTTTTCCTTCGTTGTCTCTAAGCAGCGACAACTGGCGGAGCATGTTTATGCTCTCATAGCTCCACGAAGCCCACACGCATACAACGGCAGTGGGTGTGGCTGAAAGACTGGCAGCGGTAAGCGTCTTGCCGTCGATGGTCTTGGCAGAGAAAGCGGGCACCGGCGCACCTATCTTTGAGCTGCCGCGTCCCTTTATCTGTTGTTGCAGCTGACGGAGATATCCATATTTGCTCTGATGCTTGATCATCAGGCTTATAAGCTCGTCGGCCACGGCGAGGTCGGGATTGGGCGACTGTATGAAGTAGCGGCGCACGAGATAAGCTCCGACCATCGACTCAGGATGATCGAGGACGAACTGGCGTGCGTATTTCCTCGCTTCGGGAGGCGACGCGGATACAATCTGCTCGCGGAAGGAGTTCATCAGCTTGTTGTCGTCTGTTCCCTTCACTTCCATCTCCTTCAGATTGGACGCGCTTCCCTTTATTTCCACCGTCTTTCCCGGCTCTGCGAACACCGGCTGTTCGGTGAAGTTGGGGAATATAATCATAAAAGTCATCGGGCGGCTGCACGGTATCTCGTAAGTGAAACGTCCTGCCTCGACCTTTATCGTGTCGATTTTTCCGTTGTCGCCGTCAGGACTGTAAACATAAAACTCACCCTGGTTGAGGTGGAGCAGACGACCGTCGATCTTGAAATGTTTATCGTCGGTCGAGCACGACACCAAAACCAGGGTGAGCAGAAAGAAATATATGAGTTTTCTCATTTACTTCAGTATGGACAGTTCCAAGTCGTTGTCAGCGTATGCCTTCAACGAAGGATCTTTCTGAAGAGCCTCTTTCAGATAAGAAGAAGTTGCGAACTTGTTAGCCTGGCGAGCTGCAACGATAGCGTGCAGATAGGCAGTCATTCCGTTCTGAGCAGGCACTTTGTCGAGAGTAGCGGTAGCTGCGGCGTAGTTCTTGTTAAGGAGCTGAGCCAGAGCAGCGCTGTTGGTATTCACGTCACCGAAGTCTTTTTCAGCCTGAGCGTAGTTGCCTTTAGCGATGTTGAGCACACCGAGAGCGTAAGAAACATTCTCAGAGCCGGCAGCCTTTGCGATGTCTGCCTCAGCCTCTGCAACGTTTCCGTTGATCAGGTTGATGAGTCCGCGGTTAGCATAAGCCTCAGCAGCGTTGTTGTCTATGCGCAGAGCTTTCTCTACATAAGAAGCGGCAGCCTCTTTGTCACCCTTAGCCAGGCTCAGAGAAGCCAGGTTGTTGTATGCGCGGTAGTCGCGGTCGTAGAGCTCGGCGGTCTTCTTGTAGATTTCCTCTTTCTTAGCGTTGTCGTCAACGAGAGTTGCTGCGTAGAGCAGTTCGTCAGCGCTCAGCTTTGTAGGATCCTCAGCATACTGCTGCTGTATCTGTTCGTCGCTGCGTCCGATTGTCTCGTAGTTGATGATAAGACGTGCACGACGGAGTTCAGGCAGGATGCCGTCAGCCAGCTCGCGGAATACGGCCGACATATTGCGGATCTGCTGTTCGCGCTCCTCCGGGTCCTTATACATTGACAGAACGCGCAGAACGACTTCCTTGTCCTGAAGGTCTGAAGCCTGAACGAGCTTCTGGAAGCCTTCCCAGTCCTGTGCTGTGTAATGAGCGTCAACGCCTGTGCTCACGTTAGTCTTCTTGAGCTGGTCTTTTACATATTTCTCAGAAACGTCCTGACGTTTAGAAGCCAGTTTGTCGTTGAACTTAACACCACCTTCCGGTGAAGCGTAAGCCTGTACCTCAACGTTCTGTATGTTGAGACCCTCGCGGTCGTCGTTGATCTTCTTCAACATCTTAACGAACTCAGTAACCGAGTTGTTCTTCAGCTCGCTCTTGCGCAGGTTAGCCTGGTTGATGAGGAACTTGATGTTAGCTTCCTGCTTCTGTGCTCTTACGCGCTGGAATGAATCAGGAGCTATGCAACCGCCGTCTGTGAGGATGGTCTTCTTGTAAAGCTCTGAAGTAGAGATTACTCCGGTAGCCACTTTCACTGCCGGCACGTCATAAGTCTTCTTGCCCTTGCGTGCGTCGAAAGTGAGATACAACTCGCTCTGCTGCATTTCAGGCACATAGTCGAAGCTTGTCTTCATTGTGTAGCGGCCACCCAGACGATATGATATGGTCTGATTGTTGCCCATAACCTTTTCTCCCTGGAAGGTAGCGCTTTGGCCTTTAGCCACCTGACCGTTGGCATAGCGCAGCTCTGGGGTTACAGTAACAGTCGCCTTTTTCTTCATGTACTTCTCCGGGAACATTCCACTTATCGTTGCCGGCACCTGTCCTGCCTGTGACTCAAGCGGGTTAGGAGTTACCGTAAAGTTATCAGCTGAGAGTGGTCCCATCTTTGAGCATGACGCAAAAACAAGTACGGAGCATGCTGAAAGGGTATAAATCAGATTTTTTCGCATAATAAAAGTTTGTTAAAATAAGTGCCGCGAGCGGGACTCGAACCCGCACAGCCATTTCTGGCCAAGGGATTTTAAGTCCCTCGTGTCTACCAATTCCACCATTGCGGCATCATTTTTGCAATATCGGTCGCGGTTTTACGGCTTGCCACACAGCATTTCTGTGTCTCGCCGCACGCGCCCGGCGGCCTCAGGCCTTCAATTATATTGCAAATGCAAAGTTAAGGTATTAAATCATAACATCCAAAACAATTTACACAATTTAATATTTTGGAATGGCATAAAATTCACTGTATGACTCAGAGAAAAAGAAAAAATGACTGACAGCATGCCATTCTTCATGTCACAGCCATGCCGTCAGCCACATATACTATACATTTTTATATCTTATGTAAGAATGATTCCAATCGTACAATTCTACTGCGCACGCAAAGAATTAATACGTTCGTTACAGGTCCGTATTCTGTTCTCTGTACTTTCTATAACGCTCTTCAGATAAGCAGAATTAGGATCCTTTAGCTGTTGCGCCTTGTATTTTGCGAGCTGGCTCTCAGCATCCCGTCGCCTTGCCTCCCATTCAGCTATCTGCGAAGCTTTTCTTGATGATGAACCGGAAGACGACGATGTGCTCACCGCTGTGCCTCCGCTGTAAGTCGCAGCAGCTTTTCCTGAAGAGCCGGAGCCACCACCTCCGGTGACAGCATTGGCCGCACCCTGAATAAAGGCAGAGAGTATGCCACCCCAGAAAGCCGCGTTCTGCTGACGCTTCAGCTCCTGTTGACACTGCAGTTCGGCCGCCTGCGCTGCCTGACGCTGCTTATAAGTATTAATCGCTGCTTCGTAACGTGCAACGCATTTGGGAATACTGTCAAGATAAATATTTGTATAACGGAGATAAGTTTCTGCATTCTTTGCATAAGTGGTATCCCCTCCCTGCAAATAAGAATCGAATAAACTTGCCGATGTTTCAAACTGTTTTGTTGCAAGATCTATATCGAATGAAATATTCCTAATAAGGAATTCATGACCAGGTTTTTCTTCTATTATATATGAAATTGTGTTCATATTACTAATATGCTCCTTTGCTTTATTTTGCAAAGCCATTGCTGTAAAGAATTTAGCCCAAGGCTGTTCCACTCCTTCATGAGCATAGAATGATATTACATTATCGTATTCCTGTTTCTCATAATATTCCTCGCCTTTGTCGCGAAAGGTTTCTTCATCCACCAAATCAGGAGTATATACGATATCTTCACCCATATCAGTCTTTTGAACATACCACCTATCATAAAAGTCATCATACCTTACGTTATTGAATCTGGGCGGTATGTGCAGACCATCAGCCATCATCATGAAACCGCCCTTCCTTAATATATTATCACTTTCTACTTCATATATACACCAATTACGTTCTTTTCCATATTTCTTTATAAATGAATCCTTATACCAAGCTGGAGCATATATACATACAGAGTTGATGTTTTCCTGAGGAATTAACGCCTTTCCTGACTGCGTAAGAAAGGCACTCTTACCATAACAATATGCAGAAACATAAGACGACATGATAATGTTGCTGACACGTGTTTTCTCTGCACCTATAAAGAAAAATCCCGGAATATACGCACACTTGTCATTCATTATGCTGTCGCGCAACACCTCGCCTGTCATTGAATATATACGACTTATGTTTCCCTTGGCATAAATAACGGCAGGCGCAGCCTCATGATATACCGCTACGGAGTCGCCGGTTTTCAGGCTCTGATTCTCATAGACCCAGCTTTTCCCCTCTTCTATCGCAGGACAGAAAATAAAGTCCGAGTATTCCGTCGGAACTATTATCTTGCCCGAAAGGTCGGCAAGCCCTACCTTATGATAACCTTTACTTATAGTAAACATCATGGTATTGGCATCCACCTTATACTTATATATGCCATCATAAACCGCCGGAAGAATAACGTTTCCATTAATATCTGCACGTCCGATACGTTTATCCTTCGACGTGAGAAGCATGTAGTAAGTTCCGTCATCCTCCTGCCTTATCTCCACTTTCTTCAGTCCGAGCGACTTCTTCAACTCCTTCATCTTGTCCTTATGAGCCTTTTCAATGTCTTTAAGGCTCTGTGCCGGCGCCGCCACACACAATGCGAACAACAATAATTGAATAAAATATCTGTTCATAACTAAATCTTTATGTCTTTCCTTAATCATTGATGAAAAACCGCAACCGCGGCAGGCGTTAGCCAGACTGACATCCGCGGTTGCAGGAATCATTGCACCTTTCTATACAAAAAACTGAATTATATGATGCAGCGAAAATAATAAAATAATGTCATTAACGCAACCGGCCTCACCCGAACATGTGTCCGGAATGAGGCCGATAGTGCTCAGGCGGTTGAAAAAGATGCCTGAATGGTAAATTATTTATGCTTACGGAAAAACAAATGCACCGTCAATTAGTTACAGACACTATTCCTGCTGGATTGTATGTAGCATGATATCGCGTGAGTGGATTGCCCTTGTCACCCTTGACAATGTTTCCACCAGTGTTCATATTGTACTCACGGTGACAAGTAGAACATGTTGCAATGCCTGTAGATGCCACGCTCAACGGATGACTTTTCACCGGAACCATGTCCGGATCGAAGCAGTTAGGGCACTCGGCGTCGTAGGCATAGAACACGGCAGGTATATCCAAATTGCCATAACCAAACCATATAGCATTATTCATTCCGAGCAGAACGGTCCTGCTATTATCTATAGCGTTGAATGGAACATCGTCAACCTGATTGCTTGCATTCGTGGAAAATCTGAAATTTTTTGCACCGCCTTTTATCACCGTAGTCACTTTACAGAATATGCCGACACCATGTACTGCACTGCCAAGGGTCGTAGGTTCACCATGTCTGGAGGTTTCAAACACAAAGTAGCATGGATGAGTGCTATATTCAGATATTATGTCTCCGCACGACGGAAACATAAACGCCATAACCGCGGCGCACGCAACTGCAAACAATCTTTTTCTCATTTCAACAATTCCTTTTCTGCATTATCGGCACGGTCGAAGCCTATTGCGTCGTATATGCTCCTCATATACTCGGCTATGCGGTCGTTGCACAGGTTGCCCATGCTGCCCTCATGCGTATGGTGGATGTGGTGGTCGGCATGATAAGTGCCGTTCTCTATCTCCATGCCCACCTTGCGGTAAGCGTCGCGGAAAGGCATTCCGGCTGCGGCGAGACGGTTCACCTCCTCTACGGAGAACATCGGGTCGTACATCGGATTGTCGAGTATCGAGCGGTTCACCTCCATCTTATTAATAATGTATGCCGCCATGCGCAGACAGTCTTTCAGCTCGTCGAACGCCGGAAGGAACACCTCTTTTATTATCTGCAGGTCACGGAAGTAGCCCACGGGCAGGTTGTTCATTATGAGAGTGATCTGTGCCGGCAGTCCCTGCAGCTTGTTGCACTTGGCGCGAATGAGCTCGAACACGTCGGGATTCTTCTTGTGCGGCATTATGGAGCTGCCCGTAGTGCACTCCTTCGGCAGCTTCACGAAGCCGAAGTTCTGGCAGTTGAACATGCACGCATCGAACGCTATCTTCGACAGAGTGCCTGCCACCGAGGCCATGGCGAACGCCACGTTGCGTTCTGTCTTGCCGCGTCCCATCTGCGCATACACCACGTTGTAGTCCATGGAGTCGAAGCCCAGCAGGCGCGTGGTCATGCTTCTGTCGAGCGGAAACGACGATCCGTAGCCCGCGGCAGAGCCGAGCGGATTGCGGTTTGCCATGCGGTATGCGGCCTGAAGAAAGAGCATGTCGTCGGCCAACGACTCGGCGTAAGCGCCGAACCACAGCCCGAACGAGCTTGGCATGGCTATCTGCAGATGGGTGTAACCCGGCATAAGCACATCCTTGCACTGCTCGCTCTTCTCCAGAAGCTCGTTGAAGAGTGTCATCACCTCGTCGGCCACCTCGTGCAGCTCGTGGCGTATAAAGAGCTTCAGATCCACGAGCACCTGGTCGTTGCGCGACCGTCCGCTGTGTATCTTCTTGCCCATGTCGCCCAGACGGCGCGTGAGCATCAGCTCCACCTGCGAGTGGACGTCCTCAACGCCCTCCTCTATCTCGAAGCGACCTTCCACGCAGTCGCGGTATATCTTTTTGAGTTCGACGAGCAGAGCGTCCAGCTCGTTCTTCTCCATGAGTCCTATCGACTGGAGCATGGTGATGTGAGCCATCGATCCGAGCACGTCGTAGCGTGCCAGATACAGATCGAGTTCGCGGTCACGTCCCACTGTGAACCGCTCTATCTCGCGGTTCACCTCAAAATTCTTTTCCCAAAGTTTTGTAGCCATCTGTCAGTTTTCTTTCTCCGGCCGTGCGCCGAAGCGGTTTGTTATTCGTAGTTTATAGCCTGCAGCACGTCGGCAATCTTCTCGATGCCCTGCTGCAGCGGTTTCTGCACCATGCCCTTTATGAACGGATTGAGTTCGGCCTTGATGGTGAGCTTCATCTTGCTCGATGTCGTTGTCACCGGCAGAATCTGAATCCACAGGTTGAAAGGCACGGGGCTCGACTCCGTCTCGAACTTGATGCACTTGGGCTCTTCGCGATCTACTATGCGCAGTTTCACGCTGCCTGCCGGCGGCACACTGATGGATATGGAGTCGTTGTCGAAGGTCAGATCCTTTATCTTGTCCTCCGGTATGCGGTTCTTCACTCTCTCGATGTTCTCGAGATTGCTGAGCATGTCATACACCTTCTGCTGCGGAAACTGTATCTGGCGTATGCTGCTTTCGAATGTTGTCATCGACATGATATGTGTTTGTTTTAGTCAGGGCAGGCCACGCCCGCCCCTGCCGTTATTTACTTGCGCCACTCAGACGGGTTCTTGCGCCACTCTGCCAGCACCTCTACGTCGCTCTCGGCGATGTAGCCTGTAGCGAGTGCCTCGGCCACAACGTGGTCGTAGTCGGTCAGAGTCTCCAGCTGCACGCCTGCCTCGGCGAATGCCTCGGCTGCGACAGGGAATCCATAGGTGTATGAAGCCACCATGCCCACAACCTCGTAGCCTGCCTCGCGCAGTGCCGCAACGGCCTTCAGACTGCTGCCGCCGGTGGAGATGAGGTCCTCAACCACAACTACCTTGGTGCCCTTCTCCAGCTCGCCCTCGATGAGGTTGCCCATGCCGTGGTCCTTTGCCTTGCTGCGCACATATACGAACGGCTTGTTCAGCTCGTCGGCAACCAGCGCGCCCTGAGCTATCGCTCCCGTTGCCACACCTGCCACAGCCTCAGCCTGCGGGAAGTGTTCGAGGATGGTGTGCACCAGCTCGAGCTTCACGAAGTTGCGCAGTTCGGGATAAGACAGAGTCTTGCGGTTGTCACAATAGAACGGTGATTTCCAGCCTGATGCCCATGTGAACGGGTCGTTTGGCTGCAACTTTATTGCCTTCACATTCAGAAGTTTCGATGCGAAGTCTTTCTTCAAATTAGCCATATTGTATGTTTTTTAATTATTGTCGTTTATGAATGCAAAGTTAAGCTAATTAGCCCGAAAGTCAAAATAAAACGTCACGACATTAAAAAATTTTGACAAAACACCTGCGGCTCCGCCTTCAATTCTGTGAGCGCAAGGACGTCCGGAATGGCCCTTTCCGCAATTTTCCTACCCCGTAAAAACGAAATCGCAACGCAGTGGCGAACCGACGGCGATGCGAAAAAGGCTCTTTCGCACTACGAAACAGGCCATATCGGAGCACGATATAGGCCGAATCATAAGCCGAAAGAGCCCATTTCGGATGCCGAAACGGGCCATATCGCAACACGGAGAAAACAGCACAAAAGTCAACTGACTATGTATCAATAGTTTACGAAAACCTCTCAAAATCCGCGAATTTATGGTCGGACACACCGGCGGACGAAAAAACGCGAGCCTTGAGGACGAATAATGGTAAAAAATTTTGACAAAACAACATGACGGAAGAAAATCACGCGCGCATTGTAAAAATGTAATCACGCGCACAATATACACACCCGGAGAGCGTTATAATCATAAACACGACAAACCGGCAATACTTTTAATAAATCAAACGCCAAGCCTATGAAAGCAACATTTTTCATTCTGTCTGTCTTTCTTCTGGCCGCATGCAGCGACCTCGACCCTCGTTACCCGACAACAGACGAGGACTCAGAGGAGACCTTAGAGCTGCGCGAGAAATACACAGACAAGGTAACCGGCAAATGGTATCTGAAACAAGAGCCGCAGGAATACTACTTCAAGCAATTCGAAAGACTGTATTACATCAGTCTGGAACAATATTACGAGTTTCATGAAAACGGCGAAATAACAGGCCGTGTGATCATGAAAGCAAAAAGAGCCGACGGCAGTCCGTCTGCAACAGGAGGCGAATGGTTCATCTCCGACTATCGCCTGAACGGTTCATGGGGACTCATACACAGAGCATCCGACGACACCGACCGGCTCAGATTCGGAGTGCATCTCAGTCAGGACGATACCGACGACACCCTCATGCTGCCTCTCTTCAGCAACACCGATCTCCATCTGTACCATGCTGACGACGACATTCTCAGCATCGAGTCGCCCGTAACATTTCTGAACCAGACAATAGTGATGCACCGTGTAGATGACGAACCGGCAGACATGGGAAGTGATGCGGACACTGAAAACTTATGACAACAAATTAAATATCAGCAAATGAATAAAGCATTGACGACATTGATACTGCTCGTCGCGCTGGCGTTCACATCCTGCTACAACGAGCCTCCCAGCGACGGCGAGCTGACACGTGAACTCTACGAGAAGTATCACGACAAGGCGATAGGCCAATGGTATGTGATGCAGGACAGCCTGCCGTGCATCTACGAAGAGAACAATCAGGCGTATTTCCTGAATCTCGAACAATACTACAACCTGAAAGCCGACGGCAGCATGGACGGACGGCTGAGGATAAAGGCATGGCGTATGGACGGCTCGCCCACCGCCTCGGGCGATGAATGTTTCGAAGGCGACTACACGCTTAGCGGCGAATGGAGTCTGGTGCATGAAGGTTACGACTATCTCCGGCTCAAAGTGAATCCCGTTTCCGACAATCCTGACGACATACGCATGGTGGAAAGCATATACACCACCACGCTTCTCGACCTGGAATACATCACCGACGACAAGATGCGCATACAGTCACCGCTCGTCTTCACACACTACATTTTAGAGTTGCAGCGCGTGAACGGACTGCCCGACAAGGCGGCAATGCCGTGAGACTGATGTTTGCTCGTATTTTATTTTGAATATTGCGAGGTTTGTGTTAACTTTGCATCCACAATCATCTTCATAAAATCATGAACATCGAAAAAGCTTTATGCAGTTCGGTCATCAAGGCCGTGAAGGAACTGTACGGACAGGATGTGCCTGAAAAAATGGTGCAGCTTCAGAAGACAAAACGTGAATTCGAGGGACACCTCACACTCGTGGTGTTCCCGTTCCTGAAAATATCTCACAAGAAGCCCGAAGAAACAGCCGAAGACCTGGGCCGCTGGCTCAAGGAGAACGAGAGCTGCGTGGCTTCATACAACGTGGTGAAGGGATTCCTCAACCTCGTAATATCCAACGGCGCATGGATAGGTCTGCTCAACGACATCAACGCCGACCCGACCTACGGCGAGCGCAAGGCGACTGAGAACTCGCCGCTGGTGATGATCGAATACTCATCGCCCAACACCAACAAGCCGCTCCACCTGGGACACGTGCGCAACAACCTGCTGGGCTGGAGCCTCGCAAAGATAATGGAGGCCAACGGCAACCGCGTGGTGAAGACCAACATCGTGAACGACCGCGGAATACACATCTGCAAGTCGATGCTGGCATGGCTGAAGTGGGGCAACGGCGAGACACCCGAGACAAGCGGCAAGAAGGGCGACCACCTCATAGGCGACTACTACGTGGCTTTCGACAAGCACTACCGTGAGGAGGTGGCTGAGCTCAAGGCAAAATACACAGCCGAGGGCATGGGCGAAGAGGAAGCCGAGAAGAAAGCCAAGGACGAGGCTCCGCTGATAAAGGAAGCCCACGAGATGCTCGTGAAATGGGAGCAGGGCGACAAGGACGTGCGTGCCCTGTGGCAGAAGATGAACTCATGGGTATATGCAGGCTTCGACGAGACCTACAAGGCACTCGGTGTGAGCTTCGACAAGATATACTACGAATCAGATACTTACCTCGAGGGAAAGGCAAAGGTGGAAGAGGGACTCGCAAAGGGTCTTTTCTTCAGAAAGGACGACAACAGCGTATGGGCAGACCTCACTAATGACGGACTGGACCAGAAACTGTTGTTGCGTTCTGACGGCACCAGCGTGTACATGACGCAGGACATCGGTACGGCCGAGATGCGCTTCCGCGACTTCCCCATCGACAAGATGATATACGTCGTAGGCAACGAGCAGAACTACCACTTCCAGGTGCTCTCAATACTGCTCGACCGCCTCGGATTCAAGTGGGGCAAGGAACTTGTGCACTTCTCCTACGGCATGGTGGAACTGCCCAACGGCAAGATGAAGAGCCGCGAGGGAACAGTGGTGGACGCCGACGACCTCATAGCAGAGATGATAGAGGATGCACGCAAGACAAGCGACGAGCTCGGCAAGTTCAAGGATATGACCGAAGAGGAGCGCAACGAGATTGCACGCATCGTGGGTCTGGGCGCGCTGAAATACTTCATACTGAAGGTTGACGCACGCAAGAACATGCTCTTCAATCCGGAAGAGAGCATCGACTTCAACGGCAACACGGGCCCGTTCATTCAATATACACACGCCCGCATACGCAGCATCCTGCGTAAGGCCGAGGCTGAAGGCATGAAGCTGCCGGAGAATCTCGACGCCGACATGCCGCTCAACCAGAAGGAGACGGAGCTGATACAGAAAATGAACGAGTATGGAGCCGTAGTGGAGCAGGCCGGAAAAGACTATTCGCCAAGCGGCATAGCAAACTACTGCTATGAGCTGACCAAGGAGTTCAACCAGTTCTATCACGACTACAGCATCCTGGGCGCCGACAACGACAAGGAGAAGACCGTGCGCCTCGTGCTTGCGGCCAACGTGGCAAAGACCATCAAAAACGGCATGGACCTGCTCGGCATAGAAGTGCCGGAACGCATGTAAGGGTTCTGCCGGACACATAAACAAGGTGCGCAACTCTTCATCATGCCTCAGGCATGCCGACGGGTTGCGCACTTTTCAATAATAAGAAGCAATGAACAACCAACCGCTTAATCCCCCCGACTACCGTCACGACACCGTACTGCCTCTGCCACAGGAGGTCTCGGCGCAGGCGTGGGCAGTGGATGCCGCCTGCTCGGGTAATCCCGGACCGATGGAATATCGCTGCGTCGATCTTGCCACAGGTGCCGAGGTGTTCCACTTCGGACCGGTGCACGGCACGAACAACATAGGTGAGTTCCTCGCCATCGTGCACGCGCTGGCTCTCATGGAGCGCGACGGAATAAAGGGAAAGATAATATACTCGGACAGCCGCAACGCCATGCTGTGGGTGAAGAAGAAGCAGTGTAAGACCAAACTGGCACGCACGCCACGCACCGAACAGCTATACCAGATAATAGCACGGGCTGAAAACTGGCTGCGCACACACCAGATCAACACACCCATACTGAAATGGGAGACGCAGAAATGGGGCGAGGTGCCGGCTGACTTCGGCCGTAAATGACACGCGCTTAACGGGAATTACCATACCTATATTATATATATAAAGCAACCAATGACAAAACCTGAGAATATGACAACAAAAGCATTCATAACCATCTGCGCTGCCGCCATGCTCGCGGCATGCTCGGGTCATTGCGACAGACACCACGGATGTGACGGACAGTGTGCGCCGGCAGACTCAATGAACATAGTGCTCGACCTTCACCGCCACGTAAAACCGCAGTATGTGGCAGCATTCAAGGCTGCGTTCATCGAATGTAAGCAACAGACGGTGAAGGAGCCGGGATGTCTGGACTACGGCGTGTATCAGGCCGCTGACGACAGCACTCACCTCTTCATACACGAGGAGTGGAAGAACCAGGCCGAACTGGACAAGCACGGACAGACCGCTCACCTGAAGAAGTTCGTGGCAACGACGAAAGACATGTGCGCAAGCAAGAAGGACCGCCGCATAACGGTATGTCCGAGAGTGCAGGCAAAATAGCGGCGGCAAACGGCGCAAAACACGCCGACATGCGCCGACATCAAAGGCACATCCACACGCCTACCACGACGCCTCAACACCATAACGACACGCAAACAGGACGTGTTTTGTTTTTTTAACGGGCATGGCGCACGTTCCGTCCATGCTCGTTTGTTATTATACTATAAGCGGCGTCGCATGCACGACGTCCCACCCCGAAATACCTGGCAATAATATATTAATAAACGGAAATACCTATTATGACAAGAAAAAGCCTTTTCATCGCACTGCTCATGGTGCTGAGCGTTGTGTCGGCATCGGCGCAACAGAAGTCGCTGCACCAGCTGCAGCAGGACTTTGTCGACCTGCGTTTCGGCATGTTCATCCACTTCAACATTCCTACTTTCGCGCCCGACGACTGGCCCGACCCTGACCTGCCGGCATCGGTATTCAACCCAAAGAAGCTCGACTGCACGCAGTGGGCAAAGGCAGCTAAGTCGGCCAACATGTCGTACGGATGCCTCACGACCAAGCACCACAGCGGTTTCTGCATCTGGGACACAAAGACCACCGACTACAACGTGATGAACTCGCCGCTCAAACGCGATGTGGTGCGCGAGTATGTCGATGCTTTCCGCAAGGCAGGACTGAAGGTAATGCTCTACTACTCTATCCTCGACACGCATCACCGAATCCGTCCGCACATGATAACACGCGAGAAGATTGACATGATAAAGGCTCAGCTGAAGGAGCTGCTGACCAACTACGGTCCCATCACGGCACTCATCATCGACGGATGGGACGCCCCATGGTCGCGCATAAGCTACGATGACGTGCCCTTCCCGGAGATTTACAACTACATAAAGTCGCTGCAGCCGGAGTGTCTGGTGATGGACCTCAACGCAGCGAAATATCCGCGCGAGGCTCTGTTCTACACCGACATAAAATCATACGAGCAGGGAGCGGGACAGAAGATCTCGACATCTGAGAACCAGCTGCCGGCACTGGCATGCCTGCCCTTGCAGAAAAACTGGTTCTGGAAGGAATCGTTCCCGACAGACAAGATGAAACCGGCGGAGGAGATGATAAACGACAACGTAATACCATACAACAAGGCTTACTGCAACTTCATACTCAACGTGGCACCCAACCGCGACGGTCTGATGGACGACAACGCGCTGGAGGAGCTGCGCAAGATGGGCAAGATGTGGAAGAACGACGGCCGTGTGGCTGAGCTGCCGGAATGTGACGCGCCGATAACGGAGCAGAACATAGCCAAGAACAAACCGTCTGAATCGTCGTGGAGCTACGACTACGGCATCATGGACTTCGCCAACGACGACGACTTCGTGAGTGCATGGACATCGAATCCGAGAGTTGAGACACCGTGGTGGAGCGTTGAACTGGGCGACGGAAAGACCATCGACATGGTGACGATAACCGAGGAAGAGGGCGGCGTGATGAAGGAATACACGCTGGAATACCGCTCAGGCGGCACATGGAAGACGCTTTTCAGCGGCAAGGCAAAGACGCAGAGCCGTGTCAAGATACACCGTTTCGCACCGGTGAAGGCCGATGCCGTGAGAGTGACCGTCACACGCCACGACGGCACTGTGAAGATAGCTGAGCTGGGAGTCTATACTCCTTACACGAAATAAAATAACTTTTCACAAAGAAACGGCAATGTACTGTCAATGGACAGACATACAAAACAAACGGCATTAATATGCCGTCTGTACATAATGAACGTATTATTCAAATAAGACAAAACGTCTGAACTGCAGATAATGATTCCGGTCTGTATGCGTAAAATACTTTTTTCCGCATACAAGCCGGAACTTTATGATCGGACGAAAACGATTTTTTGAAATAAAAACATACAGCTAACTGAAACACATCTGCTCTAACAGAGTTTGAATTTAGATGCTTTCACGCTCCCACAAAGCGCGACGAGAGCAGCGAGAAAAGGAACGACAGCGACATGTGATGCTCCGGAACCATGGTGGCGGCATGCTCTATGTGCGACATCATGCGCACGCTGCAACAGCTCACCCAGTGGCGGAACTCAGGGTCGGGAGCATACTTAGACGAGAAATCGAGCAGACGGCCCAGGTCGAAATCGTGACAAACGATGCCCGCTCCGCAGCGGCTCGCGTCGTAGGCGTTGCAGTCCTGCTCTATGTGTGCCGGCACCATGAGTATCGGCTTGCCCAGATACATGGCCTCGCACACCGACTCGAACCCGGCGGTTGTGGCGTAGGCGCGACATCCGGCGAGCGACTTGAGGAAGGCTTTGTCGTCTATCTGATTGAACGTGAGGTTGCGGTCCACCTTATAAACCTTGCCCACGCCCTTCTTGTCCCAGAAGAAGTTGAGCGGCACGTCGGGGTTATTGCGGTGCCAGCGGTCGATGCTCTCGCCGAAACCGGCGTTCACCATGTAGCCGTGCAGATAGTCGCCGGCCACTGCCTTGGTGTCGAGCACGTCGCGGCGGAGCAGCGGCGGCACCACGCTCACGCCCGATTTCCTGTCGTCGGGCATGTTTCTGAACGACAGGGCGAGCTTGTCCTGCGAGCCGATGCAGGTGATGCGGGTGAACATGCGAAGGAAAAACAGACTCACGGGACTGCCCTTCGGAAACTCGAAACCGTCGTGCAGGAACAGGTATTGGTGGCCTATGCTCACCTGAGGCACCTGCGGACGGAACAGCAGATAGGTCAGTCCGGTGAGCAGTTCATAGAAATTGATTACGAGGTCGGCCTTCGTCTGTTCTATCCTGCGGCGGATGAAAAGAATGCTCTTCAAGTAAGTCGGTATCTTGAAGATATTATATGCCACGCTGCGCGTGAGGTTGCTGCGCTTGTTTGAGGGTGTCGGGAGGAAATTAGGGCTGTCAAACAGCTTTATCTCCGTGTTCATGCTGCGGCTGAAGAAGTCAGGAAGGCTGCGCGCTCCGCTCTTTCCCACGAGCACCTCCACAACCTCGTGGCCGTTGCGGCGCAACATGTCTTCCATTGTTATGGCCTGCGTGAGATGTCCGCGGCCCTCGCCCTGCACGATAAAGAGAATTCTCATAGATTGTCGTGATATAGTTAATGTTCCATTTTACACAATGTAAAATTATTCCTTGCTTATTACGCCGGCGTTTAATAAGTGTTACATTTATATTAAATGTCCTTATGCCGTGCGTGTCCATAGGTTACGATCGTGTTGCCGTCGTAGGTCTTCGAGCCCGTCACCTCGATGTCCTGCGGAAGTTGCGGAGCCTTTGTTCCATCGCCGACAGCCACGGGAGCTGTCTCCACACGTATCTCGTCCCACATTCCCGACCCGATGAACGTGGCGTGGGTGAACGCTCCGCCCTCCACCAGCAGCGACTGCACGCCGCGACGGTAGAGCTCGTCGAGTATCTGCGGAACGACAGGCCGGTCGAAGTCGAGGCCCGGGAAGAAGGGCCGTTCGCGGTCTATCACGATGCGCAGAGGGTCTGGCCCGGCCCAGTGGCGCACGTTGAGCTGTGCGTTGTCGCGCTCGGCGGTCACACGTCCGATGAGTATGGCGTCGTGCTCGGCGCGCAACTTGTGTACAAGCATCCGTGTGAACGGTGTCGAAAGAGCCACGGGACGGCAGTGGTCGTCGATGAATCCGTCGGCCGTCTGTGCCCATTTAAGGGTGACGAAAGGCCGTTTCCGGCTGTTGAAAGTGAAGAACACACGGTTGAGTTCGCGGCACTCGCGCTCCAACACACCCACCGTGACGTCGATGCCGGCGTCGAGCAGCTTCTGAATGCCACGCCCGCTCACCTTGGCAAAGGTGTCTACACACCCCACAACCACACGCCGCACGCCTTTCCTTACAATGAGGTCGGCACACGGCGGCGTCTTGCCGTAGTGGGCACACGGTTCCAGACTCACATACATCGTGGCTTCGGGCAGCAGCCGTTCGTCCTCCGGCGCCACCGAGGCAAAGGCATTCACCTCTGCATGACCTTCGCCACAGCGCACATGATAGCCCTCGCCTATTATGCGTCCACCGGCAACTATCACCGCCCCCACCATCGGATTGGGACTGGCGTTGCGGCGTCCGCAGGCTGCGAGTTGCAGGCAGCGGCGCATGTACATTTCGTCTGTTGTGCTCTGGTTCATATCAAAATTATTAAGTATCTTTGTGCGGGCAAGTCCTTCCGGAGTGCCCGGCTTTCCGGCATCCGGCCCTAAGCACACGGCCGTACCGGTGAAGAAAAAAACAATATCAAGACAAAAAATCACTGATAAAGACATCATGACGTACAGAGAACTTTGGCAGGCTCTCATTCCGGCCTACGACGAACGCGAGGCGAAAAACATCGCACGCATGGTCTTCGAACAGCGTTTCGGTCTGAGTCTGACCGACATTTGTATGGGCAAAGATAAACAATTATCCGAAAAAACGCACAGTGAAACGGAAAAAATTGCGGAGCGCCTGCTGCAAAACGAGCCAGTACAGTATGTTCTGGGATGCGAGACCTTCTGCGGACGCACGTTCAAGGTGCGTCCCGGAGTGCTCATTCCGCGACCGGAGACAGCCGGTCTCATAGAGCTTATGGCAGCGCTGCGCGACCCGAAAAGGCCTTCGGCCAACATTCTCGACATAGGGACGGGCAGCGGATGTATTGCTGTCACGGCGGCGCTCGACATACCGGGGGCCGACGTCACGGCGTGGGACATAGCCGACGAAGCACTTGCCACGGCTGCGGAGAACGCCAAGGAGCTCGGTGCGCAAGTGAGAATAGTGCGCCAGGACGCACTCTGTCCACCTGAGGACAACGGACTGTGGGACTTCGTTGTGAGCAATCCGCCATACATCTGCGACAAGGAACGGGCGGAAATGAGCCGCAACGTACTCGACCACGAACCGGCCACAGCTCTGTTTGTACCCGACGACGACCCGCTCAAATTCTATCGTGTCATTGCCCATTACTCGCGTCTGGCGCTGCGGCAGGGAGGATGGCTGCTATTCGAAATAAACCCACTGTATGCCGACGATATGATGACGATGCTCACAGATGAGCATTTTGACCGTATAAGCATATCCGACGACATGTTCGGCCGCAAGCGATTCGCCATGGCGCAACGACCCGACCGTCCCACAACTACGGCATGACTGAATAAGAAAAACAACACTGACAATGACAGAACGCAAGACAATAACCGAAGAACAGGCCCTGCGCCGGCTGTCGGCCCTCTGCTCCAAGGCTGAGCACTCCACTGGCGAGATGGCCGCAAAGCTGCGCGCATGGCAGGTGGACGAAGACGCGCAGCAGCGCATAATCGACCGACTGAAAAGCGCGAGATACGTGGACGACGAACGCTTCTGCCGCTCGTTCGTGCACGACAAGATACAGTTCGACAAATGGGGACGCCGCAAGATTGAGATGGCTCTATATAAGAAAGGTGTGGGACGAGACATATACGCGCCCGTTCTCGACAGCATCGACGACGAGGAATATGCCGAGGCGCTGCGCCCCATGCTCAAGGCCAAGCGCCGGAGCATAAAGGCACGCAACGACTACGAGCTGAACTCGAAACTCATAAAATATGCTCTCTCGCGCGGATTCGGTATGAACATCATACGCATGTGTCTCGATGCGGCCGGCGACTTCGATGTGGACGAAAGCGATGAACCTGATTTTTAAAATAATACGCCACCTCACCGACATCATGGCCCCGCGGTCATGCGCCGTATGCGACCGCCGTATGTCGCCGGACGAAAGCGCCATATGTGCACGCTGCGACATGCGTCTGCCGCGCACCGGCCACGAGACCGACATGACGGGCAACGAGATGGCACGCCTGTTTTGGGCACGCATAGCCGTAGAACGCGCCGCTGCCATGTGGCTATATCAGCCCCATTCGGAGGTGAGCGCCTTGATATACCGGCTGAAATACGGCAACCGTCCGGAGCAGGGACGGCAGATGGGTATCGCTGCGGCACGCGAACTGAAGGCCGCCGGATTCTTCGACGGCATCGACCTTATTATCCCCGTGCCGCTGGCCAGGGAGAAAATGATGCAGCGCGGCTACAACCAGAGCGAGGAAATAGCACGCGGCGTGGCTGCCGTGACGGGACTGCCGGTAGTGACCGGAGCCGTAACACGCATACGCAACACCGAGAGCCAGACAAGCAAGACGGGTGTGCAGCGCGTGGACAACGTGGAAGGAGCCTTCCAACTGATGCGTCCCGACAGGGTGGCAGGCCGTCATGTGCTCATAGTTGACGACGTGGTGACAACCGGTTCCACAGTTTGTGCCTGCGGCAAGGAGCTGATGAAGGCAGGCGGAGTGAGCATCAGCGTGATGTCACTCGGATTCACCCACCAATAGAACCATCTGCAAACATCCTCTCCTCCGAAACTCTCAACCTCCGCACGGCCTCATACGCAACCTCCGCACAACACTACAGGACACTCTCCGTAAGGAATAACGAAAAACACAAATTGGCTTTGAAAATGAATATTTATACATTTTTCAAAGTAAAAAATTTTGACAATTATTTTTTGCAAAATAGAAAAGCGACAGCCCTCAAACAGCATGTTTCAAAGTACTGCAACCTTGGCCACAACATCAGAAAAAGTCTTTCTGTCGACCACTGCACTCCCATCACTTTACAGAAAAGGCCATTCGGCATTACGATATGCACTGTTTCGGAGTGTGATAAATACTCTATCAGCACGCGAGAAAGCCTGTTTCGTACCCTAAAAAAGCCCATTTCGCAGCACAGTTTCTTCTTCCCTATAACACAGAAACGCATAAACCGCTGTTACACAACCACTTGCCTTAACCTCTCAAAAATCGCGTATTTGCACCCGAGCGGACTGATGAACGCAACGAGCGCACTCTCGTGAAGTTACCGGTGAATATTTATTCATGTCCGATGACGTGACTGCATAAATATACAAAAAACTCTTCAGCTCCGCTTCCGATGCATTACCGGCATCCGTAAATGCGAAAAACATTATGCGGCAGGCCTTTAGCTGCAGGTTGAATAAATAATTGAAAGCATAACAAGTCGCTTTTTTCAGTTTTTGCAAAAAACGCGCATATATATTCAAAAACTATTATAAAAATAGGCACAAAATGTAAATATCTGTATTATTTATAGCAAAAAATACATTATTTTATTAATTTTGCACAGCTGTTTTCAGAATAACAACATTTCAGGATGCTGTTTTTACACAATTTGAATGGCTTACACATATTTTTCATTACATATTTTAATTTTTTAACCCTTTATTAAAGCATTATGTGGAAAACTTTACTTTATCTCGCACTGCTTCTGTGTGCCATTGCATACAGTCCGCAGTCGGCTGCCCAGTCGCAGTCGTCGGAGGTATTGCCCGGCGTAGTGCGTGTGAAACTTCAGCGCGAAGTGGCATCACGCATAGCGCAGAGAGCGCTCCCGATGAGCAACGGCGTAGTGGCAACCGGGGTGACACCGCTCGACCGTGTCAACCAGAAAGTGAAAGCTGTCAGCATGAAGCGACTCATACCTTACTCTCCGAAGTTCGAGGAGAGACACAAGGCCGCGGGGCTAGACCTGTGGTATGAGATTCGCTTCGATGACGCAAGTGTCAGTCCTTTGCAGGCCAGCAATCTCTACAAGAGCGTTCCTGGCATACAGATTGCCGAGAACGTGCGCCCAATGAAGATGATTGGCGGCGAGAAGTTCAGGCCTATATCGCCCGACGATATCGCCAAAGCGGCAAAGGCAGCTGCAACTCCTCCATTCAACGACCCGCTGCTATCGCAGCAGTGGCACTACCACAACGACGGATCACTGCCGGGAAGTGTGGCAGGAGCCGACGCCAATGTGTGGGAAGGATGGCAGACTGAGACAGGAAAGAGCGACGTGCTCGTGGCCATCATCGACGGTGGTTTCCAGTATGACCACCCCGACCTCCAGCAGGACGTGATGATAAACGAGGCTGAGCTCAACGGAAAACCGGGCGTTGACGACGACGGAAACGGATACATAGATGATATCTATGGTTACAACTTCGTGATAAACTCTGCCGACGTGAGTGCCCACAGCCATGGTACACACGTGGCCGGAACAGTGGGCGCCGTGAACAACAACGGTGTCGGAGTGGCCGGTGTGGCCGGAGGTAACGGCAACGGTGGTGTGAAGATGATCTCATGTCAGATATTCGACAACCGTTCCGGAGCAGACGCCAACTACGCAGGAGCGCTGATTTATGCAGCCGATATGGGAGCAAGCATAGCACAGTGTTCGTGGGGATGGGACGCATCAGGATATTATGAGCAGGCCGTGCTCGACGCCATAGACTACTTCACTCAGTATGGCGGAGGCGACAAGATGCACGGAGGTCTGTGTATATTCGCCAACGGAAACACAGGCGACGAAGGCGAGTATTACCCGGCTTGCTACGACAAGGTAGTGGCCGTGGGCTCGATGGATCCTATGCTTCACCCGGCAAGCTACTCTTCGTATGGCGACTGGTGCGACATAACCGCGCCCGGAGGAAACGAAGACTACGGTGAGAAATACGGTGTGCTAAGCACCCTGCCCAACAGCACCTACGGATATAACGAGGGTACATCAATGGCTACTCCGCACGTATCGGGTATCGCTGCGCTCGTGCTCTCAAAATACGGAAGCCCTGAGTTCACCAACGAAAACCTCAGACAGCAGCTCGTATCGTCTGTAAACGACTTCTATACGGAGAACCCTGAAGTGGCAGGAAAGTTCGGAAGCGGATACATCGACGCCTTCAAGGCTCTGCAGATGGGAAGCGGCGCTGCTCCACAACCTGTTTCCAACTTCGCGCTCACGCCGTCACAGGACAACATTCTCATAGAATGGATTATCCCTGATGCCGAAGAAAAGAGCGTCGACCACCACGTGATATACTACAGCACCGAACCGTTCACACCCGAAAGCGACCTGTCGCAGGCGCAGATAAAGTCGGTAACGGTAGACACTAAATTCCATCTCTCAGGCGACACCATGCAGTATGAGCTCGACGGACTCACTCCGCTGACCACATATTACATAGGTATAAAATCTGTGAACAGATATGGCAACGCGGCCGAAATGACCGAAGTGAAGAGCGCAACAACAAACGCCGGACCTGAAGTCAGCCTCAGCAAGGACAACATATCGCTCACAGTGAACGCTGCCGAGGGACAGACGGCTTCAGACCATTTCGACATCAACAACATAGGTAAGGGTATCCTTAAATACACTATGTCGGCTGCCACACAGACGGCAACCATATCTGCAAGCTCGGCACACAACGCAGTGCCCGGCAAACTGGTTCCGGCCCGCAACTCGGTAACGGCACTCTCGCTGAGCCCGGCACCCGTAATAAGCGCCGACTATAAGAAGGAGGACTATCCGAAAACACTTACCTACACCGACATGACCGACGTATATATCGGCGACGACGACCTCTCGCTGCCAAATGCCGAGGCACAGTATTTCTATGTTGATCCTAATGTGTATCCGGACGGATTCAATCTTACACACCTCAACATAGGCGGTGTTTACGGAAAAGACCCTGTAATAGAAATATACGACGGCGCTGCGACAATCTCGAAAGCGTCATTACTGCAGAAGGTGAACTACGACTGGTTCATGTACAACTATGACCTGAGCCTCGAGGAGCAGATATATTTCAAGGCCGGAAGCAGCTTCTGGGTAGTTGTAAAGTTCCCTGCCGGACAGGATCTGCCGCTCGGTGCAGGCCACATCACCAACCAGCAGCAGGTTAAGCAATACAGCTTCTACAGCAGCGACAATGGTGAGACATGGACACAACTGAGCGAAGTGCTGCGCGAAGGCAACCTGGCCGACATAGCAGACTCACTCACATGGGGCATCAAGGCCATAAGCAAGAACCCTGACTGGAGCTCAGTGCTCGACCCGCAACCGGCTGAAGGCACGGTAAGACCGGGCGAGAGCCAGACCGTAACGGTGAAGAACGACGGGCAGAAGATGGTGAACGGTACATACAAATACAATCTCTACGTCAATACCAACGAGACGGAGAACCCGAAGAAGAAGGTAACCGTCAACATGACTGTCGAAGGAAACAAGCCTGAACTCACAAGTGCGAAGGTCGTGGATTTCGGCGATCTGCTCGTAGGACAGGAGAAAACGCTGCTCGTACAGATAGTGAACAGCGGCTACGGAGCCTTTACAGGCAGCTACGGACTGCAAAGCAACGACATGAGTTGCTCGTCAGACCAGTTTGAACTGCCGTCATACATAAGCGGAGGATTCCCCGCACGCTCTACGAACAACCTCGAAGTGACATTCAAGCCTACCAAGAGCGGCAGCCAGAGCGGTACGGTGACACTCACCGACAAGAACGGAATAAAATACAGCTTCGTGGTACGCGGCGTGGCATCAATGCCTGCCAAGGTGAGCGTTGACAACAAAGAGCTCAACATGGGCGACCTCACCGTAGGCGGAGAAGCAAAGACCGCCACATTCACAATAAAGAACGAGGGTGAGTATCCGTTGCAGTATGTATTCCCGAAATACAGCGACGAGACGATAGAAAACGCCGGAGCAGTGCATAAGTTCGGCTATTCGTACATCTCAAACCTCAACGGAAGCGACGAGTTCGCATACGACAACAACCCCGAACTGAACAGCGAGACAGACATAACATCGCAGTTCAACAACAACACATGGCAGTCTGAGGCACTCGATCTGGGCTTCCAGTTCCCGTTCTACGGCCAGACATACTCTAAGGCTTACGTCACTTCGCACGGCAGCATAGAGATGCAGACCACCGACGAAAACATACAGTGTCTCGTACCTACGGCCACCTGCGTGCAGGGACTCGGCTATATCTCTGCCTATGCAAACTCAGGCAAGCTGTCACTTGGCGCCAACAGTAAGATAACATACGGCCGCCAGGACGGCAAGTTCACCGTGAAGTTCAAGGATGTACTCACAGGTACAATCAACGGAAACGGCGAATACATGCCTATCAGTTTCCACTTCTCACTCTGCTCGGACGGCAGCATCGAGTTCTTCTATGATGATTATGAGCCCGAGAAAGTGTTCGATTCAGGTATGAATATGTTTGTAGGTGTGAGCGACATCGAGTGTGCCGATCCGTTCGTTGTGACCGATGCAGACGCCGTTTACGACGATAACTCAACCCTATACAAGAGCATACATACCGGCAGCGCCATCAAGATTGTGGCACCGTCGCAGTCGATCATCAGCAACATTTCGAGCACAAGCGGTGTGATAAACATCGGAGAGAGCAAGCAGATCACCGTGACAGCAGCCGCCACTGAAGGCACTTATGCAGGCGAACTGAAGAACAACCTCATGCTCATGACCAACGATCCACAGCAGCCCGGCACCAACATCACGGTCAAGGCAAACATCGTTGGCGACAACCTCAAGCCGGTTGCAGCGCTCGACTCAACCTCTGTCAACTTCGGAGAAGTGTTCCGTACATCGAAGGCAGTGCGCACAGTGCTGCTCCGCAACAACGGAACAAACGTGCTCACAGTGAACGGAGTGAAGGCCGAGAACGGCAGAATAACCGTGGCTGAGAACGTATCAAAGGAGTTCACCATCGCTCCGGGAAGCGGCAAGGGCATAGCTCTGACACTGCCGACGGAGACCGAAGGCGAAGTGACCGACAACATAATCATCAGCTATGGTGACGGAACTACAGCCACACTGCCTGTAAAGGGTAAGGTGATCGGTGTGCCGGAATGGAGTCTCTCGCCCGAAAGCATCGACGAGACAACGCCTTACGGAGTGAACATAACGAAAGACCTGACCATCGCAAACAACGGCAACGAGACGTTGAAGTTCTCGATGGAGCCGTCGCTCTGGGTTGACCTGCTCGACCAGACCACCGACGCCAACTCGTCGATAGACTACATCTGCAAGTCGTCATCCGACTACAGCGACATCAAATACGACTGGATCGACCTGACCACCGACCCTGAGGCCGCTCATCAGGACATGTCCTACTATCTCGACAAGACGGATTACTACAAGGTGGAACTTCCGTTCGAATTCCCGTTCTTCGGAAAGAACTACAAGACGATGTACATATACAACACCGGATTCGTATCGTTCTCAGAGCACACCGACTACAAGGAGTTCCCGGAACCGCCGTCGCAGATACCTACGACAGATACATTCTACACCAACATCATCGCTCCGTTCTGGGGTAACCACACAATGGGTACGTCGGAAGACGACGGTACTTATTATAAGGAAGAGGGCGACCACGTGGTTGTCTCGTTCGTAAACTACGGCAACTCCGTAATGCTCGGCATGGACTTCCAGCTGCTGCTCTACAAGGACGGACACTATAAGTTCCAGTATCATCTGCAGGACAACGGCATGATGGTGGGTGTATTCGGACTCGCCGGCATGCAGGACGAGACGGGAACACGCGGAATGCAGCTCCCCGAACAGTATATCAACACGGGCAACGCCGTAGAGATATATCCGGTGAAGAGCTTCAGCGTAGCACCCGAACAGAGCGTAACCATCCCTGTAGAGATAAAGGCCGACAGTCTGGCTAATGTATATGACACAGAACTGACGTTCAACACCAACGTTCCTACACAGCCTGTCGTGAAGCTGCCTATAAAGCTCAACATCACAGGCGAGGCAGAACCGGTGTTCCCGGAGAAGGTTGGAGGCGAGGCAGTAGCCAACAGCTACACCTATCCGGAACTCGTATATGACTTCGAAGTGAAGAACAACGGAACAAAGGCGTTCAAACTTACCAACGCAGACTTCAACTCCGACTACTCGCTCCAGGCAGCCCTCATGGTATATACCACATACACCGACCCGTGGCTGGGCATGACAATGACCGGCTGGATGCAGTGGATGCCGGGCATGGAAATAGAAGTAGGCAAAGAGCCCGTGAAGTTCCAGGTTCACTATTACGACATGGGAGTACCTGTAACGGTGAAAGCTCCCATCACCTTCACCACCGAAGGACTTGACGAGACCACTCATGTGGTGCCGTTCGAACTCACCCTCACCGAGGCACCTGTCATGACATTCGACAAGCCGGCGATCGTTGTCAACAACGTATCTGACAGCTACACCGGACAGGAAACAATGACGATAAAGAACGAAGGCAAGTATAAGCTGACCTACTCGCTGCGCATCGATCCGAACGGCGTGGGCGAGACAGTGACAGACAACGACATGCCCGGAGGCGGAATAATGCCGGGATTCATGAACGTGAAGGCCGACAGCCTCACCGCTGCACAGCGCAACAGATTCGTGGCAGCAAGAGCCGCATCGGTAAAACCGAGCGAACACTTCGAAGGATTCATCTATGATGTGCCCGACGTTGATTGCAGCAACCTGCTCTACTACCCGATAATGAATGTAGAACAGCCGCAGACACTGCTGCTCGGAACAGGTTCTGACAACATCACCGACAACTTCATGGCCGCCACACAATACACGGCTCCGGCAGAAGGATTCAACCTTACTCACCTCTACTTCGTCGGCACCGTGGGCGATCTGGAGAATGTTGACATCGAGGCTTCGGTAATAGGAAGCAGCGACGTGACATCCGACCGCGTCATAGGTCACGGCAAACTGCGCGTGGAGAAGGAAGAGCCTTACAGTGGAACTTACTTCGGCGAGCCGCGTATGCTCGAATTCGACAAACCGGTTTACATCAACCCGAACGACACATTCTATGTCGTGCTGAAATATCCGGCCGGATATCCTCACTCGGCCGTGCTCTCAGCCAAGTCTGAACGCGTGCGCTCAGGACGCTACATGGCATGGTTCAGCAACCTCGGATGGCTTGACGTAGGCGAGGAACTCTACAACTCTTACTCGTCATCGTTCGGCTACTTCATGACTTGTGTCGAGAAAGAACCGGGCAAACCGTGGATAAAACTGCTCAACGACAAGACCGAAGGCGAGATTGCCGTAGGCGAGTCGCTCCCTGTCAACGTCGAGATAAATGCAGCAAGCACCTACTTCGACCGCGACAACAAGGCGGTAATCGTGATAAAGAGCAACGATCCGGCACAGCCCATCGTGAACTATCCTGTAACGCTCAACAAGAACTCGGCTCCTGTGGTTACCGGTCCGGAAGGAACGACAACCGTTCCTGAGGCTTCGACAGCCGACATGAACATCACTGTGGAAGACCTCGACGGCGACGCATTCAGCGTTACCCTGGCCGACGAGAGCGGCATCTCTTCCGTTGCCGGATGCACAATAACAGACGGCACCGAGACAACCGACGCCGAGATAACCGACAACAAGGTGAACGTTCCGGCAGGAAAGAAACTCAACATCACAATGAAACTGGCACCTGAGTACGGCACAGTCGGTCTGCACAACGTAACCGTTACAGCAACCGACGAGCCGGGCAACACCTCGACTACCAACGTGCCTTACAATGTTGAGTTCACCAACAGAGCACCGGTATATGAAGGCGCACAGGAACTTGAGGTATATATAGGTCAGAACACGGGCATCATCGCATACGAGACAGTATTCAGCGATCCCGACGGCGACGCCATGACGTTCTCGGCTTCAATGCCTGACAACAAGTTCGCCGAGCTCATGACCAACAACAACGGCTACCTCCTCTCGGGCGTGGCTGCCGGAAACACCGAGCTCACGCTCACTGCTACCGACGCCGCCGGAGCCAAGACTACGGTCAAGCTGCCTGTAAACGTGACCAGCGCTACGGGCATAGGCTCTGTCACAACAGACAAGGAGATAAGCGTTTATCCTAACCCTGTGGTTGACAACGCCAACGTGACTATGGCCGAGAGCGCCGACAACGTGAACTATTATGTTTACGACAACGCAGGACGTCTCGTCACAACGGCTCACGCCGACACCAAGAAGGCAGGCGAGGCACAGGCCATCGACATGAGCGGATGCGCCAAGGGCGTTTACCGCATCAAGGTGGCAACCTCTGACAGAAGCCACGTCGTGACAGTGATAAAGAAATAAACAGTCGACGGCTTATGCCGCGACATAACGCGCAAAGAGCGCACCGGACCATTACCGGTGCGCTCTTCTTTTTTCACGCAACCCGGAAGCGCGGCGTAGACGAGCGTTTCTCTCCCGACGTCCAAGCCATCGTCCGGCCTCTCCCCTCACCTTCCAATCCTCCGCAAAGCAGCCTCAACGCCATCGCTTAAATCATCTTCGCGGAGCACTGAGTTTCATCATAAATCGTGCGTAGCCCGTTTTCCATAAAAAGACAGCTGCCTCTCTCATGGATAATCATTGTCTTCTTATGCAGAAAACGAACCTATATAAGATGCTTTCAGATTGTAACCGGATTTCGTTTTTCCCCTCTGAGTTTTCTTTCTACCCCGAAAAATAAGCGCGTATTTGCGGACAGAGTCGTCTTCGGGCGCAAATATGCAGATTATGAGAGGTTTTTATATCATATTGATTATCAATGATTTATATTTAATAGACATTTCCTCGCATTGCGAAAAGCACCATTTCGGCTTGCGAAATGGGCCATATCGGGTGCTGAAACAGGCCATATCGCACCCTAATATGGGCGTTATCGGACTGCAAAATGGGCAATATCGGAACACGGAATCAATATTTTCGGACTATGATATGGGGTATATGAAGAGCCGGTATGCCCCGAAACGGCCTCCGATACACCTGATTTAACATCCCTTTACATCTCTTTCGCGAAAATATTTTGTCAAAATTTTGTCAAGAAAAATCGTAAGTTCGTCTTTCGGGTTTTCCATAAAGACACCTATATACGGTGCAGGAAAAGGCGGGAAAAACATTCATCCCGAGAGCCGTAAACACCCCGCCGGCAGCACGGGAAACAAAAAAGGCAGTCCGAAGACTGCCTTGAAAAACTATAACGAAATAATTGTTGTCGATTACTTCAGTTTAGCGTAGCCGTATCTTGCAGTAGCGCCGAGCTCTTCCTCGATGCGGATGAGCTGGTTGTACTTAGCCATACGGTCTGTGCGGCTCATAGAACCGGTCTTGATCTGGCCTGAGTTTGTAGCTACAGCGATGTCTGCGATAGTTGTATCCTCAGTCTCGCCAGAACGGTGAGAAGTTACGGTTGTGTAGCCGTGACGGTGAGCCATTTCGATTGCGTCGAGAGTTTCTGTGAGCGAACCGATCTGGTTAACCTTGATAAGGATAGAGTTAGCAGCGCCCATCTTGATTCCCTTCTCCAGGAACTTAACGTTTGTAACGAACAGGTCGTCACCAACGAGCTGGCAACGGTCGCCGATAGCTGCTGTCAGTTTTACCCAGTTGTCCCAGTCGTTCTCGTCGAGACCGTCCTCGATAGAGTCGATAGGATATTTAGAGATGAGTTCCTCAAGATACTTGATCTGCTCGTCTGCTGTCAGCTTCTTGCCGTTAGGATCTTTCTTCTTGCCGTCCTTCAGCTGACGATAGTCGTAGAACCACTCGCCGTTCTCGCATACAGCGAACTCGCTGGCAGCGCAGTCCATAGCGATCTTAACGTCCTTACCCGGCTCGTAGCCAGCGTCCTTGATAGCCTGGCAGATGCTCTCGAGAGCGTCCTCAATGCCGTTCAGTGCCGGAGCGAAACCACCCTCGTCACCTACTGCTGTAGAAAGACCACGTTTCTTGAGCAGTTTAGCCAGTGCGTGGAATACCTCAGCACCCATGCGGATAGCCTCTCTGATTGAAGGAGCGCCAACCGGACGGATCATGAACTCCTGGAATGCGATAGGAGCATCAGAGTGAGCACCACCGTTGATGATGTTCATCATAGGAACAGGCATTGTGTAAGAGTTGCAGCCACCGATGTAACGATAGAGCGGCATATTGAGAGCTTTAGCAGCAGCCTGTGCAGTAGCCAGAGATACACCGAGGATAGCGTTTGCACCGAGTTTGCTCTTTGTAGGAGTTCCGTCGAGGGCAAGCATCTTGTAGTCTATGGCACGCTGATCGAAGACATTGTCGCCTTTCAATGCCGGTGCGATGATTGTGTTTACGTTCTCAACAGCTTTCAGAACGCCTTTACCCAGGTAACGGTTCTTGTCACCGTCGCGAAGCTCGAGGGCTTCGTTCTCACCTGTAGATGCTCCAGACGGAACAGCTGCACGGCCCATTACACCATTGTCGAGTGTTACTTCAACTTCTACTGTCGGATTTCCTCTTGAGTCGAGGATTTCTCTTGCATGAACTTTTTCAATTACCATAATTGTATATTTATATGTGTGAATAATTATTCACATGCAAAGTTAATACCAATTATTAAAATAAAGGCATTATCGGGGGTTATTTTTTTGTTATATGGGGTTAAAAAAGACGAAGTTACACGGCTTGGCACGGGCTTTGCCATGTGGAGTAAACAAAACGCCGTGCCGGAAGGCTCTTTTGTTCTGTTCCGCGGCACGGCGCATACCGGTTTATTTAAGTTTATCGTACTCTTCGTCGGTCACTTCTTCGAGCCATGTGTTCGATGCTCCTTCGGCCGGAACAGATATTGCTATGTGCTGGAACCATGAGTCGCGTGTGGCTCCGTGCCAGTGTTTCACCTCGGCGGGAATGTCCACCACGTCGCCTGCTTTCAGCTTTCTGGCGGGCTTGCCCCACTCCTGATACCATCCTTCTCCGTCAACACAGATGAGTATCTGTCCGCCTTTGTGGTGTATGTGCCAGTTGTTGCGGCACCCGGGTTCGAAGGTTACGTTGCTCACAGGCAGTTTTCCTCCGCCGTCGGCGAGCGGTGCCAGGTAGCTGTTTCCTATGAAGTAGCGGGCATAAGCGGTGTTGGGCTCGCCCTTGGGGAATGTGAGTTCGGGCTCGTCGGCAGCGTCTCCGGCCGGCTGTCCGAGCGCTGTGCTCACGGCTTTACGGGCACGCGAGGCCTCAGCCTTGCCCACATTGCTCTCCAGACAGGCGGGGACGGCGGCAAGCTCGTCGCGTGTCACACCCATGTTCAGGGCTCCGCGTGCATGCGATAGCAGCTGCGACTCGCATCCGGGAAGTGCGGATATTGCTCCGAGCGTGACCAGTTCGCGCTCGGGGAAGCTCAGAACGTCGCGCGAGAAGATATCGCCGAAGAGGTGAGCTTTGAGATAATAGTCGGTGGCGGGCGCGAACTCGTAGGTGAACGGTGCGCCGCTCAACTGCGTCTGCACCTTTGTGCCCTCGGCAAGTGCGTCATAACCGGCCGGCAGCTCGCTGGCGTCGCGGCCTGTCTCATACGGTCTGTGCTCGGCGTCGCGACGTTTCATCACGGTCTGAAGTGTGGCGAGAGCGTTCAGCGAGCGCGGAAATCCGGCGTAGGCATAAAGCTGAGAGAGCGCCTCTTTTATTTCGTTGGCGGTCAGGATGTTGTCCAAAGCCGCGTCAATGGCACCGTCCAATGCGGCGATGTCGCCTTTTGCGCCTTGTGCTCCTATGGTGACAAGGCACTGTTGTCTGGTTTTCATGTTCATATTTTCTTGTGCTTTAATGTTTCCTGCAATAAACATCATGATTGCGATAATAAGAAGTCGTGTCATAGGCATTTGCTTTTTGTCATGCCGCAAAGTTACTTACAATAAGCCACACACGTCATATCGCCATTACAGATTAATTTACCAGAATTACGGTTTTGCCGCGACCACACCGCGACATCAGTCTGACGGAAACAAAAAAGGCACCGCGCGCCAATGACAGGCGCGACGGTGCCGATATAATGAACAATGCATGTGAAAAATCATTTCTTCTCCCAACCGGCGGCTTCGGCTATCTTTCCGGCAATCATGGTGTTGTCTATCTTGCCCGTGAAAGCCTCTGCTCCGGCGCCGATGGCGAACACCGGCACGTAGCCGTTGGAGTGGCCGCCGCTCTGCCAGCCCACCATCGCAGCCTCGGCCATGGTGCGTCGTGCAGCGTCGGATATTCCGTTGAGTGTGGCATAGAGGTTCTTGTTCTCCTCGTCGTGGCCCTCGGTCAGGTCCTTGTATGCTTTCTTGAGTCTGTCGGTCTGATGATCGGTCAGCTTAACCTTGTCCCAGAATCCCCAGTTTGCCTTGAGGTCTTTCTCCACCTGCTCCCAAGTGAGTTTCTTTCCGTACTTCTTGTAGAGCTGCTCCAGGTGTTTTGAATATCTCTCCGCACTCATTTTCTGATACTTCAACAGGTCGGTGTGAAGCTCGTATTTGCCGCGTCCGAGCACTATGCCGCCCGTCTCGTGGTCTGCCGTAACGACAATGAGAGTCTCGTCAGGGTGCTGCTCGTAGAACTCATAGGCTACTCGGATGGCCTGGTCGAAGTCGTATGTTTCCTTGAAAGCCGCGGCTGCGTCGTTGGCATGGCACGCATAGTCAATCTTTCCGCCCTCTATCATGAGGAAGAAACCGTCCTTGTTCTGCTTCGTTAGAGCGCTGAGTCCGGCTCTGGTTACATCCTGCAAGGTCATGTCAGAGCCCGAACGGTCTATTGCGTAAGACAGACATGAGTGGTCGCCGGCGTTGTCCTTCTCCTGCTGGAAGAGGATAATACGGTCCGATGTCTTCAGTTTCTTCTGGAAATCCTTGTATCCGCGTGCTATGACATAGCCTGCTGCGGCACACTGATCGTAGAGCGAGCCGGTGGCAGTGGCGTCGTTCTTGTTCTCGGGATTGGCGAAGTCGCTGCCTGCATAGAAGTCGAATCCTGCCTTGATGAGGTCTTTTCCTATCTCATAATACATGTTGCGGTCGGGCTGATGAGCGTAGAACGATGCCGGAGTGGCATGGTTCACCGTGACGCTTGTGCCCACACCTACGGCCGCGCCTGCCTCTTTTGCCCACACAGCCACACTGTTCACCGATGTCTGCAGGTCGGTAAGCATACCTATAACGCCGTTCTTCGTCTTGTTGCCTGTGGCAAGTGCCGTGCCGGCAGCGGCCGAATCGGTCACGCCGTTTGTGGCAGAATATGTCGTCACAAGGCCTGTATATGGAAATTGTGTGAACTGAAGCGGCTCCACGCCGATGAATCCCTGCACAGCGGCAAGATAGGTTTCGGTGCCGTTCACCTGGTTAACACCCATACCGTCGCCGATGAAATAGAACACATACTTGGCGCGCCCTTCGGCAAACGCCGTCACCGCCATCACGAACAAAGCTACTGCGGTCAAAAAAAACTTCTTCATATTTTTATGATTATATTATTTTATTATTTCAGATAATTATAATAAACTCAATCCGTAAGTCACATATCGCCGATGCATGAATGGCCTCAGGATGTCGCCGTATGCAGCCTGTCAGTCAGGCATCCGCACCTCCAGCTCTGCCGAAAATACGAGCCGCGGATCCTGACGCTCACGCAACGAGCGCGCTATTGTGTCCGCCGAACGCCTCACTCGCTTCTTCAGCAGTCTGCGACCTTTGTACTCCACGATGACAGGTTTGTCCAGATCGGCCACATCATCGTTCAGACACAGCGTGAAAGACGGATAGTCGCAGCGCTCCACAACGATGCGGTTGCCCTTGCGGCTCGCCACGATCTCCATGCCGGGACGCGCTTTCGACGCATCGACCTTCAGCCAGTACATCGACGGCCGCACGGTTTCCTCCTGCCGCCACACCACACGTTCGGGCACGACATTGCGTCTGTACTTCGCCATCCATGCTATCGCCAGCGTGTCGGCACGGTCCATCCAATGGCCTTTTCCAGCCACGATGTGAGTCTCGTGCACATATCCCGCCTGGTCGGCAGCATGCAGACTGTCCATCACGGCACCCTTCTCGGCAGCCAGACGGTTGCGGTTGTAGGCGCCATCGTTCTCACCCATCCATATCATGAAGGGCACATTGCGCAGGTTCAGCTGCGAAGCCTCGCCGGGATGTCCTGCCATCATCGACGCCGCAGCCCACCTATCGGCCATCCGCGGAGCCATGCGCCACACGCCGTCACCGCCTGCCGAATAGCCGAGCAGATACACTTTGTCGGGATTTACGTCCATCTCTACCACCGCAGCTGCTATGAGTTGCTGGAAGAAAGCGTCCATCTGAGGCCTGAACCACATGTTCCAGTCGTCGAAAGGAGCGCGCGGAGCCACATAGACTCCCTCCTTGGGAGCGTACAGAACAATCTGATTGCGCCACTGTTGGTCGTTCACCGCCGTCGGCGTACTGCCTCCGCCGTGCATCGATATATACAGACTGCGCCCGTCGGCAGGCTTCTCTCCGAACACTTTATACATTATAGGCATACGCAGCGAGTCGAGCGTGAACACCTTTGAACGCCACATCGCACCATAGACGCCGCTCACTTCGCCCATCCATTTCTCCACCTGCACACGCTCTTCCTGCCGTGCCTCTTCGGCCGACAGACGTTTCTGAGCCGACACATTAAGCGGCAGCGCAGCCAAGCCACATGCAAGTATGAAAGAGATAAAAACTTCCTTCCGTTTCATTATCACCATGATACTGTCTTGACAACGCAAATTTAATAATAAAATACATGAAAAGGAACGACTTAACAACTATTTTTCATTTACTTAACTACATTGTAACGATAACATGAAAAACATTTTTAGGAAAAAAGACTTTGCAGGTTTGGTCGTTTCATCAAATTATCGTAACTTTGAGCCAAACGAAACCTACAGCTATGAACGATAAGATTACACCAGATAATTTTGAATCTACATACGTTGATCCGATAGAAGAAGAAAGGATCGACAAGTTTGTATGTGATGAGATGGCGCGCCAGATACACCGCTACATCAAGGCAATGTCGGGCACAAAGCACGCAATGCTGATGTTCGAGGAGCGCATATCTAAAATGTCGGTGCCTGAGAAGGAGCAGGCCATAGCACGCTACATCGACCTGAACCGCAAGGTGCTGAGCGGCCTCGACTTCAAACTTGTGCTCGCAAGAGCCATGGCAAACTACTGCGACACGTTCGCCTACCTGATACGGATGGTGAACGACAAGCGCAAGGCTGTGTACTATCTGAACCGCATAAAGTCGAAATATATGCAGTATCACGAGATATTCGAGCAGGACGGCAAGTTCGGAATGAAGGACTATAAGGGCAATGTGCTCATCAGTCCGCAGTACGATTTCCTACGCACTTGCTACGTTTACATGGACGATCTGAGCATAATGCCGGTCATAGCACAGAAGGACGGCAAGATGGGACTCATCCTTCCTGACGGCAAGGACACCGTGGTGGCCGACTTCATCTACGATGACATATCGCTGCGCGACGAACCTCCGTACTTCGAGGTGCGCAAGGGACGCACGAAAGGATACATAGACAATCAGGGAAATTTCACAAAATAAGGAAACGGCGGAGAAGCGATGACTTCTCCGCCGTTTTTCTTTCGCATATCATGTGGCGATTATACGGCTTACGACAGACGCTCTTACGCGCCGCATACACGCCGGACAGGCCGTCCGGCCGCGGCACCATCAATCGTCATCGTTGCCATGTTTATACATCAGTTCGGTCTTGACCACCTCCTGTTTCACCAGCTTCGAGTCGATGAAGGTGAACTCCGTTGTGACAGATACCCACTGATCTCTGAAAACGGCTTCTATGTAAAGCAGCTTGTCCACCCTGCGGTTATTCTCTATACTCTGGGCCTCACGGGCGAGAGGCTTGCCATAACGCTTCACGAACTCGTCCTCGCTTATGCCCAACTCCACCTTCTCCGTACTGAAACGGCTGCCGGACTTCAGCGTGCCGCACGCCGTGAACAATACCAATACGGCTGCCATGAGAAACAGTCTTACATTCATATTGTCATAAAACTAAAAACAATTATACATCCGATTCACTCTCACTTAGATTGCAAATCTATATATTTTATGACTTCGTCACTCACAACCGGCAGTTAAAAAAACGTAAACCGCCACATCTTACTTTTGTGCCTTAATGCCGTCGGCAATCTTGCGGCACAGCTCTTGGTCGTCGCTCATTCCTTCCTTGGCAAATACCTGCTTCAGTGCCTGGGTGGTGATGTAAGCCTGCACCACGAATGTAGATGCATTGTCGCCCGCCGGACGGATGATGACACTAACCTCGGTGCGCTTGGCAGTGGTCACACTGAGCAGCTTGTCACTATACTCATACTTCTTGGCCTTGACAAATCCAAAAGACGAGTCGATGCTCTCCACAAACCAACCGTCGCCCACCAGCCACGTCACTGCCTTCTGCAGAAGCGAGTCCTTGCTCACTTCTGCACGATATTCTTCAGCCGCACTCGCCGGCACGGCAACCATGGCGGCCACTGCAAAGAGTACCGCCGCGATAAATTTTGTTGCGTTTTTCAGTTTCATATAAGTATTATACTGCGTAAATTTTCATTTCAATATATACCCCTTCAGTGCCTCCACATAGTCGGAGAAGGCCTGCAGACCGCTGTCGGTTATGCGGCATGTGGTGCGCGGACGCTTCCCGTTGAAGCCCTTCTCCACCTCCACATATCCCGCCGCGGCCAGTTTGTCTATCTGCACGCTCAGGTTTCCGGACGTGGCTCCGGTCTGTTCGCGCAGCCACGTGAAGTCAGCCTCGTCCACACTGACAAGCAACGACATCACGGCGAGCCGCAGTTCGCTGTGGAGCAAGGGGTTGAGCGGTTTGAACCTGCTATCCATACGTCATTCGGTTTTACGCTCGCGGTCGATGGAAAGGCCCTCGAGCACACAGAACAGATAGAAAAACATGTAATAAAGCGAACTGTGCAGTCCGATTCCGGAGAAGAAAGGCCTGTCGGAGAAAACGGCATTCACAATGATGACGATGCCCCAGCCGCCTATAACGAGCAGACCGGAAGAGCGCAGCAGACCGCACAGCAGAAGCATGGCACAGGCAGGCGGAGCCACCATCATGACGATGGTGAGATTCATATTCCCCTTGAGCGAATAATAGGCTGCCACAAGTCCCATGAAGGCGAAGAGCAGAAAGCCGTTACGGAGTATGCGGCTGAAGAACATGCCGCGCCATGTCCACATTCTGTAGAGCACGAAAGGCACAGCCAGGCTCACCACCGGCACGGCCATCCATGCCCACATCCACGGCCCAAGCTCTACAAATCGGGCCACGAGGCTCAGCACAAAGGCGAGCACGCCATAGACGGTAAGGAAGTTGAACCGGCCGATGTTCTCCCTTCGGGCGCGGTTTATCATGTCGGTTATCACACGGAGACTCTCCTGCTCCGTCATATCCTTGTTTAGCATAAACTTTGTTTTTTCGGTTTCATATTATCAATATCAGCCGCCGGCGGCCAGTGAGTCTCAGTCCCACAACCGCCGCGACGGCACGGGGTTCAGGCCTTGCGGCGATGGCGCAGACAGATGAAGAAGCCCGGAATGACCAGCTCGCACAGCACGGCAAGGGCCATGGCCACCATCTCGTAAGGCCCGGCATAGATAAGCGCATAAGACGTGCACACCACAGCGGCGCCCGCCGCGCCACCCAGTATGAGGCGGTTGCCGATGACATAGCCGCTCACCACTCCTGCAAAACCCATGAGCAGGATGATGACGGGAGTGATCGGCAGCGACTCGACTGCAAGATTAGTAGCCACGGCACTCAGTATCCACACCACAAAGCATGCGCCGCCAAACACTGCCCATACGCAGCCCACCACCTTGCTCACAAACGAGCGGGGCGTCAGACCGTGGGTGCGCGACATGATAGAGGCGGCTGCTATTCCCACAACGGCCATGAATATCCACAACAGGTTCCACGAGGCGTTGCCCGTGTGCTGCCACAGATGACCCACGACGAGGGCCGTGACAAACACCAGGCCGCCCCAAAGCAGCATCACGCGACCGGTGTAGCGCTCCACGTCGCGGCGGCTCTGCTCTATCGACTGCCTTATTATCTCCATACTGCGCCCGACGTCTGCCGCGCCGGAGTTGAGGTCGTGAAGACCGCTACGCGTTTTCTCATTCTCGTTCATAACTTTTTTCAGTTTAAAGGTTGAATAATGTTTATCATCCGACATGTGCACACTGGCGGATTAAGTCGGCGGACACGCCACAGGCTCTGCAGACGGAAGGGCGTACCGGGACATATCTTATATCTACAATGCAAATATAAATAAGTTTACAATATAAACCAAATTATTTTGTAAACTATTTTGTATCGTCCCGTTAAATTAACTTTCGTTTGCAGTCACGAAGCCCTTTCCGCCGCCCCGGAATGTGCCCGCAGCACGGCACTCAAGAGCAGTCAGGAGGGAGAAAAAACTGCATAAATGAATAAATATGCAGAATGTGACGGTAAAAAATCTTGACAAAAAAAATTTGCAAAATAGAAAAACGTCACGCGTCAAAAAGGCTTTTTCAGAACCGGGAAAAGCACATTGCAGACCGTCCGCCGACCCGACTTCCGGCGAAAGAGCCCATATCAGACTGCGAAAAGCACCGTTTCACGGGCTGAAAGAGGCCATATCGGCATGCGAAAAAGGCTATATCGGAACCCGATAAAGGCTCTTTCGCAACACGGAAAGAGGTCCGCGAGACCGCAGAAAAGTGCAAACCGCTGACAGACAACCACTTGCGCAAACCTCTCAAAACTCGCGTATTTGCGGCCGGAATGTTTTTTCCTGAAAACAAAGGCACTCTCGTGAAGTTGAGAGAGAAACCGGAGCGCGGCATATACGTTTTTTCCGTATAATTATACAGAAACCCCATCGCACAGCCACCCGACACTCCTTCTGACCACAAACGGTACAGCTGACGGCATGGCATAAAGAATTCTAAAATAATCAAACACATTATTTAATAATAAAATTATTTGGTATTTTTGCGCCGCATAACAAAAATAAAAACAAGAAAATGAAAAAGACAAGACTGATGCTCACAGCAATACTGATGTGCATTTGCTGCATGGGCGCACAGGCTCAGAGCCTCAAGGACATTCTCAACGGCATAAGCGACGTGGCAGGAAAACTTACCGGCAACTCGACAACAGCCGAGACAATAGTCGGAACATGGACATACGACAGTCCACAGATGAAGCTCGAGAGCGACAACCTGCTGGCTAAGCTGGGAAGCACAGCCGTAAACTCGAAGGTAAACGGTAAACTGAGCGAGGTTTACAAGAAGGTGGGACTGGACAAGATAAGCATAACCTTCAACTCGGACAGTACATACACATCGACCATAAACGGCAAGCAGTCGCAGGGAACCTACTCGCTCGACACGACAAACAAGACGCTCACAATGAAGACACGCCTCGGACTGTCGCTCAAATCGAACGTCAGCATAAGCGGTGATACAATGACTCTGCTCTTCGAGTCGGAGAAACTGATGGACGGACTCAAGGCTGTCACCAACCTGGCATCGAAAGTCAACTCTACGGCTTCTGTCGTAAACTCACTCATAAGCAGCTACGACGGCATAAGCCTCGGTTTCAAACTCAAGAAGAGCAAGTGATCGACGCAAGTCTTAACGACGCGGACAACAAGACGGAAGCCGCCACTGAAAAGGGCGGAAAACGCGACAATGAGACCACAAGGAAGTATCTGCGCTATCTGAAACTGGAGCGCAACTACACCGCGAACACCGTAGAGGCCTACCGCAACGACCTGGCTCACCTCGAACGCTACATGAAGCGCGAGGGACTGACGCCCGAAACGGTGAGGCGCGAGCATCTGGAACACTTCGCGGCCACGCTCCACGAGCACGGCATAGGGCCGTCGTCGCAGGCAAGGATACTGAGTGGTGTGCGCTCGTTCTTCAAGTATCTGCAGATGGAAGGATACATAAGCGACGACCCTTCCGAACTGCTGGAGTGGCCCCACCTGGGCGAGCATCTGCCCGAAGTACTCACCACGGAGGAGATTGACCGCATGGAGGCTGCCATAGACCTGTCGAAGCCGGAGGGCCAACGCAACAAGGCGATAATAGAAGTGCTCTTCTCGTGCGGACTGCGAGTGTCGGAACTCACCGCGCTGAAGCTGTCCGACCTTTTCATGAGCGACAATTTCGTACGCATAAAAGGTAAGGGACGCAAGGAGAGACTCGTGCCCATATCGGCCAAGGCGGTGAAGGAACTGAAGCTGTGGTTCATCGACCGCGACCGCATGAACATAAAACCGGGCGAGGAGGACTTCGTCTTTCTGAACCGGCGCGGGGCACATCTCACACGCACTATGATACTCATAATGATTAAACGATGCGCCGAGGCGGCCGGAATAGAGAAAACCGTGTCGCCGCACACGCTGCGCCACTCGTTCGCTACGGCACTGCTGAAGGGCGGAGCCGACCTGAGGGCCATACAGATGATGCTGGGACACGAAAGCATATCGACCACGGAGATATACACCCACGTGGATATGACCACCCTCAGACAGGAGATACTGGAACACCATCCGCGCAACATAATGTACGCCGAAAGGCAGAAAGAGAATGCGGCGGACGGAAAATCATAAGGTAAGACAGAGACGCTTTTAAATGTTTAAACATTCATAAAAAAGCCTCTCTGCCTTTTTTATTGTCATCAAACGGCTTATGTTTAAATAAAAAGAGGTAAATTTGCAACTTGAAAATATAACACGTCAAAATTAAAGTCTATATTTTATGAAACTAAGAAAAATCTTGGTGGCAGTCCTCGTATGTTTCGCAGGACTCGCCCAAGCCCAGATGCAGATGCCCACGATACCGGTAGATCCGGACGTGCGCATAGGTAAGCTGGACAACGGACTGACGTACTACATACGTCACAACAACTGGCCGGAGAACCGCGCCAACTTCTACATCGCCCAGAAAGTGGGTTCGATACAGGAGGAGGAGAGCCAGCGCGGTCTGGCACACTTCCTCGAGCACATGTGCTTCAACGGTACAAAGAACTTCGAGGGCAATGAGGTCATGAGATACTGCGAGAGCATCGGCGTGAAGTTCGGACGCGACCTGAACGCATACACCTCAATAGACCAGACTGTGTACAACATCTCCAACGTACCGACCGACCGTCAGTCGGCTCTCGACTCTTGCCTGCTCATACTGCACGACTGGGCAAGCGAGCTGACACTCGACCCGAAAGAGATAGACAAGGAGCGCGGAGTGATTCACGACGAGTGGCGCATGCGTTCAAGCGCATCGGGCCGTATGTTCGAGCGCAACCTGCCGAATCTCTATCCGGGTTCAAAATACGGCCAGCGCTATCCTATCGGTCTGATGAGCGTAATAGACAACTTCAAGCCGAAGGAACTGATAGACTACTACCACAAATGGTATCATCCGCAGAACCAGGGCATTATCGTTGTCGGCGATGTTGACGTAGATCACGTAGAAGCTGAGATAAAGAAGCTCTTCGGAGACATAAAGAATCCGGAGAACGCAGCGCCTGTAGTTGACGAGCCTGTGCCCGACAACGCCGAGCCTATCGTCATTATCGACAAGGACAAGGAGCAGCGCAACAACATGCTCGAGGTGATGATAAAGCACGATGTGTTCCCTGACTCACTGAAGAACACCATGGCTTATATGGTATATCAGTATGTCAAGGACGCTGCCGTGAGCATGCTTAACAACCGATTCACCGAGGCTGCGCTCAATGCCGACTGCCCTTACGTGAACGCTATGACAAGCGACGGCACCTACATCTTCGCAAAGACAAAGGACGCATTCGACTTAGGCATTGCTCCGAAGGATATGAGCAAGACTGCCGACGCGCTGAAGGCTGCATTCGTAGAGGCACGCCGCGCCGCTGAGTTCGGATTCACCGCTACTGAATACGAGCGCTACAGACAAGACTATCTGAGCTCGCTCGACAAGCAGTACAGCAACAAGGACAAGCGCTACAACGAGCAGTTCTACAGCCAGTATCTTGGAAACTTCCTCACAAACGAACCTATTCCTTCGATAGATTTCACCTATCAGACAATGAAGCAGGTTGTGCCGATGATTCCGGTAGATGCTGTCAATCAGGTAATGAAGGAGCTTGTGCCGGCCAACGACAGCAATCTCGTGATACTGAACTTCAACATCGAGAAAGAAGGCAACGTTTATCCTACAAAAGAAGCGCTGCTGGGAGCCCTCAAGGCTGCACGTGCAGAGCAGATAACCGCATACGTGGACAACGTGAAGAACGAACCGCTCATAGCCGAGAAACCGAAAGCCGGAACAATAAAGAGCGAGAAGAAGAACGACAAGTTCGGATATACAGAGCTGAAACTCTCTAACGGTGCCACAGTGGTACTGAAGAAGACAGACCTGAAGAAAGACCAGGTACTGCTCAAAGGTGAAAGCCTCGGAGGTCAATCGCTCTACGGAGAGAGCGACTACGTGAACCTGAAGGTGTTCGACGACGTAATTGCATCGAGCGGACTCGGAGCGTTCTCAACGACCGAACTGAGCAAGGCGCTCGCCGGAAAGATTGCCAACGTAAATCTGACAAGCGGCGGACACATGCACATAGACGGTTCGTCAACTCCTAAGGACGTTGAGACAATGATGCAGCTGCTCTATCTCTACTTCACAAACATCAACAAAGACCAGAAGTCGTTCGACAACCTCATGAAACAGTATGAGGTAGTTCTGAAGAACCGCTCACTCTCACCGGATGTTGCACTGAGCGACTCGCTCACAGCAACAATGTACGGCCACAACCCACGTCTCAAACCGCTGGTTGTTGAAGACCTGCCGAAGGTAAGCTACGACCGCATCCTTCAGATTGCAAAGGAGCGCACATCAAACGCTTCTGAATGGACATTCACATTCATAGGCAACTTCGACGAGGATTCCATCCGCCCGCTCATCTGCCAGTACATCGCATCTCTGCCGGTTAAAGGCAAGATAGAGAAAGGCAAGGTAACATCAATCATACAGAAGGGTGAGATCGTAAACGAGTTCAAACGCAAGCAGGAGACTCCGCAGGCTACAGCCTACATGATATGGCACAACGACAAGATGCCTTACACTCTCGAGAATTCCGTACGCGCAGACATCGCCGGACAGGTGCTGTCGATGATCTATCTGAAGAAGATACGTGAGGAAGAGAGCGCCGCTTACTCAGTAGGCGCACAGGGCGATGCCTCAATATTTATCGACAAGTCACACCGCATCACACTCTTCGCTTACTGCCCGATGAACCCTGACAAGAAGGAACTGGCCGTGAAGATAATGAACGAAGAGGTGAAGAACCTCACAAAGACATGCGACGAAAGCATGCTCAAGAAGGTTAAGGACGTGATGTTGAAGGATATCGACGACAAGAGCAAGACAAACAACTACTGGCTCAGCGTGATAGACACTTACCGTAATAACGGCATTGATATGTACACCGACGCCAAGAAGACCATCGAAGCTCAGACCACTCAGAGCATCTGCGACTTCATGAAGGAATTCCTTAAGCCGGGCAACCACATCTCTGTTATAATGATGCCGGAATAAGAACACTTTCATGTGCCGTGTTTCTCCGGCACATGAAAGTACCGCAGACACGACGTCAGAACGTTCTGCGAAACAAGCAAAATAAATCCCGTGAGACGAGACATGTCTCCCGGGATTTATTTTTTACATTACATTCACCGCGACACTCACAATCGGTATATTTCAGAAACATAAACCACAATCGGACATTAGAACACTCAAAGGTTCTTCTTATTTCTGAAAGGAAACTCTTTGGAATAAAACGACAGATGCATACATCTGTTCTTATGGGCTGGAAAAGGCTTCCGCATATGGAAAGACTCTTATATCTGCATTGCGGAAACAGTAAATCCGACAACGGACAAGAGGGAACGGCTATTACGGTTTTTCACAAGGCGGATTTAATCCAAACAGATAATCAGACGTCATCTGTGTTTCGCACTACTGTCAGGCAGATTGTTTTACGCTTTTGTAAAAACTGTAGCAGAGTGCATCAGGAAAAATCGGGCAACAAGATGACACCTGCTGTGCGGAAAAGGAATGAAGGACTGACAGGAGAATATAAATGTATGACCGGCGTTTTAATGGCTGATTCGGGTTGAATGTAGCCGGAGACATGGCTGCAAGACAAAAGAACATATGTCTCCGGCGGACTGACGCCACAACTGTGATATGTAGACAGCTCAGAAAGAGATCGCTGCCGGCAGAAAGTGGAGATGATAATAAAGACGTCTGACTATAAGGAATTGCAACCATATCTTTAGAAAAGCGACAATTTCCTTAGAGTAGAACATGCCCACCCGACACTTGATTTTACATCTCCACAAGGCTGACGCAGACATACCGTAAGACGGTAAATCCGTCCTGTTTTCACGACAACAAAGTGTATGAATATATCAAATAGACGTGTAATATATTCATCGCAATACATATTTTATATAATGTGGCAAAAACAGGTGCGACAATACAAACATGAAAAAAGGTTGCACCCCAGAAACGGGGTGCAACCTTTACTAATAAAACTATGAAAGAATTATCTTATTTTGTCTTTACTGCTGTATCCTTACCGCGCATCTTACGGCCAAGCGTAAAGTAAGCGATAGGAGCCGCAACGAATATTGAGGAGAATGTACCGAACACAATACCCAATATCATGGCAAGCGAGAAGCTGCGTATACTCTCACCTCCGAAGAAGAAAGTGACAAGAAGTACGAGCAGCGTAGCGGAACCGGTGTTGATCGTACGCGCAAGTGTCTGGTTCAAAGAATCGTTGAACAGCGTCCATCTGTCACGGTTGATGTACAGATGCATGTTCTCACGTATACGGTCGAACACCACCACCTTGTCATTGATAGAATAACCGATTACAGTAAGAATGGCTCCGATAAACGTCTGGTCGATCTCAAGCGACATTGGTACAAGACCCCACAGCAACGAGTAGACGCCGAGTACGAATACCGTATCGAATGCGAGTGCTGCAGTGGAACCGATTGAGAAAGCCACATTGCGGAAGCGCAACAGAATATAAAGGAATATTGCTGCTATAGCCACCAGCACACTGATAATGGCACCATATTTGATGTCCTTGGCTACAGACGGACCTACCTTGGCACTGCTTATGATGGAACCGCCCTCACGTATGTCCGGATTTCTGAACTTGGAGATGTCCTTCTGCGTGATGAGACCGGCTGACGAAAGCGACTTGAAGAGTATGCTCTCCACCTCGGCATCCACATTCTGGTCGTTGGACTCTATCTTATAGTTGGTGTTCACACGGATGGTCTTGCCGTCAACACCGATGGCTATGGCACTGAAAGTGGATTCGCCGAAAGCTCCGTCGAGTGCTTCACGAACCTGTTCGGGCTCTACCTTCTGCTCAAAACGCAGCACGAAGTTGCGTCCTCCGGTGAAATCGATACTCTTGCTGAAGTCGCGCCAGAAGAAACTTACGAAGAAGATGAGCGTCAGAACACCCCAAACGGTGAACGAACGCTTGTAGCCTCCCATGAAGTTGAAGTTGGTGTTCTGAGGCATCTTGCGCGAGATGGATGTGGAGAACGTGAGGTTCTGCCACTTGTCGCGCTTCATCTGATGGTCGTAAACAAGACGTGTCAGGTATACTGCGGTAAAGAACGAACAGCAGATACCGATTATCAGCGTTATGGCGAAGCCTCGGATAGGACCTGTTCCGAACACTGCGAGAATCACACCTGTGATGATTGACGTCAGGTTGGAGTCGAAGATGGCTGAGAAGGCGTTCTTATAACCAGCCTGCAATGCCGTCTTCACGTTCAAGCCTTTCTGCAGTTCTTCCTTCGCACGTTCATATATGAGCACGTTAGCATCGACCGCCATACCAAGAGAAAGGAGCAGACCGGCGATACCCGGCATGGTAAGAGCCGTCTGGAACGAACTCATGACGCCCAACGTGAAGAACAGGTTGAACAGCAGAGCCATATTGGCGAGCATTCCGGGAATAAAGTTGTAGAGCACAACCATATAAGCCATGAGGATGATAAACGCTATAACGAACGATATCAGACCCTGTTGTATGGACTGAGCTCCAAGCGACGGACCTACTATATCTTCCTGTACGATACGCGCAGGAGCAGGCATACGTCCTGACTTAAGTGTGTTGGCGAGGTCTTTTGTATCTTCGATTGTGAAGTTACCTGTGATTGATGAGCTACCGCCGGTGATTTCGTTAAGAACGCGCGGTGCTGAATATACGCTACCGTCAAGTACGATTGCGATAGCCTTACCGATGTTGGCCTTTGTCAGTGCAGCCCAGCGGCGTGCACCGTCAGAGTTCATTTCCATGCTCACCTCAGGAGCACCTGTTACGTGGTTGAACTGATCCGTAGCGGTTGTAACCACATCTCCCTCAAGCGGAGCGCGTCCGTTGGTTGATGTAACCTTTATGGCGTGCAGCTCGAACATGTTCTTTACAGAGAGAGCGTCTGTCGGTTTGGCACTCCAAAGCAGCTTGCAGTCTGAAGGAAGAATCTTCTTTGCCATTGCCGAATAGATGATTTTGTTCACTTCGGCAGTATCGAGTACGTTGGCATAACCTACAACACTGAGTGAGCCGGCACCTGTTGTGGTGAGCATTGAGAGCAGCGGATTGGCCTTCTTTGCCTCTGCCGACACTTTAGTGGCAGATGCCTGAGTTGTCTCACCTTCCTTGTTGGCAAGTTTGAACTTAGATTCCTGTGCCTTTGCCGGAGCCTTTTTCTTGGCAGCTGTTGTGTCAACGGCAGTGGTGTCTGAAGTGTTGGAATTGTTGTTTGCCAGGTTCTGGTTGATCTGTACGAGATAAGGAATTATCTCCTCAGCATTGTATGTCTCCCAGAATTCGAGGTTTGCGCTACCCTGAAGGAGGCGGCGTATACGCTCAGGCTCGCGGATACCAGGCATTTCCACCATGATACGGCCTTCCTGTCCTTCGAGTTTCTGGATGTTAGGCTGTACGACACCGAACTTGTCTATACGTGTGCGGACAACCGTGAAAGAGTTGTCGATGGCTGACTGGATTTCCTCACGCAGCACCTTTTCCACCTCGCTGTCAGAGCTCTGAGGCGAAACCTTACCCTGAAGTCTCTGTGTTGCGAAGATCTCAGAGAGGTGATGTCCGGGAGCATTTCTCTTGTAAGCCTCGATGAACAGGCTCAGAAAATCCTTCTGGCTTGTCTCTTCCTCAGCCTTAGCCTCATTGATTGACTTTACGAAAGCGGCGTCGGTCTTATACTCAGCAAGTGCTGTCACTACATCCGGAACACTTACTTCAAGGATAACATTCATTCCGCCCTTAAGGTCAAGGCCGAGTCCGATCTGTGTCTCAAGACAATCCTGATAAGAATAAATTCCGAGATACTTAACAGAGTCTTTGTAGTCCTGCTGTGCAATCGGGTCTTTTATCTTTGCAATCTGGCTGTCATAATAGCTTGTGGCAACCGAGAATGACAAATAGAAGATGCTTGCAAGCGTCAACAAGACAGCTGTTACAATTACAATTCCTTTGTTTTGCATTTTGATTGATTATTATTAATTATTTTATTTTTCTGTGTATAGACGTGCAAAGATAATATTTTTTTCACATTAAGAAAAATTTATACACTTAATTATGTATATTTTAAGGCATTACGAAGCTTATTTCTCCATATCGCTGCGTTTTTTCAACCAGCAGATTATAGGATAGTGATCGGAGGCCTTTATTTTGCTGTCAACGAGGCAGCGGCAGGGCACCCAATCGTCCGAACACATGATGTTGTCTATGCGTACATAAAAACCGCTGACATGATAGGATATTCCCGGTCCGTTGCCGCTGGCCACATAGCAGTCTGTAAGCTCGTCGGCGATGACACGGCGGGTGTAGGATATGGGGCTGTCGTTGAAGTCGCCGCACAAGATTATGCTCTCTCCATTATGGTCGCGGATATATCGTGCCACGGCGTCGGCCTGCGGAGCACGGACCGCCGAGGCCATTCCGAGCTTGTGGACGAGTTTCTGCGACTCGCTCCTGACCGAATCCTTCTCCATCTTTCCTTTCATCATCGACTTGAAACTCTTTTTCTCATCAGACGAAAGACCTATCGATTCGAGGTGGTTGGCTATGAAGATGACGGTGTCACCATGCACGTCCAGACGGAACGCGGCGGAATGATTGTTTTTCGATTCGTAGTTTATGTTCTCCTTGCCCACGATAGGGAACTTGCTGAAAACGGTTATCTCGTCGGTGCTTCCTGATGGTTTCACCGTGTCGCTGTAAGCATACAGCGTGGCCATCCGCTTGTTTATTATGTCGCGCTTCACCTTTATCGTTCCGCTTTCCTGCAGACACACTATGTCGGCATTCTGCTCAATGAGGTAGTCCAGAATACGGCACGGCTCGCTGACGTCGGTCCAGTCCTTGAAGGTCCAGACGTTGTATGACAGCACTTTTATGGTGCTGTCGGGCAGAGCCTTATTGATGTTCAGCGGCGCATAGACTCTTACGGGAGCATAACACACGATGAATCCGACGAGAGGAATGATCACCCGCCGGACACTGAATATTATCCAAAAAGCCGTGAAAGCTATGTTTATGCACAAGAAGACCGGGAACGTCAGTCCGATGGTGGACAACAGAGTGTGATCCACCGGATTGAACCTGTCGCTGTAGCCCACGAACAACATGACGAGAATGGTCGCGATGTTTGCTCCGGCAACGACCTGCAATGTTATTTTTCCAAGACTCTTCATCTCAGGACAATATCTAACTCCTGTTGCTGCTGTCGAAGAGTTTCTGCTTTTCTTCCTTTGTCAGGCTGTCGTATCCGTTGCGCCTTATCTTGTCGAGTATTCTGTCTATCTCTTCCTGGTCGGCTTTCTTGCGCGCGTTGTAGTCCCAGTCGGGATTATTATTCACCGAAGAGCGGCCCGCGTCGTTCCTATAGCCAGTCTGACGCTTTGCCCTGCGTCTCTCCCACGAGGCACGCATGTTGTCGAAGAACTGCATGCCGCTGTCCATTCCGTAGCCCGAGCCCGGATGTCTGCGCCAGTAGCGTATCATCAGATAGCCAAAAGCCATACCTCCGAGGTGTGCCAGATGGGCCACGCCGTCGCCCGGTGTGCTAAGAGCCTGTATCACTTCGATGCCCGCATATATCAACACGAACCACTTTGCCTTTATCGGCACCGGTATAGGGAAGATGAAAATGCGCTGCTCGGGGAATATCATTCCGAAGGCGAGCAGTATGCCGTAGATGGCGCCCGACGCACCGACGGTGGTCCACATGTTGAGTCCTTCGGCGTTATACTGCGCCACCTGGAACAGGTCGAGTATTCCGACGCCCGGTATCTGCGAGCTCGCAATGATGTGGAACTGCACAAACTGCGCCAGCTCCTGAAACAGTCCGGCACCCACGCCGCAGACTATGTAGTAGAAAATAAATTTCTTAGGTCCCCATACATTCTCCACAACGCATCCGAACATCCATAAAGCGAACATATTGAGAAACAGATGCATGAATCCGGCATGCAGGAACATGTATGTGAATAGCTGATAGAAATGGAAGTCCGGAGCAAGGAAGAAATGCAGTCCGAACATGTCATTCAAGTCAATACCACGCCCGAGCACCATCGTCGCAAGATAGGCGATGACATTGATGATCAGGAGGTTCTTGGTGACTTTTGGAATATTGAGCATACGATATATGTATATTTTAAAAAACACGAAGGCAAAATTACGAAAAAATATCTGTTATACTGAATAAAACAGGGGCTTATACGCCTTTTTTTCGAAAATTTATTCACTTTTTTCTGTTTTTTGTTTGATTTATAAAACTATTGATTTATATTTGTTCCCGATAAGGATAGCAACAAATAAATAACAACATATTTAATCATTTAAAATTCATAATTATGAACAAAACAGAATTGATAGAAAAGATCGCAAGCGGCGCAAACCTGAGCAAGGCTGACGCTAAGAAAGCACTTGATGCTACCGTAGAGGCTATCAAGGCAGCTCTCATCGAAGGCGATAAGGTTCAGCTCATCGGCTTCGGTACATTCAGCGTCAACGAGCGTCCGGCTCGTGAAGGTATCAACCCTGCAACAAAAGAGAAGATAACAATCGCCGCTAAGAAAGTCGCTAAATTCAAGGCAGGCGCAGAACTGGCTGATGCGATCAAATAAAAAGGGAAAAACTATCAGTTAAAAATAAGAAAAAGGGACGTGAATTAATTCATGTCCCTTTTACTTTTTGTCCTTGGTTGTATCGCCGCTATGCTCTGTCACGGCATGACGGCAAGAAAAATCAGCCTCAACACTTACGATTTTTCTTGACTTTATTTTGACAAAATATTTTCGCAAAAGAGGTGTAAACGAATGTTAAACCGTATATAATACAGGACATTTGGTATAACACCGTCTTTTGATATACCCCATAACGTAGTCCGGAAAAGTACGTTTCGCTTTCTGATATTGCCCATTTCGTGGTGCGATAAAGCCCATATTAGGGTGCGATATGGTCTGTTTCAGCACCCAAAATGGCCTATTTCGCAAGCCGAAATGGTGCTTTTCGCAAAGTGATAAAATAGTCCTTAAATATAAATCATTGATATTCAATATATTATAAAACTCTCTTATTTTTCGCGTATTTGCGCCCGATTAAGAGTCTGTCCGCAAATACGCGCTTATTTTTGGGGGTATATCATGAAATTGAGAGTGAAAAACTGAAAACCGGTTATAAATTGAAAGTTGCCAGTATTGCTTTCTTGCCGGCGTAAGAAACAATGCCCATACAGTGGAAAAACATCTGACTTATTTTGAAACCTGTACGGAAAAATCTTACATAGAACCATTAAACCAGAATAGGTCATTAGAATTAAGTCTGTATTTTTGCTTTATATTGAGCGTATTTCCGTGGGATTTTTTGCAGGCATAGAGGGCTGTGTCAAGAAAAATAGAACAAAAAGAGGCCGACGGCAAGCAGAAAGACGGCCGAAAGCATGAAGACATAAAACAGATAAAACATGTGCGGTCTAACGACCGATTTGAATTAAACGAGCATCCGCGACGCCTCGTGCCGGTCATAAGAACGCCACGCGCCGCCCATAATAAAGACAAAGCGGGCTGCCGGTTTGTACTTAGCTTTCCGGCAGCCCGCTTTCGTATGTGTTTCATCCGCCCTATCAGTCGTCTGTAGAGAAGAGCGGATCTTCCGGCATCACCATCACAGGCTTCTGCTCATACTGCTTCAGTGTCTCGGCGGGGACATACTTCTTGTCAACCACGAGACGGAACATGTATTCGCGGAACCATCTGTCCGACATTATCAGACAGCCTGCCTGACCGTATGACGCGCCCCAGCTGTTCTCCACCTTCCACTTCTTAGCCTTGCCGTTCTCGTCGAGATCTACTGCCGTGAGAGTCATGGCGTGGGTCGAACCACTGTCGTATGTCGATATGCGCTCGGCCTTGTTCATGCCGAAGGTCGTGCCGAGCAGCGCGCCGTAGTCGTAGTTCTCGGTGTCAAGATAGCCGCGCTTGCGGTCGAGCTGCTTTCCTACGTCGTACGAGCTGTACATCTTGCGTCCGTCCTTTATCGAGGCTATGGCCAGACGCTCGATGTCGTCCATCGGCAGGTTGAGATACTTCCAGTTCTGTCCGTCGTAGGTGTGGCGGTCGTACTCCACCTCGTAAGTCTTGTAATACTCGCGGCGCGGATCGTTCATCACCATGATGAAGCTTCCGCTAATGGGTCCGCCCACTGTCGCCTCATAGAACTCCTTCGGAGTGTATTTGCGCGGCTGACCTACGGGCTTGCCGTCCTTCGTCTTGAACGTATAGGTGAACTCCTTCACCGGCTCGCCCAGAGTGAGGCACAGCATGTTGTATATCGTCGAGAGCATCTCGGTCTTGCGCGCCTTGATAGCGGCGTCCTTCTTGCCGTCTGCCACCATCTTGCGGAGCTCGAGACCGAACTCGCGCAGCTTGGACGAAAGCAGAGACGACATCTTGCTCGTGTTGTCGGCAGAGAAAGTCTCGGGCTGCACCTCGGCAGGAACAAGTCCGTACTTGTCTGCCAGGTCGCTCACGCCGCAGAAAGTACCGCCGTCGTTGAGCGGATTCTTGAAGAAGAACCTTACTCGTTCAGAGTCCATCGGTTCGCCGGCATGGTCTATCACGCCCTGAAGCATGAGGTTGGCTTTCTCCAGCTGGTCGTAGAAGAACAGATAGTTGTGCGAGAACTCCACTGCCAGCGAGTCGGCGTGCTGCTTTGCGAAGTTGGCCCTCAGCACGTTGAATCCGGAGAACATCCAGCAACGGCCGGAGCTCTGTTGGTCGTGGATGCTCTGTTTCGGCGTCTCGTCGCTGAAATACGTGTCTATGGCACCCTGGTTGGCAAAGTTCACTGCAATGTCGTCAATCTTGTTCGAAGCCATCGCGTTGAATATGGCTTTTGCCGAAGGTACGGCAGCATGAGCCTGCTGCATGCTGCGCAACATGTCGGACGATATGCCTCCGTCGCGCTGCTGTGCTCCCGCCGCGCCTGCCATCGACAGGCACAGACCAAGAGCCAGATAAGTTTTCTTGTTCATTTTCTGTTATATTTTATGTTTGTTCGTTGATTCCAGACTGTCGTTCCGTCCTCACGCCGGGCGTCCGTCACGCATGATTGCGGCGGCATGCACACATAGACATAGCCCTGCGCCATGTGCCGCCACCATTCTTCGGATGAGTTATCTCACCACTACCTTGCGGCCGTCCACGACGTATATGCCCTTGGGCAGTGCCGGCATGACGATGTGTCCCGACTCCATCACAGCCGTTCCGACCTTCACTCCGTCGAGACTGTAAACGTCTGCCTGTCCATCAGCGGCGGTGTTGTCCGTCACTCCGTCTATGCCGGTGACCACAACCCGTACAGGTATCTCATCGACCATCAGCTCGTCGGGCAGCTTCGACACGAAGTATGAACGGTAAGGATTCACGATCGTGGCACCTTTCTTGAGTGTGAAGGCCGTTCCCTCGGTGTTGAGCACGTAGTAGTTGTTGCCCGTGAGCGACACCGTTGTGCCGTGATAAGAGTAGCTGTCGGTTCCTGCCACGATGTCGGCAGAGCCGGTAGCCGGCACGAGTGCGTCCTCTGCCTCGAACACGATGGTCTTGTCCACGAAGCTGTCGTCTGTCACCGAGTAGAGGTAAGGCACGTTTTTCTGCATGTCTGCCACCTTTGAGAAGTACACGTTGTTGTCGTCTCCCGTCATGTTGAACTCCATGACGCTGAGTCCGTCACTACCGTCGTATGCCAGCCGGCGTCCGTCCACCTTCACGCTCTGCGGGCTGAACGGCAGCGCTATGGCCTCCCACGAGCTTTCTTTGCCTGCCCTGTAGATAGGACGGCTGTAGCTTATGCGGCCTGCGGTGAAGTCTGTCGGTGAATAGAACGGGGCCTCGTCCGTGAGACTAATCTCGTCTATGTGGCTTCCTACCACCACTTTCGACATGTCGAGTCCGTCGGGTATTATCGCACCTTCGTCGAAGAAGTAGAGCGCATTGGGCGAACTTGTGGTATATACTTTCGTAAGACTTGTTATGCCTCGTGCATCCACGGCCACCACCTTGGTGGGAACAGTGAATATGGACGACGGTGAGTAGGCCGAGCGTCCGCCCTCGCTGTCGTAGGTAACGATGCCACGTGCCAGCTTGTTTACGTGTCCCAGTCTGCCGCCTGACAGCTCGCCGCCTGTGGAATAGGCGAAGTTGAAGCCGTACTGCTTGTCATACTCCAGATTGTCGAACGAGAACGACACCACGGCTTTCTTGCCTGCCTCTACATATACGGGCACGATGTCGTTGCCTGCACCCCAGAACATGTTCTCGCCTATCTCGCCTTTCCATATTCCTACGTTTATCGCGCCGTCGAAGTCTTCCTCCGAATTGTTGGTCACTCTCACCTTACCGGATATGAAGTTGCCGTAAATCGTACCCGAAGAGATGTTCTCGAACGTGACAGATGTCACCTGAAGGTCTCTCTCCTCAGGCGATGCGGTGGCGGTGATGTCCACCGTTGTATGTCCGCCCGGCACCACATTGTTGCCGTCAGGGTCGTATGTGAGCCATATATTATACTTGCCTGTCTCCGTAGGATTGAAGAAGAAGGTTATCGTAGTGGTGTATCCTTTCTTCAGCGACACGGCCGAACGGCTCGCCTGTCCGCCCTTGTTGTCGGTCTTGCTGGCGAAGAGATAAATCTCGCCATAGAACTCGTCGGTGTTGTTCTTGAACACAACGTCGAGCTTCTGGGTGTTGTTCACCACCTTATTGCCCGTGAATCTTATCAACTCCACCTCAAGGTCAACCGGACGGTTATACATCTGTAACGTGTAAGAACCGTCGGCCTTCACGTCGGCTATGATGTAACGCTCCTTTATGTTGAAGCTGGTCTTCCACACGCTCGATTTCGTTGTCTTGCTTATCGGCACAACCTTGTATGTTCCGGCTGCCAGTCCGCTGATGCCGAAGCTTGCGCCATAATAGTAGTTCGCGCCCAGATTATCGGCACGGTTGGTGTTGCCTATGCTCACGAGTGAGCCGTCCTCTGCCACGTAACCGATACCGTAGTCGAAGCTGTTGGTCTCGCCTGTCCAGTTGATGTAGTTGCTGAATATCTCGGTGCCCCTTATCTCGGTGTCGTTGATGGTCATCATCGTCATGTCGTCGGCCTCCACATCGTCAGGCAGACGCAGGATGAGGGCTTCCTGTCCCATGGAGTAGCCGTCGCTGCTCGAGCTTGCGCCTATGCCGCTGTTGTCGCCGGGATTGAGTATCTCGATGCGGAAATAGCCGTCGCTGCCACCGCCCCATCCCCAGTTGAGGTGGAAAAGGCCATCGCCGTCGTATCCGTCCACCACGAAGGCATGTGCGCCTCCTGTAGCCGTTCCGGCGAAAGCCACCGGATGACCGCTGGCTATCTCGTTATAAATCAGGTCCATCCACTCGCTCAGAGTGTAGTTGTTGCGGAACTCCGAGTGCGTGCCGTCGTCGTAGCCGAAGTATTCCACGAGCGGCTGGCCGCCGTTGAAGCCTGCTCCTGACGACGGACCGTAGCCCATCTTCACGCTTTGTCCGACGTAGAGCATCAGTTCTGCCACGGCGTTCTTCTGCACGTCGGTGCTCTGTCCGTCGTATATGTCGGTCATGTTTGCCCAGTCTATCTTTGTGCCCTTGGCTATTCCGGGCAGACTTATCTGGTGTCCGTTGCTGTCGAACGAATGGCGCGGGATGCTCTTCACGAGCGCGTCAGGCCATTTGTAGTAGTACATCACCTGCGCGAGAGCCGTAGCCACGCATCCCGTGGCGCTGCGGTCGCCCAGCGTACCGTCGGTGTTGTAGTATTTAGGACACAGCAGATTGTACGGATCTCCCTGGTTCCACTTACATGTCACGAGCGGTTTTATTGCGTGTTTTGCAGCCTGCGCCCTTGCCGGCGCGTCGGTTCTGTCGGACACCTTTGCCGTGACGTTCTCACGGTCGAGACGGTCGATGAAGTCCACATAGCCCTTCAGCCACGCCATCATTCCCTCAGGAGCCGTGGCAGGATCGAACGCTCCGCTGTCCGTATATCCTAATATCTGTTCTGTGCGGTCGTCGCCCGACACGATGACGTAGCCTCTGTCGTCGCCCGCATTGAATATGTAATAACCCGCGTCGCCCGATGTCGCCGCTTTTCTCTTGGCTTTGAATGCAGGTGTCGCGTCTGAAGTCATTGTTATACCACGCTTGGCCAGAAACGCCCTTGCCGCTTCGTGAGCCTGCTCTTTGCTTATCTGGCCGGCGTAAAGACACACGGTCAACAGAAAGCAGAAAATAGTAAGTAGTCCTTTTCTCATTTAGTTGGTCGTTTTTTATTATTAGTTTTTCAGCAAATTGGAATATTACGGTTATCTTGTCGTGCTTCCGGCGGCATGCACGCTCGTGCGTTTCTGCCAGTGGTGCCGCCACACCGCGTCACCGGACACAACTATCCGCAAAGATAGCAATTTTGTCTTTATTCTCATAATATTATTGTCAAAAAGAAAACCTGTGCGCCGTTTTTATTGCTTCGGGCACAATATCATTAGGTCGTGAAATGGCTTTCTGAACATCAGATGAGGACACATGGCACGGTAAAAATGAATAAATGCGCTTAGAATATCATGACAATAATTTATCGTAAAGCATAAATCGGAAGCGTATCAAAACTGTATAATAACCTTATATGGATAAAGGCGTGCGGTCATCCCTTACGACATCCGGAACGGAAAGTACTCCATCTCACCGCAGCATGCTCCATATTGATGATCGGGAAAGGCTTAATCATACCCTCGAATGGCGTGTTTTATCACGCAAAAACATCTCTTTCGCAAGCTGTTTAAAGGCATTTTCATAAATCATATAGACTAAGCGCCTGACTGATAGCGGCATAGCTAATTCTCAAAAAACAGCGCGTATTTGCGGCTAAAAAAGCTGTCTATGATTCCATCACGGCTCTCTTGAAGTTTAGAACGGGCAATGTGAATAAATATACATTTACTAAAGAACAAATATGCATTAGCGAATGAATAAATATACAAAACTCAAGTACGAGACGTTTGAGTCTGTTCCGGTTCATAGTCGAGCCTCGTGACCGTTCACGTTCAATAATCCGAAAAACATGAAATTATAACATCAATCTATTCCAAATAAGAAAATTTTTGTGTAAGTTTGCATACCTGTTTACAAGACACATTATTAAATAATAAATGGACAAAAGCAAACTGCGGCTTCTCGGCCGCATAAGATATCCTGAAGATCTGCGCCGACTGAGCGTAGAAGAGCTGCCTGAGCTGTGCAAAGAACTGCGCGAGGACATCGTTGACGAGCTGTCTGTCAATCCCGGTCACCTGGCATCGTCGCTCGGAGTGGTTGAGCTGACCGTGGCACTGCACTACGTTTTCAACACACCCTACGACCGCATAGTGTGGGATGTGGGCCATCAGGCTTACGGACACAAGATTCTTACCGGCCGCCGCGACAGCTTCTGCACCAACCGCAAGCTCAAGGGCCTGCGGCCGTTCCCATCGCCCATGGAGAGCGAATACGACACATTCACCTGCGGACACGCCTCCAACTCCATATCGGCAGCGCTCGGTATGGCGGTGGCTGCCAAGAAAACGGGACACGACGACCGCCATGTGGTGGCGGTGATAGGCGACGGAGCGATGAGCGGAGGACTGGCTTTCGAGGGCATAAACAACGTGTCGTCGTCACCGAACGACCTGCTCATAATACTCAACGACAACGATATGTCGATAGACCGTGCCGTGGGCGGCATGGAACAATACCTGCTCAACCTCGACACCAACGCCACATACAACCGTCTGAGATTCAAGTTCTCGCAGTGGCTTCACTCCAAAGGCTATCTCAACGACAACCGACGCAAGGGCATAATAAGGCTCAACAACGCACTGAAATCGGCATTGAGCCACCAGCAGAACATATTCGAGGGCATGAACATACGCTATTTCGGACCGTTCGACGGGCACAACGTGGGCGAGATAGTAAGGCTGCTGCGTCAGCTAAAGGACATGAAGGGTCCGAAACTGCTCCACCTGCACACCACGAAAGGCAAGGGATATGAGCCTGCCGAGAAGGAGGCCACGATATGGCATGCGCCCGGCAAGTTCGACCCGGAGACGGGCGAGCGACTCAACTGCGAGCCGGAAGGATGCCCGCCACGCTATCAGGACGTGTTCGGCAAGACTCTGTTGCGCCTTGCCAAGGAGAATCCGCGCATAGTAGGAGTTACGCCCGCCATGCCGACAGGCTGCTCAATGAACATCATGATGAAGGAGATGCCCGACCGAGTATTCGACGTGGGCATAGCCGAAGGCCACGCAATGACTTTCTCCTGCGGTATGGCGAAAGACGGACTGATGCCGTTCTGCAACATATACAGCGCCTTTGCGCAGCGTGCTTACGACAACATCATACACGACGCGGCCATACTCAACCTGCCCGTTGTGCTGTGTCTCGACCGTGCCGGACTTGTGGGTGAGGACGGACCGACGCACCACGGAGCGTTCGACATAGCGGCTCTCAGACCGATACCCAACCTCACCATAGCGTCGCCGATGAACGAACGCGAGCTGCAACAGCTCATGTACACAGCCCAACTGCCCGACAAGGGAACGTTCGTGATAAGATATCCGCGCGGCAGAGGAGTGATGACCGACTGGGAATGTCCGTTCGAAGAGATAGAAGTAGGCACGGGACGTGTACTGCGCGAGGGCTCCGACGTAGCTGTATTGACGCTCGGACCGATAGGAAACAACGCCGCACAGGCCATAGACAGCCTGAAAGCTGAGGGCTGCACTGCCTCGATTGCGCACTACGACATGCGCTTCGTGAAACCGCTCGACACGCGTCTGCTCACCGACATAGCCCACCGATTCAACCGCATCATAACCATTGAGGACGGCGTACGTGCCGGAGGATTCGGCTCGGCAGTGCTCGAATGGATGAGCGACAACGGATATCATCCGGAGATTATACGCATGGGCCTGCCCGACGAGTTCGTGGAGCACGGCAAGGTGGAGGAACTCCAGAAGATTGTCGGAATAGACATAGAATCGATAAAGAACGAAATAAAGAAAGCGCTCGCACACGACGCTGACTGAACAAAAACACACTGACATGAAAATAATCATTGCAGGAGCATACGCCATAGGCACTCACCTGGCGAGGCTTTTCGCACGCGAACATGAGAACATCATACTGATAGACGACGATGAGGAAAGGCTCGCACGCGGACTGGACGACCTCGACCTCATGACAATAAACGCTTCGCCTACAAGCATAAAGGCTCTGAAAGACGCGGAAGTGGACGACACCGACATATTCATAGCCGTAACGCCGGACGAAAGCACCAACATCACGGCCTGCGTACTGGCAAAAGCCATGGGCGCCAAGAAGACCGTTGCAAAGATAGACAACTCTGAATACATGGAGCACGACACTCAGGAGTTCTTCAAGAAACTGGGAGTAAGCTCGCTCATCTATCCGGAAATGCTCGCCGCCACCGACATAAACAACGGTCTGAAGATGTCGTGGGTGAGACAGAGATGGGACGTGCACGACGGCGCACTCGTGATGATGGGAATAAAACTGAGGGAAAGCTGCGAGATACTCAACCAACCGCTGCGCACGCTTTGCGGCCCCGACGATCCTTATCACGTGGTGGCCATAAAGCGAATGAACGACACAATCATCCCAGGAGGTAACGATTCGCTGCAGCTGTATGACACGGCCTACTTCATGACAACAAGGCAATACATCCCCTACATACGCCAGATTGTGGGCAAGGAACACTACGCCGACGTGAAGAACGTGATGGTGATGGGCGGCGGAGCTACCGCGGTGAGAGCGGTGAAGACAATGCCCTACTACATGGACGTGAAGATAATAGAGGCTGACGAGGAACGCTGCGAGCAGCTGAACAACATATTCGACAACGACAAGATACTCGTAATAAACGGCGACGGACGCGACATAACGCTACTGACCGAGGAAGGCATAAGAAACACTCAGGCCTTCGTGGCGCTCACGGGCAACGCCGAGACCAACATTCTGGCGTGTCTCACGGCGAAACGACTGGGAGTACGCAAGACCGTGGCAATGGTCGAGAACATCGACTACATAAGCATGGCGGAGAGCCTCGACATCGGAACGATAATCAACAAGAAAGCAATAGCCGCAAGCCACATCTATCAGATGATGCTCGATGCCAACGTCAGCAACGTGAGATTCATCATGGCGGCAAACGCCGACGTTGCGGAGTTCATACCACAAGAGGGATCGAAGATAACAAAGAAGGACGTAAAAGACCTCGGACTGCCCAAGGGCATGACCATAGGAGGTCTCGTGAGAGACGGAAAGGGAATGCTCGTATCGGGTAATACACGCATAAACGCAGGCGACTCCGTAGTTGTGTTCTGCCACGACATGAACATGAAGAAAATAGAAAAACTGTTCATATGATAAACCTTAAGCTCATATACAAGATCATAGGATCGCTGCTTTTCATTGAGGCGGCGCTTATGGCAATGTGTCTCATCATGGCCATAGCATGGGGAGAGAGCGACATTAAGGCCTTCAGCATATCCATAGCCGTGACGCTGGTGTGCGCACTGCTGCTGAGATATCTCGGCCGCAAGAGCGACAACATGCTCTCACGGCGCGACGCTTATCTGGTTGTGACACTCTCGTGGGTGCTGTTCAGTCTGTTCGGAACACTGCCTTTCATGACCGGAGGATACATAAAGAGTTTCACAGATGCTTACTTCGAGACCATGTCGGGATTCACAACGACCGGCGCAACCATCATCGACGACGTGGAATGTCTGCCCCACGGCATACTGTTCTGGCGCTCGCTTACGCAGTGGATAGGCGGTCTGGGCATCGTGTTCTTCACCATCGCGCTGCTGCCGTCGCTCATCGGCGGCTCTGTCAAGATATTCGCGGCAGAGGCTACCGGCCCCATAAGAATGAAACTGCACCCGAAACTGTCCACCAGCTCGCAGTGGATATGGATGGTATACCTCATCCTGACCGTGGCGTGCGCGCTGAGCTACATGTTCTTCGGCATGGACTGGTTCGACGCCGTGAACTATTCTATGTCAACAACAGCCACCGGAGGCTTCTCCACACACAACGCCAGCGCGGCTTTCTTCCATAATGCGGCAATAGAATATGCCTGCGCGCTGTTCTGCTTCCTGTCTGGAACGAACTTCACGCTGCTCTACTTCACCGTGGCAAAACTGAAGTTCAAGGAGCTGTTCAAGAACTCCGAGTTCAAGCTCTACTTCGTTCTCGTGGCGGTGTTTTCTGTCTTTATAGCCATCGAACTGATGATACACAACGGCTACGACATAGAGAAGGCGCTGCGCTGCGGACTGTTCCAGGTGGTATCGTTCATCACAACGACCGGACTTTTCAGCGACGACGCCGGCAAATGGCCGCACGTCACATGGGTGGTGCTCGCCACATGTATGTTCATCGGAGCCTGCTCGGGCTCCACGAGTGGAGGACTGAAATGTATAAGAGGCGTCATGCTGCTCAAGATTGTCAAGAATGAGTTCAGGCAGATACTGCATCCCAACGCCGTGCTGCCGCTGAAAATAGACAACATAAACGTGCCCAACAGCAAACGCGTGACGCTGCTCGCCTTTCTCACCGTCGATCTCATACTGTGTCTCATCTGCTCGTTCTGGATGATTGCCGAGGGAATAGACAGCACCAACGCCATCACCATAACGCTCAGCAGTATAGGCAACGTAGGACCGACACTCGGTCTGGAGATAGGCCCTACAATGTCGTGGAGCATGCTTCCCGACGATGCCAAGTGGCTGTGCTCGCTGCTCATGCTCATAGGACGTCTCGAGATATTCTCAGTGCTCGTCATATTCACGTCGGCATTCTGGAAAGACAACTGACGCGCCGCGACAGCGTCACGCCGTGAAATGCACCGTAAGGATGTGCCGCACGGCGTGCGCAGACATAAGAATAAACCTACAGAAAACAACTGACAAGACATAACTATTAAAAAAACATTATCATGAAACCTTTAAAATTCAACGCGCTGCTCAAGTCAACGATATGGGGCGGCGACAAAATCATCCCTTTCAAGCACCTCGACGTGAAGCAGGAGAACGTGGGCGAAAGCTGGGAAATATCAGGAGTAAAGGGCAACGAGACAACCGTTAAGGACGGCGAATTCGCAGGAAAGAACCTCAACGAGGTTGTTGCCGTGCTGAAAGACCAGCTCATCGGAAAAGAAAACTACAAACGCTTCGGCAACGAGTTCCCGCTGCTCATCAAGTTCATCGACGCGCGCCAGGACCTCTCCATCCAGGTGCATCCCACAGACGAGATAGCAAAGAAGCAGGGAAAGGAACGCGGAAAGACCGAGATGTGGTATCTGATGGACTCTGACAAGAACGCCACTCTGCTGTGCGGACTGAAGAAGAAAATCACTCCCGAAGAGTATGCGGCCATGGTAGAGAACGACACCATCGTCGATGCCATAGCAAGATATGACGTCAAGGAGGGCGACTGCTTCTTCCTTCCGGCAGGCCGTATCCACGCCATCGGAACAGGATGTTTCCTCGCCGAGATCCAGCAGACAAGCGATGTGACATACAGAATATACGACTTCAAGCGCAAGGACAAGAACGGCAACTACCGCGAACTGCACACAAAGCAGGCTGCCGAGTGCATAAACTACAACGTGGAGGACAACTACCGCACCAACTATCTGCCAACAAAGAACATGGGTGTGGCGCTCGTCAATTGCCCTTATTTCTGCACTGCCGTTTACGATCTGGACGAACCGATGACTCTCGACTACTCCGAGCTCGACAGCTTCGTAATACTCATCGGTCTTAAAGGCAAGGCAACATTAACCGACAACGAAGGAAACGTGACTACACTCGAGGCTGGCGAGAGCATACTCGTACCGGCAACGACAAAGGAACTGAAGGTTGACGGCACACTGAAATTCCTCGAGACTTACGTATAAAGCAGCATACGGTACGACGGAAACACACATAAACAGAAAGAGACAGACCTAATGGCTAATGCCATGGTCTGTCTCTTTTTATTTTGCAGCCCCTGCCCTGCCGGCAGCAGACCGTCAATATGCGTTCTTATCGCCGAGAAATACGTTGGCGACAGTCTTGTATATGATATACATATCGAGCGTGAAGGTCCAGTGCTCCATATACCATATATCGTGATCCACACGCTGCTCCATCTGCGAGAGCTCCTTTGTCTCACCACGGAAGCCCGTCACCTGACTCCAGCCCGTAATGCCCGGCTTCATGTAGTGGCGCACCATATACTCGCTTATCACCTTGGAGTAGTCCTCGGTCTGCTTCACCATGTGCGGACGCGGGCCCACAACGCTCATCTGTCCGAGCAACACGTTGATGAACTGCGGGAACTCGTCTATGTTGGTCTTGCGCATTATGTTGCCCCACTTTGTCTTTCTCGGGTCGTCCTTTGTCGCCTGAAGCGTGTCGGCCTGGTCGTTCACCTTCATGCTGCGGAACTTGAGACAGTAGAACTCCTTGCCGTTTATGCCGCTGCGCCGCTGGCGGAAGAATACAGGTCCGGGCATGGTCAGCTTGGTGATTATGCTCACCACGATAAGTATTATAGGGAAGAGCGTCACCAGGAACACCGCCGAGAAGCACACGTCGAACAGATGTTTCACCAGTCGGTTGCCCATCTTGCTGAGCGGCTCACGATAAAGGCTGAGATAAGGCACGCTGCCGAACATATTGAAGAACATGCGGTGGTGCAGATAGTTGGTCACGTTTGGCACGCTGTAGAAATGCACCATGTGCCCTATGCAATAATTTATGATCGGCAATATCTCGTTTTTCCTCACCGAAGGCAGACAGCAATATATCTCCTGTATGTCGTCATGCTCATTCAGAAAATCGATTACCTCTGACGGTTTACCTATATATCTGCAGTTCTCGGGGAACTTCTTGTTCGGCACGTCGTCAAAATATCCCACCGTCTCATAGCCTTTATAAGGCGACGATACCATCTCCTTATACAATGCTATGATGTTGTCGTAGCTGCCCACAAAGGCCACCTTACGCATGTTCCTGCTGTTCGAACGATACAGGACCACCAGCTTCCTGACAAACATCCTGAACAATATTATCAGTCCGGCGGACGCGATCCAGAACAGCAGCAGCAACGGGAAGGAAAGTATGAGATAATCTCCCCACCACAACAAGACCGAGCTTAGCAATGCGTAAATGGATATGTTGCTTATGACACGCATTACTATCTTGAACCGCGTGGCATGTTTTTTGTAAAGCACCACACCGTTACGCGACGTGCACAGCAGGTATATGACAGATGCCGTGAGCATTGTCTGCCACGCAGAAGCCGTACCACTGTAATAGCCGAATTTTGTCAAAAAAACATAATAGAGCGAGTTCAATATCAGCAGATCACCTAAAAGCACTGCTACGATAAGCACAGAATTCTTGTCGGTGTTATTAATGTAATTCCTCCCCATTTTTAATATAATTTACATTTGTAAGCTGTTAAATCGTCAACATTCACATCTAAAGGCATCAATGAGGTCTTGTGCAAAAATAGGAATTATTCTCCAAATAACATAAAATTTGTATTAAAAATATCAATAAAATGCTTTTACAAAAACGATAACAGGCCGAAATTGTGCATGAAAATCTCATTATTATGCTCTAAGCATATCATTTTATATATATTTGCACCTGTTTTTGTGTCAAAAAAATGATATAAAAAATTTGGTGATAGCGTAGAAAACAACTATCTTTGCATACGAATTTGTCCTATGGTGTAATGGTAGCACTACAGTTTTTGGTTCTGTCAGTGGTGGTTCGAGTCCGCCTGGGACAACACAGAAAGCGTCAGGTCGTTTGATCGGACGCTTTTTTTAGTGCCATGAAAAAGAGCGCGGAAGAGGTCATTTCGGGAGTGGTTTCAATAGAAAGCCGCGCTTTCCGTAACGCATCATCGCTTTCACATTCTGCTTAAACGGATCCCGGAGCGGGCCTCATACCGCAAACATACACTCTATATTATAATTATCACCCACCCTACATTTCCGTTCTCCTGCCGTAATCACGCACTGCCTGTTGAATACAAGTAGCAAGCAACGCCTTCGACAAAGATGTTGGTCTCGCCGACAGGCAAGGGAACGAAACACATGGGGCATCCATTTGCCGGTTTGGGATGGGCCATTGTGCGCGACTTTCAATTTGTAACCGTTTTTTGATTTTTTACTCTGAGTTTCCCACTCTACCCCGAAAAATAAGCGCGTATTTGCGAGCCGAGTCGTCTTCGGACGCAAATACGCGAATTATGAGAGGTTTTTATAATATATTGAATATCAATAATTTATATTTAAGGGCTATTTCTTCGCATTGTAAAAAGCACCATTTCGGCCCCTGAAATGGGCCATATTGGGTGCTGAAACAGGCCATATCGCACCATGAAACGGGCTTTATCGCAACACGAAATGGGCTATTTCGGAAAGCGGAATGTATCTTTTCGGACTATGTTATGGGGTATGTCGAAAGGCGGTATCATCCTAAATGTCCTCCATTATGGACGATTTGACATTCGTTTGCATCTCTTTCGCGAAAATATTTTGTCAAAATTCAGTCAAGAAAAATTGTAAGTTCGTCTTGCGGTTTTCGCTTGAACCGCCATCGGAATATTGTCTGTCACACGATGATATAAACTCTGTGAGGCAGTAAAAGACTGCGTTAGGACAATAAAAAAAGCCGCTTGCGGGCGGCTTTTTCCTTAATATGATGATGAGTTGATTATTTTACGGTGATGAGGAAATAATTCTTCTTTCCACGCTGTACGAGCAGATATTTGCCGTCTATGAGGTCGTCGGATGTAACGACACGGTCGAACGCGCTCAGCTTCTCCTTGTTGAGCGACACTCCTCCACCCTGAACGAGCTTGCGCATCTCGCCTTTGCTTGCGAACACCTTTGCCTCGTCGCTTGTGAAGAGGTCCACGGCCGGCTGGCCGAGCTTGTCTTTCGCCATGTCGAAATGAGGCACTCCCTCGAATATGTTGAGCAGTGTGGCCTCGTCAATCTTCTGCAGAGTCTCTTTTGTTCCCTTGCCGAAGAGTATTCCCGAAGCCTCTTTCGCCATCTCGAGATCCTCCTCAGAGTGCACCATGACGGTTATCTCGTCTGCAAGACGCTTCTGAAGCACGCGGCGTCCCGGGTCGGCCTTGTGTTCCTCCACGAGTCCGTCGATGGTCTCCTTGTCCAGACTTGTGAATATCTTTATGTAGCGTTCAGCGTCCTCGTCGCTCACGTTGAGCCAGAACTGATAGAAAGCGTACGGCGTGGTACGGTTGCGGTCGAGCCATACATTGCCGCTCTCGGTCTTTCCGAACTTCTTGCCGTCGGCCTTGGTGATGAGCGGACAGGTGAGCGCGAAGGCCTCAGCCTCGTTGCCAAGAGTACGTCTGATGAGCTCCGTACCCGTTGTCATGTTGCCCCACTGGTCGTTTCCGCCGAGCTGCAGCTTGCATCCCTTGGTCTGATAAAGATGAAGGAAGTCGTAGCCCTGGAGCAACTGATAAGTGAACTCGGTGAACGACAGACCGTCGCGCGACGTTCCGTTGAGTCGCTGCTGCACGCTCTCCTTCGCCATCATGTAGTTCACGGTGATGTGCTTGCCCACCGTACGCGCGAAATCGAGGAAGCTGAAGTCCTTCATCCAGTCGTAGTTGTTCACCATCTCGGCCTTGTTCTCGCCCTCGGCGTCGAAGTCGAGGAACTTGGAGACCTGCTTTTTTATGCACTCCTGGTTGTGATACAATGTGTCGGCATCGAGCAGATTGCGCTCCTGACTCTTTCCCGAAGGGTCGCCTATCATTCCCGTCGCACCGCCGACGAGTATTATCGGCTTGTGTCCGCAGCTCTGAAGATGGCGCAACATCATAATGCCACACAGGTGGCCAATGTGCAAGGAGTCGGCAGTCGGGTCGGTGCCGAGGTATGCCGTCACCATCTCCTTCTGCAGGAGTTCCTCGGTTCCCGGCATTATCTGCGCAAGCATACCGCGCCAGCGCAGTTCTTCAACAAAATTCTTAGTCATCGGATATATGTTTATTTTGGATTTTCTGTCTTCGATTATATGCCTTCATGAATATTCGGCTCCGTCGTTCCGCCCCGCGTTTTCGCGCTTGCGGCTCAAGGCACAGGGTCGTATCCGCTCCCGCCCCAGGGGTGACATCTGAGCAGACGTCTCACGGCGAGATAAAGACCTTTCACCGGTCCGTGCTTCAGCAACGCCTGACGCGCATATTCGGAGCATGTGGGAGTGAAACGGCATGATGGAGGAGTGAACGGGCTTATCACTTTCTGATAGAACACTACCGGCACCACAAGCAGGCATGCCAGGCAGTGTGACAGGAACGAAAGCATGCGCCGCAGGGTTCTCATAGCTTCTCGCTTAGTCTGACGAGCAGGCTGCGGACGTGTGCTTCCACGTCTGCCGTGTCGTGCAGTTCGTCGTCGAGCCATATCAGGGCGAACGCCGCCATGCGGTCGGGATGCGCTGCCATGCGGTCGAGCACGGTGTATTTGTTCTTGCGGTAAGCCTCGCGCAGCTGACGCTTCACCCTGTTGCGCTTCACGGCACGCTTGAAATGGCGCTTCGATACGCTCACCATCACCTGTGCCTGCGGATCGTGTTCAGACTCGCGCTCCACAATCATATACACCATCCGCACCGGATACGAAGTCATGGCACGGCTTCCGCCTCCGTTGAAGAGCTTTTCCATGAGCTTGCGGCTCGTCATACGCTCTTCCTTTCTCAGTGTTAAAGGTCGGCTTGCCTCCATTGTTCCGGTGTCTCAGGACGTGTATCACTTGTTCTTCTGAAGATATGCTCTCAGCGCGCTTGTCATCGAAGGATGCTCGGCTGTGGGCGCCTCGAGGTCGAGAGTAAGGCCGTTATCCACCACAGCACGTGCTGTGGCAGGACCGAATGTGGCGATGCGCAGATTGTCGTTCTTCATGTCGGGGAAGTTCTTCTTGAATGACTTGATACCCATCGGCGAGAAGAACACGAGCATGTCGTAGTCGAACGACTTTATTTCTTCCTCTGTGAAGTCGTTGCTTACGGTGCGGTACATTACGCACTCACGGTGGATGAGTTTCTTTGAGTCGAGCAGATTCTTCACGTCATCGTTGTGAACCTCGCTCATAGGAACGAGATACTTCTCGGTCTTATGCTTCACCATTGTGGGCAGCAAATCGTTTATCTTTCCCGTAGTACCGAAGAACACCTTGCGCTTGCGATACTGTACGTACTTCTGTATGTAGAGCGCAATGGTCTCAGTGACACAGAAATACTTCATGTCCTCTGGTATCTCCACACGCATTTCCTTTGCCAGCTTGAAGAAATTATCAATGGCATGACGCGAGGTGAAGACGATTGCCGTATAGTCGAGGATGCTTATTTTCTGCTGACGGAACTCCTTCGGGCTCAGTCCTTCAACCTTTATGAAAGGACGGAATACGAGTTCCACGTTGAAGTCCTTGGCTATGTCATAATAAGGAGATTTCTCGCTTGTCGGTTGGGGTTGAGATATTAGAATCTTCTTTATCATCTTTGGTTTATTAGAAATTTACTTTCAAATAATCACTTGTCATTGCCAGAAAGCCAAGCAAAGCAAATACAGGCATGATTTCCAGCGCACAAAAGTACAAAAAAAATTGCACAATGGCATCTCTGCGCTGAAAAAAGATGTTATAAATCTTATAAAATGACAGAATTTTAGATAAAATCACAACAATTGATGTCAATATGAGAGTGTTGCCGATAGAAAATCCGAAGTATGTCTGGAGCAGCACAACGGGCAGCAGGCACTGCCCTTCTATCGACATGATGAACATCAGCGACTTCATCCATGCCTCGTTGCGACGCCGGCTGAAGAACACCATTCCACACAGCCATTGCAGCAACATCTTCAGGACCACGTACAGAAGGAAGATGCAGAAAAACACTCCTATCACCACATAATGATCTACTATGAACGTGTCGGTGACGTAACGCTGGACATAGAAGAACGTGACTATGGAAAGCAACAGACAAGTCTGAAGCATGAGGAAGAACTGGAAGCGCAGCTCTGTGGATGTCTCTGTGAGCGGTTGGGCGTCGTCGCGGTTGGGACGGAAGAACAAACGTGCCTGGCGGGCCATGAAACTGCGCGACTTTGAGAACGCTATCGCTCCGAAGATGAAGCATGCCAGCAGCAGCGCCGTGATGAGATTGTCGCGGCCAACGCTGTAAGGCACAGGGTCGCCTGCCACGCCCGGCAGTCCGCCATACAGGTCGGGATCGAAGCATGGCTTGCCCGTGAAGTACGACTCACGGTAAAGCGAGTTGAGCGTCAGGTCCTCCATGCATCTCTGCTGCTTGTGTCCGGGCAGCGTGAGTGTGTCGGGCCGGTTGCTCGGAGCCACGATCACCGGCTCGAAGTTTGCGCTCACGGCCGAGTCCTGCTGTGCCGGTGTGGCATCGGCCGGCAGACGGTCGAGCACCGCCTTCACCGTCAGCGGACGCTTATATTTCACGGCTGCCGCTTCTTCCTGTGCGCCGGCAGCCTGCATAATGGAGTCGGCCTGCTCTGTTGTCATAATCTTCTGTATATATAAATAATGTATATTATGAATTGCGCGGCCGACAATCGACCGCGCCACGCCCTTTCAGCGTCATTTCAGCCCGAAGGCTTCCTTTATCATATCCACCTTGTCGAGCTTCTCCCACGTGAACAGTTCCACCTTGATGGTGCGTGTGGGATGATAGTGACTGGTGAATGTCTTCTCCACAACCTCGTTCTTTCGTCCCATGTGTCCGTATGCGGCAGTCTCAAGGAACATCGGTTGGCGGAGCTTCAGCATGCGTTCTATGGCTTTCGGACGAAGGTCGAACATGCGTCCTATCGCCGCAGCTATCTCGCCGTCGGTCATGTTCACGTGGCTGCGTCCGTAGGTATTGACATATATGCTCACCGGAAGTGCGACACCGATGGCATAGCTTATCTGCACGAGCATCTCGTCTGCCACGCCCGCTGCCACCATGTTCTTGGCTATGTAGCGTGCCGCGTAGGCAGCCGAACGGTCCACCTTGCTCGAGTCCTTGCCCGAGAACGCGCCGCCACCGTGTGCACCCTTGCCTCCGTAAGTATCGACAATTATCTTGCGGCCGGTGAGTCCGGTGTCGCCGTGAGGGCCACCTATGACAAACTTCCCGGTAGGATTGACGTAGTATTTTATGTCGCCGAAGAGCGCGAGCACCTTTTCCGAATTTATCTGTGCCTTAACGCGCGGCATGAGTATGTTCTTCACGTCGCTCTCTATGGTTGCGAGCATGCGCTCGTCGTCCTCGTCGAACGGGTCGTGCTGTGTAGATACGACGATGGTGGCTATGCGCTGTGGCACGCCGTCGTCCGAATATTCCACCGTAACCTGGCTTTTCGAGTCGGGTCTGAGATAAGTCATCTCCTTGCCCTCCTTGCGTATGTCGGCCAGAGTGCGCATTATGAGCTGCGCGATGTCGAGCGCCACGGGCATGTAGTTCTCGGTCTCGTTGGTGGCATAGCCGAACATCATGCCCTGGTCGCCGGCTCCCTGCTCCTCGTCGTTCTCACGACTCACGCCGCGGTTGATGTCGTCGCTCTGCTCGTGTATGGCGGTCAGTATGCCGCACGAGTCGCCGTCAAACTGATATTCCGACTTGGTGTAGCCTATGCGCTTGATGGTCTTGCGCGCCACGGTCTGCAAGTCGATGTAGGCTTCGGAGCGTACCTCGCCCATGATTACCACCTGTCCGGTGGTGACAAAAGTCTCGATAGCACAATGTGCGTGCTCGTCGTAGGCCAGAAACTGGTCGAGCAGCGCGTCCGATATCTGATCGGCCACCTTGTCGGGATGTCCTTCAGACACTGATTCTGATGAAAAGAGATAGCTCATTTTGTTGTTTTTATTTTATGTGAGGCAAGAACTGCTCCTCACTACCAAACACTATCGCATGGCTCCATCAAACCGATTTCACCGTTTTAGCATTTTTTTCCGTGGTTGCAAGCAGCCAAATTCTTCCACTCCGTTTTACTTATTGTTTTATAATCTTCGCGAAAACGCATGCAAAATTATACATTATTTCCAACATAGACAAATTCTTATTTCTTATTTTTCATTAACCGTCCGTTATCTTGTATTAAGACCGCGGAAACGCCACTCCGAGGCGGTCGTCTGGCAAGAGACAAAATGTATAAATATGCAATCATACTGTATGAAAAACGAATAAACCTACCCCGTGACCCTCTGAGAATCGTTTATTTGCGAGCAAACGCCTCTTCGGCCGCAAATACGCGAGTTTTGAGAGGTTTGCGCAAGTGCTTGTCAGTCAGCGGTTTGCATTTTCCGGCAATCCGAAGCGCATCACATGGCGTTGCGAAATGGCCTATTTCGCAGTCTGATATGGGCCATTTCGTGCTGCAATATGCCCTATATCGTGCTCCGATTAAGCCCATTTCAGGGTGCAATAAAGCCCATTTCGCAAAACAGTATGGTTTTTCATGCCGTCCGGAAGGGGGAAAACGACGTTTCGTTAAAGAATATTCCGGCCGAAAGAGCCCATTTCGTCGCAATACATTTTCTATTTTGCGAAAAAATTTTGTCAAAATCCTTTACTGTCGGAATTGCATAAATATACATTTATGTGGCTGCCGGACGTTATCCGGAATGTTCCGCCTGACGATATGAGACAGGCCGTCAGCACCGGACGAAAGGGCACGAAAAAGCCGAACGTCGCATGATGAGAAACGTCCGGCTGTCATAGTCCGCGGCGACATACGCGCCACAGGGCTCTGAATTATGTCGCCGCCACGGAATCGCGGCGGGGAAAGTCGCATCAGTTAAGGAACACCAACTTCTTCGGGTTCTGTCCGCCTGAGGTGAACTTACCTACATAGTTGCCGTTTGAGTCGAAGTGATAAACGGTGCCGTCACCCCATACATAGTTGGTGATGCAGACGTAGATGTCGCCCGTCAGGTCGCTCACGCTGATGCCGTAAGCGCACGCGTTCTTCATCTCGTCGGGCACATTCTTCAGCACATTGTCGTTTGTCGCGCCGGTCTTCAGGTCGTAAGAGCTTACGGTTGTTGTGCCGGTGTACGGCTGTGTGCTGTAGTCGGTTGTCGTGTTCACAATATAAACCGTGTTGCCGTGACCGGCAATGTTTGTTCCGTGACCTACTTCCGTGCACTCGCCTGTCTTCGGGTCATACACCTGTACAGGGTTGGTGTATTGTGTATAGTCAGCCGAACCGTATCCGCATATCACAATCTTACCGCCTGTTGCTATCACGCTCTGCGGGTTGGTCATTATCTCCACCTGCTCGGCTGTGTCAAAACTCTTCTCGTCGATGATTGACAAGCGGTTGTCATATCCCCATCCCGAGTTCACGCAATACACCTTGCTGTCGAGCACAGTCACCTGTTCCGGGTTCTGACCCACCTGGACAGAGCCTTTATACTCGAGCGTGTTGGCGTCGAGACGGCTCACGTATCCACCATAGGATGTGACATATATGTAGCCCGAACCGGCCGCCAGGTTGCGCACCTGTCCCAGGTCTGCCTTGTCGGCGAACGAGATGCGTGCCTCTTCCTTGCCCACACCGTTGAGCTTCACGACGTAGTTTGAGTTGTAAACCACCATGTACAGATTACCGTTATAGGCTATCACATCCTGTCCGGTGTCGCCTATCTTGCGGCCGTTCTGTATCTCGTAGATGTCGGTTGTGGTGCTGCCGTACATCTGGTCGGTGGCGTAGTTGAAGCAGCAGAGGTGTGCGTTGTTCTCTCCATACGAGCCTTCGTTGAGCACAAAGCCGCGTGTGCGGGCCAGTTCAATCTGCGAGCCCTCGTTCTCCCACGACCAGTCGTCCTCGTTGTCGTCACAAGCTGTGAACAGAGCGGCCAGTGCCAGCATGCACAGAGGGGCCGCCTTCATTCTCAATAGTTTCATTATTTCCATTTCAGTTTTGTTGTTATGTTGTTTATATTGGTTCATATCGTTTTATTGTTCCGTCGTATGTCAGAAACTGACGGTGGCAGTAGCCTCCACCGAACGGCCCGGCATGGGATAGTATCTTATCACTTCGTAGCGCTCGTCGGTAAGGTTGCGCACCGAGACCTGGAGCGTTGCCGACCACCGTCTGAACTTCAGCTCGCGCGAGACTGACAGCGTGTGCTCAGCATATCCGTCTATCTCATACTCGCGGGTGTTCTGCTGCATGGTGTAACGGCTGCCGCACATCTGCACGGTGTAGGCCACATCGAGCCACGGGGTGAGGATGGTCAGCACGGCGTTGCCCGAATGGCACGGGGTGTATGGTATCTGATTCTTGTAGTAGATGGATGCGGGGTCGGTCACGTCGAGCGCCTCCTGCCACATGTACGACGCGCTGAGCTCGGCGGCAAAACCGTGCAACGGCTCTATGCGCGCGGCCATAGTGGCGTTCAGTCCGTTTATCCTCACGCGGCCGAAGTTGGCCATCTTCCACACGTAGAGCGTCGGGAAAGCCACTATCTTGTCCTTCACGTCGTTGTGATAGACATCGGCCGTGAGTGTGACATAGGCCAGCCAACCCATCCGACGGCTCGTCCATGTGAGTCCGACATTGTACTCGTCGGCCTTCTCGGGCCTCAGTCCTGTGGTGCCGCTCTGGCCATAGTACAGGTCGTTGAACGTGGGCAGGCGGAACGTGTGCTTATACATTGCCCTGAAATAGAGGGCCTCATTCTTCAGCAGACGCAGCGAGAAAGCAGCCGATGGCGACAGTTGCCGGCGGTCGGCGGGGCGGTCGCCGTGCTCCACATGCTCGGTAGCCCATGTCGCCACGACGTTTGCGCCTATCTCCATACGGCCCGAGGCATAGCGCGCGGCAAGAGCAGTGAGCGACGTCAGACGGCGCGGGTCGGCCGGATTATCGGCGTTCGAGCTCAAGGTGTTTACGAAAGCGTCCTCTGCCAACGACAGCGACAGGCCCTTGAGCGGGAACCATCCCAGCGTGGCGGAGCCGTAATATTCGCTCTGACGGTAGGTCTCGACATAACGCCCGGTGGGATATTTCACGTCGGTATCCGTATAACGGTTCCATGAATTCACGTATTTCGCACGCGCCTCCAGCTTCAAGCGGCTGCCGAGATTCTGTCCATAGACCGCCTGTGTGAAGAATTCCTCGTCCCACATGCGTTCGTGCGACTTCTTCGTATTATAGAGTATGACGGCTCCGGGCAGTCCGCGCGACGAGCTGAACCACTGTGCCTTCACGTCCAGATGGGCGTCGTGGGGCAACAAAGCATATATGTTGGCCTCGCCCTGCCATGAATATATGTCGGTGTTGAAGCGCTTGTCGGTGAGCTTTTCCGAGCCGTTTGGCAGCTCGTATGGATAGCGTCCGTCGGCACGCATGTATGTTCCGTCGAGCGAGAACATGAGTTTCTCGTTCAGTCTCTGCCAGTAGCGCAGCTGCGGAGCGACGAGTCCCCAGCTTCCTGAGCGCACTCTGGTACGCAGCGACCAGTCGCGTCCGTCGGCGAAAACGGGCTTACGGCTCGTTATAGAGAGCACTGCCGCCGATGCATAGTGGCGTGCCGGCTGCATTACGTCGTCGTCCTCGCCTATTGTGAGCGTCACGTTCTGCACGTTGTCGGTGGCAAAACGGCTCAGGTCTATCTGTCCGGCCTGGGTGTTGCTCACCGTTACGCCGTCGTAGCTCACGGCCGTATGATTGGCTCCGAGGTTGCGCACGGACACAGTCTTCATGCCTCCTATGCCGCCATAATCCCTCACGTTGGCGCCGGCAAAGCGTTTCACGGCGTCGGAGAGGGTGTATATGCCTGTCCGCTCCAGCTCGTCTCCCTCAAGTGTCTGGGTGGGACGGGCCGAACGTACGCTGCGGTCGATGCGGTGGGTGGTTACCTCCACACCGTCGATATGCCTCACATCACTATCCAAAGAGTCGGACGGCGACTGTGCATTAACGGCAACTACAACCGCAACGAGCACGGTAGTAAGCACAAGTCTCTTCATGTCTTGACGATAAAAAAAGGCATTTCGCGCAGTCTTCCTCGAGACCGCATGAAACATTTATGGCTGTTGAAGGCAGGTCTTCTGACTTGCAGTCCGGATGCGAACGCCTTCCCGGTGAATTGCCAGTGGCTCGTTGTTCGTTCCTGATAAGGACTGCTCACAGCAGCGGGACTGTCGGAGACTCTCACTCCATTCCCTTTTCATCGCGCCGAGGGCGCGAACCTTTCAACGCTGCAAATATACATAATTTAGCCGGAATAAGCATATTGACCTGCGAAAAATTAGACAAAAACGCGATGTTTTGCCGTAACGGACTAAACGACAGGTGTTTTCCTCCACCCGACCGCCACCATATCCACCGCCGGACTATGCTTCAATAGAAAACATTTCTGCTTCAGAAAAAGAATGATTCCGCTTCAATAAAAGAATAATTCTACATCAATAAAAGAACTTTTCCGTCTCAGTAAAAGAATGATTCTACTTCAATAAAAGAACATTTCCATATCAATAAAAGAATGATTTTGCTTCAGAAAAGAAATGATTCCGTTTCTATAAAAGAACATCGCAGCCTCAACCGACATACATCATTCCCAATCCTACAAACGCTTTGCGGGCGGAACGGAAGGCATATTGTGCCACATTCCGTCCCGCCCGCAATAATATAGCAAGGCTGTCATATACTTTCAAATGGTAGTGAAGCCTCAGGCCTCTCTCTGACGGGTACCTATACGCACCTCGACAACATTCACGACATAGTCTGCCAGCTTCTCGCACTCGCTGATGATATCCATATACATCGTGCCGATGGCGTATGTATATTTGTGATCGTTCACGTCGTTGATGTTCTGACTCTTGAGTTGTGTGCGGTAGTTGTTTATCTCGTTCTCGATGTTGAACGAGCGGTTCACGTCGAGATTATCCTTACGTCCCGACACGATGACGTTCATCTGAGTGAGGCTGTCGTTGGTAAGGCTGAACATCTGATGCAGATGCTGATACTGCTCATCGGTGAAGTCTTCCTTTCCTTTTATCTTACGGTTGATGGTACGGGCTATGTTGTAGCAGCTGTCGCCGATGCTCTCAATCTCTGATATCTCACGCAGCATGGCGCGTATCTTTCCCTTCGTCTCGTCGCTAAGGTGGGCGTTGCTCACGTTGTCGAGATATTTTGCGATCTCAATCTCCATGTTGTCGCTGATGGTCTCATACTTCTCGATGCGTGCGAAGAGCTTCGCGAAGTCGGCATCGTTGTTGGTTTCGAGCAGGTCGCGCACCATAGAGAACATGCGCTGTATGCGCTCTGCAAACGAGGTTATCTCCTTACGTGCCTCAAGCACAGAGAGCTCCGGTGTCTGCATGATACCGCTGCTGATGAAACGCAGGCGGAAGTCCTCGTCCTCGTCGCGGCGCGAAGGCTTTATCATCTTGCACACCACCTTCTCCATCTGCGGTATGAACCATATAAGGATGAACGTGTTGCATACATTGAACATGGTATGGAACATGGCAAGCACTATGGACAGCTTCTGCGGAGCGGCATTGCCGGCCGTCGGATCGTAATCGACAATGGAACATACCATATTCACGAACGGATAGAAGAACACGAGAACCCAAACCACACCGAACACGTTGAACATGAGATGTGCCAGTGCCGCACGGCGCGCCTGGGTGTTGGCACCGAGTGCCGCAAGGTTGGCCGTGACGGTGGTACCGATGTTCTCACCCATGACAAGGGCGATACCGAGATATATAGGAAGCACGCCGGTGGAGCACAACAGTATGGTTATGGCCATGACTGCGGCCGACGACTGCACTATACACGTTATCACCGTGCCTATAAGCAGGAATGCTATGATTGTGAGATAGCTGCCTGTGTCGAACGATTTGAAGAATTCCATCAGCTCAGGATTGTTGTCAAGCTGCAGCTCGTTGCCCGCCTGGCTGAGCAGCACGAGGCTGAAGAACATGAAAGCGATACCGAAAAGGAAATCACCTATGTACCGGTGGCGCCGCGTATAGATGAGCACAAGGCCCACAATGAACGCCGGAAAGACAAAGTCGATGAGGTTGACGGAGAATCCGAGACTCATGATCCATGCCGTGAGCGTGGTGCCGATGTTGGCTCCCATGATGACCGAGATGGACTGGGCGAGCGTCAACAGTCCGGCGTTTACGAACGAGACGGTCATCACCGTTGTGGCCGACGACGACTGTACGGCGCACGTTATAAACGTTCCGGTGAGCATTCCGGTAAAACGATTGGTTGTCATGGCGCCGAGGATGTGGCGCAACTGCGATCCGGCCATCTTCTGCAAGGCTTCGCTCATCACTTTCATTCCATAGATCAGAAGTGCCAAAGAACCGATAATCTTCAAAAAAATACTAAAATAATCCGGCGTTCCCATATATAAATGTTATGATTGTTCAATGATAGTATCTACTTTCTGAAAAATAAATTATCTTTACGTTCGCAATAACTTAAACTCGTATCGGATATGAAACAGAAGTTACAAATACGTTGCAAAAATAATAAAAAAACTTTAACGGCAGAAATAGGAAGTACACTTTCTGACATTTTTAATCAATATAAAATGCACATGCCCTACGGCCCGGTGAGCGCAAAAGTGAACAACAAGGTGGAAGGCATGCACTACCGCGTATATAACAACAAGGACGTAGAGTTTCTCGACCTCTACTCTGCGTCGGGTTCGAGAGCCTACACACGCACTCTCTTCTTCGTGCTTTGCAAGGCGGTGCACGACATTTTCCCCGACGGCAGCGTGGTGATAGACATTCCCGTGAGCAACGGATACTACTGCGACCTGAAGATAGGACGCGCCGTCACACTGCAGGACGTTGAACATCTGCGCGAGCACATGCAGAAGATAATAGACCGCGCGCTGCCCATCCACCGGCATGAGGCACCCACCGAGGAGGCGATAGAGATGTTCAAGAAACTCGGAACCCACTCTAAGGTGACCCTGCTGAAGACCGTAGGAAACATCTACACCACCTATTACGAAATAGACGGATACGTGGACTACTTCTACGGAACGATGCTAACGAACACCTCGCAGCTCTATCTCTTCGGACTGGAGAAGTATTACGACGGACTGCTGCTGCGCATACCATCGACCGAAGACCCGTCAAGGCTGGGCGAACTGACCCGACAGGACAAGATGTTCGAGATATTCCAGGAGCACCACCGCTGGCAGAACCTGCTGGGAATAGGCACCGTGGGAGAATTCAACGAGGCTGTGGCGCACGGCCGCACCAACGACATAATAAACCTGTCGGAGGCTCTGCAGGAGAAGAAGATATCGCGCATAGCCGACGAGATAGCCGGACGCAAGGGCGTGAAGATAGTACTCATCTCAGGACCTTCGTCGAGCGGAAAGACCACAACGTGCAAACGCCTGTCCATACAACTGCTCACCAACGGCATACGACCCGTGCCCATATCGCTCGACGACTACTTCGTGGACCGCGAGCAGACACCCAAGGACGAGAAGGGAGAGTATGACTACGAAAGCCTCTACGCGCTCAACCTCAAACTGTTGAACGAACAGCTCGAGGCGCTTTTCCGCGGCGAGGAGGTGGAACTGCCGAAATACAACTTCCAGACAGGAAAGAGCGAGCGCAGCGGACACAAGCTGCGGATGCAGCAGAACGACATCCTCGTGGTGGAGGGAATACACGCGCTCAACCCCGAACTGACCGCACACATTCCCGAGGAGCAGAAGTTCCGCGTCTATGCGTCGGCTCTCACCACCATATTGCTCGACACCCACAACTACATTCCGACCACCGACAACCGGCTGCTGCGCCGCATCATACGCGACTACAAGTATCGCGGAGTGAACGCCCGTGAGACGATACACCGCTGGCCGAGCGTACGCGCCGGCGAGAACAAGTGGATATTCCCCTATCAGGAGAACGCCGACGCCATGTTCAACACGGCGATGATATACGAGCTTGCCGTCATAAAGACACAGGCCGAGCCGCTGCTCGAGCTCGTACCCGAGAACTGCAACGAGTATGCCGAGGCCTACCGCCTGCGCAAGTTCCTGCGCTACTTCACTCCGGTGCGCTACAACACCCTGCCCTCCACCTCGCTCCTGCGCGAGTTTCTGGGCGGAAGCTCGTTCAGATATTAAATCATATAACTATAATATGAGACCGTCCGACACATCAATGTTCGGACGGTCTTTTTCTTTCTACATATATCACCGCAATGCGCCGTCAGCCGCTTAACTGCATATTCATGCAGTTTCGGCAGTAAAATATTTTGACAAAATAAATTCGTGAAATAGAAAACGGAGAACCACGAAATGGGCCTTTTCAGCCGGATGAATCTTTAACAATACGTCGGTTTTACCCTTCCGAAAGGCATAAAAAATCAGTCGGTTTTGCGAAATGGGCTTTATTGCATTGCGAAATGGGCAATATCGGAGCATGATATTGGGCATATCGCAGCACAAAATGGGCCATATCAGAGTGCGAAATGGGCCATTTCGCAACGCCATACGATGTGCTTCGGTTTGTCGGAAAATGCAAACCGCTGATTGACAGCCACTTGCGCAAATCGCTCAAAACTCGCGTATTTGCGGCCAAAAGTTTTGCGGTGCGAAATAAGTGGCTTAATTTTGAGTTGAGGAAAAATATTTATGCATAAAAAACTGCATATCTGTATATTCATGCAATTTTATCTTTTATCAGCCCCACACGCCATGAGGCTATGCCGGCAGCGCGCCGGCCACCGGTCCGTACATACATCGCCACGCACCGTTACCGCGTCCGGCGACATCCTTTTTTACGTCCACACAGACGCGTTCCGACCGAAATTCATCTCCTGCTCCGCGACAGACGCATCCTGCCCGTGAGTCCGAACAGCAATGCGTATATCACGAATCCGCTCGCAAGTCCCACTAACGAGTCGATGGCATAGTGGGCCTGGATATATACTGTGGACAGACACAGCAGCACATAGAACGGCACCAGCACCCATACGAGCGTCTTGCTGCGGCTGTGAGCGGCAAGCATCATCAGTATGGTTGCCACTCCTACGTGCGAGCTCGGGAACGCTGCCGTGGGCCGTTCGCCGGCTGCCTTGGCTCCCTCTACCATGGCGTAGAACGTGCCGTCGGTGTAACCCGGTGTGGGCAGACACTCGCGGTGGGTGTTGAAATAATACTGTACGTCGGGGAATATTCCTGCCGCTGCCTTGTCAAGACCTATCGCCTTATAATAATAGGTAGGGCCGGTGACGGGCACGAAAACGAATATCAGATAATAGATGAAGAACGCCGTCAGCACGATGAAGGCGCAACGCTCGAACTCTTCGTAGCGGCAAAAGAAATAGAAAAACACCACCAGTGCTATCATAGGATAATAGGAGGCGTAGCCAAGGCTCATAAGCTCGCTGAAGACCGGCGACGAGAAATGAGTGGCAAACACGAGGGCAGGCTGGAAACCGAACACCCACTGCTCGAAAGAAGCGAACACGTGGTCGAGATTGGGGAACACACGGTTGAGCTCATACGTGTCGGGATACCACCAGGAGAGCAGCACTATCTGCGTGATTACGCGCGCCGCACGGGTCAGCCGGCACGGCACGAGTCTATAGACCACCCACAGCGCCACGATGGTTGCCAGAACACGCATGCGTCCGAGCACCATGGCCTCGGGATTGACGCTCTTGGTGTAGGTGAACAGCAGCACCACAAGCGTGAGCGCAGTATATGCCACGACAGCCCACTCCACGGCCAGCAGACCGCGCACGGGCTTCTTTTCAATCTCGAATAGTTTCTTTATGTAGTTCATTTCTGTGTCATAACCATTTGTTGTCCTTATACCACGCCACGGTCTCCTTCACCCCGCGGTCGAGCTGATAGTGCGGATGATAACCCAGCTCGTCGAACGTCGGCTCCACGTCGCAGCGCCAGTTGCGCTGACGCAGTATGTGATACTTGTCGGCGTTGAGCGGTGTGGGGCGGCCCGTGATGTGGCTTATGCGCTCGCCTGCCCACGTTATGAGTCGCAGCATCCACAGCGGAGCCACTATGCGCATCATCCACGGATTGCCCAGCTCGCGACGCAGCAGATTGCTGAAGTCGGCCGACGAATACACCTGACCGTCGGTGAGGAAATATCTCCGGCCGCTCATTCCACGGTCGAAAGCGAGGAACACGGCCTGCACCACGTCCTTCACATAGACGAAAGTGATGTCCTGACGCCTGAATCCTACAGCAAAGTCAACGTGCGAGGCGATGCTCTTGGCCATCAGGAAATAGTCGGTCTCACGCGGACCGTAAACGCCCGTAGGGCGCAATATGATGTAAGGGAAGTCGTTGCCTATCGACTCGAGATAGCGTTCGGCCTCCAGCTTGCTCCGGCCGTATGCCGTGTTGGGGCGCGGAATGTCGTCGTCGCTGATGTCGCGGTAGGGCTGACGCTCGCACACGGCGCCGAACACGCTGAGCGAGCTCAGGAACACGAACCGCTTTATAGGCATCGACAGCTCCAGCAGCGCGTCCACCAGATGTTTCGTTCCCTCGGTGTTCACACGGCGGAAATCGTCGCGGTGCAGACACTTCGTCACTCCGGCGGCATGCACCACATAGTCGAACGTGTGGTCCTCAAGCCGGCTTTTCAGCTTCTCGGTCGACGAGAAGTCGAGCTCAATGAAGTTTATGCGCTTGTCGGTGAGATAACGGCGCGAACTTGTAGGCCTCACTGCGGCCCACACGTCCATGCCACGGCGCAGCGCTTCTTCAACGATAAAGCTGCCGATGAAGCCGCTTGCGCCGGTTATTAGGATTTTGCTCATTTCTACGGTCAGTTGACTTTAAGTGATAAATCGTCTCATTTGGACGGGTCCTGATAGTCGCCATCCACCTTGAGTGGCTCCACATGTATGTTCACATGAGTGAGGTTGCCGAACCGCTCGCGCAGCCGTCGCTCTATGTTTGTGGCGTGCTCATGGGCAGCATACAACGAGAGTTGCCCTGGCATGCGTATGTGCATTTCTATGGCATACAGGCTTCCGATGCGCCGCGTGCACAGATGGTGAATGCCGCTCACGTCGGGCTCGTCGGTAGCTATGCTTATAATCTCGTTCTTGATGTTCTCGGGCAGGCTCTCCTCGAGCAGCTCACCGGTGGCGTTGCGCACCAGAGTGTAGGCCGCGCGTATGATGAGCAGGCCCACGATGGCGGCAGCTATCGGGTCGAGCACCGTCCACTTCTCACCCAGAATGATTGCTCCGCCGATACCTATTGTGGTACCTATCGACGAGAGGGCGTCGCTGCGGTGGTGCCATGCGTTGGCAATGAGCACCTGAGAGTCGAGCTTGCGGCCCGCCTTGACGGTCACCCTGAACGTTATTTCCTTCACGACAATGCTCACCACTGCTGCCACAAGCGCTATGACGCCCGGACTTTCTATGACTTTGCCGTTGAAGAAATCGATCACTGTCGACACTCCCTCAATGCAGATCATGGCACCGGTGGCAAACAGCACGGCGCCGATGATGGCAGTGGCGAGTGTCTCATACTTGCCGCGACCGTAGTCATGGCCATAATCCTGAGGCTTGCTGCTCAGCTTTACAAAAACGAGCACCACAATGTCGGTCAGGAAATCGGAAAGCGAGTGTGCGGCGTCTGCTATCATGGCAGCCGATCCGCCCACGATTCCGGCAATAAACTTGAACACGAGCAGCACCACGTTGGCCAAGCCGCCAAGCAGTGTCACTTGATAAATCTTATGCTCACGCTCATCTGTTTTCATAATTCTGTTATTATAAACGGATGCAAATTTAAGTATTTTAATTCATAATACGTTCTTCTATTCATTATTTTATATAAAACGGAATATTTAATGCAAAATTATCGTAACGGAAACAAGCTATCTCAGATTTATTTTGTTTATTTGCATACACATACTGTCGGGACATGCGCCAATGACTCCGAAGCGATAAGGCAAGGCCGCGGCAACAGGACGGAAAAGCCGTAACAGCACGGCTGAAAAGCATTTACCGCAATACGGAAAAACCCAAAACACAATGCGCCGACGGCACATCGGCCGGCCCGACAACTAAAAACCACAACATTATGGCAAAAGGAAAAAAAGGCGGAAAACGCCTGTCAAGAAAGCAGCTTTCTGAGAAGCTCAAAGGATTCTTCTCTTCACAACCAGACAAGAAATTCAGTTTTAAGGAGATATTCCGCGCACTCCATCTCGACACTCACCCGCTCAAGATGCTCGCTATAGACATCATGGAGGAGATGGCATGGGACGACTACCTCACAAAAGTGAGCGACAACTCCTACCGGCTTAATACCAAAGGACAGGTGCAGGAGGGCACGTTCCAGCGCAAACAGAACGGAAAGAACTCGTTCATACCCGACGACGGCACCAAGCCTATATTCGTTGCGGAGCGCAACTCAATGTGGGCGCTCACGGGAGACAAGGTTAGGGTGTCGGTAATGGCGCGCCGGCAGAAACACATAAAGGAGGCGCAGGTAATCGATATAATACAAAGAGCCAAGGACAAATTCGTGGGTAAGCTGCGCTCCGACAACGACATCACATATCTCATAACGCAGGACGGCACTCTGCCGGGAGGCATAATAATCCCGCGCCGTAAGCTGAAGGGTGGAAAAGACGGCGACAAGGCCGTGGTGAAAATCATACAATGGCCCGACAGCGAGAACCGGAGCATGATCGGCGAAGTGGTTGACGTGCTCGGACCGACGGGCGACAACGACGTTGAGATGAACACCATCCTCGCGCAGTATGGCCTGCCCTACAAATATCCTAAGGCTGTGGAAGACGCCGCCGACAAGATATCGGGCGAGATAACCGAGGAGGATCTGAAGGAGCGCGAGGACTTCCGCGACGTCTTCACGTGCACCATCGACCCGCACGACGCCAAGGACTTCGACGACGCGCTGTCCATCAGACAACTCGACAACGGCCTGTGGGAGGTGGGAGTGCACATAGCCGACGTGTCGCACTACGTGAAAGAGGGTTCCATAATAGATAAGGAGGCGCAGAAACGTGCCACGAGTATCTACCTCGTCGACCGCACAATACCTATGCTTCCGGAGCATCTCTGCAACTTCGTATGCTCTCTTCGCCCCGACGAGGAGAAGCTATGCTACAGTGTTATATTCAATCTCGACGACGAGGCGACGGTGAAGAGCTACCGCATTGTGCACACCGTCATACGCAGCAACCGCCGCTATGCCTACGAGGAAGTGCAGCAACTGCTCGAGGACAACGGCGTGGTTGACGGCACGGGCGAGCCTGCTCCCGCTCCGGGAAAGGACGGATACAAGGGCGAGAACGCCGAGAATCTCATCACGCTCGACCGTCTTGCCAAGAAGTTGCGCAAGGCTCGGTTTGACAACGGAGCCGTGAAGTTCGACCGCGAGGAGCTTCATTTCGACATAGACGAGAAGGGAAAGCCAGTGCGCTGCTACTTCAAGAGGTCGAAGGATGCCAACAAACTCATCGAGGAATTCATGCTTCTTGCCAACCGCACGGTGGCAGAGAGCGTGGGAAAGGTGAAGAAGGGTGTCAAGGCGAAGACTCTGCCATACCGTATTCACGACAATCCCGACCCGCAGAAGCTGGAGACTCTGCGCGAGTTTATCGTAAAATTCGGCTACAAGCTCAAGACCGAGGGCACCAAGGGAGCAACGGCGCGGTCGCTCAACAAGCTCATGGACGACTGTCAGGGAAAGAAGGAACAGAACCTCATTCAGACCGTAGCGCTGCGCGCAATGATGAAAGCGAAATATTCTACTCACAACATCGGACACTTCGGACTGGCGTTCGAATACTACACTCACTTCACTTCGCCTATCCGACGCTATCCCGACACGATGGTGCACCGCCTGCTAACACGCTACCAGCAGGGCGGACGCAGCGCCAACCGCGAGCACTACGAGGAGCTGTGCGAGCACTCGAGCGAGATGGAACAGATAGCCGCCAACGCCGAACGCGACTCAATCAAGTACAAGGCAGTGGAGTTCATGAGCGACAAGATAGGCAATGTCTATGACGCGCACATCAGCGGTCTGCAGTCGTATGGCATATACTGCGAGATCGACGAGAACCATTGCGAGGGACTGGTGCCAATGCGCGACCTCAACGATGACTACTACGACTTCGACGAACGCAACTATTGTCTCGTCGGACGCCACCGCCATCACAAGTATCAGTTGGGCGACCCGATACGCATAAAAGTGGCTTCTGCCAATCTGGAGAAGAAACAGCTCGACTTCACCCTGGCCGAATGACGCCGCCTGACGGCATTATCTGCAAGGCATAAAGCGTGTGTGTGAGGAAAAATAAACGTCTATTTATTTCTTCATACACACGGTTTGCACTATCTTTGCATAAGATTTGCTACACTCGGGAAATTAAGAACAAGTTCTCTTTCCGCTCGTTTGCACTATCTTTGCATAAGATTTGCTGCACTCGGGAATCAGAGAGAATACTCTCATTCCGCTCGTTTGCCAAATCTTTGCATTCAAAACAACAACACATAAATTATGCAAGAAACAAGACAAAACCGCATAGCAAGACTCCTGCAAAAGGAGTTGAGCCTCATATTCCAGTCGCAGACACGTATGATGCACGGCGTGATGGTGAGCGTGACACGCTGCCGCGTATCGCCCGACCTGAGCATCTGCACTGCCTATCTCAGCATCTTCCCATCGGAGAAGAGCGACGACATGATCAAGAACATAAGGGCCAACGAGCGCACAATACGCTATGAGCTCGGCACGAGAGTGCGCAACCAGCTGCGCATCATCCCTGAACTGAGATTCTTCATAGACGACTCGCTCGACTACATTGAGCACATAGACGAACTGCTTGGCAAGAAATGAAACGTCATAACTTTCCTTTCTACATTGCCAGACGCTATCTTTTCTCGAAGAAAAGCACCAACGTCATAAACATCATCTCAGCCATATCGGTCACCGGTGTGGCTGTAACGACCATGGCGCTTGTTATTGTGATGAGCGTGTTCAATGGTTTTCACGACCTCGTGGCGTCGTTCTTCACCAGCTTCGACCCGCAGATTTCAGTAGTACCGGCAAAAGGCAAGGCGGTGGCAGCCGACGACCCGCTGCTCACGCAGATGAAGAAGCTGCCCGAAGTGCAGGTGTCCACCGAATGTGTGGAGGACCTTGCGCTTGCCATGTATGGCGACAAGCAGGCCATGGTGACGGTGAAAGGTGTGGAAAACAACTTCGACAGCCTTACCAACATACGCGACATACTCTACGGCGACGGCGACTTCACACTTCAGGCCGCCAACCTTCAGTATGGCATTCCGGGCATACGACTCGCGCAGACGCTCGGCATTGGTGCACAGTGGGACGGTTTCCTGAAGATATATGCCCCGAAGCGCGAAGGTCAGCTGGTGGATGCCACCAACCCGTCAGACGGTTTCGTGTCCGACTCCATTATCTCGGCAGGCGTCGTCTTTGCCGTAAACCAGTCGAAATATGACAAGGACCACATCCTCACTTCCATTGGTTTCGCCCGCCGCATATTCGACCGCCAGGGCATGATAACCTCGCTCGAGTTCCGTCTGAAACCGGGCAGCAACCTCAACGCCGTGAAAGCGGAGATGCAGAAGATAGGCGGCGACAAATACCGCGTACTCGACCGCTTCGAGCAACAGGCCGACACGTTCAAGATAATGCAGATAGAGAAGGTGCTGGCCTACATATTCCTCACGTTCATACTCGTCGTGGCGTGCTTCAACATCATCGGTTCGCTGTCGATGCTCATCATCGACAAGAAGCAGGATGTGGCGACACTGCGCAGCCTCGGAGCCAACGACAAGCTCATAACACGCATATTCCTGTTCGAGGGACGAATGATATCGGCCATCGGCGCGGCCATAGGCATCATCATCGGACTGCTGCTCTGCTGGCTGCAACAGACCTACGGACTCGTGGCCATGGGCAGCACCAGCGGCGCATTTGTCATCAACGCCTATCCCGTAAGCGTGCATTATGACGACGTGCTTATCATATTCATCACAGTGATTGCCGTAGGATGGCTGGCCACATGGTATCCGGTGAGATACATGTCGAAGCGTCTGCTCGGCGACTGAAAACACTCTTAACGCCGGGGCACGCCATTGTTCGTGCCCTGAGCGGTTTCTTCCGCGAAATCTTCATCCAAACAGAACGTCATGGTCTTGCCCGTAGAAGGATGGGCAAAACTTATGGACGTGGCGCGCAGGCACAGCCGGCGGCCGGCATGGCCGTACAGTCTGTCGCCTGTGATGGGGCATCCCAACCCGTCCTTGTGGGCGCAGTGCACCCGCAACTGATGCGTACGACCGGTCTCCGGATATAGATGCACGAGCGTACGACCGCCGCAATGCTTCACAATCTCGTAGCGCGTGACGGCGCGTTTCCCCTCTTTCATGTCAACCCTCTGGCGCGGACGGTCTATGAAGTCGGCGCTCAGCGGCAGGTCTATAGTGCCTTCGCGCGGACGGTCGGGCGTTCCGTCGAGCAGCGCGGTGTAGCGTTTCTTCACCGTGCGCGCCTCAAACTGAGCGTGAAGCAACCGTTGTGCACGGGCAGTGCGTGCCATGACGAGCAGTCCGCCGGTGTCCATGTCGAGCCTATGGATGGCAAGCACCCCACCCTCGCCGCCATAACGGGCGCACATCAGAGTGAGTGCCGACACGCTGTCGCCGCGGCCCGGCACACTCAGCATGCCGTGGGGCTTATCCACAACCACCAGGTCGTCGTCCTCATACACTATCTTCAGCTGTCCTGCAAAATCGTTTCCGAGCGGGTCGGGCTCCACATCGAGGCCCTGCATCATGTATCGCAGCAGCGGACCGCACTTGCCTGTGCACGACGGATAGAAATGTCCGTGGCGTCGAAGTTCGGTTGCCGGAGCCTCGCCCCACCAGAATTCGGCCATGCACAACGGCCTGTAACCGCGCTGATAGGCATACTGCAACAGCTTGGGCGCGCAACAATCGCCGGTCCCGGCAGGCGGAACGCCGGCGGTGGTCGATGCGAATATGTCGAGCAGATGGCGCCGTTCGCCGCGCGCGTTGAGCATCTCGTAGCGGCGGAAGAGCCACTCCTGCAGTCCGTCGCTCATATCGCGGCGACGCTCGCGCAGACGTCCCAGACGTTCGTTGAGCGGATGCAGACGGGCGGCGATGTCGTCGAGCCTGTCGGCATATCGGTGCTTCATGCGGCGCAATTCGGCCTTCATGAACTGGCTTTCGCGTATCAACCTTTCCTCCTCCGCCTCGCTCACACCGGCGAGGCGTGCCTCTTCCCTTCTGCCGCGCGCCTCCTTCATCTGCCGGCGATAGTCGTCGGTGGCGGCGCGCGCCTCTTTCTCCACAGCCTTCATCTCCTCCGCGAGTGCCAGCCTCACGGGGTCGGTCTCGCAACGCTCTATCTCGCGGTTCACATCCACTATCTGTTGCTCGCGCATACGGAAATATCCTCCGGGCTGACGGGCGTCGAACACCGGCGGAACGAAATAGGCCCAGTCGTTGCGTCCGGCCAGCAGACCGGAATAGGCGGCAAGGAAACCTGTGATGCCGTCGCCCGTATCCACCACAAGCACGCCGAACATCTTGCCGTGGCCGTGCTCATACTGCAACACGCCGCTGTCGTCTATGTGACGCTGCACCTCGCGGGCGGCAGCCACACACATTGGATGTGGCGTGTAGCAGAAGGGGAAAGTGAACCGGAGCGGACGCTCATAACTGCCTTGAAGCACGTGCAGACGCGCGTCTGTATATGAAAGGTTTGCTGACATTTTCGTGTGTTTGAGGATTACATTTGCCGCAGCGTGCGGCACGGCTGCAAAAATACTGATTATTCCGTCCGCCCACAAGCAAACGCCGTATTTTTAATGTCATACAGACGCCGTGCGCCACTCATGCAGGTATGTTACAAAAATGAAATCATCATTCGGGCAGCATCGTTTCAGAGCCTTATTTCAGTTAAATATCATTAACACAGCGCCTGTTTAGTTAAAAATACAGGGATATAAACCCGAAAATACTCGCTTGAAATGAAAAAAGAAGATTATCGGGCGAAAATATTGATATTTTGACACATTATCGCAACTATCAGATAATCAACGGTTTACATAATATCATAATACGACGGCCTTAATACCGCTTTGCGAAAGAGCCCATTTCGGGTTGCAAAAGAGCCTATATTGGAGCACGATATGGGCTTTATCGGACATCAAAAGAGCCCATTTCGCACCATGAAATAGGCTCTTTCGCAAAACCGTCACCGCAACACCGCACAGCAGTATGGGGTCGGCCGGTGCATAGAAAAGGGGGAACACTGATCCGACCACGCCGAAAAGGCCTTTTCAAGGCATAAATACGCCACCGGAAGACAGCCGGAAGAAGAAAAAGGAAATGTTAAAATCGAGGGCCGCGAAAAAGTGTAAGGAAGATTGGGGCACGGTTTTTGATTCTGCGCCGTCACCCTATGCCGACGCCATCATAAACGATCCTGCCCCGCCGTCGTGACTCAGAGCCAAGACAGCGGGGCAGGAACATAAACATCGTTTCGCTCGTCGCGCGTTACGATTGCAGGTCGTGCAGCTTGCGGTAGTAGCCGTTGAGAGCCATCAGCTCGTCGTGGCTGCCGCGCTCCACGATGCGTCCCTCGTGCAGGACACATATCTCGTCGGCATTCTTTATGGTTGACAGGCGGTGGGCTATGGCTACCGTGGTGCGCGTCTTCATGAGCTTTTCGAGGGCATCCTGCACCAGACGTTCACTCTCTGTGTCGAGAGCCGAGGTAGCCTCATCGAGTATCAGTATGGGCGGATTCTTCAGAATGGCGCGCGCTATGCTCACACGCTGGCGCTGTCCGCCGGAGAGTCGTCCGCCGCGGTCGCCTATGTTGGTGTCGTAACCGTGCTCCGAAGCCATGATGAAGTCGTGGGCATTGGCTATGCGCGCAGCCTTCTCCACCTGCTCCATCGTGGTTGACTCCACGCCGAACGAGATATTATTGTAGAACGAGTCGTTGAAGAGTATCGCCTCCTGGTTCACGTTTCCGATGAGCATTCGCAGGTCGTGTATGCATAGGTCGCGCACGTCCACACCGTCTATGAGCACCTGTCCCTCCTGGGTGTCGTAGTAGCGCGGTATGAGATCGACGAGCGTCGACTTGCCGCTTCCGCTCTGTCCCACGAGCGCGACGGTCTTGCCCTTCTCTATCTTGAGGTTGATGTCGCGCAGCACCCACTTCTCGCCGTATCTGAACGACACATGACGGAACTCTATGCTGTGCTCGAACGACGCGATGTGCACCGGATCGGCCTTCTCCTTTATAGGGTTCTCGGCGTTCAGAATCTTATCTACTCGCTCCATCGACGCCAGACCTTTCGGTATGTTGTAGCTCGCCTTTGAGAAGTCTTTCAGCGGGTTGATGATGCTGTAGAGCATCACGAGATAATAGATGAACATAGGACCGCTGAGCGTCATGTTGTTGAGCACGAGCATGCCTCCGAACCACAGCACGATGACTATGAGCACCGTACCGAGAAATTCGCTCATAGGATGGGCGAGCTGCTGGCGTGTATTGACGCGGCGCACCTGCTCGCGGTAGGACGTGTTGATGGCATCGAAGCGGCGGTTCATCTTGTCCTCGGCGCAGAAAGCCTTGATTATGCGCAGTCCGCCGAGCGTCTCCTCCACCATGCTCATGGTGTCGCTCCACATGGCCTGGGCCTTGATGGACTTCGCCTTGAGCTTACGGCCCACGAAACCCATGAACCATCCCATTATGGGAACGATGATAAGGGTGAACAGAGTGAGCTGCCAGCTTATGACGATAAGTGTGGCGAAGTATAGGATTATGAGTATAGGATTCTTGAAAAGCATGTCGAGCGACGACATGATGGAGTTCTCCACCTCCTGCACATCACCGCTCATACGGGCTATTATGTCGCCCTTGCGCTCCTCGGAGAAGAAGCCCAGCGGCAGCGAAGTTATCTTGCGGTAGAGCTGGTTGCGTATGTCGCGCACCACGCCGGTACGTATGGGGATGATGGTTGCCGACGAAAGGAAGTATGCACCTGTCTTGAGGAATGTCATGACGGCAAGAAACAGACCGATGACAAGCAGCGTTGTGGATGCTCCGAGCGTGTCTATCATCTGATAGACATAATAGTTCATGTTGTTCGTCAGCACGTCCTTTATGTCTCCGCTGCCCAGAGAGAGCAGCACGGGATGCTGGTCCGTGGTGTCTATCTTGAAAAGAATCTTGAGTATCGGCATTATGGCAAGAAACGAGAAGATGTTCAATATTGCCGAGAGAATATTGAAGACGACCGTCAGCACCAGATATTTCTTATACGGCGGAACGAATCGGCGTAGCACTTGGAAAAACTCTTTCATTGGCGTTGTTTGGGTTTCTTGTGTTGAAAATAAGACTATAACAATGTGCAAAGTTAATGCTTTTGCGCCATATAACAAAATGTAGTAACTGTTTTAGAGGTAGTTAACGGGATTGACGGAGGCGGTGCTTATGCACGTAATACAACGCCGCGCGCTGCGACATAAGACATAAACGATTAATGGAAACATCATTGACACAGCACAGAATACGGCATACACAAATCTGACGGACAGACGACGGTGGCACAGACGAGCACGGCACGGCGCACATGGTGCGTATAAGGACATAGCCACCGGTATGAAACGGCAATCCGTACAAGTACCGGCGGCACATCAATCAATCTGCAGCGAGATTCATGGTCAGAAACTCACGCAGGAGCAGATGTCGTATTCCGGGATATTCCGGAAGGTCTCCACCCACCGGATCCATCGACACCACAAACTTGGGATAGTTGTCTTTGATGGCCTGCAGATTGCCGAACTCTCGTCGTACGGTTTCTTCTGAAGCAAGCAGATAGGTAGCCTGGACATACAATGTGTTGCCGTCACGGGTGGCGACAAAATCCACCTCGGTGTTGCGAAGCACTCCAACCGTGACATTGAAGCCTTGGGTTATGAGGCGGAGATATATCACGTTCTCAATGATTTTCTCTATGCTGCCGCGCAAATTGAAACCGCAAAGCAGGTTGCGGAGACCATGGTCTGTGAAATAATACTTGTAATTCTGTTCGAATATCTTCTTACCGTGAATGTCGAAGCGCCGCACTGCGGAAATGATATAGGCGTTGCACAGATAACTTATGTATGAAGCTGTGAGCACATCGGTAGTCTTTGTACCCTGCGATGTCATGGTGTTTGCTATGTTGCGCACGGATATGAGCTTACCGATATTGTCGGCAATATATGCCGCCAGACTCTCAATGAACGGCACATTGCGTATAGATTCGCGCGCGACAACATCGCGCAACATCACCGTGTTATATACTCCTTGCAGATAATCGCGCACCTGACTCTCATCGGAAATGTCATAATGACAGAGTCCTGGCAGTCCGCCTACACGGAGATAAAGAAGCAGACTTGCATCAGAGTCGTCTAAATGATGGAATTTAAGGAACTCTTCGTAGTCGAGACTATGTATCGGTATTTCAACATAACGGCCCGCAAGTCTTGTTCCCAACTCCTTGGAGAACACATAGGCATTGCTTCCTGTGGCAATAATCTGACAACGGTCCTCGGCCTGGAGACTGCGCAACGCATTCTCATAACCGTCGATGTCCTGCACTTCATCGATAAGCAGATAATTTCGTCCGCCTTTGGTAAGACGTACATCAACATATTCGTAAAGACTGTCAGAATCGGTTATATGCCTGAAGGCATGCAATTCCTTATTGACATAAAGAACATTTGCCGAAGGAATATTGGACTTAATCCATTCGTGAACCTGTTTGAGCATAAAACTTTTACCTACTCGCCGTTGACCGGTAAGTATGATTATCGATCCTCTGTCCAGAAGATTCACTATATGATTGAGATATGTGCTACGGGTAATAAGTTCCATAACATGATGTTTTTGCAAATATACAAATTATACTTTGTATTTACAACAAAAACAACATAAATGCAAAGTATAAACACATATTTTACACATAAATTGCAGAAATGCAAAGTATAAACGCATATTTTTGCATCGTTGATTACATAAAAAACGGTGTGTCGCCATTCGGAAAGACCGATGGCGACACACCGTAGATTGTATATTTCATCTTAATTCTCGCTTATTTCCCTGTCGTTCAGGCCTTGACATCGTCCACAGCCGTGCCGAAAAGCGTGGCACTTGTGGAGCCGGTGATCTTCACGCGCACCGTCTCGCCGATGTGATGTGTGCCCTTGTCGAACACCACCATCTTGTTCTGACCCGTGCGTCCGCACAACTGTTCGTTGCTGCGCTTGCTGAAACCCTCGACAAGTACGTCGAACTCGTGACCCTCATCGCGCTTGTTGGCCTCGGCAGACAGCTCGGTCTGCAGGTGTATCATCTCGTTCAGACGGCGCAGTTTCACCTTTTCGGGCACGTCGTCGGGCAGATGTTTCGATGCGTATGTGCCCGGACGCTCACTGTACTTGAACATGAACGCCGAGTCGTAAGCTGCCTCACGCATGAGCGAGAGCGACATCTGGTGGTCTTCCTCAGTCTCGCTGTGATAGCCCACGAAGATGTCTGTGGACAGTCCGCAGTCGGGAATGATGCGGCGTATTGCCTCAACACGTCCCATGTACCACTCACGGGTGTACTTGCGGTTCATCAGTTTCAGTATGCGGTCTGAGCCCGACTGCACCGGCAGATGTATGTGGTGGCACACGTTTGGCATCTCTGCTATGACGTGCAACGTGTCGTCGCTCATGTCCTTCGGGTGGCTTGTGGTGAATCGCACGCGCATTCCCGGCGCCGTCTCAGCCACGGTACGCAGCAGTTCGGGGAACGCGATGACGTGTCCGTCGCGCTCGAAGCGGTATGAATTGACGTTCTGTCCGAGCAGCGTCACCTCCTTATAGCCACGGTCTTCGAGGTCGCGCACCTCGCGGAGTATGCTCTCCACGTCGCGCGAACGTTCACGACCACGGGTGTAAGGCACGATGCAGTAGTGGCAGAAGTTGTTGCATCCGCGCATGATGCTCACAAATCCGCTTATCGGCTGCGCCAGAGCTATGCGGCGCGGAACCACATCGCGGTAGGTCTCAGTGGTGGAAAGCTCTATGTTCATTGCCTTATGTCCGGTCTCAGCCTGCGCCGTGAGGTCAGGCAGAGTGAGATAGGCGTCAGGTCCTGCCACAAGATCCACACCGTGTTTCTCCAACAGTTCGTCCTTCACACGCTCTGCCATGCAACCCAGCACACCGATGATGAACCGGCGTCCCTTGCGGCGTTCGGCGTTGAGCGCCTCCAGACGGTGATATATTTTGTTCTCCGCGTTCTCGCGCACCGAACAAGTATTGAGGAAAATGGCGTCAGCCTCATCTTCCGACGAGCACAGGTCGTAATCGGCCATCTTCATGACCGAGGCCACCACCTCGCTGTCGGCAACATTCATCTGGCAGCCGTATGTCTCGATAAAGAGTTTCTTCATTTCTGGTATATTACGTTAAACTTCAGCATCAGACAACGCCTTGTGGGCACGCTGTGGCGCGCGGTTATCCGTCTGATTGTCTGATACATATCCTTTCACGGTGCAAAGTTAATGCAAACTGAGTGCAGGATAAAATAAAAAGAACTCTTTTTCATTTTTATTTTTCTTGCCGAAGTGCAGCTTAACTTATTCAGAGTTAATGCAAACTGAGTGCAGGATAAAATAAAAAGAATTTTTTTTCATTTTTATTTTTCTTGCCGAAGCGCAGCTTAACTTATTCAGAGTTAATACAAACTGAGTGCAGGATAAAATAAATCGGGAGTTATTTTTCCGTAAAAGACATTCTGTCCGATACATAAAACAGGAGCCGGACTCAACTGAATCCGGCTCCTGTTTTAATAATAATATGTAACTATTCGAAATAGTTATTCAACTTTCTATTTACTATCTCCCTGATTGTTATATTGCGGTTCATTCTTCCGCTTTATTCTTTCCGTTGTTATTTTTTCTCAGGTTCCGCCAAAGTGTACCTTATAACCTTGCGGCTTCTGTCATCAATACTGAGTTTGGCGAACACCGGAGACTTCAATCCTAATTTCTGCCAATCTTTAGAATATATTGTAATAATATGGTATATATCGTCCGGTTTCACTCCCTTAGGAAGTTCGTTTTTCTTAAAACTGGCGTATTTCTCAGGAATCCAGTCATATTTCAGATACTTGAATGTCGATTCACCGATGGTCGGAAATATCACGCCCACGTCGTTCTTGTCTATTTTCCGCTGTCCTTTCTTTCCGTGATATACAATATGGTTCAACGCAATGGCAGTGAGTATTCTTATGCGCTCATCCTTTTTGAGTGAGGCGATGGACTTGCCGTAAGAGTACTTCCCGCTTTTCAGCTCTTTGTCAGTCGGCACTTCATATATCTGCGGACGGCGTTTGGCGTTGCTGAACACCTCCTTCGTTGACACCTTATCTTTAGGATCGAATCCGTTGCCGATGATTGTAACATCATACGTTGCCTCCGACAGCAACACGTTGAAGTCCTCTTCCATAACAGCAGTGGCCGGACAACCTATCTCCGGTTCGCTGTCGTCGAAAACGAAAGGATAATATTCCTTACCGATGACTTTTATACCATAAATGTATTTGTCGGACGGTGCGAAAGCCCTCATCATGCTGTCTTTCTCGTTTTTATGGTAGAAATTGTATATCCATTCCACGCTGCTATCATCGTAGTCGAACTGGGATATGAGTGTAACGCCGTTCTTGTCGATATGACTGTTACTGAAATACGACATTATCCTGGCCGTTATAATGCTGTCACGCTGCGGCCACGGCATTTCGCTGAGCCGAGTCTGAGCCTGCGCCGATATGCCCAGCACAAGAAGTAATGATAAAAGAATGTGTTTCATAAATATAATATCATTGTTTGGTTATATCATAATAATAGATTCAGACAGACAACGCGCCGCTGCGCCTGCAAGAGTATGACAGACAACGAATGTCTGCCCCGCACCACACCTTCTGTTTTAAGACAGAAGCATAACAATCTGGCCACACCGTGCGCACCGTCATACAGGCTTAAACAACAGCCATAAACACATGGCACGGCGCCCACTGCGAATATACGAAATAAAACAGTTGATTGTATGCGCTGCCGTCTGTTTTAACACATCATACATCTGTATGAACAACAATGATTACGGCTATCATGATAAGGCAAGCACCGGAAAGACATTACCACACAAATGACCGGAACGCCGCTCCGGCCATATCAACATACGTCACCACGCTGACATATTTTCCATAAAAAACATATATTACAGCCGTAAATTCATTAACACACGTTAAAGTTGTTAATGTATAATATTTTATTCTGCAATATGGCGTTATTGGATTAATTTTGTGCGCGCAAATAACGCATTAAGAAGGAAGATTGTTCAGATAAACATTATTTACAATTTTAATTAATTAAAGGAAAGACATGAAAAAAGCATTCTTTGCAATATGCATGACTGCGTTTCTCGCGTCGTGCGCAACAAGCAACAAAATCAAATCTATATCAGCACTCGCAGGTGAATGGAACATCACAGAAGTGGAGGGCAAGGCTGTCAGCGTGAGCAACAACGACAACGCTCCGTTCATCGGTTTCGACACAAACGAGAACCGCGTATATGGCAGCACGGGCTGCAACCGTCTGACAGGTGCGCTCAACGCCAACGTGGAGACAGGCAAGATAGATTTCAGCGCGCTTGGAAGCACACGTATGATGTGTGAGGACATGAACACCGAACAGGCCGTGCTCGGAGCTCTCGGAAAGGTTTCGACCTTCAGCATGCAGAAGAAAGGTGTGCTCGAATTCAAGGACAACAGCGGTAAGACCGTGATGACCCTGAAGCACAAATAATATCAATACATACATAACTCTTTTACACGAAGCAGGAAAGAAGTACTGCCCGTCACGCAACAATGAACGGGAGACAGGTTTCTTTCCTGTTTTTTTTTGTGCCCGCGCAGACATCATTACGCCACACTCCGCACGTGTCCGGACTCTGTATCAATACGGTGCAGAGCGGTTTTATCCATAAAACCACGCAGAGTTCCGTGAAAACCGCAAGACGAACTTACAATTTTTCTTGACTAAATTTTGACAAAATATTTTCGAGAAAGAGATGCAAACGAATGTTAAACCATCCATAATAGAGGAGATTTAGGATAATACCGTATTTTGATATACCCCATAACGTAGTCCGAAAAAGTGCGTTACGTGTTCCGATATTGCCCATTTCGCAGTGCGAAAAAGCCCGTTTCAGGGTGCGATATGGTGCTTTTCGGCCTCCAATATAGGCCATTTCAGGGGCCGAAATGGTGCTTTTTGCAATGCGAAGAAATGCCCCTTAAATATAAGGGATTGATAATCAACACATTATAAAAACCTCTCATATTTCGCGTATTTGCGCCCGAAGAAGAGTCCGTCCGCAAATACGCGCTTATTTTTCGGGGTATATCGGGAAACTCTGATGGAAAAATCAAAATCCGCTTACAATCTGAAAGCTGTCCGTATCGTTCTCCTTTCCCGTAAGCAAACAACGCTTATCCGTACCCATATCCGCAGCTGTTCTGTCGAGACCCATACACACCGGTTACCCGCCAAGCCCGGAAAATTCCGTCCTTTCATGCCTGCCGGGCCCTACGAACATCACCGCTGACCTTCCGCAGTTCCTCGTTCTGTTCATAAAGCCATAAAGTCCTGTATCTCACAACATTGCTACCCGTACATGGCAAAAACACAAAATCACGGATTACCGTGTCTGACGCTCTGTCACCCGCAATTATCTTTGCAATAAAATACTAAAATATTACCACAACAAAACAAAAACCGAACTGACATGAAAAGAAACATCATCCGCACATTAATCATCGTCGTGGCTGCCATGTTCGCCATGCCGCAGACAGCCGACGCACAGATAGGCAACCTGCTGAAGAAAGCCAAGAAAGCAGTGGAGGCCGTCACAGGCACCACCGACACCAAGACCGCAGAGGCAAAGGACGCCGGAACGCAGGCGGCAGAAGTGGCCGTGGCATCGGGCGGCACCATGATCAATCCCTTCTCAGAGGCTGCCGACATCGAGCTGGTGGGCTGCTACGGCAAGAGTACATCCGAGAACTTCGGCACGGCATACCTCGTTCTGAAGGTGAAAATGAAGCTCAACAAGAACCGTATCAATCTCAGCGGCAACGAGAACGGTAACAAGACCATGGCCATCGACGCCGACGGCAACGCTTACGGCACATCTGCCATGGGCGGAATGGGATGCGACGTGACCGAAGGAGTGTTCGTAAAGCTGAAAATAGACGCACCGCAGCAGCAGTTCCAGGACGTGAAGAAATCGGTGAAGGAGTTTCAGCTGATAAAGATGTCGATATACATCGACCCGCAGCATCGCGGCGCGCTGACGTTCAAGAACGTACCCATACAGTGGGACGTCGAACCGGAATGATCTCATAAATACTCTCTCTAATAACCCAAAAGCGGCAGAAAGTCCGGCAGCCACAGGATTGTCTGCCGTTTAACGGCATCAGATTACAGACCCGGAACCGACAGGGCGGCGACATGGCTCGTGAGAGAAGACGCCGCCGCACGGCCGGAAACATCAGACAACCGACATACTGCCGCAGACGGCAGCATATTCTTTAATACATTCATCTCAAAGGTTTCAGTGGAGGGCGGTACGCGGCACATTCCGTGTACTGCCCTATTTCGTTCTCCACTGCACGCACTACAGTATGCGGCGATGAACATGTCCTTACAATGATAAGCTAACAGAAAATTATGAAAATGCGGTAAAAAGATGCGTAATTCGGAAAAAATCAGTAAGTTTGCAGATATTTACAACCAGTGCCGCACACATGTCACGACGGCATAACAAACAAAAACATCATGGAACAGAAACTTTTCATATACAATACGCTTTCGAGACGAAAGGAGTTGTTCGAACCTCTGCACGCGCCAAACGTGGGAATGTACGTATGCGGACCTACCGTTTACGGCGACCCGCACCTGGGACACGCGCGTCCGGCGATAACGTTCGACATACTTTTCCGCTATCTGAAGCACTTAGGATATAAGGTGCGCTACGTGCGCAACATCACCGATGTGGGCCACCTGGAGCACGATGCCGACGACGGCGACGACAAGATAGCAAAGAAAGCACGGCTCGAACAGCTCGAGCCGATGGAGGTGGCGCAGTATTACACCAACCGCTACCACTCGGCAATGGAGGCCCTCAACGTGCTGCCGCCAAGCATCGAACCGCACGCCACGGGCCACATCATTGAGCAGGAACAGCTGGTGAAGCAGATTCTCGACAACGGATTTGCCTACGTGAGCAACGGAAGCGTTTACTTCGACATAGCGAAATATAACGCGAAATATCATTACGGAGTGCTCTCGGGACGTAATCTCGACGACATAATAAACGCGAGCCGACAGCTCGACGGCGTGGGCGAGAAGCACAACCAGGCCGACTTCGCACTGTGGAAGAAGGCACAGCCCGAGCACATCATGCGCTGGCCGAGTCCCTGGAGCGACGGTTTCCCGGGATGGCACTGCGAGTGCACCGCCATGGGACGCAAGTATCTGGGCAGTCACTTCGACATACACGGAGGCGGACTCGACCTCGTGTTCCCGCATCATGAGTGCGAGATAGCACAGGCCGTGGCAAGCCAGGGCGACCAGATGGTGAAATACTGGATGCACAACAACATGATAACCATCAACGGACAGAAGATGGGCAAGTCGCTCGGAAACTTCATCACGCTCGAACAATTCTTCACAGGCAACCACCCGAGCCTCGACAAGGCTTACTCGCCGATGACCATACGCTTCTTCATACTCTCCGCGCACTACCGCGGAACGGTGGACTTCTCGAACGAGGCATTGCAGGCAAGCGAGAAGGGACTGGAGAAACTGATGAACGGAATAGCCGCCCTGAAGCGCATAAAACCGGCTGCCGAGTGCGACGAACAGACCAAGAAGACCGTGACGGAGCTGCGCCAGAAGTGCTACGACGCCATGAACGACGACCTCGCCACACCGCAGGTAATCAGCCACCTGTTCGAGGCGTGCAGCGTGATAAACAAACTCGTGGACCACAAGGCCACGATATGCGCCGACTGCCTGAAGGAGCTCACCGAGACGATGCACCTCTTCACCTTCGACCTGCTCGGACTGCGCGACGACCGCAGCGGCTCATCCAGCGAGCGCGAGGAAGCCTACGGCAAGGTGGTTGACATGGTGCTCGACCTGCGCGCCAAGGCAAAGGCCGCGAAAGACTGGGCTACGAGCGACCGCATACGCGACGAGCTGGCCGCTGCCGGATTCGAGGTGAAGGACACCAAGGACGGTGCCACATGGACACTCAACAAGTAAATGACGACAGTGCCGGCCGTAACAGTCGGCACAAACATAAGACAAACATAATAAAAAGAACAACTATGATAAGACTCAACTGCTTTGTGAAACTGAATGACGCCGCACACCGCGACGAGGTAATTGAACACGCAAAGGCTCTCGTAGCCGCAACGCTTGCCAACGACAAGGGCTGCGTGGCTTACGATTTCTTCGCAAGCGCTACACACGACGATGTGTTCATGTTCTGCGAGACATGGGCCGACGAGGAGACACTCGCCGTACACTCAAACGCCGCACACTTCAAGGAGCACGTCAGCGCAATAGAGAAGTATGCAGCGATGAAGCTCGAAAAGATGGAACTGTAAAACCGTGTGGCGGCACGTTCCGCCACCATCATTGAAAGATAAAGCCCGGCCCGCAGCGTGTAATGATGCTGCGGGCCGGGCTTTCTATTGTATGACGTGTTGCCGTCGCGCCGTATTATTCGAAATAATACAGGAATGTGGCGATTCCGGTGAGCGCCTTCTTCGGGCAGTCCTTTATCTCTATGGCGAACTTTATCTGTGCCTTTGTCACGCCGCGCAGATTCTCTATCGAATGAAGATCTGCCGACAGACGGATGGCCTGGCCCGACTTCACTGCCTGACCGAACTTCATCTTGTCCATGCCATAGTTTACCATCATCTTCAGATTCTTCACCTCTATTATCTGGTTCCACAGATAAGGAAGCATGGAAAGCGTGAGATAGCCGTGTGCTATTGTCGTGCCGAACTGGCTTTCGCGAGCCGCACGCTCAGTATCGACGTGTATCCACTGATGGTCGAGCGTAGCGTCGGCGAACATGTTTATGCGTTCCTGTGTCAGCTCCACATAGTCGGAGACACCCAAGTTCTTGCCCAGGTAAGCGGCAAACTCATCATAATTGCTTATTACTAATTTATCCATTGGATTTGTATATTTTGATTATATGTTCTTAATTACATTCTGTGTATGCCGCCTAAAGTGCCTTTACACACCGTCAGGGCTGTAGAAGAAGTCGCGCAGCGGGTTAGGATAGTCGAATATCTCCTCGTCCTTGAAGAAACGACGGAGCTCTATCTCCGCATTCTCGGGGCTGTCCGAAGCGTGCACTATGTTCTCCTGTCCGCTCATGGAATAGTCGCCTCTGATTGTGCCCGGAGCAGCCTTGCGTCCGTTTGTAGCACCTGTGATGTTGCGAACCACCTCCACAGCGTCCTTTCCTTCAACGCACATGGCAACTACCGGCGCCGCCATCATCGAGTTTTTCACCCACTGGAAGAACGGGCGGTCAGCCAGATGAGCGTAGTGTTCATTGAGAAGGTTTTCGTCGAGCTGCATCATCTTAAGGCCCATTATGCGGAGACCTTTTCTCTCAAAACGGTGTATGATCTCACCGATGAGTCCCCTTTGCACTGTGCAGGGCTTGAGAAGAATCAATGTCTTTTCCATTTCGATTAAGTTTTTATTGGTTATTTAAGTTTAAATTCGTTCCGCATGATTTTATGTCAGAACCGGTCTGACCATACATGTATTGCGAAAGGCAGGGATTGCGGCTGATATCCGGGACCTGGTTTTCTCCAATCTGACATTGCCGGGCCGCATCATATATTTATGTATTATAATGCAAATATAATAAAAAAACTTACAACCAAATAAATTTCCGCCCTATTTTATATTCTTTCAATCCTCCACGACACGCTCTCCGCGGATGAGTGCCTCAGCCTCTGAGGCAGTGCGGTCGAACGGTCCGTTGTGCTCGAGCTTCAGTGTGCACATGGCGGCGGCAAAGCGTCCCGCCTCCGAATAGCCGGCACCGAGCGCACGGCAATACAGATAGCCGGCCGAATAGGTGTCGCCACAGCCCGTGGCATCCACTATCTCGCGCGGCGCATAGGCCGGAATCTCGTGGAAACGTCCCTCTGCATATATCAGCGAACCCTCGCTGCCAAGCGTCACCACCACTTCTTTCACGCCCCATCCGGCAAGCCGCAGGGCAGCCTCGTGAGCGTCGTTGAGCCCCGTGATGACCTGCATCTCGTGCTCGTTCACTTTTATTATGTCGGTCATGGCAAGTATATCGAGCTTGCCTTCCCAATCCACGGCGTGTACATCGTGGCCACGCACGTCGCGCAGATAGCCCTGTGCGTCGATGGATATGCGTCCGTGCTGCGAAAGATACTTCACCACCTCAGGCGAGAAATCGTCGGCCAGGAGCGAGCCCAGATGATATATGCCGGCATCCAGTCCGCTCACATCGTCGATGGTGAACGGGTCGGCTTTCTCCAGAACGCGCTGTGTGCGCTCGTTCTGATTCTCTCCATATTTGTTCTCGAAATAGACAGTGTGGCGGCTCGGCCTCACCTCCACATCGATGCCCGCCTCGCGCATCAGGCTGACGGCCTGCATATCTTCCTCGCCCAGCTTAGTGACGAGCTGGAACGACACCTTGTCCGGCAGACTGTTAAAGGCGTATGAAAAATAGAACGACGTGCCTCCCGACATGTAAACGGTCTTGCGCGGTGTGATGATTTTGTCTTTTGTGATATGCCCTAAGCAGCAAATATCTTTCATTGTGAACTTGTTATTTATCAGCAGAGTTTATAAAATGTGTGCAAAATTACTTATTTTACAGCAAATAACAAAGAACATATAGCATAATGACGCTGTGAGACAGCATATTATATGTTTCCGGCGTCGCTTCGGGAACAATAATGAGGCAAAAGACACGACAGCGCACAACACATAAAAATGCGCCGGGCGGGTGGCAAATCGGTGTGCGTCACAACCATCGTCTGCCCTACGACGGAACTGAGCCGAAGGATTTCTGACTGTAGGTCCGGATAAAAAACAAGTCGGGACACACGTCCTGAAACGCGCGTCCCGACTGAATATGCATGTAAGAAAAACTATTTCACCATAACCTTACGCACCGAACCGTCGCTCATGCGTACAATGTTGATGCCCTTCTCAGGCGATTCCAACCGGCGTCCGTCGAGCGAATAGCGTCCTGTCTCGCGCAGCTCACCCGCAACGGTTGCATTGTCGATGCCCGTAACGTCGAAACCTTCGATGGTGTTGAAGCGGTTCCAAACGTCAGCATTACGATAAGCATTCTCACTGCCCTGCGGCACATACAGCGTTGCATCCTGCAGGTCATCCGGGAATGCGTAATAATACAGCTCTATTGGAGTGCTGTTGAACACGCGACATTCCTTCAGATTTCTTGACTCATAAAACGCGCTGCCGGAGTATATATTCTGTAAAGTTGACGGCAGCGAAACCGTCTCGAGCTTTTCTCCGAAAGCCACCTCAGCCATATCCTCGTATGCCGAAGCCTTTGCAGCCGACTTGGCATAATCGTCGCGGGCCACACCTATCGACACGCAGCCTTCGGGTATCACGGCATTTACCAGAGCAGGCGGAGCAGCCAACACAGCGGTTTTCTGCTTGTCGTAGAGTATTCCGCCCTGCGAAGCGAACACCTGATTGTCTGGCGACACCTCAAAACTTGCTGTAACGTCGTTGAATCTGAAAGCATCCCATCTCTCGACAGATGCCGGAACATAGATAGTCGGTATAGGCAGATCTTCATAAATATCGGGCAGAAAAGTCAGTCCTTCACCGAGCTTGACATCGCTAAGCGATAAGCAATAGCCGAAGACGTTGTTTCCCATTTCCTTCAATGATGCAGGAATGTTGACCGACTTGAGTTTAGTACAACCATAGAAAGCCATACTCTCCATCTTTTCAAGTCCTTCGGGCAGTGTCACCTTCTCGAGCGACAAGCCTCCTACAGTCTGATTACCGGCAGAGAACGGAGTAAAGGCTTCCTTGCCTATGGATTTTGTACCCTCCTTTATTACTATTTCCTTGGGATTACCTGCAAGACCTATCGCCGTCGTTCCGGCATAGATGACACCCGGCTCGTGGTTGAGAAGCCACGGAGTGTCAAAGAAGGCTGTGCTCTCGGCAGAAGCATTGCCGGTGAAAATCACCTCTGAGAGATTCTTGCAGTGTGCGAACGACGCATAAGAGAGAAAGCATCCGTCAGGTATTGTCACCGATGTTATTGCCGTGCCATAAAAAGCCGACGGAGAGACATCAACCGTACCCTCAGGCAGTACAACCTTGCCGGTGATGGCAGGAGGAACACATTCTACACTCCATCCACTTTTGCCGAAGAACGTATCATAATCAGGGAGCATGCGCATCAACACTCCGGCGGCAGCCATATACGTTTCGTTCGGCGTAGGCATGGTGATAGACGCGAGCTTCTTCATGCCAAACAAGAACGGTGTATTCTGGTGAGGCTCGAATGCCTCATCATCCACCGGTACTTCAACAGCCTTGATATACGAAAGATCTGACCGGAGAGCAATCTCGGTCATTCCTCCCGCCACGTCAACGAGAGTGCTTCCACCCATATTTTCGTTTGCCGTATAGATGGCGTTTCCGTCTGAATAGAAGATGTTATTATTTCCCGATACCGAAAGGGATACCAGATTTTCGTGGTTCACGAAGAACATATCAGGAATGTAAACCACGTCATCCGGCACAACATACTCTGTCATGCTGTAAGGCATGAAACTTATTCCACGGCCTTCCACTGTTTCATTATTGACATATACCTCCATGTTTACGTAAATAACATTGTTCGATGAAGAATATATACCGCCTTCTCCTACGCTCACATTGTCGAGAGAAGGACAGTTCTCAATGCCAAGAGATGTCATGGATGACGGGAAATAAGCTGTAGTGAGAGAAGGCATATTGTTCAAAGATATACCCTCAATTCCCTTTCCAAAGACAATCTCCTCCACATTAGGCATATCCGAAAGATCGATAGACGAACCTCCCCATCTGTCTTTCGCTCCGTCAGCCAGAGTCACCTTTCCACGTACACTACGAGGCAAGCATATCATGTTGACAGTGCTCTTCTCATAAAGCGCACCGTCCTGAGCAAAGAAAGCAGTGTTGCCTTCGTCAACCGTGATGCTCTCCAACAGGTCGCAATGTTCAAAAGCATACGACTGATAAAGAATCTCGGTTATCGTAGCCGGAAAGGAAACTGTCTTGAGTTTCGTTTTGTAACTCACGGCGTCGCAGTCCACTTTTGTGACAGTATAGACTGTGCCTTCATAACTCGTCTCACTCGGGAGAACTAAATTTTCCACATCACCCGGGGTTGCCAGCAATGTTACAGTATGCTTTTCGGCATCGTTCACTTCATAGCGGTATCCGTCTATGTAAAAGTTCTGGCCGAAGACTGCCATTGACCACATCGAGATGCAGACAATTGATAATAAATAAGTAAATTTTCTCATAAAACTAAACTTGTTTTTTTAATTCATCTCATGAAAGTATTAAGTATCTAAAAAAATCAATCTCTATCGATTTTAAAACAATCACAAAGATAGTTAATATCTATAAACAGGACGTCAATAAAACGTAAAACAATGTTAAATAAGAAAATTTTTCTTTCATAGCATAACGGTGAAACAGAATACATCATCATTTATTTAGAATAAAATCCGTAAGTTTGCAATGTCGTTAAGACACCTCTTATAATTATGAACAAGATAAACTATCAGCTCAGACTTGACGAGATAATAAAGCGCCACACGGCAGCCGGGGAAACGCCTACGCTGCTCCTGCACAGTTGTTGCGCGCCGTGCAGCAGCTATACCATAGAGTATCTGTCGCAGTATTTCCGCATCACGGTGCTCTATTACAACCCGAACATATCGCCCGAATCGGAGTATGACCACCGCATAGAGGAGCAACAGAGGTTCATCAGCGAACTGAAGACGGTGAACCCCGTGAGCTTCGTGGCCGGCGAGTACGACCCGCAGACGTTCTACAACGCCGTGCGCGGACTGGAGAACGAGCCGGAGGGCGGAGCAAGATGTATGGTGTGCTACCGCATGCGGCTCGAACGCGCGGCGAAGATGGCTGCCGAGCTCGGACTCGACTATTTCACCACGACGCTCACAATAAGCCCGCTGAAGCGTGCGGACAAGATAAACGAGATAGGCGAAGAGATAGCCGCGCAGACCGGAGTGAAGTTTCTGCCGTCCGACTTCAAGAAGCGTGGCGGATATCTGCGCTCCATAGAGCTGTCGCGCGAATACGGACTCTATCGTCAGAACTATTGCGGCTGCGTGTTCTCCAAACGTCAGTCGGAAGAACGCAACAACAAGTAAGCATGGACAACTCATCACCCATACTGGCACTCACACGCCAACGCATGCTGCTGCAGATGGAATATGCCTGCGAGAAGGAGAACTTCCGCAAGCAGACCGAAGCCTTCGGCATAAAACGGAAGGTGAAGCGCGGCGACGCGTGGTATCCCGTAAAGACGGGACGCACATACTATAACTCACTCAACCAGGAGGTGCTCGAGATAATAAGACAGGACGAGAGCGACATAGAACACAACTTCGAGTATGGCCGGCCGGTGTGCTTCTTCACAATAAACGAGCACACCAAAGGCGACGAGAAGCACATACGCTACTTCCCGTTCACTGCCACGGTGAGCTTCGCCGAGGCCGACAGAATGGTCGTGGTGATGCCGGAGAGCAGCCGGATACTCGAACTGCAGCGCAGCGAGACGCCCATAGGCATACAGCTTTCGTTCGACGAGACATCGTACAGACTCATGTTCGAGGCGCTCGACCGCGTAATCAATGCCCGCTCTGGACGCCTGGCATATCTGCGCGACCTGTTCTACTCGGGCATGAAGGCGGGACGATTCACGTTCGGTCCGACGCGCTTCCCGTGGCTGAACCCGTCGCAGGAGCACGCCGTAAACGAGATGATGGTGGCTAAGGACGTGATGGTGGTGCACGGACCTCCGGGCACCGGCAAGACAACAACGCTCGTCGAGGGAATCTATGAGACGCTGCGGCGCGAGAATCAGGTGCTGGTATGCGCACAGAGCAACATGGCGGTGGACTGGATTTCGGAGAAGCTTGTAGATCGCGGACTGAACGTGCTGCGCATAGGCAACCCGACACGCGTGAACGACAAGATGCTCTCATTCACCTACGAACGGCGCTTCGAGGCTCATCCCGACTATCCGCAGCTGTGGAGCATACGCAAGGCCATACGCCAGCTGCGCAAGCAACGCCGACGCGGCGACGACTTCCACCAGAAGCTGGAGAGGCTGCGCAGCCGTGCCGTGGAGCTGGAACTGCGCATCAACAACGACCTGTTCAGCGATGCGCGCGTCATAGCATCGACCCTCACGGGCTCTGCAAACCGTCTGCTTGAAGGCATGAAGTTCGGCACTCTCTTCATAGACGAGGCGGCACAGGCACTCGAGGCTGCGTGCTGGATAGCCATAAGGCGCGCCACACGTGTGGTGTTTGCCGGCGACCACTGCCAGCTTCCGCCTACCGTAAAGAGCATGGCGGCACTGAAAGCAGGACTGGGTACCACGCTCATGGAGCGCATCGTGGAGCGCAAGCCTGAGGTGGTGACGTTGCTCACGGTGCAGTATCGCATGAACGAGGAGATAATGCGTTTCCCCAACGAGTGGTTCTACCACGGACAGATAACCACCGCGCCACAGATAAAATACCGCGGAATACTCGACCTCGACTGCCCAATGACGTGGATAGACACGTCCGCACTCGAAGGCAAGGAGGAGTTTGTGGGCGAGAACTTCGGCCGCATCAACCGACAGGAAGCCGAGCTCACCGTCGCCACTCTCATATCCTACTTCAGCAAGATAGGCAAACAGAGGTTGCTCGACGAGAGCATCGACGTAGGCGTAATATCGCCCTACCGCGCACAGGTGCAGTATCTGCGGCGGCTGATAAAGAAAAACGAGTTCTTCAAACCCTACCGTCACCTCATCTCCGTGAACACCGTTGACGGATTCCAGGGACAGGAACGCGACGTGATAGTAATCTCGCTGGTGCGTGCCAACGACGAGGGTCAGATAGGATTCCTGCGCGACCTGCGACGGATGAACGTGGCGATAACCCGCGCAAGGATGAAACTAATAATCCTGGGCGACACTGCCACGCTGACAAGACATCCATTCTACAAGAAACTATACGAACACATAATGAAGGCTAACCGCCCATACGGCGACACAACAGCCTCAACAGACGACAGCGGAAGCGGCGAGACCGCCATCGGCGACGCCACGGAAACAAACACTCAAACACCCGAATTATAATAAAACAGACAGGACATTATGCTTCAACGTGACTATATACTGCGACTCATACGCGAGTTCATGGCAGCTCTCGAACGCATGCTCGAGAAAAAGGAAGTGGCCGACCGGCGCGAGGAGATAAAACAACTCTATGAACAATATGTAGGTCCTTACGCACTCTACCACAACGCGACAACCGACGAAGTGCTGCTCGCACTGGCAGGAATGGACGAGGAACAGCGTCTGCCGCGCATGGAGATGCTTGCCGAACTGTTCTATGCCGAGGCCGACACCGTGTCGAATCCGGAGCGCGACTTCCTTCTGGAGAAGGCTTTCGCGCTGTTCAGCATCATCGAACGGGATGGAAAGACATACTCGCTGAAGCGCAGATGGAAGATGCAGGACATACAAGAGAGAATATCAAACGGACAAAACGGCAAGACCAAGACAGATGAAAATATTCTTCAATCATAAGGAAGAGCTGTGGAACTCGTGGTCGCACGCGGCAGGAATCATCCTGGGCGTGGTGGCAGGAGCGGTGTTCATAGCCTGGTGTCTGCACACCGGCAACATCTGGGCAACCACCGGCATCATTCTCTATCTGTTCGGAATGTTGTGCTCCTACGTGGCTTCCACCGTATATCATTCGCTCAGCGCCTGGTCGAAATGGAAGGAACGGCTGCGCCGCTGGGACCACGCCGCGATCTACTGGCACATCGCCGGCTCCTACTCGCCCATCACTCTGATAGCCCTGCGTGAGTGTGGTGCATGGGGATGGGCACTGTTCGTGTTCATCTGGACGGCTGCCATAGCCGGCACAATCATGAGTTTCCTGCGGCTGAAAGACCACAGCCACGTAGAGACAATATGCTTCGTGGCAATGGGTCTGAGCGTGCTCGTAGCGTTCAAACCGCTTATCGACAGCGTGAGCGACGTGTCTATGGCGTGGCTCATAGCCGAAGGCGTGAGCTACATCACCGGTGCCGTGTTCTACAGTCTGAACAAACGCAGGTTCATGCACACGGTGTTCCACTTCTTCGTTCTGCTCGGATCGGTGTGCCATATATTCGCCGTGTGGCACATACTCATGACCTATCTTTAAACAGAATCATCCTGACTGCTTATCTATTCACAACCTACGATGTAATAAAAACACTAAAACAATCTTCTCAGACATGACAAAGACAAGGACCATATTGCTCATGCTGATGCTTGCCATCGTGGCAGGCACGGCACATGCACGCGGCAAAGGCAAGACACCGGCCGACAAACAGCCGAGAATAATAAACATCATCAACTTCATACGTCAGACCGACTACCGCGTGGAAGACGCCGACCGCAAGCTATACGAGACGGTTTGCCGGCAGGTGGAGCTGGTAAACCGTTACGATCTTCCGGCAACATTCCTGCTCGAATACGACGCGCTCATAAATCCGCTGTACCAGAATCTGCTGAAGACAAAGCTGAAAGAAGGTTCGGAGATAGGCGCATGGTGGGAGCTGACTCAACCGCAGATTGAGGCGGCGGGACTGAAATGGCGCGGCGAATACTCGTGGGTGTCGCACGCAAACATAGCTTTCAGCACCGGCTACACCAAGGAAGAGCGCGAGCGTCTGGTGGATGTCTATATGCAGAAGTTCAAGGAGATATTCGGATATTACCCCAAATCGGTGGGCTCGTGGTTCATCGACGCTCACACACTGGCATATATGCACGACAAGTATGGCATAGAAGCGTCGTGCAACTGCAAGGACCAGATAGGTACGGACGGCTACACTCTGTGGGGCGGATACTGGAATCAGGCCTACTATCCCAGCCGACTCAACGCATACATGCCTGCCCAGACAGCCGAAGGACAGATACCGGTGCCCATCTTCAGGATGTTGGGCAGCGACCCGATATATCAGTATGACGACGGACTGGGCAACGAACGGCAGGGCGTAATATCGCTCGAGCCGGTCTATCCGCACGCCGGAATGAACCGCAAATGGGTGGATTATTTCTTCGACGCACTCACCGACGGCCCGTGTCTTGCCTTCGGATATGCACAGGCAGGACAAGAAAACTCGTTCACCTGGGACAATATGCGCAAGGGACTCGAGATGCAGATGCCGCTCATAGACTCGCTCCGACGTGCCGGACGGCTGCGTGTGGAGACGCTCGGCGAGTCGGGACGATGGTTCAGAAAGAACTTCAAGCTCACTCCTGCCACGGCTGTCACCACGGTGAGCGACGTGCGTGGCGAAGGCAACAAGACCGTATGGTACGACAGCCGCAACTATCGCGCCAACCTGTTATGGGAGAAGGGACGGTTCAGATTCCGCGACATACACTTGTTTGACGAGCGTTTCAAGTCGGAATATCTCGACAAACCGGGCACGGGCAACCAGTTTCTGTTCTACACGCTGCCCGTTATCGACGGCTTCATGTGGAGCAAGGGCGACGACCGCGCGGGACTTATGATTGTGAAAGTGAATGATGACGGAAGCACGGAGGAGCTCCGTCTCGATAATCCTACGGTGAAGGAGCGCGGCAAAAGTGTGCTCGAAGTGAGCGGCACCGACCAAGACGGCCACACATTCAGCATCGTCCTGCGCGACGACCGAATAGAAGTGAGCTCGCCCGACGCCGGCAACGACGACGCTTGGGCACTGCAACTGCACTCCGCTCCCGATGCTCCGCTGCCCTTCACAACAATCGGCGACAAGTCTGTCGAAGCCGTATTCCGCGGCTATTCCTACTCCGTAGGCTGTTCGAAGGGCTGTTTTAAGGAAGTGGATGATAACGGGAACCGCACCATCCGCATCTGTCCGGACAAAGGAAAGATAGCGATTGACTGTGCTCGATGAACCTGACAGAATGTCAATAATTGAGCCGCGAGCGCTCAAAAACACGCCCTTAGACGATGAATAGCAACGCATACGGCAGGGTTGTGTAAACAATTCGGAAAGTTTTCTTTGCAGTGTCTGCAAGTTGAACTATCTTTGCATAAGATATAGCGGCACTCGGGAAATTAAGAGTAAACTCTCTTTCCGCTCGTTGGCAATATCTTTGCATAAGATATAACGGCACTCGGGTGACTTAGGATAAACTCTTTCCGATTATCTGCAATATCTTCATAAGTGAAATAACAACAATACATAATGGACTGGATAAACGCACTTCTCGGCACAAACACGGCCGCACAGACCATCATTGTGCTGTCGATAATAACCGCAGCGGGACTTGCTCTTGGCAAACTTCACATACGCGGTATCTCGCTCGGAATTGCATTCGTATTCTTCGTAGGCATCATCGCCGGACAATTAGGATTCAAAGCAGACCTGCACATGGTGGGATTCGCCGAGACATTCGGACTGCTGCTCTTCGTATATACCCTCGGTCTGCACGTCGGACCGAGCTTTGTGGGAATGATGCGCAACGAAGGCGTGGCACTCAACATGTGGGGACTCGCCGTGATTATCGTCGGCACCATACTGGCAATACTTCTGTGTCCGCTGACCGGCATCAGCATGCCGAACATGACCGGAATACTCTGTGGCGCGACAACCAATACTCCTGCCCTTGCCGCGGCACAGCAGGCACTCAACAGCGCAGGTCTGCCAAGCAGCGGAGCGGCACTGGGATGCGCCGTGACCTATCCGCTCGGAGTTGTCGGAGTGATTCTGGCAATGATATTCATACGCCGTTTCTTCGTAAAGCCTTCCGACCTTGAGCCGCGCAATAATAACACTGAGGACAACACATACATAGCGCAATACATAGTTGTGAACCCGGCACTAAACAACAAAACCATCTCCGAAATATCGCAGATGACCCACCGCCATTTCATCATTTCGCGCATCTGGCGCGACGGAAAGGTGATAGTGCCGCTGGCCGAGACAAAGATGCAGCTGAACGACAGCGTGCTCGTGGTGACCAATATAGACGAATCGGAAGCCATGGACATCCTGTTCGGAAAGAAGGTGGAGAAAGACTGGAACCGCGACAAGGACCGCATCGACTGGAACGCGATAGACAGCAACATGGAGAGTCGCGTCATACTGCTCACACGCACCAGCCTCAACGGCAAGACACTCGGTGCACTGCACATGCGCACAGCCTACGGAGTTAACGTCAGCCGAATAATGCGCGGCGACATCAAGCTGCTTGCAAGCGACGACCTGCGACTGCAATACGGCGACCATCTGACCGTTGTCGGCGCACCGAGCGACATAGAACATGCCGAGAAATTCCTCGGCAACGCCGTCCAAGTGCTCAACGAGCCGAACCTCGGAGCCATATTCCTCGGCATGATACTTGGCCTTGCCATAGGCATGATTCCTATCCATCTGCCGGGAATGAGCGCACCAGTGCACCTCGGCATCGCCGGCGGAGGCATCATAATGGGAATACTCGTGGGAGCACTCGGCCCGCGCGCCCACTTCATCAGCTACACCACGCGCTCCGCATCGCTCATGCTACGCAAGCTCGGACTGTCACTCTATCTGGCGTGTCTCGGTCTGGAGGCGGGCAGCGACTTCTTCAGCACGGTGGTGCGCCCCGAAGGTCTGATGTGGGTTGCCACAGGATTTATCATCACTGTCGTGCCTCTCATCATCGTGGGTCTGCTTGCCCTGCACACACGCAAGTTCGACTTCGGCACCATCTGCGGCATTCTCTGCGGCTCGATGGCCAACCCCATGGCGCTGAGCTACGCCAACGACACACTCAAAGGCGACACCGCCGCCGTGAGCTACACGTCGGTTTATCCGCTCGGGATGTTCGTCCGGGTGATAATAGCACAGATAATCATCATGTTCTCCGTCTGAACACTTATCACGAATACATGCTCACCTATACATAACAACCCCGACGTCGCTTCGCGCTGACGCCGGGGTTGTTTCGTATTATGCCGCGACCTGCGTCATGACAGGCCGCCTTCAGCACAGTTTTACTTGTTCATGATGCCGCGTATCTCCTCGACAATCTGCTCGTCGGTGAGCTTGTTGTCGCGCATCAGCTGCCGGACATCGTAGCGGTCGTAAAGCGCTTTCTCCACACCGAAGTTCATTGTCTTCATGTCCGACGGACCATAGAAGCGGCTTATGCGCTCGCCGAAACCGCCGTCCACACAGCCATCCTCAAGCGTTACAACCAGCTGATGGTCTGCCTTCAGGCTCTCAAGCAGCTCCTCGTCAGTGCCGCTGATGTAGCGCGGATTTATCACCGTAGCCTCTATGCCGCACTCCTTCAGCGCGTCGGCCACACGTTCTGCCTTGGCGAAGAAGTTGCCCAGACCTATCAGAGCCACGTCTTTGCCGCGGCGAACCACCTTGTAGCGGTTGAGCTCTGAATAGTCGGTGTCGCACGGTTCGGCGCTGTGATGCACCTCTCCTTCCGGCACACGCAGTGCGACAGAATATTTGTCCTGCTCTATTGCCCACTTCTCCATGGCTATCATCTCCTCCACCGATGCCGGAGCGAGATATACAAGGTTTGGAATATGGCTCAACATCGGGATGTCGAAGAAGCAGATGTGAGTGAAATCATTCATTCCGAAGACCGACGCCCCCACCACGTTTATCACGGCTGGATTGCCGTTCACGCAGAGGTCCTGCGCCATCTGGTCGTAAGTACGCTGCAGGAAAGTGGCGTAAGTGCTGAACACCGGATGCGCACCGCGGCGCGCCATGCCCGACGCCATTGCCACTGCCTCTTCCTCGGCGATGCCCACATCCACGTGCTGTGCGCCCGCCTCGCGGCGCTGTTCGGGTCCGAAGCCCAGCGATGCCGGCACGGCTGCCGATATGCACACCAGCTTCTCGTCGCGCTTCATCTCCTCTCTGAGCCAGTTGCCCAGAATCTGTGCCGAGCTCTCCTTAGCCTCGACAGGCTTCAGCTCGCCCGTCTCTATGTCGAACGGCATGTTCCAGTGCCACTTCTCCTTGTTCTCCACGGCCGGATCCCATCCGTGTCCCTTCTCCGTGTGTATATGAACCACTGTCGGATGCGGAGTGTCCTTGACGGCCTTGAAAGCCTCGATGAGCGTCTCTATGTTGTTGCCCTGCTCCACATACCTGTACTCGAAGCCCATAGCCTTGAATATGTTCAGCTCGGCCTCGCCGTTTGTCTCGCGCAGCAGTTTAAGGTTGCGGTACAATCCGCCGTGGTTCTCGGCTATGGACATCTCGTTGTCGTTCACCACGATTATTATGTTTGTGCCCAGCTCGGCAGCCATGTCGAAGCCCTCGAAAGCCTCGCCTCCGCTCAGCGAGCCGTCGCCTATCACCGCTACCACATTCTCCTTGCCTCCGAGAATGTCGCGTGCCTTCTGCAGACCGGTGGCAAGAGCTACCGACGTAGAGGTGTGACCAATCTCGAAGCAGTCATACTCCGGAGATTCGGCCGGACTGCTGTAGCCCGACACCTCGGCCATGCGCGTGCTGTCGATGAATCCGTAAGCACGTCCCGTAAGCATCTTGTGCGGATATATCTGGTGCGACACATCGAACACGATCTTGTCTTCCGGCATATTGAATACATAGTGCAGTGCAATCGTAGCCTCAACGAATCCGAGGTTAGGACCCACGTGTCCGCCTATCATACTGTCACGTTTGAGTATGCCTCCGCGTATCTCGGCGGCAAGAAGTCTCAGTTTTTCTGCCGGCAGGTTCTTGATGTCTGCCGGTGATTTTATATTTTCAATCAACATATTTATATAATAATGTACTGTTACGTTATTCTGAACAACTCTCTGTTTCACGCTCGGTGCAGGGCGCTGCATTCACATCCCGCACCTTCACGATGCAAAGATACTACAAAATCATTTCTTCCGGAAATATTTGCCTTTACCATTTTTACGGTAAATCATACCTTCATCAACGACTGCCACGCACGTCGCGACCCAACGCCATCGGGACAGCGGCGCGCCACGGACATAAAACAAAAAAGGTTGTATCTGACTCCAGATACAACCCCGCATAACTCTAACCTCACGGCCAAAAATTATCGCATGATGAAATTACTTTTTATTTTATTACGTATTTCTTACCGTTCATGATGTATATGCCCTTCGGCAGATTCTTGAGCGATGTGCCGTCAGCCACCTTCTGGCCGTTAATGTTATATACACCCTCATGAGCATTGTCGCCAGGCAGTTCGGTAACGATGCCGTTGATGTCGGTTGTTCCACCTTCACCTTCGATGGCCATCACCTTAGAATTGCTGCTCGTGGTAAGATCGGTTATGTACCAGCATGTACCGAGCAGACCATCCCATGCTTGCGGCAGATGATACATCTTGCCACCCGACATGACGTATGAGCCTTTAGGAGCATATTCAGGACGATGATAGAAGTATGTGTAACTTAGTTTTCCATCCGTTACTTCTACTGTATTATTATTATCCGGAGTGACCATACCTTCAGGACAGCTCACACCATTGATGGTGTAGATATTTCCGTATGGGAAAGTCACTTTCTGTGAAGGTACATCAGGGTCGTTTTCTTTTTTCACAAGGAATTCGTATTCCTTACCTTCTAGAACCTCAGGACCTTTTGTCACACAGATAAGATAGCATCCTCCGCGCTCTATTGCTGGTTTGGTGTAATCGCTGAGATTGACCGGTGTGAACAATATCTGATCCTTGTTCTGTGGGTTAACACCCTCAAGTTTGCAGAGTTTGGCGTCTTCACCGAATGTCTCTGTTATCTGAGAACCTGTTACATCACAAGGCAATGTTATGGCATTCCATGCATTCAACACGAACTTGCGGCTGAGGTGGAACGGATACGGCTGTAAGTATGTGTTCTGATCAACCTCTTTTACATCACGCTGGTAAGCGTCAAGACCTATTTCGTTATCTCCAACATAATACAGGCCGAAGTTGTCTACATATACACGACCTTTCATACCTTTCTTTTTCACACCCAGCTTCAGAGTACCGTCTTCTCCAACATTAACATATACTCTTACTCTATGGAAAGACTCGTCCGGTTCGTATGCATTTCCCTTCGCAAGGAAATAGGCTGCTGCGACGTTGCGGCGGAAATATTGCTTATTTGTTCCCTTAAGTGCATCAGAAAGAGTTGTCACATCAGCATCAAAAAGATCATAATCTTCCCCGTCGAGCATAGGTATCAATGTCTCTGCTTCGTTAGCGAACAGATATGCGTTTGAAGCTGTAGTATGATTTTCTGTTTGATAACCATTATCATATCTGCATTCGTCATCCTGATCGAAGAAAGCCTGTGCCTCTACCATATAAAGTCCAGGTTTCAGACCTGTGATTTCCTGATAGAACTCTACGGGAGACTGCTCACTCGCTTCAACAGCTCCTATCTCAAGACATCCGAAAGCACCGTATTTCCTCGCATAGGCATTATTATTATCAAAACCTTCTGCACCTTCTTGGATAGCTCCAAGCATCGGATGAATGGTAGTGCAATAGTCATCTGTAGCTTTGTGAAGATTATCAGACGTAGACCAGAACAGGTTACTATCATCACTCACATTTCTGAGGAAGCGTGAGTTTCCTATAAGTCCGGTAATGTTGTAACGGCCCTGCTGTGCGACTTTTGCCAATATTGTATTATAATCGTCACGCTTTATCAGACACCATTCATCCTGTGTTCTTGTACTTACATGAACATAGCCAACGCCAACGCCACCAGAATAATAACTATACCAATAAGTTCTTTGTCTATCACCACTAAAGGATAACTTATATATCTTATTTTTTCCGTCTACTGGGGTGAAACTTATATCAGAATCATCTGTGCCTCTGTCTATATATGTCTTAAATGTATTCCTGGCACCTCCTTCGTTCCAGATATCCACACCAAGACATCCACCTTCATGAGATGGATTATAAATAGCAGACTCAAGTCTATATTCTCCATATTCTCCCTCAGTTGTTTTAGTAACCTCAAAGCGTATTCCTCTATCGCTCAATACAGCCTGCGCTCCGAATTCTCCACCACCATGCACGAATTTCTTGTTGGTAACATTATACAGATAGACATATTCACCTGTACCTGCAACATCCGCAGGATCGACAGCCTTCTCCAGCAGCATGTTGTCAATGGTCGTCTGGGCGAAGCCACTCTGTGTGCCACCCAATATCAGGAACAATATCCCGATAAACAATTTAGTAAAATGCTTCATGTTATTTCCTTTCAAAAATTATACACCGTTATTTGTTACACACATTAATCCCACACGGAATGAGACTTCACACCATATCTATTCTCAGGATTCTCCAAGTCCGTTCCGTCGTTACCGGGCATACCTTCTTCACCTTCTATAATGTCAAAGCCAGGATCTGTCGGATCGCCGCCGGGATTATACGATGAAAAACTTGCCATAACCGGCTCAGCCTCCATACCAATAACCGTAACCAGAGGTTTCACATACTTTTTTTTCTTCATGTCCTTATTAGTTTATAGTTTCTGTTATTAATGTTCATTATTCCATTTCGTCTACGACCAAAGTTCCTGTACGACATTGCGTACAAGGCAAGAAGTACTCAATTATTAAGAATTGATAGCGACATAACATATATTTTTGCCTAAAGATTGACGTTGATTAGAGCGGCAAATTCTTTTTATTTATTTATTTATTTTTTTTAATTTTCAGATATTTTGCTTAATTACATCTTTGTATATCATATACCTCATTTATAGAGGTATATACTATTTGTAAGCGGCATAAAACAGATAAAAATAAGTGTATCAGAGGGTTAGCAGTTTGTTATATATTTTCCGCCGATTGTGACTTTTATCCGTTAAATTATGTGAACGCGAAGGCTTTTGTAAGCATAATATTTTGTTACAAAGCATATAATGGATATCTTTGTCGAAGATTTCTTTTAAAAAAAATATTAATATTGATATACCTCTATAAATAAGGTATATACTTTTTTTAAAATCATTCGACATATCAAACAGATTTTAGTACTCGCCCCGTCCGGAATGTGTTTACAGGCCGTTCATTTCGCGTCAGCCTGCACGCATCCGCCGTCCACATCCCTGTGCCCCGTCCGTCGCATCACGACAGGTGCGCTACCGCCGTATTTCGTCGCGCAACGCCAATCCACGGACAGGCAACAGGTAAAGCCGACGACGATAATGTATAAATATACAGTTCTGCAAATCGGTTTTGCATAAATATTCACCCTCAACTCGAAATTAAGCCACTTATTTCGCGCCGCAAAACTTTTGGCCGCAAATACGCGAGTTTTGAGCGGTTTGCGCAAGTGGTTGTCAGTCAGCGGTTTGCGCTTTACGGCAATCCGACGGTCTCAATGTCGCGTTGCAAAATGGCCCATATTGCAGTCCGAAATGGCCCATTTCGTGCTGCGATATGCCCTATATCGTGCTCTGATATGGCCCGTTTCAGGGTGCGAAAAAGCCCATTTCGCAAAACCGACCGATTTTTCGTGCCTTTCGGAAGCGGGAATCATACGGGTAGATAAAGAAAATTACGTCCGGAAAAGCCCTTTTCACCGCGCTCCGTTTTCTATTTCGCGAAAAAATTTTGTCAGGATTTTTTACTTTTCAAATTGCATATATATGCAGAAAAACGGGTCATGAAGCCCGTTCCGCCACTGCCTGCCCGGCTGACTCACCGCGCCCGGTCGAGCCTCGTCCGCCTGCAAGCCGCGCAACGGAATGGCGCACCGTATATCTGTAAAAATGGTTGATTTCTCCGTAATATCTTTGCGGCCGCCGACAATGTTTTTGCATATCTTTGCACCGTGGGCGTAACATTGCTGCGCACGACGCGCAGCCCCACTCTACCGCCATACATCTGCGAGCGTGTGCACAGCCCTTGCGACAAGCCCTGTGCACACGCCACAGTTTACCGACGAAAGGCACGTAGCGGCACGCAACAACAGGGCGCGCCGTGCGCCGAATGACAGACAGTAAGGCGTAACGCTATTTTTTTGTATCCGAGATGCGGATATTTCCGTTTTTTTCATAACTTTGTCAACATATAAGACCTTTAACAGTCTCATTCTGAAACAATCTGACAAAGCGCACACCGCCACCGCGACGCAACCAGCACGACAGGCGACGGCACGACATATCAACACACGCCCACACAAGGACACGACGTCCTGACAAACCGGACAAAACCATTTAAACAATAAAACTATATGATCAGAAGACTTTTGCTTTCCACACTTGTATTATTATTGTCGGCAGCCGCAATGGCGCAGTCGAAGGTTTACGTGACGCGCGACATCTCGCCCGAATCTCTCATAAAGATATACGAGGCACTCGGACGCAAGGCAAAGGGCCGCGTGGCAGTGAAAGTGAGCACCGGCGAGGCCGGCAACCCCAACTATCTGCAGCCCTCGCTCATCGGTCCGCTGGTGAAAAAGGTGAAGGGAACAATCGTAGAGTGCAACACGGCATACGGCGGACGCCGCAGCAGCACGGAGGAACACATGCGCGTGGCTGAGGAACACGGATTCACCAAGATTGCCAAGGTGGAGATAATGGACGCCAAGGGCGAGTTCAAGATACCGGTGCGCGACACCACCAACATAAAGTACGACCTCGTGGGAACGGGACTGAAGAACTACGACTTCATGATAAACCTCGCCCACTTCAAGGGTCATCCCATGGGCGGCCTGGGCGGAGTGATAAAGAACCAGAGCATAGGCGTGGCCTCTGCCAACGGCAAGGCGTACATCCACTCGGCGGGCTATCAGGACAAGGTGGAGGGTGTCTGGGGACACACTCAGAATCAGGACGGTTTCCTCGAGTCGATGGCTGCGGCCGCACAGGCAGTGGCCGACTACTTCGGCGACAACATTCTGTACATCAGCGTGATGAACAACATGTCGGTGGACTGCGACTGCGTGTCGAAGCCTGAGAGTGTGAAGCTGAAGGATTACGGCATTCTGGCATCGCTCGACCCCGTGGCTCTCGACCAGGCTTGCGTGGACATCATCTTCAACATGACTCCAAGCGAGGGCAACGACAACGCTCCGCTCGTTGAGCGCATCAAGTCGCGCCACGGCACACACACCATAGAGCACGCGGAGAAGATAGGTCTGGGCAGCCGCAAATATCAGCTCGTCAACATAGACAAATAAACATAACCATACAATAACATTATGCAACACGAAGCCAAACTGTACACTCTCTCACTCAGAGAGCAGCGCACCTATGTGCTCACCGCTCTCTTTGTGCTCGGCAACATAGCCTTGCCGCAGTTGTGCCATCTGGCACCCTACGGCGGACAGATGTTTCTGCCGATATTCTTCTTCACACTCATAGGAGCCTACAAATACGGTCTCACCGTAGGTCTTGCCACCGCAGTGCTCTCGCCCATCGCCAACTCGCTGCTCTTCGGACGCCCCGCCGGCGCAATGCTTCCGCCGATGCTGTTGCAGTCGGTGCTGCTCGCCGTGGTGTCGGCAGCCCTCGCCCGCCGCATGGCCGACAGGGTTACGCCCGCCGCTCTGGCGTGTGTGGCCACAGGCTGTCTGCTCGCCGGTCTGCTCATAGAGCGCGCCATGATGAGCGTCGACCACAGCGTGCTCACCTCCCTGGTGCGCGCCGTGCCGGGACTTCTGCTCCAGACATTCGGAGGATATTATCTCATCAGAAAACCATAAAACCACTGAAAGATGCTGAGAAAGACAAGAATAATACTCGCAGCGGTGTTCTATGTGCTCATCACGCTGCTGTTTCTCGACTTCACGGGCACGCTGCGCTTCTGGCTCGGATGGACTGCCAAGATACAGTTTCTGCCGGCCGTGCTGGCGCTGAACGTACTGGTGGTGCTGGCACTCATCGTGCTCACGCTCATTTTCGGACGCATCTACTGCTCCGTAATCTGTCCGCTGGGCGTCATGCAGGACATCATCGCGCGCCTGGGACGGCGCGGACGCCGCAACAAATACAGCTATTCGCCCGAAAAGAAGTGGCTGCGCTACGTCATGCTTGCCTTCATGGTGGTGACGCTCGTGGCGGGACTGGTGCCGTTGGCGGCGCTCATCGCCCCCTACAGCAGCTACGGACGCATGGCCGCAAACCTGCTGCGACCCATATATATAGGTGTGAACAACCTGCTGGCCATGGCAGCCGAGCGTTTCGACAGCTACGCTTTCTATGAACGCGACGTGTGGGTGCGCTCGTGGGCTACGTTTGCCGTGACTGCGGTGTCGTTCGTTGTCATTGCCGTTCTGGCGTGGCGCGGGGGCCGTACCTACTGCAACACCATCTGTCCTGTGGGCACGGTGCTCGGCTTTTTATCGCGTTTCTCGTGGCTGAAGATACGCATCGACGAGAGCAAATGCACCAGTTGCCGCCTCTGCGAACGCAACTGCAAGTCGGCATGCATTGATGTCAAGAACCATAAAATAGACTACAGCCGCTGCGTGGCGTGCGGCGACTGTCTCGGAAAATGCAAGTTCGACGCCATAAGCTACACCACGCGCAAACCCAAACCGGCCGTTGCAAAGGCGGCAAAGGCTGAAGGCGGCGCAAAGGTGGATACCTCGAAGCGCGCTTTCCTCTTAGGAGCGGTGACGGCGGCTGCATCGGCTGCCATAGCCGAGGAGAAGGTTAAGCTGGACGGCGGACTGGCAAAGATAGAGAAAAAGGTAAGCCCCGAGCGACAGACACGCATCACTCCGCCGGGATCTTTGTCGGCACGGCACATGGCCCAGCACTGTACGGCGTGCCAGCTGTGCGTCGCCGAGTGTCCTAACGACGTGCTGCGGCCATCCACAAAGCTCGACACCTTCATGCAGCCCGAAATGTCTTACGAGCGCGGCTACTGCCGTCCGGAATGCACACGCTGCTCTGAGGTGTGCCCGACGGGTGCCATCAAGCTCACCACGAGCGCCGAGAAGACGGCCATACACTTCGGTCACGCCGTGTGGATAAGAAAGAACTGTGTGCCGATAACCGACGGACAGGCCTGCGGCAACTGCGCGCGCCACTGCCCGGTGGGTGCCATCACCATGGTGCCTCTCTATCCCGAGGCACAGGAGGAAGAGCACAAGGACGAGAAGAAAGCGCGTCTGAAGATACCGGTGGTCAACGAAGAGATGTGCATCGGATGCGGAGCGTGCGAGAATCTCTGTCCTTCGCGGCCGTTCCCGGCAATCTACGTGGAGGGTCACGAGGTGCACCGCAGAAGATGAGCACACGCACATCACCGACACAAATAATTGTCAACACACAATAAAGAAACATATATGACTAACATAAAAGACAAGATATCACGACGGGGATTCCTCAAACTCATGGGCGGAACGGCTGCCACGGCTACGGCGGCAATGACGGGATGCAAGGAGAAGGACCTCTCGACAGAAGACGACTACAAGAATCAGGTGGAACCGCCGAAGGGTAAGATGACCTTCCGCACCGACCCGAAGACGGGTCAGAAGGTCTCGATACTCGCCTACGGAATGATGCGTCTGCCGTCAGAAGAGCGCGGATCGGCACGCGAGAACGCCGACGCGCCCATCGATCAGGAGCAGGTGAACCGCCTCGTCGACTATGCCATAGAGCATGGTGTGAACTATTTTGACACGTCACCAATGTACTGTCAGGGCATGTCGGAGCGCGCTACGGGCATCGCTCTGAGCCGTCATCCGCGCAATTCTTACTTCATAGCCACCAAGATGTCGAACTTCGCGGCAGAGAATCAGACGCGCGAAGGGTCGATAGCCATGTTCGAGAACTCGCTCAAAGAGCTTCAGGTGGATTACATCGACTTCTATCTGCTCCACATGATCGGTGGAAGCGGCATGGAGGAATTCCGCCGCCGGTTCATCTACAACGGCATTCTCGACTGGCTGCTCGAGCAGCGCGAGAAGGGACGCATACGCCATCTGGGATTCTCCTACCACGGCGACGTAAGCGTGTATGACTATCTTCTGGCCAACCACGACAAATATAAGTGGGACTTTGTGATGATTGAGCTCAACTATCTTGACTGGAAACACGCCAAGGACATCAACGACAGCAACACCAATGCCGAGTATCTCTACAACGAACTCGACAAGCGCAAGATTCCCGTTATGGTGATGGAACCGCTGCTCGGAGGCCGTCTGTCCAACGTACCTGAGCCGATTGCCGTGGAGATAAAGCAGCGCGCGCCGGAGAAGACGGTGGCGTCGTGGGCGTTCAGATATGCTGCCAGCAAGCCGCGCGTGCTCACAGTGCTGAGCGGAATGACCTATATGGAGCATCTGAAGGACAATCTGCTCACGTACAGTCCGCTCGTTCCGCTGAAAGAAGAGGAGGAGGACTTCCTCGAGCAGATAGCGAAGAAGATACTGACGTTCATGCTCATACCGTGCAACGACTGCAAATACTGCATGCCGTGCCCATACGGTGTTGACATTCCGGGCGTACTTCTACACTACAATCTCGTGAAGAGCGAGGAGCGGCTGCCCGAAGACAAGCGCGACCCGAACTACGCACGCTACCGCCGCGAGTTCATCATCGGACAGAACCGCGCCGTGGATGAGGAGCGCCAGGCCAACCACTGCATAGGCTGCGGACAATGTGTGCCGCACTGCCCGCAACGCATCGACATCCCGACACGCCTGCACGAGATAGACCAACTTGTTGAAAGATTAAAACAGAAGCTATGAGACTGACGGCAATCTGCATGGCTCTCATGGCATCGGCGGCGGCCGGTGCCGAAACAACTGTATTCAATGATTCCATCAGGCAGAACATCGCCGAGGTGGTGGTCACGGGTACACGCAACACCACCGACGTGCGACATCTGCCCATGACCATATCCACCGTCAGCCGCAAACAGCTCACGGCCGACTTCCGCGAGTCGGTATTGCCCACAGTCAACGAGCTTGTACCGGGACTGTTCGTCACGAGCCGCGGAGTGATGGGCTACGGAGTGTCCACCGGAGCGGCGGGTTCGATAAAGCTGCGCGGCATCGGCAGCGGTGCGTCCATGCTTGTTCTCGTGGACGGACAACCGCAGTATGCGGGCCTCTACGGCCATCCCATACCCGACGCGTGCCTCACCATGACGGCGGAACGCGTGGAAGTGCTGCGCGGACCGGCCTCACTGCTCTACGGTTCGAACGCCATGAGCGGCGTGATGAACATCGTTACGCGACAGGCAAAAGCCGACGGCGTAAGGACAGACATATCACTCGAGGGCGGATCGTACGGTTCGCTGCACGGCGAAGTGGGCAACGAGGTGAAGTCGGGACGATTCTCCAACGCCGCCGCACTGTCCTACAGCCGCACCGACGGGCACCGTCCCAACTCGCAATTTGAGCAGTTCGCCGGATTCATCAGGCCCGTATGGACATTCAACGACAACTGGAAGGCGAGCGGCGAGGCCAATGTGACCTACTTCAAAAGCTCGAACCCCGGAACGGTATCGGCTCCGCTGATAGACAACGACATGAAGATAACACGCGGAACGGCCGCCCTTGCGCTGGTGAACGATTACGACCGCACCTCAGGAGCGCTGCGGGTGTATTACAACTGGGGCCATCACAACATAAACGACGGCCACACCGCCGACGAGAGTCCGCAGACATCGCTATATCTGCACGACGATGTCATGGCGGGAGTATCGCTCTATCAGAGTATGGAACTCTTCGAAGGCAACCGCACAACGGTGGGTTTCGACTACCAGCACTTCGGCGGAAAGGCTTGGAACAGGGCCATTGAGGGAGGCGCAGAGAAGGTGATAGCCGACAAGACGCAGGACGAATTCGCCGGATATGTGGACTTCAGACAGGACATAACGCCGTGGCTCACGGCAGGAGCAGGACTGCGTGTGGACCATCATTCGCGCTCGGGCACACAGCTCGTACCGCAGGGAGGTCTGTCGTTCCGACTCTCGTCCGACGCCGAGATAAGGGCAATGGTGAGCCGCGGATTCCGCAATCCGACCATAAAGGATATGTATATGTTCAATCCTAAGAACCCCGATCTGGAGGCGGAAAGTATGACCAACTACGAGCTGTCGTGGTCGCAGCGGTTCATGGACGGCCGTCTGAAGGCCGGAGTGAACGTGTTCTACCTCAAGGCCGACAACCTCATAACGACCGTATTCACCGACGGACGACCGCTGAACATGAACACCGGCAAGACGGAGAACAGCGGTGTGGAGGCCGAAATGGCGCTGCGCGCATCGCAGAACCTCACCGTCAACGCCAACTACAGCTATCTTCACACGAGCGCACACATCACCGGCGCACCCGAGCACAAGCTGTATGCCGGCGCGACATACACCCTTAACCGACTCACCCTGAACACCGGACTGATGTATTTTGCCGGTCTGCTCACCAGCGAATCGACCGACGACACATCGCACGCCGCCCTCTGGCACCTCACGGCAAGCCTGCGCGTGGGCAAGGCACTGCATCTGTATGTGAGAGGTGAGAACCTCCTCGCACAGAAATACGAGATAAATAAAGGTTTCACAATGCCTCGGGCAACTGTTGCAGCGGGCATGAAACTTAATCTGTAATAATTTTCATACACTGTGGAGCGCGGCATTTTGAAACTTCAAAATTTGCTGCGCTCCTTCTTTTACTGTATCTTTGCACGATATTATAAAAGCCCGACATCATGAATAAAAGTCTTTCATTATGCCGGCTTATGCCCTTATGAGCATTAATAACGGAGCATACCGAACAACCAAAAAGGAAAACTGAGATATATTATGAAAACATTCGGGAAAAACATTCCCCTCATCGCAGTTGTTGTCATAGCCATGGCAATGCTGCTGCCGTTTCTTTGGCAAAACGACTTCTTCAGCATGGACGAGCCACGCGAAGCACTGGTGGCCGTATCGATACTTAAAGACGGAAACCTGATACTGCCCTTCACATCGGGTGGCGACCTTACGGCTTTCCCGCCACTCTACCATCTGTGCGTGGCACTGTTGTCGCTGCCGTGGGGTCACGTGAGCGAGTTCAGCTCGCGACTGCCCGCCGCCCTGTCGCTGATAGTCATGTGCGCGGTGGTCTTCGCCTTCATGCGCAGACGCACGACAACCCTGCGCGCCATGCTCGCCCCGCTGATTATGCTCACCGCCTACGGCCTTCACCGCGACGCCCTGACATGCAATCCCGGCATCATGGCCACAGCCTTCGCCACCGGAGCAATGCTTCTGCTCTACCGCTGGCATGAGAACGGCGACCGACGCCTGCCTCTCGCGGCCACGCTATGCATGGCTCTCACCGGACTGACCACCGGTCCGTTCATGGTGTTGCTGCCGCCGATAGTGATGTATGTCTATCTTCTCGTGCGCGGCGAAGGCGGAAAGAGCGCAGCCGCGAAGTTGGCCTTATGCACCGTCATCGCGCTCGTCGTGCCGGCACTGTGGTATGTCGCCGCATTCATGCAGACCGGCGGACGCTTCGGCGAGCTGTTCATGGCCTACCACTACGGTTCGCTCAAGGGCATAACCACCCAAAACCTGTTCGACCATAACTTCATAGGCAACCTGGCATACGCCGCCACCGGTTTCGCGCCCTGGCTCATATTCATTGTATTTACGCTCTTTGCCCGTCCGTGGCGGAGCGCAGGCATTGTCCCCACTTTCCGTGCACTGGCGCAATACATGCGCACGACGTCGCCGCTCACAGCCTTCACCTTCACCGCAACGCTCACGCTTTTGGTACTCTCATGGCTGCCAACGGGCAATCATGACATAAGCCTCCTGTGCTGCCACGTGTTCCTTTCCATGTTCACCGCGCTCTACATAGCATGGCTGTCGCGCCGCCACAACAGGCGTGCGGTGGAAGCATTCGCAGCCTTCACCGCGCTCATGGGCATACTCTTCAGCGTTGCTTTCCAGGTGTTGCAGTCGGGCGTGTTCTCCGGTATATTCTTCGGCGAGCACAAGTCCAACGCCCGTATGTCGATGATTAAATCGCTCTACGACATCACCCCCGACGCCACCGAATCGACTCTGATGCTCATCCCCGCCATAATAGGAGTACTCCTGGCGGTAGTACTGTGCTTCAGACGCCTGCGCCACAACGTCCGCACGCTCACACTCGGAACGCTCTGCGTGATGTTCGCGGTATATATCGCGCTCGACGCCGTGTGCCGTCCTACGATGCTCAACATCGTATCGCTCCGCCAGATGACCGGCGTGGTGAACAAGATATTCCCCAACCAGAAACTGTACTCGTACATATCAAAGCCGGGCATGCACTTCTTCGGAGCCGAATACTACCTCGGCAAGCAGATAGAGGCGTTCGAGAACCCTGCTCCCGACAGCCTCGGAAGGGTGAGCAAACCGTCAAGCGGAGTGCTGCTCGTGCCCGAGAGGGACGGCGACCGATTCGTGGCACGCCACAAGGACTATGTATTCATGCGCCGCATGCGCTCACTGGGACACCCTACTGAGGTGCGCGACAGAATAAGATTCTATAAGTTCATGCGCATAACCAAGCAGAACTCAGCCCAGAAGATATACGACTCGATGTCGATAAAACTGCAATAAAGCACATCTGTATGCAGCCTAAGGACATGAAACAGCAACCATACGTGAGGCTCGAGAAGCTGTGCATAGGCTACCGCACGGGCCGACACGGACAGCGAACAGTGGCAAGCGGGATAGACGCCACGCTGCCCGCCGGACAGCTGACATGCCTCATAGGCCGCAACGGAACGGGAAAATCGACCTTGCTGCGCACCGTGGCGTCGCTGCAGCCACGGCTCGGAGGCAGGATATACATAGACGGAACCGACAGCGCGACACTCTCGCAGAAGGAGATGGCGCAACGTGTGAGCATAGTGCTTACGGCACCGCCGAGCACCATAAACATGGATGTGGCGCAGCTCGTGTCACTCGGACGCGCGCCATACACCGGAATGTGGGGAACGCTGAAGGGCAACGACCTGAGGGCGGTGCAGCGTGCTCTCAAACTGACAGGCATAAACGACATAGCCCGACGCACCGTCACCACCCTGAGCGACGGACAGCGACAAAAGGTGATGGTGGCGAAAGCGCTCGCGCAGGAAGCGCCGCTGATGCTGCTCGACGAGCCCACCGCCTTTCTCGACTACCCGTCGAAGGCGCGCCTCATGCAACTGCTCGCCCGACTGGCACACGAGGAGGGCAAGACCATACTGCTCTCCACACACGACATGGAGATGGCAATACGCACTGCCGACAGGCTCTGGCTCATGGACGAACACTCGCTCACAGAGGGCACGACGGAGCAGATGACGGCAGACGGAACGATAGACCGGTTCACCGACGGACTGATGCCGCAATATGTCACGGCGCAGCCGGGCCGACCGGAGAGCCGCGACAACGACGACGACAGAAACAAAACACTCTAAAACATTATACGATATGGAGAACGATTTTATTAAACTTATCAACACGCGACGCAGTTGCCGCAAGTACAAGACGCAGCAGGTGGACGACCAACTGCTCGAAGAGGTGCTCAAGGCAGGAACATACGCGCCTACGGGTCACGGCTCGCAGTCGCCTTTCATCGTGGCCGTGCAGAACAGCGAGCAGCGCGCCACACTGACAAAGATGAACGCCAAGGTGATGGGTGTCACCTCCGACCCCTACTACGGCGCACCGACAATAGTACTGGTGTTCGCTCCCGACAACTATGCCAACGCATTCCAGGACGGCAGTTGCGTGCTCGAGAACATGATGCTCGCCGCACACGCACTGGGACTTGCCTCTTGCTGGATAAACCGTGAGCACGAGATGTTCATGACTGACGAAGGCAAGGAGCTGATGAAACAGTGGGGACTGCCCGACGGACTCATCGGCATAGGCGCGCTGTCGTTGGGATATGCCGACGCGGAGCCAAAAGAACCGAAACCGAGAAAAGAAGATTACTACCGCGTGATACGCTAATGACGTGACTGCGACAGGCTCTGCCTGCGACGCGGCATAAGACTATCCACGCGACGATGACGCACAGACGGCGGCACAAAAACATGTGTCGCCGTTTTTTTATGGCTGAATATATGAGGGCAGGATATATTCCATGTGTATGGGCTTTATTCACCGAAGATTATGGAATGACGGAAAATTTGCTGAAAACACGTGGCTGTATGAAGCGCGGGAGTGAGGGCTTCAGGTAATCATAGATTGACATTATTAGAATAATAAATCCACACTGCCATAACATTAAATTCATATTGATATAACGATAAATCCACGTTATCATAATAATAAATCCCAACTGCCACGACAATATATCCACACCGACATAACAATAAATCCCATTTGACATAACAATATATCCGCTTCACCGCAACCGATAAACCTTAACCGCAATGGCGACACATATTTTCGGCTCGCCGGATAAATACATCCCGTGCCTTTCCCCACGTCTTATACCGCCATATTTGGAGCAAATCCGCACTACATACTTACAATTTTTCTTGACTAAATTTTGACAAAATATTTTCGCAAAAGAGATGTAAAGGAATGTTAAATCATCCATAATAGGGGAGATTTAGGATAATATCTCCTTTTGATATACCCCATAACATAGTCCGAAAAGATACATTCCGCTTTCCGAAATAGCCCATTTCGCATTACGATAAAGCCCATATTAGGTCGCGATATGGCCTATTTCAGCACCCAATATAGGCCATTTCGCAAGCCGAAATGGTGCTTTTTGCAATGCAAAGAAATGCCACTTAAACATAAGTTACTGATATTCAATGCTATATGATAACCTCTCATAATCCGCGTATTTGCGCCCGAAGACAACCCAGCTCGCAAATACGCGCTTATTTTTCGGGGTATATCTGGAAAAGACGACCGGAATATCAAAATCCGGTTACAATCTGAAAGTCACCCATACAGCTTTCTTTTTAAACGTATAAGACAACGCTCGTCCGGACATTTAACCCGAATCAGTCATTAAATTCAGTCAGAATTTTGCTTTATATAGAGCATATTTTCGTTGTATTTTTCTTAACATAGCCCGCTATGCCTGCAAAAAATCCAACAAAAGAGGCCGATAGAAAACAAAAAGACGGCTGAAAACATGAATGTATAAAATATATAAAAAACCTATGCGGTCTAACATCCGATTGCGGTTTAAGTGTGTATTTTGACACCATTACATCAAAAAAAACTGCAAAAACATCTGCCATACAGAATAATTCTATAACTTTGCTTTCGGTAATCATAGCGATTATTATTTGTAATTCTATGATTCTCAATACTATAAAAATACAGCAATCTTCACTGATCACCTAATTTACAGACACTTACAATTCGTCCGGCTCACATTATACTATGCAAACAGAATATTTAATAAACAAAAAGATGTTGGAATCACGCAATGTATCTATCCTCTGCTCGCGAACAATGGGTAGTGTGGATATTCTACGTTGTTATGACCGGACTGACCGGATGGCAGGTGGTGACAATGTTGTAATTGGAGGGATTCAATCAAAAATAGAAAAAGACGTCCTCTGTTTTCCATTAAAAGACAGGCAACTTATGATTATGGTTATTGCCGGACAGCTATATAAGAAACGTCCTTATGAACTGACAAGCAACATGAATGAGGGAGAATCTTTTATTATAAATACCGCACCATGTGCATTTAGGGTAAGTAAAAATACCGCAGACAAAAGTACTTTATATATTTCAGAAAAAGCAGATGAATAGTCTTCGGATACATCTCTAAAGAAAATTCACAAAATGATATATACCATATTTTTATAGAAAAGTCTCAAATATTATATACATACTAAATAAAAAAAGCATGCAAAAACTTACAATAAAGAATATAGGAGCGATAAAACTTGTAGAATTTGAGGTTAATAGAATAAATGTTTTTATGGGACCTCAATCGTCAGGAAAGAGTACTATATCTAAAATACTTTGCCACTGCCAGTGGGTAGAGAAAACTTGTTTCTTGAATAATAAACAACTGGAAAATTATCAAAAACAGGGAGTGTTTTATGATTCTCTTGTAGAATATCATAAACTGGAGGGATATTTTCACAAAAATGCCAGCATAAAGTATGAGGGAGAGGCAATGACTATAACATATACTCATAGTACAAAGAAGACCACCATTAAGTTAAATGATAAAATGGTATTCTCTTATCCCAAAATATGCTATATCCCCTCGGAACGTAACTTTGTGACCGGAGTGCCTAATTTCAGCAAATATAATGAGGGAAACAATGTGTTACTATATTTTGCTTATGACTGGTTGGAAGCTAAAGAAGATATTAAGAAACTTGATATTTCAAATCTTATCAGCAGAAAAGTTTCCTATGAGAACATTAATGACAAGGATTATATATTTGACAATGGATCAAAGTTATTGCTTACGAATGCGTCAAGTGGTATTCAATCTGTATTACCATTGTACCAGACTATAATATATATGCTGTCAAATCTGTATAAAAAGCAAAGGACTTTGTCTCCGTCAAAAGAAATGGCGAAAAATGATTTCGCAAATAAAATGATTGTGATAGCTAATAGAATTAATGATGGAGAAAATATCAGCAACCTCAAAAAATATTCCAATATATTGATTTCCTTGTTTAAACTACTTGAGTGTTATGATGTAAAGCCGATAAACAAACTTTCAGATTTGTCACCGAAAGATTTGTCCCATAATATATATAATGCTGTCCACATTATGGAGCAGTTGTTTAATTATCATTATACTCAGTTGTTTATAGAAGAGCCTGAACAAAATCTCTTTCCTGATACGCAACAGGAATTTATTTATTGGCTGTTAGGAATCATGCAGAACGATAAAAAGCATGCTGCTATTATAACTACGCATAGTCCATATATATTATTTGCCATTAATAACTGTATAATGGGAGGACTGGTAAGAGATAATATTCCGGAAGATAAAGTTTCTGACTTCGCATCTCATTCGGCATGGATTGATCCGAAATTGGTGTCTATTTTTGAATTGGATAATGGCACTCTCCGCAGTATACAGGATGAAGATGGTATAATCGAGGACAATTACTTAAATAAAGCATATAAGAAGAATTCGGAAGAATATTTGGAACTTTTAAATTACTACGAAGATGAAGAATAAAATACAAGCCGTTTACCAACAATCAGTCTTTTGTAGTAGTAGAGCACCTAAACTGTATATTGCTGATTTTACTGAAAGAACAAGCAGCAATAGAAAAGTGGAATTTCATGAGAACATACCGCAGGCTCCGGATAGTGATAAAGATATGGACTGCCTGGTTTTTGAAAATTCTTCGGAATTGTCAGTTATATGTAATATCTTTGATGATCATCAGTTTAAAGATAATGAAGAAAATGATATATCACATTGCGAGTGTGTATTATTTCCTGAAAGTAAGAAAGAAGATATAGGTATGGCTTTTGTGGAGATAAAAGACTGCAAGTCGAAAAACATATCTGAATATAAGGATAAAGTAAAAACTCAGATTATATCTACTGTGCAAATATTCAGAGATAAAGGTATTATTGAAAAACAACGTGTTTTTGGTGTGATATCGTTTCCCAGAAGAAATAAGGTGGCATTTAACCAAACCATTTTTGACGATGCAACAGAATACAAAAAATTATATAAGAAGTATAAAGTGCACTTTCTCCCAACTAATTGTGTATCTATTGTAAACGAAAAGCAAATGACCGCTAAATTGTAATATTGTTACTATTTTATTATGCCAAAATTGATATATAGCCATATAAGATTTTAATATAAAGAGATTACCTATATAAAAATAAGAATCCGGGAAAGGAGGTCAAAGAATTATAAGAAGATATTATTAAACCCAAATCGGTCATTAGACCGCATCGAATTGTAAATGCCTGTAAATTTAGTCTTTACCGGATTTTTTTGTATTCATATATTACCGGAAATAAAAGAAATACAAGCGATAATAGTTACGATTATAATTTACAGACATTCATAATTCGTCAAAATTACGACGTTAATATAATCTTCCCACCCCCGCGACACACCCTCTTCTCCCCCTCAATCCTCCCCGTTCCAATCCACAAAAAAGCCCTCCCCGTATCCCGGGAAAGGCCGTTTTGTTTCTCCATAGCTAAATATTTACTTAAACACGGTAAAAAGACTGTTTTTAGGATGTAAGCTTCATTGCAGCGCGTCATTCGGGCAAGATGACGACAGACACGGGCACATAGTCGTCAGGACTGAAACGGCGGAGAGCCTTCGAAGCCGTGTGGGTGCCGCGATACTGCGTCGTGCCGCCGAAGTTGTAGAGTTTTCCTTCAACACACTCCACCGCTCCATACCACTCGAACGATCCCAGCATGCGCAGCGGGTCGGGACTGCCGATGCCCGGAGCATAGCGCGTCACGGCGCCGCTGTCCATGGCGTATATCTGATTTCCAACGACACCGATGAACGAGAATTCGTTGCTCAGCGAGTCGGTGGGCGTGCAGTTGGTTGTGTGCAGCGTGCCGCCGCTCAGCGAGTGGGCACGATGGAAAAGGTCGTCCAGCAGCCATGTTGTGCCGTTGCCGTCGGAAGTCACCTTCAGCTCGGCGAAATACTGTCCGTGGGCGGTTGTCGCGCCTGGCGTGGCGGTAACGTTGCCCTCGCCGTCGTAGGCCAGTGTGTATGCCTCGATGTCGGTAGCCGTCACCACATACAGGTTGTTGCCCTCTACCGAAGCGGCGAGAGGAGCCGACGAGCGCAGGGCTACGGTGTGCCAGTTGTTGCCGGCAAGCGAGTAGATGCCGCTCGGACCGACTATCAGCGGTATGCCGTCCCAGATGGCGCCGGCACCGTCCTCGGGTATGTCGGCGTAGGTTTTCTCCTCGCCCGTGACCGTGTTGTACGAGCGGAACTCGTAGCACGGCGTGGTGCTCACGTTGCCGAGCGTCGTGCGTTCTATTATTCCGCCGCCGTAATATATAGTGCCGTCCTTGACGAAGTGGATGTTTGCAGAGCCTTGGTTAGACATGTTGCCGAGCTCGTGGAACACAATGTTCTGCTTCACGCGCAGGGTATTGACCGACGGTTCGCCGGCGATGGAGAACTTGCCTTCAGCCACTCCGTTGTCGTCGAGCACCACATACGGATGCGCGGTGTAGGTCTGGCCCTGCTTGATATATACTATCGGCTCCTTTGAAGGCACGGTTGCGTTGGGGTCGGTGAAGGGGAACGCGGCACTCTCAGAGGCGAGCTGCTGCATGGTGCTGGTGGATTCGCGGCCGTTGTAGATGTCCACGTATATGCCGCCGTTCTCAAAGCGCGCGGCCGTGAGCACAACGCCGGGAGTCTCGTCTGTCTCACCTGCGGGCTGATGAACCACAATCTGCGTAGAGTCGGCTGCGGCACGGGCATGGGCACGGCTGCGCATGGCACTGCCGAAACGTATGTATCCGGTGCGGGCAACACCCGTAAGATTGCGCGCAGCCACTATCTGCACGCTCTCACCACCCTTGCCGCCCATCTGCGAGAGTTGCAGCCAGTCGGCAGACGAGGTGGCTTCCCACGGCTCGTCAACAGGTATGGAGATGGTCTGCTGCGCACCGTCGGCGGCCAGCTCAACCGCGTCGCCCACAGGCGGAACGGGATCGGGAGGCGGCACGGTGCCGCTGTCGTCGCTGCAGGCAGCGAGCATCATGACAGCGAAAGACGCTGTCGTCATCAAGGGAAACAATGATCTGAACTTTTTCATAGCGTTTATGTTTTTATGTATTGTTGGTTTAAGCTATGCCGGCCGACGCCGCAACGTCTGCATGGGGCATCGTGACACGGTGGCACGGCCGGCTTTCTATGTATGGAACAAAGAAAACATTTTAAGCCATACCACGCATAACGGGTTACCGTGATTTTGAGATGCGGGCGCCGTTTCGCCCCGCTGATGTGTCGATAAAAGTGTTTTGGCGGGGCAAACAGGGGGTAGAGGCAGGGCGATTTAGCCTAAATTAACGCGGCATCAAGAAATTGGAAATGTTACTTCCACGCTATGTATTACTTTTGCCGATGTAAAAACGGTGTGTCGGAAGACATTAAGACACGGCCGGAAAAACACTTAACACATATAATAAGGTATGACTATGGAACATCTGAAAACAGAGCTGTCGCCGCATGTCGCGGCAGACGGATGCACAGAGCCCACACGCGAGCAGCGCGACAAGGGACGGAGAATGATGGAAGAGGCGTTTGTCAGACTGATGGACGAGAGCGGAAAGGGCGGCATAAGATGGAAGGGAACGCTGGCAGACCTGATGGAACTGACGTACATTGCCTACAGGGGATGCGTGGTGAGACACTCCGACGGCAGCCCGGCGTCAATGTCGGAACTGGCAAAGACCATCTGCTCGAGGCTTCGCGTGCACCTGCCGGCAAACCCGTATAAGGTGGCGGCAAAGGCAATGGCGCGCAAGGGAATAAGGCAACGGGCTTATCTGGAACGCTTCTGCTGGCTGCACTTCGTGGCGGGAATGGCGCGGCCCACCGACGCGGAGATAGGCCGCGCGCAGTAGGAACGACTCTCACACATGGAAAAACACTGACATCTTAATAATCGTTTATCAAAAAAAACACAAATGAAAGACATGAACACAATCGATCTTAACCAAAACCTGAGCCCGCACTTCAGACTGAACGAGTTTGTGGCGTCGGGCACTGCCATAAGGCACAACATTGACAACACACCGCGCGAGGAGCATGTGGAACGGCTGAAGGCTCTCTGCGAGAACGTGCTCGAGCCTCTCAGGCGACGCTTCGGAGTGATAAGGATAACAAGCGGATACCGCTGCGAGGAGCTGAACACGAAGGTAGGAGGCGCCGCCGGCTCGCAACACCTGCGCGGAGAGGCCGCCGACATCAACGTGTCAGGAAGGAGCGGGGGAATGAAGATGTATGAATACATACGCGACAACCTGCCTTTCGACCAGCTGCTGTTCGAGAACAAGGCGAAGAGCGGCATATACTGGCTGCACGTGAGCTACAGAAGTGACGGACACAACCGACACGACTGCGGCATAATAAAGATGTAGAGGCGGGAGAAGAAAAAAGCCCGGTGAGCGCAATCGACTGCGTTCACCGGACTACAGGTAAATTTTATAAACAGAAGCTAACTACTAAATATTACTATCTTACTACCATTTTGCGTCCGTTGACAATGTATATGCCCTTAGGCAGATTGTCTGTAGAGTTGCCGTCGGATACTTTCTGGCCGTTGAGATTGTAAACGCCTGTAGCAGAAGCAGCCGGAGCATCTTCGCTCTCAATGTTCTCAATGCCGTTGGTCTGTCCACCACCGAAGTCAACAGAGACATTCGTGCTCTTCACAACATTGCCTAAAGCATCAACCTCCTGGAGTGTCCACATAGTTCCGATAAGTCCGTTCCATGTGCTGTTCAGATAGTAAACCTTGCCGGCGCTGAGCACATAGCTGAGCGCAGGAACGCTTTCCGGTCTGTAGAAATATCCGGTGAACAACAGGTCATGGCCTCCGCCCATGCCGGTCTTGTATGTCTTGGTAACCTTTCCGGCTTCATACTTCGGAGTTTCTTCTTCTCCTGTGAGCAGGTCTGTAAGCGTATTTGCACGTGTCACACCTTCAAACTGATATATCGGACCGCTATATTTGATAATACCGTTGATGCCTGCGTCCTTGCTGTACACATTAAACTGATAAGGCTCATTGCGTGCTACACCGGGAGCATCTGTTACCTTAACGGCATAACATTCTCCTGCATAGATGGCAATATCGTTACCGCTGCCTTCTTTCAGAGCAACAGGATTGAACTGTATACGGTAACCGTCATTTATGAGTCCCTCAAGCTCGCAAAGCTCTGCATTGTCGCCGAATGTAGCAAGAACTTGTGTCTTTGTGAGGTTCACCGGCATAACCAATGCCTCCCACTTCGGATCTGTAACAGTTGTACCGGAAACTTCTCCGAAGTCGCGCGAAAGATTGAATCGACGGTTAAACTCATACTTGTTCTCATCAATACCTCCAAGATTTGCAGATGTCATCTTACCGTTCTTGGTACTATAAGCATTGAGGCCGAACTCGTTGGAACCGGAATAGAATACTCTTACATTATCCACATACGCACGTCCTTCTCTGGATACCTTTGCAACACCAAGAGTAAGTGTTCCGTCATTTTTGCCTACCGCTGATTCTGTCACAGTTACAGCTACTGTCACAAGATACTTCGTACCGATTTCAGGGATTGCAAGAAATTCACTTGCCGGAACATTGCGACGGAAATATTCTGTATAATCAGGCTGATAACCTTCAAAAATATTACGTCCTGCAAAATAATCATCCCGGTGAGCAGATATCATATCATTGAAAGTAGTCTGTTCAGTCTGAGAAAGCTGCTGTATGATAGCTCCTTCTGAGACACCATTTGTTCCGGAAGCAAACAGATATGCCACAGGATCGGATGACGTAATAGCTTTCGCACCACCGTCAGACTCATTAGAGACAAAAGCCTCTGCTGTTATGACGTAGGTTCCCGGTTTCAAATTGTCGACAGTCTGACGCATTACAATAGGATCACGCATTTCTGCTCCGCCGTACTGACCTTTATCCGCAAGATACGAAGATCCTCCATCCCATATGCTATGACTTGGATTAGGATAATTGCCAGAGTTTCCTATATAAGGAGAAATTCCACGATAAGCACCTTTGCTGTCTATTCCGCTATGTGATAACAGTAATTGACCTTCAGGCCAGACATTCCAATTTGTTTCACTCTTGAAGCTTTCTTCTTGAATCGGATCACCTACCGAACCATTGTCATAGTCATACCACTGCCATGAATACGACACCGGAATATGTCTCTGGAAACGGGTGTTGTTGAACAGACCGCTCACTTCGATATTGGTCTGTCCCGTTACGCCAAGGAGAACGTCTCTGAATGACTTACGTGGAATAATCAGCCAATAGGCGCTGTTTGATGTTACCAACTGATCACCACTGACACCCATTCCTGCTATACTATATATTGGATGGTCTTTAACAGTACCAATAGCATCGATCGGTGTTACCTCGAAAGTCCCATTCTGATCTAAAAACAGACCATTATTACTGCCTGAACCAAGATATTGTCCATTGTCTGGATTAGGATTCTGCATCACACTTTTGAACTTATAGTTTCCATTGTCCAGTTCCACATAAAACAACATACCTCTGTTGCCTAATACAGCATGTGTACCATACAGTCCGCCGGCAGTCACGAAATCATAAGTATATCCCAACTCTGTACCGGAACCTTCAGCAGCTCGCTGAATATGGCAGAGATAGAAACCTTCCGGATAATTCTCTTTTGTTGCAGTTGTTATATCGATAGCATAGTTCACCCATTCTATCTCCTGTTCATTGCCATACTGAGCAAAAGTTTTGTTCACAAAGAATGTTGTCATGAAGACAACCATCATAGAAAACAATAAAATCTTTCTCATACTTAACATCCTTTCCATTTTAAAGATTATTATCCCAGACATTTCTTCTGCGTACGCCTGATGCGCCACCGTCTGTAACAACTTCAGTCTCTCCTCCACCGTCTGGTGTAAATCCTCCGATAGGAGGCACACCTGTTCCATAGTCGATTTCTCCGACTTCATCACCAAATGCAGCAGACGAAGCATTCAGGATATCGCCTTCATACTCTACGCACACAACCTCCGTGCACGGAACTACATAATTTCTCTTTCTCATTGTTATTTATTGCGTTAATACCAAAATTCCATAGCGTTCTGTCTCTTATCCGTACAGGTTATTAATAAAGCATGTATCATGCTTGCAAATACAATGAACAGACAATAATTATATTAGCATAATAAGAATATCACACTTAAATATACCAAACTTCTCGCTGGTTATTCTTTTCTTCCACAAAATTAGTAATTTATATATCATATATATAATCCCCCCCCCGCAATATTTTTTAACTTGAATTAAAGTATTTTTAATATATCAGCGTGCATTTTTGGTAAATTTTTCCACCATAAGCATTAATTATTGTGAACCAACCCGGACAGTCATCGGGACGAAGATTGAATAAAAATATTCTCAACTTTCCCGCACCGGAAATATATACGCATGGGGAATTTCAGAACAATAATGCACGCAAGACCTCAATTTCACCGCATAATTAAAAAAAACAAAAACACGAGGCTTTGCTGTCATGTTTGTTTTGTCGTTATGCTCATATTTCGTATTTTTGTATAAATTTTTTACGAAACATAAAACCATCATGTCATGAAAATAAAGAACCTGATAGTTGCGACAGCAACAATGCTTTGCGCTCTCACTGCCAACGCGCAGGACAGAGCCGACCAACAACATCTGACCGACCCCAATTCGTTCTCGATGATCCTGCTCGGCGACCCGCAGGGATACGTGAAATATGACATCAACCAACCAATTTTCGAACTCACCACGGCATGGTGTGCCGACAACATAGACAGTCTGCACATCAAGGCGGTGCTGTGCACGGGCGACCTGGTGGAACAGAACGAGAACATAGTGAGAAACCGCAAGATGCTCAACCAGACCAGCAAGCAGATGTGGGAATGGGCGTCGCACTGTATGGCACGCCTCGACAACAAGGTGCCTTACATCATATCGACGGGCAACCACGAATACGGATACGTGAGAGGTGACGAAGGTTTCACGCACTTTCCGGAGTATTTCCCGTTCGAACGCAACAGCAAATGGGCTGAGTGTGTGGTGAGCGCATTCCCCAACCGCGAGGGAAAAGTGTCGCTCGAGAACGCCGCCTACGAGTTCAGCGACAAGGCGTGGGGCAAGATGCTCGTGATAGCAGTGGAATGGGCACCACGCGACGAGGTGCTGAAATGGGCGAAAGACCTTGCCGACAACAAGTATAAGGACCACAAGATAATGCTTCTGCTCCACTCGTTCCTGTGGGAACGCACCGCCGAACGCACCGAGAACGAGGACTACAAGATACAGCCGCGCAACTACGGACAGGACGTATGGGACAAACTGGTGTTCCCGTGCAAGAACATCAGACTGGTGATGTGCGGCCATACCGGCAAGCCGGGCGCGTTTGAGGACAACGTGGCTTACCGCAAGGATAAGAACTCGGCAGGCAAACAGGTGCACCAGATGATGTTCAACGTGCAGACCCTCGGCGGAGGATGGGAAGGCAACGGAGGCGACGGATGGCTCAGAATACTGGAGTTCATGCCCGACGGCAAGACTATAAAGGTGAAGACATACTCGCCGCTGTTCGGCATATCGCCATCGACCAAGCACCTCGCACACCGCACGGGCGAGTGCGACCAGTTCGACATGGTGTGGGACTGAGAGTTGGCACCACACAACGCCGGTGCTCCATACACGGCGGAATGTCTGCCCGGACGGCGCCCGGCATCACAGAAAACAGCGCCGCATAGTACATGAACGACAGGTAAACACTATATATAAGGAATGAGAAAGAAACTGATACTTATATATATAATAATATGTGTGGCATGCGCGGCAACAGCGCAAGACGCCGACCGGCGTGCGGGAGAGATGATAAACGGTTCGAGATATTTCGAGCTTGAACGGATGATGCGCACGCCTGAGGCCTCGCAACTGTCGCCTTTCATGCGACGGCTGGCGTCGGCACTGACGGCCCACTACTTCAACCGCCCGGCTGAAGCGTGCCTGTACATAGACTCGCTGTTGCAGGACAACCAGGCAGAGTTGGGCACTCAGAGCTCGCTGAGCATGGCTTTCCTCATGGGCCGCGACCTCGCCTACTCCGGCAAATATGCCGAGGCGGCAAAGTTCATGGACGACATGGCGGCGCAGATAAGGGTTCTCGCCGTGCAAAACCCGGCGGCCGACACATCACTTCTGAAGAGCATCACGACCGAAGCTGGCATCTACCATGCCTATGCCGCCGAGGCTCCGTTGTGCCGCCAGCTGCACAAGCCGGGCACATACAGTGCTTCGTTCTACATAGACGAGCGGCTGCACGGTTATCGCCGGGGCGGTTTCCTGACGGTGACAGGCAGCGTGAACGGCAGGCCTACAGCCATAGCCATTGACACAGGAGCCGGAGTGAACATCGTTCCGCCCGAAGAGGCCGAGCGGTTGGGGCTGCGCTACATAGACGCCGGGATGAAGATGATGGGGCTGGGCGTGCAGACCGGACGCATAGCCATAGCCGACACACTGCGCATAGGGCGCAATATGGCGTGGGCAAACGTACCGTTTGTAGTGGTGGATATAAGGACTGGTAACAGCGAGGCCGACAGAGTGATGGAACGGGGATGGCCGCTGACAATAGGCGTACCCATGCTAAACGCCATGAAGGAAATGCAGATAGACTGCGAGAAACGTGTCATCACCGTGCCCGAAAAGCCTACGCCACGCAATGCTGACGAACCGAACATGATGATGAAAGACTCGCGCAACATGACCGTAAGGATAGAAGACGGAGAGGGAAAACCGCTTTTCATGCTCTTCGACACGGGCGACTATTACACGTCGATGAACAGCCGCTGGTACAGGGCGCACGAGGATGAGGTGAAAGCCACGGGCGTGGCCGACTCGTTGCGCAAGGCAGGAGTGGGCGGAGTGGAGATGCAGCACAGCTACATTCTGCCGTCAATAAGTCTGAAAGTGGGCGGCGCAGAGGTCGAAATGGACTCTATGAACGTGGAGACGGGCATCGACCTGCACACCGGAGAGATGATAGCGGCCGGCAGTTCGTCTGTAAGCGGCAACGAACAGGCCGAAGACGGATGCATAGGTCTGAACATAATAAACCATTTCGGAAAGATTACGATAAACATGCCCTACATGTATCTGCGTTGCGAAGAGCCGGGCAAAGGATACAGACGTGAGTGGCTGTTCGAATAAGAAACGGACAGCCACCCTGCGTTATTCAGCATCGAGCAGGCCGCACAGCTCCTTCATACCCTCGCTCGCACCCTTGGCTATGTGGGTTACGTCGCGGCGTCCGGACGCCATGACAGGCTCGGGGTCGATTATGTAAACAGGAACTCCCCTACGGACATACTGCACCAGTCCGGCAGCGGGATAGACATTGAGCGATGTGCCCACGATGACGAACACATCGGCTTGGGACGCATATTCGGCAGCGACGGATATCATCGGAACCGCCTCGCCGAAGAACACTATGAACGGACGCAGCAGCGAGCCGTCGCCGGCAAGCGTTCCGGGCTTCACCTCGCAGTTGTCCGGGCCGAGCACCACCTGATAGCGCGGGTCATCGGGGTCGCGGCTCGAGCACACCTTGGTGAGTTCGCCGTGCAGATGTATCACCTTCGACGATCCGGCACGCTCGTGCAGATTATCCACATTCTGCGTTATCACCGTGACGTCATACTTCTTCTCCAGTTCGTGAATGAGCCTGTGGCCCTCGTTAGGCTGCGCCGAATACAGCTTCTTGCGCATCATATTATAAAAATTGGTGACCAGCTCAGGGTCGGCCTCCCATCCTTCGTGCGACGCAACCTGCTCCACAGGATAATTCTCCCATAGTCCGTCGCTGCCGCGGAACGTCTTGAATCCGCTTTCCACAGACATTCCCGCACCTGTAAGAAACACTATCTTCTTCATTGTAACAACACTTTTATGACTGTCTGTCAGCTCCCCGCGTCCGATGCGTCTGCGCCATACGGCTCCACACTACGTGACAAGCCGGAAGCACACTATTATTAAAAGACCCGCCGCGAATAGCTAATTATCCACAAAAATAGTAATTTTTGCAGAATTATAGCAAAGCTGTCAGATAAAATATGTAACTTTGCGCACTTGAAAAGATAAACATATTTTATATATAAAACAACATTCTGACACTATATGGATAAAGTGAGTTACGCCCTGGGGCTCGGCATAGGCCGCCAACTGTCACAGATGGGAGCTGACAGTCTGAACATCGACGATTTCGCACAGGCAATAAAAGACATTCTCGCCGGCAAAGAACCGGCAGTAAGCGATGCCGAAGCACAGACGCTCGTAAAAGACTTCTTCGAGAAACAGGAGGCAAAACAGCGCGCCGCTGCTGCCGAGAAGTTCAAAGACACAAAGGAGAAAGGCGAGAAATATCTGGCCGAGAACGCCAAGAAAGAAGGCGTGGTTACACTGCCCAGCGGACTGCAATACCAGGTAATAAAAGAAGGTAACGGCCGCAAACCGAAAGCCACCGACAAAGTGAAGTGCCACTACGAGGGCATGCTCATCGACGGTACGCTCTTCGACAGCTCCATACAGCGCGGCGAACCTGCCACATTCCCGCTCAACGGTGTCATCGCAGGATGGACCGAAGGACTGCAACTCATGCAGGAAGGTGCAAAATACAGATTCTTCATACCTTACCAGCTGGGTTACGGCGAGCACGGAGCAGGCGCGTCAATACCTCCGTTCGCAGCTCTCGTATTCGACGTTGAGCTCATCAAGGTGATTTAATATATAAACAAGAGAAAAACAGAATAACGATAAACAAGAAAATGAAAAAAATTACAATCGTAGCCGCAATGGCTATCACAGCCGCAGGATTCATGACCTCATGCGGCGACTCTGCATCGAAACCTAATCTGAAGAGCGATGTGGACACAATGAGCTATGCTATGGGTATGGCACAGTCGCAGGGACTGAAGGAATACCTCGCACAGATGGAAATAGACACTACCTACATGGACGCTTTCGTTAAAGGTCTGAAAGACGGTGCTAACGCCGGCGACGACAAGAAGAAGGCAGCCTACTACGCAGGTATCAACATCGGCCAGCAGATTTCAAACAGAATGGTTAAGGGAATCAACCGCGAAATCTTCGGCAGCGATTCTACAAAGAGCATCTCTATGAAGAACCTCCTCGCAGGATTCATCACAGGTGCAACAGGCAAGAAAGGACTTATGACACCTGAGCAGGCTCAGCAGGTTGCTCAGATGAAGATGATTCAGATAAGAAGCAAAGCAGTAGCCGAGCAGTACAGCAGCAACAAGAAGGCTTGCGAGAAATGGCTCGAGGCAAACAAGAAGAAAGCAGGCGTAAAGACTCTGCCTTCAGGTCTCCAGTACAAAGTGATAAAGGAAGGCAACGGTCCTATTCCTAAAGACACATCACTCGTAAAGGTTCAGTATGAGGGCAAACTCATCGACGGAACAGTATTCGACAGCTCTTACAAGAGAAACAGTCCTGTGACAATGCGCGCCAACCAGGTAATCAGAGGATGGACCGAGGCACTCACACGCATGCCTGCCGGATCTGTATGGGAAGTTTACATTCCTCAGGACCTTGCTTACGGCGACCGCGAGCAGGCACAGATCAAACCTTTCTCAGCTTTGATTTTCAAGATCGAGCTTCTCGAGGTTGATCCGAAAAACAAATAATTCAGACAAGTTCAGAGACTGAAAAAAATAACAGGGCGGCATTTCTTTTCAAAAAGAGAGTCCGCCCTTTTAATGAAGCAATAATTCTTATAACTAAATAAACATTTTAATATTAAGATGAAAAAGATTTTATTGCTCGCCGTGATAATGATGGCGACAGCAGTCTGCGGAGCTACTCCAGACAAAAAGGAAAAGAAAAAGAAGAAAGACGATACCGAACAGAAGGTCGAGCCTATCAAGCTCCTGTCAGCATCAGACTCACTCAGCTATGCTGCCGGAATGACCGCCACACGTGGTCTGATAGCCTACCTCCAGCAGCAATACGGTGTCGATACAGCCTACATCAAGGATTTCATCGAGGGCTACAAAGAGGCTACCAACAAATTCGACGACCCGAAATACGTCGCTCGCAACGCCGGAACACAGATAGCACGCATGGTGGACGAGCGCATTCTGCCGTCAACCGAGAAACAGTTTGAGGGCACATCATACACCATCAACCCTGATGTATTCAACGCAGCATTCATCGACGGTGTGGAAAACGACACCACAATAATGAGCTCAAAGTACGCTGCCACGAAATTTACCGACATCAGCGAGGTGGAGATGAAGCGCAAGGAGGAAGCCTACAAGAGCGAGAACGAGGCATGGCTCAAGACCAACGCCACCAAGGAAGGCGTGAAGACAACCGAGAGCGGACTCCAATATAAAGTGATAACAGAAGGCACAGGCGAGAAGCCGAAGGCTACAGATAAGGTGAAAGTGAAATATGAAGGCAAGCTGATAGACGGTACCGAGTTCGACAGCTCATACAAACGCAAGCCCGACACCACCACATTCAGAGCCGACCAGGTAATCAAGGGATGGACCGAAGCCCTCACCATGATGCCTGTAGGAAGTAAGTGGGAGCTCTACATACCGCAGGAACTGGGTTACGGAGCACGTCAGGCTGGCAAGATCAAGCCTTACTCCACACTTATATTCACCGTTGAACTCGTAGGCATTGAGAAGACTCAACCGGCTGCCGAAGGCACAAAAGCCAACGGTACGAAGACTACCAAGGCCACGACAACAAAGACAACGGCTAAGAAACCGGCTGTGATCAAAAAGAAATAAGACGGTAAACAAGTGGCAAGCGCCACACACCGACACACCTATACAGACCCGGACGCTACAACAAAAATGCAGTGTCCGGGTCTTTTTAATACGGAGAAATATGTCACATTGTTAAAATATAAAGATTTTTATCACACATTTTGTTGCACATATCACCGAAATTAACTACATTTGCTAACATTATGTAAAATCAAAGCAGATTAAAATGGAAAAAATAGACAAACTTGACAAGAAAATACTTGGCATACTTTCTAAGAATGCCCGAATACCTTTCAAAGACGTTGCAGCCGAGTGCGGCGTATCAAGAGCCGCCATACACCAGCGCGTACAGCATCTCGTAGAAGACGGAGTGATAACAGGCAGCGGATTCGATGTCAATCCTAAGAGCATCGGATATTCCACATGCACATACGTCGGACTGAACCTCGAACGCGGAAGCATGTACAAGAACGTTGTACAGCGTCTTATCAACATACCCGAGATAGTGGAATGTCACTTCACCACAGGTCCTTACACCATGCTCGTGAAGCTGTATGCACGCGACAACGAACAGCTCATGGACCTGCTCAACAACCAGATGCAGACCATTCCGGGAGTCGTTTCCACCGAAACACTTATTTCTCTCGAGCAAAGCATAAAGAGAGAAATACCGGTACATATCGAAGAATAATACACACGCCTGCGGGACATACCGACAATGCAGGAGACATCAGTGACCCGCAGGCTTAAACATACTTTTATCTTTCCTGCATGCAAAATTCTTCTCGCAAGAAATGAAATCGTTTGATCTCAACGCGATAACAAAAAAAATTTATTCTGTCTATCCCGAAGCGCGACGCAAGCCGATGATAGGACTCACGGCCAATTTCGTTGACGGAAGCATTGCGCTGCTCGACAGATATTACACTCAGATAGTAGATGCCGGCGGCGTGCCGGTGCTCATTCCGCCGGTTGCCGACCACGAAGTGATAATAAACACGCTCGACAACATCGATGCGCTGCTACTCACAGGAGGCGCCGACTACAATCCGCTCTGGAGCGGACAGCAGCCCGTTCCCGGACTGCAACACATCAATCCCAAGCGCGACCTGCCCGAGCTTCTCGCCACCCGACTGGCATACAACCGCCAGATGCCTATTCTGGGAATATGCCGCGGCATACAGACCATGGCCATTGCCATGGACGGCGAGGTGTGTCAGGACATATCCCATAAGCCGAACATACTGAAACATTCGCAGGACTCCGACCGCTCGGAGCCCACTCACAGCGTGACGATAGCCAAGGACTCACTCCTTTACGGCATATTCGGCACCGACTCGCTGTTTGTCAACTCCTTCCACCATCAGGCAGTAGCGTCGCCCGGCAAAGGCATGCGCATCGTGGCGACTGCGCCCGACGGCACGCCCGAAGCCATGGAGAGCACCGAGCACAAGCCGATGATCGGTGTCCAGTGGCATCCCGAATGGTTGGGCGAAGAGGGTTTGCCGCTGTTCAAATGGCTCGTTGACGAAGCGCGACTGTTCGGCGAGGCAAAACGCACTCACGCCACCACGCTCACCCTCGACACCCATTGCGACACTCCGATGTTCTTCTCGCAGGGCATACGCTTCGAGGAACGCGACCCGCGCATACTCGTAGATCTGCACAAGATGGACGACGGACGCCAGGACGCAGTGACCATGGTGGCTTATCTTCCGCAGCCCGGCGAGGGTCAGAGCTTTGCCGAGGTGTCGCAGTTCGGCACAGAGAGTCCCAAGGCTTACGCCGACCTCATCTTCGACAAGATAGAAGACATCGCGGCACGCAACGCCGACTACATATCTATAGCCCGCACACCCGACGACCTGTATGCCAACAAGCGCGACGGACGCAAGTCCATCATGCTCGGCATAGAGAACGGTCTGGCCATTGAGGACAACCTCGACAACATCAACCACTTCGCCCGCCGCGGCATAGTATACATCACTCTGTGCCACAACGGCGACAATGCCATCTGCGACAGCGCACGCCGCAGCAAGGCCACTAACGGCGGAGTGAGCGCCTTCGGAGCAGACGTGATACACCGGATGAACGACCTCGGCATAATGGTTGACATGAGCCACGCCGGCGAGAAATCGTTCTACGACGCGCTCTCCATAAGCCGCGCGCCGATAGTATGCTCTCACGCCAACTGCCGCGCGCTGTGCGACGTGCCGCGCAATCTCACCGACGACCAGCTGCGCGCGCTCGCAGCAAAGGGCGGCGTGGCGCACATCACGCTCTACCACGGCTTCCTGCGCACCGCAGGCGAGGCGTCAATACTCGACGTCATGGACCATCTGGAGCACGCCATAAGCATAATGGGAATAGACCATGTGGGCATAGGCACCGACTTCGACGGCGACGGCGGAGTGAACGGCATGGCCGACAGCAGCGAGATAATAAACTTCACACGCCTGCTGCTGCGCCGCAGATACTCACAGCAGGACATCGCACGGATATGGGGCGGCAACTGGCTTAGAGTGATGAACGAGATAAAAGCCATGGCCACCACAACCGCATGAACAATCCACCGACAGGCTGTCTGACGGACTGACGGTGACACATAACAAATAATTCACAATGAAACGCATTTACTTCACACTGGCAATAACTGCCGCCATCATCATCACCGCTTCATCGTGCGCCTCTTGCAAGAGCACGAAAAAGTCGGCCGACGAGGCCCAGACCGACACGGTGGCACTCGCAGGACCGCAATTCAACGCCGACTCGGCGTTCAACTTCGTGGCCATGCAGTGCTCGTTCGGACCGCGGACAATGAACAGCGAGGCACACGACCGCTGCGAGAAATGGATCGTAAATCAGTTTGAGAACTACGGAATGAAGGTGGAGCGCCAGCGCGCCGACCTCAAAGGCTACGACGGAACGACACTGAAGTCGTGCAACATCATAGCACGCTACAACCCCGACGCCAAGAAACGCATAGTGATCTGCTCACACTGGGACTCGCGCCCATGGGCTGACAACGACTACGACAAGAACAACTGGCACAAGCCTGTGATGGGAGCCAACGACGGAGCGAGCGGCGTGGGCGTGATGCTCGAGCTGGCCCGACTGCTCCAGAACGACAGCACGCTCAGTCTGGGAATAGACTTCGTATGCTTCGACGCCGAAGACTGGGGCACGCCCGAATGGGAAGAGAACAAGTCTGAAGAAGACACCTACGCCCTCGGAGCGCAATACTGGGCGACCCATCTGCCCGAAGGCTACCAGCCGCTCTACGGCATTCTACTCGACATGGTGGGTGGACAGGGCGCAAAATTCTATCAGGAAGGCGTGTCGAAGATGTATGCACAGGACGTAATGACCAAGGTATGGAACGCCGCGCACGGCATAGGCTACGGCGACTATTTCCCCATGGCGGACGGAGCTATGGTGACTGACGACCACGTACCACTCAACGAGAAGGCGGGAATACCTACCATCGACATCATTCCTTACTATCCCGACTGCGCCCAGAGTTCATTCGGCCCGACATGGCACACCGTGTACGACGACATGGAACACATAGACATCAACACTCTGAAAGCCGTGGGACAGGTGATGGTTCAGGTGATATACACCGAGACCGGCGAACAATAACGCCGCGACCGCAGCAAAGACGCCTGCCGGAAGGCTCACGGACACCGTGTGCCATCAAGGCAGACGACGAGCATAATCAATGGGAAACAAGACTTATTGCGCCGGAAACAACAACAGGAAAGCGCATAAACGATAAAAGGCGGGCAGCATAGAGCTGTCCGCCTTGTTTTATTCATCACTGCATAACGCGCCGTACCTGCCGGCGATGCACACCGTCACACGCGGCCGTCATACTTTCATCGCCTTACGATAACCGTCCTCGTCGCCACTGCCACGGCACGTCATTCGGCACGGTCCAACGCCAGCGTCAGCCTCACGCACACCGCCTCGCCGTTCTTGCTGCCCGGTGTCCACCTCGGCATGTTCTTCATGAGACGCTCGACATCGAACTCCTCGTCTTTCGCGAGTCCTTCGGTCGTGGTCGCACTCTCCACCCAACCGTGGTTGTTCACTGTAATCCTGACCACAGCGTCGCCCTTACCGCCTTCGGCCAGACGCCACTTGTGCAGCATGCCGCCCTTTGCCACGTAGTCTGCCAACGCTGTCCTGCCGCCCTTGAATTCGGGCGCCTTAACGCCATTGCCCGGCTCATACACCTGCAATTTCTCGACACAACTGTTGCAGTAAGGCACAACAGAGTCTATCTTCAGCTCACCGTTCACCTCCGCCAGCTTCAGCAACACGAACGTGCCGCCTCTGAACTTCCCGTTATCGCGCCACACATGGGTCATCGAATACCAGTTTTTCTCCTTTTCCTCTATCAGCATCGACGATACGTCCATGCCTCCGTCGTCCTGCACCTGCGTGAACAGGTCACAGTCGCAACAAATCGATTCGCCGAGAGAATCCACCGCGTAGTATCGGGCGTAATAATCTCTCATACCGTCTGTCAGGTTCTGCCGGAGGAAACTGTCCAAAGCCTTACCGGCGTCATCCTTCGACACACCGGGCTCAAACCGCATGTTCTGGGCTTTTAGATACCCGGCATAAAAATCTCTGATAAAAGCATCGCTCTTGTTGTCGTCCGATACATTGCCGCAACATGCAAACACAGTGCATATTGCGATGAACAATAACGCTGTTCTCATACGATAAAATTTAAAAGTCCTGAATAAGATATCGTAACTCTCTCTTTTGATACTGATTGTGTCAGGGCGTCGGGCTTTCGCCGTCTCATCCGGCACATCGCGCCGCGCCATGACCTCCGGCGCATGTCAGAGCTTCACGTCCTCCGCCTGCTCAAAGGCCTTGTCAAGGTCGAGTTCGGAGACTATCAGCCGTTCGCGGTTCTTCCAGTCATAGCCCACCTGGTAATAATGGTTGCCCCGTATGAACCTCATCGCCTCCGAACTGACGTGCGTCTCCGCGTCAACATTCTCGGTGAGGACGTCCATCGGAAAGACATCAAAACCGAATGTTTCAGTATTCATCTTATACATTTTCCTTACAGTGCCGTACATATCGGCGAAGGCGAAATTATAGGCATCTATGCTGAACACATTATAATTCTTGTAAACGCCTTTATAATGCACATAGTGACGGTCCATGCCGTATATCTCCGGTATCGGGAGCATGTATGTCTCGTCTATCTCGCCCATCACAGTCTCCTTCCACAGAAGGCGCGGCTCATAACTGAAGATGCTGTAGTCACGCCTTATGCGGTAATGTTCCTCACCGTCGATCACCACCGGAACCTTGTACCACAGGACTATGCAGTCCGGTCGCATGTAGCCCTTGCTCACGCTGTCAACGGGCAGCGGCACATGGCGCACGTCGCCCTTGCCGTCCTTACTCATGATGATAAGCTCGCGCCTGACGTCCTGCACTAGATACAGACTGTCGCCGCGCAGACGGAACAGGCCGCGGGTGGTGGCGGCATCTGACACCTCGCGCCGCCACTGAAGCTCCGTTCCCTTGAAGCACGACACGCGCAACGGACAGCCTCCGGCAAAATAGAACGTGCCCTTGCCGTCGGTGTCGAAACCCGAAATGAACAGTTCCTTATTCTTCGCATTGAAAAGACAATCTACAGAATCCGCCGAACCGCTGTATCTGAAATCCCAATAACGCAGTGCGGGATAACGGTCGTTTGTGCGCTGTGCGCACATCGTCTGGGCCGCGCAAAGCAACACCAGCAAATAGAAAAATCGTCTCATAGGTCTCTGTCTGTTAATTAATATGCATGCAAATAATCACGCGGACCGCCCACCATAAGTTTACGGACAGTGCACTGCCGACTATTTTTTCTTGTCTCCTATATAATTATACCATTTCTTGACTTCATCCCTGACTGTCGGGAATATCTTGTCAACATCGAAATCGGCCACCATCAAACGTCCATCGTGCCAGTAACCGGCATAATAGACATGCGTTCCGCGCAGTATGGTTGCCTCCGGAAGACCGGTGTGACACATGTAGTCAGTAATGTCGGTGAGTACCGGCAGCGGTATAACCTGATAATATTCTTCCGCGTTGATTCCTACATCAATCTGTCTTCTCAGCGGCTTTTTGTCGGCGCCGTCCATATTCAACGTAAATCTACAGCCGGAAACATACAACGGCACTCCATGGAACATGCCCTTATAATCCTGACACGGATTCACAGATCTTGCATATCTGTTGCCATAGGCATCAAGGGTGTGCTGATCGTAGAAGTCGGGCGCAGGTCTCATATACTTGTCACGCAGAAGCGTATACACCGTGTCTCTCACCATCAGCGAGCCGTTGTAGTTGAAGTAAGTCAGCTCGTAATAGTCATCCCAGTCACCATGTTCCACCATGTTGCTGCACAACACGAAATATTTATCATGCAGCACGCCGTCCTTTATGCTGTCAACCGGAAGTTTGACACGGCGCACATCGCCCTTGCCGTCCTTGCTCAGAGCGATGAGTTCGTGCGTGACGTTCTGCACAAGATAAAGACTGTCGCCGTGCATACGGAACAACGCGCAGGTGGTGCCGGTTTTGGAAACCTCGCGCCGCCACTGAAACTTCGTACCCTTGAAGCACGACACGCGCAAAGGTTCGCCTCCGGCAAAATAGAACGTGCCCTTGCCGTCGGTATCGAAACCGGACAGATAAAGTTCGTTGTTGGTCGGATTATATACACAGTCAACCGAATCCGCTGCATCGCGGAAAGTAAAATCCCAGTAGGTCATTTCCGGGTAACGGCTTGCGCGCTGTGCATCAGCCGTAAAGGCAAACGACGACATAATGGCCGTCAATGCCATAAAGCGGATAAAATTGTTGGTTCTCATTGTCGTTACATTATTTATATATCCAGAATAAAGTCGGTCGGGTGTTGCGTTGTTTATGTTTTTCTAAATACGCTATGTTATTTCTTCTTTTAGTTATTCGATTTTTTCTAAAAACACCGATGATTGTTTCTGAGGTTGAATTTAGAAAAATAAACAACAGACACAAACAAAATAGAACAACATTTATACATTTATAACATTTCACCGCTGCGTGCGCCACACTGCCGGAAAGCGGAAACCGCTACCGGATTTCCGGTAACAGACTCATACACAGATATTTTGCAACCGACTGCCATCATATTATATAAAAAAACAAAAATCGGAGTCGGAGATGTTAAATATTCGCAGTGAAAACCTCTGAAAAATCGCATCGGAGCGTAGCGAGAGCTGTTTGGCGCGAAAAAACGCGAAAACTCTGGGTTTTCATAATATATTGATAATCAATTATTTACTAAATATCATATTCCGGCTGATATTTTTCCGTCTTGCAATAAAGCCTATTTCGCACTCCGAAATGGGCTCTTTCGGGTGCCGATAAAGGCTATATCGTGCTCTGAAATGGGCTTTATCGCACCCTGAAATGGGCAATATCGCAAAACGGTATGTTAAAAACGGCTTCGCTTAAAAGCCTGAACGGGATGATAAAGGGGTCATTGGCGGTCAGCGTTTTTCTGGAATGAGAAAAATGAAATGTTAAATGCGGAGAGCGAAAAGATAACGGATGTTAAAAACAATTTGTAAAAACTGGCGCGGCACGAAGGGCATAATGGCATACCGCTTGCGGCGTAACGAATGACAATGAGCACCGCAGCCGCACCCCACTCTCACGTCACGGCTATATCTGTCCCGACTCCACCATCAGCACAACGCGCTCGGTAAGACGGTCGATGCCGTTGGGGTCGTACTTCTTTGTTAGGCTCGCGCCGAACAGTGCCGCGAAGGCCTGATAGAATCCGGCACGTATCGGACCGAGGAAAGCCTGTATGAGCTGATACGACGACGAGTTGCACTCACGATAGACAAGCTTTATGAGCAGCTTGCCCTGCTGATAGGACAGCTTCTTCATGCGCGGCGTGTATTCCTTGCGTATGCTCTTCTCCACCAGCTTCATGTGGGCGTCGCGCGCCTTCTTGTCGGGCAGCGTCTGCAGATATTCGTATGTCTCGATGATGATTCTGTTCACTTCCTTGGCTATGGGCAGCACTTTCTTCACGTTGGCAACAAGCCGGTTGTAGGCCGCGCGCTGCTTGGCGTTCTTGAACACTGGCTCCGGATAGACATACACATTGCCCACCTCCACATACTGTATGCTGTCGCCTCCCTCGTCGAGCACCTTGCCCACCTTCACCATAGGCTCGAGCACATCGGCTTTGTCGGCGTCGCTCACGTCCGTATTCTGTGCCGCACACTGCATGGCACACAACAGACCGAAAGACAGAACTATGATAAATCTGACCATATATCGAACGCAAAAATACACATAAAAAATCATTCCGCTCTGTGGATTGATTTAATTTTATCTCTTTTTTACATGTATTAGTCTGTATGTCGGATTTTCTCGTTATATTTGTAGAATATAAAATGCGGCTCGGCAAAATCAATATTGAAAAGCCATAAGGCCTTTCTATTGAATCTGCTCTCGCCTTTCGATATATTATAAGATACTGAGTGCGTTTAGGCATGGACATGAATTGCCTGCCTCTGACTTCCGGTATATCCACAAAATGACACATAACTAAAAACCGCAAGCCTATGAACACCTACACCAGTCCCATCACACGCAGCATCACACTGATTGTACTGCTGCTTGCATTGTGCCGTACCGGCATATATGCCACAACCGACAAACAGACCGAAACATTGCGCGCCAAGGCCGACATGCTGCACGCGCAGGGTAAGAACGACTCGGCAATGATTGTTGCCGAAAAGGTGCTCGACACGGCAGTGAGGCGCAAGGACACCGTGCTGATGATTGGCACGCACTCGTCCATGGGCGTATATCTGCGCACGGCAGGAAAGACCGACGAGGCGCTGAAGCACTACAACGAGGCCATGCGACTCTGTTCCACGCCCGGAGTGGTGGCGCGCGGAGGTGAGGAGGCGGTGCAGGAGGCCGCCGTTCTATATCTGAACATCGCCACACTGCACATCGACATGAAGAACGCGAAGCAGGCATTGTCGTGCGCCGCCAAGTCTGCCGGATGGACGGCGCGCTGCAAGGACAAGGCGCTAAAGGCACAACTCTACTCTAACATCGGCTCAATATATCTCATGGCGGGGGACGCACGCACAGCCATGAAGCATCTCGGACAGAGCTACAAGCTCTCTGTGGAGACAGGACAGAACGACGCCGCGCTAACCGCCGTGGCTTATACCATGGCGGCGGCACAAAAAGCTGGCGACACGGAAGCACTGAAGCGGTGGGACGCCGCGGGCGGACGGCTGCTGCCGCTTGCCACTGCCGAGACGTCGCGGTTGGTGTTCTATCAGGTGAAGTGCGGATTGCTGATGAACGACAAGGACTATGAGGCTGCGCTGCCGGTGTTCGACAAGATACTGTCCATGAAGTGTGTGGCTGGCATGCCGTTCGTGCAGTACGACTGTTACAACAACATGCACATGGCTTACGCCGCACTGGGCAGATACGACAAGGCATACGCCTCGCTGCAAAAGGCCACAGCCCTGCACGACAGCATTGCCGACAAGCAGAGCGCCGACAACCTGCGCGAGCTCACGGTGAAGTATGAGACCAAGGAGAAGGAGCTCGCACTGGCCCGGAGCGAGACCAAGCTGGCACATCTATATACCACGGCGATGATTGTCGCGATAATCATAATAGTGGCTGCCGCGGCGATAATAATCTACATACAACGCCAGCGCAGACGCCGCCGCGAGCTCGAACTCGACTTCGCACGGCTCAGGACCGACACGGCACGACGACTGACCGAGCGCTACATCAACGGATTGGAGAGCGAGCGTACACGTCTGGCACGCGAGCTGCACGACGGTCTTTGCAACGACCTCTACGGCGTGGAGATGAAGCTTGCGCTTGCCGACAGCTCACATCCGGCGGTGGGCATGCTCAACAAATGCCGCGAGAAGGCGCGCAGAATATCGCACGAGCTGATGCCGCCCGAATTCAGATATGCCACCATCGACGAGGTGATAGCCGACTATGTGGAGCAGTGTGCCACCGAGCAGTGCGTCACCCAATGTTCGTTGAACCCCGAGGATGCCGACTGGAGCGTGATAGACGATGCCACGGCACTCGAGATATACCGCATAGTGCAGGAGGCGGTGGGCAACGCCATGAGGCACTCGGGTGCTACAAGGGTGAATGTTGATATGCGGATGGAGAGCGGAAGTGCCGTCATGACCGTCAACGACAACGGCCGTCATGCTCCTCACCGCTCGCAGGGAATAGGCCAGCGCACCATGAATCAGCGTGCCGAAGCCGTGGGCGGAAGCGTTGAAGTGAGCACGGGAGAGGCCGGCACAACCCTCAGACTGACCATTCCTTTGAAAAAGGATGCGTGAAAATTACGGTTTTCCGTGAGTGAAATTATTCATGCACCTCTTAATTTTGCATGCATGAACGACATATACAAATATTTGTTGGAGGATCTGCGAATCGCCATAACCGATGACCATGACCTCGTGCTCGAAGGGTTTAAAAGCTTTCTCGAGAAAAAGAACATCAGACATGTCGAGACATTCACCACCGCACAACAGCTCATCAACACGCTGACATCACGCGATTTTGACATTTATATCATCGACATCGGAATGCCCGACATCGACGGATTCACGCTCATAGACATTGTGAGAGAGCATAAGCCCGACGCAAAGATAATTGTCAACACCATACATCAGGAGGTGTGGATAATAAGGCGCATGCTCGATAAGAAAGTGAACGCGATACTGAGCAAATCGACCGACTTCTCAAAGATAACCGAAGCCATCGAGGCTGTGATAAACGGGAAACAATATTTCTGCCCTGAAGTGAGGAAAAAACTTAACCGTCACCGGCTTACTCTCGACCATCCGTCGGAGCGAGAGATTGAGGTGCTGAGGGCGATGGCGCGCGGATGGACGTCGAAAGAAATAGCCGCTCATCTCTTCATATCGGAAAACACTGTGGAGACACACCGCAAGAAACTGTTCCTGAAACTCAACGCGCGCAACATAGCCGACCTGATTGTGAAGGCGATAGCGCGCGGATATATCAACGCCTCAGAATTCGACAAAAACCCGGAAGCCTGAAAAAACCGACTACTAAACTAAAAAACCGTAATAGAAAACAACAAAGAAACGTATTATAACACATCGCACCGCGGCACAGAGTGCCACGGTCAGATGACGTCAAGATACTTCTCAAGAGGTATGCCGCGGTTCTTATCCTCGTTGTCCTTGTTAAGGTCGATGAGCGTGTAAACGGCATCCATAGCCTTGCGGGTGCTCGGTTTCAGCATCTCGCCGTCGAGAAGATGGCCTATAAGCACGGCGGAGAATATGTCGCCCGTACCTGGGAAATGGACGGGAATCTCCGTGTATGGTAGCGAGAAATAGCTGCCGTCAAGATGATTGTAGCCCACCACCGACGTCTGACCGTCAACAGGGATGCTCGTTATGAGCGCCGACTTGGTGCCGAGAGCAAGTAGTCCGTCGATGAGACGGCGGGCTTCGTCGTGAGTCACGCCGTCGGCGTTGTAGTCCATGCCCGTGAGATAGCACGCCTCGGTGTGGTTTGGGAACACCAGATGGGCCACGCTCACCATCTCGCGCATGCTCTTTATGGCCTCGTCGGTCACTCCGTTGTATAGCTTTCCCTCGTCACCCATTATCGGATCGACGAATATCACCGTGCCGGCCTCCGCCTGTTCACGACAGTAGGCGGATATTATCTTGGCCTGAGCCTCCGAAGCCATGAAGCCCGTAGAGATGGCATCGAACGTGAAACCCAGCTCGCGCCACACGGGAAACACACCTTTTATATACTCTGTTGTCTCAAGAATGTTGAACTTGCCGTAGTCGAGCGTATTAGAAACGAGCGCCGTCGGCAGATTGTATGTGGGATGACCCATGTACGAAAGGATGGGAAGCATGGCGGCAGTAGCCACCTTGCCATATCCGGCCATATCGTTTATAAGCAATATCTGTTTCTTTTTCATCTTATTCGTGTTTCGTCTGCAAACTTACATAAAATCGTTGAAATAAGCGAATATTTATGCCTCTGCGTAAACATTGTGCGTGAACGGCGGCGCTGATATTGCCAGAAACATCATCAAAAATAAAAAAAAACTGAATCAATATTAAAAATAAACATTATCAATCTTAAAAAGAAACTACATCAACCATAAAAAGAAATAACATCAATCATAAAAAACGGACAGACAAAAGCATCGTAACCGTCACGCGACGACATTCCCGCCGAGCCACGAATATGCATATTCTTGCATATTTAAGCGTCATTTCTGCATATTTATACGGTTTTAGTGCCTTTTTAAAAGATTTTTTGCAAGTTTATGCAGAAAATCATATTGCGGAATGTATTTTCTGCTTTAAAATAATTAACTTTGCTATCCGAATAATTCAGACAAACATAAAGAAATGGCATATACACGCATAACGGCTGCCGAAGGCGCAGCGATGATAAAGGACGGAGACAACATCGGATTCAGCGGATTCACTCCAAGCGGAGTTCCTAAAGCCGTGACACGAGAACTGACGAAGCGGGCTTTGAGCGAGCATGAGGCCGGACGTCCGTTCGCCGTGGGAGTAATCACGGGCGCATCGTCGTGCCAGAGCCTCGAGGGCGACCTCGCAGCGGCACACGCAATAAAGTTCCGCGCGCCGTTCTCTACCAACGCCGACTTCCGCAACCACACCAACCTGGGCGAGATAGACTATGAGGACATGCACCTTGGACACATGGCCGAGCGTCTGCGCCGAGGCTTCTACGGCGACATGGACTGGGCCATCATCGAGGTGTCTGCCATAGAGGACGACGGCGACAAGTGCCGTGTGTATCTCACTTCGGCCGACGGCATCGTGCCGACCATAGCGCGTATAGCCAAGAAAGTGATTCTGGAGCTCAACACATTCCACAATCCCAACGCGCGCTATCTGCACGACGAGTATGAGTGTCTGGAATATCCGTACCGCCAACCCATACCTCTGACAAGCGTGGGACAGCGCATCGGCACACAATATCTGGAAATAGACCCGAAGAAGATTGCGGGTGTCGTGGAGTGCTGCATACCTGAGGAGGCGCGCACATTCAAGCCTTCTACTCCCGATACCGACATGATCGGCCGCCACGTGGTGGATTTCTTCCTGAGCGACATGCGCGCCGGACGTATCCCTAAGTGCATGTTCCCCATACAGAGCGGTGTGGGCGTGACAGGCAACGCCGTGATGGAAGCCATCGGACGGTGCGACGACATGCCCGTGGTAGAGGTATTCAGCGAGGTGGTGCAGGACGCGATAGTAGATCTGATGCTCAAGGGCCGCATATCGCAGGCATCGGTTGCGGCAATGACAGTGTCGAACGAGTGTCTGAAAAAAGTGTACGACAACATGGACTTCTTCCGCAGCCGTCTCACGCTGCGCCCGAGCGAGCTGTCCAACTCGGCGGAGCTCATCCACCGTTTCGGGGTGATTGCCATGAACACGGCGCTCGAATGCGACATCTACGGCAACGAGAACTCGAGCCACGTATGCGGCTCGCGACTGATGAACGGCATAGGCGGATCGTGCGATTACGAGCGCAACGGCTCCATAAGCATATTCTACACGCCCTCAATAGCCAAGGGAGGAAAGATAAGTTCCATCGTTCCCATGTGCAGCCACATAGACTCCACGGAGCACGATGTGGATGTGATAATAACCGAACAGGGCATAGCCGACCTCAGAGGAAAGGGCCCTGTACGCCGCGCCGAGGAGATAATAAACAACTGTGCGCATCCCGACTACCGTCCGTTGCTGCGCGAATATCAGCGCATAGCCACCAAAGGCCATTGCCCGGGATCGCTGCGTGCGGCCTTCGCCTTCCACGACACACTGATGCGTAAGGGCGACATGAGGCTCACAGACTTCGCCGAATATCAGTAAACAGACATACGGTCACAGGCTGTAAACCAACAGACCGCGACCTGAAGAAAGCATAGAAAAATAACGAAACCGTGCCACACGAGTGTCTCAGACGACACAACAGTGTAGCACGGTTTTTATTATTGTATTGCAAGATGTGATTTTATGTCAATACTCAGCAGGACACTGAGGCAGGGCAGCTATGAGTTCGTCAACGTCGCTCTCGCGTGTTGCCCATGAGGTGACGAAGCGGACAGGAGTCTCACGCTCACGACGCGGGCCCCAGAGCTCGAACGATGCCACGCGCATCAGGGTGTCGATGACGCTGTTTGGCAGGATGAAGAACTGCTGGTTGGTGGGCGAATCTATGAACAGACGGTAGCCGTGATCGATGAATGCCTTGCGTATCTTGGCAGCCATGACGCATGCGTTGCGCGAGATATCAACGTAGAGATTGTCTGTGAAGAGTGTCTCGAACTGCACACCCAGCAGACGTCCCTTGGCAAGAAGCGCTCCGTGCTGCTTCACTATGGAGAAGAAATGAGGCAGCAGCTCGGGACGCGACGTCACGACAGCCTCGCCGAAAAGCGCGCCTACCTTTGTTCCACCGATATAGAAAACGTCGCACAGACGTGCCACATCGGGCAGAGTGACATCCGATGCGCCCGAAGCAAGAGCATAACCCAGACGTGCGCCGTCCATATAGAGCGGCAGGTCAGCCTCACGGCATATCTTGCTCAGAGCGGTAAGCTCATCGAGCGTGTAGAGCGTTCCAAGCTCCGTAGGGTGAGATATGTAAACCATTCCCGGAGCGACGACATGCTCGTACATCTCGTCCGAATAGTAGTCAGCAACATATTTGCGCACATCCTCGGCGCTTATCTTGCCGTCGTGCTGCGGCAGAGTGAGCACCTTGTGTCCCCACACCTCTATGGCACCGGCCTCGTGCGAGCAGATGTGTGCCGTCTCGGCAGCCAACACACCTTCGTGATGAGACAACAGCGTGTCGATAACCGTAGAGTTTGTCTGCGTGCCACCGACAAGAAAATGCACCTTACCGTTCGTCAGTCCGCAGGCATCAAGAATGAGCCGCTCGGCACGATGGCAATATTCGTCGAGCCCGTAACCCGGCGTCTGTTCAAGATTTGTTTCCGCAAGACGGCGTATCAGCTCAGGATGCGCCCCTTCCATGTAGTCACTGTCAAAATGCAACATATATATTTCTTTTTACCAAATATTTTTATTCCAGTCTCTTTTCCGCTCAAAAACAATCGCATATAAAACGGCATATGTCGTAACGGCAATCAGTACGGATTCAGAAAAGCGACACAAAGGTAAGCATTTATTTGCAAAAAGTTACTTCCTGTCTAATGTTTTCATTGTTTAAATATTAAAAAGAAGCAATAAAAGCAGATATTCAGACAATTTATCTATTATATTATGATTTTTATTATCTCTATTATGACATTAAGTATAATATCTCACGACATTTTCAAGAATAATTATACATTACCAACCATACACATCATGACACCGAAAAAAGATAATAAACGCGGAACTGTAAGCACTCTATGCCATCCACTCACATACTGTCTTACCATCAAATATTATCCAGTATGTAAATATACATCTGACTGAATATATAATAAATGCGGCGATCAAGCCTTGATATACGTTGTTCCCTTCTGCTGATATGAGAACAATATGGGCGACTTTCAAATTGTAAGCGGTTTTTGATTTTCCGGTCGAAGTTTCCCACTCTACCCCGAAAAATAAGCGCGTATTTGCGAGCTGGCTCTTCTTCGGGCGCAAATACGCGAAATATAAGAGGTTTACATAAGACACTGAATATCAACTATTTATATTTAAGGTTTTTTTTTTCGCTTTGCAAAAAGCACCATTTCGGCATGCAATAAAGCCCATATTGGAGGCCGAAAAGCACCATATTGCACCCTGAAATGGGCTTTATCGTACTGCGAAATGGGCAATATCGGAACACGGAACTGACTTTTCCGGACTACGTTACGGGGTATATCAGAAGGCGGTTCGGACCGGAACGGGCTATATCATGCCGCATTTAACATTCATTCACACCTCTTTTGCGAAAATATTTTGTCAAAATAAAGTCAAGAAAAATTGTAAGCACGTCTTTAAGTTTTTCACTGAATACGACGGAATCAGGAGGAGAAAAAACGCGGGAAGCATTTGTCCGAAGGGCCGGAAGCATGCTTAATCCGTCGATTTACAACGCTTACAACATGCGGCATCGGGTGTCATCACATTACATCGGATAGGTATTCCCGGCCACCGGGAAACAGTATGGAAACGGCTTCGTGCTCTTCCGGAAAAGGTTGGTCATGCCTTTGCTGGATATGCAAGGCATACCGCACAGGTTGTCAGTAAGAAATCGTACCCGCTACGCATGCAGTATCCTCGGAATACAGTCTGATTTATTACAACATGCAATGCAATTAAATATATAATGACTATATTTGCGGTGACTTATAACACGAATAAACATGAGACGCATTACGATTAAACAATGTCTTGTTATGTTACTTTTTATATTCTCAAGTAACATTTCCACAGCTCAAGATTGTCTTGATACTGAATCTTATTATCAATACATTAAAAATAACGGACGACCGCATCTGGAATATGTACTTGATAAAATACGTTCACATTCAGTCGTTGCGATAGGAGAAGATCATTGGATAGATGCACATCCTCAATTCTTATGCGATCTGATAACCGCTTCGGCACAGGATTCAACGGCTAATATTGATGCGTTAGCAGTTGAGTTTGGCTCCGAAAGGTATCAGTATCTCGCAGACAGTCTGATAAAATCCCCGGTTTACAGAGAAGACTTGGTCTTTAAGATACTGCAATATACACCTGATGATTTGGGTAATCCATATAAAGAATATGCAGATGTTTTCAAAACCGTATGGGAAAACAATCAAAAGAAACCTGTAAGTCTCCGGACACGCATCCTTTTGTTGGATCCGGCGTATGTACAAGATTATTTTGATGGCAAGAAATTTGTATATACTGGTTCACGGGATGACAATATGTTTAATATCATCAGAAACCAGATCGTCAAACGCTCGCACATAGTATTTTATGCAGGGGCATCACATACCTTGGCTCGCATAAATGGTATTCGTCAGGGGGATTACTACTATAATTGGCCTTCAGCCGGCTACTTACTCAAAAGCTGTTATCCTCAGGATGTATTCATAATCAATCTATGGGGCGGCCAGATGGGAAGCAAAGGCTATATAGAGAACAGTAAAACGCGGTGGAACCTGATAGCCGGCGGTGTGATAGATAAAGCGTTTCAGAAATATGGCAATAAACCTGTCGGATTTGATTTAAAAGATGATTTTCCTCTGTTAAGAACGGAAACATATTTCGCCAACCCCACGACAAAGATGTCAAGTTATGGCGAGAAAGGTTCGCCGTACACAAAAGAACAGAAACTTAGTGATATATGCGATGGTATTGTATTTGTCAAACCAGTATCTGAATTTAATGGGATACACCTTATCAACATCTATGATGAGAAATTTATAGAGAAGGTAAACAAACGTACTAAAGGCTCTTGTAAGACAGCTGAAGATATTTTGAAGACAGTAAAGGAATGGCATCCGATTATGCAATTTTAATGATAATAAAAATAAAAGACCCCCGAAAATCAGATAAAACTTTCGGGGTTCTTTTTAATGGGCAACGGATAGGTGGCAATTTTTCGGTTCATCCGACACTTTGAGTGATATGACAATCATAAAAAGCAAACAGCCTTAGCTCAAAATATCGTTCATCTCTGAATCCATACGCAGTTCTCTTCAATACCGATACAGTCCACACCATCCAGTGACGGAGGGGTTCACTCCAAATTTCGGAAGAGCACCAAAAAATATCAATAGGCTTATAATATGTTTAATTATGTTCTATATAACTTGTATTCTCAAGACAATAGATTGCCTCCCCTCTATCTCCATTTTCCAAATCAGTTAATTCAATCTTAAATATTTTATAGGGCAGTGTTGTCGTTTTTTTAGGTTCACTTACTGTTATATAGTAAGCTATTCCGTATTCAGTTTCTTTATAATATTCTTTTATTTGCTGTTTCATCAAAACATCCACGCTTTCTCCATCAATCCATACTTTTATGCCTACCTTATCAATCGTTGGAGCTATGTTATCACATTTGGCCGTATCAGCAGATGACTTTTGAGTAATATTTGACAAATCCTCTTTATGTTGAGCGTTTTGTATGCCTTTATTTGCAAGAAATCTTGTTAAGCTCATAGGACGGACATAGATCTGATAGGCTGGTACAGCTCCGGGGATTTGAAAAACGTGCATTCCGTATGCTTCCATTCGGTTATATTGTATATTTAAAGTTGTATCTCTGTCTGCAATAAAATTCCAACCCCAAAACTCCAGTCTCAGATTCTCATTATTTGTTTCCACTTTCATTGTATGAGGATAGGTATCCATATCTATAGCACCCATGTTGCTATATTTGCCTTTTGGTATATTTATTTGATATTCCCCTTTTTCGTCAGTTTTAGTCTCAAAGAGAACATCAAAATTTGAATTTTGGAACATAACAGAACAATTATCAATAGGATTACCGTTATAGTCAGAAACTTTTCCTGTTATTGTTACCAGGTCTTTTTGCTTTTGTGCACTAATTGTTGAATTTAAACAGAAGAACAGAAGTAAAATACTTAATAATTTCATTGCGTTTATTATTTTAACGTGAGTTCGATGAACTGTAAGTGTTTGTAAATCTGGTGATTAGCGAAAATTGTTGTAACTTTATAGTGCTGAATTACAAACAATAATCGCTATGATCACCAAAAGCAAAGTTATAGAATTATTTTGTATGGCAGATGATTTAGCTTCGCTGATTTTCAATTTTGCAAGTTTTTTTGATGCAATGATGTCAAAATATACGCTAAAACCTGGTATGTAAAAACCAGAGAATACATATCCATAGGACGTTCAAAGGAATAGCACAAAGAGGAAAATGCTCAATGGGCTGGTTCTTCGGATTCAGACTTCATCTGATATGCAACGAACGCGGAGAACTCATGAATTTTATGATTACCCCGGGTGATATGGATGACCGTAAAACCATTGAATACAAAGCCTTTGTGGAAATTATCTATGGAAAGATTGTCGGCGATAAGGGATACTTTACCTCGCTCCGCGAACAGTGACCTTCGGTTCTGGTCACAGGAGTTTTGATAATTTTATCGTCAACCTGTTGGGTGCGATTGCTGCATATTGTTGATTTCCGAAGAAGCCGTGTATCAATGTTACAAGAACTTTTGACACCACAGCTCGCTTTGTTTTGAATTCGTCGGACTCACGTTATATTATTATTCCTAAATTCATAAGAAATCGGGTGGAATTCGCTATATTTGTATAATATAGGATGCGGCTCGGCAGTGCCAAAATCGGAAAAACTTCGTTTCTCCGTTTTGTCGTTGCGCTTACCTTTCACTATATTTGTATAATATAGGAGGCGGCTCGGCAGTACCAATCCAAACAAACAGAAGTTTCTTTGTCTTGACTGTGTACTCACCTTTCACTATATTTGTTGTAATAAGATAGTTTTTACTTGACTATCAACAGATTGGAGCAAATTCGCACGAGAACGGGCAATGGATAAGAAAAAGCCGGACTGTTCCGAACCGCTATATTTCTCATGCTTTCAAACAACTCATTTTTGCAAATGTTAACATTCCTTTCTAAAAAAGCCGAATAAAAAGGCCTGGAAAAGCCCAAAAACAGTATCTTTGCCGGACCGAACTTTTGAAAGGATTAAGAATATGAAGAAAATATCTTTGCTGAGCATATGCTTCCTCTGTCTGTTGAGTCTGTCGGCCCGGGCAGAAGTAATTCCAGTCGACACGATACCTTTCGAACTGGGTGCCGACAACCGTCTGTATGTGACAGTCTATATCAACGGGCAGGACGACCGCCCCCTGCGCTTTCTGCTGGACACGGGAGCGACGGATGTGATACTCAATTCCAATTCGCCGCGCACCGAAGGGCTGGCTGCCTTTACGGGAAGTGTGGAGAACAATAGCGCCAATTCGGTGGAAACCATTCCTTCCACAGAGTCCTCTCAGGTGGTGAGGATGGGCAGCCGGGCCATTTCCGGATTGAAACTGATAGCTATTCCTTATCCGCCCGATGCCTGGGACGGTGTGCTGGGGCTGTCTTATCTGAGGAACTTTGATGTCCGCATTGATTATCGGCGGAAATCCATCTTCCTGTATGAATTGGGCGACGGGCAGAAGGCGGCATCGGACAAGGCTGTCAGGCTGAAGATGGACTATCGTCTTGGAGTGCCGGTCGTTCCGGTCGGCGTGCGTGTCGGCGGAGTGGATTATCTGGTGTCGGTAGCGGTGGATACCGGTTCCGACCGTGTGTTCGATCTCAATACACCTTTCGTCCGTCGCAACGGCCTGCTGGGCACACAGAAACCATTTGCCATCTCGCGCATAGCCGGTACGGTGAAGGACGGCGATGAACTTCAGAATGTGTACTTCGATTCGGTAACACTGGGAGATTCACTGACTTTGCCTCGCATACCCGGTGCCTTTTCTACGGTGACAACGGGTGTACAGGCCAGTGACGCGATGGACGGCGTGTTGGGCAACAACTTCCTGCAACGTTTCAACCAACTCTATGACTTCAAGAACAATTATCTCTATCTGGAGGTGAACGACCGTCTCTACACTCCTTTCTATGACTTTCTGGTTCGTTGAACAGGAAGTTCACATCCTTGTAATGCTTTGTACATATCCTTGACGCAGGTTGTGCACATCCTTGTGACAGGAAAACTACAAACTGAGTGCATCAGTTCTCTTTCAATTATCTTTGAATAAGATAGGAGGCGGCTCGACACAGCCAATTCAAATAAACAAAGTTTCTTTGCCTTGCCTGTGTGCTCGCCTTTCACTATCTTTGAATAAGACAGAAGGCGGCTCGGAAGAGTCAAAAAAGCCAAACTACGTTTCCCTTTTTTGTCTCTTCGCTCGCCTTTCACTATCTTTGCACCACCAAAAGTCAGTGGATAAGAAAATATGAACGGAACGGAAAACGACACATACGCTAAGATAATAATGCTCGGCACGGGATATGCCACGGCAACAAACTGCTACAACACCTGCTTCCTGCTGAAGACGGCGGGCGGCATGCTGCTCACCGACGCGGGCGGCGGCAACGGAATACTGACACAAATGAAAAAGGCGGGAGAGGACGTGACGCGACTCAACGACATGTTCGTCACACACGCACACACCGACCATGTGCTCGGAGCGGTGTGGATAGTGAGAAACGCCATTCAGAATAACATAAACGGACTGCGCACTGAGGTGCTCAACGTCTATGGTCACGAGAGGGTGATAAACGTGCTGCACAGGATATGCGAGATGACTCTTCCGGGCAAATATATACCGTTGCTCGACAGTGCTGTGCACTTCGTCACACTGTCAGACGGCGACTCGTTCAGCGTAGGAGACATGAGCTTCACGTGCTTCGACATTCATTCCACTAAAGAGAAACAGTTCGGCTATCGTGCCTCTCTGCCGGGAGGAGTGAGCCTGGTGTGCCTCGGCGACGAACCGTTCAACGAGGCCAACCGCGCCATGGCCATGGATGCCGACTGGCTTATGTGCGAGGCGTTCTGCCTGTATGCCGACCGCGAGGTGATGAAACCCTACTCCAAACACCACAGCACCGCGCTCGACGCGGCACGCATGGCGACAAGCCTCAACGCCGCTAACCTGATGCTGTTCCACACTGAGGACAAGAACATGGCAACGCGCCGACTGACCTACACGCAGGAAGCCGCGACAGCCTTCGCCGGCAACATATTCGTGCCCGACGACCTCGACTGCATCGTCGCCTCAAAAAGAACTGAATGACAAGACCGTCGGGCGGAGACGGACGGACAACGGCGTCACTCGTCCGACGCCGATGAGTTGTGACCATACGACCGGTATTCGTGGGGAGTGAACCCGGTGGCTTTCTTGAACATGCTGTAAAAATGCTCCGCCGAACCGTAGCCCAGCATGGCGGCAATCTCCTTTGCCGACGACGATGTGCCGACAAGCATCTGCTTGGCACGCTGTATCCTCAGTTCCTGAAAATATTTTGCCGGAGCATAGCCCGTATATTCCCTGAAAGCCTTTCTGAACCACGAGTAACTCATGTTGAGATATTCGGCCAGTTGCTCGGCACTTATGTTCTCGCCCACATGCTCTTTCATGTATATGCGCGCCTTCTCTATCTTCTGACGTATGGCGCTCATCTCAAACTGCTTGTTGCGCGAGAGCGATATCACCATGCCGAGCATGTGCATCACTATGCCCGCAAGATATTGCTGCGACGACACAGCGTCGGCCTCGGCTATGTGGAGCGCGCGCGAATAGAGCGACACGAACTCCTCGCTGAGTCCGATGTCTATCACGGGCTGGTCCTCACAGAAGAATCCCTCCTTTACAAGATTGTCGGCCACAGGTCCCTCGAAGCCTATGTAATACTCGTTCCATCCCACGTTGCGGTAGGGCTGATAGGTGTGCCACTTACCCGGAAACACAAGCATTAGCCTTCCGCTGCACACGTGTTTGTTGACCACACACTCCGAAGAGAACTGTCCGCAGCCTTTTGTTATATACACAAGCTGATACTCATGAAGAACGCGTCCCTTCTCAGCATTGAAGAAATAGCCCGAAGGATGCTCCTTCAATGGATATGGAGAATTGGGAGCAATGAACTCAAACCCCACGGTGTTCACCCACAGTCCGAACTTGCGGTCCGTGTCGTTTACTATGAGATATTTGAATTCCACACCGTCGCTGCTGAAATCGTTAGTCATAACAAGAGTTTTATTATCAGGTCTGATGGCGTTCGCCGACAATAGCAAGGGCTGCGACAATGACGTGAGAACCCGTCTTACAGGTATTAATACCGCCGAGCCACCATCTTTATTATACGTAGAAGGACAAAGACTGCGGCAACGACGGACTGCCGGAATGAGGGCCGACCGGTTATGACATTGCCGGGCCGATGTCTGTTTCAGGCAAATATAATAAATTCGCCATAAAAAGACGACTGATGCGATTTAACTTTTATCAAATACTGCGTAATATTATATCATTTGCATCCAAAACGTCTTCGACAGACATTCCGGATGCACCTGACGTATGATATAACAATAACCTAAATGCTGAAATACGTGCGCCACGCCGCCTATTTGGGCAGATGGAACACTTCGGATATCTCGCGCATCTGCTCCTGAGACATGCCGTCGGGCTCGAAGCCCATGTTCTTGGCGGCTATGTAGATGAGAGCAGACTTGTTGAGAACGTCAACCTGGTCGAACGCCGCCATGATGTCGGTATCGACTGCGAACACTCCGTGCTTCTCCCACATCACCACATCGTAGTCGGAAAGCTCGCTGATGGTGGCCTCGGCCAGCTCTACCGAGCCCGGCAACTTGTAAGGCACGATGCCCAGACCGCGCGGACAGAACGCCTTGGTCTCGGGAATCATGCTCCAAAGCAGGTTGGTAGCAACGTCTTTCTCGAGAAAACGGCGACAGTGGCTCATGGCGACGAGCTCTATGGGATGGGTGTGGAGCGACGCACGGTAGGGCGAGCCGATGGACAGCAGATAGTCGTGCACACTGAGATGCGAGGGCAGCTCAGAGGTGGGACGCACCGGATTGTCGGCTATGATGACATAGCTGGCGCAGTCGTCGAGTATGCGTATCACCGAGCCGTTGTCCATAGGGCGGCGCGCAAGGTCGCGCATACGGCGGTTGGTACCCTTGCAGAAGAAGTAGCATCCGCGCAGATGGGGCAGCGTGACGCCTATTGGCATCACGTCGCTGATGGCCGGCATCTGTCTGATGGCGTCATCCACATATTCGGTGATGTTTATGGTTATGTTGCCGCCGTTGCGCTCGGCCCAGCCTTTCTGCCACAGATAGCCGGCTGTCTCGGCAACCTTCTCCACTTCGGCAGCAAGTGCCGGACGATTGTTCAATATAGATTCCATATACATATTTTATTGCTCCGTGCCGGACCTATTGTCCTATCAGTCCGGACAAGAGCAGGTTAATCATTTATTTTTACATCTCACGCCCGCGTGAAACGGTGCAGGACACACACAGCCATACGGTCTGACCTACGGCCTAACGCACGGCTCTGAAACTGTAAGTGCCCGACCCTATCTCGCAGACGACGAATCCTCCTTCTGTCTTCAATACTCTTATGCCGGCCTCTGTCAGGCTCTTTCCGCCCTCAGTCACGCTGTCAGCCGCAGTGGCGGGGATATATACCGTGGCCGATGTGTTGGCAGGTATGATGACATGCCATTGTAACGACGAGCCGTCTTTCTTCCACGAGCTGACTATCTGTCCGTGAACAGAGTGGTAGGAACAGTCCACATAGTTAAGCGTGTCGGTGAGCAGAGGTCTCATTATCAGTTTCTTGAACGCCGGATGAGCATCGTCGCTCTTTATGCCCGCCAGGTCCTCATAGAACCAGATGAGCAGATCGCCCAGCAGCATGACATGATTCTGCGAGTCTATCCAGCGTTCCATGCCGTCGCCGTTCCAGTGTTCCCACACGGTGGTGGCACCTTTCTTTATCATGTATCCGAAACTCGGATAGTCGGTCTTCTGCAACATTCCGTAAGCAAGGTCAGGACGTCCTATCTCCGTAAGCCCGCGCATCAGCCACTGACATCCTATCACTCCGGTGCTTATGTGTCCCTTGAAGTCGTGCTCTATGAGCCTTACCGTGTTGCCGGCTATGTCGTTACGATAGTCGTCGGGCACAAGTCCGAAGCTTAGCGCCAGCAGGTTCGACGTCACGGTGTTGTTGCTGTATGAGCGTTTCTCCTTATCTAGGAACTTATTGTTGTAGGCTTCCTTGACAACAGCCGCCTGTTCGTCGAACTCGTTACGGTCGCCATCCTTGCCCAGAAGGGAGGCAAAATAGGACATGGTCTTGAGCATATAATAATAGTAAGCCGTACCTATCACCGCCTTGTCGGTAATCAGCGACGGTATCTGCGGGTCGTTGGCGGTGAACACTTCAGGCGGTGTGCACCAGTCGCCGTAAACATCACGCGGCATGATATGGTCCGGAGTCAGATACTTGTCGCGCATATAGTACAGCCACTTCTTCATCGAAGCATAATGCTCGGTTATCGGTTGTATGTTGCCGAACTGCGTGTAAAGCATCTTCGACACCGTGAGGTAAGTGCCGGGCCACGTCATGTTGTCAGTGTAAGAACTCCAGTAGCTCGGAGCGATGTCGGACACGCTGCCGTCCTCGCGCTGGGTTATGCGTATGTCATGCACCCATTTCGCGTACAGATTATTGTTGTCGAAGAGGAAGCTCTCGCCGTACGATCCGATGGCTCTGTCGCCTGTCCATCCCATTCTCTCCGTACGTTGCGGACAGTCGGTGGGCATGCCGCGGTAGTTGCTGCGCACACTCCAGTAGGCGTTGTGGTAAATCTGATTTATCATCGAGTCCGATGTCGCGAAATATCCGGTCTGCAGCATGTCGTCGTAAAGCACCTGTCCCTCGAAATCATCAATAGAGGGCGTACCGGGATAATTGGTTATCTCCACATATCTGAAGCCATGAATGGCAAAGCATGGCACCCACGTCTCCGTTCCCTCGCCCTTCAGTGTGTATTTGTCGGTGGCGAGTCCGCCGCGCAGATTGTCCAGATTGACGCTTCCGTCATCGTTAAGGAACTCCGCGAAGCGCAGCTTCACTTCCCTGCCACGCTCACCCTTGACTTTCATCTTGAGGCGTCCGGAGAAGTTCTGTCCCATGTCCAGAATGTAGGTGTTGTCGTTAAGGCGTGTGACACCTGTCGGTCTGATAACGTCCATCACCTGTATATTATTGTTTATCTGCGCGCCGAGCTTTCCTTCAGGTGCGGAGGTCATGTCCACAGGCAGCCACGCTGAGTCGTCGAATCCGGCTTTGTCCCATCCCGGCATCTCACGGCGTGCGTCATACTCCTCGCCGTCATACTCGTTGTTAGCGCCTATCGCTCCGTGCGATGTTACCTTCCACGACGCGTCGCTCACCACATATTCGCGGCTGCCGTCGCCATACTCAAGTTCCAGCTGGGCGATGAGCTTTGGAAATTCGGCCCTGTCGGTGCGGCGCATATGGAAGAAACGGCCGTTACCCACAATCACTCCGATGGCATTGTCGCCCTTGCCTATCTCGCCGGTCACGTCGAACGTGTTGTATTTCACTTCCTTTCTGTAATCAGTAGGAGTGGGTGCCAGCTCCTGACGACCAATGGTCTTGCCGTTGATATGCAGCTTGTAAACACCGAGTCCGCAGATATATAATGTGGCTTTCGCCGGGCGACGTGCCGTGCGGAAATTCTTTCTGAAATATCTGGCCGACAGTCTTGTGCAGTCAGCTGTAGGGTCGTCCCACTCGAAAGCCTTGTCAAGCCCTATCCACTACGCCTTCCATTCGCCGCCGTCGAGCAGTCCCATTGTCCAGCGGGCAGGCTTGCTCCATTCCGACTTGCCCTTGTTCGTGGTGACGCACACCTTCCAGTAGCACGTCATACGGCTCTTCAGAGCCACTCCGCCATACGGTATGTACGCCGAATTGTCCGAACTGACTTTGCCCGAGTCCCACAAATCTGCCTTGCCGGGCTTCAGCTTATCCATCGCAGAAGCCACGAGAATGCGATAAGAAGTCTGCATCACGTTGCGTCCCTTGTCGTTCAGTTCCCAGCTCAGTCGCGGCGACACGATGTCTATTCCCATAGGATTGACAACCATCTCGCAGCGCAGATTGTCCACAGCCATGAGCTTACAGGTGAAGCCCAGACACAAGACAAGTATCAGGAACAATGTCTTTCTCACTATCACAGATTCGTTTGTTTTCATCATCATTAATTTTAACACAGGACGGATAATCGGAATATTGTCATCAAGTAAGCAATGGATGCAGCACAAACAAGCCGCGACGACGGCCAAGCTGCATCGATATGTCCGCCATACAAAGGTTTTCCGGAAATGCCATACGGCACGTTATCACTCACATAGACCCACAAACGCAGCATTACATCAATTTACATATAATACTGACAGCACCGCAGGCAGTCCGGATTTTATAGTTCGTTTATGCACACTCACGGGAAGAATCGCCGCCCGTGAGCCTGTAAACGCATTGTCATATCATATTGTCGAGCCTCCCGCCTCACCGTTCGTATCCGAAGGGTCGGGCGGTACAGGCCCGTCACTGCTGTGCCATGGCCACCACAATGATGGAGGCTATGAGTATGAGCAGGCCCGCGACAAGCACTCCGGCAGCCTTGCGTCCGCAGCCGCGCCACTCTTTCAGTATGATGCCCCAGACGTTGCTGAATATCACGTTGAGCGACATCAGGATGCTCCACGAGAATGCCAGCAGCACCGGACTGCCGGTAAGGAAGCTCTTACCTGTCTCAAGGCCGAAGAACTGCGAGTACCACAGCAAGCCGGCAAGGGCACAGAAAAGCACGTTGTTGGTCAGCACGCTACCGCTGCAAGCGAAATACTCGCGGCCGGTATGGTTCTTTATGTTCTGTTGTATGCAATATACGGCGTTGGTGAAGAATCCACCGAGCGTAACGAGCAATATGACGGGAAGGCCTGCGAAGAGCGGATCCACGCCACCATTGAGGGCTGCCTCCTTGATAGGTCCGCCGGCATCGAGACCCAGAGCGAAGCATGCGCTCATCACTCCGGCAAGCAAGGCCACAAGCAGACCCTTGGTAAGGGCGAAATCTTTTACTGCCGCCTTCTTCTCTTCCTCACTCATATTGGCCGAGCGCAGACTGCCTGCATAGCCTATCACGGCAATGCCTGCAATGGTGATGCACACGCCGCAGAGCAACATCAGACCGTCGCCGCGGAGCAGGTCGGTGCCTGCGAAGAGCGCCGGAAAGAGAGTTCCAAACGCCGCACACGTGCCGAGAGCTATGCTCTGACCCAAAGCGACGCCGAGATAGCGCATGGAGAGGCCGAACGTCAGGCCGCCAACACCCCAGAGAACACCATAGATGACGGCCTGAAGCGCTCCGCCCGAACTCCATAACTGCCACAGACTGCCGTCCGCAGGAACGGCGAGCAACGCGCCAAGCAAGGGGAACACAAGCCATGCAAAGATGCCCTGAACCAACCAGAAGCTCTCCCACGACCATTCCTTAACCTTGTTTATGGGCACATACGAGCTGCTCTGACCGAAACTGCCGACTGCAATTATAAATAACCCTAACAAAATGTCCATGACAAAACAACCTTAAACTATTTACGCTTTGAGGTCACTTCTGCCTCATATTCATCAACTCCAGCTATGAATTCCTCGCCCACAGGCACACCGTTGCGCAGACAGAACATATCCCACACGGCGTTCCATGGCAGCGACTTGCACTCCTCGAGCAGTGCCAGACGCTCGAAGCCCTTGTCCTCAGCCTCGTAGCGGCGCAATGTATGGAGCGGTTCGAGCAGCGCCTGGAGCAGACATTTCTGTGTGGCACGGCTTCCGATGACATATGCTCCAATGCGGTTGATGGACGCGTCGAAGTAGTCGAGACCTATGTGCACGCGGTTGAGGGCATTGCAACGCACAATCTCCTTGCAGAGGTCGAGCGTGTCATCGTTCATTATCGTAACGTGATCGCTGTCCCAGCGCACGGGGCGGCTCACGTGGAGCAGCACCTCCGGCACGAACAGCAGGAGCGAAGAGAGTTTGTCGGCCACGCTCTCCGTCGGATGGAAGTGGCCTGTGTCGAGCGTGACGAGCTTCTGATGCTGCACGCCGTAACCTATATAGAAATCGTTTGAACCCACGGTGTAGCTCTCCAGACCTATGCCGAACACCTTAGATTCTATACTGTCCTTCATGTGTTTGTATTCGGTTGCGAAGATGCGGTCGAGCGAATCCTTGAGCAGTTCGCGATACATCACGCGGTTCACCGTTATGTCCTTGCTGCCGTCGTGTATCCATAGGTTCATTATGCAGGGGTCATTCTGGCGGCGTCCCATCTCCTCCGCGATGGCGCGGCAGCGCACGGTGTGCTCCACCCAGAAGTCGCGTATGGCCTTGTCGGGATTTGCCAGCGAGAGGTTTCCGCTCTTGGGATGAGAGAACGATGTGGAGTTGAAGTCGAGCTTTATGCCGTTTTCGGCAGCCCACTGCATCCAGCTCTCGAAGTGTGACGGCTCAACCTGATCGCGGTCAACAAACTGTCCGCCGAAGTCACCGTATATCTCGTGCAGGCTCAGACGGTGACGGCCGGGGATGAACGACATGGCTTTCAGTATGTCCATGCGCACTTCCTCCATGTTGCGCGCCTTGCCGGGATAATTGCCCGTAGCCTGTATGCCGCCCGTGAGCGCGCCGCCCGACTCGAATCCGGTGACGTCGTCGGCCTGCCAGCAATGCATTGACAATGAAATATTCTGCAAGGCGTCCATCGCCTTGTCTGTATCGATGCCCAGAACGGCATAGCGTTCCTTGGCTATCTCGTAGGCTTTGTTTATCAGTTGTTCTTTCATAATCAGGTTTTTGTATTTTTATGGTTATGTGTAAATTATCATTTTTCGTGGCGCGGCAGCCGGTGTCGCGCCCTGTTCATGCGCCGTAAATCACAGCCCTGACGCGCTCAGACGGCGAACGGAGCCTTGCGATAGGCCTCGTTCCACACGGCGGTGTCGGCAGGCATGTAGGTTTTCAGATTTACCGAGCCGCGCACCTGTCGGCGTATCGACGCCAGGTCGGCAGTATGACCGGCAGCCATGGCCTGCAACATTATGTTGCCTATGGCTGTGGCCTCGGACGGTCCTGCAACCACCGGCACTCCGGTGGCATTGGCCGTCCATTGGTTCAACAGCTCGTTGCAACTGCCACCGCCGATAACGTGCAGCACGCTGAGTGGTCGCTCTGAGAGCCCGCGCAGGCTGTCGAAGACATGACGGTAGCGCAAGGCGAGGCTCTCGAATATGCAACGCACCAGACGTCCGCGCGTATCGGGCACAGGTTGTCTGTGACTGCGGCAGGATGTCCGTATGGTCTCTACCATGTCAGACGGATTTGAAAAAGAAGCTTCGTCGGGATTTATCAAACTACGGAACGGCTCGGCGGCACGTGCCTCGTCTATAAGCACGTCGTAGGGCACTGCTCCCCATTGGGCACGGCAGCGCTCAAGAATCCACAAGCCGCAAATGTTCTTCAGCAGACGGATGGTGCCGTTGACACCGCCCTCGTTGGTGAAGTTGAGCCTTTGAGTGTCGGCACTGATGACGGGCGCGTCGGTCTCGATGCCCATCAACGACCAGGTGCCGCTGCTGAGATAAGCAAAGTCGCGGTCGGCGGCCGGTACGGCGGCTACTGCCGACGCTGTGTCATGACCGGCAACGGCTATCACAGGCACGGGGCCGAGCCCTGTCTGGCGCTGCACCTCGGGCGTGAGCACGCCCACTTGCCGGCCGGGAAGGACGAAACGTCCGAAACTGTCCTCCGTCAGTCCGACAGCAGCGAGCAGCGAAGGCTCAAACCGTCGGGTGGATGCATTGAGCAACTGCGACGTGGAGGCAATGGTATATTCGGTCACCATCTCGCCCGTAAGCATATATGTCATGGCATCGGGCATGAACAACAGTCTGTCAGCGGCAGCCAGCGCACTGTCTGACGAGCGGCGCATGGCGTCGAGCTGGAACAGAGTATTGAAGTCCATCACCTGTATGCCGGTCTGTCTGTAAACCGTCTCGCGTGGGACCGAAGCGAAGAAACGCTCGGCAGCACCCGCGGTGAACGGGTCGCGATAGGCACGCGGAAGGCGCAGGAAAGCTCCGTCGCTGCCCACACACACGAAATCAACGCCCCACGTGTCAACGCCTATGGAGCATATCTCACAGTCGTCACGGCGAGCAACCAGCCTCAACCCCTCGACAACATTGCGGAACAGCTCGTATATGTCCCAATAGAAGCGTCCGCCGTTCTCAATGAGATGGTTGGGAAAACGGTTCACCTCCTCCAGCTCCAGTCCCGAGGATTGGAAACTGCCTATTATGGTACGGCCGCTCGTTGCTCCGAGGTCGATTGCGAAGAAACACTCTTTCTTGTTGCTCATCCGGTTATTAATAGTTTAGACTTTTTTTGACATGGCAAATATAGTAATAACATACAGTAATGCAGATATATTTTTTGACTGAAAACATTCGCATTTTGATACAACACTGAGAAGACCACACAGAAAGTCATATATTAATGTGTGAACCGCTCCCGAAAGTGTCACAATACGCATAAAACAGGCACGATACGCCCACAAAAAGCCGTCTTCGCAGTGGCACGGTGCGTAAAGTGGCACAACAGTCGGATATATAAAAAGTGACATAAACCGCATATCGTCAGTGTCAGATTACGCATAATGACTGCATAATAATAAATTATTCATCGTAATATGATATAAAACCGACAACCGCTGAATGCTCTCCTGAGACCATAATACGGTGGATGGAACGGCCATGAGCCGGACGTGTACAGACGGACTGCACAATTACGAACGACAGGAATAATAACTGCCGGGCGCATAATAAAACCTATTGCGGAGCGATAATGGCAACAATCGAAATACAAGTGGCGGGCATGGAAGGGGCGAAAGCAATGCAACGCATATAATAAAACGACGCATCATATATAATAATGTGGCAAAAACTTGCCTACCGATCCATAAAGCATAGGCACACGAAACCGGAACTGTCGGCAGAAACAGGCCTGAACGCGTAGCGATTGGAATGATGCGGAACAATGCTTTTCTTCCTCATAACCATATATTCACGCAACATGAAAAGTAAGACTTTTGACAAACACTATTCACGAAATAGAAAAACAGAGCCCAACAGTATGGAGAAGTGACACGAAATAAGTTGATCAGAAAATATTGTCCGATTGTTTTTCAGAATAAAAATAATCGGGATTGATTATGGGCATTTGCTTTGAAAATTATTAACTTTGCGATATAAGCAACAGATGGAACTTTCGGCGAAGTCGGCCTTCAGGCGTTGTAATTTGCTCTAAAATTCTTACCTTTGCTATATAAGCAACAGCTCAACAACTCAAGAGACTCACGAAGATTGGTTGTGATTTGCTCTAAAATTCTTACCTTTGCTATATAAGCAACAGCAAGCCGGATAGTATATACATTGAAAAAGTGTTGTGATTTGCTCTAAAATTCTTACCTTTGCTATATAAGCAACAGCCGTAACGGATAAGGATATCAATACGTTTGAGTTGTGATTTGCTCTAAAATTCTTACCTTTGCTATATAAGCAACAGCAGTAAACTCAGCAAACTGACAGAGAAGCAGTTGTGATTTGCTCTAAAATTCTTACCTTTGCTATATAAGCAACAGCTGGCTTAAAAATAAACCAGGAATAAACAATGTTGTGATTTGCTCTAAAATTCTTACCTTTGCTATATAAGCAACAGCCTCCATATCCTTGATTTGGGTCTCAATCTCGTTGTGATTTGCTCTAAAATTCTTACCTTTGCTATATAAGCAACAGCAATTAATAAAGTGCCAGGAGCGTCAGGGGGTTGTGATTTGCTCTAAAATTCTTACCTTTGCTATATAAGCAACAGCTGCCTTCTACTTCCTTAACTACAATGACCGGTTGTGATTTGCTCTAAAATTCTTACCTTTGCTATATAAGCAACAGCATTATCATCGATAAGCTCATCACCATCGAAGTTGTGATTTGCTCTAAAATTCTTACCTTTGCTATATAAGCAACAGCTTTTGGATTTGTCCCACGCTATTCTTGCTGTTGTGATTTGCTCTAAAATTCTTACCTTTGCTATATAAGCAACAGCTTTTCACGTGCATAAACTTGTTGCTGTCGAGTTGTGATTTGCTCTAAAATTCTTACCTTTGCTATATAAGCAACAGCATAGCACGACGAGATTTAATACGGATATTTGTTGTGATTTGCTCTAAAATTCTTACCTTTGCTATATAAGCAACAGCAGGCTTGAAAACGTTAGTTACTTTCATATTGTTGTGATTTGCTCTAAAATTCTTACCTTTGCTATATAAACAACAGCTGATAATTATACTGCTGTCGAGCTTTATCTGTTGTGATTTGCTCTAAAATTCTTACCTTTGCTATATAAACAACAGCTAACTTTCTTGTCTATTCTATAATTTACATGTTGTGATTTGCTCTAAAATTCTTACCTTTGCTATATAAACAACAGCAGAAACGCCAAGGCATGCAAGTACAAGAGTGTTGTGATTTGCTCTAAAATTCTTACCTTTGCTATATAAACAACAGCTCAGATAATGGCTTGCAATCATAAAGATCTGTTGTGATTTGCTCTAAAATTCTTACCTTTGCTATATAAACAACAGCAAACTCAACAAGCAAAGACAACAAAACCGGTTGTGATTTGCTCTAAAATTCTTACCTTTGCTATATAAACAACAGCTTTAATACATTATCATTATGGAAATAGCAGTTGTGATTTGCTCTAAAATTCTTACCTTTGCTATATAAACAACAGCAATAACCGAAAACATAAAAGAATGGCAGGAGTTGTGATTTGCTCTAAAATTCTTACCTTTGCTATATAAACAACAGCTTCTGGTTGGTTTGTATATTCTGTGCTCATGTTGTGATTTGCTCTAAAATTCTTACCTTTGCTATATAAACAACAGCAGCCTCGACGGGAAGGTATGACTTGCCCTCGTTGTGATTTGCTCTAAAATTCTTACCTTTGCTATATAAACAACAGCTATTCCGCGCGATAGCGCAAGTAGAAAACGGTTGTGATTTGCTCTAAAATTCTTACCTTTGCTATATAAACAACAGCTCGCCGGTGTAAGGGTCGAAGCGTGATGCGGTTGTGATTTGCTCTAAAATTCTTACCTTTGCTATATAAACAACAGCACATTATCCATAATAAGCTGAGCAGCAAAGGATTATGCAATATATCAGAAATATAAAACTGATATGGAAATAAGGAAACATCGCAAACAAGACGGTGTTTCCTTATTTCTGTTATATTCCGAAAGACAACATTATTGTATGGAATGATTAAAGTGTGCAGACTTGCTATAAGGTTAAAAAATAATAAATCTGTATATTCAGAATAGCTCGAGCTGCTGACCTGGAGCATTAGGTGGCTTCGACTTTTTGCCGTAGAACAACTCTATCGCTCCGAACTGTTTGTCTGTGATACACATCACTCCCACGTTGCCATATTCGGGTAAGAACGATTTGACACGCTTAATGTGCACCTGCGCGTTCTCCATACTCGCACAGTGTCTAACGTAGATGGAGAACTGGAACATGGTGAAACCGTCACGCTGCAAATTCTTACGAAAAAGAGCGTAAGCCTTCTTGTCTTTTTTTGTCTCAGTAGGCAAATCAAAGAAAACAAGCACCCACATAACGCGATATTCACTAAAGCGGTCCATAATAAATAATAATTCATATAAATGGCAGAGCGGTACAGCGCCCGAAACATTCAATCTATTTCCGGATAGGCTATGCGCCTCGACTCGCCGCTGAAGCAACGGTAGAGCGACGCCGTGGTCTGAGTGACACCCACCATGAGCGGACTGCGCTTGCCTGATATACAGACGTCGAGCGTAGGAATGGCGAGAAGCCGGACCTTGTGTTGCCTGGTGAGTTCAAGTCCGTCGATGCCGTCTTCTCTAACAATGTCATACACAAGACGATCGACGTACGGCCGGTAAGGCTCCATTATGTCGTCGGCCAGACAATAGGCATTGTAGCGGTTGTGATGGTGTATGCCGAAAGTGGGCAGCATACCACTCGACACCAACGCCCGCGCAACCACGGCACGCAGTATCGCATACCCGTAATTGAGCAGATTGTTGGGCGGCATGCCATCGCGGCCACGGGTGAAGGATTCGAGTCCGGGGATAGCGGCAAACAACATCTTCCAGTAATAAGCGGCGGCACGGCCCTCCAGATTGTCGGCGTCGCCGCTGCGCACGTCGTCTATCCAACGCGCCATACACCCCGTATCTGTATCGGTGAGCAAGCGCAGCACAGCCGCCTGGTTAGCTATCTTTGCCCGCACTGTCTGTTGCCACAACTGTTTTTTCAACGGAAGCGTGGCATCGGTCTGAAGGCGGAAACGCTCACTCTGCACCGTATTGCCACACAGCGGCAGCATCAGTCCGACAGGCATGCCGCGTGCGTCGCACGTCACCACGGCACAGTTGTTCTCGAGCAACGCCTCGAGCAGACCATGCGTAATGGTTATCTGTCTGTTGTCGAGCACAACCACACTGATGTCTTCCACCGGTATGGTTCTTATGCTGTCTTTCTTCATTCGCTCAGGCAAGTCGCTCTTCTCAACTTCCGGCAGCCTAACCACCATCTGACAATCCTTCAGCGACAGGTAAGCCGGGGTTGTGAAACACAGTGTGCGTTTTATCATAATGCTTGGTTATTAATTTCAATAACATTTCCTAATCGATCAACTTTTATCGGTACGCATATCTCCTTTATAGATTTTTTCATATCCGTAAATTCGACTTTATTTAGCTGAGTATATTCTTCTTTATCTATTATTGGATTTGCTACATTATAAGGTATGCAATATAACCTAGAGCCGGTACAACTTACCATCTTATATATTCTGTCTCTCCCCAACGGCTGATTTATAATACCGCTACTGATTTCCTCGTCTGTTGGCAAATAAACAAGATCGTTTGGCGAAAGCACAAACAACAATTTGGCTCCGTCTTTCTCTTCAGGTGCAACAGTCTGCATATTTTTTTGTCTGTCGATCACCGTTTTAAGCGGAATAGTATCGAATATGCGTTTCTTTATTATATCACCGGTAGTGCTGTCCACCGTTTCTTTCTGGTAAACAGCAAAGAACAAGTTAGTACCTTTGGCAGCCTCAACGAACTTAGAATCTTTATTACCCTTGACGCCTACAGCAAACTTATCAGCCTGTTCATATTTTCTTACCTTATAAATAGGTTTATGAGGCTTACCATTATTAAGTTCCACAATATTACGATTCATCTGTTCTACACCTTCTGCCGAGAACGCTTTCTGAACATCATTATCGTTTGCCTCGAGATGACGCAGCAGTATTTTCTGAATTCCTGTATCGGTTATACTGCTTATAATATCCTTGGCTTTGGACTGTTTATCAACCTTGGCGAACAAAGATACTATATCGTTACCGAAACGAGTGGCAAAGAACCGGTCGTTAGTCTCTTTGGTGAAATAATAAACCTTTATCTTCTTCAGGTCTATATCCTGCCATGCGTCCTTGTTGTCTTCGAAATATTGTTTTATCTTCTTCAGGTCGAATCCAAATTCTATCATTGCCATCAGTTTCTTCTTCAGATCCTTGTCAACAACAGCCTTAGGATTAGCCACTGCATACTTGAGTTGCACCTCCTTTATGCGTCTGAGATTCACCTCACCATAAACAGTGTCCTTATGCATCGGTTTGCGTATTGCCCAGCTGTCGCCCTTCACCTGAGACTTGAGCTTCTTTTTTCCGTTCTCTATGCACTGATATTTGTTAGTGGTCTTGTTGATAACTCTAAGATTCTGTTTGAAGCTGACAATAATATTACGTAAGGCCTTCTCTACATCCACCGTGAACGTGGGCCACGGCTTAAAAAACTCACGCGCCACACTCATGGTACGCGTCTCACCATTACGTGTAACGATGACACTCTCGTAGCGCCGCAGCTTATGAGACAGCTGATAGAATGTTGATTTATTCTTTGACATGGCTGCTTCGTTGCTCAACAGATTGACATGGCTGCGTGTGGTGCAGGCTATGACTATGGCATCCATTGCATGATGACGATGGTCTATACGTTTCTTGTTGAATCCTTTCTGAAGATTCAGCGGCATATCCGGTATGAGATGTCCGTTAGCGCTCGGAGTAGTGAATTGGCTTGTGCCGGTGATCCTGTTCAATCTTTCGAAGCGTGGAAGCACAATACGATTCCATGCATCGCTGACGCCCCACTCACGTTTCAACCTGTCTGTTATGGCGCCATTACATGTTATGACATTCTTGGACGTCGCCTCACACTCGTCTTTCTCACGCACCATATTTGACAACAGCGATTTCACCACCTTACTGATATAACGGCTGTCGTTCAACTGACGTTCCACAAAACCGTCGGGAATGTCGTCCATGAGCATTTTTTTCATTTTCATAGGATTCTTCCTGAAGTTTCTCTGTACAAGCTGCTCATACTCCTCCACCGAAAGAACGGTAACCGGATCACCAATGCTGACAGAAACTTTCTCACCGTGATGTGCCTTTATGAACTCGTAGCCGAGCAAACGGTCCTTCAGCTGATTGACCTCAGCCTCACAGATAACTTTGTTTGACATGGAGTCATCGAAATAGCGAGCCTTCGGAATGACGTGTTCTATCTGATAATCGTCGGTAAACAGACGGGCAAGAGGAATGGTACGGCCTGTGTAAGGTGACTGATATTTCTGGTCGAGCCATAATTTATATTTTATCATCTCGGCATGTGTAGGACGTTTCTTCTCATCAGTCTGGCTGAACTTGCTTATTATCTCGCTTATATAATCAGGCACTTCATCCATGCTTTCGAGCACACCCTCCTCATATATACGCAGCATATCCTGCTGTGACGGAGAGTAAGGTCGCACGTTGTCTATTTCAAAATCAGGGTTCACAAACTCTGTAAGCAATGCTTTTATGCGCAGGTTTGCATTTTCGTTCTCTGCCACACGCTTTGACATTTTGGCTCTGACGTCTGCAGGATTCTTCAAGTCACGGCCCATCTCCACGTGTATCTCGTCTATCCTGCCATACTGTCTCCATATATCGCGCACGGTGCGCAGGGTCTCGGTTATCACCTGTTCGACTATCGGATTGCGCAACGAATGTTGCTTGAAACTGCTCAGATAGCGGTCTATATCGTCCGGACTGTTCCATCGGCTGACGTCCTTTGCCTCGCTGTGACGATTGTAAACCACATAGCAGGCCAGCCATAACGGCAGGCCACGGAAATGTGACACATCGGTAAGATTGACGGCCTTTTCGCGCACACGTGTCATGATAGTCTCATCATACACACCATCAATAATATTATTTATACGCACTCTGGTGGCTGCGTCTATAGCTTCCACATTCCAATATTTGCCCATACGCATGAGCGGAAGCAAGCGTCTGATGGCTTTCTCAGAATAAGAGCCATATTCTTTCTTGAACGGAGGCAAGGCACTGAAAGCCTCAACAAACCTGTCATCAAGGGTTATTGCTTTATTGTTCTTGTCCTTTCTTTTATTCTCTTCATCTTTATTGTATTTACAAACAAACGTAGCCATTGCCTTCTTTATCTCCTGCTTGTCATCCACCGAGTAAAGAATGTGCCATAAACGGTATTCGTTTGTCTTGTCGAGAAATGCCTCGTCCACCCCGGCATCCTTAAGACCTTTCAACATCAGAGCCCTTGTCTCGTTGCAGGGATAGGTCTTGTCTTCCACATAATTCCACCTATACGGATAACTACTGTCCTTGCCTTTCGGTTTCTTAACCTTGAAATAAGTGCTCAGCAACGTGTCTTGCTTGATCTCCTTGCGGTCGTTAAGAAAGTCGAACAGCCTCACGACGTCGTCCTCATCCTTTATAAACTCGCCCGTAACATCAACATCCGCCTTCAGATGACCATCCACAATCTTCTGGCGTTCGTATATTCTGATATTACTTATAAACTGCCAAAGCCTGAACTCCTGGAACAAAGGATTCGACTTTGCCACACATTTCACAGGTGCGGTCTTCACCTCGCCGGACTCCTTGTCCACATACGAACGGCTCTCATACGGACAGTTATCTATCAGAGACTTCTTGCTCTTGAGCGGTCTTTGATAAAATATTATGTTGTCAACAAACAGATATGTGAAGTCGTAAGAGGCTATCGACTGTCTGTAAGCATCGTTGCTCTCGTAAAGTTCCTCGATACATGCCGTATAAAGTGTTCTGTCATTCAGCTCGGGTATGAATCTTTTCTGAGAATCCAGAATCCTCTTTAGTTCGCTCTTATAGTATTTACGCTCAACGGTCCTGACCAACTTGCCCTTTATCTTTTGCGTAGGGTCTGCCAGCAAAGAATCGTAAATATATTCGCCGACGGTCTTGCCCGAGCTGTCTATATCGCTTTCTGTCTTCTTTTTTATCAGCGTCCAGTCATCTTCCTTCGGCATTCTGAACGAGCGCTTTATGTTTCCGTCCTTATCTTTCTTCGGCGTACCGTCCTTCTCCACATCGGTGGTAACAATAAACTCCTTGGTCTTCCCTATCCAATCGGGAGCCTCGGCGGCAGGGCGGTGATACACCATTCCATTCTCAAGAATGACATCAAACCACGTGTCTTTGCCTTTTTTCTCGCCGGTATCCTTGACATCCACCACTTTCACGGCATAATACTCCACGAGCTTCCCCTTGTCCTCGCTTTGCTCGTCCTCACCGCGCAGCTGATAATATCCGCGTTTCTGATTGAAGTTAAGCAACAGCCAGGCAAGTTCTTGCTTTGTAAGCGCACGACTGAGAGCCTTCTTCCTGAGATAATAAATAGTCCAGTCGTAAGGCACCTTTTTCCCTCCGGCCAACCAATCTGGCTGACAGGCAGCGAAATCGGACAGCATCTCGTTGAACGAATCCATGAAAATGAAAGTCCATTTGCCGTCATCGTTTCTTTTCCATGCTATCTTACACTCCTTGTCGTCCTTGAACTTTCCATATCGTGTGAGCGCATTGTCATAGTGCTCAGGCAGGAAACCCATGACAGACAACACCCTGTTGAGCCGCTCGCGTCTGAGCAGATGCCGCTCGTGCAAGCGTCTTATGCCTCTTGCATCAGTACGTTCCTTTGTCTGCGACTTGGTGTTGCCCTTTGCAAAGTCGCCCAATGTCGCGGCATCCATCGGTATTATTCTACTTCCGGCTGCCTCTATACACTTTATCTTTTCATCACCGTTCTCGTCGTTCTCACTATTCACCACAGCCCAACCGATGCTGTTCGTTCCCAGATCCAGTCCTAATATCTTTTTCATAATTTATGTTTTTTCATGTCCGAACAATAGATTGCAACAATATTATATTGCAAATATAGGAAAAATAACAGCAACTACAAGCGCGGGACATCTGTATTTACCGAAACAGGAAACGTAGATTTCCGGCTTATATCGTGGCCGTGAGAAGGAAAAAGAGACCGGTTTCAATACGGGGACAAAGACCTGCTGTCTGACATGGATTTGTGGTTAAGTCTGAGACGGCGTGTTTACTTCAGCTGATGGGATGCCGATACGGGGCACTTTCAGATTGTAAGCGGATTTCGGTTTTTCGGCCTCAGTTTTCTGTTCTACCCCGAAAAATAAGCGAGTATTTGCGGGCGGGCTCTTCGTCGGGCGCAAATATGCGAGTTATGAGAGGTTTTGTTAATGTATTGAATATCAGATAATTACATTTAAGGAGTATTTCCCCGCATTGCAAAAAGCACCATTTCGGCTTGCGAAATGGCCCATATTGGGTGCTGAAATAGGCCATATTGCACCCTGAAACGGGCTTTATCGTAATGTGAAATGGGCAATATCGGAAAGCGAAACGGACTTTTCCGGACTACGTTATGGGGTATATCAAAGTGCTATAAGACACGAAACGGGCTGTATTATGCATGATTTAACATTCATTCACACCTCTTTTGCGAATTTATTTTGTCAAAATTTAGTCAAGAAAAATTGTAAGCACGCCATGCGGGTTTTGCCTGAAAACGCTGAAATCAAAAGGAAGGAGAGGCACGGAAAACATTCGTCCGGCGAACCGTAAGCATATGTCGCGATTGCGGAGATGGTTTACCGGTTGTGGCAGGGAGAGCTTATCATCACTCAATCACCTTGCGGTCGTGAATCTTGCAGGCCTGCATCGCCACTGCCTTTCACGCATAATATAAAAACGTTTCAGCATTATATAAACGTTCCATACACTATATAAAAAACTTTTCATACATCATATATAAACTTTTTACGCACCATATATAAACCTTTCATACGTCATATATAAACCTCTCACACATCATATATAAACTTTTCCAGCATCATATATAAATCTCTCGTACATCATATATAACCATTCCATACATCATATATAAACCATTCACATATCATATATAAACCTCTCCTACACCATATAAAAACCTTTTTCCACATCATATAAAAACCTCTCCCGCATCATATAAATTATATTCTATGACATTTCACGTATAAACCCATTCCCGCGTGGTTGTGAATCCGCCGGACTTACGTTGTCATGTCAAGGACACCACTCCGCCAAATGTGAAAAAATATGAAAAAATAAAGAATAATTCAAATTGATGAATATGTCGTTTGTTCTTTCTTATAGGACTGATATTATTATTTGAGAAGAACTACTAATCTGACATACAGCCACTATGCCGTTGCGCATGTGGCGCGTAAAAAAGACACAGAAACACTATCCTGCCACCCGGAACGGTAAAAGACCACGGGAGGAAGAACCTACGAAGACTATACTGATGTGGTATGACGACGGCACACGGTGCATGAAACGCATATACACATATACTGACGACAATAAACTTATTATTCACTTTCGTATTATTCACTAAACAAACAACTATGAGACGAACCGTTTTCTCATCAGGCAACCCAAGACTATGGTTGCTGCTACTAAGTGTATTATTCGCAGGGGTGGCTCAAGCTCTTACTGTGGAAAAGCTGCGCACCCTGTCGCTCACCAATCCCGTGGGCATAGACAAGGCGCCGACATTCAGCTGGATATTGAACTCGGACGAGCGCGGAGTGATGCAGAAGAGCTACCGCATCATGGTGTGCAGCGACAGCGACTGCTCCAACATCGTGTGGGACTCAGGCATCGTTGAGTCAGACCAGTCGGTGATGATCAGTCCCGACTACACCTTCGCGCCGTCAACGCGCTACTATTGGAAGGTGACAGTGACCGACAACAAAGGCAACGAAGCCACCTCTACAGAGAAGGCTTACTTCGAAACCGGACTCATGGGCACAGGATGGGACGGAGCGAAATGGATAAAATACTCCAACAATCCGCTCGGATACATAGACGAGGACGAGATTTCCGACTATTCCATAAGCTGCAAGTTCGAGATTGCCCAGGTGGCTGCCGGACTGTGTTTCGGCATGACCGACGAGAACAACTACTACATGTGGCAGTTCAACACCGAGGGCGACTATCCACGCTTCCGTCCTCACCGCTGGGTGAACAACACTCCGACGTGTCTTGAGGACGTTGATCTGACGGGCATAATCGACCTGAAGAACAACGAGGAATACACCCTCCGCATCGACATTACCGAAAACGGCATGCTCGCAAAGACTTATATCAACGACATACTGATAGACGAGCGCCGCGGCGACTTCCCCTTCGGACGTCTCGGTTTCCGTGCCGCACGCTCCGAATACACCGAAAATCTATATGAGGCTGCCTACTACGACGACTTCAACGTGAGCGTCGATGGCGTGTCTGTCTTCTCCGAAGACTTCTCTGAAGGCAACTCCACCTTCACTGCAGGTGTTGTGAGAGACGGCCGTCTCTACTTCGAGGGATATGGTACAGAACAATATTGCTGGCAGAAAGATACCGACACCGCCGACATAACGGAATACACCATAACCGCCGACTTCAACATCTCGCAAGTGGCAGCCGGTCTGTGCTTCGCCGCGACAGACCAGTCACACTTCTACATGTGGCAGTTCAACACCGAGGGCGATTATCCCCGTTTCCGCCCTCACCGCTGGAATCCGGGCGGCGAGTGTCTTGAGAACAAGGACCTGACAGGCATTGTCGATCTGAAGAACAACGAGACATACCATCTGCGCATAGAGGTTTACGACAACTGCAAACGTGCCCGCACCTATATCAACGACATACTCATAGACGACCGCGAGGGCGACTTCGCCTATGGCAAGCTCGGCTTGCGCGCCGACATGGGCGAGAAGAACAGCGATCCGGAGATTGCGCTGTGGGACAACATCAAGGTTACAGCCAACGGAAAGACCCTCTTCAGCGAGGACTTTGCCAACGCCGACAACTACGCTTTCGACAATGGCACAGTGACCGACGGACAACTGCGCATGGAGGGTGTGGTGAACTCTGTGTTCGCATGGCAGAAAGAGACGGCATCAGACGACAACAGCGGCTACGCCATAGAGTCTGACATCACTCTCATGAAGGGCAACGTGGCTGTGGTGTTCGCATACACCGCCTCGAACAACTACTACATGTGGGCGCTCAACTGCAAGGACTACGAATATCCGGCAATACGCCGCCATGTGTACAACAACAGCTCTACGCCTTCATACAGCGACACACGCATAGACGCGTTCACCAAGGACGAGATACTCGGCAAGCCTCACCGCATGCGCATTGAGGTGACAGGAAACGTGGTGAACACCTACATCGACAAACAGCTTGTCGATACATACACCGCATCTGAGAAGATTGTCGATGGCTACGTAGGCTTCCGCGCACACGTAGATGACGAAGGTCCGGCATATGCCGACAATGTGGTAGTGACGACAATCAATGCCGACGGCACCGAGACCGTGCGTCTGTCTGAGGACTTCGAGGGCGACGCTCCGCTGTTCGACGGCACCATTGAGGAGCACGACGGCTCCAAACAGCTCTATGTGGCCGTAGCAAGCGGCGAGCAGAGATTCATGGAGAGCACAATGGGAGCAGCCTCGATGTTCAGGAAAGAGTTCACGGCCAAGGCACCCGTGAAGTCGGCCAAGCTCTACAGCTCTGCCCTCGGCATATACGACGTTTATATCAACGGCACACGTGTGGGCCACGTACAGGACGACGGAACGACCGTTTACGACGAGCTGAAACCGGGATGGACCGACTATGCAAAGAAGGTATTCTACAACACACACGACGTCACCACACTCGTCAAAGAAGGCGGCAACGCCATCGGAGCGACCGTAACGTCTGGCTACTGGGCCGGAGGCATCGCCCACGGACAATATGGCGACAAGCCTGTGGCATTCATGGCGAAGCTCGTCATCGAATATGCCGACGGCTCGAAGGAGACCATCGTGACCGACAACTCATGGGCAACATCAAACAACGGCGCGCTGCGCAATGGCGACATATACAACGGCGAGACCTACAACGCCACTCTCGAGGACGGTTGGAAAGAGGCCGGATACGACCAGTCGGCATGGCACGCCACGGCGTCGAGCCGCGACTTCACCGGCGAGATATGCGCATTCGAAGGTCCGGCGGCACGCATACGCACATCGCTGACACGCCAGCCTGAACACATCACCATCTACGAAGGCGTGAAACAGACAGGCACTGCCTATGGCATGGTGAACGTAGTGTCAGAGATAAGCGGCAACTCGCCAGTCACACTGAAGAAAGGACAGACCGTAATCTACGACTTCGGACAGAACATGGTAGGTTGGGTGAGAGTGAACGTCAAGGGTAAGGCCGGCTGCACTCTGCGCGGACGCTTCAGCGAGATGCTCAACGACAAGGGCGACACCAACCGTGGCGACGACGGCCCCGGCGGCAGCCTGTATCTCATCAACCTGCGCACGGCAAAGGCCTCGATGTACTACACGCTACGCGGCGACGAGGAAGGCGAGACCTACAGCCCGACCAACACCTACTACGGATTCCGCTACTGTGAGATAACTGCCGGCGACGACATCGAGATAAACGGCATCGAAGGACTTGTTGTAGGTGCCGACAACGAGGAAGGCTCGTCGCTCACCACAAGCCACGACGCCGTAAACCAGCTCTACAGCAACGTCATCTGGGGACAGCGCGGCAACTTCATGAGCGTGCCGACCGACTGCCCGCAGCGCGACGAACGACTCGGATGGACAGGCGACACGCAGATATTCTGCCGCACGGCTGCCTACAACGCCAACACCGCCGCCTTCTACCACAAGTTCATGGGCGACATGCGCGACAGCCAGCGTTCGGACGGTGCCTATCCCGACGTGGCTCCAATAGCCTGGGTGGGCTACGGCAACGGCGCATGGGGCGACGCAGGCATCATCGTACCATGGACCACTTATCTCATGCACGGCGACAAGAGCATCATCGAGGAGAACTATGAGTCGATGGAGAAATACATGGACTGGCTGGCAGCACAGGCCGGCGACGGCTACAAGTATCAGGGTGCCGGCACATCATACGGCGACTGGGTATCGTTCGTTCCGACCGACTCACGCTATGTCAGCGTATGCTACTATGCTTACGACGCAATGCTCATGAGCAAGATGTCGCAGGCTCTCAGCACGGCACCAGGCGACGAATATGCCATCAAGGCCGCCGAATATGAAGAGCTCTACAACAACATAAAGAAAGAGTTCGCCACACGCTACATCAGCGGCAACATGCCAACACAGCGCACTCAGACGGGTTATCTGCTCGCACTGCGCTTCGGACTGCTACCCGACGAGGCATCTGAACAGGCCACCATCAAGGCGCTCGCACGTGCCATAAGCTCAAACAACGAGACGCTCAACACCGGATTCGTAGGTACGGGCATCATCAACACCACACTCTCACAGGTGGGACTCATAGACAAGGCATACAACCTGCTGCTCCAGCGCAACTGTCCGTCATGGCTCTACAGCGTGGATCAGGGCGCGACAACTATATGGGAACGCTGGAACTCGTACACCAAGGAGACCGGATTCCATAAGGACATATCCATGAACTCCTTCAACCACTATTCTTACGGAGCAGTGGCAGAGTGGATGTACAGATACATGGCCGGCATAGAGGCCGACGAGCAGAATGTGGGCTTCAAGCACATCATATTACAGCCCTATCCCGACACCCGCACCACACTGCCTCAGGGACAGGACCGCATCACCAGCGTCGACGCGACAGTGGCTTCAAACTACGGCAGCATAAAGAGCGCATGGCAGCTCGGAGCCGACGGATCATTCACATACAAAGTCACCGTTCCGGCCAACACCACCGCCCAACTGCTCATGCCTGTGGCCGACGGCAACACGGTGTATGAAGGTGAGATACCGGCCGAAGAGGCCGAAGATGTCAAGTATGAGGGCACTGCCGACGGCAAGGCCGTATTCACGCTCGGTTCGGGTCAGTACTCGTTCAGCACCAACATCTCCACCAAGATAGACGAGGTGGCAGAAGACTCCGGAATCAAAGTGTATCCCAATCCAACCGACGGACTGCTCCACATCAAAAGCAGCGAGCCGGTGGTGAGCCTCACGCTCAACGATATGGCGGGCAACCTTGTGAAGACCGCCGGAAACAACAGCGACACGTTCGACATATCTTCCGTAGGAAAGGGAATATATCTGCTCACTGTGGAGACACAGAACGACACAAAGACGTCGAAGATAATAAAGAAATGACGGCATCTGGCGTGATGTAATGTCATACACGATCATGGCAGGAGGAAAACGATCAGTGTTTTCCTCCTGCTTTTGTCTTATCCGTTTCGGTCCTGAAGCTATGTTTTTCCGATGACGACGGCACCGTCCGGGACAGTCATTAACACTTGACACGGAGAATATTAAGGACGTCTGACACTGGTGCAATCCACCTTTTACAATATCCTTAATACGACATCCTGCGCCTTGAATACACACCTCATCATCCATTAATGTTTTTGCATAAATATGCAATAATGCACATCGCAAAATGTATGAATATTCACCGTAACCCGAAAATACGGCGTTTTTTTCGAGCAACTGCCTCCTCGCTCGCAAATTTGCGAGTTTTGAGAGGGTTACGCATCATATTGAATGTCAGTCACTTGCACTTTCCAGCAATCCTATAGTCTTCGTACCGCGTTGCGATATGGCCCGTTTCAGCCTCCGATATTGCCCATTTCATGCACTGATATGTCCAATATCGTGCCCTGACAAAGCCCATATCAGACCGCGATAAAGCCCGTTTCGCAAAGTCGTCTTATCTTTTATGTCATTCGGGAAGGATAATATCACGGTTCGCTAAAGAGACATCTGTCTGATAAAGCCCATTTCGCTGAGCTCCGCTTTCTATTTTGAGAATTTTTATTGTCAAAATATTTTACCGCCGGAGATGTATAAATATACAGTTTCCGGTATCGTTTGCGCTTTATTATCTTCCGCCGACTGCGACCGGCAAACACGCCTCATGTCATGTCCACGATGTGATGTCACAATTCCATTGCCGCCATGCGTGATACTCCACTGCCACAGAACCGCACGCAGGAAATCGTGAGTGAAAAAGCCGGTTTGTGTATTTTAAAATAAAACACTAACTTTGCAGCAATCACGTCGCTTCGTCCACCAACAGCGGTAACACTCATTGCGGCACGTCGTGATGCGCTTTCCGGGACTCATCCTTAAACCTCCGGAAAACATATATAAACACCATTTGACACAGAAATACAAAATCTGAATACTGACATGATGAAACCATCCTTTCTACGCACACTGCTGCTCGCGGCCTTAATGGCGCTCGCGGGTCGCACGACATGCGCCGCTGACAACAATGGCGGTACGTTCACAGCCGGCAACAAGACGTTTCTGCTCAACGGCAAACCCTTCGTGGTGAAGGCTGCCGAGCTGCACTATCCGCGCATTCCGCGCCCTTACTGGGAGCACCGCATCAGGATGTGCCGCGCGCTCGGCATGAACACCATCTGCCTCTACGTGTTCTGGAACATACACGAACAGCGTGAAGGCGAGTTCGACTTCACCGGACAGAACGACATTGCGGCCTTCTGCCGCCTGGCACAGAAGAACGGCATGTACGTCATTGTGCGCCCCGGACCTTACGTGTGCGCCGAGTGGGAGATGGGCTGACTGCCCTGGTGGCTGCTCAAGAAGAAGGATATACGTCTGCGCGAGCAGGACCCTTACTTCATGGACCGCGTATCCAAGTTCATGGCGAAGGTGGGCGAACAGCTCGCTCCGCTCACCATTCAGAACGGAGGACCGATAATCATGGTGCAGGTGGAGAACGAATATGGCTCCTACGGCGAGGACAAGGCTTACGTGAGTGCCATACGCGACATAGTGCGCAGGTCGGGATTCGACAAGGTCACGCTTTTCCAATGCGACTGGGCGAGCAACTTCACACTCAACGGACTGGACGATCTGGTGTGGACAATGAACTTCGGCACGGGCTCCGACATCGACAGTCAGTTCAGCCGTCTGCGCGAACTGCGGCCTGAGTCGCCGCTTATGTGCTCGGAGTTCTGGAGCGGATGGTTCGACAAGTGGGGCGCCCGCCACGAGACCCGCCCCGCCTCGGCTATGGTGGCAGGAATAGACGAGATGTTGTCCAAAGGCATTTCGTTCTCGCTCTACATGACCCACGGCGGCACATCGTTCGGCCATTGGGCAGGCGCAAACTCACCGGGATTCGCTCCTGACGTGACATCCTACGACTACGACGCACCCATCAACGAATACGGACAGGCCACACCAAAATACTACGAGCTGCGCCGCACAATGGAGAACTACTCCGACAAGCGTCTGCCCTCCGTACCCAAACCAGCCGCTGAGCTGATAAGCATTCCGCGCTTCAGCCTCAACGAGTACGCGCCCCTGGTGTTCGGCACCGACAGTATGTGCGTAGCACGCAGTCCGCTGACCTTCGAGGAGCTTGACATGGGCTGGGGAACGGTGATCTACTCCACCTCTCTGCCTGAGATAAACACACCGTCCACGCTCGCCATGAAAGACGCTCACGACTACGCCATGGTTTATGTGGACGGCCGATACGTAGGCCGCACCGACCGCGTTCGCAACGAGACAACAGTCAGTCTGCCGCCAGTGAGCCGCGGCAGTAGGCTCGACATCGTCGTCGAAGGCATGGGACGCATCAACTTCGGACGCGCCATAAAAGACTTCAAGGGACTCACCGGCGACGTAATCATTATGGCCAATGTAGATGGCGACGACGTGACGTGGAAGCTGAACGACTGGACCATGCGCACCCTGCCCGACTCCTACGACCACGCCCTGCGCGCCTTCACACGCAGCAAGGACGGCGCGTCGATGGGACTGAAGCTCGATTCGCGCGCCGGATACTACCGCGGTTTTTTCAATCTGAAGAAGACCGGCGACACGTTCATCAACATGGAGACATGGGGCAAGGGCCTCGTCTATGTGAACGGACACGCCATCGGCCGCTTCTGGAGCATCGGCCCGCAACAAACTCTATACGTTCCTGGATGCTGGCTGAAGAAAGGACGCAACGAGATAGTGGTGCTCGACGTGACCGGACCGTCCAAGCCTGAGACATGGGGACAGGACAGTCCCGAGCTCGACAAGCTGCAACTGGAGAAGAGCAACCGCCACAACAATCCGGGCGACCGCCCCGACCTCAACTCGGCAACGCCCGCAGCGACGGGCCGGTTCGCACAGGGACGCGCATGGCAGACCATCAAATTCAACACGCCGGCACGCGGACGCTATCTGGCCATTGAGTGTTCGTCAACCCACGACGGCAGCGAGATGGCGGCAATAGCCGAAATCTACGTGCTGGACACCGACGGACGACGCATCGACCGCAGCTCATGGAGCACGAAATATGCCGACAGCGAGGACGCCGACAACGGCAACCACACGGGCGACAAGGCGTTCGACCTTCAGGAATCCACATGGTGGAGCACTGCCTACGGAGCATCAATGCCTCATCTGCTCGTCATCGACATGGGTGCCGAACAGACCATCGGCGCGCTGGAGTATCTGCCCGCCACCTCGCAGGACGCCGCCGGACTGACCAAGGACTACCGCATATTCGTATATTGACAAAGGCATAAGGCCGCACACATGCGGCCATACCACAAAACGAAACTATCAAAAACAGCATATAATGATAAAAAAAATATTCGTCATAATTGCGGCCATCGTCTCTCTGACAACGGCCACCGCACGCACGGCAGCCGTTGAGGAAAAGGACATGGCCGGCTATCTTTTTGTTTATTTCACGGGCAACGACATAAGCCAGGAGGCCATCTGCTTCGCCCTTAGCAACGACGGACTGTCGTGGCACAAGCTCAACGGCGGCCGCCCGGTGATCGACTCGAAGGTCATCAGCTCCACAGGCGGAGTGCGCGACCCGCACATCCTGCGCGGCGAGGACGGTCATACGTTCTACATGGTGGCCACCGACATGGTGTCGGCCAACGGATGGGACTCCAACCGCGCCATGGTTCTGCTCAAGTCGGAAGACCTCATCAACTGGTCGCACTCCGTCATTAACATACAGCAGACCTACGAAGGACAGGACGATCTGAAGCGTGTGTGGGCACCGCAGACCATATACGACCACAAGGCGGGCAAGTATATGATATACTGGTCGATGAAGCATGGCGACGGACCTGACATCATCTATTACGCCTACGCCAACGACTCGTTCACCAGACTTACGGGCGAGCCGCGTCCGTTGTTCATCCCCGCCGACCGCAAGTCGTGCATCGACGGCGACATTGTGTATAAGGACGGAAAATATCATCTGTTCTACAAGACCGAAGGACACGGCAACGGAATAAAGGTTGCCGTAACCAATGAGCTGACATCCGGCCGATGGACCGAAAGCCCCGACTACAAACAGCAGACCGATCAGGCCGTGGAGGGCGCGGGAACATTCAAGTTGTCGGGCGCCGATAAGTACATACTGATGTACGATCTTTATACAAGCGGCCGCTACCAGTTCACCGAAACCACCGACTTGGAACATTTCCGCGCAATAGACAGCAAGGTTACGATGGACTTCCATCCGCGCCACGGCACAGTGATGGCCGTCACACGCGACGAGATGAAGCGCCTCACCGACAAGTGGGGACTTCCCGAAGGCGTCACCATTCCGCGCAACCCAGTACTCACCGGATTTCATGCCGACCCTGAGATTCTCTATTCCGAACAGACCGGCCGCTACTACATCTACTCCACTACCGACGGCGTGCCGGGCTGGGGCGGCGCTCATTTCACTGTGTTCGAGTCGTCCGACACCCGCAACTGGACCGAAGCGGGCACCGTACTCGACCTGAAGGCGGGCGACGCCTTATGGGCCGACGGCAACGCATGGGCACCGTGCATCATCGAGAAAAAGATAAAAGGCCGGTACAGATATTTCTTCTATTACAGCGGAAACTCCAAAGACGGCAAGGGCAAACAGATAGGCGTGGCCACAGGCGATACACCCACAGGACCATTCAAGGACTCGGGCAAGCCGATGATAACCGATTCGCCGGTGGGTTACGGGCAGCAGATAGATGTCGATGTGTTCACCGATCCGGTGTCGGGAAAATCATATCTGTACTGGGGCAACGGCTACATGGCCGGCGCGGAGCTCAACAAGGACATGATATCGATAAAGAAAAATACTCTCACGGTGATGACTCCGCAGGGCGGAACGCTTCAGGATTACGCCTACCGCGAGGCACCGTATGTGTTCTATCGCAACGGAATATATTACTTCATGTGGTCGGTCGATGACACCGGCTCGCCCAACTATCATGTGGCTTACGGCACATCACGCTCGCCGCTCGGCCCGATAGAGGTGGCCGCACAGCCGGTAGTGCTTAGCCAGAAGCCTGAGCAGGGCATATACGGAACGGCACACAACTCGGTGATACGCCTGCCGGGGAGCGACGAATGGCTCATCGTCTATCACCGCATCAACCGCAACTATCTGAACGACTCGCCGGGAACGCACCGCGAAGTGTGCATCGACCGTCTGGAATTCAACGCCGACGGCACCATACGCCCGGTTGTTCCGACACCCTGAATCGCCGCCGCATCAGCAGTACACACACCTCTTCACTGACCAGAAAACCGCCACACACCGCACCAAAATGCACAAAACGCCACAACTGCGCACTATGATGACAATAAAATAAGCGAAAAAGCATGAGGTATTTGTTTTTTTCGTATATTTGCACCAAGAATTTTAAGCAAATCACAATAAGGATTATTCCGTTGTGAAAACATCAGGTATGCCCATCGACCTTAACGGTGGGCACTTTTCATGAAATGCCGGCAGCGGCGCCGGTATGTCTTTATAAATCAGGAAATAACAACTCATTCTTCCCATAAACATTATGGAACATACAATCAACGACTTTGAAATAATGGCTCCCGTGGGCTCACGCGAAAGTCTGGCGGCTGCCATACAGGCCGGAGCCGACTCGGTTTATTTCGGCGTGGAACAGCTCAACATGCGATCGCACTCGGCAAACCACTTCACCATCGACGACCTGCACGAGATTGCCGCCACCTGTGCCGAGCACAGCATAAAGAGTTATCTCACGGTGAACACGATAATCTACGGCGAGGACATCGACACAATGCACCAGATAATCGACGCCGCACACGAGGCGAATGTCACCGCAGTGATAGCCAGCGACGTGGCCGTGATGACCTACTGCAACAAGAAAGGCGTGGAGGTGCACCTCTCCACACAGCTCAACATAAGCAATGTAGAGGCGCTGAAGTTCTACGCCCAGTTCGCCGACGTGGTTGTCTTGGCACGCGAACTCAACATGAACCAGGTGGCTGAGATACACCGCCAGATAGAGGAACAGGACATACGCGGACCGAAAGGCGAACAGGTGCGCATAGAGATGTTCTGCCACGGCGCGCTGTGCATGGCCGTTAGCGGCAAGTGCTACATGAGTCTCGACAACACGGGACGCTCCGCCAACCGCGGCGAATGCATGCAGATATGCCGCCGCTCGTACACCGTGACCGACAACGAGACGGGATGTCAGCTCGAGATAGACAACAAGTACATCATGAGTCCGAAGGACCTGAAGACCATACGTTTCATCGACCGCATGATGAAGGCCGGCGTGAGGGTGTTCAAGATTGAGGGACGCGCACGCGGACCGGAGTATGTATATACTGTGGTGAAGTGCTACAAGGAAGCCATCGCCTCCGTTCTCGACGGCACGTTCACCGAAGAGAAGAAGGACGCATGGGACAAACGCCTCGCCACCGTGTTCAACCGCGGATTCTGGGACGGCTACTATCAGGGCCAGCGTCTGGGCGAATGGAACAAGAACTACGGCTCTAACGCCACCGAGCGCAAGGTTTACGTGGGCCGCGGCGTGAAATATTTCTCCAAGCTCGGCGTGGCTGAGTTCTCCTGCGAGGCCTGCGAGTTCTCCGTTGGCGACAAGATGCTCATCACAGGTCCTACGACAGGAGTGATGTATGTCACCGTTGAGGAGATTCACGACGACACTCACGCCGTGCAGACAGCGCAGAAAGGCACGCGCGTGTCGTTCCGTGTGCCTGACAAGGTGCGTCCGAGCGACAAGCTGTATAAGTTGGTAAAGGTGGAAAGAAAAGACTGAGCGGAACCGCCAGCACTCCATGACATAAGAATGCACGCGCCGTTATGCCCTCACAGGCAGCGGCACGTGCATTTTCGTTTCCGGTTTTTCACGTCGCGGGAACGTATGTCTTTAACCCAAATCGGATATTAGGACTCGGTCGGATTTTTATTTTATACTGAGTATGTTTTCGTAAGATTTTTTGCAGGCATAGCGGCCCATATCAAGAAAAAACTAACGAAAAGACGGTTGAAAGCATGAATGTACAAAACAGATAAAACCACGTACGGTCTAATGACCGATTGGGGTTTAATGACGAACATACATATACCGATATCTATTGTTTTGATTCTCTACAATACACATATCCTCGCGCACATTCCGTCCGAAACTATTCTGCCATGAAAGATAATACGTCCGGCTGTTCATCATGGACATATCCAAACCCGTAAACACCCTCTCGCGCCGCTCTCAATCACGCCCGCGCCGCGCAGATTCGTGCAAATTTGTTTTAACATACGTTCACTTTCGGAGAAATCCATTTATATACATCTTTAATTTTTTACACATAAAATAGCTTCTTTTTATCCCTTATACATCATATAATATTATCACAGACATCTTAAATTAGATAATAAAATAGTTATTCATAATATTTAATATTACTATTATAAAATGCTATTATGTCCCACATATCGATTTTCATAAAATTTCTACATTATTTTTTGTTGCATTTTTTTGATAAACATAAAAAAATAATATTTTCAACATAAAATTTTGTTTTATGATTTAACTTTAATACATTTAACTTCAAATTAAATTAATTCAAGAATATGACAAATCTTAAGCAAATTAAAATCGTACTTGTTAAACAAGGCAAAACATATCGTTGGCTTGCTAAAGAATTAGGAAAATCTACTTGTACTATAAGTAAATGGTGTAGCATTTCTGCTCAACCAAATTTAAAAACCTTAGAAAAAAATAGCAATTCTTCTATATGTTGACAAAAGATATCTTCTTACGCCAACAATATTCAATAAATAAACAAAACACAATTAAATACTTAATTTAATTATGAAATTTGATATAAAAAAAATGCGTGAAGAAACTAATATAAGTCAAGCACGACTCTCACAATTATTAAACATTCCGCAATACCGTCTATCTAGTTTAGAATTAGGTAAATGTATACCAACAAAAGATGAAATTACAAAAATTTCTTTAGTTCTTGAAAAACTAGCTCATGGCGAGATTAAACCTAAAATAAAAAAAAGAATTTCAAAAGAGACTTTTGACTACTCTATTGTATCGGTTAATCCAAGACGTGGCTATACAAAAACAGAGAGAAATGAAAAGTACTTAACATTATTGACTAAACTAGAAAATAATTTCAACAATGACCATAGCAATGATCCTACTGCTATTTCATTTTTTGCAGGTTGTGGAGGTCTTTGCTATGGTATTACGGCTGCAGGCTTTAATATTGTCGCTTCCAATGAACTAGTTGAGGAATACAAGGAAATATATAAGCTTAATTTTCCTAATGCAAGGTTTTTATCCAATGATATTCGTGATATTTCTGAATCGGAAATCGATGAGTTACTTAAGGATTTTCCAAATATTGATTTATTTGTAGGAGGTCCTCCTTGTCAAGGCTTCAGTCTTGCTGGAAAACGAGATGTAAAAGACCAACGTAACACACTTTTTCAATATTATCTAAATATAGCTAATAAAGTTCGGCCTAAAGTTATATTAATGGAAAATGTAAAACTTCTCACTTCAATGAAAAATCCAGAAGGAAAACTCATTAAAGATGAAATTATTAGAACATTTGACAACATAGGATATTCTGGGCAATTTTTTATAGTTAATGCATCAGATTATGCTGTTGCACAAAATAGAGAACGTGTTTTATTTATTGGAGTGAGGAAAGACTTAAATATGAGACCTCAAATGCTTCCTCCACTATGTGGAGATAAAAATGACATGTTTTCTAAAGTTATACCAAAGTTCACTTTTGGTGATGCTGTATCTGATTTGGAATATTTAGAATCAGGTGAGGCATCTATAATTGATAAATATCATAAAGCTACACGCCATCCAGAACATGTTATTCGTTGGCTGTATAATGTTCAACAAGGAAAAAGCGCCCATGATAATGAAGATCCCAGTTTAAGGCCACCGTCGGGTTATAATACAACATATAAACGACAAGTATGGACAGAACCAGGCTGTACAGTAACAACAAACTTTAATATGATTTCTGGTGGCAATAATGTTCATCCTATTGCCACCAGAGCATTAACCATTCGTGAAGCATTACGACTTCAATCTTTTCCTGATTCGTTTAAATTCAAAGGAAAAGAAAAAGATATTAGAACAACAATAGGAAATGCTGTTCCTCCATTACTTGCTTATTATGTAGCTAAATTTTTAAAAGAAACTTATATCTTATCTAAATCATAAAAATAACCAGCTTTTAAATTGAACTGTAACTGTGTAGGGTGCTGTTTCTGTCCACCACGTTGCATTTGAATAACACCAAATCTTGGAGCCTGATGTATAATGTATTCAGGCTCCTTATATCTTCCTTTTTTTACCCTATAAGTACTATAAACAAATGGAGAATAATTCCTAGATAATTCAATAAATTGATTTATGGTAAATATAGCTATCTCTTGATTTTCAAAAGACTCTGATTTACGTGTCTTATGTAGAATTATTTCTGGAGGAAACGGGTCGTTTAAATAAGCTTTTTGCAAAAGTAGTCTTGTAATTTCATCCTGGTGATTTTTAAATATATTTTCCCATTCAGCTTTACCCATAACATCAATTTCTTCCCAAAAATATCTTTCTGGTGTAGATTCTCTTTGTGAACAATCAAAATCGTCAATAGGTCTAAATCCAGAATCACCACAAAATTGACGCATCGCTTTAAGAGCATTATCTGTAATTGGAATACCATTGTTCTCAAGGAGATTACAGAAGGCTGTCGCTGTTGTAAAAAACACCTGTGCATTAGTTGGAGTTTTGTTGTTACATTGCTTTACAGAAACACCTATAATTCTTTTCTTACCAGAATTGTGTAGTACGAGAATAATATCACTCTTTGCAGAATTAATTGATTTACCTTCAATAATCACTTCCTTATCAGACTTCTCTGATGTAGCCAATTTACCAGTTGCATATGCCTCTACTTTATCTATTTTTGACCATCCTAAGAAATCAAGTATTTTATCAAGTAAAATATTTACAGGTGAACCTTTTTGAATAATCTCGCAAACTTCGCTTGACTTAGTATATGGCATAATAGTAGAATTAATCCTTGATGATAATTCATTTTCATAAAAATGCCCTTTTTTTCGACCCTTTGTACCTGCATTAATTTGATGAAGCAGTGTTGGATCTGTTGTTATTTGTGCCATAATAATAATCAAAAAAGTTCTTTTATATTGATATTCAATCCTTCTGCTATCTTATAAATACAAACTAAGGAAGGGTTACGCTCTGATCTTTCTATCATACCAATGTATGTACGATGTAATCCTGCCTTAGCTGCAAGTTTTTCTTGGGATAGTCCTTGTTGCTCTCGTATTTTTTTTACTTTCAAAGCGAACATTTTAATATATTCTTGATCTTCCATAAGACAATCGTTATTTCTATGTCTAACAATATATTCTATATATATATATACAGATATTGTCAACATACAATTGTATTCATCCAGATAGTTCTTCCACATTACAGCCGCTATTATGTGTTAAATATTCACAATATTTAATATGTAATTCCAAAAATCTACATATAGATTACTAAAATTATAACCTATACTTAAAACTGCTAATATATTTAAATGCCATGAAAGATAATACGTCCGGCTGTTCATCATGGATATATCCAAACCCGTAAACACCCTCTCGCGCCGTTCTCAATCCCGCCCGCGCCGCGCAGATTCGTGCAAATTTGTTTTAACATACGTTCACTTTCGGAGAAATCAATTTAACTTTTCATTTTTCTCATTACAGAAAAAAGCGGAACGGAAAAGACGCCCTGAATACCCCGTTCAGACCGGATGACGAGGCGGTTTTGAGCAAACTGTTTTGCGAAAGAGCCTATTTCAGGGTGCGATAAAGCCTCTTTCGGAGCACGATATAGGCTTTATCACCACACGAAAGAGCCCATTTCATAACCTGAAATGGGCTCTTTTGCAAGACGGAATAATATCGATTGAAATATGATATTCAATAAACCGTTGATTATCAATATATTATGAAAGGTGCGGATTTTCGCGTTTTTTCGGGCGAAACGGCTCTTGGTTCGCTCCAGAGCGATTTTTCCGCGGTTTCCGCCGCGATTATTTAACATCTCCGGCTCCGTTTTTCGTTTTTTTATATTTCGGCACTCGACGTCTGCATGTCGGTGAGTAGATGTCGGAAACATACGCGCGGCGCGCTCCGCAAAAGACCGTCACTTACCCAGTTTTCCCGTGGTCCACAGCAGATAAACCATGCAGACGAGCAGCGGAATGAGACCTGCCACCTGCCCGAACGCGTCGGACAGCATACCCATGAAGGGCATTACGACCGCTCCGCCCGACACTCCCATCACCATGAGCGCCGATATCTCGTTGGCCTTGGCGGGCTTGTGCTGGAGCGCGTAGGAGAAGATGATGGAGAAGACGTTTGCACACGCGAAGCTCACAACGACGATGAGCACCGACAACAGCCACAACTCGTGCACGAAAAGCATTGCCACGAACGCCACGATGGCCACCACCATGCTGACGCGCATGAAGCGTTTGCCGGCAATCTTGGCAAGGATGAACGTGCCGGCGAAGGTGCCGACGGTCTTCGCTACGAAGTAAAGGCTCGTGCCCAGTCCTGCCTCGCTCAGCGGCAGACCGGCTTTCTCCATGAGCAGTTTGGGGATGCTCGTGTTCAGACCCACGTCTATGCCCACGATGGCGAGTATGCCGATGAAAAGCAGAAGTATGATTTTGTCGGTGAACAACGACACCGCCGAGCGGAAACTCGCGGTCTGTCCCTTCTCCGGAGTGTCGCGCTCGATGGTCAGCAGGAGCCACACTCCCGCCAGTATGGTGACAATGGCATAGGCCGCGAATATGAGTTTCCAGTTGCCGAAGAACGATGCCGCCACACCGGCTATCACCGGACCGAGGAACGAGGAGATGGCTTTCACGAACTGACCGAGCGTCAATACGCTTGCCACTCTGTCGCCGGCGACCACCTGAGTCACCATAGGGTTGAGCGACACTTGCAGTATCGTATTGCCTATTCCCAGCAGGGCGAAGGCCATGAGCGCACAGGTGAAGCTGTAGGACAACAGCGGCATTATCATTGCCACGGCCGTCATGGCCATCGACAGCAGCACCGTGTTGCGGCGGCCTATGCGGCTCATCATGATGCCGGTGGGAATGGAGCACACCGCAAACCACAGGAACACCATCATGGGAATGAGATTTGCGAGCGTGTCGGACAGCATGAAGTCCTTCTTCACATAGTTTGTGGCAATGCCTACCACATCGACAAAGCCCATGACAAAGAACCCGAAAAGAATCGGGAGAAGCCTCAGCCATGAATATTCACTGTTCTTTCCCATAGCGTCTTAGTTTTTAACAGTCTTGTCCATTATCACTTCCAACTTGCCGCCCTTCACCACATCGCTGAACGGCAGGTGCACTCCGTCAATACGTTTGCCGTTGAGCACATAGCTGTTCACATAGGCATCGCTGCCCGTGTTGCCCTCGGTGGTTATCGTGAATGTGCGGCCGGGATAATATTTCCTGTTGAGATGTATGGTTATCTTGTCAAAAAGAGGTGCTCCGAGACTGAACGACGGGTTGGTGTCGGTGAGTCCCTTCACGTCGAACAGACCCATTGACGAAATGACATACCACGCTCCGAGCTGGCCCTGGTCTTCGTCCTGACCGTAGCCGTAGCCGTGTATGCCGTCTGTTCCGTAGAATTCGTTGAGTATGGCGCGCACCCATTTCTGTGTGAGTTCGGGGCGGCCGGCCTCGTTGAACAGCCACGATATGTGCAGACACGGCTGGTTGCCCTGATTGTACAAGGTCTGAAGACCGGCAAACGCGCCCACTTCAGTTCCGCCGCTGAATATCTTTTTCTGCGAGAGAGTGAAGATGCTGTCGAGCCGCGCGTTGAATACGTCCGTGCCGACCTTTGCCACAAGCCCCTTCACATCGTGGGGAACATAGAACGTGTATTGCCATGCGTTGCCCTCCTGGAAACCGCGCCACACCTCCATCGGGTTGAAGTTGTCGATGAATTTGCCGTCGGCCTTCTTCGGACGGATGAAGTCGCACGACGTGTCGTACAGTCTTTCCCATCCTTTGGAGAGATACATCAGCCGGTCATAATTCTTTTTGTCGCCGATGCTCTTCGCCCACTGCGCCATCACCCACGCGCTGTAAGAGAACTCCAGTGTGTGCGATGCCGAGAACGAATAGGTGTCGGCGTTCTCCTCTCCGCGGTCGCGGTGGGGCACATATCCGTATTTCAGGAAGTCGGCCGTGGTAGCCTTACCTGCTCCCAGCGGTCGGTTCTCGCCGTCAAGTTCATTTTTCAGACACGCCTCGTATGCCAGTTTGGTGTCAAAGTCGCGTATGCCGCACTGATAGGCTGCGGCTATTATGGTGCTCAGAAGGTTTGTGCCAACACCCGAGACGTAGCGGTTGTTTGCCAGACCGTCGGCGAGCCATCCCGCGTCCTTATAGGCCTGGAGATGCGTGCTGACATATTGCGTCATGTATTCCGGATAAGCCAGAATCCACAACTGCGACAGATTCCACTGTGCTCCCCACGCCGCGTCGGTGTTATACACGTTGTACAGCGGCTTGCCGTCCTTCATAGGGAGCTGCCCAACGGTACCGTCGTTGCGCGGATAGGCACCGTTGGCGTCGCTCGCCAGTCCACGGCCGAGCAGCGCATGATACAGTCCGGTGTAGAATTTCACCTTATCATCATGCTTCGAAGTCTCCACCTCGATGCGTCCCAGATAGTCGTTCCACGTCTTGTGCGACTGTTCGTGCACCTTGTCGAACGTCATTTTCTCCGCCTCTGCCGTCAGATTGGCGCGGGCGTTCTCCACAGATGTGTACGAAAGACCTATCTTCACGGTCACCGGTTCGGTCTTGTCCATTGCGAAGGTGAAATACATTCCTGCGCCGACGCCCTTGCTTTCGCCTGCTCCCTGCTGTTGTTTCTCGCCGTTGTAGCTGCCATATGCGGCCGGCTTTTTGTCCATAACGGCCGAGAAATAGAGCGGGACGGTGGCTCCGGGCTGGTATTTCTTAACATACTCAGGCTCTGTTATGACCCATCCTTCCACACGTCCGTCGGCAGTGTAGCGCACATAAGCATCCTTCACAGCGCCGCTTTCGCCCTGCCGGTTTCCGATGTTGAACAGTATGTGATTGTCCTTTCCTGCCGGGAAAGTGAACCGCTGGAACGCCACACGCGGCGTAGCCGTAACCTCAGCCTTTATATCATAGTCGTCGAGCAGCACCGAGTAGTAGCCCGCAGTGGCCACCTCGTTCTTGCGTTCGAAGCGCGAACGGTAGCCCTTCTTCTCCTTGTCAGTTGGCAGACCGGGCACAGTGACGAGCCGGCCTTTGGTAGGCATGAGCACAATTCCGCCCACCTGGAACTCGTGAAGACACGGAAATCCCTCTATCGTATTCTCACGATAGTCATATCCTGTGGCCTCCCATCCCGACGGGTTGCCGAGACTTCCGTTGGTGGAAGGGCCCGGCTTGGCCAGTCCGAAAGGCATTGCACCGGGTGCGAAATGAAACCAACGGCAGTGCGCCGTTCCTATTCTCGGCTCCACATATCTGGTCCAGTCCTCATGAGAACGTGCGCCGGCGGTGGAGCAATTCATGAATACGGCGCCAAGGAACAAAAGTCCCGATAATATCTTTTTCATAGTCTTATCCTTCGTTTTCATAATAATCCTTTCTTCTTCAACTCACTCACGGCAAACCAATACGCGCCGAGCGCTATGGCACGGCTTGCTCCCAGACGCGAGACGGCGACGCCTATGCGGCTGTCGGTGCGGTATTCCACGGTGCGTCCGGAGCCCGGCACTGTCACCATCTTGCTGCTGTTCTCAAGAAAAGCGGCCGCCTCGGCAGGGTCTTCCAGATTATACGGCTTCGCAATGAGGCGGTTGAAGCGCGCTCCGGCGAACGTTCCCGTCTCGGCGCGGAGCTCCTTCATCAGCGCGGGAAGTATGTATTTGGATGCTCCCGACAGCCCTCCGCCTATTACGACAAGGCCGTCTATCAGCGTCACTGCCGCCGCGATGGTGTATCCCGCCACCTCGCCCAGCTCGGCAAATGCGGCTTTCGCTGCCGCGGCATCGCCCTCGCGGGTGCCTTCGGCTATGTCGAATATATCCTTGGGAGTGAGCGTTGAGTGGTCGCCGGAGAGTGAAGCGTATATCCGTTGTATGGCACGTATGCTCACACTTTCCTCGGCTATCATGCCCTCATGCCTGTTGTTGGGCATGCACCACAGGTTGCCACCCACCTGATTGTCGCCACGCAACAGCTCGCCGTCTATCACTACGCCGCCTCCGAAGCCTGTGCCCAGCGTCACACCGACAAGATTCTTGTAGCGGCGCGAGTTACCGGCGGCCTGCAAACGGGCGTTCACCTCGGGCAGCATGCCTGCCAACGCCTCACCGTAGGCAAAGAGACAGCCGTCGTTGTTGATGAATACGGGTATGCCGAAATGGTCCTCAAGAAACGGACCGAGCGCCACACCACCGCGGAAAGCGGGGAAATTGGGCAGGTCGCCTATGATGCCTGCCTCGTAGTCGGCCGGTCCGGGAAAGGCGAAACTGATGGCTTTTGGCGGTTCGGGTAGCAGTGAGCGCACCGTCTCAAAGCCCTTTCTGATGACTTCCAGACATTTGTCCAGATTGTCGGTGACCGAAGGCAGCGTCACGGGAGTGACTATCTCCTCCGGTCCCCGGCTGGCGGAGAACACCAGATTGGTGCCTCCCGCGTCCAGCGTCATGACTATAGGATATTGTGTTTTCATAATGTTACGGTTTTTGTTATCGGTTTATGGCCGGCGGTCATTGTCTGAAACGCACGTAGGCTTTTATAGTTCCGCACTCCGTTCCCTCGGCCTCGCCGTAAGGACGGATGACATATTCGCCCACCGACGCGGGTATGATGAACGTCTCGGCGTAGTGTACCACGAACGGTTCAAACGCATCCGACGGACTCTCCACTACCGCCTCTCTGCCCTCAACGAGGTTGAGCACCTGCACGCCTCCGTCGGTATTGTGGGTGACAGGGCCCGTGAACCAGTGGCGGCGGGTCTCTATGAACTCGTTCTCATGCAGTCCGGTACGCTCCTCGCGCCATCCGTCGCCCTGCCCTAACGGCTCTATGTGGTTTACAAGATTGCGGCGCACGAAGTCGGTCTGCCTCTCCCACTGTATCACGTGCGACCCATGTCCGATGTTGATGGGCCGTGGCAGTCCGTCAAGACCGAGGCGTCCCCAGTCCCACAGTTTGAATGTGAAGATGCTTGGCGTGGCACTTATCTCCAGCACCATGGCCTCAGCGCCCGAGCAGTGGATGGTTCCGTTGGGTATGAGAAAGTGGTCGTGCTTCTTCGCCGGCCAGCGGTTGACATACTTCTCGGCGTCGAACGGCCGGCCCGTCTCCTGCGATTCGTTGAGCGCGGCTATCATCTCGTCGGGATCGACGCCCGTCTTCAGACCGAGGAACACCGTCGCTCCTTCCTTCGCATCGAGCAGATAGTAGCTCTCGTCCTGCGTATAATATATTCCGAACGTGTCGCGTATGTATTGCGTTGTGGGATGAACCTGAAGGCTGAGGTTGCCTCCGCCCATGGTGTCGAGGAAGTCGAAGCGTATCGGGAAGTCCTGACCGAAGCGCGACTCCACGGGTCCTCCCAACAGATCGCGGGTGTTGTGGAACACCAGATTGTTGGCAGGCATCTCGAAAAGTACGCCGTTCACGTCGAAGTAGAGGCTGTTTTCCTCAGGCACGCAGTCGAAGCACCAACCGTAGTTCTGGCGTTCCGGGTCGAGCCCGCACACACGTTTCATCCACTGTCCGCCCCACGGCGCAGGGTCGAAGAACGGTACCACGCGGAACGGACGGTGCGCAGTCTTGTCCAGTCCCTCGCGCAGCAGACTGCCTCTTATCATCTTCGGCTCGCCCGCCGTGTGCGTATCCAGCCAGTAGTCGGCCTTGCCGAGCAGCTGTTTTTTCAGTCTGTCGCATACTATCCAATCCACGAAATATCCGCGTTTGTACTGATACGACGCGCCCTCGGCCTTGTTCTCCACGCCCAGACCGTTTATCTCGTGGCGGCGCGAGCGCAGTTGTATTTCCCATCGTGCCATATCCACATACACCGTGCGGTCGGCATCGGGTGCCACCAGAGCCGCTCCGTGACCGTAAACCACCGTGAATCCATCGGCAGCCTTCACCTTGCGACGCGCCTCTTCGGTCTTTTCCGGGTCGAGAAAATCGGCATACGAGAAGTGCGAACGATAACCGAACAGGCGGTCGTCCGTGACATACGGATATGTCATACGCTCTATTTCGGCCACCGGTTTGAACAGATCTGCCGTGTCAATCCAGCAGTCGGCATGGAGCGCTTCGAAGCCTTTGCGCAGCTCGTCATGATATACTCCCTGATAACATTCTATCACCATCGTGCACCGTCCGGCAGATACGCTTCTCCTCAGCTCGCGGCAGATGTCGTCCCATCCATTCCACAACTCACCGTCAATCTTCGTTGCCGGCGACTTGTCATAATTGCTTTTATACATAAGAAATCATTGTTTGAACATGCTCCAGAACCGTTTCCGGTGCCTGGAAGATTGTCTGAAAGTAATAAGTCAGTGTGTCTTCATTGTATCAGACTGCGACCGTAAGCCACAGCAAACACCAGTAGCAAAGTTACGCAATTATTTTCTACATCACGTCTTTTTGACAAATGTATTTGCGTCCGCACCCGTTTTTTGTCAGCAAAACGTCCGGATAAGCACTGGAATAATATATATGCGTGCCCGAAAAACATCAAAACATTGATATATAATATTATGGCTACGGCACGAAATAAGATATATACGCGCCCGAAAAGCAACGTAACATTAATATATAATGTCATAGCTACGGCACGAAATAAGATATATGCACGCCCGAAAAACAACAAAACATTGATATATAATATCATGGCTAAGGCACGAAATAATATGTATGTACACCCGAAAACCGACTCCCGACAAGTCGGAAAAACCTATATGGCGACGCGCCGAAAGACACACGGGAACGTCGTATAAAAATGAATAAATATACAAAAAACAGACTCAAGAATGAATAAATATTCACCCGTAACTCGAAAATACGCCCGTTTTTCCGAGCAACCGCGTCTTCGGCCGCAAATTCGCGAGTTTTGAGAGGGTTGCGTATGGCATTGACAGTCAGCCACTTGCGTTTCATTGCAATCCGACCGTCTTCTTATCGCTCTGCGAAATGGCCCATTTCGGCCTCTGATATGGCCCATTTCAGCCCCCGATATGCCCAATATCGCACCACGAAACGGGCCATTTCGCACACTGATAAAGCCCATTTCGCAAAACGCTCTCATTCTTTACCCCCATCAGTTAAATCACATCCGACCCGAAACGGCCTGTTTCTCACTTTCCCGCCACGCCTCCCTACCCACCTCATCCGTCTATTTTGAAAATTTATTTTGTCAAAATTTTTTACTTCGGGAATGTATAAATATACGGTTTCACGGCCCATTCCGGGCTTTCCGGCTGTGTGTGACAACCGGCCTCCAACACGCGCGGACGCCATACATCGCCCGCAACGCCACGACGACGGCCTCCATAAGCCGCGGCAGGACAATTATTCGCGGCAACAGGACGGATATTGGAAAAAATTCATTAAGTTTGCATCATAGTAACAAACAAACATAAACGTAAACAAGACAATGACAATAAACGAAGCACAAGACGAGGTGATAGAGGAGTTTTCCGGATTCACCGACTGGATGGACAGGTATCAGATGCTCATCGACCTGGGCAACGACCTCGAGCCGCTGGACGAGCGTTACAAGACGGAACAGAACCTGATAGACGGCTGCCAGAGCCGTGTGTGGCTGCAGGCCGACTACGACAGCAACGTGATAACATTCACTGCGGAGAGCGACGCGCTCATCGTGAAGGGCATCATAGCACTGCTCATACAGGTGCTCAGCGGACACACGCCGAAGGAGATACTCGACGCCGACCTGTATTTCATCGACCGCATAGGTCTGAAAGAGCATCTGTCGCCCACGCGCTCCAACGGTCTGCTGGCCATGGTGAAGCAGATACGCATGTATGCGCTGGCGTTCAGCGAGAAGGACGGAGGCGCAAAGTAGCCTCCGTATCATGACCGAAACAACCTGACGAACATCAACTTAACAAACCACCTAATAACAACGAGGATGAGAAAAATTATCTTTACGCTGGCTGCCATAGCCATAGCTGTAAGCGCGCAGGCGCAGCAGAAACGCGAGAAAACGACGTTCCAGACGTCAGGACAGTGGAAACCGGTGACCGACATCAGGGCCGACGCCGTAATGGTTTACGGAGCCAACGACCGCCCGCGCATGACTTTCAGACAGAGAGTGCAGTCGTGGCGCGACAGAGGATACACCACACATTTCATGACCGGCATAGCCTGGGGAGACTATCAGGACTACTTCACCGGCAAATGGGACGGCAAATGGCATCTGGACGAGGGACAGAAGACCATGCGCGGCGACACTATATGGCACGGACATCTCATTCCCTACATCGTGCCGACGATGAACTATCTGAAGTATTTCAAGGAACGGCACATCAAACCGGTGATAGACGCCGGCATAGACGCAATATTCCTCGAGGAACCTGAGTTCTGGGCGCGCAGCGGATACAGCGAGTCGTTCAAGCGCGAATGGAAGGATTACTACGGATTCGACTGGCGGCCGCAACACGAGTCGGCCGAGAACACGTATCTGTCGAACAAACTTAAATATCATCTTTACTACCGTGCGCTCGACGAGGCGTTCACCTACGCCAAGCAGTACGGCCGCGAGAAGGGCATGGACGTGCGCTGCTATGTGCCCACCCACTCGCTGCTCAACTACTCGCAGTGGCAGATAGTGTCGCCTGAAGCGTCGCTTGCGTCGATGAACAGTTGCGACGGTTACATCGCACAGGTGTGGACCGGCACGTCGCGCGAGCCCAACTACTTCAACGGCAAGGCGCGCGAACGGGTGTTCGAGACGGCTTTCCTGGAGTACGGATGCATGGAGTCGATGACACGACCCACGGGCCGCAAGATGTTCTTCCTCACCGACCCGATAGAGGACCGCGCCAAGGACTGGCAGGACTATAAGCGCAACTATCAGGCCACATTCACCGCGCAGCTGCTCTATCCGCAGATTGCCGACTACGAGGTGATGCCCTGGCCCGACCGCATATACGAAGGACTCTACCGCGTGAGCGCCGACAGCAAGAAGAAGGCGCGCATCCCTCGCTTCTACTCTACGCAGATGCAGGTGATGATAAACACGCTGAACAACATGCCTCTGTCCGACAACCGTGTGAGCGGATCGCAGGGCGTGAGCGTGCTCATGGCCAACTCGCTAATGTTCCAGCGCTCGCCAAAACCCGTAGAGGGTTACGACGACCCGCAGCTGAGCAACTTCTACGGCGAGGCTCTGCCGCTTCTCAAGCGGGGAATACCGGTATCAATCATGCACATTGAGAACACGGGATATGCCGACACGTGGAAGAACACGAAGGTGCTGCTCATGTCTTACTCGAACATGAAGCCGCTCGACGCCGAATATCACAAGCACATCGCGCAGTGGGTGGCTGACGGCGGACAGCTGATATACAGCGGACGCGACGACGATCCGTACCAGAGCGTGCTGGAATGGTGGAACCAGAACGACAACGAATACAAGACTCCGTCGGAGCATCTGTTCGAGTTGATGGGCATGCCGCGCGATGCCGCCGAGGGAACTTACGAATATGGCAAGGGCAAAGTGTATGTACTGCGCCACGACCCGAAAGAGTATGTGCTCAAGAAAGGCGGCGACGCCAAGCTCATGGAGACCGTGCGCGAGGCATACGGCAAGCTCGACATAAAGAATTCGTTCTATCTCGAACGCGGATGCTACACTCTTGCGGCAGTCGTTGACGAGAGCGAGGCGGGCGATGAACCGCTCACTCTCAAAGGCAAGTTCATCGATCTGTTCGACCCTGAGCTGCCCGTACTGCGTGAGAAAATCGTAAATCCGGGCGAGCAGGCATTCCTCTTCGACATCTCAAGGGTTAAGGACAAGAAACAGCCACAGGTGCTTGCCGCAGCGTCGCGCCAGTATGACGAGCAGCGTACAGCCAACAGCTACTCGTTCGTGTCAAAGAGTCCGGCTCAGACATCTAACGTAATGCGCATTCTCCTGCCCAAGAAGCCGAAGAGCGTGAAGCTCAACGGCACGGCGACAGACGCATGGCAGTGGAACGAAAACGACCAGAACACGATGCTGCTGAAGTTCGAGAACGACCCGGACGGCGTGAAGGTGGACATCAAATGGTGACAAACCAGACAGCATAAGGCAACATATAAAACCATATAAATATACATAACGCGACGAAGCCGGCACCCTAAGCGCCGGCTTCGCTGCCTGAAAACAACAACTGAAAATGAGAAAACTCAGAACAATAGAGATGCAACGGCTCACGATAGATGAGTTCAAACATTCGGAAAAACTGCCGCTCACGGTGGTGCTCGACGACGTGCGCTCGCTCCACAACGTGGGAGCCGTGTTCCGTACGTGCGACGCCTTCCGTGTGGAACGCGTATGTCTGTGCGGCATAACGGCCACACCGCCCAACGCGGAGATACACAAGACGGCGCTCGGAGGCGAGGATTCGGTGGACTGGACCTACTATCCCACAGCCGTGGAAGCCGTGAAACGCCTGCACGACGAGGGCTATGTCATCGCGTCGGTGGAACAGGCCGAGGGCTCGACAATGCTCGACCGCCTTACTCTCGACACGTCGCGCCGCTACGCAGTGGTGCTTGGCAACGAGGTGAAAGGCGTAAACCAGGAAATCGTGGACCTCTCCGACATGTGTATAGAGATACCGCAGTTCGGCACGAAACACTCGCTCAACGTGAGCGTGGCGGGCGGAATCATAGTGTGGGAATTTGCCAAAAGACTCATGTCAACGTCGATAGCGCGTGATGAATGATGCTCCGCACCATGACCGACATAACAATATAACTCCTCATAAGTTCATCACTTATGGGAAGTTTTCTTTTATACGATATAATCATAAAAACTTTCTGCGTTTTCCTCCACTACGGATGCGACTATACTTCATAAAAAGAAGATGCCTTTAAATTGAAAGTTCATCTTCGAATTTTTGCATTGGAGCTGTGTTTATTAAAGATAAAATAGTCTTTATCATAGATAAACTCTTAACTATAACTTACGATTTTTTTGACTTTATTTTGATAATTTTTTTTTGCAGAAGAGAAGTTAACGGATGTCAAAATAGTATGATTGAGGCTCTTTTAGGGCAGGAACTCATTTCCGTTTACCATCCTGCGTAGTTCCGAACAGTTTTCTCTATTTCGCATTTGTTTGTACGTTAAAACATACTTTAGTGCATATTGGCTGCAAAAGAATCTATTTGGGCTTAGAAAATAATCTATATTGTGCTATAAAATAGAATATTTTGTGGTATAACATAGTCTGTTTTCCGGCATACTATAGACTATATTGTAAATTAAAACAGATACTATCGCAACACGAAAATCATCATTTAAAATGCAAGTTATTAATGTTCAATAACATATTATAACCTCGTATAATTCGCGTATTTGTGCCCAATGGAAAGTTAGCTCTTAAATACACGAAAAATAAACATGGTACAGTATGAGGCACAATCGTAAAAATGGAAAAGTGCTTACAATCTGAAAGTTGTACGTCTAGCTTTTGTTTTATCTGCAAAAAAAAGAGTCTGTTTGTGCTTGATAAGGACATTATATTATCCATACCTGCCGCAGACTGGGAAAAAAGATTTTTAAATGAAGAGATAAATCAGAATTTGCAATGAATAATCTATTTAAGAATAAAATTTATAGTGTATTAAGTTTACTTTGTTTTCTTTTTTGCATCATCACGTCTAAGGCAAACTCACCTCATACACACTCAGTGAAACACAACCATCCTCACGGAACACGAAAGTGGAATTAACCGTAAATGCCACATTTGCATGCAGCTTATGTTTTTTCTACCAAAGAAAAATTAAAAGAGTCCATAACTTTGTGGTTTTGTTTCCACAAAGTTATGGACTCTTACACGTTGTCGAAAAGACAGATAATCTTTTCTTAAAAAAGGAATAAAACATCCTCAGAGGATGCCATGTAATTATATTTCTTCATCAAATCCAATAATTTATTGCGATTCTCTCCTGAATTATTCAACAACGAAGATAAAGTAATTGCTTCAATATTCATAGGATACCATTTGCCATCTAATTTAAGTTTTGTTATAGTAACAGTAGCTGTGTTATTTGAAAAAGTTTTATAAAGAATTTCTGCATTTACAAGACTATCCTTATTGGTTGACAAATCTATCATTACAATTTCACCACTTTGTTTTTGAGAATTTGTACAAGTAACAGATTTGCTATATGAAGGAGCATACATATAGTTAGGACTATTTATAACTGTTACTGAGTTGTCAATTATAGAAGGTAAAGGCTCATTATATTCTCTTTGAGGAGTAGCTGGCGTATAAACTGTAAATAGGTCAGCATAATTTTGCGCATTCGCGGAAAATGACGCACTAAGAATAAATAAAATAAGAAATAATAATTTTTTCATAACCAAGGATCATATTGATCGGCGGCAATCCATTTGCCTTGTATCACAAAGCCTCGACCGACGCCATTGTAAAACACATTGTAAACATATAATAATTCCGTAGGAATTTGTGGGTATATATACTTCTCTTCTGGAAGAGTAGCATAAGTTCTTTTTATTGTCGCAGGGAACACCCAAACATCCTTTAATGCAGATACGCCCGTTATGTCTTTATTATAATATCTGCGCATCCCCAATTCATGAGTTTTCTTTATTTGGATTTCTCCATCAAAAACTTCCCATGCACCAGAACGAGGCAGTGACCTTTTTGCAACAATTTTTATCTCAAAATCAGCAGGGTGATTATATTTATAATAGTATGAAATTTCGAAACCAGGATATCTATTCTTTACTTCATATCTTAACATGTCTTGCATTTCCCAATCACCCCAATATTCCCCCTTATATAAACTAACTCCAACAAAAGGACGAAATATAGAATAGGTCTTAAATTTTTTTCCTTTATACATACATGTATAATGAGGGCTTAATGCCATGCAACCACACATTAAGACCACAAACAGCATACAGAAAAAAATTTTAATTTTAGAAGCTGTCATATTGTGAATTTTTGCAAAAATAGCAATTAATTTCTGATAATATAAAGAGATTAGAGAGTTTTCTATGTTTAAATCCAAGAAAATTAACCATTATTCACACTAATCATACAGATATACTATATTTCGGATTGTAAAGTTGGTGGGGGCTAACCATAGCCGTGACAAAATGGATAAGTTTGTTCTTGACATTAAAAGAACAGATTTTATTAAATACGCCCACACATAATTTCCGCACCCCCTACACACCGTCCACAGTCTAAATGCGCAGCCGAATTCCATCTGACAAACCACGACTTTGCCTTCAAGACTGACAAAACAAAGGAAAAGCACACAAATATTCTACATTTCAAAATTAAATATATACTTTTGCATGACAAATATTCAGACACATCGCGGAGTGCTCCGCACTGTTAACTAAAAACAAACCGACCTATGATAACTTTTCTTATCAGCGTGATAGCCCTTGTTGTGGGCTATATGATTTACGGACGCGTGGTAGAGCGCGTGTTCGGTCCCGACAATCGTCCTACGCCTGCCGTGAGCAAGGCCGACGGCGTTGACTACATCGTTATGCCGGGATGGAAGACATTTATGATACAATTTCTCAACATCGCGGGCACCGGTCCGATATTCGGAGCCATCATGGGCGCGAAGTTCGGACCGTCTGCCTATCTGTGGATTGTCTTCGGTTGCATCTTCGCCGGAGCCGTGCACGACTATTTCAGCGGCATGCTATCCATGCGTCACGGCGGCGCAGGCCTGCCCGAGCTTGTGGGTGTCTATCTCGGCAAAAACACAAAGAAGGTGATGCTTGTGTTCTCGGTGTTCATGCTAATGATGGTTGGCACGGTGTTCGTTTACAGTCCGGCGCTCATCCTCGGCGACATCTGCGGCGACTCGCTCACGTGGGTTTACGTCTGGTGCATCGTCATCTTCGCCTACTATTTCCTCGCAACGCTGCTGCCCATCGACAAGATCATCGGCAAGATATATCCCCTCTTCGCCGTCGCCATGCTCTTCATGGCTGTGGCACTCATGGTGGTGCTGATAGTGAAATGGCCGTCGCTGCCCGAACTTACCGACGGTCTCTCGAACATGAGTCCGGCATCCGGACCAATATTCCCGTGCCTGTTCATAACCATTGCGTGCGGAGCGGTGAGCGGATTCCACGCCACACAGAGCCCGCTCATGGCGCGTTGTGCCGGCAGCGAGAAGCAGGGACGCCCGCTGTTCTACGGAGCCATGATAACCGAAGGCATAGTAGCGCTGATATGGGCAACGGTCTCGATGTATTTCTTCTACGGAGGCGCGGCACAGGAACTGGGCAAGGCGCTCACGCTTCAGGCTCCCGAGGTGGTCACTTCGGTATCGTCGGGCTGGCTCGGACTGTTCGGCGGCGCACTGGCAATACTCGGTGTGGTGGCTGCCCCGATAACAAGCGGCGACACGGCACTGCGCAGCGCGCGCCTCATCATAGCCGAGGCGCTGGGCATTGAGCAGCACAGCGTGCGCCGGCGCATGTTCATCTGCATACCGCTGTTCGCCGCAACGCTCGCCCTGCTGTGGTTCAACATAGCCGACGAGAACGGTTTCAACGTCATCTGGAGCTGGTTCGGATGGGCCAACCAGACGCTCGCCGTGTTCACACTGTGGACCATCACCGTGTATCTTGTGCGCAAGTCGAAACCTTACATCGTCGCGCTCATCCCGGCAATGTTCATGACCGCCGTGTGCACATCGTTTCTCATGGTGTCAAAAAACGCCTTCGCACTGAACGCAGCGGAGGGATATGAGATTGGTGCTGCGGCATTCGTACTCTCAGGAGTACTGTTCGCCGTATGGATGGCGCGCCGCAAGAAGACGCTGACAGACAAGAAAGAAAATGACTGATAATAAACCCTAACCGGTCATCAGACCGCATGTGTTTTATATGTTTCATGCATTCATGCTTTCAGCCGTCTTTTTGTTTTCTATTGGCCTCTTTTCTTTGGATGTTTCTTGACATAGCCCGCTATGCCTACAAAAAATCCAACGAAAATATGCTCAATATAAAACAAAAATACTGACTGAATTCTAATGACCGATTAGGGTTAAAGGAAAGAACACCTGAAAGATAAAGACTACGGTGCCGGCCCCATTATCCGGCGCCACGACAAAAGCCCTGCCACGCTAAGATAACAGCATGGCAGGGCTTTCCATTTTGTTCATCCGCACGGCGTAAAGGCGCATCGGGCGATGCGGAAACGCCGCGGGGCAGTCTTATAAAGGAAATAAACGCGACGCACCGTCACATGAAACGCAGCGTGCCGAAGAACTCGGGGCAGTGGAAATCGGGGCGCGGCAGACTGATGGCGTTCCACGACAGGAAGTGAGGACGGGGCAGAAGGTCGCCGCACTTGTAGAAGTTGGCGCGCATGGTGCGGCCGTCGAGCGGTGCGGCACCGTGCATGAAAAGTGCCGACACGGGCACTCTCAGCGCCACCTGCCACGTCTGTTGTCCGCTGCGGGTGTCGAAAGGAGCTCGTCCGAGCGACGCCCAGCGACCGACACTGTCGAGCACCTGCCGCGGCGCATGGCTACGTCCGGCACGTCCCTTGCCGCCTCCTATGAGCAGCTGTCCGGCGCAGTTGCACTCCACATTGTAATAAACGCCGTCGTCGGCGGGCGACACGAAGAACTCCACACACGAGTCTTCCCACACACGGCCGTTGTCCTCAGGCGCAACAGCGCGCACGGCCTCCTCGCTCACCACGTAATGCAGCAGTATGGCGTCGCCCGTATGGGCCATGCGGAACGCCGCCGCGGGACGGTAGGGCCAGTCGGGCCAGTTGAGCGAATCAATCTTCTGAAACTCCACTCCGGCCTCATCCATCAGCGCGGGAATGTCGGTCAGCGTGACGAGTTGCAGACGGGTCTGTTTGAAATCGGGCAGCCCCTTGAAGTAGTTCGAGAGGTGGCGGCGCATTTCCAGTACGCCGACGTATTCTCCTTTGATTTCCACCGATTTGCGCAGATGGCGCTTGGCGATCTCCACCCGTTCG
>ERZ779888.15-NODE-15-length-229940-cov-27.519951_pt1 | contig 229940 bp, 211 predicted proteins | sample MGYA00511245_ERZ779888 | MGnify/ENA primary metagenome ERZ779888 (study PRJEB29588, sample SAMEA2155255) | human gut metagenome | biome: human gut; feature: human-associated habitat; material: faeces | place: Denmark | collected 2008/2010 ...
TCAGCAATTTCTTTCTATACTTGCATACGAAAATAATATGATACTGTAACAAATATTTGTGTCTGTTTTTTGATTTCCACGTTCCCATAACGCAAGTATAGCACAACCCTCCGCTTCCGGCTACCTTAACCCACCGTCTAAAACCAGTGGGATTGCGGTAGCCCTATTTCAAGATAGCGTCAGATTACATGTAGTAATCTGATTAATCATAATTGAGGGACAAAATACCTTTTGACCCTCATTTTTTATTATTCTACTGTATTCCGGGTGTTATGGCAATGAAGATTTTCTTGAGTTTCCGTACTTTTGTCCACAAAGCCCTGTTTTCATAGGCATCGTTATAAATTATACGGGATGGGGTTCCCGCAGCACCCGGTTGTAAATCTCTACCCAAACAGCAAAAATCAGCCGAATAGGTAGAGATTCCAAGTGCCGCCGGTTGGAAATCTCTACCCAAATGGCGGAAATCATCCGAATAGGTAGAGATTCTCGCAGACCCCGGTTGTAAATCTCTACCCAAACAGCAGAAAATCAGCCGAATAGGTAGAGATTCCAACTTCCGCCGGTCACATATCTCTTCCTATTCGGCCGATATTTCTCATATGGGTAGAAATTTCATGGGATAGGGTTTCGTCCAACACTAAAGTGTAACATATGCCTTAATTATATGATGTCACTTGAATTTCCGTACGATAAAATTTCTCAATAAGATTTGTGTCCTACAACTCTGCCGTGTTCGAGAGAAATCACTTCATCGCAAAGGAGTTCTATATCTTCCCTTATATGGGATGATATGATAATCAGTTTATTTTTTTTCTTTTGTTCAAGCATAAAACTTCTGAACCATTTTACACCATCTTCATCAAGAGCGCTTGTAGCTTCGTCAAGAATAAGTATTCCCGGGTCTTCCATTATAGCCTGGGCAATTCCCAGTCTTTTCTGCATGCCAAGACTAAATTTACTTACTTTTTTGGAATCCTCAGGATCCAGTCCTACAGCCTCTATATCCTTCTTAATTTCGGATACAGGTATATTTTTACGTATTCCTGCAAGCAGTTTCAGGTTGGTAACCGCAGAGTATTGTCCGTAAAATGTAGGTTCTTCAATAAGTATTCCTGCATCGGGTATAAAATCACTGTCTTTACCGATTATTTTATCATTGCATATTACTTTTCCTTCTGTAAGTTTCATAAGTCCTATAATGCTTTTCATCAGCACTGTTTTACCCGAACCGTTACGTCCATATAGTCCATATGTCTTTCCGCTTTCAAACTCAAGATTTATATTTTCCAGAATGTATTTATTTTTTATTTTGATGGAACCATCTTCTATTTTTATTTTGTACATATATTTCTCCTCTTAATACCTACAAATGCTACAATAAGCATCAGAACTATCCACACAGACATATATATATATGAAAGGTAAAACGGCATATTACTCGTTCTTCCTATTTCTGTATATCTTCCCGCTAAAGAAGCGTTTCCTGCCGGAAAGAAAAAGGCTGCTTTATGTTTTATTGTTGCAAGGATTCCTCCTGCTGCCATAAGTACTACATCTATTCCCATAAACAGATTTTTTTTGTTAAATATCTTTCCGATTAACAGCATTAGCGAATATCCGAATATAAGCAATGTAGTAAGCAATATTGAATGAATAGCCGCTATTCCCGGATATATATGATTATAAATATCACGCTGTATCAGATTAAATACTGTATTGTAGGTAAGCTCCGGATAATAATATGCAAGTTTTGTCGTTGCAGGACTCCATTTTGTGCCTGACGAAATCTTTCCTGCACATGGTATTGTAGACAAAACAAAAACAATTGCCATTATTGTGAAGCTGCATAAAAGAGCAAATATTACTTTCCCGATGAGCCACTTAGTCTTACCCATTCTGTATATGGTAAACATATACCCGTCTTCAAGATTAGGGAAATCCGACATAAGTATAAGTGCAAATATCGGTACTATTAAAAGAACCAGGTATGAATTAGCCGTGGCAATATACGGTTCAAAAAGCTGTAAACCAGCTTCCATCATTTTTGCATGGTTGCACAAACTTGAACCCACAACCTGCCATACAAGAATTGCAAATGCGAGAAGAATAATCATCCTGCTCCTGCATATAAAACTATGGTATTCAGATTTTATGGTCTTAATCATAGGTCACCTCCATAATCTTTTACGGAACGAATCTTCGCAATATTGATTACAATGGCTAATACCCAGATTCCGACAAAAATAAGCAGATTTACCAATAATCTTTTTTCATTATAAGGAATTCTCAGATAATAGGATAAATAACCTGTATTCTGTATTTTCCGGCCGATTTCCGGTTTATTAAATATAAAGTAATTTACCAGAACATTTTGTCCATATCCTACAAAAAAAGGCAGACATATATTAAAATAAATATCCTTGGTCAACCCGTATACAATAAAGCCTATGGATGCACACAATCCTCCATATAGCATCATTCCGAATATTCCATAAAGATATGCAGCTCCAAATCCCATCTGCGATACGAGATTTAATTTTCTTCCCGTATCACTATAACCGCTGCCCTGCATTTTGAATTCTATAAATTCGCTGTCTGCCTCACTAATTGATGGGAACCTTCCATGAATGTATATTGCACATATTATGGCAATAATTCCCATAACAAATACTGAAGAAATAAATGCAAGAAGTGCCTTTGAAATTACGTATCTTTTTATTCCCGTTCTGTAAATAACATACTTCGTTGTCTTATTCTGTTTCTCTGCATACATACCAAATGCAAAGGAAAATGCAGCAAGCATCATTCCATAAGGTGCAAGAGATTCCAATACATTCAGAAATACTGTTTCTCCCATTAAGTGCATTTGCAAAAGTTCTGTTTTGTTATATGTACTGAATATGCTGATACAGTTAAAAGTTCTTCCTTCGCCATCTGTATATATGCCACATATTCCAATAATAATCAGCCCGATAATTATGGATGAAACAATGCCGATGGTTGTAAAGTTAATATATAAGTCTTTTTTTACTGTCAATATAGTTTTTTTCATAAATTACAGCTTTCTGTTATTCCTGTACACGTCTTACGAGTACATCACCACTTTCAACATTTACTAAAGCAACATATGCATCATTATTAACCGGATTAAGTAAATCAACTCTCCAGGATGGAACAATGTACTTTGCTCTATCATTTTTACTTTTGTCTTCTTTATCATTGAACATTCTATATTCCATCTTAATCTGGTTAACTTCAAAATTTACACCGGGCAGCTTTGAAAGTTCTTTTGAAACATTATTGAGTACTGACTCAAGTGATAATATTGTCTCATAATTAGTTATTTCTTTAGGCACGGTGTAACTGTTATATTCTCCGTAATACACATCAATTTTGCCGCTTTCTATCATAAAACATTCTGACATTATGCCTGTTTCTTCGCCATAGTTTTCTTCTTCACCAAAACTTATCTGTCCGCTAATTAACTCCTGGACATCAATACCTTTATAATTTTCGGTTCTGAAGAATCTGAAAACGGTTTCTCCGGAATTTTTAATTTTATATACATACACGTCATATACTTTTGTCTTAATTCCATTTTCTCCTGTGTATGGATAAATTGAATTTATATAATTCTCTGCCGATTCAACAGCTTCCGCAACAGTAACTTCTTTATCAAGGAGTTTATATTTATCAGATAAATCATCCATTCCTATACGGTATCTTTTAATTAATTCCATATCATCCTGCAATCCAAAAAGATAATTTCCACCAAGGATTTTGTTGATGGCTCCTGCTGCATAATTCATTATATTTGTGTCGGTAAATATTTCAGATTTTCTTTTAGTCTTGGGATCACGGTAATAAATTAGTTCAGGAGCTTCTGTGTATTTGGTTTTTGAAATTTTGTTTTCATAATTTGCATTATACCAGTCTTTTTCCTCCTCATATTTACGCAATTCTTCGCCATCATAGATATACTGTTTATCAAGTTCTCCTATAAGTTCAGGTGTCATGTCATCAATAATATAATTTACCAGTTCATCAGGTTTTTTCCATTCATTAAGATATATTGTATCAATCCACCATGTCGCTATTTTATCTGTCTCAGGAAAAATTACACTATCACATTTTATATCAAGATTATCATACTTTGCTGTTTTAATTATTTCCTGTGCCTCTTTTCTTACCTCGTTAAAATCATTTTTAATTATTTCTGATTTGTTTTTGTCCCTACTTCCACAACCTGCCAACATTACTGTAGTAAGTAATAACGGAATAAATGCTTTTTTAAACTTCATACTTTGTACCTCTCTTTTTTTATTATTATTTATTTATCAAAATGTAGAATGACTACATAATGAGCTTAATATAAGACGTGCAATGCACACTTTCCGAAAAATCTCAATTGATTTCCACAAAAAAACACCTCTTTTTCAAGAGGTGTTAATTTCTAACATATAAATATATGACTCCTTAAAAATTACTTAACCCTTGAAAAATAAATTCACTTATAGCCTATATATAATACTTTTTCACAATAAAGTCAAGTTTTTTTTATTTTTTTTGTCACATTTTACAATTATATAGAATTATATGTCGGAATATGTAAATATATTTTAGTTATATCTACTGAAAAATTTTTCAATAAGAATCAACGATTTATTAGTTTTTCAATCTGATTTAGTTTCTCCAATGCAACTGTATTTCCAAAATTCTGGGCAGCATACAATATTATTTTTCTGATGCCCTCATCGGCTGTATCGGTTCTTATTACTTCATACTTCATAATCACTCCTCCTGAAGCATTTTTCTCAAATCATCGAATGTCTCAGATATCGGAGCAACTCTGTCATTTTTTGCATCATCTTCTGCTTCGGCTAATACCTCTAAGAGTTCTATTCTCGCTTTCATATTTTTATATTCTTCATATGAAAGTGCAACCGTATCACCTCTGCCGTTTACTGTAATAATTACTGCTTCTTTATCTTCCTTACACTGCTTTGATATTTCAGCATAATGATTTCGTAAATCAGCAGACGGTCTTATTGATTCTTTTAATGTCATCATACTATTCACCTCCGCATATATCTTCAATATTATTTTTTACGGTGTCCTTGTTACTTCTCATCAACAACCTGGAAGATGAAAAATTTTAACCGATAGCTTTCATAATCTCTTTTTCATGATCTCTGGTAAATTCACTTAATTCATAGAATCGAATTCTCTTATTGACTAATATAGGAATCACAAATCCATTTTTTACCAAAACCATCAGTCTGTTAATAATCGTTTTATTTGTTACCGACAATTTCCTGCTGACTTCAATCGGAGTAAACTCTCCTTTATAGTTTTTTATCAGAAATTGCAATAGCTCTTTTTCTTTTCCTTTCAAAAACGACAGACTTCCGGTAATATCTTCCTCTTCAGAAGCCAACTGCAAATCACAGACTTTTCCGGAATACAATTTCACCATTCTGAGGAAATAGTTGATCCAGATCTCCGGATGTGGCGGGTTATCTCTGCCAGAATAGTACAGCGCAGGGAGTCCCATCTGAATGGATTCATAATATTCATCAATATCATAAGCAAAATATTCTTCCAATGAACCGATTCCATTAAAGCCGTATCCATTCAAGTCCATAATATAACCGGATAACAGTCTTGCAGTTCTGCCATTTCCATCTTCAAACGGGTGTATTGTCACTAATTGATAGTGTACAACTGCTGCTACAATCAGAGGGTGGTCATCGGTTGTATTTACATACTCCACCAACTCATTCAAAAGTCCCGGAATGTCGCAATATTCCGGCGGAATATAATCAGGGTTTCCTGTCTTAGAATCATATACCGCAAATAACACTCCCGGTGGCATAGGTCCTCTGAGTCCGATTTTCTCCTTGGAAGCCCCCTTTTCTACCAATTTCTGTACATCTAAAATAAGTTTCATGGATAATTTCTCTTTTTTACTTACCTTTTCTTCAAGATAATTCAGTGCCAGAAAATAATTCCGTACCTCCTGCTCCGGTTTCAGATAATGTTTTCTTCCGTCGCTTTCTATTACTTCATCCACCTGTTTTTCTGACAATGGATTACCTTCAATTTTATTCGAAGCATAAGAACTTTTTTTCTTCGAATTTTTGCGAAGCTTATTCATGACAGTTTTGGACAGCTTTACCGATGATACTTTATATCTGTTCTGTTCAATCTCTGTTATATATCTTAAAATTTCATTCGTTAAAGTCACTTTTATCATATAAGAAAAGCCTCCCTTTCAAATATTATTATATACAAAAGGTAAGCTTTTTTCCATTAATATTTCACTATTTTTTCACTATTTTTCTCTATAGATTTTTTAAAACCAAATAAATCCCGGACAATATCAGCGATATAGACAGCCAGATCCAGTAAAGCAAAGGGAATCAGCAGCAACGCAAATTAGACCTTCGGGTCAAGACTTTCAAATACCCCTGTTCTCTTTGCGACCATTCATTATAGGTTGCGGACTAAGGCAGTCTCTCTGACGGGCTATGGTGCTTCGCACCTTTTTTCATGCAAAAATAATTTTTGTATTATCCTTAGAAACTTGAAGTTGCCAGCTACAATTCTTTCATCATACACAATGATTCTGGCATCGAAATGTAAGGACCATAATTATCTATTTTTTCAAATCCTACTTTCCGATATACATGACATGATTCTTGTAGCAGTTCTCCAGTTTCAAGAATCAACCTCTTGTATCCCAGCTCTTTTGCCCACTCAATCAATTCAAGAACCAGCTTGGTTCCTATTCCTTTCCCCTGAAACTCATCTCTGACAAATACTCTTTTCAATTCGGTTGCATCATCGATATCACCATAATGATATTCTCTAATTGCTCCTGCACCAGCGGCTTTGCCATCAACATATACAACTATAGCCTCTTTAATTTCATCAAGTTAGTTGTACTGTTTGTACTTGTCTCTCTTAATTACCCTTCCTACTCGCCTATTTAAATCCATATCTAGTAACTGACAGTTCATAATAAAGTCTTCATTTATGCCAGAACATCTAACAAATTCTATATCATCCATATTCGACCATCCTCCTATGTTAAGTATATAAGAACTTACAAGCTCCACAAATCCCGATTTGTTAATTTGTTTTATTATAGCACATATAAGCTCATTCACAATAAAAAAGAGCAACCGAATTTTCTCGATTACTCTCTGTTCATTACTTTTCATCAACAACCTGGAAGATATAGAACTTCAGATAATAGCTTTCATCTGCCGCCCAAAGTATAGGATGGTCCGGTGACTGGGTTCTGAATTCCACCTGTCTGAGCCTCTTATGTGCACTTCTTGCCGCTTCTCCGATTGTCTTGGTAAACAATTCCTGTGTCATGAAATGTGAACATGAACAGGTAGCAAGGTAACCGCCGTCTTTAACAAGCTTCATGCCTTTAATATTAATCTCCCTGTATCCTTTGGTGGCATTTTTTACGGAATTACGGGATTTGGTAAATGCAGGAGGGTCAAGAATAACTACATCATACTGCTCGCCTTTTTCCACCAGTTCAGGAAGAAGTTCAAATACATCTCTGCATATAAATTCTGTTTTATCCTGAACATTGTTAAGAATGGCATTTTCTTTTGCCTGCTCAACTCCAAGCTCCGATGCATCCACACCGAGGACGCTTTCGGCTCCTGATGTAGCCGCATTAAGTGCAAAAGAACCTGTATGGGTAAAGCAGTCAAGCACTTTGGCACCTTTACACAATCTTCCCACTGCAGCCCTGTTATATTTCTGGTCAAGGAAAAAGCCTGTTTTTTGTCCATCAGCCACATTAACCATATATTTTACGCCATTTTCAACAATCTCCACTTTGGTATCAAACGGTTCCCCGATAAAACCTTTAACCCTTTCCATGCCTTCATTAAGTCTTACCTTGGCATCACTTCTCTCATACACACCACGGATATTCATACCGTGGCTTGCAAGCTCTTCTTTCAGACATTCGATAATATCCGCCTTAAGCCTGTCAATTCCGAGGGCAAGGGATTCGACTACAAGGATATCCGAAAATTTATCAATAACGATTCCCGGAAGATAGTCCGCTTCACCGAAGATAAGGCGGCAGGATGAAGTATCCACCGTGTCAAGTCTGTATTTTACGGCATCTTTTACTCTCTTTTTTATAAATTCACGGTCTATGTTTACGTCCTTATGACGGGTAAGGATTCTTATTGTTATTTTTGAATTGGTATTGATAAAACCGCGTCCCAGATAATATCCATCAAAATCCAGTACATCGATAATATCTCCGTTTTCAAATTTCCCCTCTATTCTGTCGATTTCATTATCGTAAAACCACATTCCGCCGGACTTAAATGAACGGCCTTCGCCTTTTTTAATATATACATCTGCCATAATTTTTAACCTCTCTTTTTTTACAAAATCAGGATTTCCACACAAGTATAAAAAAAATATAATCAGCAACAATATAACCATGATTAAAAAATATATGATGTGCGGCCTGACCGGATGGTGTATGGAAGTGTTCTGGACCGGTCTTGGTTCTGCCATAAAAAAAGACAAGAAACTTACCAGCAACACTTCTATATGGATGTTTCCGATTTATGCGACGGCAATCATCATTGAGCCAATCGGTACAAGAATGAAAAACAGGCATTGCGCCGTGATGCAACGTGGTTTTGTATATGCAATGTGTATTTTCATTACCGAATTTCTGACAGGAAGTCTGTTGAAAAAAAATGGTTGCTGTCCATGGGACTATTCAAAAGCCAAACTTAATATCAAAGGCGTTATAAGACTTGATTACTTTCCTGTATGGTTTATCGCCGGACTTTTTTACGAAAACATTCTCTGTAAAGATGAAAAAAAGTAAGGACAAGGGCTTAAAAAGCCCTGCCTTACTGAATTTACATATCGGATTAATAGAGTGGATTAGAGTCTGTTAATGCTTTAACAATAGCCATTGCCTCTGCTTTCTTAACATCATCATCCGTTACTGCAAGAGCGATTGCTTCAGCAACTTTATCCATATCCTCTGTATTAAAGCCTCTTGTAGTTACTGCTGCTGTACCAAGTCTGATACCGCTTGTTGTAAATGGCTTTTCAGGGTCATTTGGAATTGCATTCTTATTACATGTAATATTAACTGTATCAAGAAGTTTTTCTGTTGCTTTACCTGTAACACCCTTGCTTCTTAAATCTACAAGCATAAGGTGGTTATCCGTTCCGCCTGATACAAGATTAAAGCCTCTGTTTAAAAGACCATCTGCAAGTGCCTTGGCATTGTCTATAATGTTTTTGGCATAAGTCTTAAATTCAGGTTCAAGAGCTTCTTTAAAGCATATTGCCTTACCTGCAATTACATGCATTAAAGGACCGCCCTGGATTCCCGGGAAAATTGCTTTATTAAAGTTATACTTGTCTGCAGCTTCCTGATTGCAGAGAATCATACCGCCTCTTGGTCCTCTGAGCGTCTTGTGTGTTGTTGTTGTAACAACATCTGCATAAGGAATTGGGCTCATATGCTGTCCGCCTGCAACAAGACCTGCAATATGTGCCATATCTACCATAAGAACAGCTCCGACTTCATCGGCTATTTCCCTGAATTTCTTGAAATCTATTGTTCTTGCATAAGCACTTGCTCCGGCAAGAATCATCTTAGGTCTGCATTCTTTGGCAATTCTTAATACCTCATCATAATCAATGAAGCCCTCGTCATTAACGCCGTAAGGCACGCAGTTAAAATATTTTCCTGACATATTTACAGGTGAACCATGTGATAAATGTCCGCCGTGTGCAAGGCTCATTCCCATGTATGTGTCACCGGGATTGAGGATGGCAAAGAATACTGCCATATTAGCCTGTGCTCCTGAATGAGGCTGTACGTTTACATAATCACATCCGAAAAGCTTCTTTGCTCTTTCAATGGCAAGGTTCTCAACAATATCAACATACTGGCATCCGCCGTAGTATCTTTTTCCGGGATAACCTTCGGCATATTTGTTGGTAAGCCAGCTTCCCATTGCTGCCATTACAGCCTTGCTGACAAAATTTTCTGATGCAATAAGCTCTACATGGTCATTCTGTCTTCCCACTTCAAGCTTAATAGCCTCGGCAACTTCAGGATCAAATTCTTTTACTTCATCAAATGAATACATTAATACAGTCCTCCTACTCTTCTCTTTCTTTTACAATAGCGATGTGAACATCATCAAGCTGCTTCTGGTCTACAGTGGCAGGTGCTCCCATCATAACATCCATTGCATTTTTGTTCATTGGGAAAGGAATTATCTCTCTTATGCTTTCCTCTCCGCAGATAAGCATTATCATACGGTCAACTCCCGGAGCTATTCCTGCATGTGGTGGTGCTCCATAGCAGAACGCATTATACATTGCAGGGAATTTGGCTTTAACATCATCTTCACCAAGTCCTACTAATCTGAATGCTTCTATCATTATCTCAGGGTCATGGTTTCTTACCGCACCTGATGATAATTCGACTCCATTGCATACAAGATCATACTGGTATGCAAGTATATCAAGAGGTTCTTTGTTCTTAAGTGCATCCATTCCGCCCTGTGGCATAGAGAAAGGATTATGACAGAACTCAAGTTCTCCCGATTCTTCACCTATTTCATACATAGGGAAATCTACAATCCAGCAGAATTCGTATGTATTCTGTTTCATATGTTTTTCACTGGCTGCACCGAGAAGTCTTCTGAGTACACCGGCTGTTTTCTGTGCAACAAGTTTCTTTCCGGCTGTAAGTCCTACAAAGTCTCCCGGCTTAAGACCGAGCGTGTTTATTACCTGTTCTTTGATGTTCTGAAGAAACTTAGCGATTCCGCCTGTAATTTCTCCATTCTCATCTACTTTGAACCAATATGCCTTATTGGCTGTGGCAACTTCCACATCCGCACATATTGCATCTATCTGCTTTCTTGTTGCAGTAAATCCGTCAACAACAATTGCCTTTACTGTCTGTCCTTCAAAAGGTCCGAATCCGCATCCTGAAAGAAGTTCTGTAGCATCGGTTAATACAAGGTCAATTCTTAAGTCAGGCTTATCTGTTCCGTATTTATCCATAGATTCAAGATAAGGTATTCTCACAAAAGGAGCCTTTGATGCATTGGAATATACACCGTATTTTGCAAATACAGGAGGAAGAACCTCTTCAATTACCGAAAATACATCTTCCTGTGATGCAAATGCCATTTCCATATCAAGCTGGTAAAATTCTCCCGGTGAACGGTCAGCTCTCGCATCCTCATCCCTGAAGCAAGGTGCTATCTGGAAATATCTGTCAAAGCCTGATGCCATAAGTATCTGCTTGAACTGCTGTGGAGCCTGTGGGAGTGCATAAAACTTACCCGGATGATTTCTTGCAGGTACAAGATAATCCCTTGCTCCTTCAGGTGATGAACATGTAAGGATTGGTGTTGTTATTTCCATAAATCCAAGTGAGTTCATCTTGTTACGTAGTTCAGCAACTATTTTGCTTCTTAAAATAATATTGCCCTTAACCGCAGGATTTCTTAAATCAAGATAGCGGTATTTAAGTCTTGTATTCTCATCCGCATCCTTAGACTGGTTAATCTCAAACGGAAGTGCATTGTAACGGCACTTACCGAGAACCTCAATCTTAGATGGAACAACCTCAATCTCACCTGTAGGAAGTTCTGCATTCTTGCTTGAACGTTCCCTTACAACACCTGTTACCTGAATTGTAGATTCCTTATTGACAGAATCTATAACTGACATCATATCTTCTGTCTCGATAACAACCTGTGTTGTTCCGTAAAAGTCCCTTAAAATCAGGAAACCTAAGTTCTTACTTACCTTTCTAATATTCTCATACCAACCAACAACTGTTACGTCCTTACCGGCATCGGCAAGGCGGAGTTCTCCACAGTTGTGTGTTCTAGACTGTACCATAGATAGTTCCTCTCTTTATTTTACTATTGGATTTTTGTAAAATTCCTTAAATTCCTTGTACCCCTGTTCAATGAGGTTGTCCTTCTGGAATTTTTTATTTTTATTCATTCTTACAACAAGCACCTTGATTCCTTCTTCCCGAAGTTTCTGTGCTTCTTTGATAATATTACATAACATCTCTGATTGTATACCTTTTTCTACAAGAAAAGCAATACTATTTCCCTGATTTGGTATCTCAAAATTATTATCCATAAGAATAGTAATTATTCTTTCAAAACCAATTGAAAATCCGCAGGCCGGTGTCTCCTGTCCGGTAAATTTACCCACCATCTTATCGTAACGTCCGCCACCGCCAACGCTGCTTCCGAATTCAGGAACTTCAATTTCAAAAATTGTTCCCGTGTAGTAAGACATTCCTCTTACAAGCGTAGGGTCAAATACTATATCGAAATCACAGTTCTTTGTTCCGTTGACGCTCTCAATAATCTCAAGAAGATTGTCTTTAGCTTCATCCGGAAGAAATTCAGCGATTGTATCCGCAAGATATAAAAGACCGTTATCGGCTTTTTCAATTCCGTCAAAAAGACTTACATACTTCTCTACCGAAGCCGCATCATAGCCGTTGGCAATAAGATCTTCCTTAACGCCTTCAATTCCGATTTTGTCCATTTTATCAAGAATAATAAAAACATTATCGTAAGATTCTTCTGCAAATCCGCTGTATGCAGCCATTGCCTTAAGTATTCTTCTGTCATTTATTTTAATCTTGAAATTCTTAAAACCAATCCTGCCAAGCGTTGTGGTGGTTGCAAGAATCAGTTCTATCTCCGCAAGGTTGGTTGGTTCACCGAGTATATCTATATCACACTGGTAAAACTGTCTGAATCTGCCTTTCTGAGGTCTGTCTGCTCTCCATACGCTTCCTATCTGAAGTGCTTTAAAAGGTGATGGCAGGGATGCCTGGTTATTGGAGTAAAATCTTACAAGAGGTACCGTAAGGTCATATCTTAATCCTCCATCCACAAGGTCTGCCTCTGATGAAGCACTTTCAAGATTAAGTTTTTCTCCTCTTTTCATAATTTTGAAAATAAGTTTTTCATTTTCACCGCCCTGTTTGCTTGAAAGGTTGGCAATATTTTCAACTGCCGGTGTTTCAATGGACGTAAAACCGAACTTTGAATATGTTTCTTTAATTATTCCGATAAGATAATCTCTTATCTGCATTTCCTTTGGCAGAATATCTTTCATACCTGTCATAGGTTTTTTAATCAGTGCCATTATTATATCCTCACTTTTTCATAATCTCTCTTGTTGTAAAATTAATCATCAGCCTGCTGTTCTTAATTTTCTCTATGGTTGAAGGCTCATGAATCAGACGTTGGAAAGCTAAAAATACTTCCATATCATAGCAGTCTATCTCATCTATTATTATCTGCATCGCTGTTTCGATGTCAAATGCCCTTCGATACGGTCTGTCTGAAATCAGGGCGGTAAAAGTATCCGCAACACGCATCACTCTCGCACCAAACGGTATATCTTCGCCTTTTCTGTTTTCAGGATAACCGGTTCCGTCATAGTTCTCATGATGATACAAAACAGAATCAAGAACAAGATCCGAAAAATCATACTTTTTAAGTATATCATAACTTAACTTGGAATGCATTCTCATATATTCCGTTCCATCATCATTTTTATGGTCATCATCCTCATTTCTGCCGTAAAGATACCTTGATAGTTTAAGTTTGCCTATATCATGGACAAGTCCGGCAAGTGCCAGTTCATAACAAATGCTCTCGTCATAGCCCATCTCTTTGGCAAGAAGATATGTAAGATTGCTTACACACACTCCATGATTGATATTATCTTCAAAATCCGATAGAAGTGTTGCCTGAACCGGATTGGCTTTTGCTCTAATTCTCATTAAAAAAACTTCGCTTTCTTTCTATCATTTCATCTACACGTTCTATGTAATTAGATACATCTTTTACATTTTCTATACGTTCAACTCTGTTTTCATCCGGAAAAACTATTTTCGACTGTGCTCCCGCGCCAGCCGCATATATGGACTGTTTCTCTTCCATTATCAGGATGTTATATACACCCTTTTTGCCTTCTTTTGCATATCCCACATTTTCAAAATTACCTGCCATATTTTTCTGACGGTAAAGGTAATAGGGTGTCATACCCATCATATCGGCATATTCCTTTGTCATGGTGATTATTTCGTCCGTATTATCTATTCTGTAGTCTGCGTATGCTTCTTTCATATAGTTAAGCCTTGCGGCTCTTTTTATCGCCAATGAATGAACCGTAAGATTGTCCGGAGATAATTTCATTATCTGTTCCAGGGTATTTCTCACATCTTCCTTATCTTCTCCCGGAAGTCCCACAATCATATCCATGTTAATGTTATCAAAACCACAGTCTCTCGCCATCTTAAACGTATCACATATCTGTTCTACGGTATGTCTTCTTCCTATCAGATCAAGGGTCTTCTGATTCATGGTCTGCGGATTGATTGAAATTCTTCCTATTCCGTGTTTTTTGATAACCTCAAGTTTATCACGGTCAATACTGTCCGGTCTGCCTGCTTCAACGGTAAATTCTTTAAGGCTGCTGTAATCAAAACAGCTTTCAAGGAAATCAAAAAGTCTTTCAAACTGATATGGTAAAAGTGTGGTGGGAGTTCCGCCGCCTATATATATGCTGTCAGGTCTTCTTCCTCTAAGATGTTCCGACAGATATTTAAGTTCTTTAAAAAGTGCGTCAAGATAGCTGTCTACTTTGTCCTTCCACATGCTTATGGGATAGGAGGTAAAAGAACAGTAAAGACATGTAGTAGGACAGAACGGAATACCTATATACAGACTATATCCATTCTTATAATCCAGTGTCTTTAACAGTTCATTTTCGTTTGCAGCAACCTCAAGGCTAAGTAAAGATTTCTTTTCATTAACAAGATATTCTTCTTCAAGATGTCTGATTATTGTCTTATCATCAACACCTTCTTCAACCATGGCAAGTGGTATCTTAACAGGACGTATTCCCGTAAGAGTTCCCCATGGCAGGGACTTGCCCGTAAGAGAGGAATATATTCCGTAAAGTTCTCTTTTCAGTCTGTTTCTGGTTCTTTTCTTATCCTCATATACATCATATTCAAAAGAAGCCCCGGTTATATCTGCACCTGTAACGTTTCCCTTTACCTTTTTGCCATCAACAAATACTGCTATGGAAAGTTCGGGATTATCGCAATTTTCCGTCGTAATTTTTGTATCGGGATAAAATGCCTGTGTCATGACCCTGACATCATTTTCATAATCTTTTGTATTAATACTAAAAAAAATCATTTTATATCCTATCTTACAAAAGGGTTATATTTTTTCTCATGCCCTATAGTGGTTGCTTCCGAATGTCCCGGATATACCTTGACATCATCGGGAAGAGTATACAATTTCTCTTTAATTGAAGCGATAAGGGCAAATGTACTTCCTCCCTTGAAATCACTTCTTCCGACTGATTCGCAAAACAGTGTATCTCCCGAAAAGAGCACACCTTCATCCATAAAATAATAGCACATTCCGCCTATTGTATGTCCCGGAACTTCAAATGCCTTAATTCTGAAACCGCCGGCTTCAAATTCTTCTCCGTCCTTAAGGTACACATCTGCACTGAAGGTTCTGCCCTCACCCATAAAGCCTGATGTAAGATTGGCCTCCGGGTCCTCTAATACAGCCTTTTCCGTATTTCCTATATATGCTTTTACATTGAAACGTTCCCTTAATTCATCAAGGGCAAGCACATGGTCAAAATGTCCGTGGGTAATAAGAATGCCTTCAACGTTTATCTGTAATCTGGCAACACGTTCAATAATTCTGACAGGGTCTCCGGCCGGATCAATAATAAGGCCTCTTTTAGTCTCGTCATCATATACATAATAGGTATTGGTAGCACACATTCCTATTATATTATGTTCAATTTTTATCATACACTAACCTCTCGTTCTCTCGATATCCAGAACTCCTTCAACATTTCTTAATTTATCAAAAAGTTCCCTGAGTGCATCTACGCCGCTTATTTCAAAACTAAGTTCAAGTGTTGCCGTTCCTGTCTTGCTTGTACGGCAATTCATGGTCTTAACATCAATCTTTCTCTCTGTAAGTATCTTTGAAATGTCTACAATAAGGCCTGTTCTGTTATTTGCATATATTTTAATATCTGTTGTATATCTTTCTTCTGAATTTTCATAATCAAGTTTCTGCCATTCAGCTTCAATAAGTCTTGATTTATCAAGTTCCGACATGTTAATTACGTTAATACAATCCGTGGTATGGATTGATATTCCTCTTCCTCTTGTTACAAAACCTACGATTTCATCACCCGGAACAGGATTGCAGCATTTTGAAAACCTGACTGCCACATCATGTATGCCCTTAACAATAATTCCGGTCTTAGATGGCTTACCGTCATCCTTCTGTTTTATGGTACTTTCGGAGTTGTCTGCAAGAATATCCGCATCGGTAATTTCTTCCCTATGCTTCTTATCGTATTCTTCCTGAAGTTTACCAACAACCTGGCCTTCCTTAAGTCCGCCGTGTCCTACAGCGGCAAGTACGGAATCCCAATCCCTGAATCCATACTTTGTCATAGTCTTTTCTATGAATTCAGGCTTAAGAAGATCTGATAAAACAATGTTTTTTGTCTTACAGTAATTATGGATAAGGTCTTTTCCTTTTAAAATATTATCTTCTTTAAGTTCAGCCTTGAACCATGAATTAATTTTGTTCTTAGCCTGCGGGCTTTTTACTATTTTAAGCCAGTCACGGCTTGGTCCTTTAGAATTCTGGGACGTAATAACTTCGATTCTGTCACCGTTTTTTATCTTGTAATCAATAGGTACCAGCTTGCCGTTTACTTTGGCCCCCACCATTTTATTACCTACAGCCGAATGTATGCTGTATGCAAAATCAATAGGAGTGGAGCCTGCCGGCAGGTTCTTGACATCTCCCTGTGGAGTAAAACAATACACACTGTCCGAGAATAAATCAAGGTCGCTCTTTATTATGCTTAAAAATTCCTTGTTATCGGACATATCCCTCTGCCATTCAAGAATCTGTCTTAACCATGTAAGCTTTGCTTCCTCGCTGTCATCACCCTTTGTACCGTCAATATTTTCTTTATATTTCCAATGGGCTGCGATACCATATTCAGCGGTTCTGTGCATCTCGTAAGTACGGATCTGTATCTCAAACGGCTGTCCTGTCTGGGATATAAGCGTTGTATGCAAAGACTGGTACATATTTGGCTTAGGCATAGCAATATAATCCTTAAATCTTCCCGGTATAGGCTTATACATCTCATGGATAAGTCCTAACACCGCATAACAGTCTTTGATTGTATCAACAATAATTCTTACCGCAAAAAGGTCGTATATCTGGTCAAGAGTCTTGTCCTGATTAACCATTTTCTTATATATGCTGAAAAAATGTTTTACTCTTCCGTCTATGGTGTAATTTATTCCGGTTGTAGAGAGTTTTTCCTTGACTTCTGCCACAATTTCTTTTACAAAATTCTCCCTTGCCTCTTTACCAAGAGTAAGGTCATGCTCCAGTTTATGGTACACATCAGGCTGGAGGTACATAAGTGATAAATCATCAAGTTCTACTTTAATCTTGGAAATACCGAGTCTCTGTGCTATAGGAGAGTATATTTCCATGGTTTCTCTTGACTTTTCTATCTGTTTCTCAGGCTTCTGGTACTGCATCGTCCTCATATTATGAAGTCTGTCGGCAAGTTTAATAAGGATTACTCGTATATCCTTTGCCATTGCAAGAAACATTTTTCTTAAATTCTCTGCCTGGATTTCTATCTTATCATGCTCATAGTTTAACTGGGTTAATTTGGTAACTCCATCTACAAGAAGTGCAACTTCTTCGCCAAATTCACGGCTTATATCTTCATAAGTTACTTCTGTATCTTCTATAACATCATGAAGTATTCCTGCTATAATTGTCTCTTTATCAAGTTCAAGCTGTGCAAGTATGATAGCCACACAAAGAGGATGGATTATATATGGTTCTCCCGATTTACGTTTCTGACCGCTGTGAGCTTTATCCGCAACCTTGTATGCCTTTTCGATAAGGCTTAAATCAGTGGATGGGTGATAATCAAGAATACTTTTTTTCAATATCTCAAACAATTCCGAAGGAACATTGGTCTGAGGTGGTGTTAATGGTCTTTCTTCAATTTTTCTTCTCTGTCTGTATTCTTCCTCAGGCATATAAGTACCTCCTGTTCTATTATATGATGCCCGTATTAAAGCAGTAACATGTCCGCCGAAATTATTTTCCCGGATATATTATAACCGAATCAACATCATATCCGGCAAGTTTTTTACGTCCTTCAAGTCCTGCAAGTTCCATAAGGAAAATAACTTTCACTACTTTTCCTCCAAGTTCTTCAACAAGCTTTATTATTGCTTCTGTTGTTCCTCCTGTTGCAATAAGGTCATCAACTATGACAACCTTCTGTCCGGGCTTAATGGCATCCTTATGCATCTCTATTGTTGCTGTGCCATATTCAAGGTCATAAGTTGCCTCTACAGTCTCACATGGAAGCTTTCCTTTTTTTCTTACAGGTACAAACGCCTTATGGTTAACATAAGCGATAGGTGTTCCGAAAATAAAACCTCTGGATTCAGGTCCTACCACCACATCATAATCAACATCTTTAACAAGGTCGTTAAGACCGTTAATCGCGAGTTGTAATCCTTCAGGGTCCTGCATTACGCTGGTTACATCACGAAACATAATTCCCTTCTCAGGAAAATCAGGAATTGTTCTTACATAATCTTCAACTTTTTTCATTATCTGTGCCTCCATGTTAAATATCTTCTTCTATTCTATACCCTGTAATGCAAATCTGCAATTTTTTATTTCCGCGAAATTCATTAATTTCAGGATAATATGTACAGGAAATTTTTTTATTATTAATAAATGCCTCGTTAAGTCCGTCACAATTATTAAAACACATCGCAAAAATGGACATTCCGTTATTTTTTTTAAGCTCCATTTTAGCAAATTTTCCATCTCTTCCAATTCGCATAAATGAAACAATTATAAGATTCTTGTCTGCAAATACAGGCTTTTCGTTGCCCTTGCCGTAAGGTTCAAGCAACGAAAGTTCGTTAATAATATCTTCGTTTATGTATTCAAGCGGCATAGGAACATCTATCCATACTTTTTCCGTAAGGTCATCCTTTGTAAGATTACTGTGCTCATTGAGATATTTCCTCAATTCTTCGATATTATCTTCTTTAAGTGACATTCCTGCCGCAAGGGGATGTCCTCCGAATTTGGTGAGGAGATGACTGCATTCACATAATTTTTCAAAAATATTATAGCTTTCTATCGATCTTGCCGAGCCTTTTACTCCATCTTCTCCTTTGGTCAGTACAATAACCGGCTTGTAATATTTTTCTCTTATTCTTCCGGCAACAATTCCAGCTATGCTTTCATGACAGTCAGGTAAATATATTACAAGAACGGTATCATCTGTGTAATTCTCATCAACAATTTTTTCTGCCAGTATTACTGCTGCCGCTGTCAGTGATTTACGTTCTTCATTTAAGGATACAAGGTCGCCTGCAAGTCTTTCTGCTTCATATTTGTCCTTTGAAAGAAGCATTTTCAACGCTCTTTTTGCCGTATCAAGTCTTCCGCTGGCATTAAGACATGGTCCTATTATGAATCCTATATGATATGCACATATTTCTTTATCATCAAGTCCATTAATTACCGTAAGGGCTCTCAGTCCATAATTGTCTGTCTCTTTGAACTGTTTAAGTCCTTCTTTTACGAATATCCTGTTCTCATCCTTTAAGTCAACTACGTCACCAACGGTTGCTATTCCGGCAAAAACAAGGAATTCCCTTTCTTTTCCTTCGTTGCCTGTGCGTTTGAAAAGTTCCTGCATAAGCTTATATGCCACGCCTGCCCCGCAGAGAAAACTGCAAGGATAACTGCAGTCTGACTGTTTCGGATTCACTATGGCATCCGCCTCCGGAAGAATATATGTCTTCTTACCATCGATTTCTTCATATCTTATATCATGGTGGTCGGTTACAATAACGGTAAATCCAAGTGATCTGGCATATCTGACCTGTTCTGTGGCAGCTATGCCGTTATCACATGTGAGGATTACTTCCCTGCCGTCATCATACGCCTGTTTAATAAGGTTCTCGTTAATTCCATAACCATCTTTTATTCTGTCCGGAACTTCATAATCCACATCTGCGCCTAAAAATAAAAGTCCCTTAAACAAGATATAGATGGAACAAATTCCATCTATATCATAATCACCTATTACGCGAATTTTTCGCTTGTTTTTTATAGTGTCAAGAAGGATATCCACAGCTTTTCCCATATCTTTCATAAGCATAGGGTCATACATGGAATCAACGCTGCCGTTAAGATAGCTGTCCATAGCTGCATCGCCTTCTATATCCCGGTTGCGGATTACTCTTGCTATTACCTGATCTATTCCATATTTTTTACCTATGGCACTAAAATCAGCTTTTTTTGAATAAATTCGCCATTCCTGCATTTATTTATTTTCCTTCTTAAGAGCTCTCTTATACGAAGATTTCTTCATCATAAACCATAATGCGCCCGTTATACATACAGATGAGTAACCACCTGCAAGTATACCTACCATAATTGGTGCAGCAAATTCTCTTATTGATGATACGCCTAAAATGTAAAGCATCAATACCATAATAAATGTCGTAAGCGATGTATTAATACTTCTCGAAAGTGTTGATGTAATACTGCTGTTTACAACCTCTGATAATGTTGACTTTGTCATAATCTTCATATTCTCACGGATACGGTCAAAGATAACAATTGTTGCGTTGATTGAGTAACCTACAATCGTAAGCATACATGCTATAAATGTATTTCCAACCGGTATTCTTGAAATTATATAGAATGTAATAACAATTAATACATCGTGAATTAATGCAATAATTGCACTTGTTGCAAATTTTACATCCCTGAATCTTATCCAGATATAAATAAGCATACATATTGTTGCCACAATAACGGCTATAATCGCATCTCTTCTCATCTCTGAGCTTATTGTTGCTGAAATCTTTTCTGAACTTAATTTGTCAGGATTGGTTACATCCACATTATATTTATCTTTTAATAAGCTGTAGAATGAATTCTGCTGTTTTTCTGTGAGCCATTTAGTCTTAAATATTACCTGATTGGTTCCTTTTACAGCCTGCTGCTGTACCGTCGAAAGACCTGTTGCCTTCTTAATTTCTGGAATTATCTCTTTTTCTACTTCATCAAGTGTATATTCTTTATCAAAATTTACAGTTGTTGATGTTCCGCCTGAAAACTCAAGGTCAAGATTAAAGCTTCCATCACCCTTTACTCCGTTAATTGTCGCAAAAGCAACACCCGTTGCAATAACAAGAGCTGAAATTGATATAAAAATCTTTCTCTTTGATACAAAGTTGACACTTGCTCTTTCCTTGTGGATTCCGTACATTTTTTCCTTATTACATCCAAGATGATAAAGAAGAAGTAATACCCACCTTGCCACAACAAGGGATGTAAACATTGAAAGTGCTATACCGATACCAAGTGTTAATGCAAATCCCTTAACAGGACCGGAACCGATTATTCCAAGTACAATTGCTGCAATAAGTGTTGTAACGTTACCATCAATGATTGCAGAAAGTGCTTTTTTAAAACCTGTTGCAATTGCTGACCTTACAGATACGCCTCTTGCCAGTTCCTCACTTATTCGGGCATTAATGATTACGTTGGCATCCACCGCCATACCTATACCAAGAATAATACCTGCTATACCAGGTAATGTTAATGTAAAGTTAAATACATTAAGGATAAGAAGCATACCTGCTGTATAAGCAATTAATGCAAAGTTAGCTGCAAGACCAGGAATCTTATAGTAAGCTATCATAAATATGAAAAGCAATATAAAACCGATTATACCGGCTTTAACACTTGTGCTTATTGCTTCCTGTCCAAGTGTAGCACCAACAACCTGTGATGATACTTCTTCAAGTTCTACAGGAAGGGCACCGATACGGATTGCAGAAGCAAGATTCTTTGCTTCCTCAATATCTGCCATTCCTTCAATTACACCTTCACCATCGGTAATTGCGCTGTTAACTTTAGGAACGCTGATGAATTCTCCGTCATAATACACACCTATTGACCACTTCTTAGAAGCAGCCTTTGTTGTAGCTTCCTTAAACTTAGCAGCACCCTCTTCAGTAAGTGCAAAACTTACTACGGCCTGTTTGCTTCCTGATGAATTCTGCTGGTATACACCCTGTGCATCCTTTATATCCTCACCCGTAAGGATAATTGTTCCGTCTGCTTTGATTTCATCAAGGGTCTTGTTAAGTTTTGTAACAAGTGCAAGATTACCTGATGCATCAACCGCATACTGTGATGTATAGTTGGCTGTTTTGTCGTCTGATGCGTACTGGTTAATAAAATATAACGCACCGGGCTTACCAAGTTCTTCAAGAATAGTCTGGGCATCATCGGCACCTGGAATCTCTATTGTAACTCTGTTACTTCCTTCCTTGTATACCTGTGCTCCGTCATATTCCTCTACTCTTTTAACCATCTTGTATACTACGTCGTTCATATCCTGTGAAGATACTTCTCCCACAGCCTGATATGTAACACTTACACCACCATTAAGATCAAGTCCTAAAGTGATATTTCTGGCACTGCCCTTATGTCCGTTGCCGAATCCACACAACACTGTGTATCCGGCGAGTACAAATGCACCGAGCAATGCTACTGTTGCAACTATTTTCTGCCAAATTTTCATTTTGTCTTTTACCGTTTACGGCTATATTACATTGGGTGAGCCGTTTACGGTTTGCCTCCTTATATTTTTTCACCCTTAATTAACAATGCACTTCTATATTACCGTAATCTGCTGCCTCAACGCCTTCATCCGCAAGTGCACATTTAATCATAACTGCACATTCAACTCTCTTACGCTGAAGCTTACATCCAATATCATACGGATTATTTATATCGTGATTGAAATTATACGCATTAGCTGCGCAGCCGCCACTGCAGTAGAACTTACAGAAGCAGTCCTTGCATTTATCCTTTGAATAAACATTGCTTTCATTAAACATATGGCGTATGTCAGGAGTCTTGATTCCTTCATATACATTACCCATAATAAACTCTTCATGGCCTACAAACTGATGGCATGGGTAAAAATCACCCCATGGTGTCACGGCAAGATATTCAGTACCGCAGCCGCAGCCTGATAATCTCTTATATACACAAGGACCACCTGTTAAATCCACCATGAAGTGGAAGAAATTAAATCCTCTGCCTTCCTTCTCGCGCTTAATCATCTCAACCGCAAGCTTATCATATTCTTCATATATCTTAGGAAGATCTTCTTCCCTTAATGCATAGTCTTCACTTTCATCAGCAACTACAGGTTCAACCGATATCTGCTTATAGCCTAAATCAGCGAGGCTTAATACATCTTTGGAAAAATCAAGATTATTATGTGTAAAGGTACCTCTTACATAATAATTCATCTGATTCCTTGAATCGGCGATCTTCTTGAACTTAGGCATTATAAGGTCATAACTTCCCTGACCGTTTCTGAAAGGTCTCATCATATCGTGGACTTCCTTACGTCCGTCCACACTGAGCACTACATTGCCGCATTCTTTATTTACAAATTCCTGTACTTCATCATTAAGAAGTACACCGTTGGTTGTCATTGTAAATCTGAAAAGCTTATCATGTTCTTTCTCAAGCTGTCTTCCGTATTCAACAATTTCTTTAACAACGCCGAAATTCATAAGAGGCTCTCCGCCAAAGAAATCCACTTCAAGGTTGCGTCTTTTGCCTGAATTGGCAACAAGGAAATCCAGTGCTTTCTTTCCGACTTCCGCTGACATTAAAGCCCTTCTTCCATGATATTCGCCTTCTTCCGCAAAACAATACTTGCATGCAAGGTTACAATCATGGGCTATATGTAAACACATAGCTTTAACGATTCCTGACTGTTCTTTTTCCTTTGTAAACTTATCTATATAATCTTCGTAAATATCTTCTGTAAAAAGAACTTCTTCTCTCTTAAGTTCTTCTATTTCCGCACAGGCTTCCAGAATATCTTCTTCCTTATATCTGTCACCCAGCTTCTTAACTATTTCCTCTGTATCATTATCTTCATAAAGAGGAATTATATCATATACAATATCGTCTACAACATGTACAGAGCCACTGTTGACATCCAATACAATATTGTATCCATTGTTCTTATACTGATGGATCACTTTCTCCTCCTACGCAAAACAAGAGAGTGTACGGGTGTCCTGATGATGCTGACACTCCAGAAAAACACTCTCTCATCATTGCTAACTATTAAGTTCTTACTTATTCTCGCAGCTCTGGTTACCAACTGTGCAAGAAGTCTTACATGCTGACTGGCATGATGTCTGACATTCTCCACATCCGCCCTTCTTAGCTGTCTCCTTAAGATTCTTAGTATTAATTGTCTTAATGTGCTTCATGACGAGCCTCCTTTTATTTCATAAAAACTAGTTAGATTATATCATATATTATAATGGAAATAAAGTATTTTTTTATTTCTCCAGCTCAATTTCCCTGCCAATAACTACTGCCTTGGAATCTGCGCCATGACCGACTTCATCCGTCACTGCTATAGCAAGTTCCTTATCATCGCATACATCTGTAAGAATTTCTGCGGCAGTTGTAATTCCTTCCTGTGCAAGTTCCGTAAATGTTCCGAGTAAAACTCCGTTTACTTCATTGAATACGCCCATCTGCTTCAACTGGGTAAAATAAGAACGTATTCTGTTTTCTCTGCCGCTGTTACTCTCCAGGAATAACACTTTATGCCTGAACGACGGCATGTATGATGTTCCCGCTAATTTTAAAAAGCAGCGGATATTTCCTCCGATAAGTACGCCCTTCATTTCTTCGCCACGTACAAATTCGTAATCTATATCGTATAAATCATCGCTTTCTCCGCTTAACACCATTTCAAGGTCTGCTTTCTGCCTTTCCCCATATCCGGTAATAATATTTCTTATCTGGTACAGGTATGTGCAGATTCCCGTCTTGCAATATATGGCATTAAGAAGGGTGGTAAGATCACTGTATCCGAAAACCGGTTTACCATTCTCTTCTAACATATCGTAATCAACATAATCAAGAATTTCATTAGCGGAATCGCCTCCGGATATATCAAAAACAACTTTAATTTCCGGATTCCGGACCATTTCATTAAAAACATCTGCCCTGTCTCTGCTGCTAAGTGTTCTGTTTTCCTTAGTACAGTATATATTACCAATTACCGCCTTATAGCCCATATCATACAGGCTGTTTTCAACCTCATCGATTACCTCATGATTATCATTTGGAAATCCATCAGAGCAGGCCACAAGCCCCACCGAATCTCCTTTATCCAACATTTTAAATCTCCTTTGCTTTTACAAATTTATATTAAAAAAAGGTCATGTCATAAACACGACCTTATTAATAGTGCAGTCGGCGGGACTTGAACCCGCACCCAAGCAATATGGACTAGATCCTTAGTCTAGCGCGTATGCCAATTCCGCCACGACTGCTTATGCTATTAAATGCAGACGGCGGGACTTGAACCCGCACCCAAGCAATATGGACTAGATCCTTAGTCTAGCGCGTATGCCAATTCCGCCACGTCTGCTTAAATGTGTCGCCAATCACCAGCGACGTATTGTATATTATCATATCAGGAATATAATTGCAAGTATTTTTTTAAATTTATTTTCCCCAAAAAGATTGACATTAAAATTAAGCAATGCTAAAATAATATAGTTGTTTGCAGTCGTGGCGGAATTGGCATACGCGCATGATTCAGGTTCATGTCCGGGTTTCCGGGTGTGGGTTCAAGTCCCATCGACTGCACTGATAATTTTTGGCTCATGTACATACATGGGTCTTTTTTGTTGAAAGGATATTATGGAAGCTTATTACGAAAAAATGCTGGCATTAGCTGAAACAATCGCCGTTAATGCTCATAAAAGTCAGTTGGATAAGGGCGGGCATCCTTATATCAATCATCCCCGTTTTGTATCTGCACACTGTACTTCTCCTGAATCCAGGATTGTAGGGATGCTTCATGATGTAGTGGAGGACACTGATGTAACTCTTGATGCACTCAGAGAATATGGCTTTAACGAAGATATTCTTATGGCACTTGACCTTGTAACAAAGAAAAAAGGTCCTGATTATGACGAAGATATCTATTATGAAAAAATAAAAACAAATTCCATCGCAAGAGAAGTCAAACTTGCCGATTTAAAGCACAATTCGGATATATCAAGAATTCCACATCCCACCAAAAAGGATATACAGAAAATAGAATATTACAAATCAAGAATAGAATATCTTGAAAGTTAGTCATACCAGAACTTACAATACAAAAAGACCATATGTATCAAACCGTTACATATGGTCTTTTTTTCAAGACTGTTTTGCAGTCATTTTTTTCTACGGGGGATATTCCCCCGTATATTGTAACATATATATCCTTACGATCAAATCGACTAAATATCCTGTTCTTTTTTTCTGCCCATTATTACTGCAAGAGTTGCCGCACTAAGTCCAAGAATTGCAATATAAAGTGTCATATTGCCATCACCTGTTGCTACGTCTTCATCAGCTTCTACTTCCGGTTTTCTTACAGGTCTTACAGATGGCTTATTATCATCTGTTGCTTTATTACCAGGGTTGATTTCAGGAACTATATCCTCATCACCTTCCACCTCCGGAATTCTGTTTAATCTTTCTGTATATGTTGCAGTATAATCAACATTCCCTTTTACTGATGTTACTTCTTTATCCCAGCCCGCAAATGTGTATGTGTATGTCTCACCTGCTTCCTTTGCAGGATTGGCCGGTATCACTACGTCATCTCCGTAATGATAGGTTGATTTCAAAATTACTGTTCCATCTTCATCAAGGAATCTTACAATATACTTATTGTATTCATCTGTATATACTGCGGTATAATCAACATTCCCCTTTACTGATGTTACTTCTTTATCCCAGCCTGCAAATGTGTATGTGTATTTCTCATCTGCTTCCTTTGCAGGATTAGCCGGTATCACTACATCTTCTCCATAATGATATACGGCATTCAAAATTACTGTTCCATCTTCATCAAGGAATCTTACGATATACTTATTGTATTCATCTGTATATACTGCGGTATAATCTACATTTCCTTTTACTGATGTTACTTCTTTATCCCAGCCTGCAAATGTGTAATTATATGTCTCATCTGCTGCCTTTACAGGATCGGCCGGTACCACTACATCTTCTCCGTAATGATAGGTTGCTTCTGTTATTACACTTCCGTCTTCATTAAGGAATCTTACTGTATAGTCAATATATGATGATTCATATACTGCCTTGTAATCTACATTTCCTTTTACTGATGTTACTTCTTTATCCCAGCCTGCAAATGTGTAATTATATGTCTCATCTGCTGCCTTTACAGGATCGGCCGGTACCACTACATCTTCTCCGTAATGATAGGTTGCTTCTGTTATTACACTTCCGTCTTCATTAAGGAATCTTACTGTATAGTCAATATATGATGGTTCATATACCGCTTTATATACAACATCGCTTACAGCTTCTGTTGAGATTTCTTTATCCCAGCCCGCAAATGTGTAATTATAAGTCTCATCACTTTCCCTGACCGGATTAGAAGGAATTACAATCTTCTCATTGGCATTATATATTCTTTCTGAAATAATGCTGTCATCATAATCTACAAACTTAACCGTATAATCCTTTAAATTTCCCCCGTCTACATGCCAGCCGTCTACTTCACGTTTAAGAACATACCAGCAATCAACCGCATCTTCTTTAACTCCTGCTTTTTCTGCTGTAAGACTTACAAAAGACTTTACAAATTCTTCATTATTATTACCGTAAATAGTATCTGATTCACCTTTTATATAAGCTTCTTCAAGCATTGATATTATATTTTCATATCCGGTAAAATCATTTGTTACAGTAATTGTTGAACCAAGCTTTGTAAAATACTTTGGCTCACGTCCTGTGATGTATTCGTAATCAAACAGATCTTTTCTTGACGATGCTTCGATATTGTATTTATAGAATGCAATCTTAATTGATTTATCAAATACTGCTTTATATGTTGCATCTCCTGTACATACATCGCTTACTTCCTTATCCCAGCCTGCAAACGTATGCTCATAAATATCTTTGTTTCCGGGATACTTTGGGTTGCCCGGTTTAACAATCTTATCACCATATTTTAAATTCTGTTCTGAAATTACTTCCCCATTACTGTTTACGAATTTTACCGTATATCTAATATCCGTTACATCATAAAGTGCTGTATACACAACATCTTTTGTAACTTTTTCAAATTCCTTATCCCAGCCTTTGAATTCATATCTTTTGCCATCAATTTCATAATCTGAAGCTGTTTCCGGCGCCCCACTTCTGACATCTTCAGCCGATGCCAGAGCATCAAATATCTTTTCAGTCTCTTTGCCGTTTACGGAATATATAACTTTGTACTTTTTCTTTACGGCTTCGTATGTTGCCTTATACTCTGCATTGCCTTTACATACAGTGCTTACTTCAGGACTCCATGCTGCCCCTGTATATTCAAATTCAACATTGTCCGCCTTTTCAGGTACATCAGGCACCGTAATTGTATCATTATATGAATAGTTATGTTCTGATAACACCTCTCCGTTTTCATATAAAAACTTAACTGTATACTGTTTTACTTCCTCAGTAAATGACGCATATACTGTTTTATCTGACTTAACATTAGTTAAATCTGCCGGATTATCATTTACGTCAACCCATCCGTTAAAAGTATATGAAGCATACTCAGTTTCAGCTTTTACAGGTGTAGCGCCATTGTACCTTGCACTCTGTCCATCAATAACGCTGATTGTTTCAATAACTTCTGTTCCATTTACAAACTTAACGGTATGTCTTGTGACATTCTGTTTGTTTTCAAGTTCAAAAGCAATGCCTCCATCATCTAATACATAATGGCAGCTGTTTTCCTTATCATAGAATGTCATTTTATCAGTAAAAACAACTGTGACAGATTTGCCATTAACTGTGAATGTTACAGGATATGACATTGTATAATATATTGGGTCATTTTTTGAACCAATATAAAAGTCATTACCAAATAAAACCGCGTCACTGCCATCAATTAATTTTCTGTTGTTAATTTTGATATTAACTTTTTCTCCATCACCATACGCTGCGGTAACAGTTATTTTATTCATATCAAAACTTTTTTTGTTCGTCTTAACTGTTCCTACCAATTTCCCATTATCGTACAGTTCAAACTGATTATTAACAGAAACGTAAAGGTGATCCGCTTTTATACCCTTTGCTCTTGAAACATTAACAACATACGTTTTAGTTTTTTTCCCATTATTTACAACAACTGTTGTGCTGCCACGTTTCAATCCTTCGACTACAAGCTTTTTTTCTCCTATAATGTTAGTATGGATACTTGCTTTTGCAACCTTAGGATTGCTGTTAGATTCAACCTTCCATTTACTCCAATCAAATGTTACACTATCCTTTTCTCCCTCTTCAACAGTTATTACATTATTCTCTGCTGCAAGAGTTTTTCTTGAAAATCCTGAAAATACTGTAGTAACTGTAAGTGCCACAGCAAGAATCATACTAAGCACACGTCCTAATACATTCATCTTTGTTTTCATTTTTCTGCTCCTTTTCCTGTTTTTCCATATGATGCCATATTATCACACCCATTTTTTTCATTCTCCCCCCTGATTGGGGGGAATTGGGCAAAGCAGATATATTTAATTATATTGAAGGGAATGTGCCGTTAAGAATAAAAAACGGCTTTAGAAAATTTAATTTTATTTTATTTAGTTTATAAGTTTTTTATATTTATTTCACAGTTTAGACTTATTTTCACGTTACAATACATATTGTACCAAACCAAAAGAAAAGGCTATATCCTTTTTCTTCATTCCTATCCGGGCACCTCTTAACCGAGGTGCCCCTCCTATTTTTACCGGTTCTTTATCTGTTCATCCAGTTCGGTAAGATATTCCCAACGTTCCATTTTATATTCAAGTTCTTCATTGAGTTTATTTTTTTCACAGTCAAGTTCATTGAGTTTTACGAAATCATTGGAATTTTTTACCATAAGATTATCAATTTCCGTAATCCGTGCTTCTATTTTTCCGATATCATCTTCAATATGCTCAAATTCCTTTTGTTCCGCATAAGTAAATTTAAGTTTTTCCTGCTTAACTTTTTTTCCGGTATTCTTCGGTATCCCGGACTCTGCTTTTACAGGTTCTTTGTCAAATTCAGCAACCAGCTCATAATCCGAGTATCCGCCCTCATACTGTCTTAACCTGCCATTTTCAAATGCAAAAATTCTTCGTACCACTCTGTCAAGAAAATATCTGTCATGGCTGACAGTTATTACTATTCCGTCAAAAGAATCCAGGTAATCTTCAAGAATAGTCAGCGTCTTTATGTCAAGATCATTGGTCGGCTCGTCAAGAATCAATACATTAGGTGCCTCCATAAGAACCCTTAACAGATTCAGGCGTCTTTTTTCACCACCTGAAAGTTTTTTTATAAGGGAATACTGTTCTCTCGGAGGAAAAAGGAATTTGTCAAGCATCTGGGATGCAGAAAGTGAGCCATCCCGCGTCTTAACATACTCTGCAGTATTTTTGATATAATCAATCACCCTGATTTCAGGGTCCATAAAGCTTATCCCATCTTCCTTACGTGTAGATATTTCCTGTGCATAATATCCGATTTTTACTGTCTGGCCGATAACTATTTCCCCTTCGTCAGGTTCAACAATCCCCATAATAAGCTTTAACAGAGTTGTCTTTCCACAACCGTTAGGACCTACAATACCTATGCGGTCATTTTTAAGAAAAATATAACTAAAATCATTAATAATATGCCTGTCGCCGTAGGCTTTGCTAAGATTATTAATTTCCACAGTGGTTCTTCCAAGCCTTGTGGATATGGAACTTAATTCTATTTCCGAATCCTGTTCAGGACGTTTTCTGTTTTTAAGCTCCTCATAACGCATGAGTCTGGCTTTCTGCTTGGTGCTTCTCGCCTTTGCTCCTCGCATTACCCATTTAAGCTCGTTTCTTAAAAGATTGGCTTTCTTGCTGTCCGTTGAAACAGCCATTTCCTCTCTTTCGGCTTTAAGCTCAAGAAATCCCGAATAATTGGTATTATAGCTGTATATTTTTCCTTTATCCAACTCCACTATTCTGTCAGAAACGCTGTCCAGAAAATATCTGTCATGCGTAACCATAATTACCGATTTTTTATAATCCTTAAGATAATTTTCAAGCCATGTTGACATCTCATTGTCAAGATGGTTGGTAGGCTCGTCAAGAATCAGTATATCCGCACCGGATAATAAAGTCCTGACTAATGCTATTTTTTTACGCTGCCCTCCTGACATATGGCAGGTCAGCTCATCATAATCCGTTAGTCCAAAAGTCTGAAGCATGGCCTTTGCCTCTGCCTCCACCGCAAACATATCCTCATCCTTTGGTACATCTGTCATTACATAATGTATAACTGTCTCATTATCATCAAATGACGGATGTTGTGAAAGCATTTCAATAATAACTTTATTGGCTATGGTAACTTTGCCCTCATCAGGTACAATATTTCCTGCTATTATATTAAGAAGCGTTGATTTTCCCGTTCCGTTAATACCTATAATTCCTACTTTTTCACCTTCCTCAAGGGAAAACGAGGTATCATCAAACAATTTTCTTTCCGAATAAGAATGTGTCAGATTCTCTATAGTTAAAATATTCATACATTTATTTTATTATGAGAAAATATGCCGCAATAGCCGCAATTGCCACTACTGCTATGATAATTCCTGTCAATAAACCCTTTCCTGATTTAGTTTCTTCCTGAACATCTTCCACAATGTTTTCTTTAATTCCGATACTCATTCTGTCAAGAGTATTCCGGTCCCACAAAAGCACTCCGGCTTCATCACCAAGTTTCTTTGCCCCTGATATAAAAGAACTATTGGTTATAAATGCACGGGCATCATGAGACATGTCTTTTGTTCCATCCACAAATTCCTTCATAGCTGCCGTTCCGACTGCGTCTATATCATACTGACATTTAAAGCAGTATTTTTTATCATCTTTTACCGCCGTTATATCATAAGGTTTTCCTGTATGCATCTCAACTTTGTCATAATTAAGAGCTGTAAGCATCTTAGCTATTAATGGTAAAAAATTGTCTTTGTCTCTGATTATCATAAAATATTGTTACCTCCGTATTTTTCGACTTAATATGTGACATTATAACATATTTTTATTTTTTACGTATAGGTTTATTGTAGAATTTCTTGACTATATTGCCAACTCAATGTAGTATTTTATTATAATATATTTAGAGGTTTCTTATGGAAGATAATATAATTGAATTAAAACAGGGAGAGGTATTGCTCCACACCAATGATGAGATAAAATGTCTTTATCTTATTCTTAGTGGGGAGACCGATATTTATTCCCGCTACGGCAGAATAAGCACATCTGCCGGAAGTATTCTTGGGTTATCAGGCAGTTTATATGGTTTAAGTTTGTATAATTATGTTGCAAAAAGTGACTGTACTTTAAGGAAGTTCACGGTATCAGGAATCTCTGATCTTGAAAAAATACTACGTGAATATCCTGATATGGTACCGGATATCGTAATCCTTAATGAACATTTTATAATGGAACTTATCAAATTATATCTGTCCATGATGATAAAATGTAAAAGAAAAGATCCATCATTCACGCCCGACAGCAGGCTTAACAAATGGGTTCTTGATAAGCATAACGGAATAGCATCCATTCCGGAAGATATTAAGAAAGCATATTTCGGAGCGAACATAAGTAATTCAGCAGGTATCATTATTGAAAATACTGAATTTATAAATCTCCTCCATGAAATATGTCTTGATATGTCAGAACTTCTAGGCATTAATAACGACTACATTCCTAAACAACAGAATGTAACAGCCAGAAGTCCCGTTCCCGCACTGACATTTACGAAGGACGACCTTTTTATTCTTGATGAGCTCAAGGGTTCATTGGATAAAATATTGGATTATTCTGAAATTGACGATGATACCAGAGCTTCTGTAACCGACACTTTCAGACGTTTCAAAATATGCAGCGACAGATTATCAAGTGATGAAAATATACGTCTCTTGAGAAAACAGATAACCGGATTTTTCTATGACATATACTATAAAGTATTTATTAAATCCATTAATGATGATGCCATACCTTCGTATATATATATGTTTTTAAATTTTGGATATATGGATGAGGAACTTGCCGGTGAGGAGGTATCCGTCCTTCTTTATAAAATATATAAAGCCGGCGATTCGCTGTTTAACAATGATAATATATTCACAATGTACCGTTGGTTAAAGCTCGTAATGTCGGGAGAGAAGAACCCAAGCCGCAACAACTTTGACCAGTCATACGAAGAATTCATCCGTCAGGAAATCAAGAATAACAGCATAGATATGCCCGAGGAATCTGCATTAAATAATTGCGAAATGAAACTGCGTTTTGAAATTGACAACCTTTTCAAATCAGCCAATTATATGACCTACGGCAGGGTAAGTACATTCGTACCGGTTGTAATTAAAGAAAATATTGCGAAAAATATTCCTGATGCCATGCTTTCTGCAGATAGTGTCACAGATATCATAACCAAAATTAAGGAAATCGATTTTTCTTTGTTTTACCGTTCTATCGTATATGCCAATGAAGAACTCGGTATAAGCCAGTTATATGTATATGAGGAATATCTCCCTGAGATTATCCTTACACCATGTATTGGCTCCAGAGGTGTTCTGTGGCAGGAAATCAATGGCAGAAAAAGAAATTCTTCCGCCAGAATGTTATTTCCTATATTCTGTAACACAATTCCCGAAAATATATTTCTTAATGTCATGGGAAAATACCGTTGGGAAATATGCAGGAGAATACAGGGTTCCTACTGGAATGTGGCAACTGAAAAGTCCCTCACCTCCGAATATTACGATTACCTGCTTTTCTATAAGAAAAATAAAGACTTATCAGAACAGCAGAAAGAGAAATTAAAGTCCCTCCTTATCAACTGCCGTAACAATTATTCAGAGGTCTTTGCGAAGGATTACGAAACATGGATTAACTACGAATCAAAGGGAGCAAGTAAACTCAACAAAATATCCCGTAATATACTTGCAAAATATTGTCCATTTAACAAGGATATACGCAAAGTGCTGAGAAACAACCCGATATTTACAGACTGCATTGATTATTATGAGCGTCATATGTTAAATGACAGACGAAAATATGATAACCTTATTAAGGTAATACAGACAAAGAATATTCCTATTCCTAAAGAAATAGAAGAAACAAGAGCCTACTATAGCAAGTAGGCTCTTTATTTTATAATTTATTTAGCTGTGATATACTTCTGTGCTACAAGTAATTCTGCGCTTAATACCGCTCCTCCGGCAGCACCTCTGATTGTATTGTGTGAAAGTCCTACAAACTTCCAGTCAAATACAGCATCTTCTCTTAAACGTCCGAATGAAACACCAAATCCGTTTTCATAATTAACATCAAGAGCTACCTGAGGTCTGTTGTCTTCCTCAAGGTACTGGATAAAATGCTTAGGAGCACTTGGAAGATTAAGTTCCTGTGGAAGTCCCTTGAAGTTAGTCCAACGGTCAAGAATTTCTTCCTTAGTTGGTTTCTTTTCAAAATTAACAAATACTGCTGCTGTATGTCCGTTTAAAACAGGTACTCTTAAACACTGCGTTGTAATAACAGGTAAAGCTGCTTTCTCAATATGTCCGTCAACTAATTTACCCATAAGTCTTAATGGTTCCTGTTCACTCTTCTCTTCTTCACCTGCGATGTATGGAATTACATTGCCTTCCATTTCAGGCCAGTCTTTAAATGTCTTGCCTGCACCTGAAATTGCCTGATATGTTGTTGCAACAACAAGCTTAGGTCCGAATTCTTTAAGTGCAAAAATTGCAGGAGTATAACTCTGGATTGAGCAGTTAGGCTTAACTGCGATAAATCCTCTCTTAGTACCAAGTCTCTTCTTCTGGTATTCAATAAGTCCAAAATGTTCAGGATTAATTTCAGGAACAACCATAGGAACATCCTCTGTCCAACGATGTGCACTGTTATTAGATACAACAGGTGTCTCTGTCTTTGCGTAATCTTCTTCTATTTTCTTAATTTCTTCCTTAGTCATATCGACTGCTGAAAATACAAAGTCAACCTTTGAAGCAACTTCTTCAACATCCATTACATTATAGACTATCATCTTCTTAACTGCTTCAGGCATAGGTGTTGTCATTTTCCATCTGTCGCCTACTGCATCTTCATAAGTCTTTCCTGCTGAACGTGGGCTTGCTGCAATTGCCACAACCTCAAACCAAGGATGATTCTCAAGCAAAGAAATAAATCTCTGTCCTACCATTCCGGTTCCACCAAGGATACCTACTCTAAGTTTCTTTTCCATTTCATTTCTCCTATCTGCTAATTCTTGTCATAGACTGCAAATTCCAATCCTTTACTACGGATTCCGTCTATAAAATCACCTAACATATCCCTGTTAGTTGATGATGAACCACTTAACTGGTATATTGCACCGCCATGAGCCTTATTAAGTGCATTAGACAAAGCCTGTGATACCTCCGGCTGATTATTGACATCCCAGTCAGAGTATGCATAACTCCAGAATACAGTCCTGTATCCAAGCTGTCCCGCAAGTGCAAGTGCCTGTTCACTGAAGTATCCTGACGGAGCACGGAACAGATACATCTCATACCCGTAAGTTTCATAAACGTAATTGTATAACACATCCATCCTCGTTGTCAAACTATTTACAGATAATCCGGGAATTTCTTCTCCGGTATCAGTGTAATTTCCGAGAACATGCCCTTCGTCAATCATTCTTTTTATTAATTCCGGATTCTTTTCCGCATAGTTTTTTGTTATAAAGAAAACAGCGGAAACATTTTTTTCTTTAAGTGTATCAAGAATTTTATCCGTATTGCCATATTCAAGAATCTCATTAAATGTAAGCCAGACATAATTGCTTTCAGGCTGTATAAAGTCCACTTTATAATCGCCGTATTTTAATTCATAAAAAGCCAGATTAGGTCTGTTGGTTGTCTTATCAAAAGTATTGCCTATTCCGTAATATACTCCATCCGTGCTTAATGAATTAATATCTTTAACATTAATTCCCGTATTATTGTTCATATATGGCGAATACTTACCATCCCCCATAATGTTAGACGGCATCTTACCCGCTTCAACAATGTTTACCTCAAATCCCTTCACCGCACAATTTCCATATTCATCCCTTGCGATTACTTCACAGTTATATTTTCCCACTTTGTCAAAAGACAGGATATTAATCATATTCTTTTTGCTATCGGCTGCCGTAATATTATCGGAGAATCCGTATGCAACTTCTGAATAATCATTTACAGATTTAACTACATCCGACAGAGCCAAATCCGCCGATACTTCAAAATAAAATTTACTTCTTTCAAGCGTGATTTCCGGCTCCTCTGTATCAGTTACCTTAATACGAAAAGTCTTTGATTCATCTTTGTAATTTATCGTTGCCGTATAAGCTCCGATAACATCCTTATTAACCTCAGAAAGATCCAACGTCATCTCCTGAAGTACCTTTTTAGGTGCCCTAACATAATCTTTAAGTTCCGTACTTATCCCGCTGCCCACATTAACCTCAAATTCTTCCCTGTACAGGTTAATATTACCATTGCGGTTACCACAACCTGTTGCGGTAGCCGTTAAAAAAGTGGCAGCTATAATAGCCAGTCGTTTTTTCAAAGTATTCCTCCTTATCTTTCAGTATATTAGAAAAAACGGGCGTCCAAAGGACACCCTTTCCGTGAAATCAATATAAGCTACTAACGGGATTCGAACCCGTGACCTCCGCCTTACCAAGGCGACGCTCTACCTCCTGAGCCATAGTAGCAAGTTCATGAACAAATGTACCATATTTGCAGAATATATTCAACAATTTTTTAAAATTTTATTTCTTATTCTCTGTATGGCATTATCTATTGACTTAACAGGTTTTTGCAATCTTTCCCCGATTTCAGCATAACTAAGGCCTTCTATGTAAAGTTCAACTACATTTTTTTCAAATTTACTGAGGTCATTATCCATACAGGTCTGAATCTTAATTACCTGTTCTTTCGCTATAATCATCTCTTCAGGATTTTTCATGCTGCCATCTACTAATGTATCTACAAGCTTAATATCCTCATCGGATCCATTATCATTAATTGTCTCTTCAAAAGAAACATAACAATTGAGTGGTCCATTTTTCTTTCTGTTATATCTTGTAATTGTGGACCTTATATGCCTTGATACGCATAACGAAGCAAATGTCATGAACAATGCGTCCCTATCCGGATTATAGTCCCTTATTGCCTTAAAAAGGCCAAGCATGCCCTCCTGAAGCAAATCTTCATTATCGGCACCTGCAAGATAATATGAACGCACATTTTTTCTTACAAGATTTTTATATTTTTCAATAAGATAATCTGCAGCTTTTTCATCACCTGAATGATATTTTGCCACAAGTTCTTCATCAGAAAGTAATTTGTAAGTATCAGTAATTGCCATATATTACATCCTCTGTCTGACTATTTCATAAGCAAGAACGCCTGCTGCAACCGATGCATTAAGCGAATCAATGTTACCCTTCATAGGGATTGACGCAACATAATCGCATTTTTCTTTTACAAGTCTGCTGACGCCTTCTCCTTCGTTACCGATTACAAGTCCTATCGGTCCCGTAAGATTTAAGTTATACATAGTCTCGCCGCCCATATCGGCACATACAAACCATAATCCTTCTTTTTTGAGTTCCTCTATTGTCGCGGAAAGATTGGTAACCTTGGCAACAGGTGTATAATTAAGTGCTCCCGCACTGGTCTTTGCAACAGTTGCCGTAAGACCTACCGCACGTCTTTTGGGAATAATCACACCATGTGCTCCTGCAAGGTTCGCTGTTCTTATTATTGCTCCAAGGTTATGAGGGTCTTCTATTCCATCAAGTATAAAAACAAACGGTGGTTCACCTTTTTCTCTTGCGGCATTCAGAATGTCTTCCACTTCCGCATAATCGTATGCTGCCGCATTGGCTACAACTCCCTGATGATGACCCGTCTTTGATAATCTGTCAAGAATTTCCCTGTCAACATATCTGATTATTGTGTCTGTCTTTTTAGCTTCACGGATAATTGTCATTACCGGTCCATCTTTACATCCATCAAGCACGTAAAGTTTATCAATGGTTTTGCCTGATCTGAATGCTTCAATTACTGCATTTCTTCCTTCAATGGTGAATTCTGTATATCTCATGAGATATGTTCCTCCTGAAATCCTTTTTTTACAAGTTCCATAATCCTGTCAAACTTTTTCTGAAGATAGAGGTAGCCGATTAACGCTTCAAATCCGGTAGCTTTTCTGTAATCGGAGGTTGATGCATTCTTGGCTTTGGTGCAGGAATGGGCATTACGTCCTCTTTTGTATGCCGCTTCTTCATCTTCACTCAGCATATCCATTATCGACTCAATAATCCGTGCCTGGGTTGATGCTTTGGCAAGGTTGCTTGCCTTTTTATTAAGTTTGTTAACAGGTGCATTGCCTCTGGTTACAAGATTGGTTCTTATAATCAGTTCATATACGCAGTCGCCAATATAGGCAAGTGTCAGAGGAGAATATAAAGCAACGTTTACCTCTCCTATCTGAAATGCCTTTTCCATTGCCTCAAACATTAATCTGTCCTCACACTATTTCCCATACAGTTCCTTCTCTGGTATCCTTTATCTGTATGCCTTTTGCCGCAAGTTCATCACGGATTGCATCTGCCTTTGCAAAGTCTTTTTCTTTCTTTGCAGCTTTTCTTTCTTCAATCTTTGCAAGAATGTATTCTTTAAGTTCCGAATCCACAGAACTTTCCTTATCATTACCATGGTCCTTTAAGAGATCAAGTGAAAGCACTTCGTCAAAACTCTTTATAAGTTCCAGCTTGGTCATATCATTAATATCACTTCTTAATACATCATATATAACGGTTATTGCCGAAGATGTATTAAGGTCTGAGCATATTGCGTCTTCAAATTTATTTCTAAAACCGGCAAATGCTTCTTCATCCACACTGCCATCTGCCTTCAGTTCCCCAATTTTCTTGATAAGTTTATTATATGCCGTTGTCATATTATCAAGAACTTCATAAGAAAATTCAAGGGGTTTACGATAGTGTGACTGTAAGCAGAATAATCTGTACACAAGTGGATTATAGCCTTTTTCCTCAAGAAGTGATACTGTAAGAAATTCACCTTTTGATTTACTCATCTTTCCCGATTTATCGTTAAGATGATGAACATGGAACCAATAGTTGCACCACTTATGTCCGAGATATGCCTCACTCTGGGCGATTTCGTTGGTATGATGTGGAAAAATATTATCTACGCCGCCGCAGTGGATGTCCATATATTCGCCAAGGTGCTTCATACTGATGCATGAGCACTCAATGTGCCATCCCGGATATCCTACACCCCATGGGCTGTCCCACTTAAGTTCCTGATTGTCAAATTTGGATTTTGTAAACCAGAGTACAAAGTCTGCTTTGTTCTTTTTATTAATGTCTTCGCTTACGTCATCCCTGACTCCGACCATAAGTTCTTTTTCCGACTGGCTTGAAAAAACATAATAATCATCAAGCTTAGATGTGTCAAAATATACGTTGCCTCCTGCAATGTAAGCATAATCTTTTTCAAGAAGGACTTTAACCATATTAATAAATTCAGGAATACAGTTAGTCGCAGGTTCTACAACATCAGGTCTTTTAATATTAAGCTTACGGCAGTCATCAAAGAAAGCATCTGTATAATATTTAGCAATCTCCATTACAGTCTTATGTTCTCTTTTGGCACCTTTAAGCATCTTATCCTCACCTGTATCGGCATCACTTGTAAGGTGTCCCACATCCGTAATATTCATTACACGTTTTACATCATAGCCTACATAACGTAAAGTTTTTTCAAGAATATCTTCCATAATATAGGACCTTAAATTTCCTATGTGTGCAAAATGATATACTGTAGGTCCGCAGGTATACATTGCTACCTTTCCGTCAACATTAGGTATAAACTGCTCAACTTTTCTTGTAAGTGTATTAAAAAAATATACTTTATTTTCCATCGTATTGCTCCTGTTTCTCTTTTAATTTACTTAACTGTTTCTGAATGTCATCAAGCTCTGCTCTTACAGGATCCGGTAAATGAATCTGATCAAGGTCTTTGTTAGGAAGCCTTATATCATCACATTTAACCACTCTGCCCGGTATTCCCACAACTGTTGAATTAGGAGGAACTTCCTCAAGAACTACGGAACCTGCACCTATCTTGGAACCTGCACCTATTGTAAATGAACCTAGTATCTTGGCCCCTGTACTTATCATAACATTATCACCGATAGTAGGGTGCCGCTTGCCATGTTCCTTGCCTGTGCCTCCGAGAGTTACTCCCTGATAAATCGTAACATTGTCGCCGATTATTGTTGTCTCCCCGATTACAACACCATGTCCGTGATCGATAAAAAGACCTTTTCCAATCTGTGCGCCCGGGTGTATTTCAATTCCGGTCTTTCTTGCAGCCTTCTGCGAGATTTTTCTTGCTTTATAAAATTTACCTTTGAGGTAATATTTGTGTGCCTTTCTGTATTCCCATATAGCCCAGAAACAAGGATAAAGAAATACTTCCCTGTTGGATTTCATTGCAGGGTCCCTGTCTTTTATGACCTCTATGGATTCTTTAACATATTCTCTGAATTTCATGATATCTCCTTAATATTAAGAATTTCTGCTGCAACATCCCTTACAGGATTCACAGTCAGTAATTCTGTCATTCATAATATCATTATATACAATATTTTCAACCTTGCTAATCATTGCCACCGCCTGGGCTGATATTCCAAGTCCCTCTCCGGTAAATCCAAGTCCCTCTTCAGTCGTCGCCTTTACGCTTACCCTGTCTATATCAATCTTAAGTGCATCCGCAATATTCTGTCTCATAGCCGGTATATACGATGCCATTTTAGGCTTCTGTGCTATTATAGTGCTGTCTACATTGTCTATAACATAATGATTATCTTCTAACATCTCTCCGACTTTTTCCAAAAGATAAAGGCTTGATACCCCCTTATATCTTTCATCACTGTCAGGAAAATGCTTTCCGATATCTCCCAGTGCCGCTGCTCCCAAAATTGCATCTGATATGGCATGCAGGAGAACATCAGCATCCGAATGTCCCAAAAGTCCTAATTCGTATGGTATCTCAACTCCGCCTATTATCATTTGTCTGTCAGGTACTAATCTGTGAACATCATATCCCGTTCCAATTCTCATATCAAATCCTCTTTCTATATATACAAACCATCTTATTTCATTTTATAACGAAAAGAACCCTTGATTAATAATCAAGGGTTCTTCTTAGTAGCGGAGAAGGGAATCGAACCCCTGACACCATGGGTATGAACCATGTGCTCTAGCCATCTGAGCTACTCCGCCATATAGAATTATCTGAATAAATGGGACCTACAGGGCTCGAACCTGTGACCCTCTGCTTGTAAGGCAGATGCTCTCCCAGCTGAGCTAAGATCCCAAAATTCATATCTATATCGCAGTGCTTTTCGCAACCTGCTTGACTATTATATTACTAAAGTCTTAACTTTGTCAACACTTTTTTATAAATTATCTAATTTTTTATTTCACCTATATTTTCTATGTCCCAAAGCAGAATCATACGCTCGTTTTTGTCATTAACTGCTTTAATACATAATGTCTGGTCAACTACAAGATAATCTGCATCCAGCACCTTATAAACCGTAGGAATAACAATCTCGTTACTGAGTACGCCTCTTCCCACGTTGTAAAAACGCAGCTTCGTACCCGCTATATATTCGTCCGATGTAAGAAGATATGGACTTCCGCTGTAAAATTTCATATTATTCTTTTCATGTGCAGCATCAAGCGTAAAAATATCTTTAAGTCTCGGTCTGCTGAAATTGTATACATACACATCAGCATCTTCTTCTCCCGATGTTGTGAGATAAGCATCTCCCGCACAATACAGTCCATTTTCTGCCTTACAGATTATCGTTCTTTTCTGATTTCCGATATCAAGTCTTTCGTAAAACGAACCTTTATCTCCACTGCATAGAACAGCTATGTAATTTCCGTTATTCTCTATATATTCTACCTGTACATCCTTGTAAACGTCATCATATTCATATACAGAAACGATTTTACCCGTATTAATAATGTATTTGTATATATTATTATCGCCTTTCACTGTACAGTATAAACAGTCTCCTCCGTCGGAAACTGCAAAACTTTCCATTTCTAAATCAAAAACAAGATTTTCAAAACTGCCGTTCAAAACATCATAAGAGGTGAAATATCCGTTGACATAATCATACGAATATACAAATCCCGTGCCTGTAACATTTAATGTTGTATCCATCGAAACAGCATTATCAGTCTTTAAAGAGCTCACTTCACTACCCGTAGAAATCTTATATGCAGATAAAACCGACTCTTCATCACCTGTATACAGTACAAGCAATCCGTCATCTCCGTAAGCTTCTATGTCCACAAGGCTGTATCCTTCCTTTGAATAAATATCGGTGGCATCATATAATGAGTTCACAGCTTCAAGAGGTTCTCCGGCAATTTTTTTATCAAAACGTGTTATGTTGGATTCAGATGTTTCGGTAGGGTCGGTGAATGTAATCGACGTTTTATTCCCACATGCCGTAAGCGAAATAGTCATTGCAACGAAAACTATTGTAAAAAGAATTTTTTTACGCATACCATAATACCTCCTGATTTACTTATTTAATACAAAGGTCTTGTCCGATATCCTATAGACAAGATTTAATGACATTATAACCATAACCGAAGCCAGGATCCCGGACGCAACAACAAATATAATACTGTCTGCCTTTACAAAAATACATCCATAGCAGAGTGCATACATCAAAAGTGATGGCATATAATATCTGAAACTTCTTACAGTTCCGTCTGCATTATAAGGCTGGAACATATAATATGTAAATAATCCAAATATTGAAAAAAACAGTCCCATAAAAACAATGCATATAATAATCTGTGCGGTAATCACATACACCTGACATATACATCCCAGAATAAGATAAGAAGCAGCCAGTGTGATTATAGGAACCGCATTTATTTTTAAAATATTATAAAGACAGAATATAAAATTACCGGCAAGTCCCTCTCCCGTGTTGTCCTTTCTCAATATATGTATATCGCAATTTGTAAACAAATCCCTGCAATAGCCGGAACAATTGCAAAGGCAATACATAACTAAAGCAAGCAAAGGCAATGAATACGATATAACTGTCCCGACAGCATCCTTGTTGCCCATTTCAATAGCAAGAACGCCAAGTACAAAGAAAATTGCTATAATTATAACTTTAATCATATTATTATATATTGCTTTTCCCGATGTTCTTTTAAAATAAAGATGAAAAAGTCTCTTATCTCCGGTATAGGATTTCATTCCTTCATTGGAATTATAAGATATCCAGTCTTTTTCTCCATCTTCTGTTTCATCAAACTGTTCTTCCGTATATACTCTTGATATAATCTTTTCGTAATTTCTGTAGGACCATACATAATATGTAAAAACACTTCCGGTTCCAAGTATTGCAGCCACCCATATAGAATCAAAGATTCTTATATATGCAGCGGGAACGCAACCTCTTACATAAGGGACAAAATATGCCACAAACAATCCGGCTAACATAAGCAGGAGAAATGCGCCTTTATGGTCTGCAAACCTCTTACCGGTCATCTTAAAGATAAGTATGTTAATGCATTCCCCGACACTCCTTGACAGGCATATAATAATCACAAGATAAAAAGCTTTAACATAATTCATGCCAAGAATCGTAAATGCGCTCCAGAATCCAAGCAGTTCCGTAATAAGTCTGTATATAAATTTCACCCTGAAATATATCACAGGTCTGACTCTTAATATTTTTATTGTACAATAGGAATCTTTATTAACATCAAAAATGCCCGAATGTATAATTGACCCTACCACGCAGGTAAGAACCAGCGTAAAAAACACAAAGCAGTCTTCCGTTGAAAAACCGGAAGTTCCCACTATCGTGATTTTTGAAAAAACCAGCTTTGGTACATACATAAATACCATTACATAAGCATAAATTTTTATAATTTTCCATAAGAAAAACAAGAGTTCACCGGTGACAAACAAGCTTGCCTTTTCCCTGCTCTCGTTTTCTTTTTCTTTATAAAAAGGCAGATCTGCTATAATATTTCCAAGCATATTCGCATGTCTTACAGCTTCTATCCTGATACATTGGAGATATTCTTTAATCATTACCGGTTTCCTCACTTCCACTTAGAACGGTTCTGACATCCTCTGCCGGCAATGACAGAATGTGTCCGTCCTCAAAGCATAAAAATTCATCACAGAAAGCTTCAGCTATATCAGGATTTTCCGTCGCAACAATAACAATACGATCTTTTTTAAGGTCATCTATAATTGCTTTCATTCTGTTAATGCGTCTCTTATTGCTGTTCTTAACCGGCTCATCAAATATTATAACGGACGGTTTTAACAAAATAACAGCCAATACCTGTATCTTACGTTTTTCATTATAAGAATATTCTTTTATAAGGTTGTTTCTCTTCGCAACATTAAGCCCGACCATATCAAAATAATCATCAGCCGTTCTGCCTTCTGTTACACAAAGAGGGTGTATTTCTATAAGATAATCAAAAAATTCATAACCTGTCATATATTCCGGAACAACCGCAGAATCCGCAACGATTCCGAAATCGCTGTACTTTGTTCTATGCTCTTTCCAATCAGCTTCAATACGGATATATCCTGAATCTATGCCCGTTTCTCCGCATATACACTTGAGGAATGTAGTCTTTCCGTCATCTTTATTTCCTACTATTCCATATGAAATACCATGGGAAAATGAAAATGATGCACCATCAAGTATAGTCTTATCGCCATATCTCTTCTTTAAATCACGAACTACAAGTCTCAAAATAATATCCTCCGTAAAGCTATATTTATTATATTTTACCCCTTTAATTATTTTTTGTAAACTGAATTTAGTTATTGGATTTTTTCAAATTAATATGTTATAATAGCTAAGTTTATTTTACATATGAAAGGACAGACGTAATGAAAGCATTTTTCAAAAAATGGTGGCATGGATTACTGGCTCTTTATACTTTTATATATATGCCATGTTTTCTTTATCTGGAAAGACATGTTACCGAAGAAACCGGATTTCATGCAATCCATTGTGCTTTAGATGATCATATTCCGTTTGTGGAATATTTCATTATTCCATACTATTCATGGTTCATCTTTATGGCATTTTTTATCATTTACTTTTTCATACGTTCCCAGGGTGAGTGTGTAAGAATGGGGGCTGCCCTTATAATCGGCATGTCAATTGCCGTAATTATATATTTTGTATTTCCTAACGGGCTTGCCGATTTCAGACCGGAGACTTTTCCCCGCGACAATTTCTGTACAGACCTTGTAAAATTACTGCATAAAGCCGACACTCCGACCAATGTCCTGCCAAGTCTGCATGTATATAATACTTTGGTTATAGAATTCGCTGTATTCAATTCAAAGACTTTCGGCAGACATAAGAAAAAAGTATGTATCATAACAGCAATCTGGGGCTTATTAATATGCGTATCAACGGTTTTCTTAAAACAGCATTCAGTATATGACGTATTGGCTGCAATAGTTCTTGCCGCAATCATTTATCCGATAACATACAAAACAAAATTTTTCAAAAAAATCCAGTAAAAAATAATGCACATCCGATACCGGCACCGGCAAAGGATGTGCATTTTTAAGTATATATTTAGTTAAAATTAAAAACCTTCTTAGCAATTCTATATATTCCCGTTGTAAGTAACCTTCCTGTTCTTCCCGGAATATTTATAAAAAATCCCATAGGATTTCTCTTAAGTTTTCTGTAGGTCTCAGGATGAGAGCTCTTAAGATATTTCCATAAATCTTTTTTCTTCTCATAATTCTCTTCCTTTTTGGAAAGATAACACATTACTGAAGAAATTGCCGTTATTATTTCAAGATAATGCTGCATATACTTCCTGCATTTACTGCTTTCAATAATATCCGGATTATAATAATCAATAAGAAGTCTGTTGACCCTTAACTGTTGGTCTATTCTTTTAATCATGACATTTTCATGTACGGACTGGTCATCCCTTCCGATAAAGTACCAGTAAAAATTAACATCCGCATAATACATGCTTTTGACATAAGGGAATGGCTGGAAAACAAAAATATTATCCACATAGAAAGTATGTTTTGGAAGTACAAGTCCACACTCTCTCAGTAACTCCGTCCTATAAATTACAGAATGCATTATTATGTACTGGTCCTGTCTGAAATGTCCCATATCTTCCCATGTAAAATATGTATCCGTAGGAAGAATGCTTGTATATCTCATAACTTTCTTACGCTTAACACCTGCTTTATCATATACATAATTGGATATAAGCATATCAAGAGGATGTTCTTCAAGAATAGCCTTGCGCATAATATCAAGCAGTTTAAGATATGCTTCCCTGCCGACCCTGTCGTCACTGTCAACTACCTTGAAAAAATATCCTGCTGCGTTCTTAAGACCTGTATTGACAGCTTCTCCGTGCCCGCCGTTTTCCTGATGTATTACTTTACATATTCTTGGATATTTCTTTTCGTAATTATCGGCAATTTCTGCAGTTCTGTCTGTAGAACCGTCATCTACTATGATAATTTCTACATCATCACCGCCCACAAGCAGGGATTCTATGCATCTTTTCATATATGCTTCTGAATTATAACAAGGAACTGCTATTGAAAGTATTTTTTTCATAATAACCTCTCTCCAACAAAAGATTTGATTTTTTTATATTTTAGTACGTTTAACCTTATTGTCAATGACGAATAAGATAACAAACAATATGGCAAGTGTCACAACAGATACGAGTGCCAACAATCCCACTGTAAGATTAAATTCTACTCCGGGAAGGAAATTGGTAAGCATAACCGATATGAAATTTGCCGAAACATGGAAAATTACCGGTGCCCATATCGTCTTGAAAATCTCATAAATAAAAGCAAGTATCACTCCGATTGGGAATGCATACACAAACTGCACAAGATTGCCGTGAATAAGTCCAAATACCAGCCCTGATATAACCATCGCCCATACTGCAGGTGTTACATTCCTCAGACGTTTAAAAATAAGTCCCCGGAATAAAAGCTCTTCCACTATCGGTGCCGCTATTGCAGATGCCATTATCTGTACAAAAAGATTACCTGAATAAGTAATTTTCTCTACAGCCTGATATGCTTTGGAAAATTTCTCAATTCCGGATAGCGAAACAAGTCCGTTAAAACCTATAGCCGCACATATTCCTGCAGGTACAAGCAGAATAAGCCATGTCTTACGGTAATCCGTATATCTAAAATCTCTCTCATAGTATACGTCAAGTCTCGTATCCACTTTCATTATCCAAAGATAAAGCGGAATAAGAACAACACCCCTTATAAGGGTAAAATACAATGCTTTCCCTGTAAGAAATGCTGTAGCTGCATCAACTATTCCCTGTTCACTCAGATTCTCAAATGCACCGCTTTGCATCTTAAACGCAAAATATACTATGGTTGCACCCAGTTCTATAATCAATTCCACTCCTAAAAAAATAAGAAGCGGATAAATAAGTCTCCATATAAGACTTCCTGTTCGTTCTTTTTTCATATATCTTCCTTATAATAAATTTGAAAGGTCCATATCAATATCCTGTGTGACCGGAATTCCTTTATCTTCGCACTGTGCCACTTCAGGGATAATAGGAATCCTTGCAATAACCGTAGTGTTAAGCTCCTTAGCGAGCTTTTCAGCTTTGCTTTTTCCGAATATTTCATATATTCTGTCACAGTCTTCACACTTAAAATAACTATAGTTTTCAATAATTCCCAGTAAAGGAACTGACATCTTCGATGCCATATTAACAGCTTTCATAACTATCATTTTAACAAGATTCTGCGGAGATGTAACCATAACCACTCCATCTATAGGAATTGACTGATATACCGTAAGCGGAACATCTCCTGTTCCCGGCGGCATATCTATAAGCAGATAATCAAGACTGCCCCATATTACATCACTGTAAAACTGTTTGATAATCGAGGCCACAACCGGTCCTCTGTATATGACCGGGGTCTCTTCACTGTCAAGCAAAAGATTCATTGAAATAATCTTTATGCCCTCCTGTGATACCATAGGATATATACCATTTTCATCAGATAATACCTTGCCGTGGATACCAAACATTGCCGGAACCGAAGGTCCCGTTACATCAGCATCCATTATTCCGACGCTGTATCCCATTGAAGCCAGCCTTCTGGCAATGAGCGCTGTTACCGTAGATTTGCCAACGCCGCCTTTACCGCTTATTATGCCGATAATCTTATGAATTGAACTCTCTTTATTAAGAGGAGCCTTACGAATTCCGCAACTTTCTCTGCTCTTACATTCTTCACAGCCAGAATTACATCCGCTCATTCAATAATACCTCCTGCCGGAATATTTACATAGCCTTATGTAATATTATACCTCTTAATATAAATAAAATCAAATTTATCTTCTTTTTTTTCTTGATTTGAAGGACGGATTGGCAAGAATGCTTAAAAGATTAATAAATTCATTTTTAAAAGTCATTGAACCACCTGCTCCGTTTACTGTAGCTTTCGCCGCGTTTTCTCCCACATAATTAACTGTTCTGACTGCTGCTGCAACGCTTTCAATATTTCTTTCAATTGCAAGAAATCCTGCAATTATTACAGTTGACATACAGCCGCCTCCTGTTATTCCCTTAAAAAACGGTGTTCCACCGTGGACCTCATAAATGCTTTCCCCGTCGCTTACAAGGTCTGTTTCTCCCGAAACTACAATAATTGTATTATATTTTTTTGCCAGTTTTTTTAACATATCATCGGATATGCTTTCCCCATTTTTTGCATCCACGCCTTTAGATATTGTTTCATCCAGTGCAAGTGCCTTAATTTCCGAAACATTGCCCCTTATACATGTGGGATGACATTCTTCTATAAGTTTCAGGCACAGGCTGCGTCTGTAGGAAGAAGATGCAACACCCACCGGGTCTATAACCACGGGATGTCCCAGCGAATCCGCTTTTCTTCCTGCAATCAGCATTGCTTCAAAATTCTCAATCGCACCCATATTGCACACCAGTGCATCACTTCCGGAAGTTATTTCTTTAACTTCCATCTCATGATGCGCCATTACAGGTGACGCGCCTATCGCCAACAGGACATTGGCGCAGTCATTAACTGTCACAATATTGGTTATGCAATGTATTATCGGTTTCTTTTCAGCAATTTTTGAAAAAATATCAGCCCATGCCATAATAAATCCTCCTAAGAGTTCAGTTCACTCTTTATTTTATCCAGTACACCTGTCTGTTTAAGCGGTACGGTTATTAATACTGCTAACAAAGTTCCTCCCGCTGTACTTATAAGAAAAGGTACAACAAATGTGAACAAAGCCGCACCCTTACTACCCATTATAAAAGCTGCCACCGGATATGACAACATCCCGCCTATAACGGCGGTTCCGAATACCTCTCCTATATAAGCCGCAGGTAATTTCTTTATATAATGATACAAAAGTCCTGCTAAAAGTGCTCCGCACATACTTCCCGGGAATGCAAGCAAGGTTCCTAACCCCAGAAGATTTCTTATAAGGCTTGATACGAATGCAGCCGCAACTCCATATCCCGGTCCGAGAATAACGGCACAAAGCACATTTATAAGGTGCTGTACAGGTGCACATTTTGACCCAAAAACAGGGAATGAAAATAATGAGCCAACAACTGCCACGGCAGCAAAAACTGCGGTTAATACAAGTTTCTTTAATTTAATTTTTTCCATTTTTCCTTCTTCCCATTACCTTTAAGAATCCGGAATATCTTATTTTATCATAAACCCATGGTTCATCGGTCCGCTCCCTTTGCCAAGGTCAAGCATGGCGTTAAGTGCTCCCGATATATACTCTTTTGCTTTCTTTACAGAATCTACAAGAGAAAAACCTTTTGCAAGATTGGCTGCAATCGCAGAGGAAAGGGTGCATCCCGTTCCGTGTGTGTTGGGATTATCAATTCTTTTTCCCTGAAACCATGTGATGTTTTTGCCGTCTGCTAAAAGGTCATTGGCATCATTGAGATTATGGCCTCCTTTGAGCAGGACCGCACAGTGATTTTCTTCCGATATTCTTACTGCCGCCGCCTCCATATCCTCTTTTGAGGAAATTTTCATTCCGGAAAGGACTTCCGCCTCCGGAATATTAGGCGTCACAACCGCAGCTATAGGTAATAATTCTTTTTTTAATGTATCGATTGCGTCGTCGCTAATCAGTTTTGCCCCGCTTGTGGCTACCATTACAGGATCAAGAACAATATTCTTTGCTTTGTATTTTATAAGAGCGTCCTTTACTGTTTTAATAAGTTCCTTTGAGGCAATCATACCGATTTTGACTGAATCAGGGTAGATATCCGTGAAAATACATTCCAGCTGTTCTTTTAAAAAGCTGCTGCTCACCTCCATAATATCTTTTACGCCGGTTGTATTCTGGGCTGTAAGAGCTGTAACGGCACTCATGGCATATACGCCGTTTACCGTCATAGTCTTAATATCTGCCTGTATTCCGGCGCCTCCGCAGGAATCACTGCCTGCGATTGTTAATGCTGTTTTCATATCAGTATTTACCTCCATGCATTAATTTTGTATAGCGACATAAAGTGGTGCCCCCGGCATGCCGCTGTGTTTTATATATTTTTTAATATTCTGCGGAATTCTTCTGATGTACCGCAAATATCCGTTTCTGTAAGGATTCCGGAAATTACCGCCACACCTTTTATTCCTGTTTTGGCAAGTTTTGAAACATTTGAAAGGTTAATTCCTCCGATTGCCACAACGGGAATTGCAACACTCCTGCATATATTTTTCAACATATCAAAAGACATTGTTACTGCATCTTTTTTGGTACTGCTGCCAAATACCGCCCCGCTTCCAAGATAATCGGCTTCCTGTTCCATGGCAGCCTTCGCCTGCTCCACCGTCTTTGCAGTTGCGCCTATTATTTTATTTTTCCCGAGAATCTGTCTTGCCTCTTTAATTCCCATATCAGACTGTCCGAGGTGGACTCCGTCCGCATCGGTTTCAAGCGCCAGTCTTACATTATCGTTAATGATAAAAGGGACCTTGTATTCATTACACAGTTTTTTTATCTCAAAAGCTTCTTTTTTCAGTTCTTCGTATTCCATATTTTTCTCACGAAGCTGTACCATTGTCACTCCGCCGTCTAACGCTGCTTTTACACATTCGCAAAGATTTCTTCCTCCGGCAGCTTCTCTGTCCGTTATAAGATAGAGTAAAAGATTATTCCGATTCATTTTATTTCCCTACAATATATCAATATATTCACCGTTAAGTGCTTTATTCATGCTTCTTACCGCACAGAACTTTCCGCACATGCTGCAGGTGTCGCTGTGGTCATCCTCCGGTTTACGGCTGTCTCTGATTGCTTTTGCCGTTTCCCCGTCTATCGCACATTCAAACTGAGCATCCCAGTCAAGAACACGCCTTGCGTCTGCCATTTTATCATCAATATCCCTTGCGCCCTTAATTCCCTTGGCTATATCTGCCGCATGTGCTGCTATCTTAGAGGCGATAATGCCCTGTTTTACATCCTCCACATTAGGAAGTGCAAGATGTTCCGCAGGTGTTACATAGCATAAAAATGCGGCTCCATTCATAGCTGCGACAGCTCCTCCGATTGCCGCTGTTATATGGTCATAACCCGGTGCAATATCCGTTACAAGAGGTCCAAGTACATAAAAAGGAGCTCCCATACATATCGTCTTCTGAACCTGCATATTGGCTGCAATCTGGTCAAGAGGAACGTGTCCCGGTCCTTCAACCATAACCTGCACATTATGCTCCCATGCTCTCTTTGTAAGTTCACCAAGTCTTACAAGTTCCTCAATCTGGCATACATCCGTTGCATCTGCAAGGCAACCCGGTCTGCACGCATCTCCCAATGAAATTGTCACATCATATTTTTCACAAATATCAAGAATCTCATCATAATATTCGTAAAACGGATTTTCATTACCTGTCATGCTCATCCATGCAAATACAAGGCTTCCGCCCCTGCTTACGATATTCATTTTACGTTTATGATTCTTAATCTGGTCGATTGTTTTTCTTGTTATTCCGCAATGGAGTGTCACAAAATCCACACCGTTTTGGGCATGAAGTCTTACAACATCTATAAAATCTTCCGCTGTTAGTGTGGACAAATCCCTCTGGTAATGGATTACGCTGTCATAAACAGGCACCGTTCCTATCATTGCAGGACATTCCGATGTAAGTTTTTTACGAAAAGGCTCTGTATTGCCATGGCTTGACAAATCCATTATTGCCTCTGCTCCCATATTGACGGCACTCATTACTTTCTGAAGCTCTATGTCATAATCCTTGCAATCCCTTGACACGCCAAGGTTGACGTTTATCTTGGTTCTTAACATACTTCCTACGCCTTCGGGATTGATACACTGATGGTTAATGTTGGCAGGTATTACAACTTTACCTTCTGCCATATATCCCATAAGCTCTTCAAGCTGCATTTTTTCTTTTTCTGCCACAATTTTCATCTGTGGCGTTGCAATCCCTTTTCTAGCGGCATCCATCTGTGTTGTATATTCTCTCATATCTTTGCTTACCTTTCCGTAAAATAAAAGACAGAACTACATAAGGATAGTGTCTGTCTGTCAAAACAAAATATCTCCCTACGTTGGCATTATCCAAATCAGGTTATGGGTATAATCTCAGCCTCCAAGGGCACCCCGTTTTCTATAACATTATATCAAAGTAAAATTAAGTTGCAATAAAAAAATAAAATATTTATACTGATTACAGTATTTTTTATTAAAAAGGACAGGTTATGCTTTATTATTTTACGGATTTAAAAAATATAACAAAAGGACAGCTTGACAGTTTAATGTCTCTTCTTCCTCCTGAGCGGTTAAAGCGTGCTCTAAAATATAAGTTTCCTGAGGACAGGCTTGCCTGCGTAATTGCATACCTTCTTTTCCTGTACGGCTACCGCACTGAATACAGCCTGACAGACACTCCTGATTTTGATATTTCATCGGATGGCAAACCCTACCTGAAAAGCCATCCTGAAATTTATTTCAACATCAGTCATTGCAGCAAAGCCATTATGTGTATTTTTGATTCATCCCCTGTGGGTATCGATGTGGAAACCGTCCGCAAAGTCCCTGCTTCAATGCTTGCCAAAATCTGTTCTCCCGGTGAATTGAATACAATCCGGTCTTCGTCTGCTCCGGAGGCTGACTTTTGCCGTATCTGGACTTACAAGGAAGCTGTTTCAAAACTTTCCGGTGACGGCGTATTCAAGAGTCTCCGTAAATCTCCTGCCAAATCCTTATTCACCCATCAGGATGCCTTACTACCCGATGTGTATTTCACAGTTGCATCGGACAGCAAAATCAACTTAACCGCAAGGAAACTTACTTTAAGCGATTTTGAGCTGTTTGGGTAGAGATTTGCAGACGCCGTGGCGGGATGCATGGGTTTTTGCATCCTACATCCCACGCATTTAATGACAGCAACCCACTCAATGCCTGCGCCTGCCCCATGTTGCATCCCATATCCCACACGCTTTATTGCAATAAAAAAACTTTGGTTACACTTTTTAACTATGCGTAACCAAAGTTCTGTAATTTACTATTATTTTTCAACAAATGTAACAGGACATCCTAATCTGTAGTGACCTTTTATATATTCAGCGATTGTGTGTGAACAGTATACCGTTGTTGCCTCTGTATTGCTGTCCATATCATTGTTACCACACATGATTGCATCCAATTCGTATACCAGATTGGTTCCCGGTGCAAAAGTAATGCTGTCAAGATGGTAGCAGCTATAGAAAGTCCTTCTCAAGCCCTGCATCGTTGATGGGAGAATGACTTTTTTAACAATCTGATTGCTTCTAAATGTGTTAAGTGCAGCTACAACCGGTTTGCCATTGATAGTATCAGGTACGATAACCTCCCTGTCCGTTCCGATATACTTCAACAGACAATATCCCTTTGTCTTAATTCTGTTTTTAAAAGTTTCGGCTATATCGATTGTCTCTCTTTCGCCTTTTTTGTTGATAGAATCGCTTGTGAGGACATCATCTGACTTACAATATACCCATGTGCCATCAGTTATTACACTGTAATGCTCATCAACATTATAAGTCCAGTCATAATATGACTCGTTGTTGCGGAGGCCTTCTTCAGTGTCATCTTCTTCATCAAAAAATTCCACATCGGAGAAAGTTTCTCTTACAGGTGTTTCAACCGCAGCTGCAAAAGTTTCTTTTGCGGTTTCTGCTTCTGAACTAGCATCATCATATTTACCTGCTGATACCGGACCATCTTCTTTTTCAAGCTCTGTAACCTTTTCTTCTGCCGGTTCAGCGGTAACATCATCGATTTCTATTTCCTGAACTTCGTCCGAAAAATCTTCATCATTTAATACAAAATTATCTCTCACCGGTTCTGCATCAACCGGTTCTGCAATAAATTCCCTGTCAAGTTTCTTATCAGATATATCAACAGGCTCGTCTTTAACTGACTCCCTGCCAACAACCACTGACTCAAATACAAACGTATCATCAGGTTCTGTTTCCGGCTCCTCAGTTACATCCTGCACATCTGCTGTTTCCGGCTCCTCTGCTACATCCTGCACACCTGCTGCTTCCGGCTCCTCAGTTACATCCTGCACACCTGCTGTTTCCGGTTCCTCTGCTACATCCTGCACATCTGCTGTTTCCGGCTCCCTGACTACATCCTGCACATCTGCTGTTTCCGGTTCCTCAGTTACATCCTGCACATCTGCTGTTTCCGGCTCCTCGGCTACATCCTGCACATCTGTTGCTTCCGGCTCCCCGGCTGCATCCTGTGCCTCGGCAGGTTTCTCTGCTTCTTCGCGCTTTGGTTTGAAATCCACGATAGGCTTTGCCTTGGATACTGACTGGAATTCCTCATCTTCTTCGTAAGAAATGTCTTCATCGTAAAAAGATGTGGCTTTGTCATTCTGTGGTTCGTTGTCCTCATCCACAAAAATGTCGTCCTCGTCTGCTGCGCTTTTCTTAGCGTGGTGGGATTCGTTCTTACTAAAAAGCGGAAGTTTGACAAGTTCATCCTTCAGGAAACTGTTTAAACTCTGCTTTTTCTTCTTGCTCTTGCTGACTGCCACAATTGCTGTTGCAACTGCCGTAACTCCTAATACTATGGCACCGAAAGTACCAAATCCATGTTTGTCTTTATCTTTCATGTCTGACCCTCTCCGTTCAAATAGTCTCAAAATTAAGCTACCTCTATTATCGGATTTTTAGGGGGTATTTGTCAACTAAATTGAGTATTAAAATACCCTTTTTTCTTAAATTTTTTCATATAAATTATATAAGTAATAATAAGCGGTACGGCAGCACATACCCATGCAACCGGACCGGCAAAACATACACCGGAAAAACCTATCGCTTTTGGAAGCGTGTATGCGACTATAGACCTTGCTCCAAGTTCAAAAAATCCCGCAAGTAACGGCATTGTTGTCTTACCCATTGCCTGAAGAGCATTTCTGAAAATAAAAATCTGGAACAATGGGATATAGAAAAACATTGAAATATGGAGATAAGTCATTGCATAGGAAAGTATTAATTCATCCCCGCCTTTTATGAAAAGCCGGCTGATTGGTCTGCCGAAAATGAAAATAACACCCATACATAAAACTGCGCTTCCAACCGTAAAAAGACTCCATTTCAATATTCCGTTTTTAATCCTGTCATATCTGCCGGCACCTACATTCTGACCGACAAAATTTGCAACTGTTACGCCACCCGATATGCCAAACTGCATGATAAGCTGTTCCGTTTTACTGGAAGCCGTAAAAGCGGCAATGTAATTCTCGCCAAATACATTTACGGCACCCTGTAGGATGATTGTTCCGATTGCCGTAACCGAAAACTGGAACGCCATCGGAAGTCCTATGGTAAGGTGTGTCTTTATAATTCCCGGATTAATTTTAAAATCTTCTTTCTTTATATGAAGAACAGGGAACTTAACGGAAATATATACGATACACGCAATTCCGGCAACAAGCTGTGCAAGCACTGTAGCAATGGCGGCACCTGCAACGCCCCAATTAAATACGACTATAAAAAGCAAATCCAGACCAATGTTAAGGAGTGCTGAAAAAATCAGGAAATAAAGTGGGGTTTTGCTGTCACCAAGAGCCCTTAGTATACACGAAACGGCATTGTATAGCATAGGTGCAGCTATTCCTGCAAAAATAATAACGATATAATTATAGGACATATCAAAAATACCGTCCGGTGTGTTAATAAGCCTTAGAACCGGCTTGGTTATCAGCACCGAAAGTAAAGTGATAAACAATGTGATTCCGGTCCACAACATAATGGCATTACATACGGAATTACGCATCCTGTCATAATCTTTTGCCCCAAAGCATTGTGCTATATGGACCGAAAAACCGCTTGTTATTCCTATAACAAACCCATTGACAAGGAAAAACATTGACCCGGTATTACCTACGGCAGCCAATGTACTGTTTCCAAGACATTGTCCGACAATAATTGTGTCGGCAAAATTATATATCTGCTGTACAAGATTGCCAATCAGCACAGGGATTGCATATTTTATCATAAGGCTGATTGGTTTTCCTGTTGTTAAATCCTTTGCTTTTGACATTACATTCTCTCCGGTGCTTCGATACCAAGCAAGTCAACACATGTCTCTAACACATCTTTTGTAAGTTTTATAAGTGCAATATAACCTTTCTTTTTATTTTCATCTTCTTCTGAAAGAATCTTTGTTTCATGATAAAAATGGTTAAAAGCATTGGAAAGATCATATATGAATTTACAAATTTTGTGAGGTGCACTTTCTTCATATGCTGTCTTAATCATATCCTGCATGCCTGTGAGCACAAGCATAAGTGAACGTTCGCTCTCGCTCTCAGGGTTAGCAGTATGGATACCTGACACCACGCCTCCTGCATTTTCATATTTTTTAAGAATAGATTTAATTCGTACAATTGTGTAAAGGATATATGGACCTGTGTCTCCCTCAAAAGAGGTGAAACGATCAATATCAAATACATAATCCTTAGATGCCTGATTGGACAAATCACCATATTTTAATGCGGCAAGTCCTACCATCTTAGCTGTATTTCTGGCTTCACTCTCATCCACGGTACGGTTAGCCATGATTTTTTCGTATACCTTGTCTTCAATTTCTTTTATGAGGTATTCAAGACGCAGTACACCACCCTGTCTTGTCTTGAAAGGTTTGCCGTCACTGCCGTTCATCGTGCCAAAGCCGATGAACTTAAGTTCTGTATCAGGAGATACGATTCCTGCTTTTCTTGCCACACGGAAAAACTGTGTATAGTGAAGTTCCTGTCTCTTATCTGCAAGGTAAATGTATGACTTAGGTGCATATAATTTTTCCCTCTCGATAAGTGTCGCAAGGTCGGAGGTCTCGTAATTGGCTGCTCCGTCCGATTTCTGGATGATACATGGAGGAAGCTCCCTGCTGTCATTTTCCTCGGCTATGTCTACAACAATGGCACCCTGGCTTTCATGGGCTATCCCCCTGTCTACCATATCCTTAACCATATCAGCAATATATGGCTGGGCATCACTTTCACCCTTCCATAAATCGAAATGGACATTAAGGTTACCATAATTTTTTTTCAAATCAGCAACCGACACATTGATAATGTGTTTCCAGAGGGCTGTGTATCCTCTGTGACCGTTCTGTAAAAGATATGTGGCATTCTGAGCCGATTTCTTATATTCGGCATATTCTTTTGATTTGCCGCTGGCACACGGATAAATTTCCTCAAGTTCTGATATTGTAAAAGGCGCTTCTGCCGGATATTCACCTGTGAAATTATCATCAAAATATGGTAAATCCGGTTTACGTTCTTTGAGTTCTGTAATAATAAGTCCCATCTGGAGACCCCAGTCGCCAAGATGAACATCACCTATTGTCTTATAACCTGCAAATTTGCAGATTCTTTTTACACTTTCGCCGATTACTGCCGAACGAAGATGTCCGATATGAAGAGGTTTGGCTACATTGGCTCCGCCGTAATCAACAAATACCGTCTCGTCCTTAGGTTCACAGTCGCATCCAAACTTATCCTCCAAAGCCATGGCACGAACATAACCACCTATAAAATCTGCGCTCATTACCATGTTGATAAAGCCCGGTTTGATACATTCAACCTTCTCAAAGGCACTGTTGTCCTGTAAAATTGCAACCACTTCATCACCAATCATAAATGGTGCTTTCTTATATTCCTTTGCTGCTGCCATTGCTCCGTTGCACTGATATTCACATAAATCAGGTCTGTTGGATATTCCTGTCTTTCCGTATTTATCATCATAGCCGCATTGTTTAAAAGCATTTCCGACTATTTCTGTAATCTGGTCTAAAATTTTTTTCATAAAAATTATTCCTCCGTTGGTTATGTTCCATTATACTTTTCATATTTACGGTTGTAAAGAAATTTTAACGTTAAAACAGCTATGAGAGGATTCCGGTAATCCCAGATAAACTCATAGCTGTCATTAGAAATTCTTAATTATTCCATAACAATTAAATTGTTGCTATATCAATCGGTGTCATTGACTGTGTTGCCTGACATTCAAGACTTGTAAGCAATGCATTGGCTGTATCAAGTGATGTAAGAACGTTTACACCGGTCTCGATTGCATGTCTTCTGATAATGAAACCATCGTGGCTCTTTTCAATACCGTTCTCAGGTATATCGATAACAAGGTCAATCTTGTGGTCAAGAATAAGGTCAAGAAGTGTTGGTGATTCCTGTTCAACCTTATTGATCTTAATTGCCTCAACGCCGTTTTCATTGAAATAACGTGCTGTACCTCTTGTCGCATAAATTGTATATCCAAGAGCTGCAAAACGTTTTGCAACCGAAAGAGCATCTTTCTGCTCATGGTCATTAACTGTCATAATCATCTGTTTATGTTTTGGAAGATTAACGCCTGCACCTACAAAGGCTTTGTATAATGCTTCGTTAAAATCTTTTGCTATACCAAGACATTCACCTGTCGATTTCATTTCCGGTCCAAGGCTGATATCAGCACCGCGAATCTTTTCAAATGAGAATACAGGCATCTTGATAGCAATGTAGTCTGCTTTCTTCTGAAGTCCGGGTGTATAGCCAAGACCTTTGATTGTATTACCGATAATAACCTGTGTAGCAAGTTTTACAATAGGAATACCTGTAACTTTGCTTATATATGGAACAGTTCTTGAAGAACGTGGATTAACCTCTATTACATATACCTGGTCATTGTATACGATAAACTGGATATTAATAAGACCTTTTACATGTAAAGCTCTTGCAAGCTTAATTGTATAATCTTCAAGCATATCCACAATTTTCTGTGAAATACTCTGGGCAGGATATACTGAAATACTGTCTCCCGAATGGATACCGGCTCTTTCAATATGCTCCATAATACCGGGAATTAAAATATCTTCTCCGTCACAAACGGCATCAACTTCAATTTCCTTACCCATAAGGTATTTATCAACAAGGATTGGATGTTCCTGAACCTGTCTGTTAATGATTTCCATAAATTCAACAATATCTTTGTCGCTTATGGCAATCTGCATACCCTGTCCGCCAAGGACATAGGAAGGTCTTACAAGAACAGGATAACCTAATTCATTAGCTGCCTCAAGAGCTTCTTCTGTAGTAAAAACTGTCTTTCCCGCTGCTCTTGGAATTCCTGTCTGTTCAAGAATCTCATCAAAAAGCTCTCTGTCTTCTGCCGCATCAACATCTTCTGCGCTCGTGCCGAGGATTGGAACGCCCATTTCCATTAATGCTTTTGTGAGCTTAATGGCTGTCTGTCCACCGAACTGCACAACAGCTCCGTCCGGATGTTCAAGTTCAACAATGCTTTCAACATCCTCAGGTGTCAATGGTTCAAAATAAAGTTTGTCAGCTATATCAAAGTCGGTACTTACTGTTTCAGGGTTATTATTGATAATGATTGTCTCATATCCTTCAGCCTTGAATGCCCATGTACTGTGAACCGAACAATAGTCAAATTCGATACCCTGTCCGATTCTTATAGGACCTGAACCGAGTACGAGGACTTTTTTCTCAGGCTTAGTCTCAATAACTTCATTTTCTGAGCTGTAGCATGAATAGTAGTAAGGTGTTGAAGCCTCAAATTCGGCAGCACAGGTATCAACCATCTTAAATGCCGCATGAATACCATATTCATCCCTTAAAGCCTTAATTTCTTTTTCTGTCCTGCCTGTAAGTCTTCCGATAACAACGTCAGGGAATTCAATTCTCTTTGCTTCAGCAAGAAGTTCTTTGGTAAGTTCTTCTGTCTTGAGGCGGTTTTCCATTTCAACGATAATGTGGAATTTATCGATAAACCACTTATCAATCATGGTAATATCATGGATTGTATCGTAAGAAATGCCTCTTCTTAAAGCCTCTGCAACAACATACATACGCTTATCATCAATGTTGTGAAGAAGTTCTATAATGTCATCATCAGAATATGATGAGTAATCATCGTTCATAAGCGAATCAACGTGCTGTTCAAGTGAACGGATAGCCTTCATAAGTGCGCCTTCAAAGTTAGTGCAGATACTCATGACCTCACCGGTTGCCTTCATCTGTGTCGTAAGCTTTCTTGAAGCAGTAATAAATTTATCAAAAGGAAGTCTTGGAATCTTAACTACGCAATAGTCAAGAGCAGGCTCAAAACTTGCAAATGTCTTATGTGTAATTGCATTAGGTATCTCATCAAGGTTATAGCCGAGTGCTATCTTAGCCGCAACCTTGGCAATAGGATAACCTGTTGCTTTGGAAGCAAGGGCTGATGAACGGCTTACACGAGGATTAACTTCGATAACGCAATATTCAAAACTTGTTGGATGAAGTGCAAACTGTACATTACATCCGCCTGTTATTTTAAGTTCGTCAATAATATTAAGAGCTGATGAACGAAGCATCTGGTATTCCTTATCAGACAGTGTCTGTGAAGGTGCAACTACAATACTGTCACCTGTGTGTACTCCGACAGGGTCAATATTTTCCATATTACATACTGTAATACAGGTTCCGTTGGCATCACGCATTACTTCGTATTCGATTTCCTTCCATCCTGCGATACATCTTTCAACAAGTACCTGGCCTACACGGCTTAATCTTAAACCATTGGAAAGAATGTCGATAAGTTCTTCTTCGTTCTTAGCAATACCGCCGCCGCTTCCACCGAGTGTATATGCCGGGCGGAGAACTACAGGGTAACCAATCTGGTTGGCAAAAGCAATACCGTCTTCAACGTTCTCAACAACAAGAGAAGGTGCACAAGGCTCTCCGATTTTTTCCATTGTTGTCTTAAATTCAAGTCTGTCTTCTGCCTTCCTGATTGTCTCAGCGGTTGTACCGATTAATTTAACATTATGTTCTTCAAGGAAACCTGTCTCAGCAATTTCCATTGCAAGGTTAAGACCTGCCTGTCCACCGAGTGTAGGAAGAATACTGTCCGGTTTCTCCTTGAGAATAATCTGCTCAAGTGAATGAACTGTCAATGGCTCAATGTAGACTTCATCAGCAATATTTTTATCAGTCATGATTGTGGCAGGGTTAGAGTTCACAAGAACAACCTCCATGCCTTCTTCTTTAAGAGAACGACATGCCTGTGTTCCCGCATAGTCAAATTCGGCAGCCTGACCGATTACAATAGGACCTGAACCGATTACTAATACTTTTTTTATGTCTTTATTCTTTGGCATAATTAATCCCTGCCTTTCTTCATCATATTCATGAATCTGTCAAAAAGATAATCCGAATCCTTAGGGCCTGCACAGGCTTCCGGATGGAACTGGACTGTAAAGATGTTCTTGCCTACATATTCAAGACCTTCATTGGTCTTGTCATTAACATTGATAAATGCAGGTCTTGCAATCTTATCATCAAGTGTATCCATATCAACAACATATCCATGGTTCTGTGATGAGATATATACCTTACCGGTCTGAAGATCCTTAACCGGATGATTAGCTCCTCTGTGTCCGTATTTCATCTTATGTGTATCAGCGCCTGTGGCAAGTGCCATAAGCTGATGTCCGAGACAAATTGCAAAAATAGGAACATCCGAATCATATAATTTCTTGATTTCCTTAATAATGGAAACACATTCCTTAGGGTCTCCCGGGCCGTTAGAAAGCATTATTCCGTCAGGATTAGCTGCAAGGATTTCTTCTGCTGTGGTTAAAGCAGGATAAACAGTTACCTCACAGCCTCTCTTATTAAGGGATCTTGCAATATTTCTCTTGGCACCGAAATCCATAAGTGCAACCTTAAATCCATCACCGGGAAGTACATATTTCTCTTCACAGGTTACTTTTTCAACAACCTTGCCTGTGGTATATGCTTTTAATTTAGGGAGAATCTCATCAAGATTATAATTCTCATTAGTGGTAATCATTCCGTTCATAGTACCCTTTTCCCTGAGAATCTTGGTAAGAGCACGGGTATCAATACCTGCAATACCCGGAATGTTATTTTCTTTAAGAAAATTTTGTATAGAATCTTCACTACGGAAGTTACTTGGAACACGTGAAAGTTCTCGGACAATAAAACCGTCAGGCCATGGTCTGCCTGATTCCTCATCAGCATAGCAAATACCATAATTGCCAATTAATGGATATGTCATAACTACTGCCTGTCCGGCATATGATGGATCTGTAAGAACCTCTAAATATCCTGTCATTGAGGTATTAAAAACAATTTCACTGATTACTTCTCTCTCAGCTCCAATGCTTGTACCTTCAAAGACATTTCCGTCACTTAGAATCAAAAATGCTTTCATCTTCACACCTTCAAACCTTTCACATGTATTATTTATTTAGGCAAAAAAAAAACAACTAAACATACTGATAGCGCTTTTTTTCTTCAAATTGTAGAAATTTTACCATAAAATCCGGCTGATTTCAAGATGCAAATTGTACTCAACAAATATTTTTTTCATCATATAATATCATGTAAGCATTGATGCTGTCATTTGCGATTAATTTTGCATCGCAGCAATATGAATTATAATATCCGGAAAGGTTAAAATTATGCTTTATAAAAATGATGAAACCGGCTTTTTAAGGGTTAATATCACAAATGAAGAAGGAATTCCCATTGATGCAACCGTCAGCATCTACGAAGGTACGGATGAAGAAAACCCAGTTGACGTTGCAGAAACCAATTCCATAGGTCAGACAGAACAAATCGAACTGCCGGCTCCACCACAGAGCATCAGTGAAACTCCCGGCATTATCATACCTTACTCCATGTATAATATTGTAGCTTCTGCTCCGGGCTTTGCCCCGGTTTCCATTACCGGTTCAAATATTTTTTCCGGAATATTATCAATACAAAATATTGTTCTTACAGGAAATCCCGGCAATTATAACATTGGTCCCAATACACTAATCGGCAACTATCCTCCAAAAATTCCTGAGGCCGAGATAAAACCCATTGAAAACACCGGTGAAATTGTTCTTGACCGTGTTGTGGTTCCTGAAACCATTGTTGTCCATGACGGTGTCCCATCCGACTCGACAGCAACGGACTACTACGTTCCATTTGCCGATTATATAAAAAATGTTGCCAGCAGTGAAATATACCCTACATGGCCCAGAGAAACCATCAAAGCCAATGTAATTGCCATTATTTCTTTTACCCTGAACCGTGTATACACCGAATGGTACCGCAATAAAGGTTATTATTTTACCATTACATCTTCTACCGCTTTTGACCATAAGTGGATTAATAAGCGTAATATTTTCGACACCATTTCCAATGTTGTTGATGAATATTTCTCAAATTATGTATCCCGTCCCGATGTCAAACAGCCAATCCTCACCCAATACTGCGACGGCAAAAGGACTACCTGCAGCGGTCTCAGCCAGTGGGGTTCCAAGTCTCTTGGGGATGACGGCAAAACCGCTCTCCAGATTCTTCGTAATTACTACGGCAGCGACATATATATAAACACTGCCGAAATAATCGAGGGCATCCCTGTCTCATATCCCGGATACACCCTTGAAATCGGTTCATACGGTCCTCCTGTCACCACCATTCAGGAACAGCTTTCCCTCATCCGCCGTACCTACAGCAACATACCTCCTCTTACTGTTGACGGAATCTACGGTAAGGACACAGCAGCTTCCGTCAGCGAATTCCAGGAGACCTTCAACATGCCCGTTACCGGCACCGTCGATTATGCCACATGGTATAAAATATCCCAGCTATATGTGGCACTGGCTAAATTGTCGTAGATTCACACAGTGATCTAATCCGTATGTTTTCGGCTGTCAATGTACTCTTCTGCCATATTTACAATAATACCAAATCCGTAAATCAGAGCTGTCCTAAAAAGAATAGCAATCATCTGACATATTATACCTGCAGTTTCCAATGTTCCGTAGTTGTAAATAGATATTGCTGATTCAAAATTTCTATACAGTGAAATATCGTGGCTCACACTGATTGCTATGCAAACTACAAACAATACAAATCCAACCAGACAATATACGACTGCAATACCTTTGATTAGACTACTTACTCTAAACTTTTTCTTCATAATGCTACCTCCAATTTGTTAAAAAATAATGCGGGACAGAAGCCTGAGGGTTGTATTTTCCAATCCCGTAATAATTATCTCATATTATCTGTCCCAAAAAAAGGACTCATATTATATATTTTTATATGGCAAATTGATATTCATATATGATATAATTTACTATCAATTATAATTTTAAAGGAGGACAAAAGATGTTAATTAACTGGCTTATCATGGGTTATTTTCTGATTCTTTTTGGTGAAAGAATCCAGAGTCTCATACGTTCATTTGCGGATAAAAATCTTTCCATGTGGGGAGATGGGTTCAGCCGGTATGTAAACGGCATCTGTATTCTGTCGCTTGCAGCATCCGTTATTTTATTATTTACAATCAACAGGGATTTCCTTAAGGCTCTTCTGTCAGACGGAACGCAGGTTAATGCAAAGATGATATGTATTACAATCGGCGTGATTCTGGTCTCAGGCATGGTGCATACCGAATATACAATCCCCGGAATACAATTTGCCTCATACGGATTTCTGATAGCCGCACTTGTCATCAGAACGGCTAAAAATAATGCAATGGCAAATGACAGCATATTACTATGGCTTTCACTTGTGTATCTCATATTTTTTTCTATGGCTATTCCGGTTGTATATAAATCACATATTGAATACGCCGGATTATTCCATATAATAGAAGCAGTCGTATCACTTGTGCTTGTCGCTGCTTTTGCATATATGGCATACAGGGTATTCAATAATGATGCAGTCAATCTTTTTATGCTTCTGCCAATTATCATAGCCGTCATAGGTGACGCAATTATTCTTTCATTGAGATGGAAAGAACATGTTAATACATTTGTGCTTATATTTATTATTGCATCGGCTGTCATGTGGTTGGCAGGATTTATTGCGAGCAGGAGGTAAGAGTTTTCAAAACTCTTACCCCCAACTCTATTGACTTTACCGCCATATCAACAAACGCAGTAGAACTGCCTGCCGCTTGAGCTACATATGGGGTAATTACTCCAATTGCATCCTTATTCTCTTTGTCCATTGAAGTTAAAGCCAATCCAAAAGACACAACAGCACTTAAAATATTAAAACGTGAGTTGTCCGAATTTTTATAAGCAGCACAATATGTTCCACTTAAATCAACAAGACTCATCACATCTCCGGGTAATGGAATCCTCTTTGATATATCACGCTTCTTCTCTACACTTGCATGATTTTTAAGAAGGTTATGATATACCCTTATCATCTATAATCCCAAAATAACTAAAAATATCCCTTTTTAGGAAGTTTGCTGCCTCTGACTGTGCAATTGGAGCCAACTGATTAAAATCTCCAACACATACAAACTTATCCCGTGAATACATAGCTGCACATATAAGCTGTGTAACATATGCCATACTGATCTCATCAAACATTACCAAATCATATTTTACATTTTCAAACATATGATCAACAACTAGTTTAGATACTGTAGTTGCAATCATATTTGCCCTTGAAGCATAAAAAGCTTCCTTTTCTCTAATTGAAGTACGGCATTTCTTCAATTCCTTTTCAACTGTATCCATTTCCTTTGAATATTTCATACCCTGTTTGATTAATTTATCTTTACTAAGGGTTAATGACTCCAGTTTTTCTGCCAAATTCTGATTTCTGTCCAAAGCATAATTATAAGCTACGACATCATGGTTATCAGATAATTTTGTATCCCTTACATAACCATATCGCAATATCTTTCCATTTTTTTAAGCTCTGTCTGTTTGTATTTATATAATAACTCTATGGTTCTATTCTAATTAAAACAGAAATTGATGTGAGTTCCCAAAATGGGAATTTACATTCCACTATGGTTCTATTCTAATGCAAGACCTCTAAACTTGTCATTGAATTTTTTCATATTTACATTCCACTATGGTTCTATTCTAATGGAGACATCGAATTCCCGAAATGGGAAGACGGTCAAATTTACATTCCACTATGATTCTATTCTAATCAGCATATTTAAAGATATTGACAGCATATTAACAACATTTACATTCCACTATGGTTCTATTCTAATTTAATTGCTCGCCTTAGTTTTCCTGTAGATGTAAGATTTACATTCCACTATGGTTCTATTCTAATCTAACGAAATCAACAACGGATGTATTATCATCATCATTTACATTCCACTATGGTTCTATTCTAATGCGTTTCAATATTACAAGCAGTTGAAAAGCTATGATTTACATTCCACTATGGTTCTATTCTAATTTTTGTCATTTCATCAAAAGATTCGGTGACTTCTTTATTTACATTCCACTATGGTTCTATTCTAATGCGAGCTCCTGGGCATAATATTATTCATAATCATCAATTTACATTCCACTATGGTTCTATTCTAATTTTAAAAACTGAATCAAAGAATTTCCATATCCACATTTACATTCCACTATGGTTCTATTCTAATTTGACCCGAACGCTTATAATTACGTTAGAATGGATATATTTACATTCCACTATGGTTCTATTCTAATTGCCGAAGAGCTGTTGAAGACTTAATAAGCAGCAAATTTACATTCCACTATGGTTCTATTCTAATTAGAAAATAATTGCCGCTTCTCTGATAATTTGACATTTACATTCCACTATGGTTCTATTCTAATAAGTACAAGCAGGGTAACCGAATGTTTTTTCATAGTATTTACATTCCACTATGGTTCTATTCTAATATAATTCATCTCCGGAACTACACCTAAGCCATTCAGAATTTACATTCCACTATGGTTCTATTCTAATTGAAACTGTTGAAGATAAGGGGCAATGGTTTATTGATTTACATTCCACTATGGTTCTATTCTAATCTACCACGACTGCCTCTTAGGGGACATGGGACATATTTACATTCCACTATGGTTCTATTCTAATGCTGACGATGATAAATAAGCAAGTGGTGGTATCCATTTACATTCCACTATGGTTCTATTCTAATCTAATATTGCAGTGCTGCCGCTTGGTTCGTTCGCTAATTTACATTCCACTATGGTTCTATTCTAATCCGAACCTAAGACCGGATTGGCATATACATTGCTATTTACATTCCACTATGGTTCTATTCTAATAAAATATCGGGGATTGCGTGACTATCCCGTGTAGTAGATTTACATTCCACTATGGTTCTATTCTAATTTAATCACTTGTCACAATTAAAATTGCTTTGTTGTTATTTACATTCCACTATGGTTCTATTCTAATCAAGCACACAAAATAATTTTTTTAAACAAATACTATTTACATTCCACTATGGTTCTATTCTAATCTAACACCGAATTATCTATATATCTTCCATTTATCGATTTACATTCCACTATGGTTCTATTCTAATATTTAGTGCCGCTCTCAAGGTCTGCTCGTCGTAGAAATTTACATTCCACTATGGTTCTATTCTAATATAGATATGAATTTTATAAGACAAGATATAAAACAGATTTACATTCCACTATGGTTCTATTCTAATGAATTTAAAACAAAGCCTTTTAAACATCAGATTGAATTTACATTCCACTATGGTTCTATTCTAATTTCGCTTCCTTGACTGCTCGCCTTAATTTGCCTGATTTACATTCCACTATGGTTCTATTCTAATGAGCTGGGGGCTTGTCAATTACAACAAGCAGAAGCAATTTACATTCCACTATGGTTCTATTCTAATGCAGCGACAATACTTTTATTTCAGATGTTCCGCAATTTACATTCCACTATGGTTCTATTCTAATTCATTATGCTCAGTCAGGTCATCAGTTCTTACGTATTTACATTCCACTATGGTTCTATTCTAATTCCTTTTTGATTTTCAAGCGTGACGGAAGTGTAAGCATTTACATTCCACTATGGTTCTATTCTAATAGGGCAGGTAAAATAATTTCTGAATATTTTCCATATTTACATTCCACTATGGTTCTATTCTAATGTAAATGCAACGACATATACTCACAGCGGAAATATATTTACATTCCACTATGGTTCTATTCTAATTCGCTTGCTTTTTTCTGTCATTGAATAGTTGTCAATATTTACATTCCACTATGGTTCTATTCTAATCTGATAATGAATCTTTTCCGCAATAAAATTATTGATTTACATTCCACTATGGTTCTATTCTAATTTTTACCCACGCCGTTTTCTCTACGAATTTCTTAATTTACATTCCACTATGGTTCTATTCTAATATTGGCAAATACACATCATAGGACATACAGATTGCAATTTACATTCCACTATGGTTCTATTCTAATGATGTAAAATTAACTATATATTATTAAAGAAAGAATTTACATTCCACTATGGTTCTATTCTAATTTATGAAAGCATATTTTACAAGTATTTACTGTAACGATTTACATTCCACTATGGTTCTATTCTAATCCTTGACCGGGCAGCCTTGCCCGGTGTATAATAAAGATATTTACATTCCACTATGGTTCTATTCTAATAAGTATGGTCAATTACAATGTCTGACATTTCAAAATTTACATTCCACTATGGTTCTATTCTAATCCGGATAAGCCGCATTTTCATTGCGTTCTTGATTTATTTACATTCCACTATGGTTCTATTCTAATATGTGTTATAAGTATAATAAAATATGTACTATATCATTTACATTCCACTATGGTTCTATTCTAATCCGGATAATATCACGTTATCGTTATATAGTCAAGATTTACATTCCACTATGGTTCTATTCTAATTTATATCAAAAACTGTCAAAAGATTATGAATCTAGATTTACATTCCACTATGGTTCTATTCTAATGCAAGTACAATCTGATATTTTGCCTCTCTAAATTCATTTACATTCCACTATGGTTCTATTCTAATACTTATTTAAGAATAGCTGTGTGCTTTCGTCTGATATTTACATTCCACTATGGTTCTATTCTAATATTAACACGATACCAAAATATGAGGCAAAAATGGAGATTTACATTCCACTATGGTTCTATTCTAATAGAAAGAAATAAATAAGTCGAAACCGCCCGCCCGGATTTACATTCCACTATGGTTCTATTCTAATCCGTCGCACTGACATATCCTATGTAGGATATAAAAATATGGTTGATTTGTCAACTCTGTTTTTTTACTCTTAAAAATTTTAAAAAATATGGTCCTGTACGACGAAGAACATCAAAAATAAAGCATTTAAAAGGTATTGTCTACCCTCACTACTTTTGGCATGATATGGTGTCGACAGAGATTTTTTATAGGAAAAATGACATTTTATCGTCCTCTTTGCCAAGGAATTCTTTCTTTAGCCATTTTTCATTTCTGGATTTGAAGAGAATTACGGAATCCTTGTCTTTTCTGATGAACATGTCTAATTCATTTTTTAATTTCAGAATTTGTGAATCCTGTAGTTCGCCCTCAAATACCGAATTTTGAATATGGGTCAGGTATTTCTTGCAGCATTTATATATTTTGGGCAATATTCTTTTTCCGTCATTATCCATGACAATATCGTAAACTAAAATTGTATACATTGATTCCTTTCTACCACCATATCTCAAACGGCTCATATTCCTTTTCTTCAAGGATGTGCTTTATCAGCTTGTAGGCTTCAAGTCTGATTAAATACTGATAACTTACATCTCTTCCCAAATCCTTGTGTCTGATTGTAGTTTTAAGTTTGTTTTCCAATTCTGAGACTATTACTTTGGAAGCTTTTGATGTTAAATGCAGACCATTTAATCCATGTGTAAAACTCTTTTCATTAATCTGATTTCTGTTTAAAAGTGAAAATATGAGCCTATCACCTATTATTGGCTTGAAAATTTCGGACAAATCAAGACATAATGAGAACCTGCGTTCTCCCGGCTGATGCAAATAACTTATTGTCGGATTTAATTGGGTCATGTAAATTTCTGATAACGTCTTTGTGTAAATCAAGGTATTTACGTAAGAAATAAGACTGTTAATCATATTATCAGGCGGGTGCATTACACGCTTCTTAAAATCAATATCTTGATCTATGATTATAGGCCACGCCTCATAATATCGACTTCTTATATTTCCTTCATACCCCATAACCTCCTGTACTGTAGTGGCTTTATCAATATGCTTTCTGTATTCCTGTATATCATCCATATACGTAGCCACGTCTTTGCCTCTGCCATTATAATATCTCAGATTTCTGTAAATATTTGCAGAAGCACCTTTAATTATCTTTTTACCAATGACAAGACGTTTTTCATAATCAGAATAATGTTCCACTTGCTTAACAAGCAGTTTACCCGACAAGAGACTTTCCCTTGGATTATAGCTTCCTATATAAAAATCATAGTAATTAAAAAAATGTACTGTAATTTTATTCTGTGTTAAAAAGTTAAGCAGTGCTGTATTTAATGTCATTTCAGACATTACATATATATCACTTACTCTTTCAACAGGGACATCTCTTTTTGTTCCATTTGCATCAATGAATTGTAAAGTATTATCTTTTCTGTGTAACTGCCCGTTATTGTATATATAAAAACTCTGTTTCAATTTTTTCCTTTCCGGATTATTCTTCCTATATGTAGCACAAATCGTAATATGCACATTTCTTGCATATACCGCTTTGCAATTTATCAGGTGCTGTATCTGAATCCGTTATGCTTTCTATGTCCTGCAACATTGCTTCAATGTTTATTTCATCTTCATCCGTAAGTTCAACGTACACATTCTTTTTTAATAAAGGATAGTCTATTTTTGCTGTAATCACGACGCCACGCTGCTTTAAATAATAAAGATAATATTTAACCTGCCATATTGTTGCTTCCTCTATCTTGTTGCTCTTTTTTATCTCGTTAAGTATATTTTCATTACCGAAAAAATCAATATTAATAACATTATCAATGTTAATATGTTTATCTTCCCTACCGTAACTTTTCTGATCCAACAGTGCTCCTATCTTTACATCCTCGCTGCAGTCCTCCATATTTATTTCATTACTGAAAAACCATAGTTTTCTCTTACATACATTATAGTAATACACCATCATTCCCGTAATTTTTTTCATACCATATAAATTCCTTCCTCTTCATCCAGCAAACCTCGTCCTTTTAAAGTATCTTCATCAAATTCGTAATCCTGTGGTGTAAGTTTTATATCAAGTTTGTCCATATATTCATTGGCTGAATAATAATTCATACGTTTTGACACGGAAACCACATACTGCATAAGCTTATTTTTTCCAAGTATCTTTGCTTCCATATCATTACCATTGATTTGGGGTTCAATGTCCTCCAAAACTCCGTTATTATCCATTTCTTCATATATGACTCTTGGTATTACCTGATATGAATTAATACCTCTGAAATTCTTTTGTGCCTCGGTTTTACTGTATTCCCTCGGAACAATTCCGCTACACGCATTGATTTTTCTCTGTATCTTGTCATATATACCGCTATCGGATTTTTTCAATGCCTCCGTATCATACACATTGTCTATGTACTCCAACTTCATATTTTCATCAAAAATATTGTTATTATATTTCTTAAGAAACTCAGATGACCTGTCATATAAAAACTTATCGTATACCGTTCCATACCCTGAGCCATCCTCTTCTTTGGTTTCGTAAACGTATACGTTAGGTTCGTTATCGCAGTAATCCTGCTGCCTGTTTCTGTAACATCTTCCCATTCTTTGTAAAAGGCTGTCCGCAGTACACATATCTGTGAACAATACATCAAAATCTATATCCAGACTAGCTTCAACAATCTGTGTTGTAACCCAGATACCACTGTCATTACTACAGGAAAATTCCATAATCCGCTTTTCTAACAGTCGTTTATGACACTGTATGTATTTTGCATGTAATAAAAAAACATTCCCGGCCATCTCTTCTAACTGTTTATAAACCTTTTGTGCTCTTTTAACGGTATTACATATTACAAGGACTTTCTTATTCTGTGACAGCTCTGCTATTTTTTCATAATCAAAATCTGATTTAAAATAGACAATTTTATGTTTTACTTTGTTCAAAACGAATGAACTGTATTTGTACTTAATTCCGTTTTCATCCATCAAATCTCTTACAACCGGAGGAAGCGTAGCTGTCATTATGGCAAATTTGCCTCCCGCATACTGCAGCAGCTTTAATCCATATATAAGTTCTCCAATAATTTCCGGAGAATACGCCTGAATCTCATCAATTATCAGTTTTGAATATTTTAATGTAGCTAGCAAAATTTCAGAGCCAATGTATTTATATACATATGTGAACAACTGGTCCACAGTACATATTGTTACCGGATATGACAGATTCTTTGATACCGAATATTTTTCCACTGCCGCCTCAACACTTTCCGTCTCATTTTCAAGCAGATGTGCCACAGCATTTGAATGTAACAGCGTTGTTTTTTCATTAGGATATCTGTATTTATTGACTACTCTGTCGTATATGGCATTAATTGAAACCTGTAATGGTAATGTATAGAATGTCTTAGATTTATCAGCCCACATAAAAGCTGCCTCTGTTTTGCCACTTCCCGTAGATGCCACCACCACAATATTTTCATCCCTGTTATCATACATATATTTCTGGACATCCCTTAACGACTTCTTTTCAGCCTTCAATTCATCTATAATTAACCTGCCTAAATATCTGCCTTTATATTCTCCGTCTATCTCAAGTGGATATGATTTGTCGCTGCTTGCGTAATAATCTGCCCTGTTTAACATCCCTTTTATAATGGCATACCTCACCCACAAATCATCTTCACAGGAACTGATATTGTAACCGGCTGTGTCATACCATATATGTGAAAGATACCATTCATTAATTGCTGTCGTTTCTATAGTTTTCTTTAGTACAGGACATTTAAGTAAATCTTCCTCAATTATTCTTATTAATTCCTGCATATCAGGACGGATATTTCTTGCATGATGATATACAATTGCATTAATTAATGCTTTACTATTCCTTTTCCCGATTTCCCTATAAATATATTTTGGTATAAAAGCACAGCTTAAATATCCATGAGGATAAAGTTTATCCCCATACCCAAGTTTTTTATAAACTTCAAGAAACGGCTTTATTTCAGAATCAATTTCTAAATGTTTTAATTTATACATCTTTACTGCAAAAATGGTACTAAATTTTCCATAATCATGATATTTACATGCAAGAAATATAAGATATCTTTCCTCTTCACTAAAATGCTCTTTATACATTTCATAGAGTATTTCCCACACAGAAACAACATCTTTTGAATGTTGCTCACATAAAACATTGCCTTCTGATTTTGCATAATATTTCATTTACGTAGCTCCTCGTCAAAATAAAACCGGCACTCTAACAAATAATTTTTTGTGAAGTGCCGGCTTTTTTATAACTGTTTACCCAAAGCAGACAAGATATTTGTTACCGGATGCTATATCAACATATGCTACTTCTTTACCTTTCTGCTCTTTAGCTGACTCCACATCTACTACATTTGTAAAATCAGATGTATAGTATGCCTTAACGAGTTTTTCCCATTCCCTTAATTTTGTTTTAGGATTAATTCTGTATCTTTTGGTAATATCGTAGACAGTCGCAAATTCTTCCATTCCGGTATCTTCATTTATACATGTCAACGGAATATACATAGAATACTCGTTAGAAAGTTTACCTATGTTATAATCATCACTAAATTCATCATACTCTTGTAGTTCTACTACCTCAGGAACACCCTCCATCCTGACTATATCTTCATGTCTTCCTAAAGCCATATAATTCTTAGGATATGTAAGTCCCTGTAAAATTGCATCAAAATCCTCTGGTTTATCAGGTATAATATGTATCACGATTTCTACATCCGACAATACATGAACATTCCTGACGCCTCTGTTGATTCCGTCATATCCACCGTCTTTATTAGGTACTTTTGCATAGTGTCTGCTCTTATCATATTTAATTCCAAAATTATATAAAGTTGCCAGATCCATTGTATCACTTACATACTTTCCCTGTATGCATAGCTTCATACCGTGATAATCTCCCGGTGTGAAGCCACATGCTACATGTATCATTCCGATAACACTTGAATAAGGAGGCAATGGATAGCTTTCTTTGGAAAGAAAGCTAGTTGCCTTTCTGTAGTTAGGCAATTGCTGGCTTAATTTAAGTCTTATTGCCTTAAGCATAATATTCATCAACTTCTTTCTTGAGTATAGCGAACACTTCTGATATTGTTACAGGCTCTAATTTATTGATTTCTTCCTCATTAGCAAATTTCCCTTTAAGCATTCCTACATGTGTATTATTCTTTGTGTCATCACTTGACTGAATTACACTATCTATCATTTCAACATCCAGCTTCATTCTGTCTGACTTAATCCTATTTTCAAAATATGGATTTTTTCTTTCATATAATCCACCTATTGCAAAAACAGGTGACATATTTTCTCTTCTTCCTTTTATATCCCTATAAAGGAATTCTATAGTATCAAGTAATTTTTTTACTCTCTCTGCTCTCTCCTCTTTGTTAACTGTGATATCACCATCTATACCTACTCTGTCTAAATCAATTGCGATTGTATAAGTATATAATGAACTGTGAATTTCACTCTGGGCGATTGCATTATTAAGTCCTGCTCTTTTTGCAATTCCCATATTAGTAAGGAAATCAATATCAGATGTATATGGTTCAAGTGCAATGGCATTACTAAGTCTTACTGTTGCTGAACGTGTTGTCTGACCCTCTCCTTTAGTTGTTTTCATATATCCAAATAAATCTATTTCAGGATAATCTTTTATATTACTGTCGGCGGCAAATTGTGCAACGCCCTGATCTTCAACCGGAGTATTGTCACAATGCATCTGCTGGACAATATTGTATCTTATTGCCTGTCTTGATATGTAGGAATATACCTTTCCATCAGCTCTTGTTAATTTTTTAAGTTGTGAAATATTTCCTATTCCTTCTCCATAGTTTGCACTTTCCGCATCTACTACAACTGTTAATGTTAATCCGTTTTTATTCATTTATTTTTCCTCCTATTGCTACTTATTATCAGTACTATTTGCTTCATACTTTTCATACATTAATCCCAAGATATAGCCTCTTCCAATACCATTAAAGTATTCTTCCGACTTCATCATATCTTTAAATACACCAGGTACCGCAATTCCCTTACTTGAATATACTCTTATTATCGTATCAAGAAATTGTTCAACCGCTCCTGTTGTTAAACTGTTTTCTAATCTGTAAACAAATCCTCGCATCGCATTATCTTTATCTGCAATTTTAGAATCCGTAATACTTTGTTTAACACCTATGCCATGTTTAAATGCAATATCTGTTTTTTCTTGTAAATCTTTTTTCATTGTCTTTCCTCCTCCAAAAATAAATTGTAAATCCAGAACGCATTTTAGAAAATTCACATTCGTACTATTTTTTAAAGCATTAATCAATATATAATCAAATGTGTAATAAAGTGATTTTCTGTTAAGTATGCTGTCCATAACCATGTCATAAACGCTTACATAGTCACTGTCAGTCCTTATAAATACTTTTTCTAGTCTTGTTAACAAGCCATCTCTTCCATGTAAATTCTCCTGAGCCTCTTTAAATCCGTAAACAATGTCTTTACTTATAACTTTTATGTCATACTCATTGACATCTTTCATCTTAGCCACGACCTGAATATTACGGACACCATTGATTACCATATTGGCAGCATCTGAAGTAAATACCCTGTATATCTTGCTTTTTTCAGACTGAACGTTGTTTTCTTTGTTTAACTGTGAACACTTGTCCATCATACCCTTAAGTAAGCTTATTTTGGTATTCACATTTATAAACACAGCATTTTTACCTGTAAAATAGAATCCTAATGGAACCATCGAATACAAAAATGCACAATACGGGCAAACATAAGCATCTGCTTTCTGATTCCAATAATGTGATTTTTTTCTATTAACATCATCTGTCTGATTAACAAACGAAATTGCTTTAACGTTATTTGTTGCTCTTCTACATTCTATGCACATTTTTTTGCCATCTTTTACGCTGTTAATTTCATCAATAACAGTATTAACAAACTCCTTGTTATAGCATTCTGTTATATCGGATTTCAGATTAGCCGGCTGAAAATATGACACTCCGTCATAAAACATATTTATCTTGCTGTACATTATTTCTTTGAAAATAAGTATTTTCTGTACATCCTTATTCTCAACTGTTTTATATATATCTGTATACAGACTATACTTTTCTTCTAAATTCTTTTCTCCTTTCATTTTCTTAATTACACTAATATCCGGAGCTGTACTGTCAGTATATTTATTGATTATTTCATATCCTGCGACAAAACTTGATTTTAACAACATATCGCCAAACTCATTTATGAGATTGTTTAAATCCTTATCCTCGTCTTTTGTCCTAGATTCTTTCTGAATAAGTGAATCAATCTTACTTTTTTTACTCATAATATTTTTAAATTTAGTATTTTCCCCAAGGTAATATACCATGGCATTCAAATATATCTGTCCGATATCGTGATTTAAAAAGTATTCCTTTGATACTCTAAGACTATTACCATCGACTGCATAATCTACGTTCTTAACTGCCTCAGCCCCCTTAAATTCCAAGAGTCTAAGGAGACCCAATATCCCGGAATTTTTCAGAAATGAGCCATTCAGCTCAAATTCTATGAAATCCTCTGTTGTCACTTAAATCCTCCTTTCAACCAATGATTTCAAACACACCAAATCCATGATTTCGTCTGCTGCCTATTCCCGACTGGTATAAATAATTAATTAACTCTGTTGAACCGGTAAGTCTGAATACTCCGATAGAATTAGGAATAACAATTCCCATTGTCTTACTGAATATTTTTTTTGCATTTACAGGTGTAAGACTGAATTTAGTAAAATCTGTAATTCCGCTATCCTTCAACTGGAGCTTAAGATTACATAATAACTGCTCTTCAAACTCTGCATCATCATATAAAAAGTATCTGTCTTTTTCTCCTTTTGCATGACGTCTTACACATAAGCCTGAGCAGAATCTTACAAGTACACTTTCAGATTCGTAGTGTTTATGATTAAACATCTGCGATTTCTTAAGAATAATGTTATTACCATTGTACGCCGGATACTTGACATTTTTCACATTAAGTAAAGCGTTATAAATATCAATTCCAAGCGCATAATCAGGTGTTACAATTTCCCATGTAAACTTGTCATTTGTCAATCTCACACAGTTAGGCAAATATTGTACCCTGCCTAACCGGATATCAAATGCAAAATTCTTTTCCTTTGTGACTCCGGCTCCATACATAGCTTCAAACAACTGTGTATCAGAACGTTGCAACGCACTTTTTAGAAGTGAAAGCATTAACCTACGATAATCAAGATTTATTTCATCAGCTTCTGTATAAAGTTCATTAATAATTTTCATTTTGTCACCTCCTTTTATACTGAATTAGATATATATCTTGTATACAAGATAGCATACGATATTATATGTGTCAATAGTTTTTTATCCTTAATTATTAAAATTAATAAATTATTGACTTTGTTACCATTTTTGTTAATCTATTAACTGTAACCCACATTGGAATGTAAATTAATTTTTAAATTTAATTTTTTCCTGAATAACCCATATTGGAATTTATTTTTTATCACATTAAAAAAAAATGCCACCTGTACCGAAGTACATGTGGCATCTAGTTATCTTATCTTAATATGTCTCCCTAGATTATACTCCGGTGCTATATTCTGTATATCAGCTAAAATTCCTCATTAGTAAAAATTATAGGAATATTATACCAATAATTGTATTTTTTTACAAGCAATTTTTGTATGTATTATGTATACTATATCTAGCCAACCATTCTCCAACGTGCTCTAATCTCTCTTACAGGCCTACCGCGTCCACTCCGTGAACAGCTTCTTCATGGGTGAACTTTTCATATTCAAGCTGGCTTATAAGTTCATCTCTTGACATTGGCACCGATTCCATGTAGGATTGCGCTTTAATGACAGCCTGTGCCATCCAGTCGCCACCACAGTTATCTATGGCATACTGTATCTCTTCAGATGTAAATTTTTCATATTCAAGCTGATCCATAAGTCCTAATTTGGAAAATCCTATGTCATCACTCAGATAAGATTTAGCAGATTCAAGCGCCTGTTCCTTCCAGTCGGCACCGCAATTGTCAAGGGCGTACTGTATCTGATTTGCATCATATCCCTCATATTCAAGCTGACCTTTGAGACTTTCTTTTGAAAAACCACCCATATCCAGATAACTTTTTGCACTCTTTAGTGCATTGGATTCGCCGGCCGATACATTAGAGGCAGGAGTTGTCGGCTGGGCAGCAGGTTTGGTAGCTGGTGGTGCAGGTTGTTCTGCGGGCTGCTTTGCAGGCTGTTCTGCGGGCTGCTTTGCAGGCTGTTCTGCAGGTTTCTCTACAGGCTGTTTTGCGGGTTGGTTTACGGGCTCATTGGGCGTAATCTGATTGCCATTGAGCAGATTAATCTTATCAACGTATACAGCCGGAATTGATATAGTCTGTCCGAGAACCGATTCATACTGGAAAATGCCTACTGACGTTCCATAAATTTCAATATTATCATCTTCAAGAATACGGCTTGTTGTTATTTCCGGATCATAGCCTATAAGAATCATCTTATCGTAATCTCCGTCAACGGCAAGTCGGATCTGATTCTCATCATCTCCTTCCATAAGCTGGACAACCTCTCCTGTAAAATATACAAGTTTTCCCTCATAATCCTTTGGATTACGGGAAATGTTATCGAATGTAATTCCTGTCTTATAATCACTATCGCTGTATGTCTGTCTCTCAGAAGATTCAGTTATATCTTCTGCCGTTGTAGAATACTCAGTCTTATTCTTTTTGTGTGTTGTTGTCTCCTCTTCAGATTCATTAAAAGTTGCTGTTTTGCCACATGCCCATAACATGCAGCATGCAATAATCGTTAATAACAATACTGACAATTTCTTCATAATAGTTACCTCCATAATAAAATTGATGTTGCTCCCACCAGCCCCTTGATTTATTCATATTTTATCATTTTTACCTGTCCCAAAAAAAGGACTGGCAAATCTAAGGTAATACGCAAAGTTACAGTATAGGAAAAAGTGTGAATACATGTTATAATACCGGTAGTTAGTCTTAAAAGGAGATGAAAACAATAAAAAAGAAATTCAGAATTACATTTAATGCACCGGTAGTATTAGGTTTAATTTTTATATGTTTTGCGGCAACACTACTGGGAGAAATTACAAATGGTAGAAGCACAGCATTATTTTTTATGACATATCACTCATCATTATTAAATCCTCTGACCTATATAAGGTTTATAACACATGTTTTTGGGCATGCAGGCTGGGAGCATTTTATCGGTAATGCGACATATCTTTTATTATTAGGACCGGGATTAGAGGAAAAATACAAATCCAGAACATTAATTGAAATAATAATCATTACGGCACTGGTTACCGGTATTATCAACTATATCTTTTTCCCTAATATTGCACTATGCGGAGCCAGCGGAATTGTCTTTGCCTTCATTATTCTGGCTTCATTTACCGGATTTAAAGATGGTGAAATTCCTCTGACATTTATTCTTGTTGCCACCATATATATAGGCCAGCAGATATATGACGGAATTACAGTTAATGATAATGTATCGCAAATGGCTCATATTACCGGCGGACTGGTAGGTTCAATAACAGGATATATTCTTAACAAAAAAACAGTAACCCAGTAATTTACTGTCCTCACCTGCGTGGCAATATGTTCCACACAAAGAAAACCGGGTCAGCTTTACGCCGACCCGGTCTTTATATTAAACGTTTCCTACACTTCATCCCTATAACTCTGCGGTTATGTACCTTAACCAAATATTGCCTCTGCAAGTTCCTGCATAGTCATTCCGATACTCTCTAAATCTGACTTATATAGAGTAACTGAAAGGAAGTATCCATTATCCTTTGTAATAACTGCACAATACTCTTCATTTTCGCTTGGTGACTTTACTCCCTTGAAAGTTCTTTTATAGAACTCGACTGTACCATTAGGTGTGTCAAGTGTATCTTCTAACTTTTCAATCTTGTCATATTCGTATTCGCTTTTATCGACTTTCCATTCATCACCTTCTATATAGTGTTTTACCCATCCTTCTGTATATGGGGTTACCCACACAGAAATATCATCTGTTTTCATGACAAAACAGTTCTCATCAGTATACTCGTCATATACTTCAAATCCATCAACAAGGTTAACTTTTCCGATTACATTTCCGTCGTAATCCTCAATTTCATATTTGCTTTTTTCGGATACATCTGAATCGTCTTTTTTGTCATCTTTCTTTGAAGGTTTTACATCATCTTTGTCCGGAGTTGTCTCTTCTTCATCTTTCTTATCATCTGAATCATCTGAATCGTCTGCGTCCTTAATTTCATCCGGAAGTTCAACCTTAGTCTTGCCGAAATCGGAGAACACTAATGTAACCATTGCTTCATTAACGTTTAACATGTCCTTAATATTAGCATCCCCTGTTGATGATGCTTCAAGAATTTCGTCGATGCACATTGTAAAATCAATTAAAACGCCTGTGATAACATTATTGTCTCCGTCGATTGTTACCGTAATCATCGTACCACCTAATATGTCAATAATTTTTGATAAATCAAAATCTTCCTCCGAAACATTTCCTAAACCGGAAAGGCTGTCTTCAATAGCTGACTTAATTTCGTCTTCCTTATCGCCAAGAATTTTGTCAAAATCAAGTTCAACCCCTACTGTATAGATACCATTCTTTTCAGAAACAACCTCTGCTGTTTTGATAAAATCTGTAATTGCTGTTACGTTACGTAAGCTTGCAATCACATCTGAAAGATTTGTATCTGACTCTTCCTTCATCCATTTTTCGTCATCAAAATCATATTCATAGACATACGCTGTGTTGCCTTCTTTAACAAGATAAGTCTTGAGTTCATCGCTGTCTTCAGCAATATCAGGAATTTCTGCGTATGATTTTCCCTCTGCATAACCTGCTTCATCACAGATTTTAAGAGTTCCGTTTATGCCTGCCTTAGCTGATGACTTAAGGTCTGATTCTTTAAGTTCACCTTCTTTAATAGCTGACTCAATCATTTCTTCAGTCATTCCCTGCATAATAAGAACCTGTTTTAAATCTAAATCAGCATCTAATTTTGCATCGAATGATACTGTGAAGTTTTCTAAACCTTCTTTGTTAGCTGCTACTGCTTTGACAAGGTCATCAGCACTCTTGCTGCCTTTTACCGTGTCTTCTGAAGACTGGTTCTCACCTGTGCCAACCTTCACTTTCTTGCTGCCACATGCTGCCATACCGAGTGTAAGTGCAATACACATCATGGCTACAAGAATTTTTTTAAATAATCCTTTTTTCATTTTGTCTGCTCCTTTAAAAATTTTAACTTTTAAGGTATTAAAACCAAAGCACGTTCTGATTGTAGCACGGAAAATTTTACTAATCAATATACGTTTTAGCGAAATAAAGCATCCTATTTCCGATAAAATAGCATTTATTCACAAAAAAAACTGCAGAAGAAGGGCATTTCCTCCTCTGCAGCCGATATCAGATTGTTATATAAGTATTATATTTTAATTTTCTTAATTTTCTTTCCATATCCACGGCATTATCAAGATTTTTGTATGCACCTACCTGCACTTTATAGAGGTCATCCTGATAAATAATAAATGCGGGATACCCCATATCCAGCAACGGTTCCAAAAGTCGGTCCGCATTGTCACGGTTTCTGAAAGCCCCTACCTGGACACGGTATAATTTGTCACAGGTGCATCTGCTGCTTTCCCTGTCTTTTTCATACAATCCCTCGTATGGGTCTTTTATATTACTTTCATCCGGCGCAGGCTGTACATTATTATCCCTTGACGCTGTGCCGGAACCTATGGTTTTTAATATTCCATCGGCTATCGCCGCCGCTATCTGTTCAAATTCATCATCAAACTTCTCATTATCACTATCGTTGTTGATAAAGCCTGTTTCAATAAGCACCGCCGGCATATTGGTACGTTTAAGCACCACAAGATTAGGTCTTTCTATAATGCCCAGGTCCTTAAAGCCCAGATCCGTAAGATTATCCAGTATGTTTTCGGCGAGTTGTTCTTTCTCTCCGCCTTCACTGTAAATCAGCACCTGCACTCCGCTTGCGGCGTTGGGATTCTCACCTGAATTTCTGTGAAATGATACAAAATAATCCGCTCCTGAATTATTGGCATCCGTTGCCTTTTTAAACGGTGTTTCATATATATCGTTATCTCTTGTATAAAAAACATCCATGCCTTCATTTTTAAGGATATCTCCAACCGCCATGGCAAGCTTTAAGTTGTCATCTTTTTCACGTCTTCCGTTATACACCGCTCCCGGGTCACTTCCGCCATGTCCTGCATCTAAAGCAATAAGCATAATATATACCTCTTTTTTTCATATGGTATATATTATGCCGGCAACGTCTTTATCTTTACATTTTTTTAATTAAAATAACTGTAATTACCACACTTGCTATCGCTATCAGTGACATTATGGTTATTGTTAATGCTACTTTCTTTTTATATTTTTTTGCAACTTTTTCGTCTATCATTAATTATTTTTCCTTTCATATTTTACAAATTCATATATAAGGTCAAAATATGTTCTTTCGTCGCTGGATTCTGTGATAACAAATCCTTCATCTTCCAGATTAGGGAAGTACGAATCTGCGTCATAAGCATAATCTATCTTAGTAATATGGGCTACGTTGCAAAGAGGAAGCATCTGCTTATATATGGAAGCACCGCCGATTACATATATGTCTTCATCGGCAAAATCTTTTGCCGCCTCAACGGCTTCTTCTATACTATGAACCACAATAGCTCCGTCAACCTTGTAATTCATATCTTTTGTTATTACAATATTGGTTCTGTTCTTTAAAGGGCGTTTATTAGGAAAACTTTCAAGGGTCTTGCGTCCCATAATTACGGCTTTGCCCGTTGTGGTCTCCCTGAACCATTTCTGATCCTCAGGAATTCTTACAAGAAGTTCGTTTTTGTATCCTATTGCCCAGTTTTTGTCTACTGCTGCGATTAAATTCATAATATGTCCTTTCCTATATAGCTACAGGTATATTGGTGACCTGTGGTCCGGTTATATAATTATCTACCGATACATCATCCCTTGTAAACTTGTAAAAATCTTTTACCTCGGGATTAAGATGGAACGTCGGTGCATCATAACATTCTCTTGATATAAGTTCCTCCACAATAGGAATATGTCTGTCATATATATGTGCATCTGCGATTACATGTACAAGTTCTCCCACCTGCATATCACATACCTGTGCCAGCATGTGCACAAGCACCGCATACTGTGCAACATTCCAGTTATTGGCTGTGAGAATGTCCTGTGACCTCTGGTTAAGAATTGCGTTAAGTGTAAGCTTGTCTTCACCTTTTTTCTGGGTAACGTTAAAAGTCATGCTGTAGGCACATGGATATAAATTCATCTCATGTAAATCCTGGTGCACATATATATTAGTCATTATCCTTCTGCTGAAAGGATTGTTCTTTAAATCATATATAACACGGTCTACCTGATCCATCATGCCTTCTTTATACCGGTGCTTTACACCAAGCTGATAACCGTATGCTTTGCCGATTGAGCCGTTCTCGTCCGCCCATGCATCCCATATATGGCTGTGAAGGTCATGGATATTGTTGGATTTTTTCTGCCATATCCATAACAATTCGTCTGTTGCACTCTTAAGCGCTGTTTTTCTTAATGTAACAAGCGGAAATTCCTTGCTGAGATCATATCTGTTTACAACACCGAATTTTTTGATTGTATAAGCAGGAGTTCCGTCCTCCCAGTGTGGTCTTACTTTTTCACCCTCCGTACTTACACCGTTTTCAAGGATATCCTTACACATGTCTATAAAAACTTTATCTGCGTAGCTCATTATGCCCTCCTGTTACTGCACTATTTTACTTTATCATATATCTCCGTAGGAACATAAGCCTTGACTTCTATTCCCTCCGCAACATATTCCTCACTTATAAGCTGTCCGTATTTTCTTATAAGGGATATCTTGGAAGCCTCCGTATAAGAATATGTCTTTTCTATATATATTTTGCTTTCTCTTAAAACTTCTTCAATGGTATCTTTAAGTTCTGTCAGTCCGTCACCGTGAAGAGCCGATATATTAACGGTCTTGTCGGCCTTAAAATCTTTAAGAACTTTATTGCCTGCAATTTCTATTTTGTTAAAAGCCGTTATTATAGGCTTATCGCCCGCTCCCAGTTTCTCAAGGGTATCATATACAACATACATCTGGGAATCCATTGCAGGATTGGAAGCATCCACGACATGAAGAATTATATCTGCATATACAGCTTCTTCAAGTGTGCTTTTAAAAGCTTCCACAAGGTGATGAGGAAGTTTGCTTATAAATCCGACTGTATCCGTAAGAAGAATCTGCTGCCCGCTTTCAAGCTCCAACCCTCTCGTTGTAGGGTCAAGTGTGGCAAAAAGCTTATTTTCCGCAAGTATTCCCGCACCCGTTAATGTATTAAGAAGTGTCGACTTACCTGCGTTAGTATATCCTACTATAGCGACCACCGGAATATTGGAACGGCTTCTCTGGCTTCTTGTAAGCTCACGGTGGGTTACAACCGCTTCAAGCTCATGCTTAAGCTGTCCTATTCTCTCATGGATAATTCGCCTGTCCATCTCAAGCTTTGTCTCTCCGGGACCTCTTGTACCGATACCTCCGCCGAGTCTTGAAAGTGCGTTTCCAAGTCCCGAAAGTCTTGAGGAACGATATCTCAACTGGGCAAGCTCAACCTGAATCTTACCCTCGTTGGTATTAGCCCTTGCTGCAAAAATATCGAGAATAAGAAGCGTTCTGTCCATGACTTTAATTTCAAGGGCATCGCTGAGATTGTTCATCTGTGCCGGAGAAAGTTCGTCATCACATATTATGCCTGTTGCATCATATTCTATTATCAGTTCTTTAATCTCATCTATCTTACCCTTGCCGATATAAGTGGCCGGATTGAAATTATCAAGATTCTGTATTACCCTTGCCACCGTTACCGCACCTGCAGTTGACGCAAGCTCGCAAAGCTCGTCAAGGGACTGTTCGGTATTTTCTCTGTCTGATTTTCTTACAGCTACAAGAATAACTCTTTCTACCGCTTCTCTGTTATCAATCATAAAAATCTCCTGTTAAGATACTCTGGACTTCAAAAACGTATATTCTCTCAAAGCCTTTGTATCATCACTGTAATCCTTTACATAGCTTTCAAACAAATCCAGTGCCTTGCTGAAATCTCCGAGATATTCGTAGCATATTGCCTGATTGTAAAGCAGTGCTTTCTTAGTTTCTCCTTTAGCTGACTCAAGACCTTTACTTATATATTCCAGAGCCTCGGTATACTTAAATCTCTTGATAAGATACGCCCCGTACTGGTTATATACTTCGCTGTTAGACTTATCTTTATTGATACAATCCATATAAAGGTCTTCCGCTTCCGAATATCTTTCCTGTGCTTCATAAGTAAGTGCAAGGTAAAAAGCTGCATCCTTCTCACCTGCGTCTATGGCCTTCTTAAGGAACTGTTCTGCCTGTGTGTAGTCCCCGAAAAGATAATATGTCTTGCCTATAAGAAAATCATCCGCATCTTTACTTGAAATAAGTCTTCTGAGATAAGATTCAGCCCTGTCTGTATAACCTGATGCCATAAATTCGTTATACATATTACAATATAAGGAATAACTGTTGTCACTGAGGGAAATAGCCTCTTCAAAATCAAGTGCCGCATTATTCTCATTGCCCGTATGGACATATGCACAACCTCTTAAATAATATAAATCTGCCTTATCAGCCTTGCCGCATTCATCAATAAGTGTTGAATAATACTCTATTGCTTTATCGTATTCGCCGCTTTTTGTGAGACATTCCGCATAATATTTCATTGCATCAAGACAAATACTGTCATATCTGCTGCCTGATTTGGTAATCACGGTATCAAACTGCTCCTCGGCCGTCTTAATGTCACCAAGCTTATAATAAGCAATTCCAAGTCCCCTGTAAGCGTCCCTGTTACTGCTGTCCTTACTTATAATCTCATTAAATGATTCTATAGCTCCCTGGTAATCGCAGGTCTCAATTTTGCTCATTCCTGCCTGACATGACAATGAATTGCTCTTGCCACATCCTGTTAAAACTGCTGCGGCAACTGTGCCTGCACATATAATATCTATAAATAAATGTTTTTTCATTACAATAAACTCCTAAAATTATAACAAATCAGATATCCCAAACACCCGATTAAGCTAAATTGTACCATAGTAAGGGTTTTGTAACAAGTGGTATTAAAAGATTTTCACTCTCTTTTTTGATAAGCATGCTCTATTTTCTTCCCAAGAGGAACTGCAAGTGCCAGTAAAAATATTACGTTGGAAACCGCATAAATTATCGTAAATGTCAGTGACGTACTTATCGTAATCAGATAATAACTCCATCTAAACGTCCCAAAGGTCCATATAACCGTATAAATGTCCATTAAAAGTGAAAAAATCACACCGGCAAACACACCGTAAATCATGAGAACGGCTTTGTTTTTTCTTAATAGTCCCCCAATAAGGGCAGATATAATCCCGATTAATCCCCATGTCAACATCTGGAAAGGAGTATACATTCCCTGTCCGAAGTAAAAATTAGTAACAAGTGCGGTAAGCGCCCCACAGTAAAAACCTGCCTCTATTCCAAGATACATTCCGGCAATTATCACAACCGCTGTCACCGGCTTAAATCCGGGAAAAGGTGCGAATATGAAACGTCCTGCAATCGACATGGTTGTAAGCACCGTTATAAGCATGATTTTTCTCACTGAAGTATTCTTTTTTTCGAGAATATAGAAAAATACAAAGCAGAAAATAACAACTGCTGTTGCAAAAATAAAAGCACCTGTCTTTACCTGTTCCATTCTTCCGCCTCTTTCTCCGTAACCACATCCTCTGAAATTCCTTTCCACATCCTGCATACAGGAGTTGTGTAAAATACATTTTCAAGACAGAACTCCCTTACACTGCCTGAATACACCGGCTGCCTGTCTGAAATCATACACACATAATCTGCCGCATCTGCCATAAAAGAAATGTCATGGGAAATTACAAGAATGGTTTTTTGTTGTTTTTTTAATTCATTAATAGTATTAATCAAATTAGCTTTTTCTCTGTTATCTACGCCTTTAGTCGGCTCATCAAGAATTATTATGTCAGGATTATTTTTTAACACAAGAGACAGGGCAAGAAGTTGTTTTTCACCTCCGCTTAAATCGTAAGGGTTTCTGCCGTCATATTCATCATTTGTAAAATGGTCTGTAACATCCTGCGAAAGAATACCGATACTGTTGCCGTAAGTCTTTATTTTTCCCGAATAAGGCTTAATATAGCCTGAAAGCAGCTTTGCAACCGTTGTTTTGCCGCTGCCGTTTTCACCTACGATAAAATGACATTTTCCTTTGTACAGTTTCATGGAAAAATCTTCGATTACAAAACCGTTCTCTTTTGTATATCCGAATGACACATTTTTAAGTTCTGCCGCAATTTCGTTTTTATTATTAACGGAATCCTGTTCTTTGTGGATAGTATTTCTCTGTTTTATATATTTATGCCCCTCTGCCAGACTAAGCGGTACAGGTCTTTTATCCGCAAATATCCTTGCAACCGTGGGAAGCAGGTAACCATAACCGTTTTCCGCCATATATACTGCTGTTTCATCAGGTTTTCCGGCATAGACAATCTCACACTTATCAAGGAGAATTATTTTATCCGCATAATAAAAGAGTTCGTCCGTCCTGTGCTCTGTGATAATCACTGTTTTAAAAAATTCCTTATTAATCTTCTTAACCCTGTCAAGAAGCCTTCCGGCCATCACCGGATCAAGCATGGAAGCAGGCTCGTCAAGCAAAAGTACATCTTTATCGCAGGCAATCACGGAAGCAAGATTCAAAATCTGTTTTTCCCCACCTGAGAGCGAATCGGTTCTTTTGTCAAACATGTGGCTGAGTGAAAAAAATGAAGCTGTTTCCGCAATTCTTCTTTTAATAAAATCATCTTTAAGCCCTTTTCCCGATAAATTTACGGCAAGCTCCCCATACACGCTGTCCATAATTATCTGGTTATCGGGATTTTGCATTACCATCATGGCATTATCTTTAAAATATTCTTTTAACTTCTTCAAAAGTGTGGTTTTGCCGCTACCGGTCATACCACATACTAATATAAAATTACCCTTTTCGACTATCTTTTCATATTGTATATCCATAATTTAACATTCTCCTTTCCCCTGTAAAAAATCGGAATAAAAGACATAAATGCCATAAAAACAAGCCGTGCCCCAGGCAGCAATAATCCACCCGCAGCCATAAGAATGGTTATTATAAGCAGAATACAGTCCCTGAGCCTGAACCTGTAGCTGCCGCAGAATATCTGTGACGATTGTGTAAAACCATTGCTTTCCATTATATCGGCTGTCTCCATACTGCTTTCCATCGCATAACTTGTCACTCCCGAAAAAACAAAAACTGCATTATCTTTACTGTTTCTGCCGCTTTTGTTATTAATGTCATTGATCATTTTCATTCTTTCGTATTTTCGCATATACATGGGAAGAAATCTCAGAATCATTGAAAAAATAATGCCTGCTTTCGGCATTTTTCTAAAAATATATTGTATTTTTTCCCCTGTAATAACAATATCCATACAGCTAAACCACACAAAGGCACCGGAAAGCATAAGTCCCGTTGTCATTCCGTAGCGCATGGATTCATAAGTAACTGCCATGTTATTAATATAAAAAAACACATGGCTGCCGTTATGTGACACAAGCATATTTACAAAAGTAATAAGAATCGTTATGACAAAAGAATTTCTGAGTATTTTAAAGTCTGCCTTGCCTTTTAAAACCCATATATAAATTATACCGGATATAAGAAGCAGAAGATTAAGTTTAATTTCCATTAAAAACATTGCAGGTAATAGATTGCACATAAAAAATACCAGCAGAACGTATGGGTTGAAATTTTCAAATTTTCTCATTGCCCCACCTTTCCGTCATCCGTGTAAATCCATCTGACATAATCTCCCTCCGACAGTTTGTAAGCCGAGCAGGACACATTGGGAAATTCACCGTTTACCAAATAAGTCCAGCCCGACATATTTCCGTAATCAAACTCTGCTATTCCTGCGATTGCTTTTACATAAATCGAAGAAAACACTTTGCTTCCGTTGTAGTCAACCGGAATCTCATATATCATTGAAGCCGTTAAAAGCTGGTCAAAAGTGCTGTCTCCCTCTTTGATGTCTATTTCTTTTTCACTTAAAATAACTTCTTTGCCATGGCCTGTTATCTCAAGGTATGTCACAACTTCTCCCGATGTTTTCACATCGTAGTACTCGTCCTTTGTCTTAAAATCGGACAGGGAAAAATATACCGCAAGTCCCACAAACACAATGGTAAAAGAAATGAATACTGACTTTTTCTTTTTCTTTCTTATGAAAAAAACAACAAGAAATACCGCATATCCAATGCCAAGTGCCGAAAGCACAATGTATTTAATGTATTTTCCCTGCCATTTTATGGTATTTACCGTATTATCGTCTTTCCCGGTTTCTGTCAGGTTGGTTTTATCATATACAAATCCGTTTTTGTAGGAAATTAGTGCAGACATACACTGGTATGTGGCTATGCTGTTGCTTTTTCCGCCTTTTATATGGCAGAATCCACCGTCCTCGTTTTGGTAAGTAATAAGCTCGTTGATAAGAATATCCATATTCTCTGTATCTTTTAATGCTGTTTTTGCCATAATTACCTGGGCGAGGCTTTCAGAATTTTCTGTCCCCATGGACTTGTAACCGCCGTTTCCGGTCATATTATTGTTAAGATATTCCAGTGCCTTATTAATTTTCTCCTCATACTTTTCCCTCAAAGGTGCCATTGCCTGCAAAGCCATCGCAGTCACATCAACGTCACCCGCTTTTTGATTTACGGAAAAACTTCCGTCTGGAAGCTGAAATTCCAAAAGACTGTCGGCGATATAATCCGCATCATATCCGCCGTAAGCTGCCGGCATAAGTCCGTAAATTACACTCATAATGCCCATTTTGCCCGTCTGTTCTTTAATTACCTCTCTTATAAAATCATCTTTTTCTCCCAATATATAAAATGCAAGTGCAATTCTTTCATAGTCTGTAGGCTTGATATTCTCCGCCTCGTCAAGGTATTTTTCTACTGCCTTAACGTATTCCGAAAAAACTGTTTCCGGATACAATGCTTTAATATTAATAACCCACCATTCGCAGGGACTTATCCCTGCAACAGCCATAAGGCCGTCATTTACAAATGACTGTGCATCTGTAACGGCGGCCTCTTTGTATTCATATTCAAGTGTTTTATTAATGCAGTCGTCTATATCGGGAGTATCTGCTTTAACGCCTGTGGCTCCCGTAAATATAAGTACGATTACTGTTAAAAATACAATGACTTTATTTTTCATATGCTCTTTTCTTACTTACTGCTGCGATTCCTGCTGCTGCGATAATTGCAACAACCACAAAATAAACATACCCTGTATCTCCTGATGGAACATCCTCTGCCGGCTTTGCCGGTTTTGTCTCAGGTTCTGTTACTGCCGGTGCTTCTGCTTTAACCATATCGGCTGTAACTGTTATTTTGTAATCTGATGCAAATCTTAATACAAGTGGTACTCCGTCTTCAGCAACTTTGGAAATTCCTACAGAATGATCACCTACTGTAAAATCAGCTTTGTCAATAACGATTTTGCCATCAGCATCTGTTACATATTCCTTACCGTCCCATGTAACTTTGGCACCTTCAACAGGTACAGTTATAAGACTGAAATCTTCAGCGTATGCATCTGATGTAAAAGTTATTTCTCTGTCGCCAAGCTTTGAAAGGTCTGCTACAGGCCTTGCAAATCCATGAGAACCAAATTCATCTGCGTAATAAAATACAATTACATCGCCATCTTTTATCTGCTGTTCTCCAATACCCACGCTTGGTGCAACGCCGTTAATTATATCACTCCATCCATCATATTTGAGAGGCTCAATACTTCCTGCTTTGTCACCATTTATGGCTGTAATATAAGTTCCTGTTGGATTAGTTATTGTAAGATTATCATTAGCTGCGTCAACCTCATTCATAAGCTCTGCAACTGTAGATGCGTTTGTTGTTACATCACCATAGAAATATGTTTCACTTTTTCCTTCAATTCTTAAAGATACTGTTTTTTCGTCTGCTGCAAATGGACTTACAACAAGACTGCTTAATACAACTGCAAATGCTGCAATTGCCGAAATTATTTTTTTCATGTCTTTCCTCCGTTCTTTAATAAAAAAATGCCTGCAGAAATCGCAGGCATAGTTAGAATACGGGCATAATCCCATTATAATGACTATAACTTTTCCCTGCCCAAAAGTCTGGTCTTTCTGATTTGTGGGACGAGCGATCTGGCTTAAGCAAAAATGCTCTTACAGTTATGGCTGTAGCTCCGGACTCACACCGGATTCTCTCCTGCTAATACTATGTATTTTCTTCCCAAAACCTTAAATTCAATTATGAAAGTACTCCGGACTGACCGATTACATCGGCAATTACTGCCAATTCTTCGGCACTTTTTGTCAGAGCAAATCTTATGTAGCCTTCTCCAAGCGGTCCAAATGCCGTTCCCGGTGTTCCTATTACTCCGGCCTTGTCCATAAGTGCCTCGGTAAATGAAGCCGATGTATAACCTTCCGGTACAGGAAGCCATACAAACATTGTTCCGTGTGAATCAGGTACGTTCCATCCGTATTTTCTAAGTCCGTTAAGAAGTGCATCCCTTCTTCTCTGATACTCTGCACACTGTGCCTTGACGCTGTCTCTCGGTCCTCTTAAGGCCGCGATTGCCGCCTTCTGTGCCGGATATGACATACCAAAATCATACTGGCTTCTAAGCAGCTTAAACGCATCAATAATTGACTTATTACCAATACAGAATGAAATTCTTAAACCGGTTACGTTATAAGATTTTGAAAGTGAGAAAAACTCAACTCCCACATCTTTTGCTCCCGGCAATGATAAAAATGAAAAACCTTCCCTGCCGTCAAAAATAATATCCGAATACGCATTATCGTTAATAATCGCAAAATTATATTTCTTTGCATATTCAATCATCCTGACATACATTTCTTTAGGTGCCGAAGCTCCCACAGGATTGGACGGATATGACAAAACAATATATTTTGTCTTATTAAGAACGTCTTCCGGAATATCTTCTATCACAGGTAAAAAATTATTTTCCCTAAGGAGAGGATAATAATACACCTCTGCGCCTCCAAGATACGAACCTGCTTCAAATACAGGATAGCCAGGGTCAGGTAAAAGAACGACGTCTCCCGGATTAAGTATTGCCATTCCAAGATGTGCCATACCTTCCTGTGTTCCTCTTACTGCCGTAATCTCATCTGCCTTTATGACAGCGTTATATCTGTCCGCATAATAATCAACCACAGCGTTAAGCATTTCTTCCGAATCCACAAGGGAATACTTATAATCCTCAGCATTATTGACTGATTCAGCCACAGCCTTCATTACATGTTCAGGCGGCCTGAAATCAGGTGTCCCAACAGAGAGGTTATAAACCTTTCTTCCTGCCTTGATTAATTCGCTTTTCTTCTCATCCAGGGCAGCAAATATTCCTGTCTGGAAATGATTTAATCTTTCTGCACGTTTGAATTCCATTTTAATCTTTCCTTCCTCTAACCCTTGTATTTTCACACTTTAATTTATTTCTGTCAATATTGATTTTGCTATTCTTTCGCTAATGTCCGTAAAATGTCCACCTCTGTTATATTCAAAAAACACTTCTTTGGTCTTGCCAAATACTTCTGCCAATTTCTCCGTGTTAAATCCGACTTTTTCCCGCTCCGCATTTTTAGTAAGGGATTCCTTATCTCCAAGGGACATATAAATTTTGCCGATTCTTTTGCCAATGGATTTTTCGTTAAAATATTCCAAAGCACCGGGATACCATAACGACCCCGAAACGCTCATAACCCCGTCAAACAATTCTTTTTCACATGCCGCAAAAAGCGCAAAAAGTCCTCCGAGGGAATAACCTCCGATATACTGCCTCTGATATTTTTCATCATAAATCTCACTTATAAACCATGATAAAAATTCTTCTCCGCCCCCTGTTTTTCCCATATTTTTATCGTGATATTTCCACGGTGTCATACAGTAATTCCAGTCATACGGATATATCATGACGAGCCTCGCTCCTTCAACAGGCTCTATATTAATTCTTTCCGCCATAAAAAAATAACAGACTGTCTGGCTGTCTTTATCACCGATTGTCTCATAGCTGCAATTTTTTAAATACATTAATTCGCTCATGCTTTCATTCTATCACATTTTATTTATTTGGGAATATATTTAGATTACAGATATTTTTAAGAGGTAAATTATGAAAAAAAGACTTTGTTGTTTTATTCTGGCTTTTATTTTGATTGCAATCTGTCAGGCCGGATGTAGCAAAAAAGACAACGGTATGAAAAAGGTTGTTCTCAATGAGGTTGCCCACTCTATTTTTTATGCTCCTCAATACGTTGCAATAGAAATGGGATATTTCAAGGATGCGGGCATAGACCTCGTTCTTGAAACAGGTTTCGGTGCCGACAAAACAATGACTGCCCTTATATCCGGCAATGCCGATATTGGTTTTATGGGTTCAGAATCCACAATTTATGCTTATGCGGAGGGTTCTAAGGATTATGCCGTTAATTTCGCCGGACTTACCCAGCGTGCCGGTAACTTCCTCGTTGCCAGGGAAAAAATTGATAACTTCTCATGGGATATGGTTAAGGGCAAAAATGTCCTCGGCGGCAGAAAGGGCGGCATGCCTCAGATGGTGCTTGAATATATCCTGAAAGCCAACAATATTGACCCTGCCTCCGACCTCTCAATCGACCAGAGTGTTGACTTCGGTCTGACCGCAGGTGCTTTTTCCGGTAATACAGAGTATGACTTTACCGTTGAATTTGAACCGGGTGCCACTTCTCTTGAGAAAGAGGGCAAAGGTTATGTAGTTGCTTCCCTTGGTGTTGACAGCGGTTATGTTCCTTACACCGCCTACTCCGCTAAAAAGAGCTACATTGAGAAAAATCCTGAAATCATCAAGGATTTCACTTCTGCCATCCAGAAGGGTCTTGACTATGTCAATTCTCATTCTTCTGCTGAAATTGCCAAGGTCATAGCCCCTCAGTTTGAGGACACGGACATTGACACCATTACCACAATAGTAGAAAGATACAAATCCCAGGACACTTGGAAAAAAGACACCGTCTTTACCAGGGAATCCTTTGAGCTTCTTGAAGATATCCTCATCGAAGCAGGTGAATTAAAAGAAAAAGTTCCTTACGAGGACCTTGTAAAGGTTGACTAAGGGGGACACTGGGTTTCTCTACCCTTTTCGGCTGGTTTCCCCGATTTGGGTAGAGATTTCCACAAAAAACAGGCAGGCTAATCATAAGGCCGCCTGCCTGTTGTTCTTCTGTTACTGATTTCAATCTTTTTTACCAATCTGATGACGATAATTCTAAATCAATGTTTTATACCTACCCATATTATGCATAGTGCCTCCGCAAATTACAGATTGCTGAGGTTATCAAAACGCGGAATCTTCTTGGCTGTTGTCATCTTCTTGATTTTGTCTTCTTTCTCTTTGTCAAGGTCACGTTCCTCGTCTTTGTAGCACTTGTTGTAAATTCTGATGCACACATAAGTGATTGCAGCAACAACAACTGCGGTTACTATAAGCTGGACGATAACGTTAATAACTTTACGCTCTGCCATGTACTGGATTGCTTCAATGACTATATAGCTGCCAAGTACCATTCCATAATAACCCTTGTGGATTTTTTTCTGGTATGCAGCATACATAGGAATGGTTATTGCTAACTGGTATATGACAAAAAGAACTGCGACAATAGTGAGCATTACAATGGCGGATGTCTTATAGCCGATAAGTTCCATTGCACTGTCTAACATTTTGGTAGCTGTCTCCTGGTCTTTGGCACCACTGACAAGTGTCTCAAGCCCGCTTCTGTTAATAATTATCATAGGTGACACAAGCTGGAAAAGTGAGGACATTGTGAATGCTGCCTGTGTATAGGCTATACCCTGTCCGAAAGAGAAGCCCTCTCCGAAGCTTTTTAGCCTGTAGGCGAAAACCTTGTTAGCAAGCATCCTGCCCAAAACCGCAAGAAAAGCTGTTGACAATGTATATACAATAATAAAAGCCGCCGTGGACACAATTACTTTATTAACAGAATCCGCATACTTCTTAAATGGTGAATATACAAAGATAAGATTAATGAGCAAAGATGGAGCAAAATAATTAAATGAAATGTAAGTGATCACGCCTCCGAGTATGCCAAAACCGTTACCCTTCTGTTTTTTCCTAATAAAAATAATAGTTGCTACAACGAAAGCAAGAATCACGACAATTCCTATGATACCTGCTGCAATTTTACCATTTGAAACCTTGGCAGTCATATCGTATCCTTCGTATGAAATTGCCTGGGTTACTGATTCTAATGTCTCATTCTGCATAAAAAAATATCTCCTTAACAATGTAAAAGCCCTGTCAATCTGACAGGGCTAATCATAATCCTACTTGAATGACAATATACTTTTTGACAAAATATAAATATATATAATTGAAAAAGGCACACTGTAAACTTGTTGATTATCTTATGTGCTGCAGTTAATTAAATAACTTTAACATTAACTGCCTGTGGTCCCTTGGCTCCATCGGCTACTTCAAATTCAACCTTCTGGCCTTCTTCGAGCTTCTTATGACCATCCATAACGATTCCTGAGAAATGAACGAAAATATCCTTACCATTCTCATCAGAAATAAATCCAAACCCTTTCTGGTCATTGAACCACTTTACTGTACCCTTGTTCATCGTGATACCTCCAAAAATTATAAAAGTTGTCTTACAAAACGACACTATAAATCTAACACACAAGGAACTATAAGTCAAACTAATTTCTTTAGCTCATCCACTGTAAAATTATATGCCTTGTTGCAGAAATGGCATTTAACCTCTATAGGCTCATTTTCTTCAATAATATTGTCAAGCTCTTTTCTGCCGATTGCGATGAGTGCTTTTGATACACGCTCCTTAGAGCAGTTGCAATAGAATCTGACAGGCATTTTATCAAGAATCTCCGGGTCAAGTCCGCCGAGAATAAGATTAATTATGCCCTCTGGGTCAAGTCCGTTTTCTAGCATTGAAGTGACGGATTTTATTGTGGAAATTTTCTCTTCGACAATTGATATTGTCTCCTCCGTTGCGTCAGGCATAAGCTGGATAATAAAACCACCCGCGACATTGACGGTATTGTCTTTTGTCATAAGGACACCAAGTCCCACGGAGGACGGTGTCTGCTCACTTGAGGCAAAATAATAAGTTAAATCCTCTGCGATTTCCCCACTGACAAGCTCGCAGGTGCCGGTATATGGCTCTTTAAGTCCCAGGTCTTTGATGACCGTAAGAAGTCCCACTCCGAGGGAACCGCCAACGTCAAGTTTGCCTGCGGCATTGGCAGGCAGTATTACATTAGGGTTGGCTGCGTATCCCTTAACATTGCCTTTTGAATCGGCAGTAACAAGATAATGTCCCACAGGGCCACTGCCCTCTGCTTTAATTGTAAGGACATCCCTGTCGCCCTTCATCATGCTTCCCATCATTGCTCCCGCTGTGAGAAGTCTGCCAAGTCCCGCCGTTACGACAGGACTTGTGTTGTGTGCCTGTCTTGCGGTCTCAACTGTATTTTTTGTATATGCGGCAAACGCCCTTACCTGGCCGTTAGCTGCGATTGCTCTTACTAAATAATCTTCCATATTCCATACCATCCTTAATTGTACTGTAAAACATAGTAAACCCTGTCCCTTGAAAAATCAATGGGCGAGTTAATGTCCTCTGATAAAGCGTCCTTTACCGTAAATCCTGCCTTTGCCGCACACTCCCTTATATCGGTGCCGGTAAAAACATGCTGTGTGTGTTCTTCCTCGTAGAGCTTATATTTTCCCATGCTTTTAATAAAAAAACTAAGGTAATAAAAGTTATCTCCCGTCTCTTTATCAAATTCGTTTTCCCAATAATATCGTCCGAAATTCCTTTCATCCGAATAAATATTTTCTCCAAGCTTTTCATAAAAAGTTTCCGTTTTCAGGTCAAAAATAAAATAGCCGCCCTTTTCAAGATGTTTTCCAACACTTAGAAACGTATTACACATATCATCATTATTTAAAAGATAATTCATGGAATCACATACGCTTATTACAACATCAAATTTTTTCCCAAGATTAAAATTTCTCATGTCCGAACAGACGTAAGAAATTCTTTTTCCGAAAGGCTTTTTCTTCGCAACCTTAATCATTGCTTCTGACAAATCAAGCCCGGTAACTTCGTAGCCGTCTGCTGCCAGAAGTGCCGTAAACCGTCCCGTACCGCAGCCAAGCTCAAGAACTCTGTGACATTGTATATTCCTGCGCTCCATATATGCCTCTATTCCGTCAAGCCAATCCACATAAGGGATGTCATTCATAAATACATCATAAACTTTTGCAAAAAAAGAATATGCTTTCATAAAACCTCCATACTTGATTAATCCGCCCTTATAATCTATACTGTTTTTAACAGATTTATAAGGTGGAAAAATTATGCAACACTCAGATTTAATACAGATTATACGCCGGCAGCACCTGCCACGGCTTGTTTTTCCGTTAATTATGATTATTGTATCAGTTGTTTTTATAATAAGCAATCCTTTTAAAAAGGCTCTGACACCCCATACTGTGGATTCGTTGGATGCAATTGATTCCTTATACGAGAACGGCGAAGAATACATAAAGTGTACAATAGATAAAATGTACTACACGGGATATGATTATGTAAAAGGCAGCAAGAAAAAAGCAGGTATATACTATACCTTCTATAATGGAATCTGCTACTACATCATATATCCGACAGGCTCAACCGATAAAGGTACTCCTGCAATAATTGATGGTGCAACATTTCCCGCAAAATTGCAGCATTCCGAATCGATTTACAATAATCTGGTAAAAAATGTTTCAGAAATGGTTAATTTTACCGAGGATGGACTCAAATCCGTAAGCTGTGATTTATTCATAAATTCATACGCTTACAATACCAACTACTCCCGGTTTATGATAATCGGATTTATGATAATTGCGCTTATATCTCTTATTTTCTTAGTATTGCTTATTATAGCTGCAATTAATCCTAATTACTCATCGCCTGTAAAGGCTTTGAGAAAATACGGAGATTACAAAACATTATTTGCGATTGCCGTTACCGAATACGATACGGCGGTGGCTGTTGGACGTAAGAATGTATTTATTACCGATACGTTTCTGATAATCATTACCAAAACCGATACTGATATTATTCCGCTTGAAAATATAACATGGGTATACGATTATAACGAAGTCTACCATAAAAAAGGCAACACCATAATGTATCATCCTTTATGTATCGTAACGGATACTAAAAAAGTATATAAGATACGACATGTTTCCGAAAAAGGCATTGATTCCATTGTCAATACCCTTTTAAGCAGATACCCTGAAATAATGACAGGCTGCAATAACTAATACACATAAAATACCGCTGTAAGCATCATCTGACTATATCATGCCTACAGCGGTTTTCTTTATTTTACTATTCCGATTAAATCATTAATATCAGAAACGCCTTTATTTACCATATATTTTTCAATACCTTCAATAACCTCAAGTGTTGTACGAGGGTTATGGAAATTGGCTGTTCCTATGGATACTGCGGTGGCACCTGCAAGAATAAATTCAAGTGCATCCTCTGCCGTGGCGATTCCGCCCATACCGATAATAGGTATTTTAACCGCATTGGCTACCTGATATACCATTCTTACCGCAACAGGTTTAACTGCAGGTCCTGAAAGGCCTCCGGTCTTATTGGCAACTGCAAAGGTCTGTCTGTTAATGTCTATTTTCATGCCTGTAATAGTGTTTATAAGTGAAAGCACATCCGCTCCACCGGCTTCTGCTGCTTTAGCCATTTCGGTAATGTCCGTTACATTAGGGCTTAACTTCATGATTACAGGCTGTTTTGCAACATTTTTTATTGCTTTTGTAATGTGCTCAATATTGGCTGCATTCTGTCCGAAAGCAATTCCACCTTCTTTGACATTTGGGCAGGAAATGTTGATTTCAAGCATATCCACAGGTTCACCTGCAAGTCTTTCCACAACCTCAACATAATCTCTTTCGGATTTACCGCAGACATTCACAATTATTTTGGTATCGTATTTCTTAAGGAAAGGAATATCTCTCTCGCAAAATACATCTATACCCGGATTCTGAAGCCCGATTGCGTTAATCATTCCACCGTAAGTCTCAGCAATTCGCGGTGTAGGATTGCCGGGCCAAGGCACGTTTGCAACGCCCTTTGTTACAACGGCTCCTAATTTGTTAAGGTCAACAAATTCGCTGTATTCCATTCCTGAACCGAAAGTTCCTGAGGCTGTCATTACCGGATTCTTAAGTTCTACACCGGCAAGATTAATTTTAGTATTCATTAAAGCTCAACCTCCTTGGCATTAAATACAGGACCATCCTTGCATACTCTGGCATTGTGGACTTTAGAGTGGTCGTCAATTCCTGTTGTCTTACATACACAGGCAAGACACGCGCCGACTCCGCATGCCATTTTTTCTTCAAGGGAAATATATGCTTCGATATTATTTTCTTCGGCATAAGCCTTTATGCCACGAAGCATAGGTGTAGGTCCGCAGGCATAAATAATATCGCCCTTGATACCGTTTTCCCTGATTGCGTCTATAACGGTTCCCTTGGTTCCGATACTTCCGTCATCACTTGCAATCGTAAGATTACCGTATGCTTTAAGGTCATCTGTAAGGAAAGTGTCACTGTTTCTGTAACCTATGACAATCTCAGGTTCACCGCCCATTCTCCTTGCAAGTTCAAGCATTGGAGGAATTCCTATCCCTCCACCGATAAGAATGGCTTTTCTGCCCTCTTTAATAGGAAAACCATTACCTATAGGTCCGAGGATGTGTATGGACTCTCCTTCTTTATATGTAGAAAATTCCGTGGTTCCGCCACCTACAACCCTATATACTATTCTAAGTTTCCGGCCTTCTGTCTCACAGATACTAATAGGTCTTGGAAGCAGCTTTGACGCATCCTTGGTATACACGGAAATGAACTGGCCCGGTACTGCCTTTTCTGCAATATTGCTTGTCATAATCCACATATCAAATACGCCGTCAGCTATTTTTTTCTGGCTGATAACCTTTGCGTTTTCTTCAAATTTCATATCATTAACCTCTTGCTGTATTGATATCTTCTATCATATCAAGTGTTGCCTGTCTTGACGCATCTGCGTAATTAAGGCTGCCAAATGAAGCGTATTTTTCCTGCTTATATGCACAGATAATACCTCTTGAGCTGTTTACAATTGCACCAAGGCCGTCCTCGTTAAAATAATCTACAAGGTCTTTGCCTTTGCCGCCCTGTGCACCGTAACCAGGTACAAGAATAAATGTCTTTGGCATGAGTTTTCTAAGTATTTTACCCTGTTCAGGATATGTGGCACCTACAACGGCACCCACATTACTGTATGAATCTCCCATACATTCCTGTCCCCATTTATCAACCTGTTCGCCCACAAGTTCATAAAGTGGTCTTCCGTCCACAAGGCGGTCCTGAAATTCTCCGCTTGATGGATTAGAAGTCTTAACAAGTACAAAAATACCCTTGTCATTCTCTTTACATACATCTATAAAAGGCTTGATTCCGTCACTTCCAAGGTATGGATTAACAGTTACAAAATCTTCATCAATTGGAGTATATGTCCTGCTTCCTACCGTAACTTTACCGATATGTCCTACCGCATAGGCTGTGGAAGTCGAACCGATATCACCTCTCTTGATGTCACCGATAACAACAAGTCCTTTTTCATGGCAGTAATCAACAGTTCTCTTAAATGCTGCAAGTCCTTCAATACCAAACTGCTCGTACATGGCAATCTGTGGCTTGACTGCAGGAACAATATCATAAATATTGTCTACAATTCCTTTATTATACTCAAATACCGCTTCGGCAGCACCTTTAAGTGTCTCGCCGTATTCGTCATAAGACTTTTTAAGGATATGCTCAGGAATATAAGAGAGCATAGGGTCAAGACCTACTACAACAGGTGCATTTGTTTTCTTGATTTTTTCAACTAACTGGTTAATCATATTTTGTTCTCCTTGTATACTATTTTACCGCCTACCATGGTAAGCATTACTTTTCCTTTAACTTTCTTTCCGTCAAAAGGAGTGTTGTGCCCCTTTGATACGAAATCTTTTCTGTCAATGACAAATTCTTTATCTTTATCCATTATTGTAATATCGGCAACTGCTCCGGGTAAAAGAGTTCCTCTGTCGATACCGATTACTCTTGCGGGATTGTAACTCATCTTCTCTGCCATCTGCATAGGAGTAAGGACTCCGCCGAGCACAAGCTCTGTGTATGTAAGGCAGAGACTTGTCTCAAGTCCTGTTATTCCAAACGGAGCCTCGCTTATAGGCTTTTTCTTTTCTTCTTCAGAATGAGGGGCATGGTCTGTTGAAATTACATCCATGATGTTATCTTTAAGACCTTTTTTAAGAGCCTCCACATCTTCACGTCCTCTTAAAGGTGGGTTCATCTTGTAGTCCGCATTATCGCAAGGAATGTCTTCATCACATAATGTAAAGTGGTGAGGGCATACCTCTCCGGTAACATCTATGCCGTCCTCTTTGGCAATTTTTATCATCTTAACACTGTCTTTGGTTGAGCAATGACAGAGATGAAGCCTGCAGCCTGTTTCTTTGGCTAAAAGAATGTCTCTTGCCACAATCACATCTTCAACGGCATTGGTTATTCCCTTAATTCCCAGTTCTTCTGATTTGGCACTTTCATTGAGGGCACCGCCGTTTACCATGTTCTTATCTTCACAATGGGCTAATACCACCATTCCGCAGTCAGCGGCACGATACATAGCCTCTCTGTATACTTCTGCGTTCATAACTGATTTGCCGTCCTCGCTTATTGCGACAACGCCCTCTTCTCTTAAAGCTTCCACATCAACAGGAACTTTTCCCTCCTGTCCCATGGTAACGGAAGCTACCTGAAGTACGTTGACTACGGCATCTCTTTTAATTATATCATTAACCCTGCGCACCATTTCCACACTGTCAATTACCGGCTTTGTGTTAGGCATAGGAAGAACGGTTGTCACTCCTCCCCTTGCTGCTGCAAGAGAACCTGTTTTTATTGTCTCTTTGTATTCAAAACCCGGTTCCCTGAAATGAACATGAAGGTCAATAAGTCCCGGCATTACATAACACCCTGCTGCATCAATAACGTTGTCTATTTCATCATGGCTGTCATTATCAACGGCTGCTATTATTCCGTCTTTTACCACGATGTTATATATGCCGTCTTTGCCTGATGCAGGGTCAAGCACATGTCCGTTTTTTATTAAATATAAACTGTTGTTTTCCATGTATTAATTCCTCTATTTTAAAAATCCGTTTACAATCTGTTCCTCTGCTTCAGCCTCGGTTAATCCCAATGTCATTAATTTAATGAGCTGCTCTCCTGCTATTTTACCGATAGCTGCTTCATGTATAAGGCTTGCTTCAACGGAATTGGCAGTTATCTCAGGAATCGCCTTGACAGAAGCATTGTCCATAATAATGGCATCACACTCCGAATGTCCGGCACACTCGTTATTTCCGTCTATCTTGGCATAAAATACCTGTGTGGAATCATTCTTTGCAACCGAACGTGATATAACGTTGGTACTTGAACCTTTTCCGTTAAGCTCTACCTCAAAGCTTGTCTTTGCATATTGTTTACCATGGGTCATTATCTTTTCTTTAACAATAAAAGCTGCCCCATCTCCTAACCTGCCCTTGGTAATTCTGTCAGTGGAATCTATTCCTTTAATCTGGGTGGTTTCCATTTCCATATAGCCGTTTTCGTCAATATCAACAACCGTGGTAGGATTCATAATTCTCAAACCATTGCCATCACCCTCACCATAGTGTTTTTCCACATATCTGACCCTGGCATTTTTGCCGATATGAAATGTATGGATTCCGTCATGTGATGATTTCTTATCTCCGCCGTTATGGATTCCGCAGCCTGCCACAATTAACACATCACTTCCTTCTCCTACATAAAAATCGTTATATACGAGGTCGTCAAGTCCTGTCTGGCTTAAAACAACAGGAATGTGGACACTTTCGTTTTTGGTTCCGGGCTTGATAATAATGTCTATTCCCGGCTTGTCCGTTTTGGTTACTATATCAATATTGGATGTTGTATTTCTTCCTGCTGCCGCTCCGTTGACCCTGAAATTATAAGCACCTGCAGGCACTTCATGGAGTCCCGCAATTTCTGCAAGCAGATTTTTCTGTATCTGGTCCATATTACCTTGCCTCCATTTTCTTACATGATTCTTTTGCATTACCGCTGCCAAGCAGAGTTGGCAACATCTCATGTCCGCCTGAAGCTGCCACTTTGCCATCAGCAATTACTATAATACGGTCGGCAATGTTAAGTATTCTTTCCTGATGGGAAATTATGATAATTGAACCCTTGGTCTCTTCATGCATCTTTTCAAAAACATCAATAAGATTGTTAAAGCTCCAAAGGTCAATTCCTGCTTCCGGCTCATCGAAAATCGATACAGATGTGCCTCTTGCAAGAATCATTGCAATCTCTATTCTCTTAAGTTCGCCGCCTGAAAGACTCGCATTAACTTCCCTGTTAATGTATTCCCTTGCACAAAGTCCTACTTCCGAAAGGTACTCACAGGCTTTGCCCGCATTGATGGGCTCGCCTGCGGCAAGAGTTATAAGATCCTTTACGGTTATTCCCTTAAATCTTACCGGCTGCTGGAATGCAAAACTGATTCCTTTTCTTGCCCTGTCAGTAATTGACAGTTCTGTAATATCTTCGCCGTCAAGCAGGATCTTACCCGATGTAGGCGTAACAATACCTGCGATTATCTTCGCAAGTGTTGACTTTCCGCCGCCGTTAGGCCCTGTTATCGCCGTAAATCTTCCATCTATTTTAAGGCTTATGTCTTTAATAATTTCTTTGTCTTTGCCTTCTTCATCAACCTGATATGATATATTTTGTAATTCTAACATATATTTCTTTTCCTTTTTCTGTAAAGTCTATACAGTTTTGATTATTTTATCATTATTTTATCAGAGTATTCAACCTATTTTTACAGCTGAAGGACCAACATATAATCCTTCTTTAAAGTATTCACCGGAATATCTGATTTTATCTGCATTTTTAAGGATATTGCCTGTTACGGTTCCTCCTGTGACAATTCTTTTTCCATTCTCATCAGATATCTCGGCAAGTCTGAACTCACCGCCAAACTCGCCTGTAAGCGGATCCATCTGGAAATCGGAGAAGTTTTTTACCAGAATGTATTTTCCGTTAAGAAGTCTGTCCATTGGTTCGCCGTTACATACACAATGTAAATTCTCGTACATTCCTATATACGGTCTGTTAAGATATGACAAGTGCATTACATTGCCGTGGATGTTTTTGACAATACCGTGTTCTATTATCATACGGGATCCTGTTTTAACGCCCTCTGCACTGTACGGATATTCCGGCACCCCCTCTATGCTTATATCGGACATAATATCATAACCTTCTTTGTAATCCGAATATCCGGGATATACATACGCTGCATTGCTTCTCATAAGGTAGAATTTCAGAAATTCCTTAACATAGGAATCCGTAAGCACAATGGGATAATCTGAATAATCTGCCGGACTTCGTTTTGCCGATTCTCTTTCAACTGCCAGTTTAAGCTGTTTTGCGCACTTTTTTCTGATGCTTTCTGTTTCCATGTCATAATAAGAAAAATCAGCATACAGTTCCACATCATTCTCTTTTTTGCATTGGGCAACAAATTCGCCGGTTATTTTTCCTGATGTATAAGATATATCGGAGCCTTTTCCGGTTAATATATTTACAGTCCTGGTTTCTCCAAAAAATTCAGCTGAATTAATAAAGGCATCCTTAACTTCATCCTCGGCAGAATAAAGAGCCTTCGCCATTTCAATAACGCTTTCACAGCCGTCAAATACTTTTTCCGTATTTTTATCGATTACTTTTTCAGGCAGCCTGTAATATGGATTCTTCACATAAAGAGCGGATTCCCACGCACTTTCTATAAGTTCCCTTATCTCATCTCCATCCATTCCCGGATATAAGTACACATCTGAGTTTCCGAGATATTCTGTACCATTTTCCTCGAAATTCCTGTAAACGCGTAGTCTTATTTCCCTTACTTCCTTGTCTCTTGTCATATCAAGACGATGTTTTACAAAATACATCTCAAAGGCTTTTCTATGCTCGTCATAAATATTGTAATCAACTATATTCAGTTCGTGAAGTATTTCAACTATTTCTGATACCATTTCAATTACCCCAGTTCTATTTCTGCTTTAATATAAGGGCCTCCGTCGGATACTTTAACCCATTCCTTATAACCTTTTCCACAATATCCGCCTCCGTTAAGTTCAGGAGTTTCTGACATCATTGATATGGATTTTAACAAATCCGGAACATATCCGCTAAGCACAACCGGAGAAAAGATTCTGCCCGTAAATTTTCCGTCTTTTATCTCTCTTGCCATATTTACCATACACTGTATTCCCCAGTTTTTAGGGTCTTCCATTCCGCAGGTTGCATTTTCAAGCATAAAACCATACTTTATGGATTTAATCATATCCTCCGGTCTGTCTTTGCCGCCTTCAAAATAGGTATTGGTCATTCTTGTATATGCCTTATGCTCGTAATTTTCCCTTCTGCCGTTGCCCGTTCCTTTTGTCTTAAGGATACCGGCTGTCTTGGCATCCGAAATTCCCGTCTGCAGGATTCCGTTCTTAATAATTACGGTATCATGACCGCAGGTTCCTTCGTCGTCAAAGTCATAGGTAGCAACTTCATTTACACCCATTCCGTCATGCATGGTTACAAGTCCGGAAGCAACTTCTTTGCCGATAAAACTCTTGGCAAGTGCCCTGTCTTTTACGAACATATCCATTTCAACGCCGTGGCCGAAGGCTTCATGGACTATCATCCCCGTTACCTCAGGCGTACATATACATTCGTATCTGCCCGGCGTAATCTTTTCTGCCATAAGCAGCTTAACCGTATTCCCGGCAACGTTTTTAATGTCTGCTTCCAATGAATCAAGCACATCATAACCATTCATTCCTGAATACGATTTAAAATAACTTCTTACAATATCTCCTTTTTTGGCCATCATTAACATGGCACAGGTCATCCATAAAATATTCTGGGACATATCCCTGTTTTTGGAGATAAAAATTTTTCTGCTCTTCTTGAAGGAAGAATTAATCGTGCAGTCAATAATCTGTCCGTCAGCCTCAAGACCTTTCTGCCTTAATTCGGTGAGTTTGTCAAGGATTGCCTTATCCCCGAGAATTTCAGGACTGCGACTCATATCGTTTTCTGAAAAAGAATGTAATACTTCATCCTCCATACGTTCCGTATCTTCGATGGTAAAATTCTCTTTAAGTTCTTCTGCCTTGTCAAAAAGATTTTCTATCTGGGCAATAATTTTTTCTGAGTCACTAACTTTAAGCGAATTAAAGGAATGTTCCACAAGGCGGTTTCTGCCGTGGACACGCAGGACATACCCTCTTGCGCAGGATATTTTATCCTGTGATGCAGACAGTCCCCTGCCTGAAACGGAATATTTTCTTCCTGTACTGTTTTCAAAAAGAATTGAGGCATAATCATACTTCTGCCACAACTTCTCCATAAGTGCTCTTATGGCAAAATATTCCGAAAGTTCCACAAGTGAATCAAATCTTGTAAATATTTTGCTGTCGTATTCTTTGACCGGAGGCAGACTATCAGGAATCATTATCGTTTTAAGTCCCGCCTTAACAGCCGATTCAATTCCGTTATAAGAATCCTCCACGGCATAGGTGTCATGTGGATTGCATTTAAGTTCTTTACAGGCTTTAAGGTATATATCGGGGAAGGGTTTACTGTGTTCTACCATATCTCCGCCGATAATTACATCAAAATATCCTGTAAGCCCCGTTTCATTAAGATGATGAAGCACCACATCTTTTCTTGAGGATGAGGCAATGGCAACCTTCGCTCCGGTTTTTTTCAGGGTGTCAAGAATGAGCTTTGTGCCTTTTTTAAGAGGAACGCCATCTTCTTCAATGTGACCCGTAAATATTTTTTCCTTTAAATCATAGAATTCATCAAAAGGGAAATCCTCGCCACAGTGTGTTTTAAGGATATCCACCTGGTCAACCCTGTTTCTTCCAATACAAAGTTTTAAGGGAATCTCGAAATTATCTATGTGAAGTATTTCGGCTACTTCACGCCATGTTCTTGTATACACTTTCTGGGTGTCAAAAAGAACTCCGTCCATATCAAATACAACATTTAACATATATGACCTCTTTTATGCGTTAAGCATTATTTTTTCACTATTCATCGCCTTAGCCATAAGCCATACCATTACTCCCGCAAACGCATAAGTTATTATCGTTGACGTAAGGTACTGGTTCATTGTGATTGTCCTTTCAAATATACCTTTGAATGCAGCTGAGGTGTTATATACAGGTATCATATAACTGCCTGAAGTTACATCTCCAGAATACATTGTTATCATTCCCGCAAACATGACTATTATATACACAGGCATTATAAAAGATTGTGCCTCTTTGATATTCTTTGCCATAAGGGATACAAAACCTATAATTCCAACATAAAGGAGTACAAGTCCTAAAAGCAGCACTACAAACTGCACAATCTGTAATGATGTGAAATTAAGTGAAAGCCCGTTAACCATTTCTCCCATTCCGCTTTTTTTAGTAAGAAACACGGCTGAACCGATAAATGATATTACATATACACCTGCCGAAAGAACGGATACTATGGCATTGGAAACTATTTTACCCATTATGATATCAACTCTTTTTATAGGGCTTATAAGAAGGTTAGCGATAGTTCCTCTCTCCTTCTCACCTGCAATGGTATCAACGCCAAGTCCCATCGCTCCCCCAAATATAAGAATAGTTATTAAATAAGGAATAATGGTGCCAAGAATTTTGCCTGTGGCTTTACCATCATCCTGTACAATCATATCAGGATTATCAGCATCAACGGAAAATACCATGGCATAATTCAGTGAGCCAAATCTCTCATTAAGTAAAAGCTGTTTGTATTCTTCAAGATATGTTTCCGTAAAACGTGTTCTCGCTTCGCCGGAATTATTCTCTGACGGATTATAAAAAGTCTTTATATCAGGAAGTGCCGAACCTGCATCGGCATTTTTGAAATTCTCATAGAAATTCTCAGGGAACACAACCACTAAATCGTAGGTTCCGTCAAGAAGCTTATCTTTGTATGTGTCTGCCGATTCACCTGCCGGTATAACATTTATGTTACATTCAGTGTGCTTTGACATAAGTTCCGAAAAATTATCAGGCATATTCTGCACAAAAACTTCCGATACATGTTCGTTTATGCTTGATTTCTGCTTATCTACCAGAAAGAACATCATTCCGTAAATTCCCGCAATTAATATGATTGGAAGAATAAACAGTGAAAAAACCATTTTCTTATCCCCGAATACCCTTTTTAATTCCTTTGATAAAATTACTTTGAAGCCCATTTATTTGTCCTCCTTATGATTAATTTTATACATTTCAAAAAATGCGTCCTCAAGATTGGTAACATTATATTCTCTAAGAATTTCGGGAATTGTGTTTTCACAGATTTTTTTACCGTCAATTATTATGGCTATCCTGTCGCAGAGTGCCTCCGCTTCAGACATGATGTGGGTGGAAATAATTATAAGCTTACCCTCGTTGCGAAGCTTTTTAAGATAGTCTGTTACAAGTCTTGCGGTGATAATGTCAAGTCCGCTTGTAGGCTCGTCAAAAATAATTATATCAGGGTCATGGGCAAGGCTCACCGCTATTGCAGCCTTCTGCTTCATGCCCGTTGAAAGTTCCTCTATCTTCTTTGTCTTAAATTCTTCTATTCCGAAATAATTGAAAAGTTCGCTCTTTCTTGTGCGGATATCATCATCTTTCATATTGTGCAGTTTTCCGAAGAAATCAAAAAGATAATCCACGGAAAATTGTGGGTCAAGCTTGATATCATTAGTTAAAAAGCCAATCTTTTTCCTGACTTTATCTGCGTCTTTAACGGTATCAAAGCCATCCACCAGAACTGTTCCCTCCGTAGGCTTCAACAGGGTGGCGATACATCTTAACGTCGTTGTCTTACCTGCTCCATTAGAGCCTAACAATCCGAAGATTTCCCCTTTTTCAGCTCTTAAAGATACATCCGAAACAGCTACTCTTGTGCTTGTCGTTACTTTCTCCTTACGCATCTGTCTGCTGCCCAGCCTGTAAATTTTGGTAAGATTATTAATTTCAATCATAGGTTGCTCCTTTTCAGTTACATATCCATTTTTTAGCCTATTGTATCACGATTTTACTGTCCTTGCATTATCTTTTTTGATTAAGTATAATAATTGCATAAAAAGAAAGAAGGCAGATTATGAAAAGGAAAATATTATCATTAATACTTATTTTTGCCATGCTTGTATCCCTCAGTGCATGTCAGGGCAATAATAACACACCCGGAAAAGGCAATGAAAAAAGCACTGTAAGAATTGCATCCATGAAGGGTCCTACTTCAATAGGCCTTGTAAAACTTTACGATGACGCATCCAATGAAAAGACCTCCAATGACTATGATTACAAGATATGCGGAACAGCCGATGAAATCGCAACCGGACTTATTAAGGGGGAACTTGATGCTGCCTGCGTTCCTGCCAATCTTGCAAGTGTCTTATACAATAAAACAGAGGGCAGAATAAAAATTGCCGCAGTCAATACTTTAGGTGTGCTCTATATTCTTTCAAAAGGCATTTCTGTATCATCTGCTACAGACCTTAAAGGTCAGACAATCTATACAACAGGACAGGGAACAACCCCTGAATATACTTTAAGGCATATTCTTTCCGAGAATAATATAGACCCTGATAAGGACGTAACAATTGAATATATGTCAGAGGCTGCCGAGGTTCTCCAGAAGGCTTCAGCCATGGATTCAGCAGTCGTTATGCTTCCTGAACCTTTCGTTGAGGTTGCCAAATCCAAGGATCCGGCTTTTGAAACGGTTATAGACCTTACAAAAGAATGGGAAAAAATTCATGATGACAGTTCAATAGTAACAGGTGTGCTTGTTGTTTCTGAAGATTTTGCATCTTCTAACGAAAATGCTTTAAGAACTTTCCTTGATGAGTACAAGGCTTCTTCCAAAAATGCAACAGCCAACATTGAAGAAACCGCTTCATTGCTTGAGAAATATGATATTATCAAAGCTGCCATAGCCACAAAAGCAATACCATATTGCAACATCTGTTTTATTACAGGTGATGAAATGATCAGCAAAGTAACCGGCTATTTCAAGGTCTTATTTGATGCCAGCCCGGATTCTCTCGGAAAAAAATTACCTGACAACAATATTTTTTACATTGTGAAATAACATGAAAAGAAAGACTTTATACACTTTTATTTCAATAATTATATGGCTTGTATTATGGCAGATTATATCTGCCGTAATTTCTAGTCCGGTATTCCTGCCTTCACCATTGCAGACCGTCAATGCCCTTTTTTCATTACTTAAGACTTCTGCGTATTACAAAAGCCTTTCATACTCTCTTTTTAACATATCCATAGGTTTTTTTACCGGTCTTTTTGCCGGCGTAGTCCTTGCGGTTGCAGCTTCTGTCAATACCTTTTTGCAGTCGGTAATTGATGTTCCGGTTAAAATCATCCGTTCAATTCCTGTGGCATCTTTCATTATACTTGCCTTATTGTGGGTTGATTCCGCACATCTTTCAACGTTTATCGCAGCGATAACGATTATGCCTGTAATTTATACCAATACTTTTTCAGGTATTGCCCATACAGACAGTCAGATGAAAGAAATGGCTGAGGTATTTCATTTTTCACCGTTCAAAAAATTGGTTTACATATATATGCCTTATGCAGCTCCCCATTTTCTAAGCGGTGTGAAATTGTCCTGCGGGTTTGCGTGGAAATCAGGAATTGCCGCCGAAATCATAGGTCTTGTAAGACATTCCATCGGAAACAACATATACAAGTCAAAAATATATCTGGAAACGGATAACTTATTTGCATGGACAATTTCTCTGATTGTTCTAAGTATAATTTTCGAGAAAACAGTATTATTAATTTTAAATTTAATTTTTAAAAGGACAGGTTCAATCAATGATAAAGCTCAATAACCTTACAGTTGCATACAACGATAATACGGTAATATCAGACCTTACTTATGAATTTGCAAAGGGTAGTACAGCCATAACAGGCAGTTCAGGAATCGGTAAGACTTCTCTTATCAATGCAATCCTTTCACTAGTTCCATATAAAGGGACTATAGAATCAGATGAAAAATATTCCGTAGTATTTCAGGAGGACAGATTATGTCCTTACCTTACCGCATTTAAAAACGTCCGGCTTGTATGTAATGATAAAGATAAAATTACAGATGGATTCGCCGCAATGGGATTGTCAGATTGCATGAATGAAAAGGTCATATCCTTAAGCGGCGGCATGAAAAGGCGTGTGGCAATATTGCGTGCTGTTCTTGCGGATTACACCACGATTATAATGGATGAACCATTTAAAGGTCTTGATGCTGATACCAGATTGTCCGTCATGAATTATGTAAAAAAAATGACCTCCGGCAAGTCCGTATTATTAGTAACACATGACCTGTCGGAAGCCGGTTTCTTCAACTGTAATATTCTTAATCTGTAGCAAAATTATCTAATGAGGAAGCTAATGTATACTGGTTTCTTCCATGTTCCTTAGAATAGTACAAAGCCTTATCTGCTTTCATATAAAGTTCTGCATAATCATCAATTCCAACTGTATTAACTATACCTACGCTTACTGAAAGTCTTACTGACTTGCCACCGTGCTCAAATTCTCTGTCCATCTTCTTGCAAAGTGATGATCCAAGCCTGTCTAATGTCTCATCGTCACAGGTACTTGGAACAAATGCTATAAATTCGTCTCCGCCATATCGTCCAAGATATCCGCCAGGGAATACTATCCTCATAGCACCTGCAAGAGTCTTAAGTGCTTCATCGCCTGCTATGTGACCGAGGGTATCATTAACATTCTTAAAATTATCCATATCAATAAGGAATAGTGCGCCCTCTGATGATACACTCTTATTACTCATAAATTCATCAATAAGTGCATCAAAGGAACGTCTGTTATAAAGACCTGTAAGTCCGTCTCTCTTAGCTTCAGAACTTATTATCTCTTTCTCACGCTTCTCATCATATAACTGCTTAACGAATTTCTTCTTATATTCTTCCTCTTCTCTCAGCTTACGGAGAGCTGATTCATTATCACGCTTAGTCTTATTGGCTTCACATAACTTAGCCTTAACAATATTAAAAGCACTGCTGATATCACTAATCTCATCATTATCCGTTATCTCAATATCTGACATATCGGCATAATCATCCTTAAACATCCGGCTCCAGTCTGCGACATCACGTATAGGCTTGATAATTCTTTTTTCAATAAAGCTAACCATATATGCCGTAACTATAATAAAACCTATAAATATTGCAATCATAAGTCCTTCAATAAGATATACATCTATCCTATCGTTATCGTATGCCTTATTGCCTGCAGCTACTGACTTCTCTATCACATGGTTAAGCTTATCCGCAACAGTTGTTATATCCGCTCTTACAGCTGCCAGTACTTCCTCACATTTCTCTCTGTCATTAATGCCGTCCTTAAGCAAATTCAACTTATCAGGAATAGAAGTACGTACAATATCATACAATGACTCTATCTCCTGACGTTCATTACTGTCAAATTCAAATCTTGTTGAAAACAAATCCGAACATGCCGACAACAACTCAATGTCATAGGCATCCGCCAGATTGTCGTATGACGTTGATGACGGCAGCTTCTGGCATAAATCCAGCGTTGACGTAAAACTGCTTACCTGTTCAAATACCTGCGCTATACTATAATACTGTTCAGTATAGAATCTGAACGTCTTATTGTATATAAGCATTGAATTGACAATACATACTGTTATGCCTAATATGGACAGAATAACAGGTATATACATTACTCTTAATCTCTTTCTTAAAGGCTTTCTTTCCATTTCCACAGGAATAACCACTCCTTCAACCAACATATATTATTATTTTACTACCTTTCTACTGAAAAAACAATATTTTTTACGTATTATTGCACTCCAATGTAATAATTGGTAACTTTTTGTCTGATTATGTCTCTATGAGTAAAAAAAAACGGCACAGACTCCTGTATATGCGAAATCTTATGCCGGTTACCATTGCATAAAAGCTGACAATGGGATTCGAACCCACGACCTACTGATTACGAATCAGTTGCGCTACCAGCTGCGCCATGTCAGCATCAGTATAAATTACATTGCACGCAAAAAGCGTTCCTGAATATCACCTATTACGGCATCAATATCCCGTTCTCCCTCCTTGAGAGGAACAAAACCGCCTGCCATAACTTCGTGGCCTCCGCCACATCCAATTCCGGACAATGCTTTATTGGTAATCCTTCCCGCGTTGTATTTACCCATGCTTCTGACGGAAATCTTAATTCCCTCTTTCTTAAGAGAATATACAACCGAGAAATCAACTTCAATAAGATCCAGCATAAAATCAGATATTGAGGCTATAAGAGCCTCCGGACAATTAGAACCGGTATTGGCAAAACTTACATTGTCACATACCTTAATGGAGTTAATCGCATTAGCATATGCCTTAAGATCATCAATACTTATGGAACAGTGTTCAAGTGCCTTAAGAATCTGCTTGTCCGCTATCTTAAAAAGATAACTGTAAGTATCAACATCCTTATCGGTAACTCCTCTTGTAAGGCCCATGGTATCTGTGCATATTCCATAAATAAGTGCTGTCGCAACTCTCTTATCAATAGGAATATTATTGTCCATATAATATTCAGCTATTATAGTGGAACACGCACCAAGCTCAGGTCTTACATCAGCATACCTGTAAGAATCAAGGGAGTTCTCAAACGTAGGATGATGGTCAATACATATAATCTCATCGCCCTTGGTAGTGATAATATTACTATTGCCCTTCTGTGAATCCACAAGGATAACCTCATCATTCCGGTTGATATCCTTCAATTCTTCAATATTAATCATCTTGATGCCAAGACTGCTCACAAGTTCATTCGTGCTGTATCTCTCAATCTGTCCTCTGTAACAAATTGATGAATTAATTCCATATTTTTCCAACAGAACTGAGAGTCCGAATGCTGATGCAATGGCATCCGCATCTGGGAAATTATGTGTCTGTATATACACATGCTCACTTGTTATATTCTCAATTATGTTGCAAAATTTACTCATGTCTGTCACCTGTCTGAATTGGTCTTATCTATTATATAATCATTTTGTGACTATTTCAATATCAAATCATAAAATATTATATATATTATTTTCAGGTGTAAAATATGCTGGCTTTGGAATTAAAAGACGTAAACTATTCCTATTTTACAAAAGAGAAAGAAACAAAAGCCCTTCAGGATATTAATCTATCCGTAAAAAAAGGACAATTCATATCCATAGTCGGTCCGTCCGGTTGTGGTAAATCCACGCTTCTGTCCATAATATGCGGTCTTATCGAACCAACTTCAGGTGAAGTAATCGTAAATGGCCGCCCGGTAAAAGATGAAATGCGTAACATCGGATATATGCTCCAGCATGACCATCTTTTTGAATGGCGCAGTGTATACGGAAACGTTATGCTGGGGCTTGATATACACAGAAAAAAAGACACACGTAATCTTGCCACCCACTATCTCTCCCAATATGGTCTCCTCGATTTTAAAAATTCAAGACCAAGTGAGCTTTCAGGCGGTATGCGGCAAAGAGTTGCTCTTATACGCACACTTATGATGGAACCGGATATTCTCCTTTTAGACGAACCGTTTTCAGCTCTTGATTACCAGACACGGCTTACCGTATGTGACGATATAAGCTCTATCATAAAAAAAGAACATAAAACCGCAATACTTGTAACCCATGACCTTGCGGAAGCAATTTCTGTAGGAGAAAGTGTCTACGTGCTTACTAAACGTCCGGGACGTTTCAAAGCGGCAATTGACCTTGACTTCTGCAACGATTTAAGTTCCTTAAAACGTCGTGATACAGCAGCATTCCGTGATTACTTTAATATCTTGTGGAAGGAGTTGTCCGACAATGAATAAAATCAAAACACACTCTGATTATCTGAAATCAGTATTCCGTCATAAAGTATTAATTCATTTCCTTCGTATTTTTCTGGCGGTTTTCTTCGTGTCAGCATGGGAAATTTGTGCAGAAAAGGGAATTATCGACTCTTTTATATTCAGCAGTCCAAAACGGATTGTTAAATGTTTCATTGAACTGACAAAAAATGGTTTTCTCATACGCCATGTATGGAAAACCATTTATGAAACACTTATATGCTTTATATTTGTTATGATTACCGCCATTGCAGCTGCCGTACTTATGTGGCTTAACAGAAATATCTTCAAAGTTGCCGAACCTTTCCTCGTATTGCTCAACAGCCTTCCAAAATCCGCTCTCGCTCCGGTTCTTATTGTATGGCTCGGCAACAGCACTAAAACGGTAATTATAGCTGCCGTATCTGTTGCCGTATTCGGTGCAATGCTCAGTATATATACCTCTTTTACAGAAACCGACAAGGAAAAAATAAAATTAATCCGGACCCTCGGCGGAAAGAAACGTCATGTTCTGTTTTACCTTCTCTTTCCGTCATCACTGCCGACAATCGTAAATGCCATGAAAGTCAATCTGGGTCTTTCCCTTGTAGGTGTAATCATCGGTGAATTCCTTGCAGCAAAGGAAGGACTTGGTTATTTAATCATCTACGGCAGCCAGGTATTTAAAATGGACTGGGTACTTCTTTCCATTGTTTTACTTTCTATTCTTTCAGTAATTCTTTATATAATTATCGGAATATTTGAAAAGAGGACTTCCGGCAGATAATTACTTTGCATACTCGTTAATTGCTTCCTGTATTCTTGATTTAGTAAGTTCAGCAAGCTCTGTCTTTTTCATATCTTTATATTCTTCATATGGTATCGGCTTCAGGTAATGTACCTGTGTTGTCGCTTTCCTGAGGCTGTTGCCATCCATTGCTTTATAAGAATCAATAAGTGCCACCGGTATAACCGGCACTTTGGCATCCATCGCGCACTTAAATACCCCTGCTTTAAATTCCTGAAGGGTATTCTTATTGTCACCATACTTACCCTCAGGAAAAAGCAGATATATTTTTCCTTCTTTAAGTTCCCTGGTAACAGTCATCATGGTCTTCATCTGCTGTCTGGCGTCTTTAAGATTAATGCCGTGCCCCCCTACCATAGGAAGCATCTGCCTGACAATCATCTGATGTTCCCTCTTGCTGTCGATAATAATAGTAAGAGGTCTGTCATGATTGCACACAATTCCTAACCCGTCATAATGTCCCTGATGGTTGGCATACATTACATAATTACCTGTTTCCGGCAGATTTTCCTTTCCATAAACCTTTGTGGTGGTCCTGGAATTTTTACGCATCTTATCCACAATTTTCTGTACCTCACGATACTTGTCAAGTTCGCTATATTTCTCCGGACGTTTCATCATATAATTACATTTATTAATTTCATATATCAGAAAGAAAAATGAACGAAGTGCCATAACAATAAGTCTCAACATACTTTTATACATCCTTTCTTCTTTTTTGTAAAATCACCGCTCATCCGGTTAATGCTACAATTATATACGTTAATTTTTCTTTTTTCAATAGTACGCTCATATTATCTTAGTTATATACATAAAATATACTAACAAAAAAGTCCGGAGTTTTTAATGAAGAAGGTTTTTTCTTTTATTATTTCTTTTATACTTATCCTATCATCTGCCCATATCAGTGTGACTGCCGATGAGCTTAGCTTAACCTCCAAATCAGCAATTCTTATGGAAGCATCTACAGGAAAAATCATTTATGAGCATAACCCCGATGAAATTCTCCGCCCTGCCAGTATTACAAAGATAATGACGCTTATACTGATTTTTGATGCCATACATGACGGCAGAATCAAAATGGATGACACTGTAACAGTATCCGAACATGCCGCTTCAATGGGCGGCAGTCAGGTCTTTCTTGAAGCCGGCGAGACCCAGACCGTTGAAACCCTTATTAAATGCATTGCCATTGCAAGTGCCAATGATGCCTGTGTAGCCATGGCAGAATACATTGACACATCTGAGGAAAATTTTGTTGCCCATATGAATGAACGTGCCAAAGGTCTTTCAATGACTAACACAAATTTTGTCAACTGCTGCGGTCTTGATGCCGATAATCATGTAACCACAGCGAGGGATGTGGCACTCATGTCAAAGGAACTTATCAACAAATATCCTGAAATACATAATATTTCAACAATCTGGATGGACACAATAACCCATGTTACAAGGCGGGGTGAAAGCGATTTTACCCTTACCAATACCAATAAACTTATCAAGCAGTACGAATGGGCAACAGGGTTAAAAACAGGTTCTACAAGTCTTGCCGGATTCTGTCTTTCCGCTACCGCAAAAAGAAACGATATTGAGCTTATTTCCGTTGTTATGGCATCCAAGGACGGCAAATCCCGTGTTGCCGATTCTATCAAACTTCTTAACTATGGTTATTCACTATGTCAGATGTATAAGGATTCCAATATGCCCAATATCCCATCTCCCGGAATATCCGGCGGCATGATTAAAGAGCTTGTCTGCGAATATAGTGACAATTTTTCTTATCTTTTCACAGAAAAATATGACGAAGCCCTTATTACAAAAGATTTTGAATTTATTGATGGACTGAAAGCCCCTGTTAATGAGGGTGATGTTGTCGGGCAGCTTTGCTACAAATACAATGGTACGCTTATAGGGACAATTGATGTCAAATCTTCCGTTACCGTAAAAAAAGCAGGATACAAGGACTATTTCTCATTTCTTGCAAAAAATGTGTTCTGTATATAACAAAAAGCTTCAGTCACATAGTCTGTGACTGAAGCCTCTATTATCTTACTACATATTCAAAATACTTATGTAAAATTAAGCATCCTGTCTTCTCTTCTTGAATGAAACAACAACGATTCCGCAAGCTGCTGCTGCTGCGATTATTGCTGTAGCTACTGCCATAGAATCACCTGCGCTTACATTTCCGTTATTGCCGCCTGCTGGCTTGTTATTGTCTGCTGGCTTGTTATTGTCTGCTGGCTTGTTGTCTTCTGCTGGCTTGTTGTCTTCTGCTGGCTTGTTGTCTACGACTGGTGTTACAGTTGGACCAGCATATTCTACAGCTGTAATCTGTTTTGCATCAAGTCCTGCACCACCTGTAACATCTGTTACTTTTACTGTGAATGTTACATCGCTGACTTCATCCAATACTAATTCGAAATTAGCTGTATTGTCACCAAATGAATTATCCTTACCAATCTGGTATTTCCATGAATATTCAGCTGCTGACTGAAGGAACTTATATGTATAACTGCCGGCTGCTACATTCTTGAATGTAATTGTGTATGTATCATCATTCTTTGTCATAGTCTTACCAGGTAAATCAAATCCAGTATCTGTAATAGTACCTACTACAGAAAGTACATCAGTTACAGGAAGTGGTGCAATTTCCTGTGTCATTGCAGCATCTTTAAATAACTTCTTTGATGTTAAATCGAAATATGCTTTACCATTGCTCTGTGCTACAACTTCTGAATTCCAAGCAAGCTCCTGATATTCTGCATTGTCTGCACCATCAGTATATCCAACTACCTGAAAGCCCTGTACTTCATCCGCATTGTTAATTGTAAATACTGCGTAATTCTTGCCGTCTTCTGTAACTGCATCTCCTACCGGAAGAGTTCCAGCACCCCAGCCTGTTGGCTTAGCTGCTGTTGCAGCGGTCGCTACACTTGCAGTTCCGCCCCAAACATTTCCTTTGTAATACTCTGCTGTCTTACCTGCTGTCAGTTCAACATATACTTTAACTGTTGTTCCTGCTGCCTTAGCAGTCTTAGGTGCTACAACAAGTCCTGCTGCTGCGAATGCAAAAGCAGCTACTGTAGCAATGACCTTTTTTAAAATTTTCTTCATTTTTCGTATTCTTCCTTTCCAATACATTTTATTCATGTCTTATGACACTAGCTTTATTTTAGTACAGGTATTTTATTTTTTCAATATTTCATTTGTTGTTTTTTAACTATAAAAATGTTGATTTTATTAAATATATGTGCAATATTACAACTCTAAGAATATCCGATACAAAAAAGGAACCGGTCTGAACCGATTCCTTTATGTAAGCATTTCTATAAAATACTAATTAAGCTTCTACGCTTCTTCTCTTAGCTACAACTGCTACAACTGCGCTTAATGCTGCAACTGCTGCTACGATGTATACCATAACTGAAGAATCGCCTGCTGCTGGAGCTGCTGGTGTTGCTGCACTTGCTTCTTTAACTGTTACAGCTGCCTTAGTTCCATCAAATGTAACTGTTACTGTAGAACCATCTTTTGCTACATCAACTTTTGCATTAGCTCCGCCGCTTGATGCATCACCTTCAAGGTTATATTCGCCATTATCCCAAGCATGGTTTGTACGAATCTTGAATTCATAAGATCCAGCCTTAACATCTGTGATGTCTACTGAATATGTTCCATCTGCCTGCTTAACCAAATCTGTGTCCTTATCCCAGTTACCATTGATTGATCCGATAACACTGTATGTGTCATCTGCTGCGAAAGCTGTCATAGCCATCATTCCAATTACCATTGCCATTGCTAAAACGGCTGTAATTACTCTTTTTGCAATTTTTTTCATTTTTTTATTCCTTTCCTAAATACATTATTGTGTCTTACGACTGTCCTTATTCTAATACTTTAATTTTCTTTTTTCAATAGCGTTTATGTTGATTTTCTAATCTAAAAATGTTGATTTTCTGCGATTATACTATGTACAGAAAATAACAAGTCCCGGAAACCTGACGTTCCCGGGACTATAATTATGCTATATTACTTTGTTGCGCCTTTTACAAGTATTGTACATGAAATTCCATCTACAGTAATTTTTCCGTTTGCTGTTCCGAGGGAATCAGTTCCTGCCTTGTCGCCCTGTACGCAGATTGTCCAGTCACCTTCCGGAAGAGTAACTGTTGTTGCTTCACTTAATGGGTTATATACAACAAAGATTGAATCTGATACTTCTTCCTTAACACCTGTTAATTCATAAGCAATAACACCTTTGTCCGTGTCTTCAGTAAACTTATAATAGCTTGAAGCAGTGTCCATTATTCTTAATGAAGCATGTGCTTTCCTGAATGCTATCATTCCCTTATAGTAATTAAATACTTTCTGGTATGTAGCGTCACTTAATGTGCTCCACTTAATGCTGTTTACTTCATCACCTGCATTATAACTGTCGCTGCTAAATGTTCCGTCACCATTAGGCTTGCTTCTTAATATTTCTTCACCGGCAAGGATAAATGGCGTTCCCTGTGAAGTATATACAATAGCTGCTGAAAGAAGATTCTGTTTAACTTTATCTTCCATACTGTCATTTGGATTAGATAAATTGATTTCATCCCATAATGTCCTGTTATCGTGGCATGATGCATAGACAATGTTCTGTGAGCCCTTTTCTGACCATCCGGTCTTGCCCTGGATTGCTTTCTTAATTACATCTGTATTAGAGATGTTTCCGTTGACATATCCTTTTTCATCCGCAGTAAATACACTACCTTTAATTGCATCACGGATTGTATCACTAAACATTGCAAATCTGTCTAACTTATTAACGTACATCTGTGTTGCCAGTGTTACACCTGACTTAGTAATTTTAGTTGTCATGCTCCAGCCTTCACCGTAAAGAATGATAGAAGGATCTATCTTATCTAATTCTGTTCTGATTGCTTTAATCGTATCAATATCAATAAGGCCTACAAGGTCAAATCTGAAACCGTCGATATGATATTCTTTAGCCCAGTATACTACAGAATCAACAATAAACTTACTTACCATAGCTCTCTCTGAAGCCACATCATTGCCACAGCCTGAACCATTAGCGCCCGGACGATAGAAATAATCAGGTACGAGTTCATTGAAGCAGTAGCTTGTATTGTATGTATGGTTATATACGACGTCCATAACAACGCTTAATCCATTATCATGTAATGCCTTAACCATCTGTTTAACTTCACTTACACGTGCTGCTCCATTATATGGATCTGATGAGTATGAACCCTCAGGTACATTGTAATTCTTAGGATCATAACCCCAGTTGTACTGTTTTGTATCTAACTTAGTCTCGTCAACTGTTGCATAATCATACATTGGTCCGATCTGGACATGTGTTACACCAAGTTCTTTGATATGATCAAGACCTGTTGCCTGTCCTGAACCATTAGTTGTTCCTGTTTCTGTCAGTCCAAGATATTTACCTGTATTCTTAATACCTGATGATGAATCAGCCGAAAGGTCTCTTATATGGAGTTCATATACTGATGCATCTGTAGCATTAAGTTTCTTATTAGGATTAGTATCCTTATCCCATCCGTCAGGGTCTGTTGATGATAAATCAATTACCATTGCCCTGTCACCATTGACTCCGACTGCCTTAGCATATGGATCACATGCCTCTGTCTTAGATGAGCCAAAATCTGCTTCATATAAATAGAATACGCCGTTAAGGTCTCCTTTTGCCTTAACTGTCCATACGCCATTCTTATCAAGTGTCATATCATATGATTTAATAAGGTCATCTGTTCCCTTAACACCTGACTTATATGTATTCACTTTAACAGCCTTAGCCGTTGGTGCCCATACTTTAAATGTTGTGGAATCCTTAGACCATGCTGCTCCAAGGTCATCTCCGTCATATGTATAAGCATCTTCAAATTCAGATGTAGAATAATAATCAGGTACTGTTACATCATATCCGACGTTTCCCAGCATTACTTTATATTTGCCAAACTGGTCTGCTTTTTCTTTAAGTTTAACAATTATCTTCTTAGCATCACTTGAATCTTTTTCAACACTGTCAATAGCTAATTCTTTGCCTTCTGCGTCAGTAACTTTAATTTCATTGTCCTTGTATTCTTCTGTTAATGATATCTTAAGTGTCTGGAAATCTCCATCCAGCTCTGCACTTAATACGCTAAGTCCTGTCACGCAATCTTCTCCTAGCTCTAATTTGTATCCTTCAACACCTGAAGTTATGTATACTTCAACTGTTCCGGCGATAACACCGTTCAATGTAATAAACTGATCGGAATCAATATCCTTTGATTCCCATTCATTAAGTCTGACAATAAAACCTATAGTTGTTGTACCTGCAGGAAATACTGCTGTTGTCTTAACACCGTGTTCATCCTTGTCTGTTCCGAATGTGTATGCCTTACCTTCGTCACCGCCATCCGGCCAAAGCCATACATTCCAGCCATCATACGCACCGTCTTCTCTTAAATAATGGACATTAAGAGTAAGCTCTGTTGCTTTGTTGGAATTATCAGTTGTAGACTCTGTCTCTACAGGAGTTGTTGTCTCAACCGATCCCTGGTCCTTCTTCTTGCCGCAGGCTGCCATGGAAAATACCATAAGTGCCACAAGAAGAATTGCAAATAATTTACGCAATTTTTTCATTGGGTAATACCTCCTTCTTTGTATCTTTTTAATTTTAACAAAAAAGGCGAACCAATAAAATATCATTTTTCTATAATATATATCACTTTTCTTAATCGGGATTATTCACCGATATTATTTCCTGTATATAACTGGTAATATCTTCCTTTTTTCGCAATAAGCTCATCATGTGAGCCTCTTTCAATGATACGTCCCTGCTCAAGAACCATTATACAGTCAGCATTTTTTACAGTGGAAAGTCTGTGGGCAATAACAAAAGTTGTTCTGCCTTTCATCAGTCTGTCCATACCGTCCTGGACTATTTTTTCAGTTCTGGTATCAATAGAAGATGTTGCTTCATCAAGGATAAGAACCGGAGGGTCTGCTATTGCAGCTCTGGCAATGGCAAGCAGCTGCCTCTGTCCCTGGCTTAAATTGGCGCCGTCACCTGTAAGCATGGTATCGTAACCCTTAGGAAGATGTTTTATAAAGCCGTGGGCATTGGCAAGTTTCGCTGCCGCATACACATCCTCATCGCTTGCATCGAGTCTTCCGTATCTTATGTTATCCATAACAGTACCGGTAAAAAGGTGTGTGTCCTGCAATACAATACCAAGTGATTTTCTCAAATCTGCTTTTTTTATCTTATTAATATTAATGCCATCATAACGGATTTTTCCATCCTGTATATCATAAAAGCGGTTAATAAGGTTAGTTATGGTGGTCTTGCCTGCTCCTGTTGAGCCTACAAATGCAATCTTCTGTCCGGGCGTGGCATACAGGTCAACATTGTGAAGTACAATTTTTTCATCATTATATCCAAAATCCACATCAAAAAATTCCACATCACCTTTAAGCTCTATATAATCGGTTGTATTATTTTCCTTATGATAGTGCTTCCATGCCCATAGACCCGTACGGTCTTTGGTCTCGCTTATTACACCATCTTTTTTTACAGCATTTACAAGCGTTACATAACCCTCGTCAACCTCAGGTTTTTCATCAAGAAGTGAGAAAATTCTTTCCCCTCCCGCAAGTGCCATAATAATACTGTTAAACTGCATACTGATCTGGTTAATAGGCATATTAAGGCTTTTGCTCAGGGTGAGGAAACTTACGAGTCCTCCGATTGTTACTCCGGCTATTCCGTATATTGCAAAGAGTCCGCCCGCAATAGCTATTACAACGTAACTTAAATTACCAAGCTGTGCATTAATAGGTCCTATTATATTAGCGTATTTGTTGGCATTATATGCGCTGTCAAAAAGTCTGTCATTGAGTTCTTTGAATTTTTCTTTTCCTTCTTCTTCATGGCAGAATACTTTTACAACTTTCTGTCCTGCCATCATTTCTTCGATATATCCGTTCACGGCACCCAGGTCTCTCTGCTGTGCGACAAAATACTTTCCGCTGAGTCCTGATACTTTTTTTGTAAGAATAATCATTACCGCTACCATTACAAAGGCTACTCCTGTAAGCGGAAGACTTATTGAAACCATGCTTATTACAATTCCAACAATCATAATTATGCTGTTAAGGAACTGTGGTATGCTCTGGCTTATCATCTGTCTTAAAGTATCTACATCATTGGTATATACGGACATAATATCTCCGTGTGAGTGCGTGTCAAAGTATCTGATAGGAAGAGACTCCATATGATGGAAAAGCTCGTCCCTTGTGTATTTTAATGTTCCCTGTGTTACATATACCATTGTCTTGGCATTGCCGAATGAAGCAAGAACACCTACAAGGTATATGCAGCCAACTCTTAATATTTCTTTTGACAAAGCCGTATAATCAGGTACATCCTGTTTTAAAAGCGGTATGATAAAATCATCAATAAGTGTTCTTATGAACATTGTTCCCTGCAATGTTGAAAAAACGTTTACCACTATACATAACGCAACAAATATGCAGGCAAATTTATATCTTTTGAATACAAGGTTTAAAATTCTTTTTAAAACCTGTGCAGGATTGTTTACTGTAGGTTTCATTCCTCTTGGTGCAGGCATTACTTATCGCCTCCTTTTGAATTTTCATCAAAGTCTCCGCCCGTTCCTGTCTGGGACTCATACACTTCTTTGTATATATCATTACCGGCAAGAAGCTCTTCGTGAGTTCCCACTCCGTTAATTTTACCATCCTCCATTACAATTATCCTGTCTGCGTCCTGAACACTTGATATTCTCTGTGCAATGATAATCTTTGTAATGTCAGGTATCTCTGTTTTAAAGGCTGTTCTGATTTTTTTATCCGTTGTTGTGTCAACCGCGCTTGTGCTGTCATCAAGGATAAGAATCTTTGGGTTTTTAAGTAAGGCTCTCGCAATACAAAGTCTCTGCCTCTGTCCGCCGGATACATTGGTGCCGCCCTGCTCAATGTATGTATTATAGCCGTCAGGGAATTTCTCAATAAACTCATCTGCACAGGCAAGCCTGCAGGCCCTGATGCACTCTTCTTCCGTTGCTTCTTTATTGCCCCATCTTAAATTTTCAAGAATTGTTCCCGAAAAAAGGACATTTTTTTGTAAAACAACACTTACCCGGTTACGGAGTGTTTCCAGGTCATACTTTCTGACATCAACGCCGCCGACCTCTATATCACCATCTGTTACATCGTAAAGTCTGCTTATAAGATTGACAAGGCTGGTCTTGGCACTTCCGGTTCCGCCGATAATTCCTATTGTCTCTCCGGATTTTATATCAAGCTGTATATCGCTTAACACCATGTCTTTACTGTCTTTTTTATATTTAAAGTTGACATGGTTAAAAATAATGCTTCCATCCTTTACTTCCATAACCGGTTTATCAGGATTGACTATATCAGCTTTTTCATTAAGCACTTCTGCAATACGTTCTGCACTTGACACACTCATTGATATCATTACAAATACCATAGAAAGCATCATAAGGCTTATAAGTATGTTCATGCAGTAAGATATAAGGCTTGTAAGGTTGCCTACCGTAAGTGCTGTCTCATTACTGCTGACTATAAGTTTTGCACCAATCCAGCTTATGAGAAGCATACAGGTATATATGGCAACCATCATCGCAGGATTATTGAATACCAGCACATTTTCCGCTTTTACAAACATTGAGTAAATATTATTGCTGGCTTTTTTAAACTTCCTGTCTTCATGTTCTTCACGGACATACGCCTTGACCACACGGATTGCGGATACATTTTCCTGAACGCTTTCGTTAAGTTCATCGTATTTAGGAAATGCCTGTTTAAAATACCTGTTGGCTTTTAGCATAAGTATGGTAAGTATTCCGCCAAGAATTATTACCGCAATCAAAAATATACTTGCCATTTTTACATTAATTGTAAAAGAAATTATCATGGCAAAAATAAGGCTTGCCGGAGCTCTCATACACATTCTCAAAATCATCTGGTATGAGTTCTGCACATTGGTTACATCCGTTGTAAGTCTTGTTACAAGACCTGCCGTACTGAATTTATCAATATTGGAAAAAGAGAATGTCTGTATATTGTTATACATACCTTCTCTCAGATTTTTGGCAAATCCCGCGGAAGCTTTAGCTCCGTATTTGCCACCCATAAGTCCTGCAAAAAGTCCTACAAGAGCGGCAATAAACATAATGCCTCCGACCATAATGATATGTCTCATATCGCTTTTTTCGATTCCATCGTCTACAAGGGATGCCATAAGGTAAGGCACCGTCATTTCCATGGCAACTTCAAGAATCATAAAAAAAGGGGTTGCTATGGATGCTGCCTTATACTGCTTTACGTGTTTTAATAAGGTCTTTATCATTTCTTTAAATCCTTTCTACATATTTCCATATTCTTCTTACTATATTAAGACTTAATTTTCTGTAGTCACCGTTTTTAAGAAAACTGTTTACGTTGCCGGGATTCAGACCCAGGTCCGTATATATCCTGTAATTACTTATGGACTTTTCCTTCTGAAGTTCCAGAATTCTTTTTCTTATCTTCGCCTTGAATTCATCTTCTTTTTGGAATTCCCCGGTCTCTTCTTTATATGCATCGTAAATTCCGGCATATTCTTTGCAGTCCCTTATGTAATTTTCATTATTCTTAATCTTCATACATTCCATATAAAGAGCTTCATTCTTACCGCAAAGATGTATCTTATCGGTAAGATAAGCATATAATGCAATATGGTGCAGTAATTCATTATGTTCTAAAGAATACGAAGACAGCTTTGATATTGAAAGGCTGCCGCATCCGTTGTTTTTTATCTGTTTTTTCAGATATCCTATTAATGTAAGATTATTCATTATTGTCCTTCGTTAATACTATTAATCAAATTCCGTTTATAAAATCCCACATCACTGTGGGATTTTATCTGTTACTCTTTGTATACTGTTATATGTAAACTCAGCCAGCTTATTAACCGAGCTGTTCATTCCGTCAACGTAGTTATAATATGATATACATCCTGACTTTTCTTCATCAATCAATTCCGATTCCACATACTTATCCGTCCTGCTTAACATTACGTCCCTGCCCAACATAAAATAGCGGTACGAGGACCAGGTATCGTCGTTGGTTACATCAACCATATACCATTTATTATCGTAAAATACTTCGTTCCATCCGTGTGTGGCATTCACAACCATATCGCAGGGAATATCCATTGCATTCAGCATAAGCTTATATGCTTTGGCATAACCCTCACAGACACTCTGTCCGTTAATCAATGCACCATACGATGTATGGGAGGCATATCCGTCAGATACTTCCTTGTATTCCACGTTAACGCAAAGGTAGTCATGGGCTGCTTTAATCTTGTCAAATTCGCTGCCACTGAATCCGGCAACTATCTCCTTAATCTTATTGTCAACCTCGGTCATCATGACGTAGTCCTCATAAGAATAATAATAGATAGCGTACACGGACTTATCTGTCACACGATTCACCACATCCTGCACCTTACGCATACGGAATATAGCTACACCCTTGCACATATATGTCTGATAATCCATTCCGAAAAGCTCATACAAATGGGCATCGGATGGATTCTCGCCTATAATATCATCAAATATACCTCTGGGTGCAAGTATATATCTTACGCCCTTGGTCTCAGTTATTTTATTTAAAACAGACTGTGCATAATCTGTCAGCTCAGTCCGGTTATTTACATTCTTATAGCCCTTTCTCAGCAGATACTCACTCCAGTTGTATGTATCCGGCATTCCTGCTATGTCATACTTAACAAAGGAGAATTGTGTAATATTACTCTCCACTGAAGATTCTGCTGCCGTCGGCTGTTCTGATTCTGTTGCAGTTGTGCTTTCCGTTGTATTATCTGTGGTATTGTTATCAGGGCGGGATGTTGTCTTATCTGCGCCTGCTGTTGTCGTAATCGGATCCGGAACGGTATCAAAATTATCGTCGTCACTTGTAATATCTCCTATCTCAGATGGAGATGTTCTTCCGTTCTCTGTAGTCATTGTCTCTTGAAATCTGTCAGATGTTGTCGCATCTGTGGTGACATGAACATATCCTCCTGTAGTCGTATCCCCTACAGCTATACCGGTTTCTGAGGAATCACCACTTGTTCTTCCGACATTCAGCAAAACAATAATCACAGTAATTACCGCAACAAAAAAAGCTGCAATACCTGCAATCGTCAATATTCTCTTTTTTTTCATATATCTAAACCCTCTTACCCGAGGATGTTATCCGGGATTATAAAGTAATTCCATTCATTACATATTAAGTATAGCATTATTTCAAAATGTATGCTATATAAATTATGACAAAAATAATTATTTTTTTACATTAAAGAGAGGACATTTTGAATGAAAAAGATTGACTTACACGTTCACTCAACTTATTCGGATGGCACATTTTCTCCTGCAGAGCTTGTAAAGGAGGCTGTCAAAAACGGCATAAGTGCATTTGCCCTTACCGACCACGATACAACGGATGGAATTGACGAAGCAATCGATGCAGGTGGCAAAGCCGGAATAGAAGTTATTCCCGGAATAGAAATAAGTACAAGTTATAAAGATAAAGAAATTCATATAGTGGGACTTTTTATTGATTACAAAAACAAAGAATTTCACGATGCAATATATGAAGAAATCAAAAGACGTGATGCAAGAAACAGGCTGCTTATACAGAAATTCAATGAAGCCGGTTTTCCGGTTTCTCTTGAAGTTCTTGAGAACATGTTCCCCCACAGCATTATAACCAGAGCTCACTTTGCTTCTTATATGACTAAGAAAGGCTATGTAAAAGACAACAAGGAAGCCTTTTCAAAATATCTTGGTGACGGCTGTCCTTTGTATGTGAGCCGCGAACATAAATCCGTATATGACGCGGTTGATATGATAAAAAAAGCCGGCGGTGCCGCAATCCTTGCCCATCCTTTGCTCTACCACCTTACAATGGGAGAATTAAAGGATTTATGTATAAGACTTAAAGACTGCGGGCTCACCGGAATTGAATCCATGTATTCAACCTACAAGGGATTTGACGAACTTACGGTAAGAAAGCTTGCCCATGAAACCGGGCTTCTGGAATCCGGAGGTTCCGATTTTCACGGTGCAAACAAACCTGACATCCGTCTTGGAACAGGAATGGGCAACCTTATGATAAGTTATGATTATCTTGATAAGCTTCGTGATTCATTAAATTAATCTGCGTATGCCGATACCATATAGCTTATGAATTGTTCCGCGGTTCTTCCTGACAATCCACCGTGGGACAATTCCCATTTATTGGCTTCCATGAGAAGCGTATTTTCGTCAACTTTAATGTTATTCTTTTGTGCAAGACCTTTTACTATTTCATTAAAAAGTTTCTTGTCAGGCGAGCCAAAATATACGGATACGCCGAATCGTGCAGAAAGCGAAAGTTTCTCTGCCACTGTATCCCTTGTGTGAAGGTCGTCGTCTCTTTCTTCTTTATCAGAATATTTTTCCCTGACAAGATGTCTTCTGTTGCTTGTCGCATATATAAGTACATTGTCAGGTCTTTTTTCCAGTCCTCCCTCAATAACAGCTTTCAAGAACTTGTATTCTATCTCAAATTCTTCAAAAGAAAGGTCATCCATATATATGATGAATTTGTAATTTCTGTCCTTTACCTGATTGATAATTGCTGACAAATCCTTAAACTGATGCTTATATATCTCAATCATTCTTAGTCCGTCATCGTAATATTCATTAAGTATTGCCTTAATGCAGGATGATTTTCCGGTTCCGCTGTCACCGAATAAAAGAACGTTATTGGCTTTACTTCCTGCAAGAAATGCCTCCGTATTGTCCGTTATTTTCTTTTTCTGTATATCATATCCTATGAGGTCTTTAAGATATTTGTGCTCAACACTTATAACAGGAGTGATTACAGGTCTGTCATTGTCATCATGTCCTACCCTGAAAGCCTTAAAAAGTCCGATACATCCGACACCTGCATCTTTATAAAAATCACATACGGTATTTAAAAATGTATTGTCATCCGCTGCGCCGGAAAGTTCCTCTGCCAGTTTAATTATCCTGTTTCTTATTCTTTTATTATAGTATTTTTCACCCTCATTATTGTTTTCAAATCCGATGAGCATGGATAAAAATGTGCCGTATTTAGCGTCAGTCCCACTTAAATCCGTATTAAAAAGTTCTCTGTACACAGCCATATCAAGCAATGCTGCTTTGTTAATGCTGCCTTCCATTTTTCCCCTTCTTTCACAGGAAAGACTGTAAGAATTCTCATCATTTGCAAGATTATATGCAAGATAGTCCTGCCATAAATTTCCGTTAAATCCCATTTTTTCCGATACTTCAAGAATATGCGACACAATCCGTCCTGCCGTTTTTTTTACGTCAAGTCCTTCAAATTCTTCTGAAGCTATCCTTAGCATGCAATCAAAAACCTCGCGGTTTTCCGGATTTTTGTATAATAATAATTCTGAACTGTTCATTATAATGCCTCCTAATAATTTCCTAACAGTCTCAAATAATTCGACTCTTCCGATATACCTCTCAGAGCATTTCTTACGCCGGGGTCTGCAAGATTTCCTTCAAAATCCACAAAAAATCTGAATTCCCAGTTATGCTCAGGTATAGGTCTTGACTCTATTTTAGTCATATTAAGATTATTAAACATAATATGTGATAACGCATTGTAAAGACTTCCCGATTTATGCGGAACTTCAAAACACACGCTTACCTTGTCGGCATTTTTAATAAATTCTCTTTTTCTGCTGACAATTACAAATCTTGTGGTATTGCATGCCGATGAGTTAATACCATCTTCAAGAATCTGAAGACCATATTCATCGGCACAATTTGCAGAACCTATTGCTGCCTGATGAATGTCATTGTCTTCGGCAACTTTTTTGGCACTCATTGCCGTATTAAGATATGCTTTCTGGTGCCAGTCCTTATGTCTGTCAAGAAATGCGGCACACTGGGCAAGGCCCTGAGGATGGGAATATACACACTTTATGTCCTTAAGTGTCGCCCCCGGCTTTGCAAGGAGGCAATGTCTTATCTTCACATAAGTCTCTCCCACTATGTAATTATTAAATTCCTGCAAAAGATCATAAGTATCATTAACCATTCCTGCTGAAGAATTATCTATCGGTATAACGGCATAATCTGCCACACCGTCACTCACAGCTTCCATAGCCTCCCTGAAAGTATCTACATTCATATTTCTGACATCGTTGCCGAAAAAATTAAGCATTGCTTCATGGCTGTATGCTCCCGGCACGCCCTGATACACAACTTTAATATTGTCACGTCTTATATCATCAACAATGTCGTATGGTTCTAACCTGGAATCCGACTTTCTCATCTCAAGCTTTGAATACTGGAATTTGCGGCTCATTGCCATAATCTGTGTAAAAAGTTCTGCCACACATTTGTTGTTAAAATCCGAATGTGCAAGATGTCTCAGTGTATCAATTTTCTGTTCTTCTCTTTCTTTATCAAATACAGCTTTTCCCGTTGCTATTTTATAATCGGCAACATTGGCTGCAACATCCATTCTTTTTTCAAAAAGTTCAACTATCTGTCTGTCAATCTCATCTATCTGTTTTCTTGATTCCTGTAAGTCAACTACCATATATTTTCTCCTTCTATATGTCACTTTTAATAGTTATATCACAAATTATAATAATTTGCTTGAAAAAAAAATAATTTTATTTCATAATATTATTATCATAATGTATTGGAGTCTATAAATTATGAATAAGAAATACACAAAATTCATTATTGGCGGCTCTGTTCTTCTCGCTATTATTATTCTTATTATCGTATATCATAATGTTACGAAAATAGACAAGAACAGTTCCTCAACCACCGGAAATACTCCGGGCAATCTTTTAAACGGAGGAAGCTTTTGTGAAAGCGGCGGAAAGATATATTTTTCCAACCCTTATGACAATAACAAGCTTTATTCCATGGACAGCGACTGTTCCAACATTAAGTGTCTTACAGATGACGACGTCTCTTATATTAACTGTGCCGGCAGATACATTTATTATGTAAAAAATAATGCCAAGGCATCCAACACCAACTCCCTTCTTCGTGGAGAGCTTTATGGTGTTGTAAGATGTGCGTTAAATGGTGGACGTTATACCACTCTTCATACGGGTTACAGTACAGACCTTGCGTTGTCCGGCAATACACTTATATTTAATGGTGTACTCAATTCCAAAAATGTAACTTACGCCATCAATGTTAACGGTAAGAATGAAGAAGTCCTTCTTGAAGATGACATTGCCAATTCTTCAGTATATAAAGGACATATCTATTATTCAAAGCCTTCTTCATCCGGTACTGCCGACCATTCGGTATACAGTATGCGTGTGTCAGACGGCTCATCAATTTCATATCTGAATGGCAATACATACATGGCATCGGTTGTAAACAATGTTCTTTATTATATTGACCTCGATAATAACTATGCTCTTACCTCTGTGAACCTTTCGAATAACACTAAAAAGGTTCTTACAACAGACAAAGTTGTATTATACAACGTTTATAATGATGTTATTTATTATCAGGAAGAGACTTATGACCATTCTTTTAACAGAATGAATAAAGACGGAAGCAATCAGATAAAAATATATGACGGTGATGTAACTTCTATAAGCTGTACATCAAAGTACACATTTTTCAAGATGTTCGGTTCCGATACTCTTTACAGAGTTGAGACTACCGGAGATACTGCAATCCAGAAATTCTTTGTTACGGCTGACTGATAAGATATTATATAAGCCCTTACGGATTATCCTCTGTAAGGGCTTATTTTTATACTAAAATCTCGTTCAGTTTTTCATCTTTTTCTATTATTTCTATAGCAAGATTCCTATATTTTTCTTCGTGGAGATATGTGTGCCTGAAAGGTTTTATCTCGGGAGCAAGCATTACCGCTTTCTTAAAATCCTCTTTTCTAAGTTCCAGTGTCTTTACATAATCCCAGAAACCGGTGTCGGTGAATACTGTATTAATTCTCTCATACCGGTGATTCTGAACTTTGCTCATAATGTATGTCGCAATACCTACCTGGATACCATGAAGGCTTGGTTTCTCAAGCATCTTGTCAAGTGCATGGGATATAAGGTGTTCGCTTCCACTTGTAGGTGCGCTGCTGCCGGCTATCTCATTGGCAATCCCGCTCATGGCGAGGGAATCCATCAGTTCCTTAATAAAACGATCATCCAGAATATCCTTAAATGGTGTTCTTACAAAACTGTTTACTGCTTTTTTAGATATCATCATAGCACAGTCATTTACAATATCATAACCTTTTTCCTGTTCAAAAATCCAGTCATAAAGTGCTGTTATTTTGGATACCATGTCTCCGATTCCTGAATAAAGGAATGCCTTAGGAGCACTTTTTATTACTTCAATGTCTGCGATTATGCCATATGCAATCCTTGCCGGTACGGATTTTCTTCTGCCCTCCACTATAAGGGATGCACTGGCGCTTGAAAAACCATCAGACGAAGCTGATGTAGGGATACTTATAAAAGGAAGATTCCTTAAAAATCCACAGTATTTAGCCGCATCAATGACTTTACCGCCGCCGATGCCTATAACCGCTTCAGTTGTATTTGGAAACGAAAATCCAAGCTGCATTATTGCGTTAATTTCAACCGTATCCATTTCCTGATAGAGAAGCACATCAATGTTATTGTCTTTCATTCCTTTAAGAACTTTATCCCCGAACAGATCAATAAGTCCATTTCCGAAGAGGATAACAACTTTATGGAAATTCATATCTGCCAGATATTTTCCTACCTGTCCCAATATGTCCTTCTCTACCTTCAAAATAGCAGGTATTGATATTTCGCATTTATTCTGTGTTACCATATCATATCTCCAATTCCTTTACAGTTCCGAAATAATGTCTATACATTTATCAAATCCTAATTTACTGCTGTTAAGTGTCATCGTGTAGTTGGTGGCTTTGCCCCATTCACCTTCTGTATAATAATTATAGTGCATTTTTCTCTTTTTATCCATATCACGCATCATATCCACAGCTTCTTTTTCAGTCTTGTTATATAATTTCATGATTCTTTCTTTTTTGACTGCTTCATCTCCGTGTATAAAAATATGTACTGCATCGGGATTATCCCTTAAAATATAATCCGCACATCTTCCTATAATTACAAAAGATTCTTTCTTCGCAAGTTCTCTAATTATTTCTGACTGTGCGTTATATATTTTGTCCGAAATTGAACTTCCTGTCGCATCTCTTCCCACAAATGCATAGGAAAATATGCTCTTTGATGGGGAATATTCACCCTGATCCTCTATAATTTTCTTGGAAAAACCTGTTTCTTCGGCAATTTTCTCAAGTATCTGGGAATCATAAAATGTTATTCCTAATTTCTTCGCTACGTTTTCGCCTATAAAATGTCCGCCACTGCCAAACTCTCGACTGATTGTAATAATTTTACTCATGATAATCTGCCTCCTTAACATTGTTAATAACATTTTTTTTGATTTTTTTCATTAACAATAATGATATGATAAGGCTCATTCCTTCTGCAAATATAAATGTGAGCCATACAAGCCATATTTTACCGGAATTGTTTCTTACAGGTAAAGATAACAAATATGCTACAGGTAACACAAATACTATCTGTCGTAATACAGATACAATTAATGATTCCATTCCACCGTCAAGTGCCTGAAAAACACCCTGAAATGCAATATTGGCTCCTGCAAAAACAAATCCTGCCGATATTATCCGCATCGCCGATATATACATCCTTCCTGTATCTGTGCCTATGCCAAACATCTTTGCCAGAGCACCGGCCAAAGTTTCCAACAATACGGTTCCTGCTATCATAATTATTGCCGTATATATTATACCACATTTTATGCCTTCGTTAATACGTTTTTTATTTTGCATTCCGTGGCTGAAAGAAACAATCGGCGTTATTGCATCCCTGAGTCCGAATGCCGCAAACAATACGAACTGCTGCACTTTATAATATAATCCGTATGCCGTAACCGCCGAATTACTTATTTTTCCGAGAATAATATTTAATCCATAGGTCATCACAGACATTAATGCCTGTGCAATAATGGCGGGCACACCTATTTTGTATATTTCTTTTATTATTGACTTTGAAGGTCGTATATACTTTATACTTTTATTTATGGCTTTATCTTTTTTATAATGGAAAATCACTGCCATTATTAACGAAATAATCTGTCCTATTACGGTTGCGTATGCAGCTCCTTTTACCCCAAGATTCATAGAAAAAAATCATTACCGGGTCAAACACAATATTAACAACAGCTCCTGTTATCTGTGCAATTGTTGAATATAGCGAATTGCCCATTGACTGAAGCATTTTTTCAAAAATCCCAAACAGGACCATTCCAAAAGAAATAATACAGCATATCTGTAAATATTCCGTTGCCAGTTTTGCTACATATACATCGTTTGTCTGGCTGTTTATATATGGTTTTACACCAAATATACCAAACAATACACATAGCAGCCAGATTATTATTCCGAGAAAAATTCCTGTTCCTGCAACTCTATCTGCTTTATCTACGTTATTCTGTCCTAAACTTTTTGACAACAGTGCACCAAGTCCTACACCTGTTCCTATTCCCACCGCCACAATAAGCATTTGTACGGGAAATGCTAACGTTAATGCATTAAGTGATGCTTCTCCCGTTCCTTTAATTCTTCCTACAAAGGCGCTGTCTACAATATTATACACCGCCTGCAGCATCATTGACAAAATCATGGGAATTCCCATTGTAATCATCAATTTACTGATTTTCATAGATGCCATTTTGTCTGTATTATCTTTTTGCATATCTTTTCCTCCTTCTTTGCAAAAAAATAAAGCGTAAATCCATCTGGATTTACGCTTTACGCTACACGATTGTTTACAAAATTATGCGTTCTTGCCACAGCATTTCTTATATTTAAGGCCGCTTCCGCAAGGACATGGATCATTTCTTGAAATCTTAGGTCCCTTAACAACTGTTGTTGAAAGTTTCTGTTCTTTATAGAGTTCCTTTCTTCTCTTGGAATCAATTAACTCGTCCCATTCAGGAAGTTCATAAAGCCAGTCAGCTCTTGCATCAACCATATTCTTATAGAGAGTTTCCAAATCATAATCAAGGTTCACTTCTGTATTCTCATCCATTGTCTCAATCGGATTAGGATTCTTAAGGCTGTCATTAATTCCGTCAAGGAAGCCAACCATCATCATTATATCAAAGTTATATTTCTCTGCCAGTTCCTTAACTGTACCCTTCACAGGTTCGCCATATGATTTAAGAAGGTCTATATATACACCCTTCTCTAAGTTGAAATAATTAGCCCAAAACATCTGTTGTGCCTGAGGACTTTTCTTGTCATCATAGGCCATTTCTCTCCACTGTTCTAATAATGTCATGTTCGTTCTCCTAAAACTTTTGTATTATTATGAGATTATATAACAATCTTTTAATTTAGTCAAATGCACTCTCTATACATTTTTCTTATTTTCTGCTAAAATCATTTTAAAATATAAGATAACGAGGTTAATATATGAAAAAGAAATCTACTGCCGTCAGAGTAATGGCAATTATTTGTATAGTGCTTTTGGTCGGAATGTACATAACTTCCCTTGTACTCGCAATAATCCAGCATAAGAGTGCAGGTGCTGCGCTTAAAATATCAATGCTCTGTACTATTGTTGTTCCGGTATGGATATATATTTTCATGATGTTCCATAAGCTTGCTACAAGAAACCAGTTTATGAATTCAGAGGAAGATGAAATTTCCGAAAAAGATATCCCTGAAAATGAAGACGGCGACGATTCTGCTGATGAGTAATTTTGAGATTTGTTAAGAGTCGCGGTTAGACGGACCGGCGAGCCGGGAATCTCTACCTTTTCGGCCGTATTCCGCTGTTTTGGTAGAGATTCGCAAGCTGACTCCCCTCCCCGCGGCTAGCGGGCCGGGATTTTTCCCCGCCGCTGTTGTAGGATTACAGAATTCCCTGCCACTAACATCCTGTTTTAATAAAAATATGTCCCCTGTCAAAAGACAGGGGACATATAAATTTGAGAACCTTTTTTATATCCTCAATATAATTTATTTAGACAAATTACTTGTTCTATAGATAATATCGTGTCTCTTAGGACCGTTAGATACCATTGTGATAGGTACTCCGATTTCTTCCTCTATTGCTTCAATGTATGCCTTACATTCGGCAGGAAGTTCATCATAATTCTTAATTCCTCTGATATCACATTTCCAGCCCTTAAATTTCTTAAGTACAGGCTTAGCCTTTTCAAGCTTGTATGTTACAGGGAAGTCCTTGATAACTTCGCCGTCAATTTCATAGCCTACGCACATCGGAATCTCATCAAGATATCCGAGTACATCAAGAACTGTAAGTGCTACTTCTGTTGCACCCTGCATTCTGCAGCCGTATCTTGTGGCAACTGCGTCAAACCATCCCATTCTTCTTGGTCTGCCTGTTGTAGCGCCAAATTCGCCACCGTCTCCGCCACGGACTCTTAATTCCTGTGCTTCATCACCGAAAATCTCACTTACGAATGCTCCGGCACCGACTGCTGAAGAATATGCTTTAACAACGGTAACTACATCCTGAATCTCCCTGGCTGGAATACCTGCACCGATTGCTCCGTAAGATGCAAGTGTTGAAGAAGATGTTACCATTGGATAAATACCATGGTCAGGATCCTTAAGGGAACCAAGCTGTCCCTCAAGGAGGACTGTCTTGCCCTCTTTAAGTGCATTGTGAAGGAAAAGTGAAACATCTGCTACATATGGAGCAACCATTTCCTTATATTCCATTAAAAGATTGAATATATCATCAGGATTCATTGGTTCCTTATTATAAAGGTTCTTAAGAAGCACGTTCTTGTATTCCACAACACGCTCAACCTTTTCACGAAGGTCTGCTTCATCCATAAATAATTCACTTACCTGAAAACCAATCTTAGCATACTTATCTGAGTAAAATGGTGCAATACCGGACTTAGTGGAACCAAATGCCTTACCGCCGAGACGTTCTTCTTCGTATGTATCAAAATCAACATGATATGGCATAAGTATCTGTGCTCTGTCTGATACAAGAATCTTAGGTGTTGGTACGCCTCTGTCCTCAAGTGATTTAATTTCATTGAAAAGATATGGTATATTAAGTGCCACACCATTGCCAATTACACTTGTCGTATGATTATAAAAAACGCCTGATGGAAGTAAGTGTAAAGCGAACTTGCCGTAATCATTAATAATCGTATGGCCTGCATTACTTCCTCCCTGGAATCTTACTATAATATCTGACTGTTCGGCAAGCATATCCGTAATCTTGCCCTTGCCTTCATCACCCCAGTTAGCGCCAACTATTGCTCTTACCATGTGTGATCCTCCTCTTTTATATAAATAACTGCAGGCTTTTAAAGACTGCGTGAATAGTATACCTTAAATTATCAAATATGTAAAGAAAGAGTTGTCAGCAACTGTACAGCACAATACCGGCAACTCTTTTGTAATGATGTATTAACAGTTGATTTCCGCTGTTAATCCAAGTTCATCTTTGTATTCGTTAAGGATAGGTTTTACAACTTCTGAAAGGAATTCCTCAACCTGCCACTTTGAACGTCCTGTGTATAATGAAGGATCCATATTTTTCTGCAAATCCTCAAGTGTAAGATTAAATGCAGGGTCGGCAGCAATCAGTTCAAGGAGATTGTTGTCAAGACCTTCCACTTTGACACGTCTGCCCGCTTCCATGGAAAGAGTTCTGATACGTTCATGGAGTTCCTGTCTGTCTCCGCCGGCTTTTACGGCATCCATCATAATATTTTCTGTAGCCATGAAAGGAAGCTCTGCCATAATGTGTTTGTAAATTACCTTGTCATATACAACAAGTCCGTCTACAACATTGAGATAAAGGTCAAGTATACCGTCTACTGCAAGAAATGCTTCCGGTACAGACATTCTTTTATTAGCGGAATCGTCGAGAGTTCTCTCAAACCACTGTGTCGCACTTGTGATTGCAGGGTTCATAACATCTGACATAACATAATTAGCAAGGCTCGCTATTCTTTCGCTTCTCATAGGATTTCTCTTATAAGCCATTGCTGATGAACCAATCTGTGTCTTTTCAAAAGGTTCCTCGATTTCTTTTAAATGCTGTAAAAGTCTTATATCATTAGAAAACTTGTGGGCACTTGCGGCAATACCGGCAAGGACATTCACAACCTTGGTATCTACTTTTCTTGAATAAGTCTGGCCTGAAACAGGATATGTATCCTCAAATCCCATTTTGTTGGCTATCATCTTATCAAGACGGCGTATTTTATCCTGGTCGCCTTCAAAAAGCTCCATAAAACTTGCCTGTGTTCCTGTTGTACCCTTCTGTCCGAGAAGCTTCATTGTTGAAATAACATGATTAAGGTCTTCAAGGTCTAAAAGAAGTTCCTGCATCCAGAGAGTTGCTCTTTTACCTACGGTTGTTGGCTGGGCAGGCTGGAAATGTGTGAATGCAAGAGTAGGAAGTGCCTTATATTCATCTGCAAATTTTGAAAGCTCGTTGATTACATTCACAAGTTTTTTGCGGACAAGTTTAAGTCCTTCTGTCATTATTATAAGGTCAGTATTATCGCCTACATAACATGAAGTTGCTCCAAGGTGGATAATTCCTTTTGCCTTAGGGCACTGTAAACCATAAGCATATACATGTGACATTACATCATGTCTTACAATTTTTTCTCTTGCCTTTGCATCCTCATAATTAATATCGTCTTTGTGAGCTTTAAGTTCTTCTATCTGCTCATCCGTAATATTAAGTCCAAGTTCTTTTTCTGATTCCGCAAGAGCAATCCAGAGTGCTCTCCATGTTCTGAATTTTTTATCAGGCGAAAAAATATACTGCATTTCTTTACTTGCATATCTTTCAGCCAAAGGTGTCTGATATCTGTCAGTTGCCATTTTAAATCTCCTTTTATTTTTCATATTCGCCACGGATATCTTCTGTCGGCGGTTCTATAGGATAATTGCCGGTAAAGCAGGCATCACAATAATCGGTCTTACCGTCTATGAGTTCACTTAATCTTGTAACATCAAGGTAACCCAGTGAATCTGCCCCGATATATTTACATATCTGGTCTACGGTGTGGTCATGCGCTATTAACTGGTCATCCGATGGAATATCAGTTCCAAAATAACATGGATGTAAAAACGGAGGCGAACTTATTCTTACATGAACTTCGGTAGCACCTGCATCTTTTAACATCTTTACTATTCTTGCCGAGGTTGTTCCACGCACAATGGAGTCATCTATCATAATGACTCTTTTACCGTTTACCGCATCTTTTAAAACATTGAGTTTAATTTTAACACTGGTCTCTCTCTGGGACTGCTTAGGCTTAATAAATGTACGCCCTACATAGCTGTTTTTCATAAATGCAATTCCGTAAGGTATTCCTGATTCCATGGAATATCCAAGTGCGGCCACATTACCTGATTCAGGCACACCTACTACAATATCTGCCTCCACAGGGTGGGTCTTTGCAAGTATACGGCCTGCCATAATACGGGAACTGTATACTCCTACACCGTCAATGTAGCTGTCCGGTCTGGCAAAATATATGTATTCAAAAATACATCTTGCGCATTTATTAATACATCCTGAAGTATCTGAGCTTATACCATCAGGTGTTATTGTGACTATTTCTCCCGGAAGCACATCCCTTACAAATTCTGCACCGATAGCTGAAAATGCACAGGTCTCTGAGGATACGAAATATGCGTTGTCTCTTTTTCCGATACTTAACGGCTTAAAGCCGAAAACATCCCTTGCCGCAATTAATTTACGGGGACTCATTACTACAAGAGAATATGCCCCCTTTATTTTTTTCATGGCATTGGCTACCGCCGCTTCGACGCTTGAGGTCTTAAGACGTTCCCTTGCTATGTAATATGCGATTACCTCTGAATCTATGGTTGTCTGGAAAATCGCACCTGTGTATGAAAGTTCATCCCTGAGTTCAGGAGCATTTATAAGGTTGCCGTTATGAGCAAGTGCCAGTGTTCCTTTAACATAATTAAGAACAAGAGGCTGGGCATTTTCCCTGCAACTGCTTCCTGCCGTAGAATATCTTACATGTCCTACACCAATGTTTCCTTTTAATTTCTCAAGTGATTCTGCATCAAAAACTTCACTTGCTAATCCCATATCCTTTCTGGAATTAACAATTCCCTTAGGTCCTTCCGTATCGCTTACCGCAATACCACAGCTTTCCTGTCCTCTGTGCTGCAACGCGAACAGTCCGTAGTATATTGTTGTGGCAACATCGTTGCCATCAAAATCGTAAGCGCCAAATACACCGCATTCTTCATGCACTTCACTTTCTTCAATATTGTCTGAATTACTTGTTTCTATCATATATATACCTCCAGGTATCAGATGTTAAATTCTTTGCCTGTAAGTAATGCAAATGCCTCTTTGTATTTGTCAACAGTCTTTGTAACAACTTCTTCAGGAAGAAGGAGGTCATTGTCAGGATTAGCTTTAAGCCAGTCTCTTACAAACTGCTTGTCATATGATGGCTGTGACTTGCCTGCTTCATATCCTTCAAGAGGCCAGAATCTTGAGCTGTCAGGTGTGAGCATTTCGTCACCGATAACAACTTCACCCTTTTCGTTAAGACCGAATTCAAATTTGGTGTCGGCAATGATAATTCCTTTGCTTAAAGCATAATCTGCACATTTCTTATATAAAGCGATTGTATATTCCTTAATCTTAGCTGCATATTCTTCACCCTTTTCAGGATAAATTTTCTTAAGAACTTCTACGCTCTGCTCGTATGATATATTCTCATCATGGAGTCCTATCTCTGCCTTGGTACTTGGAGTATATATAGGCTCAGGAAGCTTGTCTGATTCCTTGAGTCCTTCAGGGAGCTTAATTCCGCAGACAGTTCCGTTTTCCTTGTAGCTTGCCCAACCGCTTCCTGTAATGTATCCTCTTACGATACATTCAATAGGGAGCATCTCTAACTTCTTGCACATCATGCTGTTGCCTTTAAATTCATCCTTCTGGAAAAATTCAGGCATATCCTTATTATCAACTGATATCATATGGTTAGGTACTATATCTTTTGTAAAATCAAACCAGAACTTAGACATCTGTGTTAATATGGCACCCTTATCTGTTATCTTATTTTTAAGAATGTTATCGAAGGCTGATATTCTGTCAGTTGCAACCATTATAAGGCTGTCACCGTTATCATATACTTCTCGTACTTTACCCTCTTTAAAAGGCTTATATTCCTGCATGTTATTGTCCTCCATATATTTATGCAATTTTTTATAGTACGATTATAGTACACCAAGTTTTATAAAGTCAACGTCAATACCTACTAAAATAAATAAAATAAGTATTGTTTTATAATGGATATTAGTTATAATTATAAATGTAGAATATTACCTGGAGGAAATACATATGGTTGATAAAAGACGCCACAAAAGAGTTAAGGTCAAGCTTAACCTTGTTGTATCCAACATTTTTGACCAGAATGCGGATATGATTAAAATCGACTCGCCTATTGAAGTCAAGGATGTTTCAAGATCGGGTATCGGTTTTATTACAAAAAGCATTCTTCCAATGAATTATTATTTTAATGCCGCACTTACTTTTGACGATGAGGACTCCATCCTTTACAGCGTTGTTAAAATTATCCGTTGTGAAGCGTTAGAGGATGATGAATACTCTTACGGCTGTGAGTTTGTGGGCATGGCTCCCGTTCTCGGATATATCTTTGATAAACTTGAAGCGAAATAGATAATATATGCCAAAAAGGGACTTTTTGGGGCGTTCACTTAGGGATTTACAATAACAAGAGTTTTTGAGTGATGCCTTCAAACGGGAACAAAACCAGAATGACCACACTAGAGTATTGATTCACTTTAGTGTGGTCATTTTCTATATGCTATATTTCATAACAGCATCAGAATTTCTAATTTCGATATCTTCTTCACTATATAGAATTGATAATTTGTTAAATTTATCTATTAGGCATTTTTTCCCTTCAGAAGGAGTATGGGATATATTTTTTGCTTCTAAAAATATAACTTGCTCCTTTTTTCTCAATGGGTGAATGATTATTCCGTCAAATTCAGATATCTTTTTTCCGAGTGCATTTTTATCATATACTAGAATACTTGCCGGAACAGTTAATGTTGTATCATTCATTGAATCCTCTTTAAGAACATTAACTAACAATTCGCATTCGTGCCTTTGGTCTTCAGAACCAATATTGTCATTCAATAACCGTTCAACTTCTTTAATTCTACTATTTTTACCTCTTGTACAAAACACACATTTTTCTTTACTAATGGTTGGAATAATAACAGTAGGATTTTCTCTAAATAAGTAAAATAAGAAAAATTTTACGCATAGTATATACCTAGTATCTGAAGCTGAAATATCGTCTATTTTCCTTAAAACAGATATGACTGTTCTAACTACTTTTAATGCAACCAAAGTCTTTTGTTCATTACTGCACGTGGACTTGATTGATACAACTATTGTTTGTTCTCCAGAATGTCTATCATAATACCCAACTCGGGTATTATTTAGGCTTTCTAAATCATCAATTAATCCAGATGACAGATTTCTGTCTTTCTTAGAAAAAGTCAATTTAAGAATTTGTTCTTCTACATAATCTCTTGTGTGTGAATATGTTGCATTTAGAACACTTTCTTTTTTTAGGAATAAATCATCATAATAGTTCACAGTATCAAATGATGGTGATGCTTTCAGTTTGCTGATAATTCTTCTTGAAATCCTATAATAACAAATTGCATTTGAATTTTCATTGTAAACAGTATCGTCTAACAATTTGCTGATTGAATTGACAAGATGATTTGGTGATATTGTATTATTGTATTCAGACAACCATTCCTTCATTAAAACAAGCAAAGCTTCTTTATTAGCAATGTCTATAGTAATAGGTGTTTTTGCAATTTGAAGGTCATATGCCATATATGATAACGTTCTGACCTTTCTAAAAATATCAAATATGTATTTTAGCTTGCTGTTTTCCGGAAGATTCAGTTCATTTATATATGCATACAGAAGCTCTTTTGAAAATATTACAGATGCTATCTGTTGAAATTCCCATAGAATTACATCTATGTACAATGGCAATAGCAAATTCACCCATTTTGCTTGCAATATCCAGTATTCTGCCATTAGGTAAATCTAAAAAGCATAGGGTGTTCCAGAAAGATGCAATGTTACATTAACTGATAAACTTTTTAATGTTTCTTCTGCTTTGTCATACTCTATAAAATCGTCATCGGCGTATTTTTCATTAATATCCTTTACGTAGTTCTTATCTCTTAATACTTTGCCGTAACTTTCAGCTCTTAGAGAAGTGAAAGATTTACCAAATCTCATTACAGCATACATAAGTAAATTTTTTCTTCCATTTTTAATTGCCTTTTTGAAGTTTTCGACTGTCTGACTTTGATTAGGGCGTAAATCCCAATAACCTGTTGATGCATAAGTAAAGGTTTCTGGTAATTTTGTATTGGCATCATAAAATTTATATTTGCCTGTATTTTTTTCAAAATCAATATGTATATCCTCAATAGCTGCTGTTACATCATATGTAGTTGTATCCTTGAAAAACTCTTTAGAATAGTATAAGCCTACGGGAATATTATTTTCTTGTAATCTGTGCTTATGCAATACAAATTCTAGATATTGATGGATTGCATAATCCCTAAAAAATACATCATCTGACAAGGCTGCAGTATTTTCAAATTCCTGCACTAAGTCTGGAAAGTACCTTTTCCATTCAGCAAGTCTTGTAGGCACAGGACGATATGTATCGCCTACTTTCAAATAATTATGGACTGTATTTGTAGTAAATGCATATATGCTCGGCTGCACACGTCCAACAATTAATTGGTCTAATAAATCTATATTTTCTAAATTTGACATTTATTATTTGCCTTCTTTCGTTATCATAGACTTATATGTCAATATTTCTTTTGAACGCCAATCCTTTATTTTACAATAACATGGTTGGTTACTTTCAATGTTTATTTCACCTAGCGTAAGCTGATAATATTGTTCAAAGATGTCTTCATATGGGACTGTGAATTTTAAGCCATCCATTTGCCAAATATTCCATGATATAACTGTTGCAATTTCTTTTATTTGTTTATAGCTTGGTTTGCTCTTAAACTTATAAATAAAGTTGTCTATAAATGTAAACAGAAGATTTTCTCTTGCTAACAATAAGCTGTCACCTTGAAATTCAAATCCATATATGCTTTCAAACGCTCTTTTTGTCCATTTGAACCATTCATCTACATCTTCTGTATTTTCATTTACAACCCGCAATTTTCTATCTAATAATCCAATTCTTGAATCTACATTGATTGGATTCCCAGTAACTGTATCATATCTACTTACTAAGTAAGGAGCTTCACCACAAGTTATTTCTAATCTCTTATCATCAACATATTTTTTCCATGTATGATTCTTGTCATCTGGAAACACTATAACACTTTTTGATGTGACCCACGATTTTTCTTCTTCTTTGTTAAAAACATTTTTTTTCCCAAACCATTCATTATCAATAAGATTATTTTGAACATTGCAGATCCAAGAAGGCGTGAACACTTCAGCCTTTCCTTTTGTTCTGGATAGCTGCTCATCTTTATTTTTGGTAACTCTTGGTTGTATAACGCCTGAATTAACACCCGAAATTAAATCTATTCTAATTGGGAATTTAGCATTATAAGAATCCCCTAGCATTTCATAATCAGAAGATGCCCAAATAATATTTCTTTTTGTAGTTCTATCAATAAGTAATATTTTAAGAATATCTTTTCCGATATCTAAAATATCATTTTCCGATATATCTACAGCATTGTTTGTTGCCATAAATTCCTCCAATTTATATTTCGTTCCATGCTTTTTCTAAAGCACTAAAATCAATATTCTGTAATTCACAAAATTCTTTTATTTTCTTCATAGCTGCCATGTTAGGCTTACTTTTTTCACCTTCCAATCGATTCACCGAGGAAAAAGAAACATTTAATTCTCTAGCAAACGTCTCTTGAGACAAGAAACATTTTTGCCTTATTCATTTTATTTCTTTTGAATATGCCATTTAATTATCTCCTAATTTTAACGTGTCATTGCTATAGTATAATTATAGCACATTTTTATGAAAATTTCTAGTTCATAGACCTTCAAGACATAATTTATGAGATTCAACACAAGACTGCAAATGCAGATACTTTCCTTGACAAGGTCAGAAGATACACAGATATCAAAGAATTAGATGCTGAGATTATCCGAACCTTCATAGAGATAATCAATGTGTACAAGGCAGAAAAGGTGGATGGGCATAGATGCCAGCGAATCCAAATAGTCTATAATTGCATAGGTGAATTTCAACCACCAAAGTAATAAAAACGGCATAGCCGATATTCCTATCAACTATGCCGAATTTTTCAAAGGATTGAAAATCCCTTAGTAAGTGAGGCACCCTTTACAGTCCCTTTTTTATTATCTGTTAGTCTGCAGGTTCTTCGTCACATTAATCTTTTTAATGCTGATTATTGAAGGGATAAATGCAAGTGCATATATTATTAAAATTATCATAACTGCCGGCATTACATCTTTTAATGTGAATTTAAAAATATAACTGTATAAATTCTTCTTTGTATATAAATATACAATGTAGCTGGCTGCATACGAAAATCCGCTGCCCAGTATCAGGGATAAAATAACTGTTCTTGTGTTTTCATATAACTGAATCAGACATATTTTCTTATTTTTTATTCCGATGGCTTTAAGCATGGCAAAAATATTTTTATTGGTGTCAAATTTATCATACAGCGAAATTAATGTATTCAATGATAAAAGCACAACAAGGATAGCAAAAAGCGTATAAGCGAAAATATTCATAACTAATTGTCTAAGTTGTATGTCATGATTTTTTTCATAAATGTTTACAACGTCTATGTCATTAATTCCTTTAAAGAATTCATATATCTTTTCATCATCATTACTAAGATTATTAAAAAGTATCATTTGCGGATATCTGTAAAATTCCAATTTTCTGAATATATTCATATTAACCAGAATCACACATCTGTAATAGGAATCCGGAATCTGTATTTTTATATCCGGAATACTGTCAGCCACCGTCAGATAATATTTTGACATATCTGTTGCACTGACAAGATCGTATTGTATCTTCTCACCTTTTCTTAATCCGTTGGAGAATCCCGTATTGTTTGGCGATGTTACATTTTCAATGACAATACACTCATCATCGGAAATATTCTTAAATGCTCCGTCATACAGCTTTTTATATATTTCTTCATCAACTCCGACAAAAATAAAATTATCCGAATATGTACCATATTTATTTACATAGAATTTTAGATAATTTTCATTTGACAGTTTTGAATAATACTCTTTATATTTTTCTGAAATATCTTTTTTATCGACTTCAACTATTACATTTGAATAATATACAGGACATATATCAAACAATGAAGGCTGTGCAACCATGTCATCATACATTTTCTGTATTTCATCAGAACCATATATTATGGATTCAACATCTGAATATTCGTAGTTTATTTTATATTCATAACCGACATTTTCTTCATATCCAAACAGATAAACAGAGAATACCCTGAATAATGTAATTGCAGTAAATGCCAGCACAATAACCAGGACAGACAGTATATTTTTCTTTTTATATGATGACATATTAATTTTTGCTATCCGTACGAATGGCATTTTTTTCTTATAAAGCCTGCTTTTCTGTACTGTTTTTTCACTGATATCGGAACTATTGGCTACAGATTTATATATGTTTCCTTTGATGATGTTCTTTGAGATATTATATGCCAGCAGACCTACGATAAAAACAACTGCTGTATCCAATATAATTATCTGACAAACCAACTTCCATATATGAAATCCTTTTGCTATACTGTTAACAAAAATGCCGGAACAGATACCGGATATTAATGTTCCTGAAATCACACCCGTTATCACAAGTTTCATAATGATTTTCGTAAAATTCATCCGTAATACAGCTGCTTTAATTCCCAATGAACGGAATATTGCCAGGTCAGATTTTATCTTTTTACCTATAATAAAAATTATATTAAAAATGATTACAATAAACAGAAAAATCATCAGTCCCAGAATAATATATTTTAAAGATGAAAAAACATTGGTGGATTTTCCTGTCTCGTTAATCTCCGCATAAGTAAACAGATTGGTATTATATATAAAATCCGAATCACTTACATGGTATTTCTGTTGCAGTTTCTCTGCATCATTAACATATTTTTCGTGTATTGATGTACAGGCAATACTATACCTGCCATAATCAATGTTTTCATTATAGTAATAAAATAAAGACGGAATATAAGTATACATTGTTACATCCGGCATATTTATATAGACAATGCCGGTAACAGTATAACTTTTTTCGTCGATTTTTATTTGGGTAGTACCGTCATTTTTAAACTCAAGCCCCTGTTTATACAAAAACTTTTCTTCGCATAATACCTCATTTTCATTCTGAGGCAGCCGCCCTTCCTTGAGTTTTACATTCATTAATCCAAAGAAATCACTTTTAACTCTGTAATTATATAACTTATTCACAGGATCAAATTCCAAAGTATATACACAGGATTCATCAACACAATCTTCTGCTGTAATTTTTTCTGTGTCGGATTTGGAAATATCAGCCATCTGGAAGTCATATTTGCCATATAATTCTTTTCCGGTCTTTATATCACTGTATTTTTTTATTTCAAAAAAGGACCAGTACAGACTGGCAAACACCATACATACGCATGTAATTATGACAAGCAGTCTGCTGATTTTTGTTTTCTTACGGAGTGCCTTATACATTAACTTAAATATATTGGTATTATACATTATCAGCCTCCGCATTAATATTCACTATCCTGTCCGCATAATGTATAAGACTGTTGTCATGTGTTACAAACACCAAAGATGCTTCATATTCACTACAGCAGGTCACAAGCATATCCATAACCTGAATACTGTTTTTATAATCCAGGTTACCGGTTGCCTCATCTGAAAAAATAACATCCGGATGGTTTACCAATGCACGTGCAATAGATACTCTTTGTTTCTCTCCCCCGGATAATTGATGAGGAAGATGGTATAAACGGTTTTCAAGTCCTAACCTTTCACACAAATTAATAACATCATCAATCTGATACTCTTTCCCTGCTCCCACCAGTGGTATGAGAATGTTATCAATTACAGATAATGTTGGTATAAGGTGAAAATCCTGAAATATAAAACCAAAATTGTTAATCCTTATATCACTCATCTCATTGTCAGTGAGTTCAAAAATATTTTTCCCTTTATAAATAACCTTTCCGGAATCAGGTTTATCTATACCGCTTAAAATATTCAGAAGTGTACTTTTTCCACATCCTGACGGTCCCAGTATTGCAACTTTTTCGGATTTGTTCAGATTAAAATTAAAATTATTATATATATTAATTTCTTCATTACCGCTTCTATATACTTTATTTATTTCCTGTCCGGATAATATACATAAATCGTCCTTCATGAATGTCTATTCCTCCTACTCTTCCGAATCTGTGAATATAACATCCATATCATAATCAGATAATTTAATGTTTTTATTTATATGCGTTAAGACACGGTTTCTATAATTAATTTCAATGTCAAGATTTTTTATATATTCTATAATCTCATCATCTGTCATATCGCCTTTATACAAAATCAAACCCATCAAAAAAACATTATCTTTTTCATATCCCTTTACTTTTTCAACCTCTATTGAGCCTTCCTTATATATGATTGGCGAATCAGCATCATCAAGGACAAGATATCCCGAAATTTCTGACGCATCGAATATACTGTTGTTTTTGATATCAAGGGATACTCCCACAAGAATATAATCATCTATACTGTCGCTCTTAAAAATATCATTTTTTCGTATTTTTTGTACCAGGGAATCATTCTGTAAACTCTCATATGTTTCTTTAAGATTATCTACATTTCCGAAATTTGCCTCATCTAATTTCGTTATTCTTATTGTTCCTTTCTCTACTTTAACATTGCCTCTGATATTAAGGAATAAAAATAATGCTATTGCGATTATTATGACTGCACTTACTGTTATGAGTATTTTTTTCTTCATACTTCCCTCCTTTATGAAAATGATATAACATAAAAATTCGTTATCCCATTATTGACCATGTAATTATAAAATGTATTTATATTTTCATTTTTTCTGTTTGATGTATGTGCACAATATCTTACAACGCTGCCACTCTTTTGAGTAATAATAACAGAATGTCTCTTACCATTCCGGTCATATGACGCTTCAATACAATTACTGTTAAATAAGATAAGTGTTACAATTGTTGCTAATGTTATTAAATATTTTTCATAATGGTTTCTCCATCAGTTTTTTTCTTTATTATTTTTCACTAACTTTTTAGGTATTTCAGGCTGATAAAGAATAAATCTGCATCCAGCGCTGGCAATCAGACTACCAAGTGAATTAATTAGTTTATCCATATTTTTCTTAGTATTTATTTTATTTTTTGAATTCATATACTTAATTTCCTTTCTATTGCATATTCTCTATATTTTTTTACTCTCTCTTTGAAAATCACTTTCATATAATACTTTTTTATTTTTTTCTATACCAATTAATAATAACAGCAAAATAGTTGTATAACATACAACTATATTTGATGTAACCTTTGTCTCAGTATAGAAGTAGAAAATTGTTGATATAGAAGTGTAAAATATACTTAATATTCCTGTAAATATCTTTTTCTTCTTTTTTCTCTCTTGGTCAAGCTTTAAATTAGCACAATCTACAGGAGATAAAATTACAATCATAGTTGCCAAAGTGATTTCCAGAATCTTACCTACCGTAAAACTTATATTCCATAATTCGGGAATATATATATTTATAAAATATATTAAAACCGAAAAAAGCAGACAGACATCTACGGTACCTGCATGTACTCCCCCTGACGTTTTTCTCAAAGGTATAAATACCAGTAAAAAAACTAACATTTCTTTAACCTTCCTGCAAACGACTCCAATTGTAATTGCACATGTCCAAAATATGATATTTTGAAATATATATTCAAATACATAAATATATACTTCGTAATCTTCATCAGTTAAGATCATATTTTTTGTTATGATTTTACCTATTTTATCTAAAAAAAGCCTAACCAAGTTGTCATCACCTCACCCGGTTAGGTTATCATATTTTCTTTATAATTTTATCGTTCAGTACTGAATGGCAGATATATCAGTACTGAGTGGTAAAATAATTGTTGCTTTATATTTTTCTTTATCCACTTTAATACTTTATGAACCAGAATATTTGGTAACAATTTTTTCTATATTCTCGATTCCACAATCACGTTTTAGCATTGCCTCTGTATCAAAACATGTATTCTCAATATCAATTATAAAATTGCTATTATCCATAATAACAGCTACATCTATTAAACAACTATTATCTGATATTTTTTTTACATAATTGACTGCATTTTCCGTAAGATTGCCAAGCATAATTGACATATCCCTATTGTCAATATTTAATGCATTACTATCAATCACTACCTCAGTTTCACATTTTATATTAAAATTATCACATTGATTTATCAAATTGCTTAACATCACATCAATTACGACATTACCCGTATTAACTTTTTTGTATGTACAATTAACTTCACCAAGCGTAGCATCTATGTATTCCAATGCCTGCATGCTATTGCCTTCTTCAATCATACCTGCTATTGCTTTCATATGTTTATTTGTATCATGAAGCATCCTCCGTAACTGCATATAACTATCTGACATTTGTGCAAATATATCTTCCTGTATTTTTACACTTTTTTCTAACATTTGTTCCCTTTCTTTGTGCTCAAACATATCAGAATAATTATCCACAAAAATATATAAAATAAAATTTAATATAACAACAGCAATTGAAACCACTCCAATCTGTGGCAAATATTGCCCTGTCATATCTATCATCAGATACGATATACCTACCATTTCAATTATGCTTACCAATATACTTATTAAAAAAATATATTTAAACCTCTTGTCTTTCAGACAATTTTTCTTTTTGTATATTAATGAAATTATAACAATAAATACAAAATCAATTAATTTTGAAATCATAACTTTAACATAGTAGTATTGTCCTGATAGTCGTTCATCTCCTATAAAAGAAAAAATACTGACAACTATCATTTCTGATGCTATACCAATAATATTAAAACCAACGGATGCAATAACTTTCTCGTACAACTTTGATTTATATAGAAATGTCAAACAAAAGAAAACAATCTGCCAGGCAAAAATATTTATGAATGAATTATTGAACTTATCAAAAATCCAATTAAAAGAAACCATCACAATTATATAGATTAAAAGTACATAGCATTTTTTTACTTTGTAATTTTTTCCCATTAATACATCATATAAAAAAATGATTACAATGGCATCCAGAATATCTCCAATAATTTCATATGCTCCACCCACTATCTTCCAATCCTCCTAAGCACATTTTCAGCAAACGCTTCCTTTAGTATCGGCATATTACTTCTACTGATATTTACATTACGTCCGTTTCTCATTTCAATCCTATTTCCCATCCACTTATATATATTCATAATATTTACAAGTATTGACCGATGAGCAAATAATAGCATATTTTTATATTTACTGTTAAATTCTTTTAATTTTCCTTTTACATATAATTCACCACTCATAGTTGTTATTAAAATATCACTATTACTCCTAATGGATTTTACGCTCTCTATTGTACAAATATCCGATATCGAAATAATTATTTTTTTGTTATTTTGGTTGACAATAACTCTTTTATCTTCCTCACAACTCATGTAATCTAATATTTTATTCATCTTTTCTTTAAATATTTCATATTTAAGGGGTTTAGAAAAAAACTGGGCTGCCCTTACGTCAAAACTTTGCTGCATATATTCAGGATAATTCGTTACAAACATTATAGTGACGTCATGATCCGGAATTCTCCTGATTCTGTCTGCAATCTCTATACCATCATTTTTTCCAATTTCAATATCAAGAAAAATCATAGTGTATTTTCCTTTTTCATACGAAGCAAATAAATCCTCACCAGTCGCAAAAAAATCAACATCTATATCAATATTTTTTTCAACGGAATATATACATATCAAATCTTTAATTCGGTCTCTTTCAAATTTTTCATCATCACAAACTGCAATTTTCAATTTAAATCGTCTCCAACTCATCATTTAACTCAATGTGTATCTATTTTTTGATTGTACAATATACACTAACTAAACACAATGAATTTTCCACATAATTTTACGCACACATTTCAAAAAATGTGTTTAAATTTTAATTGATTTTTTTAGTCGTCACAGGTACAATAAAATCAGCACATAATTACGTATTCGCTGTGCGTGAATTTTTTAAGGAAGAGGGTGAATGAGTGAATCTTCAAGAGCAAGCAAAAGAAGTGGTTGTAGACAATAATGGCATTGCAAAATCTGCCGACTTTGTTGCTGCCGGAATCAGAGCTGTCGATGTCGTAAACCTGTGTAACGCAGGCTTTCTTAACCGTGTACGACACGGATACTATCAGCTTGCCGAACAAAGTGTTTCTTCAGAAGAACAATTGCTTGCAACACTCATACCAAAAGGAATAGTTTGTGTTGAATCTGCATTGTTTCACTATGGTTACAGCGACTTTGCACCACGAAAATGGTCAATAGCTGTGCCTCGTTCAATGTCGAGAACAAAGCTAAAAGTTGATTTGCTTGCTATTCGACCTTATTATATGCAACCTGAGTTGTATGAACTTGGGAAAATCACCAACAACTTCAACGGAGTTGAGCTGCCTGTATATGACCGTGAGCGAACAATATGTGATTGTTTCAAATATCGTTCAAGATTAGATAACGAAATTTTCAACAAGGCTATTAACGCTTATGTAAAAGACGACAAAAAGAATCTGAATAATCTTTCTGCTTATTCCCAAAAATTGCGTGTGTATAAAAAAGTTACCGAACTGATGGAGGTGTTGCTGAATGGCTGATATTGCAGCGTCTGTGCTTACACGATTAAAGAATAAGGCACAGGCAAGTGGAAGAAGTTATCAACTTTGCTTACAACTCTTTTGTCAGGAAGAATTTTCTATTCGCTTACTGAATTACAAATTAAACAAATCTGCATGTGTTCCGGTATCAACTAAAGTCAATGTTAGAACATCATTCTCCTTCAGATAAATCAATAACCAATCCGGCTGAATGTGACACTCCCTGAACCCCTGGTATTTCCCTTTTAGCTCATGGTCACGATATTTCTCTTCGAGAGGAATATCATTCTGCAGCATAGTAATAACTTTATCTAAAAGTTTCAAATCCAAGCCTCGTTTCTTTGCCAACTTAAGACTTTTCTTAAATTTCCCGGTTAGTATTAATTCATATTGCGTTAATCAATCTCCTCCAAAGCCTCTGAAAAGCTAGCGTATCTCTTTGTATTAGGATCTTTGCTGATTCTCTTTGCTTCTTCCATTGCCTCTAATACTTCCGGCTTATACTGTGGCAGTTCAACACTAAAAGGAAGTCCTCCTCTTAATACGCACTGCTTTAAGAATATATTCATTGCACCGGACATATCCATTCCTAACTGTGAGAAAAGTTCACTTGCCTGTTTCTTTAAATTTTCATCTATTCTTACTTGTGTAGGTACCGTAGCCATAAAATCGCCTCCATCTCAAAATACAATACTAATATTATATGCATCTCTTATAATTATATTATACCGTTTTAATTTACATTGTCAATCATTTGTATTATTTTTATAAGGATAAAAATCCCACCTGGTAAAAATCCCACCTCCGTTTTCAGAGGTGGGATTTATTAAATTAATGCTCCGGGTATTTTATTCCACATTCTTAAGTGCGTCACTCATAGGTATCTTTCTGATTTTTCTGCTTAATATAAGCTCTACCACAAAATAACTTGCCATTCCGATGAGAAACATCTGCCAGTATATGTCAGGCTTGATGTAGAAAGTGAGCCATCCTTTCATATCGCCCATAAAGAAGTAATATAGCTTCCTGATAATCAGGTATGACACAGGTAATGATAATGCCAGACAAATTGCAACCATTATAGTGGTTGACGTCATGTAAAGTTTTCTTATCTCATTATTATTGTAGCCCAGTATTTTAACCATTGAGATGGAATTACTGTTTTTCTCGATAACCACTTTGGCGAGAATGTAAATCATAATCATAAATAAAATTATTGCAAATCCATAAAACATATAGAACATTGAACCCATTGATCTTTCAAGCTGCCGGCTCATCTTTGTCAGGTCTTCTTCCGTTATTTTTGTTGCAATGTATTTTTCGTCGATATCAGTTATCACTTTGTTGGAGAAATATCCGTTAAATGCACCATCCGGTATATTAAATTCCGCGCAGAATTCTTTTTCAGGTACGAATACGGATAATGCTGCTGGGTAGTTGTAATATCCTTTTACCTTAAAACTGTGTTTTGTACCCGTATACTTTTCAACAAGGGTAATTGTATCTCCTTTATCTATTCCGTATTTCTCGTGATAGCCCTCGGAAATAAGCGCCCCGTCTTTTATATTAATTTTGGCATAATTACTGTTTTCGCTGATTCCGTATACAGTTATTTCTTCTTCGCTGTCATTATCAGTAATCAAGGATGTTACAAGGTATTTTTCTGCACCTTCTGTTTCTGTTGGCTGCATTGCTTTAAGAACATACTGATATTCGGCAAGTTTATTGTTTATTACATCATCCTCGTATTTGTTTAACAACGGTGTCATCATCATTCCAAACATAAGGAGTACATTTGCAAAAATAATTCCTACAAACATCATTACATATCCTGACATATTCTGGAAAATAACCCTGATTTTAAATCTTGTAAGGAATTTGTAATGTGGTAGCTTAACGGTTTTTTTTCTCTTTCTTGAAGAAAGGTCATTTCTTATAAATCTTAACGGTTTAAGTCTTAATTTGTAACTCAGAATTGCAAAATTAATTATAAGCATCATAATAAGAGGAACAACCGTAGTCTTTATAAATGCTTCAGGGCTCCACAATGTATGATATGTAGGAAGGCTGTAACTTCCGTAATACATATCTGCCATAATTTTTTTAAATACGGTATAGCCAAGAACATTACCGATTACCGCCGCAACACCTGTAACAATAAGCGGTCCCGCCATGTAATGGATTACTATTTCGCTTCGTTTGTAACCTGATGCCCTGAGCGTTCCTATTACAGCAGCTTCAGATGCTATTGTATTGCTTATTGTTACCGCAAAGATAAATGCGATAATGGCAATTACAATATACAAAAGGAATTCTATAAGCACCTTGTCTCCACCCATATCATCTCTTGTGAACATAATCGCCTGATTGGAATACTTTGGAATGTACTTTGCAAGAGTGGTTGTTTTACTGAGTTTAAGTGAGAAATTATCTGCCCATTCTTTTTCCTGTTTCTCATCCTCAGGCTCGTTACTGTATTTCCATGAATAATCATAGTGTATAACCGCATCGTTATTTCTGCCAAAACCTTCCGGTGTTACTATTGCCACACCGAATTTAATTGAATCAAACATTGAATCGGTGTTGTCTGAGAAAAGAGCAAGATAATCAGGAAGTGCTACAAGTCCTGTTATTTTGTATTCATAATTTCCTACGGTTATGATGTCTCCTACTTTAAGTTCATTGTTATCGGCATACATTCTGTCTATTGCAATTTCATCTTTGCCTTCAGGAAGGTTTCCCTTCATAACACATACCGTATTTACTTCCTCACGGTTTTTGAATATCCTTAATCTGCTTGTGCTTTCAGTCTGGTTTTTCTTTAAAACAGCTTCTTCAATATAGAAATTCTTGTAAAGGCTGATTTGTTCATCATCTGCTATTTTTTGGATTTCAGGAGTTACTTCACCATAAATCTCAAAATTACCGTTTTCTATATTGTACTTTTCGTCACTCTTATTGACTTCTTCTATCATACTGCTGTCAGCAATGATAAAACCTGATATAAAGCCTATGGCAAGTATAAGGAAAAGAAAAATTGCTATGTATCTTCCTTTATCGCATTTGATTTCCGAAAAAATACGTTTGTTAAGTGGATTTTTCATGGCTGCCTCCTTACCATTCAAGCTCTGCTGCGGAAATTTTCTCTGTATTTTCGTAACGTTTTCTGATTTCTCCGTCTTTTAACTTAATTACAACATCAGCCATATTTTTAATGGCATCATTATGTGTTACCATAAGTACCGTATTGTTGTATTTATGATTGATTTCTTCTATAAGTTTTAGGATTTCCTTGGATGTATTGTAATCAAGTGCCCCCGTGGGTTCATCGCAAAGGAGTATATCGGGATTTTTAACTATTGCCCTTCCTATAGAAACTCTCTGCTGCTGTCCACCGGATAACTGGTTAGGTAATTTGTGTCTGTGTTCATATAAACCTAGTGTTTTTAAAAGGTCGTCAATGTCTAACGGATTATCGCTAAGGTAAGCACCTACCTCTATATTTTCCTTTACATTGAGGTTAGGGATTAAATTATACATCTGGAATACATATCCGAGATGTTTTCTCCTGTAAAGAGTGAGTTTCTTTTCATCCATATCCTCTGTCTTTTCTCCGTTAATTGAGACATATCCGCTGTCGGCATTATCAATGCCTCCGATTATGTTAAGCAGTGTAGATTTTCCTGAACCTGACTGTCCGAGGAGTACGCAAATCTGACCTTTTTCAACCTCTAAGTCAATTCCTTTCAAAACCTCAACACGATTTTCTTCCGTACCGTAAGATTTTCTTATTCCTTTAATTTTCAAAAACATGTTATCCTCCTTGCTGTTAGTTGCGACTAACTATATGTTATAAATAAAAGAGCTTTTTCAGCCCTTTTATTTTTTAAGAACTCTCATAGAGTTCAGAATTGCTATTACCGAAACACCGACATCCGCAAAAACAGCTTCCCACATATTGGCAACGCCGAGTGCACCAAGTATTAATACGATAAACTTGACTCCCAGAGCAAACACTATGTTCTGCTTAACAACGCCTAATGTCTTTCGTGCTATTTTAACAGTTGATGCTATTTTTCTTACATCATCATCCATTAATACAATGTCTGCTGCCTCTATTGCGGCATCGCTTCCCATGCTTCCCATGGCAATACCGACGTCTGCTCTTGTAAGCACCGGTGCATCATTGATTCCGTCACCCACAAATGCAACTTTTTCTTTGCCTGTTTTTGAGGCTAAGAGTTCTTCTACTTTCTGTACTTTATCAGATGGCAGAAGTTCTGAATATACTGTGTCGATACCAAGTTCTTTGGCTACTTCTTCTGCTGCCTTTTGTCTGTCTCCGGTGAGCATTACAACATTCTTTACGCCAACCTTCTTCATATCCGCTACAGCTTCTTTGGCTCCGTCTTTGATAGTATCTGAAATTACTATCGCTCCTACAAAAGTGTTGTCATACGCAACGTATACAACTGTTCCGCCGGATTTATGTTCTTCATACGTAATACTGTGGGATTTTAAAAGTTTACCATTGCCGACAAGTGTTTCTTTACCGTCAAGTAAAAGCTCCACACCATGTCCGGAAATCTCTTTAACGTCTTTAATCCTGTCTGTATCAATCTTATTGTCATAAGCCTCTTTAATTGATGCAGCTATAGGATGTGTTGAAAAACTTTCGCCGTATGCCGCTATTTCAAGAAGCCTTTCTTCTGATATTCCTGAAGCTACAATTTCCGATACCTTAAATTCACCTTTGGTAAGTGTTCCTGTTTTATCCATTACAATGGTTGTTACTTCCGCAACAGCCTCAAGGAAATTACTTCCCTTTACAAGGACACCGATTCTTGATGCCGAACCGATTCCGCTGAAAAATCCGAGAGGAACCGATATTACGAGGGCACAAGGACATGAAATTACAAGAAAGATGCAGGCTCTTGTTATCCAGTCACCCCAGTTTCCTGTTATTATGGATGGGATGATGGCAATTATAACTGCCGCTATTGTAACAACAGGGGTGTAATATTTTGCAAATCTTGTAATGAAGTTTTCGACTCTTGCTTTCTTGGAGCTTGCATTTTCCACAAGTTCAAGAATCTTAGCTACCGTTGAATCCTCAAAAGCCTTTGTTGTCTTTACTTTAAGTGTTCCGCTGCCGTTTACGCATCCGCTGACAATCTCGTCACCGGCCTTGGCACTTCTTGGAACAGATTCTCCGGTAAGTGCTGCCGTATCCAGCATGGAATTTCCTTCGATAATCACTCCGTCAAGAGGAACTTTTTCGCCCGGTTTGATAACAATGATACTGCCGATTTCAACATCATCAGGATCAACCTGCTTTAATTCACCGTTCTCTTCAATATTGGCATATTCAGGACATATATCCATCATCTCTGATATGGACTGACGGGATTTGCCAACCGCATATCCCTGAAAAAGTTCACCTACCTGATAGAAAAGCATTACCGCTACGGCTTCTTCAAATTCCTTTACTCCGAATGCTCCGAATGTGGCAATCATCATAAGGAAATTCTCATCAAATATCTGCCCGTGGCTGATATTTCTTGCCGCTTTAATAATTATGTCATAACCGATTATGATATATGGAACTAAATAAATTCCGCCAAGTATCCATTCGTTAGGCAGTTTATCAAATACCCCAAGATGTTCCAACACAAAAAGCGGAACAAATATTACGAAGGACACTATTATTCTTGTCAGTGTCTTTTTCTGCTTGCTGCTCATATATGGTCAGCCCTTTCTTAACATTCAATCTTACAGTCAGGTTCTACCTTGGCACAAACTGCCACAACTTCTTTCATAATTTCATCAAACCTGTCATCATCGGCTTCAAGAACAAGTTTCTGTGTCATAAAACTTACACTTGCATCCTTAACTCCTGAAATTTTCTTGATACCTTCTTCCATCTTTGCTGCACAGTTTGCGCAATCCAAGTCGATAAGTTTAAATTTTTTCTTCATAATAATAATCTCCTTACGCAAAAAACTTTATTTGTTTTCTTCTTCCAGATGGTCTCTTCCCTGACCAATAATAAGCCGTACATGTTCGTCAGCCAGACTGTAAATAACTGATTTACCATCACGTCTGCATGAAACAAGCCTGTTCTGCTTAAGTATTCTAAGCTGGTGTGAAATAGCGGACTGATTCATATTAAGTGCCGTTGCTATATCACATACACATGCTTCCGATTCAAACAGAACATACAAAATTCTGATTCTCGTTGAGTCACCAAATACCTTAAAAAGTTCTGCCAGATCATAGAGCTCATCTTCGTCCGGCATATCCATATTAATTTTCTCCAGTACATCTGAATGTATATGCACCGCTTCACAACACTCAACATCATTAATTGCCATAATTTCACTTCCTTTTCAAAAAAAATGAACATATGAATTACTGTTCATATGTTCATAATATCATTATTAATTTATTTGTCAACTGTTTTTTTTATTTATTACAGTTTTTCCTCATAGTTTACGTCAATAATATCTTTATCTTTTCCACCCATTTTCTTTGCGATATGAAGTGTAATAAAGACATCGGTTACACCACCGAATATCATTCCTATTCCTATGATGGTTACAAGTAATTTCATGGTATCAAACGGATTGCATACAACAAGTACGCCAAGGGCTATATTAATAATTGCCGCAATCAGAAGTATAAGCCAGCTTGGGCTTTTTACCCTTGCCATATCAATAGTTTCCTGAAGCTTGCTGCATCCGCTGATTATTATAATAATTCCTAATATAAGCGGCAGAAGTGAAATAACAACTTCGACTTTAAGAATGGTACATACACCCAGCGTAATTGCTACAAGTCCTTTTAAGAAATCGTTTTTCATAAAGTTATCTTCTGTTTTTCTTCTCATATAAATTATAATTGAGACAATTCCCATAAGGAATAATGCTGCACTTACAAGATAACCTATCATCCTGAGTGTGGTTCCCGGGAAAATAACAAGTATCACACCTACTACTGCCGATAAAATACCCATTACAATATTATCAATTTTGTATTCTTTAATCTTTTCGTTCATGTTATCAATCCGCCTTTCTGAATTATTTTAAAAGCTCTTTGAGCATATCATTGACCATGGCAGGATTAGCTTTGCCTTTCATGGCTTTCATAGTCTGTCCTACAAGGAAGCCTATCGCCTTTTCCTTACCGCTTCTGTAATCTTCTACAGACTGTGGATTAGCTGCAATAACGTCTTCAACAGTCTTTTTCAATGCACCTTCGTCATTAACCTGCTTAAGTCCGTTTTCTTCAACATATTTAACAGGATCAATATCCTCGTCAAATATTTTTTCAAATACTTCTTTGGCTACAGAACTGTTAATGCTTCCGTCATCAGTTAATTTAATAAGTGCGGCAAGATTAGCAGGTGAAAAACTGATATCCGATACATCCATTGATTTTTCTTTGATAATTCTCATAGTCTCAACCATAAGCCAGTTGGAAACCTTTTTAGGATTATTACAGATTGCTGTTGTCTGTTCAAAAATATCCGCAAGTTTCTTTGAATCTGTGAGGATTTCAATATCGTAATCAGGGATACCGTATTCTTCTTTGTATCGTTTCATCTTCTCTGTCTTAAATTCAGGCTGCCTGCTTCTTATCTCTTCAAGCCACTCATCACTGATGTGTATTGGAACAAGGTCAGGATCCGGGAAATATCTGTAATCCTGTGCATCTTCTTTTGAACGCATTGCGTAGGAATATTCTTTATCGTCATTCCAACGTCTTGTTTCCTGAACTACTTTTTCACCTGATTCAATCAAATCAATCTGTCTGTTCTTTTCAGCTTCTATTGCCCTTTCAATGGCACTGAAGGAGTTAAGGTTCTTTGTCTCGGTTCTTGTTCCGAATTCTGCAGTTCCCACTTCCCTTACTGAAAGATTGACATCGGCTCTCATTGAACCTTCCTGTAATTTACAATCAGATGCACCGAGATACTGGATTATAAGTCTTAATTTTTCAAGATATGCAATTACTTCTTTGGCACTTCTCATGTCAGGTTCCGATACGATTTCGATAAGAGGTACGCCCGAACGGTTAAAATCCACAAGGGATTCTCCGGACCAGTCATCATGTACCAGCTTGCCTGCATCTTCCTCCATATGAATCTCATGGATTCTTACCGGCTTGACAGTTCCGTCTTCTAATTCAATGTCAACGTGTCCGTCCCTGCATATAGGAAGATATAACTGCGAAATCTGATAGTTCTGTGGGTTATCAGGGTAGAAATAGTTCTTTCTGTCAAACTTACAATCCTTTGTAATGTTACAGTTGGTTGCAAGTCCTACTGCTGCCGCATATTCAACAACCTTTTTATTAAGAACAGGAAGTGAACCCGGCATACCTGTACAGACAGGGCATGTATGTGTATTAGGTGCTCCTCCAAAAGCAGTGGAGCATCCGCAGAAAATTTTTGTTTTGGTTGCAAGTTCTACATGAACTTCAAGTCCGATGACTGTTTCATATTCTTTTGCCATAATCCGCTCCTCCTATTCAAACTTTCCTCTTGCCTGTTCATAAGTGAAACCGGCACGAATAAGATTCTTTTCTTTAAAGCAGTCTCCGATAAACTGTACTCCGATAGGGAGTCCGTCGGAATCTTTACCGCAAGGTACACTTAATCCCGGAAGCCCTGCAAGATTTAAAGAAATAGTATATATATCGCCAAGATACATCTTAATTGGGTCTGATAAAGATGAACCAATCTTTGGTGCTGTGGTAGGTGCCACAGGTCCGATTAAAAGGTCATATTTTGCAAAGGCCTCATCAAAAGCTTTCTTAATAAGTGCTTTTACTCTTAACGCTTTAAGATAATATGCGTCATAATATCCCGAACTTAATACGAATGAGCCGAGTAAAATTCTTCTCTTAACTTCGGCGCCAAAGCCTTCAGAACGTGTTCTTTTATACATGCTGTGAAGGTCATCATAATCTTTTGCCCTGTATCCATATTTTACACCATCAAATCTTTCAAGGTTAGAGCTTGCTTCTGCGGCTGCTATGGTGTAATAGGTAGGAATTGCGTAATCTACTAAATCCAAGTCAAATTCCTCAACGACTGCGCCCTTTGCTTCCAATGTCTTTGCAACATTAAGGACGGCTTCTTTTACTTCAGGGTCAAGTCCTTCTCCGAAATAAGTTCTTGGAATACCGATTTTCATTCCTTTTACATCATCTGTAAGCGCAGATGTAAAATCAAGGTCGTCCCTCTTCATAGATGTGGAATCCTTCTTGTCATGGCCTGCTATTACTTCCATAATTGTTGCGCAGTCCGTAACATCCTTGCAAAGAGGTCCAATCTGGTCAAGTGACGAACCGTAAGCGATAAGCCCGTATCTTGACACAGTTCCGTATGTTGGTTTCATGCCTACAACACCGCAGTATGATGCCGGCTGCCTTATTGAGCCACCTGTGTCCGAACCCAGTGCAAAGAAACATTCCTCTGCTGCTACCGCTGCTGCCGATCCGCCTGATGAACCTCCCGGTACATGTTCCTCATTATGAGGATTTTTGGTAATTCCAAAAGCAGAAGTCTCTGTGGTAGAACCCATGGCAAATTCATCCATGTTGGTTTTGCCGATAATTACCGCACCTGCTTCTTTTAATTTATTAACTGCTTCTGCCGAAAAAGAAGGAACAAAATTATAAAGTATTTTTGAAGAACAGGTTGTAAGCATATCTTCGGTACACATATTGTCCTTAATTGCTACAGGCACGCCTGCAAGCGGTCCTGTAAGTCTGCCTTCTTCAATTTCCTTCTGCACTCTTTTGGCTTCATCCAATGCTTTTTCTTTATCTATGGTAACGTAACAGTTAAGTGCGTCTTCTCTCTCATCGATTTTATCAAGAACCGCCTGCATTGCTTCCACAGCCGTTACTTTACCGGCTTTGATTTTCTTAGAAAGTTCTACTGCCGTTAAATCAAGTAAACTCATGTTGTTCCTCCTTTCTATTCTACTGTCTTAGGCACAATAAATGCGTCATCATTACGTTCCGGAGCGTTACGGAGTGTGGCTTCGCTTCCGTCTCCGTTAGTTATCTCGTCTTCTCTCATTACATTTGATACAGGGAAAATATGGGACATCGGCTCAACGCCTGTTGTATCAAGTTCTCCGAGTTTGTCAATGTAATCAAGCATACTTGCCATATCCTTCTTGGCGTTTTCCTTATCTTCATCAGACAATTCAAGTTTAGCAAGTATACCGACATATTCTATTGTTTCATCGCTAATAACATTTGCCATTCTTTTACCTCAAATTAATCTCTTACTTTAATATGAACTTCTCTGAGCTGCTGCTCTGTTACTTCGTTAGGTGCTCCGCACATAAGGTCCTGTGCGGTTCCGCTCATTGGGAATGCTATTACTTCACGGATATTTTCTTCATTTCTGAGAAGCATAATCATACGGTCAACGCCCGGAGCCATTCCTGCATGTGGTGGTGCACCGAACTGGAACGCATTGTACAATGCGCCAAATTTTGCCTTTAATACTTCTTCATCATAACCTGCGATTTCAAATGCTTTAACCATTATCTGCATATCGTGGTTACGGACTGCTCCTGATGATAATTCTACACCGTTACATACGATATCATACTGGTATGCAAGGATATCGAGAGGATCTTTGGTATTAAGTGCTTCAAGTCCGCCCTGTGGCATTGAGAATGGATTATGTGTAAATCCGATTTTCTTGGTCTCAGGATCTTTTTCAAACATTGGGAAGTCATTTACATAACAAAATCTATATGCGTTCTTCTCAATTAAATCAAGCTTTGTTCCCAGCTCTGTACGAATCTGTCCTGCAAAAAATGCTGCTCTTTCTTCCTTATCAGCCATAAAGAAAATTGTATCGCCTGTGCTAAGTCCTGCGATTGTCTTAAATTCTTCTTTAAGCTCATCCGGGATAAACTTATCAATAGGTCCCTTGTAACTTCCGTCTTCAAGTACCTCAAGGTATCCAAGTCCGCCCATTCCGATTCCTGTTGCGAACTTGAGAAGCTTCTCATGGAAACCCTTTGACATATTGGCATGAACCTTGATTGCTCTTACAGTCTTGCCGATAAATGGCTTAAATGTACATTTCTGGAAGAAATCCGTTACATCTATAATTCTGAGTGGGTTACGAAGGTCAGGCTTATCCGAACCAAACTCAAGCATTGCCTGCTTATAGCTGATAATAGGATAAGGTGCTTTAGTTACTTCATATCCTTCAGGTGCAAATTTTTCAAATGTTGATGTTAATACTTCTTCACCGATTTTGAATACGTCTTCCTGTGTTGCGAAGCTCATTTCAAAATCCAACTGGTAAAATTCTCCCGGTGAACGGTCAGCTCTTGCATCTTCATCTCTGAAACATGGTGCAATCTGGAAATACTTATCAATTCCCGATACCATGAGAAGCTGCTTATACTGCTGTGGTGCCTGTGGAAGTGCATAGAATTTACCTTTATATCTTCTTGATGGAACGATATAATCTCTTGCGCCTTCAGGTGATGATGCACAAAGAATTGGTGTCTGTATTTCAACAAATCCCATCTCTGTCATTTTCTGACGGAGATATGCTATTACTTTTGATCTGAATAAAATATTGTCTTTTACTTTTTCATTTCTTAAATCGAGATAACGATATTTTAATCTTACATCTTCCCTTACTTCCTTGGATGTCTGGATTTCAAACGGAAGCTGTGTATACACCTGTCCAAGTGTTGTTATTTTATGTGCTTCAAGTTCGATTGTTCCTGACTTAATCTTAGGATTATATGTCTCTTCATCTCTCTGTTCCATTAATCCTTCTACGGAAATGCTTTCTTCTTTTTTAATTCCTTTAAGAAGTTCCGTATCTCTTATTACGACCTGCAATACGCCGTACATATCTCTTAAATCGATAAAAGAAACTCCACCGTGGTCACGGATATTCTCTACCCATCCTGCCACTTTAAGTTCTTTGCCAATATATGACTCGTCTAAATTTTCAAGAGTCATATCTCTGTAAATATTTCCCATGTTGGTCCTCCTAAAATAATTTTCTGTGATTAAAACCATATCTTCAAACAAAAGAAATCCCGGAATACAAATACATTGTATTCCGGGACGAATAATCACATTATCCGCGGTACCACCCGCATTGAAGAAAATCTTCCTCTCTCGTACTTAACGCGTACCAACGTGCTGACCTACTTAAGTTCAGAAAGCCGGCTCCCAAGTGTTCCCGCTATTCCGTCCCTCCTGAAGTCACTCTCAGTCGATGATGTCTTCTTCCTGTCGGGGTCCATGAATATGAGTCTTGTTCATTGCCTTTCACTATGGAATAAATAGTATCACATACAAAATATTAATGCAAGGGGGAAAATGAGGATTAGTGGCATGACTATTTCTTAAAAACAATCTCTTTCTGATAATTATTCATCTTTTTTATACCATTAATGATAAGTAGGTCTTATATATTCTACCTGACTTACTTTTTCATCTTTTTCAATTTCAGCTACTATTGTTTTTATCTCTGACTCATTTTTTATATTTTTAATACGCATCTTACAAATAAAAATATTTTTCTGCGGAACAACAACCACTTCATCAGGATTTTGCTCTTTATATTTCTTTATGTCTTCGGAAAAATTTGTATAGCCTACCTCTTCAACGGAATATTTATCTTTTATGGAAGCAACAATTCCATTCTCACACTGTTCCTCATTATCTGCTTCATAGTAAAAACTTAATACAATCTCATCCTTGTATTTTAAAGTTTTCTCACTTTCTTCCGTTATGATAACCTGCTCATCCTGCTTTTCATAAGGGTATGACATTTTTACTAACCCTACATTTTTAACTTCACCCATACCCTGCTTAATTTTTTCTGCTTCTGTCTCATCTTTTATATTATCCAACAGGAGTGTGCAGATTGTTACTTTACCGGTTTCGATGTTAAACATATTTTCATTCAAATCATATTTATTCCTGAATTCATCCGCCTGTTCTTCATCTGTCTTATATTCTTCTGACAATATCTCATACTTATCTCCAAGCCATTTGTGCAGTTCCTCTTTACATGAAGATACATCCGAAGATTCAAAATATATAATCAGTTCAAGTGTTTTTCCCGTATTACTGTTGCTTTTACCACAACCCGTAATCATAACAATTGCGGTAACTAAAGCAAATATAAATCCTAATTTTTTCATTATTCATTACCTCCTTATTTTTTAAGGCACCCCTCCCATTTTCAGGTCAGGATGCCTTAAATTAAAATTATTTAATAATCTTCTTCATTCTCTCGATGGCTTCTACGGTATTTTCGTATGTACCGAATGCTGTCAGTCTGAAGTAGCCCTCGCCGCTTGGTCCGAATCCTGAACCCGGTGTTCCTACAACATTGGCATTTTCAAGAACATAGTCGAAGAATTCCCATGAAGTCATTCCGTCTATTGTCTTTAACCAGATATATGGAGCGTTGACACCGCCTGATACAGAGTATCCGGCATTCTTAAGTCCGTCCTTGATTACCTTTGCATTTTTCATGTAGTAAGCAACCTGTTCCTTAAGTTCTGCCTTGCCGGCTTCGGAATATACCGCTTCTCCGGCTCTCTGCACGATATAAGGTGCTCCGTTATACTTAGTGCCGTGTCTTCTTGCCCAGAGAGCATTAAGCTTCACACCGTCACATTCAAGTTCTTTTGGAATTACGGTATAACCAAGTCTTACACCTGTGAATCCTGCATTCTTTGAAAAACTCTTGAGCTCGATAGCGCATGTCTTGGCACCGTCACACTCATAAATTGTGTGAGGAACATCCGCATCCGATATATATGCTTCATAAGCTGCATCATATATGATAAGTGATTTATGCTCGTTAGCATAATCAACCCATTTCTGAAGTTCTGTTTTGTTAATTGTAGCTCCCGTAGGATTATTAGGGAAGCAAAGATATATTATGTCAGGTACTTCCTTTGGAAGCTCAGGAGCGAAATTATTTTCTTCCTTGCAAGGCATATATATAACATTACTCCATGTTCCTGTTGTACTGTTATAGTCGCCTGCCCGTCCTGCCATAACGTTAGAATCCACATATACAGGGTATACAGGATCACCTACTGCAATTCTGTTATCAAGTCCGAGTATCTCCTGGATATTACTTGAGTCGCATTTTGCACCGTCCGATACAAATATTTCATCAATGGCAATATCAACGCCTCTTGTCTTATAGTCGCCGTCAGCTATTGCCTTACGCAAAAATTCATATCCAAGGTCTGGTGCATATCCGTGAAATGTTGCTGCATTACCCATTTCATCAACTGCTGCATGCATTGCTTTAATAATTGTAGGCGCAATCGGCTGTGTTACGTCGCCGATACTTAATTTGATTACCTTTTTGTCGGGATGAGCGCTTTTATATTCCCTTTCCTTTCTTCCTACTGTGGAAAAAAGATAACTTCCAGGTAATTTAAGGTAGTTTTCATTAATTTTGAACATATTGTTTCCTCCGGAATATTATATATTTTATCGGTTCCATTCACCGGTAAATACAATATTGGCAGGTCCTTCCATATAAACAACGTCAGCTTCCCGGTCCCATGTTATCTTTAAGTCACCGCCCAGAAGCTTTACTGTTACGCTGTCATTGCAAAGACCGTTAAGAATAGACGCCACCGCTACCGCACATGCGCCTGTTCCGCAGGCAAGAGTCTCTCCTGAGCCTCTTTCCCATACTCTCATTGAAAGAGTATCTCTGTCTATAACTTCCACGAACTCTGTATTGACCCTGTCAGGGAAAATACTGTCATTTTCAAATACAGGTCCGATTTTTTCAATTTCAAGATTCTTAATATCATCCATGTATGTAATACAATGAGGATTACCCATTGACACACAGGTTATCCTGTAGGCATTGCCGCCAAAAATAAATTCCTTGTCAATAACACTGTCCCCGTCCGCTTTGACAGGTATAAGGGCAGGAGTAAATTCAGGCTTACCCATATTAACCCTGACTGACTTCACTGCTTTGTTTTCAACATTGAGATTAAGGTATTTTATTCCTGCTAAGGTATCCACGGTTATTTCTGTCTTATCGGTAAGACCATAATCATATACAAATTTGCCGACGCACCTTATTCCGTTGCCGCACATCTTTCCCTGGGAACCGTCTGCATTATACATTTCCATAAAAAAATCTGCTTTATCAGAAGGTTTGATAAGAATAAGTCCGTCAGAACCGATTCCAAAGTGTCTGTCACTTACTTCAATCGCAGTCTTTGAAGGATCAGTAATCTGCTCCTCAAGGCAATTTACATATACATAGTCATTTCCAAGACCTTCCATTTTAGTAAATTTCATAGGTTACCTCTTTCTATCAGCATCTGTACAGACATATTACCATGCCCGCTGTTTCTACAAGGCTGTTACCACTATCCATACTGCATTTCTGCAGATACGCATGTGCTTCAGACTCTGACATATTATTTCTGTCCATCAATACACTTTTTGCTTCTTTAATTACTTTTCTGTCTTCTTCGGTTCTGAATTTTGGTACAACTCTGTTCTTCTTGCGGCGCCTTGTCTGTGCTTCAAACATCATATGAACTGTATTTAACAGATCAAAAATTTTGAGAGGAGTACCAATTTTAATAATATGGGTATCCTCTCCATCAAGCCAGTGGCCTTTAGATGCCACCAAAAGCATCTCAAAACCATCCGGCAAATCTTCTTTTAACTGTGTGTAATACATATCCGTAAAACGGTAACTGCATACCACAATTCCTTCATTCAGCTTATTTACATACTCAAGTGCCTGTGCACCACTTGTACATACATAATCAACATTAATACCATTTTTAACAAGAACAGCTTTAATTTTATTGCCATCATCCAGCTTTGGGAAAACAACTACAACGTTCTCCATATTACTGCCTCCGGTGATTGGATATTAATATGTACTCAGATACTGGTTGACTTCCCATTCACTTACGGCAACCTTGTATGATTTCCATTCCGCCTTCTTAGCTTCGATATATTTTTCTGCTGTCTCTTCGCCAAGGAATTCCATGATGAGCTCATCTTTTTCAAGGTGCTTGACTGCATCAATAAGAGTCTCCGGAAGACTGTCAATTCCTCTTTCTCTTCTTTCTTTCTTAGTCATGGCATAGATGTTCGCATCAACGCTGTCACAGACTTCTAATTTATTCTTGATTCCATCAAGTCCTGCAATAAGGCATACAGCAAGTGCAAGATATGGATTAGCTGTCGGATCCGGATTACGAAGTTCTACTCTTGTTCCCTTTCCTCTGGCTGCCGGAATTCTGATAAGAGGACTTCTGTTTTTAGCAGACCATGCTATATAAACAGGTGCTTCGTAGCCGGGAATAAGTCTCTTATATGAATTAACGAGAGGATTGGTTATTGCAACAATTCCGTTAATATGCTTCATAAGCCCTGCTATAAAATGGTATGCTTCTTCACTTAATCCATTCTTACCATTCTCATCAGCAAATACATTCTTACCATCTTTTTCAAGAGACATATTGATGTGCATACCTGAACCTGCCATATTAGCTTTAGGCTTAGGCATGAATGTCGCATGCAGTCCATGTCTCTGGGCGATGGTCTTAACAGCAAGTTTAAATGTCATAATTGAATCCGCTATCTTGACTGCTTCACCATATTTGAAATCAATCTCATGCTGTGCAGGTGCACACTCATGATGGGATGCTTCAATAACAAATCCCATATCTTCAAGTGTAAGTACCATATCACGTCTTGCATTTTCTCCGAGATCATTAGGTCCCAGGTCAAAATATGCAGCCTGATCATTAGAATTGGTTGTAGGTGCCCCGTTCTCATCCACGTTAAATAAGAAAAATTCGCATTCAGGTCCTACATTGAATGTGTATCCCATCTTCTCAGCTTCTGCCATCGCTTTCTTAAGGATATGCCTTGGATCTCCTTCAAATGGTGTACCGTCAGTCTTATAAACATCGCAAATTAATCTTGCAACTTTACCTGTCTGTGGTCTCCATGGGAATATAACAAAACTGTCAAGATCAGGACGAAGACACATATCTGATTCCTCAATACGGGCAAAGCCGTCAATTGATGAACCGTCAAACATCATCTGATTATCAAGTGCTTTCTTTAACTGGCTCTTAGGAATTGCAACGTTCTTAAGGATACCGAAAAGATCGGTAAACTGAAGTCTGATAAACTCAACGTCGTTCTCCTCTACAAACTTAATAATGTCCTCTTTGGAATAATGGCTCATTTAAGTTCCTCCTAATGTTATCATATATTTTAAGGCTTACGCCTCACAACCTTTTAACGTTATGTTATCAATGGATATCTAAAAAGTCAACATAAGTTTCAGTTTAGAAATAATTTTTTAATCTGAGACAACTCTGTCACGTCCCTCTTTTTTTGCATGATATAATCTGTTGTCTGCTGTACATAATACTTTATCAACAGAGTCACCATTTCCTGTTGCCACACCTATACTTATGGTAATTTTGATTGCCTTATCGTCATACTCAACACGCATTTCACGTATGGCTTCTACAAGCATTTCAAGATAAGTTAATGTAGTTTCCATATCACAGCCTGTATATACAAGCAGAAATTCCTCACCACCCCACCTTGCAGCAAAACCTTTTCCGGCCATACTTTTCTTCATAATCTGTGCAACGCTTACCAGCACTTCATCGCCTGCGGTGTGTCCGTATGTATCATTAACTTTTTTGAAAAAGTCAATATCCGCTATCGCAAGGGTATATGGTTCCCCCGTCTTTATATATTGCTCCGATAAGTTTTTAAGATTCTGGTTGCAATATCTTCTATTATATAAATCAGTAAGTGAATCTTTAACTATAAGATTTCTCAAAGACCTCTGCATATTTACGCTTGCCTTTGCAACATCTCCTATTTCATCTTCCCTTGCCAGGGCTTCCCGGTTCATTTCAGCTTTAAGATTGCCGCCTGTAACTTCCCCGAGGAAATTTCTTATATGCTTGAAATTCTTATTAAGTTTACCGAAGTAAAGATAATTCAGATACGTAATAATCACAACACCGGCAATAATAATCGCAATAAGCGGAATTACCTGTTTTGCAAATTTTGAATGAATCTGATTTGCCGGCTTCAGTATACATATTGCACCTATTATATTCTCGCTTCCGTTATGGACCGGCAGATAATATGCAAAAAAACGTTCTTCTTCTATTCTTACATCGTCATAAAACTTAGAGTATCCATTGTCAAGAACATCCTTTTTGATTGCCGAATTCATTTTACTTCCGGTAATTCTTTTATTATCACTGTATAAGGTTGTAATCATTCTTATGTCATTGTAAAAAATTGTTATCTCAAGTCCCGTATCCTCTTTTATGTTATCAATAAAATCATTGGTAAGATAATGTTCTCCTTTCTTAAGAGCCATAAGGTTCTCCGCCTTAACCAATTCATAATATCCGGGATACATAACATCATAAGTATTGGCTAATGTATATGCCTCGTTTTCCATTCCTGACCGAATCTCATAATATACATTCTTCTTAATCAGAATATAGCTTATACCTGCCATAACAATGCCGATAAAAAATACCGGTAATATTATTATGTAATTAAATGTGCCCATCAGGCTTTTTCTTTTTGTAGTTTTTTCCATAGTATAATTCCCCACTCTGTTTCCACACATAATGCAACTTCTGCATTTCCCTATCTGTAACAAATGGCAAGGATATTCCTTGCCATTTAGTTATTATATTCAGTCTTTGTATTTATCCTTTAAATCGTCTACATCTGATTTGCCAAATGTCTCAAGCGGTTTGCTGAGAATCCTTTCAAGGTCCTCTGCTTCTTTGTTCTTCTGTGCCTTTCTTGCTTTCCACCACTTAAACAGTAATGAAATAACAACGATAGCACCTACAACAGATACTATAATTATAACAACGTACCTGATTCTGATAGGTCCTTTCATTATCTCTTTACCGGCTCTTGTAAATATCTTGGCAAGCATCTCTTCAACGCTTATAGATGCATCACCGTTATAGTAGTAGTCATATGAAGACTCAAGAATAGACTTTGCATTTTCATCCATAACCACTTCCGTCTGCTTACCGCATATATAGAATGCCTTTCCATCCATTAATGACGGATAATCATTCTTGCACGCAAAGTACACGAAAAGGAGATGTCCTTCATCTGAACCGAACAACTCATCATAAAGAGCTTCTGCTTTTGCATACATATAATCATAATTTTTAAAATCATAATCTGATTTATATTCTGCAAGATATACTAAAGGCTGTACACCTGTTTTCTTATAGAAGCTTTCAAGACCGTCTCTAAGCTTACTTCCTCTTCCTAACCAGCCAAGTTCGTCAACAAACCATGTGTTGGAATATGTAGTGTTGGAAGTGTCCATCTTCTCACGTTTCTCGTTACTCTTGGTAATATTACCGCCTAACGAACCACCTAACGCTGTAAATAAGCCTCCGATAAAAATCATCGCAAATATAAGGAAACCAAACATACATCCGCATGGTGATGAACCACGCGAACCATAGTACACCCTTCTTGTCGGCCGTCCGTAATACGAGCTTCTTGAACCTCCGTAATATGATGAACGGTGGCTTGGACCTCTTGAAAATCCTCCACCGAAACTACTTGAACGTCCTCCGCCGAAACTGCTTGAACGTCCTCCGCCGCCAAAACTTCCGCCTGAACGGCCTCCTCCAAAACTTCCTCCTGAGTGGCCTCCGCCACCGCCTCCTCTTGCCATATTAATTCTCCTCCTTTAATCATCATTAGTTGCCAATAAATATTTGTCAGCAAAAATATAATATGGTAATGGTTTATCATGAAGATAACCCTGTACTGCGTTACATCCGCAACTGTACACGATGCTTTCTTCCTCTCTGTTTTCAATACCTTCGCAGATAATTTCAAAATCAACCTCTGTAAAGGTATGTATGAGATTCTTCATTATTGTCCGACCGGTCTCTCCGTGGAGACTGTTAAGTACAAAACCTCTGTCGAACTTGATTATGTCAACGGGTATCTTTCCTAACATGTACAGTGAATTATAGCCAGAGCCAAAATCATCCATACTTATTTTATACCCTTTTTCTTTTAGAAAATCAATTTGTTTTGTGATTTCTGTAATATTTTCGCAAAAGACCGTCTCCGTCAATTCAAATTCAAAATACCCGGATGGAACACCTGATTCAACTATTGCCTGATGAATACTGTCAACGAATCCCTGTTCTAACAGGTCAACCCTGGAAAGATTAAGGGATATTGTTGTAAGCGGCCTTCCTTCGTCCATCCATTTTTTCTGAATTGCAATCAGCTTTCTGATTACGCACCCATCAAGCTTTGAAATTAAATGGGTTCTTTCAAGTATATCTATATACATTCCCGGAGGTATTATATTTCCGTCATTATCCATTATCCTTGAAAGTGCTTCGCCGCCGATAAGGCGTTCATCATCTATTGAAAATTTTGGTTGTATGTACACTTCTATTCTGTTATTCTCCAAAGCTGAATAAAACATAGGAATTATTTTGGCTTCATCAACAGCTTTCTTTTCCATATCTGCCCTGAAAATTGCAATATAGGTAAGATAATTTGCCTTAATACTACGTCTTGCATATTGTGACTTGTCAATTATTATCCCGATGTCTTCATCTCTGTCTTCTACATAATATGCACCGAGGTAAAGTCTTATTCGTGCCAAAGGGAATTCCATATTCGTCTTCTCACTGAAACGGGATAACATATCGTTATATTTTGCCTTGAATACTTTCTCCGGCAATCCTTCTGCTTCAATCAACATGATAATATGGTCAACATATATTCTGTATGCCAGTACACAGTCAGCGTTATTATGGCAGAAACATTCCACCATTCTACTGATAAGCCGGTCACCTTCTCTATAACCATACATCCGATTAAAATATTTAAAATTACTTATATCAAGTGAAATCATTACAGGTCTCTTCAGTTGGTTTCTAATTAGTTCCTGAGCCTGCCTTACAAAATATCTGTCATATGGCAGCCTTGTGAGTTCATCAAAAAAAATTCCGTCATAGCAAATCAAGTATTATCCCTCCAGGCATTGTATAGGTTGTTTCTTAAGATACTTGTCCTCAAATATATCTCTTTCAAGAGGCTTGTCATACAGAAAACCCTGAACGTTATCACAACCACATTCAAAAATAAGCTTTTCCTGTTCCTTTGTCTCTATTCCTTCACAAATCACATCATAATTAATCTGTCTGAATACATGTATCAGACTTTGCAGTATCTGGTAAACTGCTTCATTATTCATACTATTGCTTATAAAACCTTTGTCAAATTTAATAATATCTACCGGAAGTGTACCCAGTGTGTTAAGTGTACTGTATCCAACTCCGAAATCATCCATGCTTACTTTGAAGCCATAGTTTCTAAGCTTGGAAATTTCTCTTATAATTGTGTCTGAATCCGCAAAAAATAAGGACTCTGTCAGTTCCAGTTCTACATATTCCACAGGAATATTGTAACGTCTAAACTCATTATATATATTATCAGCCACATTGCTCTCATAAAAATGCATTCTTGAAAGATTAATTGACACAGGAACCACTTTCCATCCCATATCAATCCACTTTCTGACGGAAGCAAATGCTTCCCTCATAACATAACGGTCAAGTTCCACAACCTTACCGCTGTTCTCAAGAACCGGGATATATGTATCAGGGTACAGCATCTTGCCGTTGCTGTCATAAATTCTGCTAAGTACTTCAGCACCATTAATTTCATGGGTCCGGATATTAATCTTTGGCTGATAGAAGGTCTTAATATTGCCATTCTTAATTGCTGTATCAAATACGGCAAGTATCTTAGCATCTTCCTCTTCCTTATCCATCATGTCGTCTGAAAAGATTACACTGGATACACAATAATTACCCTTAGCCCTGCGTCTTGCAACGTTAGCCTTATCTATGCAATATATTAAATCATCATTATATTTATCAATAAAAAGTATACCATTGTTAAGGTGAAGCATAATCGAAGGATATTTTCTGTTATTATCTTTAACAAAATCCCTGCTGTATCTGTCCACACGGCTGCAAAATGCCGTCTTATCTCCGTTATATTTAAAAAGGCTGATTATATGATCCGAATGGGTCCTGCAGGTGGAAACGTTTCCATCAACACTATTACTGATCAATGCTATCAAATCCCGTAATAATTCATTAGCTTTACTATATCCGTAAATATGATTAATGTACTTAAAGTTACTAATATCCGTCGCTATCAGAACATAATGCCCCGGTACAAAATTATTAGCTAACTCTTCCCTCGCTATCCCAATGAAACTGTCATAGATTGGTAATCCCGTCACAGTATCAAGCTTCTCAATATTTTTCATATAATATTCACCTTTTAAAGATATTCAAACACGATCTTTAGTCTAAGTAGTATATTAACACAGATATAAACTAACGTCCATATCAATTTCCCTTTTCTTCTGAAGATTTTATCATTTTTCTTGTTTCAAAATAAGATTCCTTACTAAGTTTTATAACATGTCCAACTATCCTTCTTATCATACGTCTGGTTTCTTTTTCAATTCCGTTATAGGACTTTATGATAGCAGTGGCAGTTGTAAAAAAGCCTTCTTTAAGACCTGTAACCGTGTCAAAACCGTCCCTTAATATACGGAATACGATTTCTATAAAAAGTTCCCTTTCTTCTTCACTTATTCCATTAATCCACGTCTTATTTGCCTGGCTGAATACCATGCTGAAATTTTCAAAGCTGTCTGCAGTAACAAAATGTGTACCCTTGACCTGCCATGAAATTCCCGCATGCTGCATAAGTCCCTTTTCAGAGCTTTCAACTATTACGCAATCATCATCACGGAACATTATCATTCCCACTATAGATGCCTTAGGATTGTAATTTTCGACTATTTTTGCCATAGTCTGGTATTCAGTTGTCTTGACATATTCCTCCAGGAATCCGGGTCCGTCAAAATTATGTATTCTTACGACCCTGTCCCTGTGCTTATAACCTTCAGTCATTGCCGCATATACTGCTAGGTTTCCTCCCTTGGAATGCCCTCCGATATATATTTTGCCATCATAATCATTAAAAATCCTGCCAAGATAACTTTCTGCCTCTACCTGTGCTTCAACAGGCATTGTATAACACGCCTTAAAATCTTCTTCCCATCCTGCTAAAGAATCATCTGTGCCGCGAAATGCCACATAATACAAATCATCATGGATTACAATAGTCACTGCACCAAACTGTTTGGATATTTCAGGATCAAAATCGGCATGATAATATTTTATTTTTAAATTCTTAAACCTGTCGCAATTCATCATTCCCTTAAAAACCCGGCAGCAATTCTTTAATAATTCTGTATATCCGCTTATCTCTTCTTCACTATGGATATCAAAAAATCTGCTTCCTGCTTCAAGAACACTCATCTCTCCTGACATATCATCAATAACACCCTCTAACGGAATGTATGCAAATTGCGAAAAGATCAACCCATCAACTTCATTAACAGGAATCATATCAAAAGTAACGTCGCCCCTCCACTCCATGTAATCTATTATATCTGCCATTTACAAAAACCTCCCAATAATACCAAGTATCATCATATGAACAGGATAAAATACATAAAAGAACCATTTTATTCTGTTACCGTATTTACCCTTTTCTCCATTATACAAGTAGATAAAAACAAGTGAAAAAACTGCTGCCAGAGAGCTTATGCTTTTGCCATATAAAGTCATTATAAGCGCGGCCGTAAAATAGTATCCTGTGCCTTTGTTATATCTCATGTAATAAAACACAAATATAAGAGCCACTCCACAGTAGGAATAGTCTGACCTTATTAAAAAAGCAAGCGCCATTCCCACAACAGCTGTCAGAAAATGCAATATGCCAAAGCCCAGTCCCTTTTTATCGTAATATCTGCACACGTACAGTACGAGAAGTGCTATCGTAAACGTAAACAGAACATTAACTGAACCGGTGTATATTATTCTGCCTCCTGTCATCATATTAAATGGTATTTCGGATATAAAAGCAAAACTCATTATTCTTAATAAATATTTCTTTTCATCCTTTGTATAGAAAAAACCTTCCGCTATTAAAAAAGCAAAAAGTGGGAAAGATATTCTTCCGATTCCTCTCAGCACATTGTATACACCTGTATCAATATGTCCGTACATAATATAGCCTATATGATCAATAAGCATTGTTACCAGTGCAATAATTTTAACTGCCTCTGAATTAAGAACTTTTTTCATAATTTACCTCATATATAATTCATTCTAAATCAATAATATGATATAATCAAGAGTGGAGGTTCTGCAATTATGTTTAAATATGAGACTCATTTACATACAAAAGAAAGCAGCCGCTGCGGTTCAACAAGTGCTGCAGAATATCCTGCTTATTATAAATCATTAGGCTACAGTGGTATATTTATAACAGACCATTTTTTTAACGGCAACTGTCGTATTTCCAATGACCTTCCCTGGGAAGACAGGGTCAATATGTTCTGCCGCAGTTATGAATTGGCAAAAGAAGCCGGAGATGCCATTGATTTTCCTGTATTTTTCGGCTGGGAAGCCAATTTTGACGGCGATGAATTTCTGATTTACGGACTTGATAAAAAGTGGCTTTTAGGCCATCCTGACATAATGTCTTACAGCCGTGCAGAACAGTATGACGTAATTCACAGGGATAACGGGCTGGTAGCACAGGCACATCCGTTCCGCGAGCGGGACTACCTTAACACGATATATCTTAACCCCGATACATGTGACGCCATGGAGGGATATAATACATTTAACCACATGTATAACAACCATAATGCTGAGATATATTGCAGGGAACATAATATATTCATGACAGCAGGATCAGACCTGCATAAAATCGGCAGTGCAGAGAATGACCGTCTTTACGGCATGGAGTTTGACACACCTCTTTCCAATGAAGGAGACTATGTAAAACGTATTCTTAACAGGGAAGGGCACATAGCGGTTCCCCATGCCCACAGAGTACCTGATAACTACACCATAGAAACCAAATTACCTGTGGTTACGAACCACAGGTAATCTATGTAACTATTCTCTTTCTTTTCCGTAATGGATAAGTGCAACTATATCAGGTCCCGTATGTGCTCCTATTATCGGGCTTAACATCGTTACTTTTACCACAGCCTCCGGATATTTTTCAAGAATCATTTCCTTAAGTGCCATTGCATCTTTCATATTATCCGCACACGATATATATACAGGATATTCTATATGCATGTCAAAACTTTCCGAAAACCTGTCAAAGAGTGCTTTCAAGGCAAGCTTGTTGCCCCTTTTCTTATCAATATTTTCAAGATGGCCTTCCCTGTCTATTCTAAGCACCGGCTTGATATTAAGTGCGGTTCCTATAACAGCAGTTGCGGCTGATACCCTTCCGCCCCTTTTAAGGTATATAAGATCCTCCACTTCAAACCAATGATTGATTCTGGTTGCGTTATTTCTGAGCCATTCCGCATTTTCCTTGCAATTCATTCCTTTTTCGCGATTCATTCCCGCAATTTCACATAAAATGCCCATTCCTCCTGTTGCTGAAAGCGAATCCACAATCTCAATTTCCGCATCTTCATAATCTTCTTTAAGATTATTGGCTGCAAGAAGGGCTGATTCGTAAGTATTGCTTAATCCGCTTGATAATGAAATATATATCAAGGACTTTCCCTCTTTTACAAAGGGTTCAAATACTTCATAATAATTGTTAGGGGTAATCTGACTTGTATGTGTTTCTATCTTATTACGGAGTTTTTCGTAAAAATTGTGCATCATCTCCTCCGTTTCAGGCTGTTCACAGTAAAATGTGTCCGTGCCTAACACATATTCCATCGGTACGAATCTGATATCGTACTTTTTAAGCATTTCCTTATCTATATCCGTAGATACATCAGTAAAAATTAAATAATCTGCTCCCATTTTTCCTCCTACGTTATTTATTCATATATTTTTCCCAACGGACATCATTCCATCCGGTAGAATCAAAGTTTTGCCGGATACATTCGGCATAGTAATTAAGTTTTGCTGTAAGGTGCGGGGTCTTTTCCCAATACACATATTTCTCGTCAGACATTATATTTTCCCATATCTTTGCCCTGTCCTCTGACGGATAAGTCATTGAATATGTGTCCACAAAATATGAATTTGCGCAATCTTCACCATTAGAACCGTAAGCATATATCTCATCGCCGTAATTCCCATACAAATCATAAGTGTCTGTATATATAGATCCTCCTGTTACAGATAATGGGTTATAGCTATTCCAGATATTCTCATCCATATAACCATTATATGTAAGAGTATCATCTATACAATGACCTAATTCATGATGAATTGTAGTTCTTGCGACCGTAAAATAAGTAAAATCCACCACAATAACGGATTCATTGCCTATCTCCAGCTGGAAACCACCTGCGGTGTTCAGTGTCTCCGATGATATTCCTATCAGATCCGCTGCGATATAAAAATGTATCGTATCATAATTCCCATATCCGATCTGTCCTACAAACCCTTCAGGGTATTTTGACAATTCTTCATCAAGGATATCCAAAGCATTGTTAACATAATCATAATCGGTAAGTGCTCTTATTGCGTATCCGCCGATGATATTGCTGCATTCTTCGCCTATGCTTATTTTTATATTATATTTGTCCTCAATATCTTTTACCCGGTCATTCAGTGGAAGAAGTCCGTCAGATAATTTACCCGGTACAAACAATTCAGGATCATATAATTCTGCCATAGATGCAACCGATGGAAAGTCTTCATCTGCACCATATATTTCTATATTAACATTATATTCACTGTTCCGGGTTATATCCCATTCAAAATAATAGTTGCCTGAATTGCCATCACTTAGTACAATCATAATCCCATTATCGTTAAGATATACCGGCTCAACCTGAGATATGAGATATCCATTCACGGCATCATCAAACATTGTTCTGATGTCAAGCCTTGTAATTCCTTTACACTTGTAATTATAACCGTCAAACAATGTCATTTCAACATATTCTCCGTTATATCCATAAAAAAATATATCTCCGTTATCCAATACCTTGAAGTAAATATCCTGTGTCTCTCCACTATATCTGATATTGCAGATTTTGTCATCCGGAAGATATACTTTCCAATTATGAATGTCTGAAGAATCCTTTCTTTCTTCCCATATTATGCCATTACCCGAAGTAGTATCAAAATAAACATCTGTCCCGGTGTATCTGTTCAGATATATAAATTCCCCGGTATCCGTCCTGAAGATACCATTATAGGATTTAAGGTCTGTTCCTATTCCCGATACCGATACATAATCAATACTGTTCATATCGGTAAAAACGCCGTTAATTGCCGTTATCAGCATTTTGTTATTAGGCTTTACATTGCTGACTGAGCCATTCTCCGGGTTATACATACATATTTTATTTCTTTCAAAGTAATATATTCTGCAGCCGTTTTCGGAAAAATAACCCTGATTATCGTAATTACATTTAAAATCAAATAATTTATTAAGGCTGTAATCATAATATGTGCCTTCCGTACCACCATAGCAGTTCTTAAGACATCTTATACCGCCTCTGTCAAAAACAACATTAAGGAATTCCTTTCCCGGCACAAAATCTTTTATAATTTCCTTATTATTAATATTGATTACTGCTATGTGTATTTCATATATATCCATTCCGTAATTATGATTATTTTCTTTTTCGCCTTCATTATATACCCTGGTCACAAGCGAATATGCAACAATCATTTTTCCATCACGGACAGCCACATCATTAAAATAAAAATCTTTGTCATTGATACGGGATTGATACATATTCATTCCAATACGGGACACATCCCCCGTTTCATTGGTAATTTCACCCTTGTTACGGATATCTATCCCCGTGTAAGTATTTTTGATAAAATTCTTGGTTGTCTCAACTTCACTTACCGCTGTTATATCTTCCATTGAAGGATTAATTATTTTATCTTTACAATCCTTACCGCAGCCATTCAAAAAAAGTGCTGCAGCTATACCCAGAACGCCGATTTTCCATAATTTCATACAAATCTCCTTGATATTGATTTTTGCCTTGTGGTGGCTGCATTACATTTATGGAAACGTCAGATGCTTTTATCCATCGCCGTCAGCACCATATGCTCCATATTATCGGTCCGGTTTGTTTTCAGAGTCTGATGTTTTATAGTCAGACACGATTTTTTTCATATCTGCTGCTGTCTCCATATTAGCTTTGGTCATTGCCACGGTATCTTTCATTGCCGCATCAAATTTATCTACCATATCTGCCACCGTAATTATCTCGGCACTGTTTTCTTCTGCTGCCGAACTTACAGCCTCTATCGATGTCCTGAGTTCTTCAACAGACTCTCCGTACTTCTTAACTATATCAGATAAATTTTCCATATCGCGGTTCATAATTTCAGCATCACTTGCAAATTGTCTGTTTGTCTGTGAATAGTCACTGTAATCTTTAAGTACATTGTCCCTTATATATGCAAGCATTTGTGCTGAAATTGATTCAAGTCCTTCTATAGCCTGCATTACCGTGTTACTTACAACCTGTATCTCATTAGCTGCCTTATTGGTACTTTCTGCAAGAGTGCTTATCTCTGATGCAACTACCGCAAATCCCCTGCCTGCTTCTCCTGCCCTTGCTGCCTCTATGCTTGCATTAATTGCAAGAAGATTAGTCTGATCAGAAATCGCAAGTATGTCATTGGACAATGCATTAATCTTTTCAACAGACTTTGCATTAGCATCCTCTGTCTCGAGTTTCCTGCTCATAATTTCATAATTGTCTGATGCTTTAACCTTTGCTTCATCAGAATGTTTTGCAATTTTTCCGGAAATATTATTGATTTTCTTTGCAAGTTCTGTATTTTTTTCGGTGAGTTCAGCTATTTTTTCGGTTCCCTGACAAAATTCTGTCACTTCGTTAAAAGCGGTTGCCGTTGACGCAGCTATTTCTTCTGTGGCTGCTACCATATTATTCATATCATCATTTATTAATGTTACCTTAGCTTCTGCATCACTCATAACATTTCCAATGGATGTCATACTTTCATTAATATTATCTGTACCTTTTGCTATATTATTAATAATATATTGTACTCTGTCCAAAAGTTTGTTAAGCCCGCTGCCGAGAATCTCAAGTTCATCCCCGGAATGTATGTCAAGCTTGCGGGTAAGGTCACCATTCTCACTTCCCAATTCTTTAATTGTCGTATTAATATTTCTGAAATTACGTCTTAGCGTCAGTGACTCAAAAAAATACAATAAAAGAACCGCAGCAAATACCGCACCTGCCACAAAGCATATATGCTTTACATAACCTGTAACCTCTTTATTGATATCAGCGGTATTCATAGCCACAACTACTGCCTTGCTGTTTTCATCAATATATATGCTTTCTACATCTTCCGTTTCGGAATATTTATCCGCAAGTTTCTTAAAATCATCATAACTGCTGCTGTTTTCACCCTTGGCTGCAATGTCCTCTATGACATTATCTCCAAGTTCTTCCTGTATTACCCGGGCAATAAAAGCTGCCTTGCCATCCCTCTCCTCTTTAATTGAACTGCTCATGCTTTTCTTTGATACAATGCTTATTGCCAATACGCTTGTATATATGATACCAAATTACCAACATAATCTCAATGATAAGTTATTATAAGGCAGAAAAAAGCCTCCCTCTGTGGCAAACTACGCCACGAAGGGAGACCCCCATAGTATCTGTACAGAATTATTTCACATTAAATGCTTTGATTCCCGGATATATTGCTGATTCACCAAGTTCTTCTTCAATTCGCAGTAACTGATTGTACTTGGCTACTCTTTCACTTCTTGACGGTGCTCCTGTCTTTATCTGACATGTGTTAAGAGCCACTGCAAGGTCTGCTATTGTTGTGTCTGCCGTTTCTCCTGAGCGGTGGCTTGATATAGCGGTATAGCCTGCTTTATGTGCCATCTTAATTGCCTCAAGTGTCTCTGATACCGAACCAATCTGGTTTAGCTTAATAAGAATTGAATTACCGCATCCAAGTTCTATACCCTTTGAAAGCCTTTCGGTATTGGTAACAAAAAGGTCATCTCCTACAAGCTGTACCTTATCTCCAAGTTCTTTTGTAAGAATCTTCCAGCCTTCCCAGTCTTCTTCGTCAAGACCGTCTTCAATAGAGATGATAGGATATTTATCTACAAGTTTCTTCCAATGCTCTACAAGTTCTGCAGATGTATATTCTGTACCTGCCTTCGGAAGTTTGTAATAGCCTTTTCCTTTTTCACTCTTCCACTCTGATGATGCAGCATCCATAGCGATTCTGAAATCTTTGTATGGCTCGTAACCGGCTTTCTTTACCGCCTCAAGAATTGTCTCAATAGCTTCTTCGTCCGACTTAAGTGCAGGTGCAAAACCACCTTCATCTCCTACGCTTGTTGCAAGTCCTCTTTCTTTAAGTATTGCCGCAAGGTTGTGGAATACTTCTGAACACCATCTTAAACATTCTTTGAAAGAAGGTGCTCCTACAGGCATAATCATAAATTCCTGAACGTCAAGTCCTGATGAAATGGCATGGCATCCGCCGTTAATAATATTCATCATCGGAACAGGAAGTCTGTTTCCCGAAGCTCCGCCTAAAAATCTGTATAATGGAATATCAAGGGAAATTGATGCGGCTCTGCAGCATGCAATTGATACCGCAAGTATTGCATTTGCACCTAATTTTGATTTATCTTTTGTTCCGTCCGCTTTAATCATTGCCTTGTCGATTGCATATATGTCAGATGCATCCATTCCTACGATTGCATCATTAATTACAGTATTAATATTTTCTACAGCCTTTGAAACGCCTTTTCCCAGGTATCTTGCTTTATCATTATCCCTAAGCTCAAGAGCCTCAAATTCACCTGTTGACGCTCCGCTTGGTGCAGTTCCTCTTCCAACAGTTCCGTCAATAAGATATACTTCTGCTTCTACTGTAGGATTTCCTCTGGAATCAAGGATCTCCCTTCCGATTACTTTTTCAATTTCAAGGTAACTCATGGTTCATATCTCCTTTTCATTTCATCCTAAACTCCTTATGCGGGGATTTCCCGCATACACAGTATTGGCATTTACTGTTATAAGGAGTTCATAATGATTATTCACACTTAGTTAGTCTTAACTAACTAGATATATATTATCATTCAAAAAAAATAAGTGCAAGATGACTAACTGATACAAATTTATCATCTTACACTATTTTTGACTGTTTTTATTAAATTATTCCGTTTTGAGCACGGCATTGTCTATTATTTCCCAGATATTTTCAAGTCCCTGTTTTGTTTCTGCCGAAAAGGGAACCAGTATTCCTTCTTTTGACATTCCAAGACCTTCTCTCAATATTTTTACCTGTTTCTGTATCTGGCTTCTTTTTATTTTATCCAGTTTAGTTGCAATAATTACAGGTTCATACCCTTCACTTACAATCCATTCATACATAAGTCTGTCATTTTCAGATGGAGCGTGGCGGATATCGATAAGAAGAAACACTCTTTGCAGTTGTTTTGAAGTGCTAAGATAGCGTTCAATCATCTTGCCCCATTTTGCCCTTGTCTCAAGGGTTGTCTTGGCATATCCGTATCCCGGAAGGTCCACGCAATAAAATACATTGTTGATATTGTAAAAATTAATTGTCTGTGTCTTACCGGGCTGCGAAGATGTCTTTGCATAGGATTTCCGGTTCATTATGGCATTAATCAATGAGGATTTTCCTACATTGGACTTGCCTGCAAAAGCGACCTCCGGAAGTGTATTTTCGGGAAGTTTACTTGTTATTCCGCATACATTTTCAAGATTTACACTTTTTATTACCATTTAGTCCTCCTTGCAAAGTGCTCTACGGATTACATCATCCATTTTCTTTACATAAATTATCTCAACATTTTCAAGAATTTCGGCTTCTATATCAAGAACATCTTTTTTATTTTTATCAGGAACAATAATCTTTTTTATTCCGGCATTTTTAGCTGCCAGAATCTTTTCTTTAAGTCCGCCTATAGGAAGCACATTACCATGAAGCGTTATTTCCCCGGTCATGGCATATTCATGGCTTACTTTACGGTTAGTATACGCGGACAGCATTGCCAGCGTCATTGTAATTCCTGCGGATGGCCCGTCTTTTGGCACCGCGCCCTCCGGAATGTGTATATGGATATCTTTATTTTCAAAAAGTTCCTTATCTATTCCATATTCCGATGCTTTGGATCTTATATATCCCAGTGCGACTATTGCCGACTCTTTCATCACATCTCCAAGCTGTCCTGTAAGCGTAATCTCGCCTTTACCGTCCATAATGCAGGCTTCCACATCAAGAGTCACACCTCCAACTGCTGTCCATGCAAGTCCTTTTACTATACCTACAGCATCGGATTTCAATGCTTCTTCTTTATCAAACTTAATGGTACCTAGATACTCTTTAAGATTAGAAGCTTTGATTTTGTTAGTCTGTGTCTCTCCGGAAACTATTTTTGCGGCTGCTTTTCGGCATACTGCAGCAATGCTTCTTTCTAATTCCCTGACTCCTGCTTCTCTTGTATATCCGTTAATTATACCATTTACCGCATCTTTACTGAATGATAGCTGTTTAGCCATTAAGCCATTTTTCTTAATCTGTTTTGGAATAAGGTGTTCTTTGGCTATATGAAATTTTTCAGTCTCTGTATAGCTGTTAATTTCGATAACCTCCATACGGTCAAGCAATGGCTTTGGAATTGTCTGTGTGTCATTTGCTGTTGCCATAAAAAAGCACTTTGACAAATCCACCGGTACTTCCATAAAATGGTCGTGAAATGCACTGTTTTCGGCACTATCAAGTACCTCAAGAAGTGCTGAGGCAGTATCTCCTCTGCTGTCCGTTCCCACTTTATCAATTTCATCTAAAAGCATAAGCGGATTAAGTGTCCCTGCCTGGCTTATTCCTTCAACGATACGTCCGGGCATTGCACCTACATAGGTTCTTCTATGACCTCTTATCTCTGCTTCGTCCCTGACACCGCCAAGGCATATTCTGACATATTTCCGGTTTAACGCCCTCGCTACCGATATGGCAACGGAGGTTTTACCTGTTCCCGGAGGTCCTACAAGGCAGATAATAGGTGCATCGCTTTCTTTACTGAGACTTTTTACCGCAATAAACTCAAGAATTCTTTCTTTGACTTTGGCAAGTCCATAGTGGTCTTCATTGAGTATCTTCTCTGCGTGTTTTATATCGTTATTTTCTTCCGTAAAATTGCTCCACGGGAACTCAAGTAATGTGTCGATATAATTCTTGATTACCTGAAGCTCTGACGACATCTTAGGGCAGCTTTTGTATTTTTTCATCTCAGAAACAAGCTTTTCCTTTACACATTCCGGTGCGTTAAGATTCTTTACCCTTTCGTCAAGTTCTTCATCCTCATCCTCACCACCAAGCTCCTCTTTCAGAAGTCTTATCTGTTCATTTATAAAATATTCCTTCTGCTGTTCGCCGATTTTGGTCTTTATTTTGGAAATAATAAATTCTTTATAGTCGTTGATATCTGCTTCATTCATTATGGAATGACTGAGGATAAAATATTTTTCTTCAATATCATCTGTTGCGAGGATTTCTTCCCTCAGCATAAAATCATCAAGTGTCTCCGCCGTTGCTTCATATACAAAACCGGCATCATCTTTTATTGTTTTTAAACGTCTTACGGTATTAGCAGATTTTATGCCCGAACTATTGCAGTAATCCTCCACGGCTTTTATTACAACTTTCCGCCATGCTTCTCTTTCTACGTTGTCTTCAAACCCTCCGGATTCATCCACTTCTGTCGTCATCGCGTAATTAATTTCAGAATTCTCAAGCTCGTATTTGTCTGCTGATGCTTTATAAAGGCCCTCTACCGTTACCTGTGCAGGTCCTCCCGGAATTTTGATTACCTGCCTGATTTCGCATACGGTTCCGCATTCATAAATTTCATCTAATTTAGGTTCAACCGGGTCCGGTGTTTTCTGCGGAACAAGAAATACTCTCCGTTCATGCTTCATGGCATATTCAACGGCTTTTATTGATTTTTTTCTGCTTATATCAAAACGAATGACCATACGTGGTAATATGGTCATTCCTCTTAGAGTTATAAGCGGTAATCTGATTACCTCATTATTCATGTTTGTCTCCATTTTTACTGCTAGCGGATTTGGCAGCGGATTTATCTACCTTAGTACTGCGGTATTCAATCTCGGGTTTGCCGTCCCCGGTAATAGTATTTTCAGTTACTATACATTTGGAAATATTATCATCTGACGGAATCTCGTACATAACATCCATCATTGCTTTTTCCATAATTGAACGAAGTCCTCTCGCGCCTGTCTTTCTTTCAAGACTCTTCTTGGCGATAGCCCTTACTGCCTCTTCTGTGATTTCTAACTGGACTTCATCGTATTCAAAAAGCTTTCTGTACTGTTTAACAAGGGCATTCTTAGGCTCTGTAATGATTTTTACAAGGGCATCCTCATCCAACATATCAAGTGCCACGGTTACAGGAATTCGTCCTACAAATTCAGGTATTAATCCGAATTTGACAAGATCCTGTGGAAGAACCTTATCAAAAAATTCTCCGATTTCAAAATCTGTTTTATCCGCTATAATGGAATTAAATCCGATTGACTTCTGATCCATACGGTTCTCAATTATCTTTTCCAATCCGTCAAAGGCACCGCCACATATAAAGAGAATATTAGTTGTATCTATCTGTATAAGTTCCTGCTGTGGATGCTTTCTTCCGCCCTGAGGTGGAACCGAAGCCATTGTTCCTTCAAGGATCTTAAGGAGTGCCTGCTGTACTCCTTCTCCGGATACATCCCTCGTTATTGAGACATTCTCTGATTTTTTGGTAATCTTATCTATCTCGTCTATGTAAATAATACCTTTTTCGGCTTTATCTATATCATAATCCGCAGCCTGTATAAGCTTAAGGAGAATATTTTCTACATCTTCACCTACATATCCGGCCTCTGTAAGAGTCGTCGCATCTGCAATAGCAAACGGTACATTAAGTATCTTTGCAAGCGTCTGTGCAAGATATGTCTTACCTGAACCGGTTGGTCCTAACATAAGAATATTGCTCTTCTGAAGTTCAACTCCGTCATCTACAACAGAATCCTTATGTATAATTCGTTTGTAATGATTATATACAGATACGGCAAGAACCTTCTTGGCATTATCCTGTCCAACTACATATTCATCAAGCAAAGCCTTTATCTCCATAGGCTTAAGCAGATTAATGTCCGTAAAAGTGCCCTTAGATGGTTCATCATCATATATCTGTTCCGCAAGAATCTCGTTGCAGACTTCTATACATTCATCACAGATAAATACGTCACCGGGTCCTGATATAAGTTTTCTAACCTGATTCTGATTTTTTTTACAAAAAGAACAACGACATCCTTTGTCTTCTCTGTTTCCGGCCATTTCGGTCCCCCAATCTGTTATTTTTAATACATTTTGTTGCGTACTTATTACGCAAGAATAACTCCCGCTGTCAGGCGGGAGTCTTCAATATTATTTTCTGTTCTCAATAATACTGTCAATGAGACCATATTCAAGAGCTTCCTGCGCTGTCATATAATTATCTCTGTCAGTATCTCTTTCAATCACATCAATTGGCTTGCCGGTATTCTTAGCAAGGATTTCATTGAGTTTCTGTTTGGTCTTAAGAATCTGGTCTGCTACGATCTTCATATCAGAAGCCATACCTCTTGAACCGCCACTTGGCTGATGAATCATTATCTCTGCATTAGGAAGTGCAAATCTCTTGCCCTTTGTTCCTCCCGATAAAAGGAAGGCTCCCATACTTGCCGCCATACCGATACAAATCGTAGATACGTCACTCTTAATATAATTCATTGTATCGTAAATTGCCATTCCGGCTGTTACCGAACCGCCCGGACTGTTGATATATAACTGGATATCTTTGCCCGGATCTTCTGCTTCAAGGAATAAAAGCTGTGCAACAACAATATTTGCTGATACATCGGTTACTTCTTCTCCAAGAAAAATAATTCTGTCTTTTAAAAGTCTTGAATAAATATCATAAGATCTTTCTCCACGGCTTGTCTGTTCAATGACATAAGGTACTAAACTCATATAAATCCCCTTTCTATCTGATTAATATGATTAAAATTATTCTTCGTCTTCAGCTTTCTTTGGTGCTTTCTCAACAGCCTTGCTTCCAAGGAGTTCTGCTGCTTTCTGTACTGCAAGATCTTTCTTAATCTGGTCTTTTTCAGTATCACCGATAAATTCTTTAACTTTTTCAACTTCCATATTGTACATAGAAGCCATCTTCTCTATCTCTGCATCAATGTCTGCTTCTGTTACTTCAATCTTCTCTGCTTCAGCTACTGCTTCAAGTACAAGGCTGTTCTTGATTCTTGTTGTAGCTTCAGGCTTCATTGTCTCCATAAACTGTTCAGGAGAACCGCCTACATACTGCATATACTGTTCCATTGAAAGTCCCTGTGACTGTAATCTCTGTGCAAAGTCTTCAATCATACGGTTAACCTGTGTCTTAACCATTGCATCAGGAATTTCCATTGTTGCATTTTCAACTGCTGCAGCTACTGCAAGTCTTTCTCTTTCGCTCTTTGCAGCTTCTTTCTTCTTCTCTGTTAAGTTCTTCTTAATGTCAGCCTTGTAATCTGCAAGTGTATCAAATTCAGATACTTCCTGTGCAAATTCATCATCTAACTTAGGAAGTTCTTTTGCCTTGATTGCCTTAACAACTACCTTGAATGTAGCTGCCTTGCCTGCAAGGTTCTCTGCCTGGTAATTCTCAGGGAATGTTACATTAACTTCTACTTCTTTGCCAATCTTAGCTCCGATTAACTGTTCTTCAAATGTATCGATAAATGAATGAGAGCCGATTGTTAAAGGATAATCTGTTCCCTTTCCGCCTTCAAATGCTTCGCCGTCAACGAAACCTTCAAAGTCGATGATTGCCTGGTCTTTATCCTTAACGCCTCTTGTTGTTACATCAAGAAGTCTTGAATTCTGTTCTCTTACTTTCTCAAGTTCTGCCTTAACATCATCAGCCGTTACTTTTGTGTCTACCTTTTCGATTTCAACGCCAAGGTACTTACCGAGTGTTACTTCAGGCTTAATTGCAACTGTTGCTGTAAAGATAAAATCTTTGCCCTTTTCAACCTGTGTTATATCAATTTCAGGCTGTGAAACGATATCAAGTCCGCACTCAGCGGCAGCATCTGAATATGCTGAAGGAATAGCATAGTTGGCAGCATCTTCATAGAAGATTCCTGCTCCGTACATCTTCTCTATCATTGCACGAGGTACTTTACCTTTTCTGAAACCAGGAACGCTGATTTTATTCTTATTCTTCATGTAAGATTCCTGAAGTGCTTTTTCAAAATCATCAGCTGAAACTGTGATTGTAAGCTTTGCCATGTTCTTTTCTAAATTCTCGACTGTAAAACTCATCTTAAATAATTCCTCCTAATATTACCGTCATCAGTTCTATATAGTTACAGACGGTTACACAGCGGATATTATAGCATATCGGTAAATTAAATGTCAACAAAGGCGTTGGCAGTATTTACCTATATTCAGGCGTTATAATTCTTGGTAAAATGCCTGTTCCAATATGCGGTTTCGTCCACTGTATCAAATATCCTGCTTATCTCACTACATAAAAACTTCATCTTGTCTACTATGCGTGGCAGATTCATTGCATTATATTTTTCCATACATTCATCGTCCCACAGCATAGAGAATAACAACTGTACTTCGGTAATAGGATCTTCCATTGTCTCATCCAGTAGAAAATATCCGTTTTCAATATTACTGCTACTGCAAAGATATTTTTTATTCTTGCTACTACTTCCATATGTAAATCCATCGGGATTGTAATCATTCCAGTCTGATAAAAAGCCGTCACGTTTCGGAGAATATTTTGCATGAAACATCATGGAATACATCATATCTCCTGCCAGGTCCATATCCGTGTCACTTTCATTTACAAGCCAGTATTCATGTTCCCTGTCATTAAAGCTGACTCCCACAGAATCTTTTTTCAGAATTAAAATTACAATTTCTGTGGCATCATCCGAATCAAAAGTCGTAACTTCTTCTATGAAGCCTTCAGGCAGCTTTGAAAAATAGTCATCAATCTCATCCAGAATGGCATCAACCTTACGTTCATTATCCAATAGTTTATATGATGACACACTCTTTTCTTTTATTTTATCTTTGCCATAACAAATGGTTATGCCGTACTTTGACTCTATTTTTTCTTTTTTATCAAGGCAGTAATCTGTCTCTTTGCTGTTACTGCATCCTGTAATGGTTAATATAAAAGACATTATAATTGTTGATATTATTAATTTTTTTATCGGCTTCATTTTATACCTCTTGTGTTATTCTTTACCTGCAAAATGCCTGTTCCAATATGCGGTCTCATCCACGGTTTCAAATGCTCTCTCCATTTCTTCACAAAGGTATTTTGCTTTATCACGTATTTTAGGGCTGTTTTTGAATAAATCATCCAAATCATAATCCGATTTCATTAAAAGTATAAAAATAGTCGTTGCATCATCGCCTGCACTCTGTAATGGTTTTGGGTCTATAAAATATGCGTTTTCTTTACTTGTATTTCCGTAAAAATATTCAGCGTATTTATCATCATCTCCATATTTATAGTCCTCCGGATTGAAATCATTCCATTTTAAAAGCAATCCATCCCTGTCTTTTCTATTAACCATATTAAATATAACTGACTGTATAACACAATATGAAATCTGGTCCTCCAAATCCTGACTGCTATCTATGTACCAGCAATCTCCTGTACTAATATCATATTTAACACGTGTCTGTTCGTCATATGACTTTTTTAGCACAATTTTTATTGTTCTATTGTCATAGTCATCATATTTTTTTAATTCTTCTATGAAACCTTTTGGCAATTTTGAAAAGTAAGTATCTACTTTCTTTAAATCATCTTTATCATCTGTTTCAATTTCTATTCCGTATTTTTCTTCTATCTTCTTTTCGTATGACTTGCCACAACCTGTTAATAAAAATATCGTTACCATTAATATAACAATTAATATATTTCTTTTTATATATCTCATAAGCATACCTCTCAATTAACCAAACTTTCATATAAAAATCCTACGATTTCATACATTTTTCCAATTATTTTATCTGCATACTCAGGGTATATGGATACCAGTTTCTTACGTTCGACGTCTGAGACACATACAAGGACATCCGCCATTCTGCATAACTTCTCAAATTTATTCCTGACATCATCATTTCCGCCAAAAGCATCCCAATAAGGCATAGGCTCCGGCGTGGGAACGGAATGGATTACATATACAAGCTTTCTGGTTTTAAGCAGGTCCTCCGTAATAATGTCCGCGAACTCATAAAACTGTATTACGATAATTCTGCTGTCAATCTGATTGAGTTTGTAAGTTTCCCTTTCACAACACAAAAAAAGACTGCAACAATTTATGTTGCAGCCGAGCTATCATAGAAATATAAATCCCCTTAGACCCCTAGCTTTGCGACCCCACATTTCTGCGGGTATGCCCATTCATAATTATGGTTTAAGTATAGTATTTCCGGTCGAAATCTGTCAAGTAATATTTATTTGAGTTTCCGTACTTTTATCCGCAAAACCCCGTTTCATAGGCATCATTATAAATTTTACGGGATGGGGTTTGTTTTCTCTACCTAATCGGCGGAAATCGGCCAAAAAGGTAGAGTTTCCCAGGTCTGCTTTTGGGAAATCTCTACCCAAACAGCGGAAATCAGCCGAAAAAGGTAGAGATTCCCAGTGCCCACGGCCACATATCTCTACCCAAACAGTGGAAACCCCGGAAAAAGGGTAGAGAACCCCGAACCAGCTTGCCGGATATCTCTACCCAAACAGCGAAAATTCAGCCGAAAAGGTAGAGATTCCAAGAGCCACCGGCCGCATATCTCTACCCAAACAGCGAAAATCAGCCGAAAAGGTAGAGATTCCAAGAGCCACCGCCCGGATATCTCTACCCAAACAGCAAAAATCGGCCGACGTTTGTGTTTCCGTACAGTAATATTTTACAAGTCATGTGTGTATATGATAAAATACACATACTGAATTGAATTTTGTGAAGATTTTCTTCACATAACAGGAGAATAGGAAATGGCGTTTATTGAAGTAACTGACATCAGTAAGAAATACGGCAGAAAGCAGGTTCTTACCGATATTAATTTTACGGCAGAAAAAGGAGACTGTATCGGTATTGTGGGAGCAAACGGATGCGGTAAGTCCACATTGCTCAAGATTCTGCAGGGCGGACTTAAGCCCAATGGCGGAACAATTACATACGATGGTAACAACCCCCTTGCCAATCACAGGTTTTTTCAGAAATATATAGGTTATGTTCCACAGGACAATCCACTTTTTGCAAACCTTACGGTAATGGATAACCTTAAATTATGGTACTGCGACAGCAGCCGTAACCTGAAGCAGGACATCGAATCTGGGATTATAAAAGATTTTAAAATTGATTCCTTCATTAAATCGAAGGTAGCAAATCTTTCCGGAGGCATGAAGAAAAGGCTCAGCATTGCCTGTGCTTTGGCCACTGATCCGCAGATACTGATTATGGATGAACCGGGAGCTTCCCTTGACATTATTGCCAAAAATGACATTGTAACCTATATGAAAAAATATATTGCAGGCGGCGGAACGATTATTATATCAAGTCATGAAGAATGTGAGCTTTCTGTCTGTACTAAAATGTACCTTATGAAAAACGGAGTCCTTGAATCATTAAACGGCAGTTGCTCCCTTTCTTCGATAATGGAAAGGATGGTTAAATGAAAAAGCATCTTTTATTCCTGTTATTCCAGCTTAAAGCTTCCCTAAGGGTATTGCCACGCATTCTTTTTTCAACGGTGATTCTTGCCTTGGTTGTTATCTCGGTAGGTTTCTGCGGCAGCAAAATAATGAGCACGGATGCAAAAAAAGTAAATGCCAACATAGAAATTGTTATCCCTCCTGATGATACAACCCTTCTTATGGCATTTCAGATATATACCAATATGGACAGTATTGCCTCAATAGCCACATGTCATCTGTCAGAAAGTAAAGAAGCGGCTTTTGATGCTCTTGAAAAGGGCAGGGCTGCTGCCGTTGTTGTCATTCCGTCAGGTTTTATCGGCGGTATCCTTAACGGCACCAATATTCCAGCCAATGTATATCTGCCCCCTAATGCCGGAATTGAATCCACAATTTTTACGTCTGTTGTTGATGCAGGGGTTAAATCCTTAGCTTATGTCCAGTCAGCCATATATGCCGTAACGGACGTTGTACTTGCCCACAACATGGGCAATGACGTATTAACCGAAGCCGAGGACTACCTCAATGACGTTAATATTGACCTCGCTCTTGTAAGGTCACGTTTTTACACCCCTGTTGTTATTACAAGCACAGGTGTAAGCACCATAAATTATTATTTTGCAACCGTTATCCTGCTGCTTGTCATCTTATCAGGATTGTCGATTGCGGGAATTTTCAACGAAAACTCAGAGGCGGTACTCCACTCTATGAAAATCAACGGTATTTCAAAAGGCTATATAAGAACGAGCCAGTACATTGGCGTCGGAATTACTTTTTCACTGTTATTTTCCATAATTACAATTGCCGCCGCGACTGTTATTAATAAAGGACACTTTGTAGTTTCCCCTTCGGGGATTTTCGCATTTATAGCGGTAATATTCAGCGTGATGGCATTTATAATGTTTATATGTCTTTTATCCGACTGTGGGCTGATAAGCACCCTGCTTATATTCCTTATGGCGGTTGTAATGACCTACGCCTGCGGACGTATACTTCCGGCGGTATTCCTGCCTGAGAAAGTTGCGGCTATAGGTAACTACCTGCCGTTAAAACATTGGTGCAATGTTTTTGAAACCATAGTGACCAACGGAAATAACTATTCATCAATGAAATATGTACTACTCTACGGCACAGTATTTTTTGCCGGCTCCATCGGTCTTACATATTTAAGAAAGGGGGAGAGGTAAGCGCTATGAAAAATTTTTTACATGGTTACATATTCTTGTAAAAAGACAGTTTAAAAATCCTTTTCTCATAGTCATGCTTGTGCTTATACCCGTAACGGCATTTATTATTTCCCTTGTTCCTGAAAAGGAAAAAGAAAGCGGATATATTGCAGGGCTTTATGTTGAAGGGACTTCTGAAGATGACTTTGCCGGCGAAATCGTCGATAATCTTGTAGCGGGACACGATTCGATCCGTTTTGTACGTTTTGATGATTTGGAATCAATGCGTAAAAGCGTTACTGCGGAGGATATAATCTGTGGTTATGTCATACCTGCGGATATTAAATATAAACTTTCTTCTGAGGAGGATGCCAAGGGATGTATTACTTCATATATCCTGCCTGCTTCTTCTCTCCAGCCTGCAATTAATGAGTTGGTATATGCCGAGTTGATAAGGCTGTATGGCTATTACCTTATGGATAACTATATGAGCACCTCCGATATTTTTCCTAAAGGTGACTACACCTCCGAAGCTTTTAAATATTATGAAAAATATCTGGCAAGTGATGAAACAATCCATATTATATATGAAGAATACGGAACAGGCAGAAAAATAGAATCCGATATTAAAAATGCTTCTTTTACTTTCCCTGTAAGAGGTATTCTTTCAATTCTTGTATTTCTTTCGGGAATGTACGGATGTGTACTGTTCCTAAAAGATAATGAGAACGGTATTTTTCAGACTATAACCGGAAATATGCGTACAATGGTGCGTTTTATGTATATTATGATACCAACGGTATTATTCGGTATCTGCGAAGTGCTGACGATTTTTATTTCAGGAAATGCTGCTGCCCCGGGAAAAGAATTATGTGGAATGTTAATCTACATTATATTGATTACAGTCTTTTGTTTTATTCTTATCAGCGTAGTAAGAAAAAGCAAAATACTAAGTGCCTGTATTCCTGTAATATTGCTTTGCTCCCTTGTATTCTGCCCGGTATTCATTAATGCGGATATATACATCCCTGCCATAAAATATGTGCAGAAGCTTTTTATGCCGTACTACTATTTGAAATTCTTTATGTAAAAAAATATAGCTGTAAAAGATATTACACCGGTAAGTGTTACCTTTTACAGCTATTTCTCTATGAAACATAAATATGTTTTACACTGTCATTTTCGATATTTCCATCCCATTGTTGAAGAATCTCATATACGCTTCTGTGCATCGTTTCATCTTGCAGAAAAAGTGCATCTTTTCTTCCGGATTACAATATACCTTCCATGCTCCGCATTTTACGCAGTTTTCTCCTTTGTTCTCGATGAAGCCTTTTACATCTTCAACCGGATATCCAAGAAAAAGTCCTATTTCGTGAGGAAAGGTTTTGCTGCTGTTAATTCTTATCCTGAGATTTCTGATACATAAGCCCATCTGTGGGTTCTCATAACCATACTTTTTCAATAAATTATTATTATTTTCACTTTCAAGCATCTCTATAAGCATCCTACACCTGAATACATATATAAGAACAGCTTCTTCTTCCCATTTCAGAGGAACGATATATATTCCTTTTACGTTAAGCTTATAATTTACATCCCTGATATCTTTGATTCCCTGTTCTTTTTTGCAATAATAACGGAACAGACTTCCGCATTTCATACCCGCCAGTGTGGGTGCACAGTAAGATATTATTTCTTTTTCAAGATTACGGTTCAAAACGTTGCTCCCTTAAATTTCTTTTATTCTGCTGCAATCTGTTTTCCGAGATTTTCACATTCAGAAATCATTGCATCATCAGGTGTTTCATGACAGATTAAACCGGCACCGTTTATGATTGCCGCACCGCATCCGCTCATTCTTTCTTCCCAGTCTCTCATCCACTGTCCGTCGCCCCATCCGTATGAACCGAAAAGAGCAATCTTTTTGCCTGCCGCAATTCCTTCTACTTCGCTTACAAATGGTTCCATCTCTCCTTCTTCAAGTACCTCAGCTCCCATTGCAGGACATCCGAGAGCGAATACTTTTGCATCCTGTAATTCTGAAACAGATGCTTCGGATACATACTGTACTACAGCTTCTTTTCCCGAATCATTAATTCCTTTTGCTATTGCTTCTGCCATTGCCTGTGTATTTCCTGACATTGACCAATAAATTACATAAATCTTTTCCATAGTTCTATCTCCTGACTTTTCGCATTTTGGTTAGTTGTGACTAACTGTTTGAAGAATATCATATAAAAAGATTTATTTCAATTCTCGCAGACGCATAATTTTTATCAATAATATCTCTAATCATTAAACAGCGCCGGTTATCATCATATAACCGGCGCTGTTTGTCAAAAAGGCTGCTGCCTTTTTATATTACCAGAGATTACTTCTCTGACATCTGCTCTTCCTGTTTCTTAATCATTTTACGAACCATTTCTCCACCTACGGAACCGGCTTCTTTTGAAGTTAAATCTCCGTTATAGCCTTCCTTAAGGTCAACACCTAATTCGTTTGCTACTTCCATTTTAAACTTGTCCATGGCACCCTTAGCCGATGGAACTGTCATTCTGCTACTTGACTTATTCATGTCATGTTACCTCCGCAAAATATAATAATCTATACAACAGTTGTTTTCTGTTGTGGTATTATTATGTACAAAGGCAATGAGAATATTATACCAGATATTGGATTGCGTTACCGATTCTTACTGCCGTTTCGTTGCCATCAAGAATCTCTAAAAGTTTAAGTCCGAGGTCAATGGTTTTGCCCATTCCTCTTGCAGTTATGATTTTACCGTCAACAACTACTCCGTCACCTCTGTAATCAGCGCCGATAAGTTCTGACTCAAATCCCGGAAAACAGGTTGCTTTTTTCCCTTTTAAAAGACCATAGTGTCCGAGAATACTTGGAGCCGCACATATTGCTGCTATGTATTTGTCATGGTCATAATAATCCAGAATTACTTTTTTCAGTCCTTCGTGGGCAAGAAGATTTTTGGTGCCGTTTCCTCCGCCCGGCAGAAAAATCATATCTCCGTCCGTATAGTCTGATTCATCAAACATAATATCCGCTTTCACTTCTATGTTATGTGATGTCATTACACTTTTTGAAGTTCCTACGGAAACAGTTACTACGTCAAGCTTGGCTCTTCTTAAAATATCAATTACTCCAAGTGCCTCAACTGTCTCAAATCCGTCTGCAAGATACGCATAAATTTTCATATTTATATTTATCCTTCCTATGGTTATTTTATCTATATTATGGTATTTTAATACTTATGGGAGGTATCTTCAATGGAAATCGAAAGAAAATTTTTAATAAAAAAATTACCTGATAATCTTACTTCATATAAAGCGAGAAAAATTGAGCAGGCATATCTTTGCACCGACCCTGTTGTCAGGGTGCGCCGTGATAATGATGTCTACTACCTGACATATAAGTCAAAGGGCATGATAGTCCGTGAGGAATACAATCTTCCTCTCACTAAAGAAGCCTATGGACATCTTCTTGCCAAGGCCGATGGTAATATCATAACCAAAACCCGTTATGAAATTCCCGAAAAAGATAATCTTACCATTGAGCTCGATGTTTTTGAGGGAAAATTCGACGGACTTCTACTTGCTGAAGTTGAGTTTGCTTCCGAAGAAGAAGCTCTCGGTTATATTCCGCCTGAATGGTTCGGAGAGGATGTGAGTAACAGTACAAAATACCACAACAGCACACTCAGCAGGTTACCTTAACCTACATATCATCAAGTATGCTGTGTGTAACTCCGTCAATTTTATAACTAAGCACATGTTCAAGGTCTATGCCTGACATGCTTCCGAATATATTGGCGGGAACGGCAGGGTTTTCATTTGTTAAATCACGAATTAATTTTTTGGTTCTAAGGCGCATTGTATCCTCTCCACCGTCTTTTGTATTAAGTCTGCATGCACATTTAGCAAAATTCAGATTATTCCTGTTTTTCCATAAATTAATATCATCTTCTCTTATAAGATACATGGGTCTTATAAGCTTCATATCTTCAATGTTATCGCTTTTGATAACCGGAAGCATTGTTCTTGCCTGCGCACCGTATAGCATACTCATGAGAGTGGTTTCTATCACGTCATCGTAATGATGTCCAAGGGCTATTTTATTGCAGCCAAGCTCTTTTGCCTTTCTGTAAAGATGTCCTCTTCTCATTCTTGAGCAGAAAAAGCATGGATTTTTACCTATTTCATCCACATCATCAAATACATTTGTATTAAAATACGAGACCGGAATATCAAAAAGCAGATTATTGAACTCCATCTGTTTCATATCTCTTTCCATATATCCCGGATTCATCATTATGTACTCCAGCGAAAAATCGTACAGCCTGTAATCCTTTGCCATTTTAAGCATCCTTGCTAAAAGCATTGAATCCTTTCCCCCGGAAATACATACCGCGATTCTGTCGCCGTCTTTTATAAGCTTATATTTTTCTATTGCTTCAACAAAGGGATTCCATAAAGTTCTTTTAAATTCTCCCGTTATACTGCGTTCGATATAGTACAGGTCTTTTTCATAGGCGTGCCAGCAGTGTCCGTAAAGTTCACATTCTCCTGCCTTTGTGAAGCCAAGTTTTGCATAGGAATTTACAGCCCTCAGATTATCCGGACTTACAAGGTAATGTACTGCTTTATAACCTCTGTTTTTTAATATAGTCATCGCCTTAAGTATCATTTTTGCGGCAATTCCCTGATTTCTGTAACTGTCTTTTACAACGAGTCTTGCAAGCTCCCTTGCTTTATTCCTGTACTTTTTATTCCACAGTTCAAGATTATCCACCACATCATCACTGTCAAAGGAAATTGCCGCTATAATTGTGCCATTATCCTCAAGGCAGAGCAGGCTTTCCGTCTCTATGTCCTTTTTGCAGATACCGGTGTCAGGGTAACTGTCGTCCCATGTACACCATTCATTTAACGAGGCTTCTTTGTAAAGTCCCATGATTTCGTCTAAATCTTTAATTTCGGCATATCTGTATATCATAATATTTTTTCCATCACTCCCTGCACCGCACTCCTGGTATATCCTCGTCTATAGCAAAATACAAGCGTATGCCGGTTATCTCCTTCAGGTATTGTTATCCTTGCAAATCCTTCATCCGCTGCCATTTTTTCTATTTCATCCAGGAATTTTGAACCGTTTCCGCACCTGCGCTGTTCTTTTTTTATAAATAATTCAACGACATCCAGAGTATCGTCTTTTTCCCTTAAAACAACATTTCCTATAATTTCATTATTACCGTTTGTAAAAATATACAGATTATTCTCACATGTACAGGCTATTTTATGCTGTTCCTCTACTGTTCTGCCTGTTATTGCGGCTACGCCGGCTTCATCTGAATATACATATTTTCTTATGAATGTCTCATCTTTTTTGCTGTATTTTATGACAGGCTTTACCATATGGTAATATATATCATAGTACACATGCTGTCTTTCAATCTCTGTAAGTCTTTCAATCTCTTTTTTAAGTTTTTCGTTACCTGAAATAAAATCCACAAGCCTGTCCGAATATTTCGTTCCTTTGTCAATTTCAAATTCGGCTAACACATCCTTAAATTTCTTCGTCCTTGCATAATTTCTTCCAAGTCCATCTGTGACTGCGTCAATGCAGTCGCACAATTTTATAATATCGATAAAAATACGGTATTCCGACTTCGTATTGTCAAATTCTTGCGGATATCCGCCTTTTCCATTGTAATCCTTATGATGTCCAAGAACCACGTCATTATATTCTGCCAGTGCCGGTATATACTTAATCATCTCGCTTCCCCGACTGGCGTGTTTCTTAACAATATCAAATTCAAGATCACAAATCTTTCTGAACTGCAGATTTACCACGTCAGTACACATAATTTTGCCTATATCATGTATCAGTCCTGCGTTCTGTGCATAGTGCATAATTCTGTCCCTGTTCACATTGACACCCGATTCGGAAGTTATCCCAAATGTTCCCACAAACATGGACGGAGCTTCATCAAGGATGTAACCTGTTATAAGGCTTGCCAGCCTGCTTACCATATTCTCATGTATAAGGGTAACTATCTGCCTGTTCATAAATATTTTTTCAAAGAGATTAATTACAGTTTCTTCATCTTTTGTATATCTAAAAATCTTTTTAATATTATTTTCGATAAGGTAATCGATTATGTAATTACGGGTAAGTACAGGAAATTCACTGTAATATGTCATTAGTTCATCAATATAATCATTCTTTCTGAATATATTAATCATTTCAGGAATAAGTGCATCTATATATGTAAATGACCTGTTCATATAACTTACGTCATTTACATCATATTCCTCATCACTGACCTCATCATCATATAACTGCAGAAAATTCTTAGTGTAATATGTAAACTTCTGCTGCAGTACCTTCTCATATTCATACTTTTTGCATATCTGTATATTATATTCACCCCTTGTAATTGCACCGGACATATGACGGAGCTTATAATAGACAACAAAAATCCTGTTATCCACACCATAAAAACTGCCTGTTCTGTCCGCCTGTACACAAAACTCCTGTTCTATTATATTCTTGAACCACTGTTCGGGATCAGTACCTTTTACTATATATTTCTCAACATACATACACACAAGCATATTAAACATGCCTTTTATGCCCTGTTTTTTCTTATCTGTCACAAAATTAACAAGGGGATGTTCCACCCATATATCCAAAGCTGTCTTATAATACTCAATAACTGTCCGTGCTCCTGCGTTTTTGTCACATACCGCTGCTACAAGCCTGTAATAATATGATGCCATTATCCTGAACTGTCTGTAATCCTCCTTACACACAGATACGTCCGGATAAAGTTCCAATGCTCTTCTGAAATACTCACAGGCTTTCTCATATTCATTGACTTCCATTAAAGTCATGCCCATAAAATAGTAACAGTCAAAAAGTCTGTAAAGCGGCTCATGGTTCTTATAATACCCTATAAGAAGATTAAGTGCCGATGCCGTTACATTGTAATCCCTATATCCTTCAGAAATAAAAAAATCCACATGTGTTATCATCATATCAGCAACTTCCGGCGTAAGATTTTCTTCTTTCAGGCTTAGGAAATCTCTCACATGCTTATTATTTTCATCATAGATGTACCTTATCATCTCTGATTTGCTATTTAGGGCATCTGACCACTTTTCAAAAGAATAGGAGCATTTCAATAATTTTCTCTCAATTGATTGTATGTCGCTCAGCCCTTTTTTATAAAAATTATAAAATTTCTCAATTGTCTTTGTATCCATTTGTTTCCTCTTTAAACACGCATATATTTAATTATAATCCATGGCATAATACAGTGTCAAATGAGCAGGATGTTTACATTCTTTTTACTTTTTGTTTACAAAGTGATGACATTTTCCCCAAAAAAGTGTATGATGGAAGAGATGGCATTTTATGCACTTAATCCAACGGAGGAAAAATAATGCAGATTACAGACATATTTAAACTGCTTGGAGGCGTGGGCCTCTTCCTATTCGGTATGAGTATTATGTCAACCGGATTAAAGAACGCATGTGGAGATAATCTCCAGAACATTTTGGAATGTGCTACCAAAAATAAAGTTGTGGCGGTCTTTGCCGGTCTGTTAATGACAGTCCTCGTTCAAAGTTCTTCCGCTATCGATGTTATGGTTATCGGATTTGTTAATTCGGGCATGATGAATCTTTCACAGGCAATCGGAGTAATTATGGGTGCTAATATCGGTACAACCATTACAGCACAGATTACGGCTTTTAACCTTGCCCTTTACACACCGCTCATTCTTTTTGCCGGAGCGGTTATGTATCTTTTTTTCAAAAAATCAATCGTCAAGCACATCGGCTCAATCATTATGGGCTTCGGTATGTTGTTTGCCGGTATCACAATGATAAAAGAAGTCGTGGGACCTCTTAGTGATTCAGATGAATTTATCAGTTTCATCTCGACTCTTAACAATCCAGCTCTTGCAGTTGCTTTTGGTGTGGGATTTACGGCTTTACTTCAGAGTTCATCTTCTTCAATAGTAATTTTCCAGACTTTTGCAGTCCAGGAAATTTTGACATATAATACAGCGGTATACCTTGTAATAGGTGCTGCCATAGGTTCTGTCACACCTAATCTTTTAGCCGGACTTACCGCTAACAGAGAGGGTAAAAGAACGGCAGTGCTCAATCTTTTATTCAACCTCATACGAGCCATACTGCTTATAACGCTTATTAATATTATTCCGCTTACTGACTGGATATGCCGTCTCTCACCTAATGATGTTGGACGTCAGGTTGCGAATACACATACAATTTTTGCTGTTATTGCAGTTCTTGTGGAATTGCCTTTTACCAAATTTATTATCCGTCTTGCGGAAAAGATTATTCCTGTCAACCCGGAGGAGAACAAAACACGTTCGGACAGGTCCCTTGTGTATATGAACCAGCTTGATAACATTCCTGTATCTGTTGCGCTTCACCAGACACAGCGTGAGATATGCCGTATGGGACGTATCGCTGCCAACAACCTTAACAATGCAATTAAGTGTTTTTTTGATTACAACGCTGAAAAAGCCGCAGATGTCCGCAACAACGAGGAAACGGTCAATATACTTAACCACTCCATCGCTGATGCAATGCTCCAGTTAAAGACACTTGACCTGACTACGGAAAATATGCGACGTGTTTCAATGATGACAATTGCCGTTACGGATATTGAAAGACTTTCAGACCATGCCGAGAACATCGTTGAGTACATTGAAGAGATGAATTCCAAAAAGGCTTCTCTGTCCGAATCTGCCCTGGACGAGCTTAAGTCAATGGCTAAAGATACAATAGATGCGGTTTTCCTTTCAATAGATATTTTTGAAACAGAGGATTACAGCAAGCTTGATGAAATCGAGCTGCTTGAAAGCAATGTTGATAATTACGAAAAAGAACTAATTCATAACCATGTTGAACGTCTTATGAACTCCAACTGTGATGCTTTGTCAGGAATTATTTTTTCCGATATTGTTACAGATCTTGAAAGATGTTCTGACCACGCAATTAATCTTGCTTATGCGCTTAAAGAAAGAAATAATTAAAAATAAAGGTCTTGTCCCCTTCTCATGTGGGGCAAGGCCTTTATTAATACCATATTACGGCTATGCTTCAAATCCTATGAGTATAGAACCCGGTTCTGCGTAATAGCTGCAAAGTGCTCTTGTCTTATTTATCTTTCCATTAAATAATCCAAATTCATCCTCAATTAATTTACTTAATTCTTCTGCTCCTGTTTCGTTGTTATTATGGGCTATGATAATTTTGCCATTTTTATAACCACATTTTTTAAGATGATTAACAAGCTTGTTTAATGCCTTTTTCTCACCTCTGCACTTGTCCATTGGGAGCAGGGTTCCCTCTTCGCTTGCCTTTCCAACAATTTTAATTCCCAAGAAATCAATTCCGGTAGCTACTACGGGGTTAATTCTTCCGTTTTTAGCAAAATTTTTGACCGATGCCAATGAAAAATACAAATGTGTCTTCTCTTTATATTCAATAAGTCTGTTATAAATTTCATCAGGTGAAGCTCCTGTGCCAATAAGCTCCTGTGCCTTTTCTGCAATTAATTCTATCTCCGGTCCTGTAGACAATGAATCAATAATAAAAACACGGCTTCCCTTGTGTTCGCTTTCATATTTACCTTTAGCTGCAAGAGCACTGTTATAAGTTCCTGACAGCCCACTTGTTATTGTTATACAGAATATAATATCATCATTTCCAAATGCCCGTTCCCATTCCTCAGGACTTGGGCTTGCAGTTGATGTTTTTCCCTTATATGAAGATAGTTTCTTCTGCATTGCATCGATATCCACCATATCATCATCTACATAATCCATATCTCCAACAATTATATGAAGCGGTGCCACTCCTAAATTCATATCTTTATAATCAACAATATTTGCTGAAGAGTCCGTTACTATTCTCATTTCAAAAAACCTTTCATATCGTTGTAAAATTATTTTTATAAGTTTTTAAATAACCTTATATAAGTTATATTAAACCTCTAATATGGTTCTGTCAATAGGATGCGGCATTGCATTTTCCCAACAACGGATATATAATAATTAATATTCTTATAGTCAGTTTATATAAAAAAACCAACATGTTGGTATTACAACACGCCGGTTCTTTCGCACGAGGTTAATTCAAAATATGAATAATATTACAGAAAATTTCAGATTGCCAAGGTATAAAGAAATTCCTGATATCGGTCTGTATCTTGAGCAGACCGTCAGCTATATCAATAACATACTTTCAATAATTGACATATCAATCACATCTTCAATGTTAAGCAATTATGTAAAAAAAGGGTATGTTACCCATCCTGTCAGGAAAAAATACTATCCTGACCAGATATCTTACATTATATTTATTGTAATCGTAAAGCAGGTACTTTCCATGGAAAATATATCCGCTTTATTTTCGTTGCAGAAATCAACATATCCGCTTCCTGTTGCCTATGATTTTTTTTGCTCAAAGCTTGAAAAAACCCTTTCTGAAATCTATGAAGGCAATTCGGATTTCGCAACATCTCCTGTCCAGTTTCCTTTTGAAAAAAAGATAATCAACAGTGTAATCACAACTACAGCCCAGATTATCTATCTGAATGACTGTTTTAAAAACTTGATATCAGATTCGCCCATCTCTTAGCATCTCAAGAAATCTCGTATCTCTCTCGCAGGTAACATCCTTCCCAAGCCTGCGGTTGTTCTCTATTATATCATCAAGCTTTGCAAAAACAGGATGGAACCCTTTTTCTATCTCCGATAAAGTCATGTGGGTATGCTGCTGCCCCTCCTCCACATCACAGAAATAAAAAAAAGTACGGCACTCATATTTGTTATCTTCTTCAAAAAGGTCACGGCGCAGCTCCAGCACATCCCCTATTTCCCTGACAGAATCCCTTATAACAACAAGTCCTGTTTCCTCTAAAGTTTCCCTGCATAAAGTATCCAGAAGGCTCTCATTATTCTCCACACCGCCACCGGGAATCTTATATATTCCATCCCGGTTCTGCTGCATGGCATATCTGCCGTCACGACATATGATTGCCCTCACGGTATTTTTCACGGTTACGCTGTGCGTATCATCATAATCCTTTGAATCAAGTACAAAAAGTCTTCTCATATGCAATCCATCCATTCCTAAATTTTCCCGATTAACTTAAAAATAAATATCTTCAAACATGCCTGTTATGCAGAATATACTCCATAACATAGTTTTCTCTCAATACCCACGGAAACTTTTCATAATCCTTTATGCCGGAATTAATTGCAAAGGCCTCCTTAAGGGTAAGCCAGACAGGAACGTAGTCTCCATTATGTATTTCACTTTTTCCGGTAACACAGCAGGTAAAATAATGGGACAGCATTACCACAGTCCCGGTCTTTTTACGGAGCTCCTTTACGGTTCCGAAATCTCTTATGGTTCCCCCGGCTATTTCATAACCGGTCTCCTCCATAACTTCCCTGCAAAGTGTTTTTGAAAGGTTCTCTCCATTTTCCTGTCCGCCGCCCGGGAACTTGAAATCGCCCTCAGGTCCGCGGACAAGTAAAAATCTGTCGCCATCCTTAATAATGGCTCTTGCTGCCTTTCTTTCCTTAAATGTATCAAACGAAATATATTTATCTATTTCTATTTCAATCTGCATTTAGGAACCACCTCCCAAACCAAATGGTACTATGATTCTATTTTAACACACTTTTCATACTTTTTACATAATCATATATGTGGGAAATACAATTTTCTCCATATTCCGCACATTTATTTACAATGGCTGAACCGACTATAACGCCGTCGGCATATTTTGCCATTTCAGCCGCCTGTTCGGGCGTTGAAATACCAAATCCCACAGCGCAAGGAATATCCTTTGCTTCTTTAACACTTTTTACCATTTTTGAAATGTCCGTTGTTATTTTGCTTCTTGTTCCTGTTACTCCAAGTGAAGATACACAGTATACAAATCCCTCGGCTTCTTTTGCAATCATACCGATTCTGCCACAGCTTGTCGGTGCAATTAATGAAATAAAATCAATTCCGTATCTGCTGCTTACCGAATTAAACTCCTCTTTTTCCTCATAAGGAACATCGGCAATAATAATGCCGTCTATTCCCACTTCAGCAGAGTTTTTCATAAATCTTTCTGTACCATAGGAAAATACAACATTGGCATAGGTCATAAATACAAGAGGAATTTTTACATCCTTTCTGATTTCTTTTACCATGTCAAAAACTTTATCCGTTGTAATTCCGTTTTTAAGGGCCCTTATATTGGCTTTCTGAATCACAGGTCCCTCTGCCGTAGGGTCTGAAAAAGGTATTCCAAGCTCTATGATGTCAGCCCCCGCTTCCGCCATTGCCTTTACGGCTTTGATTGTTGTATTAACATCAGGGTCTCCGCTTGTAATAAACGGAATAAATGCTTTTTTATTGTTAAATGCGTCACTAATTCTACTCATAGATATTTTCTCCTCTATATCTTGCTATTGCTGCACAGTCTTTGTCGCCTCTGCCTGATACAGTTATAATCATTATCTGGTCTTTATCCATTGTCGGTGCAAGTTTAATCGCATGTGCAACCGCATGGGCACTTTCAATGGCAGGAATAATTCCCTCTGTTCTTGACAAATATTCAAAAGCATTTACCGCTTCGTCATCTGTTATTGCAACATATTCTGCCCTTCCTCTGTCATAAAGGTCCGCATGTTCAGGTCCTACTCCGGGATAATCAAGTCCTGCCGAAATAGAATATACAGGTGCAATCTGTCCATAATCATCCTGACAGAAGTATGATTTCATTCCGTGGAAAATACCAAGTTTACCTGTTGAAATCGTGGCTGCAGTATCTTTGGTATCAATACCTCTTCCCGCGGCTTCACAGCCTATAAGTCTTACACTCTCGTCTTCAATGTAGTTATAGAAAGAACCGATTGCATTGGAGCCGCCGCCTACACAGGCAAGTACGGCATCCGGAAGCCTTCCCTCAAGTTCAAGAATCTGTGCTTTGCTTTCCTTTGAAATTACTGCCTGAAAATCACGAACTATTGTAGGGAAAGGATGTGGTCCCATAACAGAACCGAGTACATAATGGGTATCATCTATTCTCTCTGTCCATGCTCTCATTGCCTCCGATACAGCATCCTTAAGTGTTGCCGTACCTGTTTTGACTGCATGGACTTTTGCTCCGAGGAGTCTCATTCTATATACATTAAGTGCCTGTCTTATTGTATCTTCTTCTCCCATATAGATTTCACATTCCATACCGAAAAGTGCTGCTGCCGTTGCTGTTGCAACACCGTGCTGGCCTGCTCCGGTTTCCGCTATTACTCTTGTTTTACCCATTTTCTTTGCTAATAACACCTGTCCGAGAACGTTGTTTAACTTATGTGATCCTGTATGGTTCAGATCCTCTCTTTTAAGATAAATCTTAGCGCCCCCAAGGTCTTTTGTCATCCTGTCGGCATAGTAAAGAATGGATGGTCTGCCTGCGTAATTTTTTAAAAGTCCGTCAAGCTCCTTATTAAATTCTTCATCATTTTTATAATGTTCGTATGCTTCTTCCAATTCATTAATTGCATTCATCAGTGTTTCGGGTATGTACTGTCCACCGTGAATACCAAATCTTCCTTTTGACATTTTATAATTCCTTTCTGCATTTATTTATTATTTTTCTTATTTTATCTTCATCTTTGAAGCCATCGGTTTCGACTCCGCCTGATACATCAACAGCGTAAGGTGATATGGCAATTGCTTCATCAATATTGGATTCGTTAATTCCTCCTGCAAGGAAAAACGGTTTTGTCACATTTCCTATAAGCTTCCAGTCAAAACATTTTCCTGTCCCTCCTTTTCCGTTATCCAAAAGAATATAGTCGGCACCGCTTTCGTTATATTTTTCACAATCTGATTGTGTTTCTACGGAAACTGCTTTAATTACAGGTCTGCCCGTCATCTTCTTTATGAATAGGATATCCTCCTCCGGTTCAGTTCCGTGAAGCTGCGCAATATCTATTATGCCGTCATTGAGGTATTCAGCCACAATTTCAGGCTTTTCATTTACAAACACCCCAACGGTTTTTATTTCCGGCAGAAGTCTTTTCCTTAATTCCATTGCATCGGCTTCAGATATGTATCTTTTGGATTTTTTATAAAATATAAACCCTATATAATCGGGGCGGTATTTATTGACGATTTCAATATCTGCTGCTCTTCTTATACCGCATATTTTTATTTTCTGCATTGTCAGATACCTCTTAATGCTGCTATTGCATTTTTCTTATCTGCGGAACGCATAAGGGTTTCTCCTATCAATACGGCATCAGTTCCGTTTTCGTATAATCTTTTGATATCCTCCGCATTTTTTATTCCGCTTTCCGATACATAAAGATAATCCTTGGGTACCATATTCCTGAGTCTTAAACTTGTGTTGATATCCACTTCAAAAGTCTTTAAATTTCTATTATTAACCCCGATTATTCTGCCGTATCTGAGAGCTGTTTCAACTTCTTTTTCCGTATGGGCCTCAATAAGCACCGACAATCCGAGTTCTCCTGCAAGTTCTGAATATTCTTTAATCTCAGCCTCCGTAAGTATGGCGCATATTAAAAGAATTGCAGAAGCACCCATTATTTTAGCTTCATATACCATATATCTGTCAACGGTAAAATCTTTACGGAGCACGGGGATTTTTACTTCTTTTGCAATATCTTTAAGATAATCGTTGCTTCCTTTAAAATAAAAGGGTTCTGTAAGACATGAGATTGCGTCTGCCCCGGCATTTTCGTAATCTTTTGCTATTTCCAGATACGGAAAATTCTCTGCTATCACGCCTTTTGACGGCGAGGCTTTTTTTACTTCACATATAAAAGACAGTCCTTTTTTGGAAAGTGCTTTTTCAAAAGGGAAATCATTGTTTATTTCCATTGAAAAAGCTTTTTTTTCAAGCTCTTCCATGGTCGTAATTTCTTTTAACTTTGCTATTCTTTCCTTTGTCTTTCCTGCTATTTCGTCGAGAATCATTCTATGCCTCCCCGTTGCTTAATTTGACAAACTGTTCAAGTTTCCTCATTGCCGCACCGTTATCTATTAATTCTTCCGCCAGTCTTATACCGGATTCGATTGACTCTGCTTTTCCTGCAACATATAAAGCAGCTCCCGCATTAATGACAACAACGGTTCTTCTTCCACTTTTTTCTCCATTAAGGACAGCTTTGGTTATTTCGGCATTCTCTTCTCCTGTTCCTCCGGTAAGTTCTTCTTTGGTACAACGTGTAAGCGAAAACTGTTCCGGCGTGATTTCATAACTTTTAAATTCTCCATCCATAACTTCACATACCTTTGTAGGTGCGGATGCTGAAATCTCGTCCATGCCGTCTTCACCGTACACAACCATAGCTCTTTTTACACCAAGATTGTAAAGGACATGTGCAAGGCTTTCTACAAACTTTTCGGAAAAAACACCCATAAGCTGCATTGACGCATTGGCAGGATTCGTCAGCGGTCCGAGGATATTAAACACCGTTCTGAACCCAAGTTTTTTTCTGATTGGTGCAACATATTTCATTGCCGAATGATACTTCTGTGCATGTAAGAAACAGATATCCGCTTCATCAAGGCATTTCTTACTAACTTTTTCATCTGCAAGAATATTGACACCAAGTGCCTCAAGGCAATCCGCAGCACCGGATTTGCTTGAAGCTGCCCTGTTGCCGTGTTTGGTTACCGGTACTCCTGCTGCAGCAATTATAAAAGATGCTGTTGTAGAAATATTGAAAGAGTTGGAGCCGTCTCCGCCTGTGCCTACAATTTCAAAGGTCTCTTTGTCTGTTAAAAGGTGTGTTCCTGCTGCTCTCATTCCCTTGGCCGATGCGGTTATCTCTTCAACAGTCTCCCCTTTCATTGTAAGTGCCGTAAGGTATGAGCTTATTAATACGGGATCTGTTTCCCCCGACATAATTTCACCCATTACTTTTTTTGCCATATCTTCTGTAAGATTTTCTTTATTTATAAGTTTGATTATTGCTTCATTTATCATAATTCTTATCTCCTGCTGTTAATAAAATTTTCCATCATTCTTTTACCATCTTTTGTAAGAATGGATTCCGGATGGAATTGCAAGCCGTATACCGGATACTCTTTATGCTCTACCGCCATTATCTCTCCGTCATCCGTTTCTGCCGTTATCTTAAGGCAGTCAGGCAGGGTTTCTTTAACGGCCGCTAAAGAATGATATCTTGCAACAGATATTTTATTATCAAGTCCTTTAAAAATCACCGAATCCGTATCTGCATTTATAACGGAAGTTTTACCGTGCATAAGTTTTTTTGCATAAGATACCGTTGCACCGAAGGCTTTGCATATTGCCTGATGTCCGAGGCATACGCCAAGAATTGGTATTCTGCCTGCAAAATATTTAATAATATCTATACATATTCCGGCATTTTCAGGTCTTCCCGGCCCCGGCGATATAATTATTAAATCAGGATTTAATAATTCAATTTCTTTTACAGTCATTTCATCATTTCTTATAACCTTTATATCAGGTTCAATCTCGCCTGTAAGCTGGTATAAATTATAGGAAAAGCTGTCATAATTATCTACAAGTAATATCATTGTCAATTCCTCCCTCTGCTTCTTTTAAAGCATTCATTACAGCCTTAGCTTTATTAATGCATTCTTCAAATTCATTTTCGGGAACCGAATCGGCAACAATTCCTGCTCCCGACCTTACAAACACTTTTCCGTTTTTGGCAAATGCCAGTCTTATCGCAATACATGTATCAAGATTTCCTGTGAAATCTATGTAACCTATGGCACCGCCATAAATTCCTCTTTTATTATTTTCAAGCTCACATATAAGCTCGCAGGCCTTAAGTTTCGGTGCCCCGGAAAGTGTTCCAGCAGGTAGTATTGAATCCACTGCATTTAAAGCATCCATATCGTCTCTTATGATACCTCTTACCGTTGAACCGATGTGCATTACATGGGAGTATCTTTGTATCTCCATATATCTTTCAACTTCAACAGAACCGATTCTGCTTATTCTGCCTATATCGTTTCTTCCCAGGTCAACAAGCATATTGTGTTCGGCAAGTTCTTTTTCGTCCTGCAGAAGTTCTTTTTCAAGTCTTAAATCTTCTTCTGTATCCGCCCCTCTTTTTCTTGTTCCTGCAAGAGGAAAAGTATGAAGCTCTCCGTTTTCAAGTTTTACAAGGGTCTCCGGTGACGCACCTGCGATTTCCACATCATCACTTGAAAAATAAAACATATAGGGCGATGGGTTGGTGGTTCTTAGTACCCTGTAAGTGTCAAAAAGACTTCCTTCAATATCTGCCTCAACCCTGTTTGAAAGGACAATCTGAAATATGTCACCTTCAAAAATATGTCTTTTGCCCTTCTTGACCATTTCACAATACTGTTCTTTGTCAAAAAGATACCTGAAATCACTTTTAAGCTGCAATGGCCTGTTTTCTTCCATTTCACCCTCAAGCAGCAGTTTCTTCATATTTTCAAGTTCCATTACCCCTTTATTATAAGAGGTGTCAAAATTCTCTGTTCTGACATTCACAATCAGTATTATTTTCTGTCTGTAATTATCAAAACATATTATTTTGTCAAAAAGCATAAGGTCAACGTCCTTAAAGGATTCCTCGTCCTTAGCGCTTAACTTTAATGAAGGCTCACTGTATTTTATATAATCGTAAGAAAAATATCCTACCAGTCCGCCTGCAAAAGGTGGAAGTCCTTCAAGTACAGGTGTTTTATTGTCTTTGATGATTTTTCTTATATATTCCATCGGATGGGTCACTTTTTCGGTAATCTCAAATCCGCTTTTTATTTTTAAAACTCCATCCTGACAGGTAAGTTCAAGTGTAGGGTCGAATCCCAAAAAAGTATATCTTCCCCACTTCTTATCTGCCTCAGCGCTTTCTAACATAAAACAGTGATGACTTACTTTCTTAAGTCTTTTCACTGCCATAACAGGTGTTACCATATCGGAATTAAGTTCCATGGTTACAGGAATTCTCTTGTAATCGCCTGCTGCAATAATCTTCTTAGCTTCCTCCGGTGTCGGATACATATTTTCCTCTCTTTCCTGTCAGGAAGCAATAAAAAAGCCCCTGACAATATCATTAATATTGTCAAGGGCGAATATTCAATCCGCGGTGCCACCTTGATTCACATAAAATGTGCTCTCTTCGAGATACCAACATATCCCAGGCAACTAACGTATGCCCTACGTCATAGAATACTAAGCCCTTAGCTGTTCACTATGCCCTCAGTGGTCCATTTGATAATCTGCGTTCAACCCGGCTCTCACCATCCCAGGCTCTCTGTGTGTGCAACAATTAACGTTATCTCCACTTCATCGGTTTAAAGTGTTCAATTTATTTCTTATAAATTACCATAGGGCACCTGTATTGTCAATGATATTTTTTAAGATTATTATCAATTTCCACTGCCCTGTGTCTCCACAGATGGCCGCTGCATACAAGCGTATGCCCCCGTTTTGCAATGTCTTCCCTATGTACTGCACTGTTTACTATGTCAGGAATCTCCTGTATATTATCAAGACTGAATCTTAGATATTCTACACCATCTTTTGCTATCTCATCTATATAGAGAGAACTGTCAGATACCACAACTGAGCCCTGTGCCATGCCATTAAAAAATCTGTCATGGACACCGTCTTTAAACCAAGGCATAATATTTACCGATACTTTGCTTCTTTTCATATATCTGAGGCATTCCAAAGAATCCCTTTGTCCTAGCAGAACCAGATTTTCATGTTTCTTACATCCGGCTTTTTCCCAGTCCTTCCCGATAATATGTACCTTAATTCCATTTTCCGCAAGATTACATATAATCTTTTGCCTGAAATATGACCTTATATACAAGTCAATTACCATCATCTTATTGGTAACCATAAGCATATCTTCTCTTGTAATATCAGGTATATCAGCTCTTACATGTTCCTCAATTACTTCATCTATTCCTTTGCCTGTATTGGTCTTTAAATCCTCAATCATTGAATAACAAAATTCCCTGTTGTCCTTATCCAGCATATTTATTCTGTCTTCAAGCGGTTTGATATTCACATAATTTCCCGCGAAAAATACATCAATATCCCTTTTTTGTCCACCTTCGCCAAGAGAAGTTCCCGCAAGAGGTAAAAAATCAACCTTCTTACCGGGATAATATCTTCTTATAAAATCCACATGCTGCCTGTCAATACAATACAGCATACAATCATTAATCATTTCCAGCTGGTCCCTGTAATAAAGAGGATGGTCAACCATGATGCAGACTTTCTTAATACCATAATAATCCCAGACAGAAGTCTCTTTACCATCTGTTTCCTCAGCCATAAACTGGCTCTCTCCGCTTAGTCCGATAAAATTAAAAGTTATAAGTACAGCCTTTTCTCTTATGTTTTCAATAAAATGCCTGCTCTCAAGAGGTTTTTTCATATCCCATGCAATTACGTTTTTATTTAATTCCGTATAAAATGTCTCCGCCAGCCTCTCCGAAAAAAAAGAAAGTGTTTCCACCGGACCTTTTATAATTATAACGTCAGTATAATCCATAATATGCCCTCCGTTTACATTTACAAAAAAAGTACCGGGAAATCCCATTTCCGGTACTCTTAAAAATGCGGATAACAGGAGTTGAACCTGCACGGGTGTTCCCACTAGAACCTAAATCTAGCGCGTCTGCCAATTCCGCCATATCCGCCCGCAGCATTTATTGACTGCTCCTATGATTATATCCTTTTTTATTATTTTAATCAACTGTTTTATCAGCAGCTTCATATATTACCTGCGCAAGACTAGAAAGTGCCGCTTTATCACTTTCCTTAACCGTGGACTTAATCGTTACAACAGGTTCAACCACTGTAATATTTTTGAAGGTATCAACAATGTTTCTCATCACTCTTGCCGCGCATGGTGCCCAGGAACCGTTCTCAACCATTCCCACAGTTCTGTTCTGATAAGCCCTTGACTGCAGGTGTAAAAGGAAATCCTGCATGCAAGGGAACACCCCTCCGTCATAACTTGCGGCACAAAGAATCATTCTGTCATATCTGAAAGCATCTTCAATTACCTCTGCCATATCTTCTCTTGATAAATCACTTACTACAACCTTATCTTCACCTGCTTTTTTAAGCATATCGGCAAGTTCATATGCAGCCTTAGCCGTATTACCATGAATGGACGCATAAGCTATCAATACGCCTTTATTTTCAGGTTCATATCTGCTCCATATATCATAAAGTCCTATGTAATATCCAAGATTATCTTTAAGTACAGGTCCGTGAAGCGGGCATATCATATTGATATCAAGTCCTGCTGCTTTTTTTAAGAGCTGCTGTACAGGTCCACCGTATTTGCCTACTATGTTAAAATAATATCTTCTTGCTTCACAAGCCCAGTCTTTATCCTTGGTAAGTTCTATCGCTCCGAATTTGCCGAAACCATCTGCCGAAAATAGAATTTTCTCGGTTGCTTCGTATGTGACCATTACCTCAGGCCAGTGAACCATCGGTGCCATGTAAAAGACTAATTTATGTGTTCCCAGTGAAAGTTCTTCTCCTTCTTTTACGACAATGCTTCTTTCTGAAAAATCCATGTCAAAAAACTGGGGAAGCATCTGAAATGTCTTGGCATTGCCTACAAGCTTCATATCCGGATATCTGACTGCAAGTCTTTCAATATTGGACGAATGATCAGGTTCCAGATGTGATATCACAAGATAGTCCGGTTGTCTGTCTTCAAGAACTTCTGTAAGATTACTAAACCACTCATCTGTCTTTCTTTCATCAACAGTATCCATAACTGCAATTTTATCATCTAAAATTACGTAAGAATTATATGAAACACCATCAGGTACCGGATACTGGCTCTCAAACAAATCTATGTCAGTATCATCAACGCCTATATATTTAACACTATCCGAAACTATCATTTTATCTACCTCGTTTCTAAAAATATTTTACTATAGTAACATCATATGGACTTTTCCACATAAGTTATAAATGCCTCTTTAACACTTGTATATTTATTTCTTGATAAAAATGCTGCGTATTTATCGCCGCATAGATACACTGTGTTTTTGTCAATCCTTGATACATACTTAAGATTGATTATGAAACTCCGATGGCACATTACAAATATAAGCGGATTAAGACCTGTCAAAAAATCATTGATTGTTCCCATAACCCTTATTACTTCACCATTCTTCATATATAATTTCAATCTTCTTGAATCTTTCTCAACCATGACGATATTATATGTATTGACTTTGCGGTACATACAATTACCCTCATCAATTACAACATTAATTCTTCTCTTACACAGAATATTAAATGCATCACATATACATCTTACAATACGTTCCTGATTCAATGGTTTAGATATATATCTGAATACACAAAAGCTCATCGCATCATCCAGAAATTCAGTATGTGACGTTATATATGCTATAAGCACATCGGAATCAGCCTGCTTTAATGCTCTGCCGACACTAATACCATCAGCTCCCGGCATTTCTATATCAAGAAAAACAAGATCCTTTTCACCTTCATCTTCTAACAAATCTTTTCCGTTGTCATATTCGTCACATTCCAGCAATCCCTGATAACCGCTTTTTCTCATGCTTTTGAAAGCCAGTCTGATATTATCATGTAATCTCTGTCTTATGTATTCGTCATCATCACATATTATTACTCTCATATTATTTCTCCACATACAATATTACAACTGCATGAAAGACCTTATCTTCAGGACTATAATAAGCTGAAAATTCTCCGCCGTTTTTCTTAATCGTACTCTTAATACTCTTAAGCCCAAGACCATGCATTGTTTTATCCGGTTTGTCTGAAATAAAGTCCCCATATTTATTCTGGACAGGTTTCTTTATGCTTCTGTTCAATATATTTATATTAACATAACTGTCATTTTTTTTCTGAATAGATATATTTATAAAAGGAGACTCGCCTCCACAATTCTCTATTGCGTTATCAAGCAGGTTATATAGTATCGTAGTAATGGCCATTTCATCAATGCCATCAATACACTTATCCCTTATATCGCAATTCATTTTTATATTCTTTTCTTTGGCCTTTAATGTATATCTGTAAAGAATCGCACCCAGAAAAGTATTGTTGGAAATATCCTCTATAGACTTCACATCCGAATCTTCCAACAGGTTATCCAGATATTTATTAACCTTGTCCACTTCACCGTATTCATTCATAAGCTTAAGCGTCTGAAAATGCTTTTTCATATCATGGATGAGAATTCTCATCTTCTCGTCCTTTTCCGTAGAGGTTTTTAAAAGCACTTCATCGCCCTCACGTTTCTGAATTGCAAGCTGTACCATTCTGAGCTCTTCGCTCCTCTTATTTGCCAATGAGAGCAATGACATGGTAAGAACCAACACTATCAATGAAATCAACAGTGCAATAAATACCATCAAGCCTCCATTATCAATATCAGGAATTATCATCAAAACCTTGGTAAGAGCCGCATATAATACCAATATACATAACACAATTCCGGTCGCAAGAAATCCTTCTATTTCGACTTTTTCAGACTGTTTCCTCTTTTTCTGGAAATATACAATTACCATTGCAACCAAAAAAAGAACAGCTCTTGCCAGTAGCATTAAAAATTTCAGATTACTGCTATACACTTCATTCAAAAAGCCCATATAAAAGTGATTAACTATATTAACAATTTCCAGTTCACACAAGAAATTAACGGCAACAAGTACTGTAGCGTTAAAAAAAGAGTCTGCCGGATCACCGGAATATGCAAACCCTAATACCAGTACCCCTGCCATAACATCCGCAAATGCGTTAAGCATGGAATTATCCGAATGGGTAAGCGTGGCACACCCATATAAAATAATATATATCAATATACGAATCGGAAGCTTAAACCTTGGTATATACATACACCTTGCAAATATAACTGTTACCAAAGCCTCCAGGAAATATGACATTATAATTACGTCCATTATTACTTTATCCTTAATTGTTAATTATTCCAAAAATCACCAGATAATTATACAATTTTTTAGTAAATCAGTCAATAATATGTGTGCCACCTATGCACGGCCATTGTAACGATGCAGTAAGCAGCATTCCCAACGTAAGAAACCTTGAAAAATGCCCTATATGCATGATAAAAAGTACAAATACCCCAATTAAAATAATCGTGGATAAAATAATTGCTGTTAATTTAAAATGTAAGATTCTGCCGGAGCCTATCCTCTTATCAGGAGATATAATTGGACTTAACACATCAATGGATACAGCGCTTATAACTGCTGTAACATAATAAAATATATCGTATGATACAAAAACGCCGATTGAGAATATTGCAAGATATGACAATGTAGAAACCACAAGACACAATTTAATACTTTTCAAGTGAAATCCCCCGCAGAAACTGCGGAGGACTACATAGGGAACTGCCATAAGTAAAGCCTCTGCCACCATACTGAACACCATTCCCACAACGAGTGCGATTACAAACGGTGCAATAAGAAAGACAAGGCTTCTACAGGCATAATCGTACAAATCTCTGTCTTCTGCCTGTATTACATTACTCTTTATAAGCCAATCAGTGATTTTCCCTTTTTTCACGTTCTACAACTCTTTCGTACAGATTATCGGGTGTCTTTTCCTGATATGTAATAGGTGATGAAACGGTCACCACCTCGTTCCTGAGGATAACGTCAAGAAATTTCTTAACTACATTTGCTGTTTTAGTTTTCATATAAACTACCACCCTTTCTAACTTTTGTAATACCATTGTAATTTATTTTTCTTCTGAAAAAAAGGGAAAAATAGCTATGAATTGTGCAAAAATTGTATTTTTATGGATTATATCTTTTTGTCTCCAATCCATTTAAGATATGCATCTTCAACATTTTCTTCATCATCAAGGGTACAAAGGAACTTTCCGTGGTTCATAATAATAATTTCATTAGCTATCATTTCAATATCTGAAATAATATGTGTGGATATCAGGACAATTCTGTCTTTTGCAATACTATGGATATAATTTCTTATATTAACTCTTTCCTGCGGGTCAACCCCTGCTGTCGGTTCATCAAGAACTAACAGACTCGGATTGTTAAGAAGTGATTGTGCCAGTAAAACTCTCTGTTTCATTCCTCCTGACATCTTTTCCAATGTTTTATTGCGGAATTCATACATGTTTACTTCATTAAGAAGTTCTTCCGTCCTGGCTTTTGCCTCTTTTTTATCAAGCCCTTTTAATCCGGCAAGATACATCATAAAAGCATAGGCCGTAAATTCACCATAATAACCCTGCTGCTGTGGCATATACCCCAGTTCATTTCTGTATTTCTTTCCCAGTCTGAGAATTTCATTTCCATTCCAGAGAATACTTCCGGAATCTCTCTTTATGTTATCTGTAATTGCATTAATTAACGTGCTTTTACCGGCACCATTAGGTCCTAACAAACCATATATTCCATTATGAAAAGTATAATTTATATTGTTTAACGCCTTAACGTCCTTGAACTGTTTATTTAAGTTGATAATTTCTAATTCATTTTTCATCATTTACACCATTTCCTATAAGCAATATGATACACCGAAGCTGTTCCAGCTGCTAAAAATACCATAGCACATATTATTGCATTTACACTGCCATGTCTGACCATATACGGAGAGACCGACATTACATCAATTATTGATAACTTTTCCATAAAATTAATCCCGATAAGGTACAATAATGATGGTATACAAAGAATAAAGGCAAACATAAACGAAATTGTCTGGCTTGTAATAACTGACAGCGAAGCAGCTACCATTGCAATCATCACAGTTATTGCTATTCTCATAAGGCACACGAATATGTAAAACATACCAATACTGCAATTCCATTTTACAAACCAGAATGTCTCAAGACTCTGTACAGGAGCTTTCATAACAATCGCTCCATATCCGTGTATAGCAGAACTTACTTCAAGTATTATTTCAAAAATTCCTACGGCTGACGCTGTCAGAATGGCATATCTCATCTTTTTGTTAAAAAGTTTCTCTCTTCCCTCAACACACTGCCTTAGGAGTTCATTCATGCCTTTTTTTCGCTCATAGTAAAAGATACCGCTGCACAACAATACAACAGCCACAAACGTCACAAGGTTTACCATGGTATTATCATTTTTAAACAGTCTGCCATATTTGTATTTATTGACATACCATCCATTTTTTGTATTTTCTTTAAGATAATCTGTCTGGCTTTCTATTTCCTGCAAAAACATTTTATCTTCCATATATGTCTGCATAACAAGCTGCATATTTATATATTCCGAATCACTGACAAGGCCTTTACTATGGGCTTCTTCAACTCTTTGATACTGTGCATCCACTTCGTCAAGTGTATTCCTTAAATCATCGATTTCTTTTGCCGAATCATATCCCGGAACACCTTCATACTTGTCCATAAATGCAAAATACATATCCTTTGCTCTGTTTTTTTCATTGACTCCAAAATATGTGCTTCTTATAACAACAAAAGCAAGCACAGCCAGTATGATTAATCCTTTTTCTATCCACATTATTTTATATGTTTCAGGAATTTTTAACTGGACCGAATTTCTTATATTACCTATTGTTTTACCAAGGATATTTATTTTTAAACCTTTAACGTAAGTTCTTTTGCAATGGCTTACCAGTATGCCCGTTAATGAGGCTATAGCAATGTTAATGCCAATAAATCCGGTCATCAGCACATTTTTACTTACAGCCTTATTAAATACATTAATATTTTTGTACCTGGTAAAAAAAGTATTGCTCGATGCGAGGCAGTACAGATTACAATATTTCAAAATATTACATGTCGTATTATCATTGGTTAGTCTCGTCATTCCATACTGGATTCCACCTATAATGGCAGCAATTCCCAGAGGAATAATTTCATTATTAAAAATAGTAAACAGCATATACAATATTGCAGATATTGCAAATAGAACAAATACTCTATATACATAATATTTCAGCAAAAAGATTCCTATCGTATCTGTTGCTGTCCAGTTTTTAAATATTTCTATTGATTGTATAGGATATGTAAGGCTTGTAAACACATTACCTTTTAATATTATTCCGCTGCATATAAGATTAGCCCCATAAAACGCCATGACAATTAAAGCATCCCATAATAGAATAGCTGTCAGGCGTCTGGCTGCCATCACGCCCCGCCCATTTTTTGTCGCATATAAGAGTCCTTTTATACCCTTTTCCTTTTCGGGTTTGTATACAAATACCACCAAAATTCCTGCAATAAGTACAAATCCAAAAAGTTCCTTATATTGGAAATGAGCGGTCATAAAATTGTCATCAAAGGAAGCAATCTTTACATCCTGCAGTTTCTTATAGTCTTTCAAAGTCTTTTCAATATTAGCCTTTGAAAACGAATCCGCTTTATAAAATATGCTTACTTTGGACATACTTTCTGCTTTTTTTACCACTTCTCCAACATAATCCGAATAATTCAGGGTATAATTTTCATCATGTACAGTTTTGACGTAATTCCTATTGATATATGCAAAAAACAGCAACTGTAAAATACATAAAAAGGCTATTCCTGCAAATATTTTTTTATAAATAATTACTTTCTTAAATTCCATATCAATTCTCTGTCTCGTAAACTTCTATCGGTATAAACGTGTCATCAGAAGCTATCTTAAAATATCCTAGTCCTTTTATTCCTTTGATTCCCGGTTCTCCCTTCTTGTAAATATATACAAAAACAGTATCTCCGTCTATTCCATATATACTGCTGATATTATCTTTATCCAGATTTCTTTCATACACCTTTTTGCCCGTAAAATCATACACCTGCATATTACTTTTATCATATACCGTTACATATTTATCGGATACAAGCATACTCTGTTCTTCGTAAATCTTACCAATAAATTCTTCAGATGTTTTCTTCTCAAAATCATACACCTGTACACCGCCATCCAGACTGTAATATAGCCTGTTAATGCCTATCCCATAGTAGGAAACCGCATTTTCCACTACTTTTTCAACCTTACCGGTATCAATGTCATACGAAAAAATGCTGGCATTTATATCAATATTATCTGCCGAGAAATTGCCTGCCTGAAAGAAAATATGATTTCCATAGGCTTTTATTCTGTACAGATTCTGTCTCCTGTCATCTCATACACAGTCTCTGCTTCCTTACTTCCCAGTTTCATTCTCTGAAGTTTCATTGTACTTTGGAATGGAATCACATAATACACATATCCTCTGTGTATGCACACTTCCGGATATGGTGTAACTTCACCGTCGCCTGCCTCCAGTCTGTACAATGTCATATACTTTTCAAATGATGTTCCGTCATCTTTCAATCTGTATAAATTAGTGTCACATCCTTTATTTTCAACTGTTTCCTTTCCTACCTCATATATATATCCATCGTAATAATAAACTTGTGAAACTAATGATATATCATTCCTATAAAAATACGATACACATTCTTCAGTATTATGGGTACAATCGGGATTACTGCAAAGCGGAACACAATTTTCAAGCTTACTATCCAAAAATTTAATGTTCCCTAGTATCGGAAAATAGTAACCGTCATGTGATTCACTCATATCTCCCCATTCATATCCAACCGGTGAATCAGTCTTTTCGTTATAGCTAAAGTCATAGTCTCCCACAACATAATTTATATTATTGTCAACATTATTATCTATATCTTTGTTTGTATTATTGTCATTGTTGTTTTTCCCACTACATCCACATAATAATAACCCTGCAGCAATAAATACTACCAGTGTTCTTTTTTTCATATAAATTACCTCCATTTAAATTTAATTTTTTATTTGACCGGTCACTCGTATTCTAACATAATCATTAATGCACAAAAACCCCCTTTGCATAAATGGTACGATTTCGTGCATAAATGGTATTACTATTAGTGAATTGTAAATGATATATCATAGGATTCTCTACCTTTTCGCCTGATTTTCGCTGTTTGGGTAGAGATTTTCGATTTTTGCATAAGAAATTTACTACAAAGTAAAATAAAAAAGGACTGCATCGTAATGCAATCCTCTAACTTAGTGAGCCATCGGGGACTCGAACCCCGGACAACTTGATTAAAAGTCAAGTGCTCTACCACCTGAGCTAATGGCCCATATTAAATTATTGTTGACCTTAACTGGGCTAGTTGGATTCGAACCAACGTATGCAGCAGTCAAAGTGCTGTGCCTTACCGCTTGGCGATAGCCCAATGGATTAAAAAGGGTGGATAAAGGGATTCGAACCCTTGACCTCCAGAGCCACAATCTGGCGCGCTAACCAACTGCGCTATACCCACCATAATGTAAACGCCCATTGTATCAGCGTACTCGCAAAGCGAATGTGCCCGAAGGGATTCGAACCCCCGACCCACGGCTTAGAAGGCCGTTGCTCTATCCAGCTGAGCTACGGACACACATCATATTCACATAAAAGCGAATATTAAGCGGGTGATGGGAATCGAACCCACGTATCTAGCTTGGAAGGCTAGTGTTCTACCATTGAACTACACCCGCAAAGTCGGGGTGACAGGATTCGAACCTGCGACCTCTTGATCCCAAATCAAGCGCTCTAGCCAAGCTGAGCCACACCCCGGTATTCTGTTGTGTTTGTCGTCTCTGTCAGACGCAAGTGTTATTATAGGGTATAATCCCCATAATGTCAACACTTTTTTAAAAAAATTTTAAAAATTTTTAAAGAGCCTGAAAGCCCGCTTAAATACTGTCTTTCACAAGGACACTTTTGAAAAACAACCGATTGAGAGACACGCAGCCCGCTGACAATAAATCAGCGGGCTGTGTGCTTTGTTATTGGCTTCACTTAAAGTAACACAAAGCTACGGTAGAGGTATTATTGCTGATTATGAAAAATCAACTTTACTGCTCCCAAGCCAGTCCAACACGGTCAGACGATGTTTTAGCCGTGCCATATCTAACGATTTTTGCAGTATAATATCCTGCGCCATATTGAGCAATTTTCGAGGCCGGAATAATAATCACTTCATTGTTCCGGACTCCAGTGCTGGACGCCACTAAAGTATTTCCCTTGTAAATATAGAGATCATAATCTGTTACTTTGTTGGTGTTGTTAACTATCTCACCTTCCCATGCAATACTAATTCGAAATGCTTTGCTGGTATAATCCGCATAGATTGAATGCGTTTGTGAAGATGCACTACTTGGGGTAAAATCGAAATGCCATCTGCGTCCATTTTGAGCCACTCTGTATGTAAAATTAGCATCTACAACGCCGGCACCTTCCTTATTTGAAATGTTATTTGTGAAACCAGTTCTTGCATTAAAGTAACAACTTGCCATGACCGCAGCTTTGAGTATTTGTGGTTTATCACTCATTCCAGAATTACGATCTATCATTTGTGCAACAATGCCCGTGATAAGTGGTGTTGCCATGCTTGTTCCACTCCAACCGGTGTAACCGTATAAATTCAGATTTTCACCTGGGGCACAAACATCAGGCTTATTAATCACTCCAGAAGCTTCTGCATAATCCGAAAAAGATGAGAAGGTATATGTGGACGAGGACGCAGTAGTATATCCACGGTGATTTACTGAGCCAACAGTAATAACATTATTTGCAACTCCATACCCACTAACATAAGTGTTGTTATTACCAGCGGCAACGACAACGGTCACTTTGTTCTGTCTTACTAATCGATCCAGTCTGCGAGAGGCATCGTTATACTGTCCATAGCTGTTAAAGCCGAGTGACATATTGATGACTTGAACCTTATTTACCGTCATAAGCCGTTCCAATGCGTCCAAATCAGCAACAGTAGTGTTCGAAGCTGACTTAATCAAGTAGATATTTGCTCCCGGAACTAATGTGTGAATTTCTCCGGCAACAAATGTCGCATGATCATCTGTGCCTGTTGTTGGACCTCCAACATTTGTGAGTTTAGAGCCAATCAGATTTCGATTTGCCCAACCATGTTCCACAACACCAATTTTGACACCTGTACCATCATAACCATTGTTTCTACTGGTGTTAGAACGAATACAAGAATCTGCAGAAGAAAGACTATATCCGCATGAATATGTTTCGTAAATATCGACAATATCAATTCTTTCAACCGAATTGTCTTTTGAAATATTTTCGATTTCTTCTGCTGTTAAGTAGACGAGATTAATGTCAGGTAAAGAAAGGGAGACACTTTCAGCTTGGATATTATATTTTTGCAAAAATGACTGGTTAATATCCGCCACCTCATCGCATATTTCATCAATTCTAATCTGACGATACTCTTCATACTTAACTTCTATTTGTGCCTTGTCAAGAGTGGCGTCTATATTAAAATCGGAATTTTGCTTTACTGCGAAAGGTGTGATCACATTTGCATCAACAGAATAATTTTCTGCAGCAAATACACTTGCATCCAATTCGACATAAGCAATTTCCTGCTCAGAAATATTGGACATATCCATAGCTTGTTTCTCAACAGATACATAATCGACAGTATCCTTTAGCTGTATCTGAACAGGTATTTTCGCAGAAGAATCAGAACTTTTCTGTTCCATAACACTCATCAACCGGCTGGAGATTGTGTCAGCATTGCTGATGGGCAATGCTTGTGCAGATGCACCCAATGTGAACGGAACAATAGCAATTGAGAGAGCGAGAATAGTGCTAATAAATCGGATTCGTTTCATACCTTACACTCCTTTTCATTGTTTTTTCATGTTGTTTGGCAACAAATTGTAGACAGCCGAGAAATCAACAAGCTGTGCGCCGTCTTCTATGGTGTACAAAACATTCTTATCTTTATCAAAAAGATATAAAGCAAATGCTGAAGGCTGATAGCGTGTACCGGACACAATCGTATATCCTTGATATGTCTGATAAGTCATAATTGAATCGCCGCTTGCATTTTCCGGAATGATTTCATACAATTCGAATTTTGTACTAATCGTACCCAGCAATTTCACATTTTGTTCGGACAGAGATACAGAAGTCTGATCTCCTTTCTCTTTCCATAGTGAACGAAATGCTGAGATGACAAGACTATTGGATGTCGCCGGAGTATCTGATGCTTGCTCAGAACGCACATCATTTGCAATTGCTGATTTATTATCTGCCACTTCTTTTTTGTCTGCCTCCTCTTTGGGGAAATCCGGTTGTATGGTTGGCTGTTCTTCAGCCGATTTCACAGGATCAACAGGTGAAGAAATAATATCGTCCGGCGACGAAATCCCCATGCCTTTTGCCACATCCACATCCGAAGTGTTTGCAGAATGATTAGAACAACCGGAGAAAACAAAACAGCAACTCAATGCAAAACCCCCAACCAAAATCAAGAATCGTTTCATATAAATACCTCCTTTATTGAGCGCTCAAAAAAAACAAAAGTGCATAAACCGATTGTCGTTCGGCTTATGCGCTCTATCTGTTAAAAATCAAATGAAACCTTACGCTATTTAATAGAAGATCATATGATGTAAACCGCCCTTCACCGAAACATGAATAATTATAAACAAACACCATTGGACTCACCTCCTAAAAAAAATTTCTTCTTAACTGTCGTATACCACATATGTCGGCAAGTTGCAATAGCTACTTTGCATAAATTTAAGATATTTTGTGCAATTTTTCATACGCCTGTTAAGTTGCTAAGTATAGTATCCAGAGTTTTCGTACTCATTATAACCATACACTACTACAGCGTGTTGCCCTGCATTTGGCAAATCTCCAAAAAGAATACATACAAGGCCTTTTGTTGTTTTTGATTTCACCTGTAATTCCCCAGCAGCCAACAGCTGTAAATGATACTATTTAAATGTACAAAAAGTGGAAAATAAAAATGTACAATCCC